>Ga0315280_10000008_pt1 | contig 431228 bp, 445 predicted proteins | sample YL17G06_40_MG_FD_203697 | JGI IMG/M metagenome (GOLD analysis project Ga0315280, IMG submission 203697) | Sediment microbial communities from Yellowstone Lake, YNP, Wyoming, USA - YL17G06_40 | ecosystem: Environmental > Aquatic > Freshwater > Lake > Sediment | place: USA: Wyoming | collected... | reverse complement strand
ATCAAGTGCTGAGATGCGCAGCTAAGTACCCCGAAGGTGTAAATAAGCTACAGATTGTTGGACTCAAGCAATATTCTTCTGAGCTTGTAAAGCCACCGAGGATAAAAGAAGCAAAGATATGGCTCGAGTGCAAATTCTTGGAAGAAAAGAGGGTTGGAGATCACTTCGCTGTTTTTGGAGAGGTCTTATGTGCTGAAATAAGAGATGATGCGGTGAAAGAAGGTGAGCTAGATCTTGCAAATCTTAATCCCATATTGCATTTAATTAAAGATAATTTTGCTGTTGATTATAAGATTATAAAGCATAAAAGGTACGAGGTTCTGTCAACTTAACTTATAGCTAAGCTGACTTGCAAAGTCCTTATCCAAACGGAAATTCATCCTCTGCCAGTCTCTTCCTGAACCGCAGGGAGCCATTCCAATGTTTATAGCTGCATTCAAATCCCTATCAATCTCTAATCCGCAATTTTCACACTTCAATACCCTTTTCTCCTTCAGGCTTCCATTTACATACCCACATCTTGAGCAAGTTCTTGAAGTGTTTCTAGGATTGACATACTGAATCGGGACATTATTCCATCTGCTTTTGTAGTCAATCATAAATTGAATTTTTCTAAAACCTACCCTATTCAGTCTACCCAGCAAAGACAAAGATTTAGTTCTCATCATTTGCTCTTTGCCTTTATACTTGTTTAATTTTAACTTTCTTCTGTTTATTCCTTTTTGTACGCCCTTTAAATTTTCCATAACAATTAGCAGTTTTTCTTTCTCGGCAAATATTGCTATCTGCTTACTAACATTGTCCAAGTACCATATTGTCCTATTCCTATAATTTTTATTACCAGACAAGTTTTTCCATAACGCAAACCTGTTTGGATATTTTTTCTGTAAATTTCTCCTGCAGCCAAAATATTTTTGGTTCAAATCATAAATCTTACCTAGATCCCATCTAATTGGTTTAATTCTATTATTCGTTAGAACTACACCATCTATTGACTTTTCATTAACATCTAAAGCAAGTATGCCTTTTTGTTGGTAAGGTAAATAATCTTTTTTTACTGGCACAACAACAAAATCTTTCCCCACTGTTATTTGTCCTAATTTTAGTTCCTCTTTCTTAACTAAATCTAAAAACATTTTTTGATATTTTCCGATTTCCAACTTAAGCCAAATGTATTTTCTTTTTTCGAAAGTTATTCTTAATTTGTTACCAACAAGTTTGCAATTATAGCTAGGTTGTAATGAAATGAATTTTGATTTTACTTTTGGTATTTCCTTCCTTTTATTTTTCTTCCAACTTCTATAGATGGCGAAAGCAGAACGCATAGCGATGGTGGAGGCAAACCCTGTAAGCTTAGTTTTTGTGTAAATTTCTTTTCTAAATTTGCTCAGTTTTGATAGAGAAGTTGCTTTCTCTAGAAAGATTTTTTCAATAAATAGGTTAATAGTCTTAGAGTTTCTCTTAAGTAAAAGGTCTAGATTCCCCTCTATAACAGAAAACTGGAACTTTATTCCTTTTATTGTGAACTACCACACCTTCCACCTTAGATTTACTATGGTATTACGATATATCCAGCTTTCGGGACACGTCACTTCCGATGAAGTTAAAAAATAAAGTAAAATAAGTTTATTTTGTGTCAAATAAGGTAAAATATGTCTGATTTGACTTGAAAAACCCTAAAATAGCCAAATTAATATGCAAGTAACCATTGGTATTTTCATTAAGATGGAGTTTCACCATAGTTTCTATCTAGTCCTTTACTTACAACCACTAGTCTGTGACTAGTGAAATTATTTCTTTAAAAAGATAAGTTTTTTTAAGGATAACAACATGATAAGCTGCCCTAACTGCAAAAGTCTAGTAAGGGAACTTCTTGCTTGCGATGTCTGCAATGCAATAGGTTGCATAAGATGCATTACAAGATTTAACAAACAGTGGTTGTGCAAGAATTGCAAGAATGGAGCTAAAACTGTCGAAAGCTCTGAAAGCAATCTATGGAGCATGTTTAAGTAAAGTTTGTCCTTTATCAGCTATCGGAATTTACTACTGAAAGTGGTAAAAAAGGTATAAATAGAGATTATCTTCAAAAATAAGAGTGATAAAAATGTTTGATTTGCTACAACTCCATGACAAAGAAGGAGACAGAGATATGAAAGGCTTTTGGATAAAGGCAAGAGGTAAAAATCTCAATAGAATAGTAACTAAAATGATAAACGATCTAATAAAAACTGGAATTACTAAACAGTATATAGCATCAGAATTATCAAAAGTATGGGATTGCCACAAAAATACAGGAAAAAGGCATATTATTACTCTTGCAAAGAAAGTAGATGGGTAGCACTTTCATTTCTTATAGAACTAGTCGAAATTTGGAAGAAATTGTTAAGCAAATCTGTTTCAGAAGCTAATGAAATAAAAAATAAAATAAACTTATCTATAGAGTACCTTAAAGTCGGGCAAATGAATTCTAAACCTGTTATGGTTATTAAAGAACTAGACATAGATTTTTGTAAATTCCTAGGAGCATTCGCTACTGATGGTTGTTTAGATCGCAAATGGAGAATAAATATATCTGATGAAGATCCAAAAGAAATTAAAAAAGTTTGTGAATCGTTCACTAACTTATTCAAATTAAGTCCTCTAATGCGAAAAGCGAAGAAAGGAAATTGGTGGGAGTTTGAGATTTACAACAAAGTTATAGGAAGATACTTAAATGTATTCTTTGGTTTTCCAATTGGAAAGAAAAGTAGGACTGTTAATGAACCTCTAATGATTAGAAATTCTACTTTTGAATTTAGAAAAGCATTCGTTGCTGGTGTTTTAAATTTTGATGGGAGTGTAACTATTAATGGAAACATTACTTTAGAAAGTTATAGCCCATTACTTATTAATTCCGTCAAAGAAGTTTTACTCTTAGATAAGATAGAAACTCATAAATCTCCAAATGGTCGTGTACTCCAAATTCTTAATCCTTCTTTAAAATGCTTAGAATATTTCGAAGAAGAGAGTAATAAAAGAAAAAGACTAGAAATTATTTTAGGCATTAGAAAAGAACTGATAATCAATTCAACTATGAAGAAGGTATTAAATTTCATACAAAAAGGTAAAATTTTTGATGCGAAAAGGATTGCTGAAGGTGTCGGGACTGGCCAAAACTCTATTTATGCTTATATGAAAATTATTAAAAATTGTGAAATTATTAAAGAAATTAAAGATATGCTAAGAATTCTAGAATATTTACGAACTTCGGATGGAATTTTTGTGATCTTGGAAAACAATAAAAGAGAGGAACTTTTTCTGAGCTTAAAAAATCAGTTCTCTTGTAATAGCTTTATTAAGCTAAGTGAGAAATTAAAGATTCCGCCTACTACAGTTGTCAGATGGTCTTTAGGTCAAAATGGTATACCAATTAAAACACTTCTCAAATTTTATGAATTTCTCGGTTGGAAACTAAACATAAATGATATTGCCTTCATAAGAACTAAACACAATTACAAATTCTACGAAGTAAACTTGACTTCGACCACATCCCCATCAGGTTCGGTTTCTTGAAATGCTTGAACTCTAAATTTAAAAATTCTAGTATTCTCGTCATATAGCCAGTCAGAGGTCAAAGATGCTTTATAACATAAATGCTGAAGGAATTCTTCAACAGTGGGTATCAACTCCCAAACTTGCGGTAGCAGCAAACCATAGAATGGACCATTTTGCAATATAAGTCCATCCTTGCCTACCTCAATTTTTTCAGCATATTCTTTCGGATCTTTGACTTGAATTGATTCCGGCTTTGTCAGAACTGAGACCTCGAAAATAACTTTTTTCAACTCCTCTTCTTTCAATTTTGGAAATCTTTGATCTTCGAATGCAGAAGCAACTGCTGCTTTTTGAACCGCTTCGAGCAATGACATATCCCCTCGTGGAAATCCTACGCAACCTCGCAAAGTTCTTTCAGGAAAAGTCAATATAGTAACAAAAACTCCAGTCTTTTCGTTCAAAGCTTCATCGACAATTTTTACTATTCTTAAATTCCTGTCTTTTATCGTTCTTTCAACTGTAGACCTAGCAAGCTTTACTAATTTTTCTCCCTGTTTCAATTCGAGCATAAAAATAATATAGAAAAAATGAATTAAAATAGAATTTTTCTATAGCAGAAATTTTTGATTTAAAACAAAAAAGAAAAGGATGAAAGAAAATAGAAATTACCATTCTTCAAATTCAGAATCTTCGCTTTCTTCTTCTTCTGATTCCTCTTCTTCCCAATCTTCTGGCATTTAGTTTCACCTATATTCTCTTTTAAAGTATCATCAAAGTATTTAAAGTTAATGTTCTGAAAGGAAAAGAAATTACTTGACAATAGTGAAAATTATTTTTAGAATTCCTCAAGAGCTGATACATCGCCAATAGGTAGACCGAGCTCTTTTGCCTTCAAAACTCTCCTCATTATCTTGCCTGATCTCGTCTTCGGAAGAGAAGAGACAAATTCTATCTCTCTGGGATAAGCATGACCAGCAAGTTTCTTCTTAACAAAATCTTTTATCTCTTCTTTAAGCCGATCGGAGGGTTCAAATGTTTTTCGGAGAACAATAAACGCTTTTATTATTTCCCCTCTCAGCGGGTCAGGCTTCCCTATCACCCCAGCTTCTATAACAGCAGGATGCTCGATTAGTGTGCTCTCAACTTCAAAAGGTCCCACTCTTTCGCCAGCAGTTTTTATCACATCATCCGCTCTTCCGACAAACCAGAAGTAACCATCTTTATCTTTAAATGCTATATCGCCTGTGATGTACCAATTGTTTTTGAAATAAGAATTGTATTTCTCTGGATTTTTCCATATCTCGCGCATCATCGCAGGCCATGGATACTTTATAGCAAGATTACCTGGCTGACCTGTTGGTAATTTGTTTCCATTATCATCAACTATTGCAGCAGTAATCCCTGGTAATGGTTTGCCCATGGAACCAAGTTTAATTGGCATGCAAGGGTAGTTGGCAATCATTATTCCTCCTGACTCTGTCTGCCACCAGTTGTCATGTATAGGCAAGCCTAAAACTTTCAAACTCCACCTTATTGCCTCAGGATTTAACGGCTCGCCTACACTGCAAATATGTCTTAAACTGCTCAAATCGTATTTTTTCGGTAATTCGTCGCCAGCAGCCATTAGCATTCTTATTGCTGTAGGAGCAGTATACCAGACTGTAACTTGGTAATCTTGAATAATAGAATACCATCTTTCAGGATCAAATCTTCCTTCATAAACTACTGAGGAAGCTGCGTTGCTCCAAGATCCTAGAATACCGTAGGCAACACCAGTAACCCATCCTGGGTCTGCCGTACTCCAGAGCACATCTTCTTCATGTAGATCCAAAACCCATTTTGCAGTTATATGCTCCTGAACAAGCGAGTAGTGAGCATGAATTACTCCTTTACTTTTTCCGGTAGTGCCACTAGAATAAAGCATAAAAGCGTAACCTCCCGGATCTGTCTTTTCAATCTCAAATTCTCTTGAGGCATTTTTCATCTCATCCTCATAATTAATCTCATCTCCCTCAGCTTCACCAACAACAATGACATGTCTTAAATTTGGAAGCTCATTCCTCACCTCATACACTCTTTTCTTCAACTCGGAGTCTGTAATCAAAAATTTAGCTTCTGAATCTTGTAGCCTGTCTCTTATTCCTTCTGGTCCAAAAGCCGAAAACATCGTCCCTGCTATTGCCCCAGTTTTCAAAATTCCTAGAAAACTTATGTAAAGAGGCGGAATTCTGGGCAGAAATATAAAGACTCTATCACCTTTTTTGACATCAAATTTTTTCAGAACATTTGCAAACTTGTTCGAAAAATTAGAAAGCTCTCGAAATGTGTATTCTTCTTTTTTATTTTCACTTTGCCAATAGAGTGCAACTTTGTTTTTTCTCCAAGTTTTTGCATGTCTGTCAACAGCATCGAAAGCAGCGTTCAGCTTTGTGTCAAGCCAGTCTATTTCCTTGTTTGCATCTTCCCATCTGAATGTTTTATACTTTTCTTCATAATTCTCCAAATTTGGTTTTACCTTGAACAGCTCTTTTGGCTTTTCTATGATTTCTTCCATTTTATCTATCCAGCCATTCTTTATATCTGATTAATGCATTCAAAGCTTTCACAGCTCTTTCCGGCGCGACATAAACTGGTATTCCATTCTTCTCCAATATTCTTGACAGTTTTACAGTAAATTTCCCACCAGCTGCACAACACAGAATTGGCTTACCGTACTTCTTTAGATCAATTATAACATCTGTTATTTTTTCTTCTAGAGCTGGAACCTGAAATAGTGTTATTGCAATGATTGAATCAAATTGTTTTGATTTAAGACACTCTTCCATTGCAATTCTGTATCTTTCTGCTGTCGCATCTCCGGTGATATCTATTGGGTTACTAGGAATCGCATACTCAGGAAAACTTTTCCTAAATAATTCTTTTAATTTATCTGTAGGTTTCGGCAAATCTAAACCCTGTCTCTCGCACTCATCTGAAGCTAGAACCCCGAATCCTCCACCATCAGTTATAATCGCAACTCTCTTACCTTTTGGCAGAGGCTGTAAAAATGCTTTTGCAAAATCAAAAAGTTCTTCCCAAGTACCAGCTTCTATTATTCCGACCTGTTTGAAAACCGAGGAATAAATTTTTGCCGAACCTGCCAAAGAACCAGTGTGGCTTACAACAGCTTTTGCCCCTGCTTCTGTTTTCCCTCCCTTTAATACAATTATCGGTTTTTTCTTCGTTACTTTTTTTGCAATTTGAATAAATCTCTTTCCGTCTTTTACACCTTCGAGGAACAGAACGATAACTTTTGTTTTCTTGTCATTGCCTAGATACTCTAGGGCGTCACGCTCGTTGATGTCAACAGCATTTTCGTAGGAGATGAACTTGCTGATGCCAATCTGTTCTTCTGCTAGCCAGTCAAGAATTGTCGCCCCTACTGCACCTGACTGGCTAATGAAACCAATGCTGCCTTGAGTGGGTCTTCCAGATCTTTCTTTTGGATTGAATAGTGTATCAACACCTGTAGAAGTATCAACGATGCCCAGGCAATTCGGACCTAAAACTCTTGTTTTCGATTTCTTGATTATTTTTTTCAATTCATCCTCTAGTTTTTTCCCTTTCGTTCCAGTCTCGGAGAAACCGCCAGAGACAATTACCACAGCTTTAACTTTTTTCTTCACGCATTCTCTCAAGATATTCGGGACGAGTGGAGCAGGAACTGCAATCACAACTAAATCAATCTTGCCCAGAACATTTTTTACAGAAGGATAAACTGCTTTTCCAAGTATTGGAGAAGTATCCGGGTTCACAGGATAGACTCTGCCTCCATAGTTCCCTTTAACAAAATTTTCTAGAATCTGATAACCTATCTTTCCTGGAGTGTGGCTTGCTCCAACTATAGCAACTGACTTTGGATTGAAAAATACTTCAAGCATAATTAAAGTTTAGATAAAAGAAAAGTAAATACCTAATAGTTAAGTTTAAATCTGATACAACCACTATTCTTTTTTGCAGGAGATAGCTGGGGAGCTACCGGTTCCCTTCGCTGCAAATCCGGTTTACGGCAGAGCGAAAGCCTTTGGACGGCATAACTTGGTAAATTGGCCTAACCACTTGACTGAGAAGCCATGTCTCATAGGGTTTGATATATAGTGAACCTGGTGAGACGAGGAATCGAGCAACCATAAAGTATGTATCAGATGCTTATGAGTTAGCATGGTGGAGAAGAGTGGTTAGATAAACTAATTTGTCGAGTTGTGTCAACCTTGGGAACTCTCCTGCTATTTTTATATTTATAAAATGTCCTATAATTCTAAAAGTGAAAACTATGGGGAAAGTTCTGAAAGCTCTGCTGCTTGTAATAATAGTTTTACTTGTTCTATCTAGCCTTTCTAGTATAAGTTTAAGACAAGTTGCAATTCCTGAGTTGCCACCAGAGAAGCCGAGGGTGACAGTTGCAAATGTAACTTTTCGTAGTGTTTCTTTGTATGTACCAGCAGTTGATAATGAGGGTAACGGTGTAACGACTACACTAACCGTTGAGGAAAAGCCTGGCAGAGGAGGGACTTTGGTTGACGTGAACCAACTGCTTTTCTGGGTTGACACTCAGCACTCTATAAGGATTGCAAAAAGGGTTGCCGAGAATTATACAAAACTCGATTTGTCAAATATTGACTTGATATATAGTATAGAAACTAATGCTTCGGTTATTGGCGGTCCTTCAGCAGGGGCGGCCCTTACTGTCGCTACTATAACTGTGCTTGAGAATAAAACATTGAACCCGAAAGTCATGATAACAGGAACTATAAATTCGGATGGGACTATTGGCCCTGTTGGTGAGATTGTTGCCAAGGCAAAAGCGGCAAAAGATGTCGGAGCAACCATTTTCCTTGTGCCAGGCGGGCAGGCCGTGCAGACATATTATATGCCTGAGGAGAAATGTCAGAAGTTTGGCCCTGTTACCTATTGCACAACAGAATATAAGGCTAAAAAAATTGATGTCAGCAAGGATGCAGGTATAACAGTAAAAGAAGTCTCTAACATTGATGAAGCATTAAAATACTTTTTAGTATAATCTTATTACTATGCCAACATTATCAGAATATTCGAAGAATGAGATAAGAGATATAATAATTTCTGTGCTTGCAGTAGCTTTTATTTTTGCCTATCCAGACTTTAGCTTGATGCCATTTTTCTTAGTTGCAGTTGTAATTGCATTCCTGTTTCACGAATTGGCTCACAGATATGTGGCTAGAAAATTTGGATGCGTGGCAATATACAAGATGTGGCCTCAGGGATTACTCTTTGGTCTTTTAATTGCACTAATTGGTGGGGGCTTTAAATTTGTTGCGCCCGGAGCTGTTGTGATATATCCTTTCCATTTTGGGAGATGGGGATTCAAGAGAATCCACTTGACAATGACAGAGATGGGGATTATATCGATTTCAGGGATAGCTGTGAATCTGTTTTTTGCAGCAATGTTTAGACCTTTGGCTGGTACTTTGATGATAGAGAAAATAGATGTTTTCGGTTCTTTGTCGTTCGTTAATGCTTTTCTTGCTCTGTTCAATCTGTTACCAATACCACCCTTGGATGGTAGCAAAGTTTTTAGATGGAAACCATGGCTGTGGCTTTTGATGATTCTGTTTGCAACTTTATTGGTCTTTCCTTATTTTCTCTCATAGATGAATAAATTTATTACCATTGTTAGGAGTTCTAAATCTTTATATATAGGACATTGTCCATTAAATAATATGCAAAAAGGCTTTGACCAAAAAAAAATAGAAAAGATAAGAAAAGCGTTAAAAGAAAATCCAGAAGGCTTATGGATAAGAGAAATAGCAAGAAAAACCAAATTAACAAAGTCTACAGTAAGTAAGTATATTAATGAATATATGAAAGATGAGATAGAAGATGTTTGGAAAGGAGGATTTATAAGGATAATAAGGTTGAAAAAATGAAGCTAATTTGCGACTTCCATCTGCATTCAAAGTGGTCACGTGCAACAAGTAAACAAATGGATTTAGAAGGAATAAGTAGAGGAGCTAAGATAAAGGGATTGAATCTTGTAGGTTCTTCTGATTTTACTTTTGAGCTTTGGTTAGAGGAGTTAAAGAAAAAATTAGAACCTATAGAAGGGACTGGCCTATTCAAATACAAAAATGTGTATTTTATGTTAACTTCTGAGGTAGGAACCGTTTATCAACAAGCTGGAAAAAAAAGAGACATACATCATTTAATTCATGCACCAAGCTTTGAAATAGTTGAGCAGATTAACGAAGTTCTATCAAAATACGGAAATCTTAAAAGTGATGGAAGACCAGTTTTAACCCTTACCTCACCAGAATTGGTTGAGATATTAACAGAAATAAGCAAAGATATCTTTATCACAAGTTCGCATATATGGACTCCATGGAAAAGTCTGTTCGGGTCTAAATTCGGTTTTGATTCCGTTGAAGAATGTTACCAAGATCAAACAAAGCATATTTTCTCATTGGAAACTGGTTTAAGCTCAACGCCTGATATGAACTGGAGATTATCTTCTCTTGATAAATTTACTTTAGTTAGTAATAGTGATAGTCATAGTCCATGGAGTTGGAGACTTGGAAGAGAAGCAAATGTTTTTGATTTAGAAAAATTAACTTACTGGGAAATTTTTGACGCGATAAAGAAAAAGGATAAGGAAAGGTTTCTTTACACAATTGAAGTCGATCCAAGATATGGCAAATACCATAATAACGGTCATCGTTCGTGTAACTTAAATTTAACTCCAGCAGAGACAAAGAAGTTCAAGGGTATTTGTCCGAAATGTGTCAAGGGAGATACAATAATTCTTGGTGATAATAAACCGATCTCGCAAGTGAACATAGGTAATAACTGTATAGGAATGAGTGGTTGTGGAAAGATTAAAAAAGTATTTGCAAGAAATTATGAAGGGGAAATTATACGGATTGATGTATGTGGTCTTTTGCCAATTGAAGTAACACCAGAGCATCCAATCTTAGTTGTTACTTCACGAACTAAAGATTTTGCCATTGATGGATTTTCTGAGTTATACTGGAAAGAAGCAAAAAACGTAGTTCCAAAACACGGACATAAAGATGGGGATTATGTCGTTGTACCTCATATAAGTGGAACAATGAACATCAAGGAAGTAGACCTGAATTCATTTACAACCAAACATGGAGCAAAAATAGCTAAAAGTAAAAACCTTCCACTATCGTTTCCTCTCAATGAAAACACCGCCTGGCTATTAGGCTTGTACGTTGCTGAAGGTTCTTGTCGGGCAAGACGCGATAAAAATGGTTTTGATGTAGGAGGTGTGGTATTTTCTTTAGGGACTCATGAAAAGAAGTTACAAAACAGTGTATGTAAAATAGTAAAATCTTTAGGCTACTCACCTAGTGTTAGTGAGAGGAATGCTGCTACGGATATAATCGTTTCTTCGATGATACTTAATAGAGCATTTTCAGCATGGTGCGGAAAAGGTGTTCTAAATAAAAAATTGCCAGATTTTATACTTTTACATAAGAATCTGTCATTGGTGAAAGCTTTTCTTGACGGGTATATAGCTGGTGATGGATGTATTTATAGAGGAGTAGTTTGGGCAGAGAGTGTATCTAAAGTTCTTGCTCTGAAATTGCAGATCCTTAGCGCAAGGTTAGGTAAATTTCTTCACATAAATTCTAAACCACCTAGGAAAGAAAGATTTCAAGGAAGAAAAGTTAATCGCCATGAAAGTTATGGTATGTATTACAACATCAATGATACTCAATTTCAGGTAAAGATATTTGATACTTTTATAATAACGCCAGTACGCCAGGTGAATGTTACATCTTACAAAGGTAGAGTTTATAATATAGAAACCGATGATAATACTTATCTGGTTTCAAATGCAGTTGTGCATAATTGCGGAAGGAAATTAACTATAGGAGTGTTACATAGGGTGGAAGAGCTTGCAGATAGGCCAGAAGGTTTTGTACCTGAAAATGCTATCCCATTCAAGTCTTTGCTACCATTATATGAAATTATTTCATTCGTTACAGGAGTTAATCAGCTCTATTCACAAAAAGTTATTCAAGAACATGATAAACTGATAGAAAGATTTGGAAACGAATTAAATGTTTTATTGAACATGTCAAAAGAAGAATTGTTAAAAGTTACGAATGAAAAAATTGCAGATGCAATTATGAAAGTAAGGGAAGGGAAAGTCAGATATAAGCCAGGTTACGATGGGACATATGGCGTTGCTATATTCGACGAAAAATTTGTTCAGAAAAAAATGGAATTACCGACTCAAAAATCACTTAAGGACTTCTGATTTTTTCCTTTCAGCTAGTTTTTGATATTTGATTCTTTGGCTTTTTATCTTATCTAAAAGTTCCTTCCATTCCTTTGTGAGTAATTCTTTTCTCAACTTTAAAGCTAAGCTGGCTCTCTTTCCTTTTTCTTCATGTCTAAATGGAATTTGTAGAAGCAGTTCTTTAACTTCTTTCTTTTTACTTATCTCAAGTTCATAAACAGGCTTTTTGCCGAAATGAGTTTTATCATGTTTTTCCTTTTTATAGACTACAACATGATAGTTAAATTTTCTAAGTATCTTGCTTAACTCTCCTATAAGCCATTCGCTTGTTGAAATAATTCTTATACATGGTCTATCTTTACCTTTAAGTGTAATAGTACCATCTGAATCTATTAGCCCAGCTAAGAAACTCATGAACAATTCTTTATCTATACTAATCCATGTTGGTATCTTATCAAGCTTTTTTATTAAAAAAGAAAAAGACTCATTTAAATAAGCAGTAATTCGCCATGCATATTTTCCTTTTCTATTTTCAAATGGAAATTTTCTAACTGGACCAAATTTTCCAAATAAATCGTTCATTAATTTTTCCCATGCTGGATGAGTTGTACTAACTGTGCAAACTACTCTTCTATCATCTAATAGTGCATAAAGATCACCGCATCTTGCACCCAACAAATAACATTTTAATTTTATCATTTCTTTGCTATCCTCTATAAATGGTATTTTTGGATACTTTGTAAGTGCTTCCGAAATACTTCTTCTTGGAATTTTATACTTTTTCAATCGCTTTCGAATTTTTGCAGCACCTAAATCAAAGAGTATGCCTATTTCTTTTGAACTCAGCTTACATTTCAAATAAATATATTCTAAAATCCTTTTAGGAATCTTTTCCGAACTGATAGATAAACCTGATAATTTTCTGTTTTCAAACTCTTGATAAATTTTATTTATCGTCTTGCACATATCTACAGGGACTCTTTGTAGGATAATATTCCTCTTTTTCTCATCAATAATTCTTTTTTGAAAGCTTTTTCTAGGTTTTATTCTAAATTTTTGTAAAAGTTTCTCTATAGTCCTTCTACTAACCCCAAACAAAATACTAATCTTACAAGTGCTCAATCTTTGATTTACATACAGTTGTTTTAGTAACTGCGATGGTATATTTACCCTTCTAGGTTTGAATCTCTCTATACACTTTTCGATTTCAAGCTGCAAGTTAAGAGGTAGTAAATTTAAAAGAAACTGCTTATTTGGATTTCTTCTTAGAGCTGCAGCTTCTCTAGAAGTCCTTTTTCTAATCCCAAGCTTTATGAACCACTTATAAATTGTATCGTAGTCTCTTTCAAAAAGTAAAGCTATTTTTCTTAAACTTAAGTTGTAATCCCAATAAAGTTTTTTTAACAACATTTCTAAATTTGCTTTAAAGTCTTCAGATATTTTTGAGAAATTTTTGTCTTTTAAATACTGATGAATTAGCTTAACTTCTTTTTCAAGATCAAATGATAACATACTTAAAATTTCAGTTTTATTTTTCATTTTATCACTTTTTAAGCTTCAAAATAATTTCTATATATAGTTTATTTACCACTTATGGGAGTGCACTTCCGATGGTTCCTGTGAAGTGAAAAAAAGGATTAAAATATCTGAACAGAAAAGTTTAATAGATTTCAAGGGCTTGTAGTCTAATGGTAGGACGTCAAGATATCGCCAAACCCTCACAAGCTTTGGAGAGCGGTGAAGAAAGGAGTTCAATTCTCCTCAGGCCCATTAAACTTGTGTTTTGAGAACTTTAATTGTTGATGAGCTTTCTACAAAATAGTTGTAGGTTAATTCAACATTAATTGGAATCGTTGTAAAATCTTCTATAGCTTCACTAAAAGTGTATGTGCATGAGATTGACTTTTCACCAGTTCTAGGAAGTTTGACTTCCTGTGGAAAACTCGTCCAATCGCTACACTTGCAGTCTGATGTGCCATCACAAGTTTTATCTCTGATTTTTATTTTATCAACTCTCACCTTCATGTTTGCTAAATCACTGCCCCAATACGGATTGCCTGGGCCAACGTCACTAAGCTGGACCGTAACGGCCATCTTCTGACCCAGACTTCTATATATTATTGGTCTTGCAACTCCTGCAAACGAGATGATAACTGGTGCCTTTGTCACAACTAAAGATGAAATACCTGAACTCTTCATAATCTGTTCTGCTTGCTCAGGCCTAGTTCTCAAATAATCTTGAGTATAAACCTTGAAATTTCCAAGAGCTGTTGTTTCATATGTGTACGTAACCCTAACACCTGCTGTATAAGTGTTATCCACTTTCAGATTGCTAGGAGATTGCACATCCCATGAAGCATCACCCGTTCCACCCGGAATCTTATACTCTGGCTGGCTTCTTTGAAGCAGGTCGCTTATGCTATAATTCCTGGTTGTGATTATCCAATCAGTGCCTAAACCGAACAATTTGGCATTGGCATTAGTTGCATCCTCTCCACCAACGTTTTCAACACTCAAAGAAAAAGTAGCAGAATCTCCTGAAAAAACTTCTGATATGTCAGGTCGGAAGCTCTTTATTATGACTCCTATTTGCACTCCTGCAGTTGTTTCTGCTGGTTGTCCAATGCATCCTGCAAGAAAAACCAGAAACACTAAAGAGAGCAAAATCAAGTAGTTTTTCATTGTCATACCTTTATTATTATTTGGAAATGAAGCAATTTAAATTTACTCTTTTGGCAGTGGCTGGACAGTAAACCTCTCCGTTCTTGTGAATTGATAGATATAGTTAAACTCAGCATTTATGACGGCAGTCATTTCTGGCTCTTGGAAGAATGACGAATTTTCAAAATTGCAAATCAATGTTCCGGGGACTAAAACATTTTTCTTTGAAAATAAATAATTAGAATCTTTCTTAACAGGACAATCTGACTCGGTAATATCACAAAAATTACACGGTCCGGATGCTTTGATCAGACTGTTGTTCAGATCAAGCTTCACACTTCCTGCTGTCAAATTGACTGGTTGGATAATACCCAATAAGCTGCTTCCCACGTGTTTGAAGTTCATCTTCACTTCGAACGGCTCGTTCACCCTGCTCCAGTATTCCTTTATTATTTTGCTGTCCTCCCTTCTTTCGCTGCCAACTCTGGATTCAAACTCTAACACAACAGGACTACAACCGGGAGTGCTTTGGGAAAATTGAGAAAATGGCCTAGTTCTATATACACCATCAATTATTGGTATGTTGGCTGTTCTATAGCCAGAATAATTGTATCGAATATAATAGCTGATTGCAAGAGGTGTTGGTGAATTGACAGGAGGGACTTGTAATACCAAAGATGTTTCTCTTGTGTCTGTAGGGTCTATCTCTTTATAAAGACATCCTTTGTAGCATTTTTTAGCGGTTAAATCACAAAATTCACCAATCTGTTCACCACTCTGACAATCTGCATTAGAGTTGCAACTTCTTTTACTTCCAAACATTTCATTTATTTCACATCTCAGCTCGCTAACATTAAATCCTGGTACATTGAAAAAATTTATCTCAACATCATCAAGCACCCTATCCCCATTGTTTTTAATCAGAAAAGTTAGAGTTGTGGTGCTCCCGGAATAGGGATTCGAGTTGGATATCGTAGACCCTTCAACAGTTATTATGTCACTCTTACATTTAATCGGAGGATGGTAATTATGTCCACCAGTAGAAATTAATTCTTGCAAGTACGGCCAAAGAAAGTATAAAGCAACCCCAAGGATTATAAGGACAATTATTGCTTTACCTATTCCCGTCAATTACCCACCTCTAAAGAGTATTGGTTTGTAGCTACATTTTGTGCTACGATTGGTTGATTGACATACAACCTGCCCAACTCGGATATACCGAGTTTGGCGATATTTCTACTTGCATTTAGGTCTGCATTTAGTTCAAACCCGCAAGACTTACATTTGAATCTACTACTGTTTCTGTTCAATTTTTCTATATAACCACATTTTGAGCACATTTGACTTGTATGTTCTGGATTTACTTTTATTATTGTCTTGCCGAGTTCTTCTGCTTTGTATTTCAAAAAGTTTTCTAATTGGAAGAAACTCCAATTACCAAGTTTTTTGTTGAATTTTTTGCCTTTGTTTCGTTGAATTTTCTTCAAGTTTTCAAGTGCATAGCATTCAAATTCAGTATTTGCAATTTTTTTGCTTATACAATGGTTCACATCTCTAACAAACCGTTTCTCCTTACCACTTAGTTTTTTCAAATGCCTCTTGGCAGAAGGAGTGCCTTTGGACTGAAGTTTTGCCTTCAGGTATTGATACCTTCCTTTAACATTCTTCAGTTGTTTTGAGTTGTAGAAGACATTGTTAGAAGTAACAACAATGTTGGTTATTCCTCTGTCTATCCCAAGAATTATTTTTGGATCGGTATTTACAACATTTTCCTTATTGAAAATTAGATTTAACCACAGCTGGTTGTTTTTTAAAACTAAAACACCCGCTTTACAATCCCAGCTCAGATATTTCTCAAAATATTTTGGGAGCGAAACATTAATTTTTTTTCTTCCGTTAATTGTAGAAACACTAATCAATCCATTCTTGAATGAGAATGTTCTTTTGTCAAACCTTATGAACTTATTTTTGGGAATAGGTTTAGTCCTTAATTTTGCTGCTTTCAAATTTTCACAAGCGACATCCCTAACTGTTTGGAGCAATGCACTTGGAATTTTCGGATATAGTTCTCTCAATTTTCTATATGTTGCATTATGGATTTTAATTTTACTCCAACTATGTGGTTCTATTCCTTTATCTATGCAAAATTTGTATGCTCGAAAATACTGGTCAATAGTATCCTTCAAATCTTTATTTTCAATCTTTATTTTAACTGTCCCTTGCATATCTTAACAACCTGTTTATTATTTCATCGTATGTTTCTTCCTTTTTACCAATCTCTTTTAATTTTTTTAAAGTTTTTTTTGTTACCCTTACAGTAGTTATATTCATATATGTTTATTATACTTGTATATATTTAAAGTAGCGGTTCACCCTCATACCACCTATAAAAATAGTGTGGGTTTTCTCGCTCACTTTGATAATATTAATCTAACAAAACAAGTTTTTATTTATGGTTAGCATAGAGGATTTTTTGGATTATTTTATTGCTCCAAAGAAAACAGGATATGACATACCGAAGACCCTGACCTATGCTGTAATCTTTGTTATAGCTATCTATCTGATTTTCAAGCTGCTCAAAAAGCTAAAAGTTAAAATTGACAGAAGACTGACACTAGCTGTGTTGCCTTATGTGATATTTGGTAGCACTTTGAGGGTATTGGAAGATTTGGGAGCTGTAAGCTCGATAATATTCGTTACACCTGGGATATACATTCTCGTCTCTTTGATATTCCTTTCAGTGCTTCTGATCTCTTTGGTGATAGAAAAAAAGAAAGGCATACCATATTTTAAGATTTCATTCGTCATCGGTTTGCTCTTGATGTCTTTCTCGATCGCTAATCTTAGGCCTACAAACTTCTACGGCTTGTTTTTGGTCTCAGTATTTTTCTTCCCTTGGGTCTTGATATTCTTCTTTTTTAAAAAATGGAGTCCTGCTAACAGAGTCGTTGCCTCAGTTCAGATGTTTGATGCGAGTGTGACATTTGTTGCTCTGAATTTTTTTGGCCAGAATATTTTGGGAAACATCGGTTTTTATGAACAGCACGTAGTGCCAACATTTATAATAAATCTATTTGGCCCAGCCTCGTTCATAGTAGTAAAACTGATTGCAACTGTTTTGGCCCTTGTTTTTATAGATAGATTTGCTGAGGACAAAGAACTTGGAAATTATTTGAAACTGATAATCGGTATTTTAGGTCTGGCAACAGGAACCAGAGACTTGTTCGCCATTCTGACCCTAATCTAAAGAGGTGTAATACACAGTCAAAACAGCACTGTCTATGTCATAGGACGCCTGCTCTTCGAAGAGGAATGATATTGTGTTATCTATGGTTAGGATTAAATTGTTCCCTAGAATATCTTTATTAAATGTGGTGTTGAAGAAACCCAATGGCGGCACACTGGAGAAAACGAGCTGTCCATTAATTTTTATTAGCAATTGAGGAAGCGGGGAGGAATAGTTCTTAACTCTAAAATTCAATTGGAAGTGGTCAAAATTTTCAATTTCTTTCTGGTTTAAAGTGAACTGCAGGTCTTTTGAGAAAACTCCTTTGTAGTTTACTACAAGTTTGGCAATTCTAAACCTGTAGACTGTGCTCATCCAGAACTTCCATCCTGGCACCCCGGCTTTGATCGTAATTGTGTTTGATCTTTCAATTTGGTTTTTGTCAATTGGTATTTTAATCTCGCCAGCACCTACAATCTTGTTTAAAACTTCCTTGCTGTTGAAAAGAACAACTAGGTTCCCAGCACTATTTGTCTCATCTACAACTAGTTGAATGTAACCGTCTGCAACCTTCAAAAGCTGTTCCTCGGTTAGAGCTCCGACAAGGTTCTTTGAATAGCTTGAGAAATATCCTGCAGAGACCTCAAAGTCTTCCTTCGAATCCAAAACTTCTGTGCCAACAGAATAGCTGACTGAAAATTCCCCAAGTAATATTGATCTAGAAAGTTCTATAACTTTTTGCTCTGTAACAGATATTGTGACTGGAATAATTTGCTTTCCTCCAAGCGATTCCACAATTATGCTGCTCGTGAAAGTTCCAGTTGCAGAAAAAGGTACTCTAATTTTAACTTTAACGATTGTTGAGTCTATGACATCAAAATGATTCTTGTTGAAGGAAACCCAGTCCTTAATTTCTCCTGTAGCTGAGAGGGTAACATTTGAAAGTTTGCCAGTTATATTGAGCTCAAAAGTTGAGGTTGCATTCATTGGAGCTGCTAGATTGACAGAAGCTGGCTGAACAAATGGTGGGGCTTCGGATGGCGTGCCCCAAGCAAGCATCAAAATCACAATCAGAATTATCCCAGCGAGAAGAACGAATGCAAACTCATCTATCTTTGCTTGCCCTTTTTTCAAAAAGACACCTTAATTTTAGTTGTTTTTAAGACAATTAATTCTTATGGTGATTGGTTGAAAGTGGTGGAATTTGACAAGGAAAAAGGGATTGCTAAGCTTAGGGTAGAAAATCCGATTGATATCTGGCACCTGGAAAAAATAATAGAGAAGGGGGATTTGATAACTGCTAAAACATTAAGGACAATTTTTGTTCAGAGGGGAGAAGAGAGAATAAAAGGAAGAAAGAAATTCCTTGTTTTGACGATAAAAATCGAAAAGGTAGAATTCCAAGAGCAGACTAATAAGCTGAGACTAATTGGAAAGATAGTGGAAGCTCCTGAAGAGGTGCAGAAAGGAAGCTATCATTCAATAGAAGTCGGCACTGGCAAGATGCTGACTATTGAAAAAGGTGAATGGAAGAAAGAGCAGATGGAAAGACTGGAAAAAACAAGAACAAGGATTGAATTTTTAAAAGATTCTAAGGAGATTGAAGAGTTTTTTGTTCATGTGAATAGAAGCGATGGTCTAGCTGTCTACGGCTTTGAACAGGTTAAGATGGCAGCTTCGATAGGTGCTATTAAAATTGTTTTTATACCTGAAGAGAAGATGAGAAGTAAAGAAAATGAGGAGCTGATTGATGAGGTAGCAAATAAAAGAGGAGAGATAAGAATTGTTTCCAAAAGACACCCTGTTGGAGAAAAATTCTGCAAAATGTATGACATTGCAGCAATACTGAGATTTCCTATTTCCTAGTTTCTTGACTTTTCAAAGCTGTCAAATATCCTGCGATAATGTTTCTCATCTTCTTTGATTTTATATCAACAAATTCATTAACAACTAGCTTATTTTTTTCAAAGTCTGTAATGAACTTGTCAGGATGGTTTTCGAACAGCTCTCTGGCGATATGTTTGATAAAAGAAGTTTTGATTCTTCCCATCAAATCACTTACTTGTAATTACTTGTATGGCTGCTCTCATTGTATCATCATATTTATTTAATAACATGAACTTAAAAAGAGCAAATTAAAAAGTTTTAAAGAACAGAATGTGATCGAACTCAAGGTGTGATTCTTTGTATAATGTAGTATGTCACATCCGATTCTTTATCAACAACCGCCCAAACAAATATTGCCCTTATATTATGTGCTAGTCTAACAGCACGAGACATTTCTGGTAAAGAGAAGGCTGACTCTTCAGCAACAGGTTGCACAACCCATTTTGTGTGCTCGTGAGCGGCTTTAGGACCGTGCACTAATTTCACTCCCCTTTCATAAACTCTGAATACCGCGCCAAATTTGTAGCCTGTTTTAACTAAATAACCTCTCTCTCTCAAATCTCTGTAGACGATATAGGAAGAATGGAATAAATTCACTTGTTTTGGTCCGATTTCCATCAAATCTTTAAAATCAACCCAATTCTTTTTTTTCTTTCCCTCAGCTTTGGTAAAAACTTTTAACTTTCCTTTCTCAACCAAATATGCTGCTTCATCTAGCTCAAGCTCAACTCTATCTGGATTTTCTTCTGGAAGAGGTTTTCCATAACCAGCCTCGTCATATAGTTGAACTGCTTCATTGCCCCAGATTATTACCCTATTCTCTATTAGCTCTCCTTCCCAAATTTTCTCTGTCATAGACACCAACTAATTACTATTCACAAAGTACTGATTATTAAATATAGTAGAAAACTTAAAACTTAAATAAAACCTTTTCAAAATTCTCTATTTTGTTGTTCTTTAATTTTATTCCCTCTTTTTTTAAAAGATTTATTTTATTTTTAACCCCAGATGCAAACCCACCGATACTGCCATTGTTGTAGACAACTCTGTAGCAAGCAGCTATTGGAAAGTAGGGGTTGTTATGACAAGCATTTCCTACCGATCTGTAGGCTTTGGTACCAAGTTTTCTAGCGATTATGCCATAAGTAGTTACTCTCCCCTTTGGAATTTCTTTTAGTAGTTCCCAGACTTTTTCCTGGAATTTCATTAAAATCCTAGTCTCAACTTGCATTCTTCGCATAAATCTTTGTTTTTCCTGTCAACATCAAAGACTGTATTCGAAAAACTCATCACGCATCTGGGGCTCTGGCAATGACTCATTCCGTACACAGCATGACAAACTTCATGCACAGCTTCTTTAACCGCCCTTTCCTTGAGCAAGTTTCTGTCTGGCGCTTGCCTGTAAAAAGTTGGATTCAGTCTGCAAATAGAGATAATCGCAACTCTCCCTGGCAGTTCAGCTTGCCCAAAAACGAAATTCATTTCCTCGGAATAAAGATCTTCGTCTGTAATTGCTAAAATCCTCCCTTTGAATCTGTTAGCAATAAAATCAAGTATTCTATTTGACAAGAATTGGTGCCTCAAATTGTTGTAAAACTCCTTTGGCAGACCTAAAGGCTCAGAAATGTCGCACAGAATGTTGAAAGAGTATCTGAGCTCTTCTTCTATAGCATTTAACACTTCTCTCGGGATTTCACCAAATGGGATTATTTTCAAAGTCATCATAATTTATCTTAGGTTTTAAAATTTAAGAAAGAATACCTCTAAATTAAATTATGAAAGAAATCCTTAGAAGGTTGATGAAGGAATTTTGTAATTCTTTCAAGCTGAGATATAAAATTAGATACTCTGAAAGCTTAACTCAAAGGGAAATAAATGCTCATAACCTATTGGGTTCAGGAGAGTTGAAAAACTTATTAAAACGTTATGAAAGAAATTACTCCAAAATAGACAAAGAAGTAAGTAGGAGACTTAAGGCAATGAGTGGTACAGGGAACTTAGAAGCTTCGGATGTAAAAAGCAAAAATAATAAAGTATCAACTTACTTGAAACGCAATAAAGAGTTGTTTGACCTATTAAAGAATACTAATAGAAAAATTATTGAAGGAAAATTAGTTGACACGATTCCAATACCGGTATCCGATGATTTATTTTCATTTTTACATAAAAGGCAAAAAATCTCAATGATGGTTCACGAAAGTATTCACTACATTCTTGAAAAAAACGGTATTAACTTTCAAAAGCATGGTTTGAGTCCTCTTGATGAGGGCTTTTGCGTTTTTTTACATTTAAAATTTAAAAAATACTCTGGATTGTATAAGTATGATAATTCGTCTCTCACAATTAAATACAGATTCTGGGCATCATTTTTCAAAGAACTTCTCCGAAATATTCCCAACGATAAAATAATATCTACAATAAGAAAATATCCAAAGAATAAACTGAGAAAAATGATGAAAAAATATGAAAAGAAGAAATTAATGTAAATTTTTTAAGTGGGACGAGAGGGATTTGAACCCTCGACACTTCCCGGGTCTTAGACCTATCGGTCTTCAGCTTCAACAGCAAATGCTTCGATTGCTCTCCCGGACTGAGCATACGGCACTTTATGTGGTACCGTCCCTTCAATCGCCCCATTTCTTATTGCTAATATTGTTTTTAATTTATTTTGTTTTACCGGATTGTCAAATCCTATTTCTCGCCAAAAGTTAATAAGCGATTGTAATCTTTTTATACGCAATTTAATTACACGAGTTCTGATACCATCTTTCCTTATATTTACATAAGTCAAAAGGAATATATTAGTTGTCTCTATTTCAAAGAAATCCTTCAAAGCTTTTTTAATTTGTTCAAAGAATCTAATGCCATTTTCTATTAAATTTTCAGCTTTTGACATACCCAAATCAATAAAAGAACCATTCCCCTCTACAGATACGCAGCCCTCACAATCGAAAACTCTCTTAATAAAAGCTCTAAAACATTCTTCATCTTCAATTATCCATTTTGGTACCAAGAACTCTTTCTTTACTTTGCAACCTGGAGGAACCCCCGTAAGATATAGTATTCTGCCCAATAACTTGCAATTTACACCAAAATTAAATGTCTTACCAAATTTATTGGTGACACATAGTCTAATTTTACCTTTTACCCCAAACAAGTTGAAAATAACATCCCTGAATCTCTCTAATTCAGAAATATTTTTAGAGGTGAAATCGAACCTCCATTTAGGATCACCTTGTAAATTGCCGTCACACATTAAATCAGCGACTACACCTGCCAATTGTGGTGAAGCGAAAATAGGAAACCAACTACTGCGTGATTCTATTGACTCTCTTCCTTGAAGCTTCGATTTATACAAATTGAGCACATTCTCAACTGTTACTAATGGAATCATTTCGTTCATAGAATTTTTTATAGTTATAGCATACTATTTAAGCTTTCTAGAGTGAACTTCCGGTGGTTCCGATGAAGTAATTTTTATAATTAGATATATACGAGAATAGAAAATTACTTTAAATATTATTTTTTAAAACTTAATTTTTAGATTCTAAGAATTCTTCTAAAAATGTCTTTCTTGTACTTCCAAATAAAGTTTGTATATGCTTTAGCAAGTTTCCAAAAGGTTGCCTTCTTTCCAACTCTACAGTTAATCGGAATCGATGCAGTCCTCAGATCTTCTAAAGATTGCGCCCTCAATATTTCCAATTCTATAGAAAAATCTTTGGTTCCTAGATGTGGTAGTATTTTTTTTATGGTATTTCTCGTATATGCTCTGAATCCTGAAGCAACATCTGTATGAAAACCTCCTGTTGCAAGCAGAACTGCAAGGCTACTGACTATGTTAAAAAATACCCTTGGTTTTGGGTATTCTGCATTTGGCAATCTTGCTCCCAGTACAACATCACTTGAATTATTCGCTAAAGGAGATATCATGTAAGGTATCTGAGCTGGGTCATGCTGTCCATCCGCATCCAATGTAATTAAGATATCATAATTGAAGTCTAAAAATTTCTTGAAACCTTGAATTAATGCGTGCCCTTTGCCTTGGTTTTTATCCCAAGAAAGTATTTCTATTCTTTTATTGCCTGGAAAACTTGATTTAACAACATCCAGAGTTCTATCGCTACTGCCATCGTTCACGAAAATAATTTTATCGACATATTTGAGTGTATCTCTGATGACATTAACCACACTTTCCTCTTCATTGTATGCTGGAATCAAGCCGCAGATTTTCATATAATACCTTAAGAAAAGATACATTTTTAAACATTTAGAAATTGTGCGCCCTCGACGCGATTAGTGAATTATACTATAACCAAAAAGTCTTTTAATTTTTTCTAGGTTTTTAGGGTTTCTTAAAGGAATATTCTTTAAAAATTCATAAAACCTTTGGAATCCATTAATTTCTATATTCCATACAACTGTTCTCTTTCTAATTCGCTTATCATAGTAGTTGTTGCAAGTTATTATCGATTTTATTCCCAAAGTATTTAGATAATTTTGAACTTCTTCGATTATACTTTTGTTTTTTAATGATAAAGAAATTCTAGGGTACTTATTTCGATTTTTATATACACTCCCATCAGTATCAAATAAGCCAGCGATTAAATTTTTAGCTAATTCTTCTTTATTCATGAAAATTTTAGGAAGTGTTCTCATTGCACTTTTATTTCCAACTGGTAATCCTAAGACATTCGCCTTAAAACATAACAGCTCTTTGGAACAAACCCTCACGAAACAGGTATTTTCCCATTTTTTAAGCTTCAAATCAAATCCGTATAGTTTTTTCATCAAAGGGATGATTACCTGTGTGAAAAATTTTCTTTCATCTTTATTATTTCCGTAATATCCAAATCTGTAAGTTTTGTTCTTTTCCTGCGATAAACACCCATCTCCAATATGTAACCCAGTCTCGTATGCTAAATCAGAATTGCTCAAATTGGGAATTTTCATGATTATTGTTTGTAATTACAGGATTAGGTGTTTTTCGGGACCTCACTTCCAATGGTTCCGGTGAAATGAAGTTAAAGCGCCTTCGAAGGGATTTGAACCCTTGACCTTTGCCGATTTTTATTACCGGTAGCCACTCAGTTTAACAGCATCACCTGGTTTTTACCATCGGGTGCTCTACCACTGAGCTACGAAGGCTTGACAATAAACTGCTCTTAACAACTTAACTTTTCGTTAAGTTAACTTCCGAAATCAAATTATTTAAATCTTCACCTCTCGGCAGTCTACTTCCTGAACCGCAGGAAGTCATTCCAATATTTATAGCAGCATTCAAATCTCTATCAATCTCCAATCCACAATTCTTACACTTCAATAGTATAAATTTCTCTTCTGAGTTTATTCAGCCGTGACAAAAAAGTTGCTTTCTCTAGAATATTTTTTCAAAAAATATTATTCTAGGAATTCCTTATTTTTAATCTTTTGAGGCAAGTATACTTCGGATATGAACTTCAGCCCTCTTCCTGACAATGCCTCCAATTCGGCTTTTATTTTTCTCTGAATCATCAACTTTAATTCTTTCTGCCATCCAGGTGTTTGAAACCACTTATACTTTAACATTTCATTTGCCCTTTTTATGTCAACTTCCTCAGCTTTGATTGTAAAATTCTTTAAGTTAAATTTATCAATATCACTAATAGTCAATCCGATCAATTTAGCATTCGGTGTCCCTAATCTATCAGAAACATGTGCAAGACTCATAGACCCGTATTTTATTACTGAATAGATATACCAACCAAAACTATCGGCGTCTACAAATACGTACACTGGTAGTTTGAATTCTGTAGACAGTCTCTGGATCAATCTTCTTGTTCCTCTTGCTGCCTGTCCTTGGGTGGTCAAAAGAATACATTTATGCTTTTGCCAAAATTTATCTTCATGCAATCTCTCAAAAGCGGCGTTCTTTTCTATTACTAAAATAAAGTCTGCTTTAACTTTTTTGAATTTTATATCTTCCACATTTGAAGGAATGCTCCATCCTCCTGAGCCGAGCTTTGACCAATTAACTAAATCACCTCTATCTTGAATGACTACATCGCCAACAACTCTTCCACGAACGTCCGCTGAAAGGTGTAACTGCTCCCTCAAAAGGTCAAGAGTAACTTCTAAATCTACAACAATTGGGTTGCTTTCATTCTGTTCATCAAAAGTGTTTTCTTGAGAATTTGGCAGAGTTCTCTTCAATGCATAAAATAAATCCCTCAAACTTGTGTGGAGCTCTTGATCTGTCAATTCTTTTGTGAAAGCTGCAACTAACAAAGTCTGCATAAATCTTTTTGCATGGGCAACATTAAACAAAAATCTCTTAGCACTTTTATCTCCTAGGGTAAGCATCCCGGTTTTTTCATCGTATACAATATTAGACAATGATCTTATTGGTATATCTAAGGCTGGATTCTGTTTAGATTCTATGTCCTTCAAAACTTTTTCTCCAAGACCCTCAAGCTTTTTCTTTGTTTCCTTCATTTCTTCACCTCTTTCAAACTGGTTTGCCTGATTTTCTCAGGTTCTTTCTTTTTCCCTTGCTCAACTGCCTGCGGCTTTTCCGGTTCTGCTAGTATACTTATTTCAACTTTTCTCTTTATCATATCCTCCAATTTACTTAAAATAGTTTTAGATTCTTTCCCGGTTAATTTACTTAAAGCCTCGGCAACTGGAGGCATATACCGCTCAAACAACTGTCTTCTTAATAGTTTTTCTGTTGCTCTTCTTTTCTGGCTGACATATTTTGCAAGTTTTCTCCCAGCATCCTGCAGAGCAAGCTTGACCTCTTTGACAATTTCAGGATAGTTAGCTATTGCCTGCTTTCCTTCAGAAGTGAAAGGAACCCAGACAGAAGCGAAATGAACGAGAATTGTTAAAGGACCGACTGGCAAGGCTCCTGCCGATTGAGAGAGCCCATATCTTCCCCAGTCAACTTCTGTAACTGCCTCTGTTATCGCACAATCGCTCTGGTGGTATAATAAGGGAACTTTGTTCGCAAGTCTGAACAATTGACAAGTTTGATTAGGAGGCAGATTCCCACCATAAGCTAAGCCGACAGAAACCTGAAAAGGATAACCGCGATAGACTGTCGGCGGCCTTGTAGAAGCTACGAAATATTCTGCGTCCAACTCTTTTTTCAAACCCTCTGTGATTAGACTGTCTTCTAGAGGTGAGAGGCAGTCGGTTGGCGGAGCAATTAATTTTACCATTTGCATAGCTTTATGCAGTCTACTAGTATCTTCTGCTGAAAGGGTTTGAGGCTTCCTGCCGAATTCAATTCTTGCAAGCTTACAGATTTGCTCGGCAGACCTTCTACCAACTCTTGAGAAATCACTGGCTAGAAAACCGATAACATTTTTTGCTTTTGTTGTAGCTACCATCCTTCTTAAAATTCCCAACTCAACTCCGTATGGATGTGGCTTGATTTCCTTCGGCTGTTTTGGAAGCTCTGAAGTAACTCTTGCAAATTCTATCTTACCATTAGGACCATCGTATACTATATGTGCATAAGGTGTGATTATTGCTACCTGTTTTATGTATTCTGGAACAGATTGAAATTTCTCCACATACCTGCCTTCAACTTCCATCTCTATCTTCACGCCATGCCATTTGTTCGGATTTTTCTGTGCATGATGTGAAATTATATGAGGCTCGTTTTTAATCACGTCTATCATCATCTCATATTCGTTGATTTCTTTTCCAACACTGGTTGCTACCTTCACAGGCTTTCCGGTTGTTAATTGGGAATATAAAATTGCTCCGTGAATACCAATGCCTTGAATACCGCGTGATTGACGAAGTCTGTGGAATTTTGAACCGAACAAGAATTTACCAAAAGCAAAAGGTACCTTTGCTTCAACTACTCCTGGACCATTATCTTCAACCACAACATGAAATCTGTCAATGCCGACTTGTTTAACAGAGATGAAAATATTTGGAAGTATGCCAGCTTCATCACAGGCGTCAAGACTATTATCCAAACCTTCTTTCACAACCGTCAGCAAACTTTTTGCAGGATTTTCATACCCAAGAAGATGCCTATTTTTTTCGAAGAATTCGGCTATGCTAATCTCTTTCATGTCCTTTGCCATTTTTTCGGCTACAGATTCTTCGACCATTATTTCATCCTGTTTTTTTCCAGAAATCTATATACTGCTGAATGCAAGCTTCCTAATAAAATCATCTCAATTGCCTTTTTTGCTACCATAATTGCGTTCCACTTTCCTATAATACCTATGGTTTTTCCATAAATTGAAATTTTAACATCAGCATACTTCTCTATCAGTTTTTTTGTTTTGCCTTCTTTTCCGATAATCCTTCCCCTTAGTGTTATCATCCTCCTCCTTGATTTTCCTGAAAATTCCTTTATATCAATTGTCTCAAGATAATAATCTTCATCTAAAAGATTCAGAGCATCTTCGAAGTCAAATCCCCTTCCGAAAGCTTTAATCACTTCTTTGATTCTCAAAGTTTTTAAAACATCATCGCATTCTATTAAAACTTCATCGTTCAATTTTATTTTTGATTCTGAAAGATTTTCGAGTTTTTCAACGGCTTTTCTATCATTTTTCAAAATCCTTATTCTCTCTCTAGGTATCGCAACAAACTCTATCATTCCCAATCGCCGATTTTCAATAAATCATTTAGTATTATCTCAGAGTTTTTAATTTTAGCATCTAGCTTTTTGAAATAAGAATTGATATTGTTTAAATCCCTGAGCAAGAACTCTTTTGCTAGAGCGTGCTTAAGCGGGACAGCTTGGCTGAAGTCTATGATGTATGGCTTATCGTAAAACAAAATGTTATAGGCACTCAAGTCCGAATGGACTAGTCCTGCTTTAACTATTCTCTCAACCTGGTCCAACATAAAATTGTATATCAACTGCGCATCTTCTGAGCTAAATTTTAAATCCGAAAGCATTGGAGCTAGCCTCCCGTCCTTGCCAATGAAATCTATTACCAAAACATTCTCGTTGAATGCTATTGGCTTTGGGCAACTGACCCCTGCTTCAAAAGCAGTTTTCAAATTTCTAAATTCTCTTCTACACCAAGTGTATACCACAAACCTTCTATTCTTCTTTATTCCCTTAAACCTTGGATCGCCTGCCAAATATTTCCACATGCTCTTGAAGTCGCAGTACTCTATCCTGTAGATCTTTAGAGCTAGCCACTTGCCTTCCTTGTCTTTTGCTGACAGAACCAAGCTCTCCTTTCCTTCTTTCGCAACACTTTCAACTGATTTTATTGCTCCTTTGAGCATGAGTCTGTATATTGCAAATAAGGTTTTGTCATCAAAGACCTTCTTTTCAATTTTAAACTCTTTTATGTCTTCCAATCTTATTTTTGGTTTCAAACTACCACTCAATAGAAATAGATTTTATAAACCCTCTTCTTTTGAGCCAGTTAGCTTGCGTTGATGTGTATCTGAAAATTATATCTCCCCTTTCATTGGCTTGCACTTTCCATGGCTCTACTAAAATCAAATCTCCTGGTTTTACCCAAATTCTTTTTCTCAGTCTACCAGGAATCCTGCATATTCGCGTATTGCCATCATCGCACTTCGCCCTTACTTTATCTGCGCCAAGCATCATCTCGATAATTCCTAGGACTTCTCCTTGTCTTGGTGTTCTGATTCTTGCTATTTCCATCTCTTCGGGACTTACTTCGAATTTTTTCTTTCCCATGTATTGATAATTTCAATTTAAAGTATTAAAAACATGGATTTAATCCATTTAATGGAGAATCTTTGTTTGTATAGTGCAAAAAATTAAAAAATGAATTTACTTCATACAATCCTTTTACATTATGACCATAAACTTTGTAACCACCGAATAAGAGGGATAACAGAGAGCTAACTTTAAATGAGACGTCTGCATACCTGCACATTCCAGCGTCTATCTCACAATCAACTATGCAAATTAGATTCTTTTTTTCCTTCTTCTTTTGCTTGGCTAACTCTTCTTTTTGAGAATTCCAAACTATGTAATCACCATTTGTACCTATGATGTTTTTGCTAGGAACAAAATCGTTTAAAAATCCTTCTGCAATTTTTTTATCACTCGAAGTAACTATGGTATAGTCCCAGCCATCCTTGTTAAGATTGCGTAGAAGGTCTTCCACACCGTATCTTCTATCAATTTGATAAATTCTTGAGCCAAGCGTTCTTTTTTGTTCATCGGTGAGGTTACTATAATAGGATTTTTTAATTCCCAAAGTCAAGCTGAATCTAACATTTTTGAGCGATTTTTTTCTTATAATTTCGGTAGAAAGATGTCTTAATCCTTCAAGAAGAGCTTTAGTAGCCATTAACGGCTTGATCGTGAAAAGATCCATCAGCAAATTGTGATTGGTTAATGTTCTTTCGAAGTCTATCAATACTGCTGTGTTGTCTATTCCCATGTCTCTTGTTTCTCTAGATACCATAATTAATTTCAGAATAACAAGGTTTAAGGGCTTTTCGAAGTTTATTCTTTGCTTAACAACACAACCCTACTTGCCGTATCTTCATCTTTAACTGTGTATCCTATATGTTCAGACAATTTTTGAGTAAATTGTCTTATATCTTCAATTGATGGCATGTCTTCTTTTGACAATCTCTTCTGCGATTCACCGACATGCATGTAGCTTTTACATTCTACAAAATCAGCATTAGTTTTTTCAATCAACTTTGCATAACCTTTTGGATTGATCATGTTTAACCCTTTAACTAAAGTGAGTCTTATAGCAGTCCTGCAATTTAGGCTTGAAAATAATTCTAATGTTTTGTTTATTCTTTTCCAACCGTCTGATATCAAAGGCCTGCATACTTTTAAAAAAATCTTCTCGTTTGGAGCTGGTAATGTTACATATAATTGCCAAGGAAGTGCATCAAAATTTTCTAAAACTTCAGGCATTGAACCATTTGTCACCAAAAAGGTTATCATTTTTCTTTTCTTTGCTTCAAGAATAAGCTCAGATATTCTTGAATATAGCGTTGACTCTCCCGTTAGACTTAGTGTCATCATTGTTGGTTTGAGAGCTTCCTCAAATTTATTTTTATCAACATTCAGATTTCCTTTAAATCCAGAGAGCAGTTTTTTTCTGGCATCTATAGCTTTTTCCACTATTTCCGATGGTTCATCAGTTTCTTCTAATGGAAATTCCTTCCATATTAAATTTGGTCTGTCACCAGAATGTAATCTCCAACAGTGAAGACAATGGAAGTTACAACCAAAATATGGAGTTATTTGCATGCATCTGTGTGATTCTACAGGAGGGTACCATTTTTCTTTGAAACATACTATATTTTTGCTTAAACTTTGTCTTGTCCAGTAGCAAATTTTTACAAGACTGTGGTTTCCTATAAATCTGTATTGCTGCTTTTCTAAGATTTTTTTTATTTCAGATTGTAGTACCATATTTCTCACATTTAGACCATAACTTAGCTCTACCTTTAGTTCCACAACACATGACTTTATTAATCTTTATCATATCTCCTAAATGTTGCCGTATGGTCCTTCTCCCAATCCCAACTATTTTACTTATTTCCATAACTGTTTTTGGTTCTTTCAAACACTCAAAAATTATTTCTTTTGTTTTACCCATTTTTCTTTTGGACCCACTTATTCTACTTAATGATACCAAATGCTCCAGATTTTCTTGTTTATGCGCCAAATCACAGGTAGGAAATGATTCAGTCAATTTTTTTATGTCATCCAACAATTTTTTTGCTGAAAAAGTACTAATTGAAAATTTAAAAACATATCCTCCAAATTTCTTATCTTTTGTGTACGCAATTTCCGAGCAATTATAACCTAAAGACAAAGCAATTTCACGCAAATCACTTAAAAGCTCTCTATTTTTAACTCGCAATATTATATTATCATAAATACTTCCTTCATCCACCAAAAAGGCAGATAAGATAGCGATTCTGAATTCTTTGGGACTATTTTTTAGCATTTGTGGTATTCGAGATTCGAATGATCCAAAACTTTTAATTTTATAATAGTTTTTGAGTGCAAGGAATAAACAGCTTGGTAGAACTACTTGTTTCCCGTCTGAAGATAATGTTGGTGGAACTAGATTTCCAAACACATTTAATATTTTTTTATAAAACCTTCCTCTGGAAATAGGATTATATTGTGTATATGAACCTAATGGTGTCAAGCTTCTTTTATCAGTTCCGTCACCCATTAAATTAGCTACCAATGCAGCAAATTCAGGAGTGATTAATATAGGCAATCTTGGATTCACTACATTTGTACTTCCATGGTATGTTTTGTAACTAATAATTTTATCTTCTACGACTTCTTTTGGGATTTCTAATGCATTTGTAACTTCAAAAATAATCCATGCTGGTATGAAGAATAATTTAGTATTATTTTTCCAATATCGTATTCTAGAAGCTAAGCCAGTTCTTATTACTCCATATTTTTTTCCTTGCCCACATAAGAACAACGCTAACTCCTTACTTGTTTTGAATTTTTTTGTTGCCTCTTTGAATAATGATGCTCTAAATTTTGATTCTAAATTTATGGAAATATCAGATAAGGTAAACTCCCAAATATGAATTTCATCAAACTTCTGTTCCATTTTTATCACTTCTCACTTTCAAAATAACTTGCATATATACTTTATTTACCACTTGTGGGAGTGCACTTCCGATGGCTCCGGTGAATTAAATTATAAGCTATAGTAAATAAGAATAAAAATTTATAAAATAATTGATAGGGTATATTTCGCCCTGGTAGCTCAGTTGGAAGAGCATCCGAAGTAGTTAAAAACTACTGATGAACCTTGTAAGCGGAAGGTCGAGGGTTCGACTCCCTCTCAGGGCTCTTCAAATTCGAATCTCGCTTGAGGCTCACCCCTTTCCTAGAAAGTCCATGTCAAAGAATGATGAAAGTCTTGTAATTCTTAATTTTTGGATTAAATCAAAAGAGTGTGGTTTAATTAAAATACTGGAAAATATTTTTTTCGTTATCAACCCTTTTCTGATTGGTCCAGCAAGTTCCTTCTTCCATTCCTTATCATAATATTTCTTCAAAAAATTTTCAGAAAAGTCATCTGATTGCAAAGATTTGATACAAGCGTTACCCGCATACTTAGCTCCAATCTGCCCGTATATCAATCCGCCCATACTAAACGGTTTGATTTGGCAGGCGGCATCGCCAACAAGCAGGACATTATCTGAAACTGATTTTTTAATCAACCCATATTTAGCAAAATCCCCAATTCTGTCATTAGCTATAACATTCCCTAATCTATTTCTCAAAAACTTTTCTAAGTATTCATTTGGATTCTTATCCGTCATCAATCCTATTCTTGCCATTTCATTATTTTCAGGTACAACCCAAGCAAACAGCCCTGGAGCAACATCACCAAACCAGAGCTCAACTGCATCAGAATCGAAATGAGATTTTGCACGTACTTGGACTGCCTTGAGAAAATTGTCAGGAAGTTCTAATCTTGCTATTCTCGCAACAGAAGAGTTTGGACCATCTGCCCCGACTAAAACCTTTGTTTGATAATTTCCACTCGAAGTGGCTACTTGTAGATTTTTGAAATCAAGAAATTTTGTAGAAAGATTAATTTCTGCCCCTGCTTTTTTTGCTTCTCTCGTTCTGTATTCGTCGTAGCCTTTTCTGTCAATCACATAAGCGGGTTTCTTTGACTTTATTTCAAAATATTTGTTCTTCGAGCAAAATCTTGCTTTTTTTATCTTATTCAGAATTATTTTCTTTGGTATCTTTCCTATCCGACTGCTGACCAAACCTGTGCATTGTGTTGGTATGCCTATGGTAGGATGTTCTTCAAGAATCAAAACCTTATAGCCTTTTCTTGCAATTATCTCTGCAGTCCTGCAACCAGAAGGACCTGCGCCAACAACAATAACGTCCACTTTATCTACCGAAGTTTTTCTGGATAGAATTATACCATCTTATTGCTTTTATAAGCTCTTTTTTTGAAAAATCGGGCCATAGAACTTTTGTAGTATAAATATCTGCGTAGGCTGCTTGCCATAGCATAAAGTTTGATAATCTATTAAACCCTCCAGTTCTTATTATCAAATCTACTGGCACCTGAACCCAAAGATTTTCTTCAATATTTTTTTTCGATATTTGAATTTTTCCTAATTTAATCACTTTTTCTGCAATTTTTTTCATGATATTCATAATTTCTAACTGACCACCATAATTTATCATTACGTTCAAAAACTTCTTCTGGTACTTGGCTGTTCTTTGCATCAATCTGCCCATTATTTTTAATAATTTTTTGGGCAGTTTTTCCAAATCTCCTATAAACCTTACCCTCACCTCATACTTGTCTAGAAGTGGTTGTTTATTTTCCCATACTTTGCAAAAATCATAATATATTTTAAGAAGCTCTTTTATCTCTCTTTTAGATCTTTTTGTCAAGTTTTCTGTAGATCCTGCCCAGATAGAAAGCTGAGGTATGTTCAACTCAAGGCACCAATCAAATAGCTTACTTACATTTTCTGCCCCATATCTGTGACCCATCCATGGGGGCATTCCACGAGCTTCAGCCCATCTTCTGTTTCCATCTAAGATGACTGCCAAATGATTTGGAACTTGCACAAAAACGCCTTTAAAATAGATTAATAGATAAGAATTAAAATATTACTATTTATGTTGACAGAAGTTTTCCTTGGCTATTCTATAGTTTCTGGAATAATGGCATCTTTACTCTTGATTTTTACTCTGTTTTTTGAAAAGGACAAGAAAAAATCTAGAATATTGTTAATCTGGTCTGCTCTGTTCTTGGCATCATCATTTGCAACATCCGAGTCCGCTTTCTGGTACGAGGGTTACAATCTCTTTGATTTAATCTTCGGTTTGAACATGCCCTTGATTTTTTATTTTGTGGTTTGGTTCGCATTCGTTGTTTGGATATTTGAAACTAGAAAGGAAAGGAAAATTTGGATTATACTTTTCATTATTCTTGTAATAGTAGTTTTTATTGCTACAAGATGCATGAACTGCATAAGAATTTAAAAGTAAAAATTGACTAATTTAAGTATCCGGGGTTGTAGGTCAGCTTGGTCTAGATGAAGAAGATAAACTATCTGGCTCCAGTTGAATTGGAGCTCTGAAGACACCAGAAAACGAGGGTTCAAATCCCTCCAACCCCACACCTTATCTAAATTTACTGGCAATGCAACCAATGATTAGCATTACTATACCAAATTGAATCCAAAAACACAAACCACCAAACCCAAATCTATCTAAAATTGGTCCACCAAACGTACAGACCAGAGGATAGTTGCTTGAAAGTCACCATGCTATTAGAGCCCCAATAACAAGTAGGATTATCATGATAATAGGTCCAATTATCAGACCATAAATCCCTTTACTTTCCATAATATAAAATTGTTTTGAACGATTAAATTTTATATCCATGCTTTCCAGTTAAAGGGAGAAAAATTACACCGCCCAAATTTCTAGTTTTTATCTCTCCTTCTTTTGTCTTTTCTAAATGAATTAGATCCTGCCCGCTGCTAATTCCACCAACAGGGGCGACCAGTCTACCTCCAGCTTTGAGTTGATTCACTAGTGGTTTTGGGATTTCAGGGCAGGCGGCAGTAACAATAATCGCATCATAGGGGGCGTCTCTTTCATAGCCAAGAGAGCCATCACCACAAATGACTTTCACATTTTTATAACCAGTTTTTTTAAGATTTTTTATTGCAAATTCGCAAACCTCAGGAATTATTTCAATTGTAATTGTTTTCCCTTCACTTCCGACTAACTCGCTAATTAACGCAGCACCATAACCAGAGCCAGAACCAATCTCAAGAACTTTTTCACCTTTCTTCAATTTGACTGCTTCTAAAGTAATAGCATACATGTGGGGAGCTGAGATTGTGGCTCCTCCGGGAATTGGCAATGGCATGTCAACATAAGCATCTCGTTTGTAATCTTGAGTAACAAACAGCTCTCTTTTCACCTTTAGCATTGCCTTCTTGACTCTTGGATCTTTTATATATCCTATCCTTTCCAAATGCTCTACTACTTCCATACTTTCCTTTTCAAAAGTCTTCATACTTTTAATTTAGAAAAAAGAAGGATAAAGGTTTCAACATAATATGCTACAAATTGTGAATCACCGCATTATCTGAGTGGAATGATGCCACCAAGCATGCTTCCGAATATTCCAAAAATAGTTTGGAACAAGAAAGAGTAGAGTAGTATATATACCGGAATTGTAATAGCAACACTAATTACTATAACACCGACCCAAGCACCTACCATATCAATTTCAAATAGTTCTTTGATTGCTCGATACATTACAGCAACGCTCTCAGCAGTGAAGAAGATACCAATAGCAAAGATTATTAAGCTCTTTAGCAGCATGAGGTTGATGTCTTTAATCTGCAAAGGTGCAAAATTTATTGTAAATGAGATAAAAATGCCTATTGATAATGGTAGTAAGAAATAAGAGATAGCTGTCAAGCCATCAAAAAAACTGCCATTTCCACCAAGGGTGTTCATTACAACTGTGAGTATAAAACCAAAAAACATCCCACCCAGAAAGACTATAAGAAACACCCATAAGATTATTGAGGTTTTTACTCCCATAAACTCAAAATAGACGATCTTGTCAAGAGGTATTTTCATAAAGTAGCTAGATACGATTATTGTTGCTATAAACAATAATGTTGATATCAGCAAAATACCAATACTTTTCACAAGGCTTCTATCTTTTTTCGCGTCTAAGATTGCCTGATCTGGGGCATACAGTATTTTCATCAATCCACTAATTATAGTTTGAAAATGTTATTAATTAAGCTTTTGTGTGTGGAGTTTTTATTTCATTAAAACAAATTTGAATTTATGGGAATCTTGGAAAGAACTGTAGAAGATATAAAAAGTTTGGAAATACAGGGGGCTAGATCTATAGCAATAGCCGGTTTAAAAACAATAAAAGAAGTTGTCAAAAAGGATGGCTTTGGAAGAGAGTTTAACAGGGCTTGCAAACTGCTTGAAAGTTCAAGGCCGACTGCTGTGGCATTGTACAATGCTATAGAAAGTGTAAGAAGGAAAAAAACTCTGGAAGAAATTGACAGAATGATTTACTATTTTGAAAATGTTGCCTCATTAATTGCTTCGCAAAATTATAAGTTGATTAAAAATAATTCAACTGTTCTGACTCATTGTCATAGTTCTGTAGTGGTTGAGCTTTTGGAAAAGGCTTGGGAGAAGAAAATAAAATTTAGGGTTGTTGCCACTGAGACAAGACCCTTGTTGCAGGGAAAAATAACAGCAAGAGAACTCTCTGGAAGTGGGATTCCTGTGGTCTATATTGATGATGTTGCACCTGGGCATTTGTGGCAGATGCACAAAGGGAAGATAAGCATGGCATTATTTGGAATAGATTCTATACGAAAGAACGGAATTGTAAATAAAATAGGTAGTTATATGCTTGCTATATTCGCAAAAGAAAATAAGATCCCTGTGTATTTTATTGGTGAGCTTTTAAAAATCGATAGAAGAAAGAAAATCGAGATAGAAGAGAGAAATCCGAAAGAAATAATCGAACAGAAAGAATTGCCAAAAGTAAAAATTGAGAATCCGGCCTTCGATACAACTTTCTGGAAATATATTAGCGGTGTGGCCACAGAAAAGGGGGTTCTAAAACCGAAGCAGATTTTGAGGATGTTTAAATGAAATACATTGACTACGTTGATTTGGATTATAAACCCAAAAAGGATGATTTAGTATGCAAGTTCTTTATTGAACCATTTGGAATTGGTATAAAAGTAGCAGCTGGCGCAGTAGCTGCTGAAAGTTCGATTGGTACATGGACTGAGACTACTACAACAAAACCTTATGCTGAAAAAATGCATGCTACTGCCTTTAGCATTAACGGGAATGATGTTAAAATTGCTTACCCGATTGAGCTATTTGAAAAAGGAAATATGCCAAACATCTTGAGCAGTATAGCTGGGAATGTTTTTGGATTGAAGGAACTGAAGAATCTGCGATTAAACGATATACGTCTACCGTCGAAGTTGATAAAGAGTTTTAAGGGTCCTAAGTATGGAATTGATGGAATAAGGAAATTGTTAAGGGTTAAGAAAAGATGTTTAATTGGGACTATTGTAAAACCAAAACTAGGGTTGAGAACAAGAGACCATGCAAGAGTTGCATATGATGCTTGGATCGGAGGCTGCGATGTTATAAAGGACGACGAAAATCTCTCATCGCAAAAATTTAATAAATTTGAAAATAGGGTTATTGAAACTTTGAAAATGAGAGAAAAAGCTGAGAAAAAAACTGGAGAGAAAAAGGTTTATTTAGCAAATGTTACCGCAGAAACAAACGAGATGATTAGAAGGGCGAAGTTCGTTGAAAAAAATGGTGGAGAATATATCATGGTTGATGCTTTAACAGTTGGTTTTTCTGCCTTACAAACATTACGAAATGAAGATTTAGATTTGGTTATTCATGCACATAGAGCAATGCACGGTGCGATAACAAAAAATCCTAAACATGGTATCTCTATGAAGGTTTTGGCAAAGATACTGAGAATAATTGGTGTTGATCAACTACATGTCGGGACAGTTGTGGGGAAAATGTTTGAAAACAAGAAAGAAGTTTTAGAAAATTGCGAAGCTCTTAAAAGTAAAATGTTTGGACTAAAAAAAGTCATGCCTGTCGCTTCTGGTGGTTTATGGGCTGGTTCTATTCCAGAGCTTATAAAAATTTTTGGTAATGATGTTGTGATTCAATCAGGGGGAGGAGTGCATGGTTTAGGGACTAAAATTGGTGCAAGATCTATGAGGCAAGCTGTGGATGCTGTAATGCAAAAAATTGATTTGGAAGAATATGCAAAATCACATAAGGAACTAAAAATTGCCTTGGAAAAATGGAAGGTAAAAAAATGAATTCAAAGTTTGTCTTGATTGTTCTGTTAGTAATTGTTATTTTGATTCTGGTTAATACATATAAACAAAAAATTATAGAAACTGATTGCCAAAATATTCGATGTTCTTGGAAAATAACAAATTGCTGCCCTGAAAATGCTGGAGCAAATTGGAAGTGTGTCGATCTAAATGCTTTTGAAACACCGCCGTGCCCCAATCCAAAGGATATTGTTTGTCCCCAAGTTATTTCTCCAAAGCCAACAACAAACTGCATGTGTGAGAAAGGAAGTTGTGTTGTCAAATGAAGTTAAAAACTAAGATTCTTGGATTGGAAGCCGGCGGCAAGTCAATAGTCATTTTAAATAAAACAGATGCCGAGGATTTGGGCGTAAGAAGCCTTGATAGAGTTAGACTGCAGGCGAACAAAAAGGAATTGACCGCAATAGTAAACATCACTACCAGTTTGCAGCTCAAGGGTATGATAGGCGTTTATTCTGAAGTTAGAAGTTTGCTTGATTTGAAGGAAGGGATGGAAATTGAAGTTGATGTTGCAAAATTCCCTTCTTCGCTACAGTTCATAAGGAACAAACTGGCTGGAAGAAAATTGGGATACGAGGAATTCTTTGAAATCGTTAAAGATACGATTGAGGGAAATTTGAATGAAATAGAGATTGCGTCTTTTGTAACTGCTCTGCATACTTTTGGAATAGATTTGGAAGAAGCAACAAATTTAACTCTTGCAATGGTCGAGACCGGGGAAAAACTTAGGCTGAACAGAATTTGCATGGATAAACACAGCGTAGGAGGGGCTGTGGGAGATAAAACAACTTTGTTAGTTGTTCCGATAATTGCCTCTGCTGGCTTGACCATACCAAAAACTTCTTCTAGAACAATAACATCTGCTTGTTCTACGGCAGATAGGGCTGAGATTCTTATGCCTGTTGATTTGGATCTGGATGAAATGAAGACTGTAGTCAACAAAACAAATGGGTGCATAGTCTGGGGTGGTAGCTTGCACTTAGCGCCTGCTGATGATATTTTCATTCAAGTTGAATACCCTCTGTCAATAGATCCCTTGCTACTGCCATCGATAATGAGCAAGAAGATGGCTGTCGGAGCTAATTATGTTGTCATTGATATACCTTGTGGAAGAGGGACAAAAATAAAAACCATTGGAGATGCCAATTTTCTTGCTAAAGATTTCATAGAGCTCGGACAGAAGTTGAACATCAAAACGCAGTGCGCGATAACTTTTGGTGAGCAGCCTATCGGATATACTATCGGACCTGCTCTCGAGGCTAGGGAAGCCTTGGAAGTTTTGATGAGAAGAAAAGCTATTCCAGACCTAATTGACAAAACGACTCATATAGCTGATATGATGATGAGGATGGTCGGAAAGGACGGACAGAATATTGCCCTGGAAATAATTAGAAGTGGAAGAGCAGAAGAGAAACTCAGGGAAATAATTTTTGAACAAGGTGGGGATTCGGAGGTAAAGCCAGAGGACATAAAAATCGGGGAATTTGGGTTGGATATAAAATCAGAGAAATCTGGAGTTGTGTTATGGATAAGCAATACTGCCCTGATAGAGGCTGCTCGAGCTGCCGGATCACCGAAGGATAAAGGTGCGGGGATCTTGCTGCATAAAAAAGTTGGGGATACCGTGGAAAAAGATGAAAATATTTTCACGATCTACACAGAAAAGAACAGAAAGCTTGAGAGGGTGCTAAAAGTTTTGGAAGAGGAGAAAGCTTTTGGAATAGGGGAAAGGATGGAAATGCTCATTCAAGAAGTGACAGAGGTGCCTGTGCACAAAAAAGTCTTCATCATAGAGAGATGATTCTAAAGATTTTAAAACTAAAAAAAAGTAAAAATCGCTTGCTTGGTTTTCAAACTGTTTTAAGTTATTTCCCAAGCGCGATTGTAATTGATGACACGTTTATTTTCGTCTTGTCCTCTAGCTCTCTTTCCTCGGTTCCTATCTCGATGCTTTTAACCCTCAGGCCTTCTATGAACCTTCTTCTCACAATCTCTGCAACGTCAACGGCTCTCGAAATAGCTTTTCCTCTAGCTTTGATGAGAACTTCTGGTACTCCACTACTAAATTGCGTGATTACACCTAGGACGTAAGCCATAGAAGGTGCCAGGTAGTAGTAATCTACTAATTCCTGCCTACGTATATGACGTTATCGTCTGTTCTTTGTTGTTCTTCCACCATTGATTACACCTCCATTTTGTTTTCTGATATTTTTGACCTTCCATAGATCCAAGCTTCTATGGTTGGCTGTGGAACGTTAATGCCAGTTCCTAATAACTTTTGTTTAATCCTCTTTGCTCCAAATTTTTCTTTATCTCTTATATCCATCACAGTTTTGTATGTATTAAAATTCCATTGTGTTTGGATTTGTTTATAACTATTTATAGCTTGCACCAATACTTCTTTTTTTCTGTTAATAACAAAACCTATTAAGTCGTTAAATTTCTTTAAACTTCTATAATTCCAAATACAAACATAATAGTTTTCTTTTTTGCCTCTAAAAATTTCCGATTTTATTTGAAGTTGAGATAAAAGTTGCTTAATTTGTTGTAGCAACTTAGTATCGTTGGAGAAACATTTTACATGTCTCATTGTGTCGGTTCTTCCATCTTTTCTTTTAATTACTCGAACATCAACATTGCCTTCTGCATCGAAAAATCCTTTAATAAAAGATGCTTTGGTATTATTGTCTCCTCGTAAAATAAAGTCTGGTATAGTTTTTAATTTTTTTAAATCAAATCTTGATATAAATTTAAAAAGTCTTCTAGAATGAAATTGGTAGAAATCTCTCCATTTAGGGTTCTTGTCAGATAATTTTTTTAATCCGATGTTAATTTCCAATCCAAATAGATTTTTTATTATGTTTATTATTTCATCGATAAATTCTTTGTCTGCCACTCCAAAAGAAATAGAACCTTTTGTAAAGCACCCATCCCCATAAATTGCCCCAAGTAAGTATGCTAATTTCTCTTCATTCATTGCGTTCATTGTAATCTTTCTCTGTTTTTTATTTTTGAATTTATGAAATCAATTGAAACTTCTGAGTTTTTAATTGACTTTAACTATTGTAATTTGGACTGATAAACTTAAATGTTTTTATTCCTCGACTTTTGTAGCTTCGTTGGGACAGTTCGCTTCGCACGATCTGCAGCCGGCGCAGTCGCTCGATTCTGCTGTGAAAATAACTTTAGGAGTTTTGATGTTTTTAGACATCGATTTTCTCCAGGTTGATTTTCCTTTCACTAGTTCAAACAATCCTACAGGGCAGACTGACGTGCATGTGCCGCGACCGGTGCATTTTGTCCAGTCAATTGTTATCCTCATGGTATCTTAATATTTAGTTTTAGAAATACTAATTTTTAATTAGAGAGATATGCAAATAAGTGTCATAAATCAAGTTGCGGGAGGGGAACCTGGTGGAGGAGGAGTAGCTGGAGGAGGAGAAAGTGGAGCAGGTGTACCCGAAAGAGGAAAAGAGGAGAAACCTGAAGAAGGAAAAGAAGCTGAAAAGAAAGAAAAGAAACCTGGGCTTTTTGATTCATTAATGAAAAAAAGTACAAAAAAAAGACTTAAATGCAATTCTTGTGGAAAAACTTGTAGTGCTGCAGCATATAATAAGGGTGATAAGTGCCCACATTGCGATGAAGGAGAACTTGAAGAAGAAACTATAAGAACGCCGCTTGGTCATTTAATCTCATTTCCAATCTATCTTCTGGCATTCATGGGTTCTGTGTTTGCTTTTTTCAATCAATTGATCTTAGCAATTTTCCCATATCCTGAATTTATTCCATTACTGTGGTTTGTAATTCTATTGGCAGGTGTATACATTGCTTACAAATTGATGAAGATGAGTATAGGGTTTGGGATACTATTAACTGTGCTCATGGTTGCAGGTTTAGGGATTGGCTCTGGTTTTGTTACTGGTATGGTTCTACCCGGGGGAGAGATTGAAAATCCGACTTTAAAAACTATTATGTGTATTCTTAATCCAAGCAATTGGAACAGTCAAGCTCTGTCAGCATGTCAGCAATCTGTTGTAAAGCCAGCAACTCCTCAGACAGAAAAGAAAGGAGGTTATAATGTTATAGAAGTTAAATTTGGAAGCACATTTACAGATCCACCTTACACCTTGATGAGTATACAAGGAAATAGAACCCATATCTTTCAGTATGTTTTTCCTATTAGCATAGTTAACCCAAGTGAAGATGAGACTGTAAGAGATTTCACCATAATAAACGAAGAAAATTGGAGAACAAGAATATACAATGAGAGTGGAACAGAGGACGGGAAAATTGCAGATTTGACTCCGGATCAGTGTGATGATCAGGAAGATCAGAAATGCAACATCACAGCTTTGGGAAGTTTGTCAATAACTATGGATAGCGGAGGTGATTACTTCTGCAGAAGAAGCAAAACACTGACTGTGAAAGTATCGACCGAATATGCATACTCGGTTGAGGGAAAAAATGAATTTGCTCTAGTTCGCTCACAGCAAGATTTGAAAACTGTGCCAAAAATTAAGCCGACAACCGGAGCCGGACCTGTTGATATTGCTGTTTACTTCTCACCAGAGTATTATGTTTCTGGTAGCAGATTCAAAACTGTATACCTCTTCATCACTTTAACGAATAGGGGAAAAGGTAATGCATACATCAAAGGCATAGAAATAATACAAGACACAACACAATTACCCGAGGGAACCTTGAAATTAGAAACATGCCGCCTTTCTACAGGCAGATCATATAGTGATAAAACAATAGACCTTTCTTCATATCCACCACGACTGATTAAAGAGCAGACAAATACCTGCAAATACACTATAACAAGAGAAGTTACCGATGCGCAATTCAAGACAATACCATTCACTATTAAAGTTGATTATGATTACGTCGAATCTTTTACTCGAGAAGTTGATGTAGTAAGAACTACTATGATTATATAGCCTCACTAAAATTGTTTGCATTTATCTACAAAATATTACAAGAAGAAGTTGTGGTTGAATTACATTTTACATTATTTGAAAATGTGTATCTGGGCAAATCCCTTCTCAAGAAGCACTATCCATTCAAGGGCGTTTATAACGTATCGTCGATGCTTAAGCTAAACCCGTGCATCATAATTTCCTTCACAGTTCACTTGGAGTATGAGTATATAGAGAAAAAATCGAAAGCGAAGTTAGAGTTTACCCAAATCCTGAATGGGAACACATTTAAAAATTTTATCAAAACAATTAGACGGCCTTGCATTCCTCATCGATTCCAGCTTCTACAAGCTCCATTGTTCCAGAGACCACGCGAAAGTACAAGTGCGGCCTTTGCCAAGCGCCATAGATAGGATATATGCTATAAGGATTATCGTCCCATACATCGACTGTAACATTGGCTGCACCAAAATAAGTATAATCAGATTTGTCACTTTTTTTGCATTCAACATCCTCTACCAATCCGACTGTTTCCTCGCAACACTCATAGCCACACACATTTGATCTGCAATTCCAACTAAAATCACAATCCCACTTAACACATGGGGAAGGGCATGGAGGACAGGTATCATATGTTTCATTATCTATTGTACAAGGTGCTTGACAATCATATTCAACGCACTTTTCAGAACATTTCCAATAACCACAGCCGTCAGAAGGACAAGCATACTCAGAGCTAGAAGGACATTTCCCTTCTGAAGTGCATTGAGGATTTTTATTGCAATCTTCATCCTTTACACATTTATCTTCACAACCACAACATTTCTCATCTGCAACTCTTTTACAACATGCTCCGTCTGGTTTATCATAGCGCCAATCGCAACTGACGGTCTCGCCTTTATGCAGTTGAAAACTATGACCAACTTTTATTAGTCCTATATCAATGCCTGTTTTTATATCGTCTACTGGTTCTTCCAATTTCTTTATTTCTTCTATTACTGTACAATTGTATCTCTCATCGGCACTTACCTTTCCGTCATCATTGAAGTCACACCCATCTCCATCGCGACAACAATGTTTTTCTAATTCGGCTTCGCAATTTGGCAATTGATTTTCACACACACCGTCAAACCACATGTACTTGCAAGTATCTTTGTTTTTATATCCACATAAGCTGCTGTCTGGATCTACACAAGCTGGATTTTTTGGAACACCGCATGTTTTCTCCATATCCTCGCAACTATTTGGCATCCTCTTATCCGCCTCGATAAAAGCATTTTTAATGCTATCCACATCAATGAACCTCTCCTTTCCCAAGCGATATATTTTTGTTGTACTTATTGTAACGTCATCAGCAAAGTTAGCATTATCAGTAATTTCAAAGAATTCGCCAGCAAGGCTCATTGTACCGCCTTTGTCCTCACTGCTAATGTTGATTCGGACTCCTCCGTTCAATTCTTCTACCGTAACGCTCCCAGGAGGTTGGGGATAATACCTTGGTGTAGATACTTCGAAAGATTTTGAATACCGGTCGAAAATGTAAGATGTTCTGTTTTCTAAATAACTGAGAAATATTTTAATACTTTGGTCCGGCGGGTCAGGGGAATAGGTTTTATCGTAAATCCTCCACCAGGGCATGCACTTAAGTGATGGGACCTCCTGCGGTATCAGGCAAACAGAGGGTTCCTTGCAAAAGCCTCCCATTTTCAAAACAGTAAAGGCTGCCTCGTAGAAGCTGAATGATACGGAACTTTTAAGCGCTTTTTTCGCAAACTCAATCTTATTTATAGCAATGATTATATCCCCCTCTCTTATTGTTCTCACAACAGATTCTATTCGGAAGATGAAATTTGTAACAATAACTCCTTCTATAGCTATTATAGCTATAAGAGCTATCAAAGCTACTGCAATTGGGGCTATTCCTTTTCTCAATCCATCACCAGGGTTATTTCATCAGTCAAACTTTGAGCATTGTACGGGATTGCTATTCTCGCTTTTGCTTTGTATTTTGTAGGTTCGCAATTTGCCGTATTCTTAGCCAGATCGCCTGCTGAGGCTGAAGACAGCTTGTAGCATTCCATGATTTTATTATCTATCATTTTGTCGAGTGATGCTTTTAGAAAACCTATGCCGATGCTGCCTCTGGAAGAAGGGATTGCAACATACTCTGCTATAATCTCTGAAGCAGGTTTGACTTTATTGTCAATTGCATCTTTTGAAGTTATCGATAACAAAGACAAAAGAGCGAGCTGAGCATTATCGTATTTGTATTCGAATACAACTACCTCAATTATGTGAATTTTTGTAAAAACTAAAGGAACTATTATAAATAAAATGCTGCCAACAGTAAAAATAAGTCCTATCAGACCAATCTCAAGCACTTGTCCTTTCATTCACCACAGCTCCATTATAGTAACAAATAAAATACCTGGATGAACCTCACCGTTTTTTCTTATAGAAATTGGGAAGCTTTTTACTGCTGTGCCGTATTTGGATGCTTCGGTCACTCCGCATACTGCTATATCAGAGGGATACCAAGGAGAAAATGGAGGAATGCGAAATATCATATCCAAATTTATTTTTATATGATCCTTTAGGCAGTTAATGTAATCAACAATATTAAGAGCTCGCAGCATAATAGGACCAGAATACGCTACTGATCTAGTCTCGCCGGTATCTAAATTCTTTACACCTATTGCCATTACCGAATCTGGATATCCTATCTCCTTTAAAAGATCACTACCCGAGACCAATTGCTTATCAACTTTATCCCAATCCAAAATTCCTCTATAGTTTTGATTTCCATCAGAATAGACAAGCCTTGGAGAGCTGATCAAAACTTGGGCTAGGTTCAGATTATGCCTTTCAACTTCAGCCGAAATAACAGCAGTTTCGATATCATAGTAATATCCTATTAGCATAAACCAAAAAACAGCAATCAGACCAAGAGTCAATAGAGCTGTAAATATTTGAATCGTTGTTGTTGATATGCCTTTACTTTTCATATGCATCGACCTCGTATTTGTTTTCTATGTCACTAACAAATTTTTCTGAAACATAACAACCTTTTTGTGAAGTGCAAGTCTCAGGGGTTAAGCTTTTGCAGGGTGTTGCCGTTCTTTCACAACCAACCCAACTATATCCACATTGAAATGACTTTTCATAACCACACCACCACGTTCCACTACATTCTGACATTGGTTTATCTTCATGACATGCTACACGACCCCTTCCCTCTCTCCATTCCTCACAACCGCACCAATAGCAACCCAGTTGATTTTTACAACCATTTTTGTTTAAATCAAAACTATCACAGCTTAAAGCTGTTCCTTCACATGTCTTTTCTCCTGTTTTAATTTGCTGGACTTCTGTCCATTTTTTTATTTCAAAATAGTTCACATTTTCAAAAGGCGATGGGCTTGGGTCTACGCCAACTTTTGCCGTTTTGTCATCAACAGAAACTATTCTATCTTTGATGTTGACATTGTATTTTGCCTGCTGTAGGTAAGAGATATCTATCTTGTAAGGAGCTGCGCCGCTTATCGTTATCAAACCCGCTAAGTCCCTTGACACAACTTGTGCAGAAGCCAAAGCTATCATTTGGAACATGGTATCTACAAACTTTGGCAAAACAAATAAAAAGAAAAATACTAAAGCAATGCTTATTGCAACCAAGGAAATTATCTCGGTTATTTCTGCCTGTGCTTTTTTTCTCATAGTTTGCACTGATCCTTGGATGTTGGTTCGATTATATTGAATTTATCGCATTCATTACCTTTGGGTGGGATGCTTGCCCAGTCACATGGGTCTCCTTGGTAATCTTTTTTATACCACTCCAAGCAGCAATTGGAGAATTTAACAGCGCAAGCTGCTTTTGAGGCTTCTATCTGCTGCAAGTTCAGCCAGTGCCAGAAGATAATTAGAGCAAAAAATAACAGCATGCCGATAAGAGCGACTACAACAACCGCGTGAATAGCAACCGCTTTTGCCATAGTTATATTTTGTTTTTCAATATTTAGAATTACTATGTCAGTTTGCAGTCTGCCGGGCTTGGTTCTGCGATGCCAATATCTGTGCAACCTGTAGCAAAAACTTTCCAATCTGCAGGTCTTTTGTCTTCTGCATAATCTGGTGATCTTTGTGACCACTTGAAACAATATTCCACTTTTTTTCCTTGACACCAGGCTGCATTGGCTGTGCCTGAGAATATACCTGTATGCGTAAGAAACATGTAAATCAAGACTGCAATTACGATAATGGCTATTATCAAAGCGACTATGTAGGGGACTGGAATTGTACCCTTTGGCATTGTTTCACTTTATCCGCATATCCCTGCTGAGCAGATTTGAGATGCACATTCAGTTGAATTAGTGCAAGTTGTCCCGATTGGTTTTAACCCAAACATTAATCTACAATCATATTTTATTGGTTTATCCACACCTATATCTTTGCAGCCTGGGGCATAATCATCCCAGACTCCTCCCTTAGGTTCAGCCTCATCCGCATATCCTGATCTGGCCCATTCAGTACAGTATGAACTTTTCCTTGTATTGCACTGCTGTTCCGCACTCAGTCCCGGTATCCTCCAGCCAAGGACGAAGAAACCGTAGCCCAAAATGCCTACAACCACTATACCAAGAATTAAAGCAATAATATAGGGGACTGGGATTGCTCCTTTTTTCAACATTTTCACCTTATATGTTTTTGTTTTTAATAGTTATTAAATATTGGTTTTTTATCCTCTTCATGGGTAAGTTCCTATGTATTCACAATGACAGTCTAGAACTGCACACATATAGTAATAGGAACAATCCTTATCGGTTGCACATTCCGCTCCACACTCGCCTTTTACACACTCATAGCCACAATTTGTTCCGGGCTTAACACATTTGTCAGTTTTCCACTGATTGACATGATTGGCCTCACTTACGCTACACTTATCGCACCATTCACAACCTTTACCACTACAATCAGATTCTTTAGTAAAATCGGGACAAGAAACGCCACACGCACTGGGTTCTTTATATTCACAATCCTCGGTTGAAAGAATACAAATGTCCTTTCCAAATTTATTCATCCCTCCATCATCACACAAACTACACCATTGACATCCATCAGCACAGCTTGAACTATCACCATATTTTTGGCAGGTTATTTTCGAAAACTCCTCTTCTGTATAAATTTCAACTTTTTTAAAATCCCAAGTAAATGGCCAAACACCACCACTATCACGAACTCCAATAATTTTGTATGAATTTGGGGATAAAGTTACAGACTTATAATTTGGATACGGTCCACCAGGTTCTATACCTAGAGGGCCACATGGAAGACAACCGCTCTTCTCTCCATAAAAAACAACATATGATTTATTTACTTCTACCAGACTAGAACCCCAAAACTGACTACAATGTCCAATAATATCCCAACCACTACCTACACCAAGGTCTGTGATGCAATCTATAAAATTTAAATGACTTTTTTCTATTTCACTCTCGTCATTTAAAATTAAGTCAACAGGATGTTGCATAGCATTCGAACCGCAGATTTTTCCATCGCTTTTACCAGTGTCTGTCCACTCAGCGTGACAAAAATTTTCTTTACAATATTGCTGACCACCTGGGCCAGTATTAAAAAATAAATTAGCTATTTCAGTGCTTTTACAACCTTTTGTGCACCTATAATAAGCACACATTATCGCCTTTTCGAGATCACTACCACCAGCAACACCCAAACCAAGCAGATCCTGAAGCTTAGCCCATGCCTGTGGAAAATATGTAGCAAGACCTGCGATTATTATAATAATAGCCACTACCATGATTACCACTTCAGGCAAGTATTTCCCAAGAATTCCTTTTTTATTCGTTTGCCATCACCTAGCAAAACCATTTTAATACCGGAATCTGTTGACAGATCCAATTCTTTATCCCTACAACTATATTTTCTACAAACTCTGATATAAATGGCACTGTCCTCGAGAGAAAAACAAATTGCCAATTCAGAAGTTGTCTGTATTTACACCGAAGCATACAGTCAATTGTTATTATCCAAAGTGTTTAGTTTTTATACTTGTTGCTAGGATTTTTTCCTTTCCTTAAACTCTTTAGGCTGTAATTTTGATATCAGTTTTTTGAGTGTATTCTGCGGGAAGTTCTGTTCCGCCATTACCATTCTCGTCTATCCAGACAAGCAATCCGCTAGTTTCGACTAGCCAATCTGCAGGAATGGCACAAGAAATGGAAAATACACCACCAGACACTACTCCGGTGCCACATCTTTCTGTCCAACTGCCGTCGGCTCTTGTGAGATAAGCAGCTCCCTTCCTATCATTACATCCTGGTATACCAGATACGGAAACAGTAGTTGTACTGCCACGGGGTACGGTAGACGGATCAACTGTGGGTGTTTTGTCCGATACCTCACATACACTAATAATTTTGCTTTTGGCGCAAGTGACTGTAAAGTCTCCATCATCTACATCATGTCCCCACCCGTCTTTCGGGCGCTGACACCAATCATAAACTGCATCATCAAAAGTTCTTACCCGATCACCTTTGCCAAGTTTATTGGGGCTATCGTCACTAGGCCCAATCCATTCACAGTCAACATAAGTTGCATGAGAGTCAGGCCATAATCTATTACAAATCTTATTTGGAGAATCATCTTTTGAAACTGCTTCCCAGTTGTGATAATCTATCGCGAAAATTTTATATTCCAATCCTGGATCTTTATCAACACAAGTGACTACAATGTCTCCGCCTTCATCTCCAAAAGCATGGCACCAATCTATAGAAGTAGTGAAGCTTCTTTCCACATACCACGGAGAAGAAACTTTTGTTACTGCAGCACAGTCAACAGCAACAGGATATGAACCTTCACTGCAAATCGCCTTAGCAGTCCCAACCTCATGTTTAGAGCAATCCCCCCTGCAGTCTTTAATTATAACTTCGTAGTTCATTCCAGGGTCTTTATCAACACAAGTAACAGTTAAGTCTTGGTCACCAGTATCACGACACCAGTCTATAGGATCTGAAAAACTAATTCCAAATTCCACACAACCAGCACAAAGACCCTTACGATAGATGTTTTCGCAATCCACACCAACGGGATACCACACACCAACGGGATACCATTCACCACAAATAGTTTTGGCAGATCCTTCCTTACTACAATCACCTCCACATTCCCTAATAAGAATATTGGGTTTTCCAGGATACGTTACTGGAGCAATCCCATATAAAATACTAAAGTTTAGTTGATTTTTATCTTTATCCGTTATATCAATACATTTAATAAAGAACTTATCTTCACAAAACCAATCACCTTCTGTGCAATCATCAATAGATTTTAATACCCCATCCTCTATATTACCTGATGGACATTTAATGGAGAATCCATCCCACAATCGAACTTGATGTAGCTCTATTATCTTTGGTTTAACAAAAATATCACCGACATCTTTAACGAAAATTCTGTTCCATTTATCCCTAATAAGTTGTACTGGTTTTTCCTCATTCTCGGAAAGGATGATATATGTTTGCACAGACAGTACTTCAGTTGTATATTTGTTTCCCGTTAGCCAATTTTCGTCTTTACCTGAAAATATATAAGCATTGGGAAATGGTTTTAATCCTTCTTCAAATAATCCACTTGATTTAACCGTGAATTCTGTTAGACTTTTAGAAGTCTGATCACCATAAGTACATGTTCCATAATCCGCTGAATCTATAAGTGAAGCATCAATTAGGAGATGGTTATAATTTACATTTATTGTTAAAATCAACGAATAAATGAAAAACGCAGGACAAGCGATTAGACCAGGCACTACCCCAGCCATTAAAGACAATGCACAACCCGCGCCCGCATTAATAAGTCCTACCGTTTTAAGAGCGAATACCCCCCATGCCACCCCTTCTTCAGTCTCTAAAGGTATGATACAATTGAATATTCTGTTAAATGAGTTGGTAGAATATTCATTCTCATCGCTCTCAAAAACATTCTCAGGTATTTCAACAGGATATTGTGCAGCATTCCATCCACAAATTTTATTATCTTCTTTAAAATCATCAGGAACATTATCGCAAAAATATTCTTTACATGGTGTATTGTCACCATATTGTGTGTCAAAGGCAAGATTAGCTATTTTACTGCTTTGACACCCTTCTGTGCATCTGTAATAAGAACATCTTATCGCCTTTTCGAGATCACTACCACCAGCAACACCCAAACCAAGCAGATCCTGAAGCTTAGCCCATGCCTGTGGAAAATATGTAGCAAGACCTGCGATTATTATAATAATAGCCACAACTCCGATTACCACTTCAGGCAAGTATTTCCCAGCAATCCCCTTTTTGTTCGTTTGCCATCACCTAGCAAAACCATTGTAATACCGGAATCTGTTGACAGATCCAGTGTTTTATCCCTATAACTACATTTTCTACAAACTCTGATATAAATGGAACTGTCCTCGAGAGAAAAACAAAAATCAATATCAAAGCTACAACAGCTATCACAAGAAATGCGATCGTCTCTATTGCTATGCCTTTCATTCGATTCTAATAATATATTAGAATTTGAAATTAATTAATTCTACTTAAAAATAATTTTTTTCATTAAATCTTGAAGGAAGTTCCAGCCAACCAGATAGAAAAAAAGTATCAGGAAGACCAGCAGGATGAGCAAAACTATCAACCAGAGCACACGACCGCTGACACCACCTTTTTCATTAGCAAATAATTTCTTTACATCCCTTCCACAATTAGGACAGAATTTGGCTGACGAGCTAACCCTCTGGCCGCATTTGCAGATCTTTTCTTTACTCCTAGACAAAAGCTTGCTTATCAGGTAAGGTATAACAATCGCAGCTACAGAGAGCAGTATCAAAGCTGTCAGCATCTGCCATATGCTTTGCATCAAAAACTCTTCGCCATTCATTTCATCAACAGAGTTATCGGCATGATTGAAACAAACACCAAATATATGGAAATTGTGATAGCTATATAAATCATCATACTGATAAGCAAAAATTTCCCAACAGTGAATCTCTTCATCAGATTTTCTTCTCCGTTGTTTATTATGCTCAGGAATATTGCGAGCATTCCAACAACCTCAATCATGTAGACTCCTACTATCATTTGAAAAACCTGAACAGGCATCATTCTGTTTATGTTCAATAAAGAATCAAGAAAACCTCCGCCCACAGGGCCGAACGGTCCGCTTATCATTTTTTGAAGTTTGTCCAGCATTTCCTTGAAGTAGACCATGATCTGCATCATCATAGCCGCCATAGCAACGACTATACCAGAAGTCAAAGGCGCTAATAGCAATGCTTGAATGTTCATCGTAGACGTAGACTCAGAGAGCACATCCTTCAGATCCTCTTCAACAGTTCGAACATCCTTCAGGTAGCTTGATATCGAAATCATCGCTTTGGAAACGACGTCCATCCCTTTTTTGGAAATTTCTACCACAGCTCTCATCACCGCTTCTATTGTCCTAGATGGGTAGAAGTTCATTGCCCCAGACTCTTTATCGAATATGGCCCGCTCAAATGTCATGCCAAAAGTTTCCATGTTATATAACATTATCTCAAAAAACTTTGAAATCTTCAAATCTTTTATTTTCGGCGTTATGTCCCTCAAGCTCTTTTCGATTGGAATGCCTCTAGCAAGCTGATTCCCCAATTGGAATAAGGCCTCTGCAAACTCGGTTTCAATCCCCACAATCTCTTCTCTCAGTTTCAACTTCTTGCGGGTTGAGAAAATACAGTAAAAAATTATTCCAGAAGAAATTCCAGCAATAATAAGCAGCGAATATATCAGTAGATTAAAACTAAACACTTCCTTTGCTGTGCTGATTCGATAAAACCCAAATGCCATTGGAAGAATCGGAATGATGATTGAAAGAATAAAGACTTTGTTTATAAGTTTTTCATGGGCAAACTTCGGGTGTTTTGATATGTCTGGCTGATAAAATGAATATGGCCTTTTTTCTAGGGAGCTTTTCATCATCCAGAAAATTGTTATTGGTAAGATGACATTATAGCCTATAGAAAGAAACACTGGCTTGACAACATCTGGCATGAATATGGTAACCATTGGAAAGAAGGCTAGGCCTATGATTGGCAACAAAATGCCCATAGCATTCAAAACAGAGACAGGGGTTCTCAGCTCATTTGCATAATGTCTCATCCTCTCTTTCGTTCTTGAAAGTATGAGAGAAACTGCCTCGTCCAAAGCTTTTTCCCTTCTTACTGCAGCCTCGGACATTGATGTCTGAACTAGGTTGATTGATTCGACAAACTCCTCGTTCTCACTCTTCCATTTTTCACCAAAGTCATCCAAAGCCTCTGAAATCGAATCATACTTTCTTGTGTACAAATCCCATATCATCTTTCTCAAGTCAAATGACAGAGGACCAGTTAAATTGGTAGCAGCAAATTTCACCGCATTCTCAAGGTTTGGTGTAATTCTCATTGCAATTGTCATATAGACCACTCCGAGAACCATTTCTGAGCTTGCTTTAATTCTAAACATGGTTGACAGGTGGAAAGGATAGTTGTAGAGATAATAGAAAATCATGAGGTCAAATACAGTTATTAAAACAACGACAGAGAATGACAGAGCATCAAAGGCAAAGGCCAGAAGAAGAAAGAAGACTGAGAAGAGAATGCTTGCGATTATTGAAAATGAGAATGCCCCTTTCGGTGTTATCTCCAGATGCGCAAAATCTATCGCTTCTTTGTATCTTTTCTCCAGACCTTTGCTTGGTGATATGTGAAATTTTTCTGAAAACCTGCAAAGCTTTTCATAAGCGCTTCTCCTTCTGTATATCACATCCTTCAGGAATTCCTCGTATTCTTTTGAAATTTGCATTTTCAACTTCCTTTTATTCTTGCTTTAAACCACTCGAACCATCTTTCGTAAACAATCTTCGGGTCAACCTCACCAACTTCTTGTCTAGTTTGCTCGCAAATCAGATGGAAGTTTTCATTGCTCTCCGAGACAGACTCTGCTTCTAGAATCTCAGGCTTGTTAAGCTTGTCTGCATACCCAACCATAGTCTCTTTTATTCTACCTCTCAGGAGTATGTTCTCCCAAACAGAATCCCATCTTCCGTGCCATTCTCTAACTCTTTTGGCAATCTCATTGATTATCACACTCTCCCCATTGATGAGAACATCTGTCGGTTTTAACCTGTCCTCTTTAGCAGAATATTCCATCAAGGGAACAAATCCACCTTCATCTGCTGGGTCAAGCTTCCAATGCTTTCTTAGCTCTGTTATATCCGTCACTCTTCTGAACCTGTGTATTCCATCCGGCGAGCGGAGCATGTTGCAGATTGTAATAATGTCGCAGGCTTTGAAGCTTGTTGGAACAACTCCCAAATCGTTTACAACCCTATCAAAAACTCCATAAGCAGATTCAGCGTGTATCGTGCCAGCAACTACATTGGACAAAGCACCAATCCTCATTGCCTCAAAAAGAGCAACGGCCTCTCTTGATCGTACTTCGCCGACAATCATGCAGGCATCACCCAAACGCAGAGCAGTTCGAATAGCTTCTTCTGCTGGCAACTCTGTCTCAATATGCGTTATGACCGAACGGGATTTCAACCTCTCAATATTATAGCCCAAATCTCTCAACTGGACTATTGGAATTTCAAGCGTGTCCTCAGAAACAACAATACGAAACTTTTTCATTATCTCAAGAAGCATGCTGCTCAGCAAAGAAGTTTTGCCTGATGCTCGTCCTCCAGCAATCAAAATACATCTTCCACCTTCGGCCAAAAAGCTCATCAATCCTGCATACAATGGATCGAACATTTTAGCCTTTATGAATAAAGGAAATGTCCACGGCCTTTCTCTGTGCCTTCTAAAAGAATAAGCTAAACCTTCAGGAGATAAAGTTCGAGTAATTACACATACTCTAGCTCTTCCTCCTGGCACTTGCAGCTCTGTGTCTAAAACAGGATTAGCTTCGTCCAAAGGCCTGCCTGAATACATTCTAAACCTGGTAGCCCAAGCCTCTGCATCCTCTTTTGTAGGTATCAAATTTGTCTCGCATTCCTCGAAATCGTTGTGTTGAATAAAAATTGGAGTCAATCCAATAGGAGAGTTGACAAAAATATCTTGTATCTTTTCATCTGCTAATAAAATTTCCAAAACACCAAATCCCGCCGTGTATCTTGACAGAATTATTGCAAGTTCTTCAATTTCATCTGCCTTTAAATCAGCACCCATGCTCCTTGAAATCTCTTTGATCAAACCTCTTCCGATGTTTATGAAAACCTCTCTTGTCTTTTCTGGTTCTGTGAACTCAGCTTCTGTTGGCTTGCGCGCGACAAGGTACTTTCTCGCACTGTCAAGTATGGAATATTTTTCTTCTGTAAGCTTGAACTCTGGTGGTGTGACATGATAAATATATCTAACCTTCCCTGGAACTCTGAAAATTTCTATTAGAATATTTTTTCCAATTGTATAGCTCTCAACTGTTTTTCCGTGCTTTGGCGGAGTAGCTATGAAACGAGTCAGCATAAAATTCGGTCTTATCATCGGATGGAACAGCATTCTGTAAACTTTTCTGTCACCAAGCCTGTAATCTTTTGGAAGGGGCTTTGCGTTCTGTATCAAACTGCACGAAGACAATATCCTTTCAATTGGTAAGAGAACATTCTCAATATAACTTTTGAAACACTTGGAATTTTCAGGCTTCTCTGCATTCATCTTTGCTAATTCAATCATCCGAGTCAATTTTACATAAGCCCCAATCGGATCTTTCCTCAAAGCCTGCTGGATTAGAAATTGAAGCTCTGCCAATCTCTGCGGGAAGAATCTTTCGCACTCTTTTGGTCCAAAATTTTCCACATTCAAAATCTTATCCTCGTTCAAAATCTTGTTATAAGCATTTACAATCTCGATCAGCATCTTAGTCTGTTCAAAATCATATTCTGTCTCTCTTGTCTCTGCGAATACTACTCTCTCTGCGCCTTTCACCTCCAAGAGCTTGTCTATAGTTTTTGCCATGCACGCCTCAAAGTTTTCTATATTGGAGCCGTAAACACAACCCAGGCAATTAACTCTTATCGTACCATCAACAAACTCGAAATCACATACCATATATTAAATTTATCTTGAAAAAGCAAATTGTTTATTATGGCATTCGAAAAAGCCACCGACATAAAAGTCCTGACAACAGAGCTTGTAAAGAGGATGAATGAGGATATGAGGAGGATTAGGATTTTGGAGGAAAGATTTGACAGGATAGAAAGCAGGATGAGGACTATAGAAGAGACTGTGTTAGACCAGATGGAAAGTCTGAGGGTGAATGTGGAGAGAATTAGTGAGAAGATTGCAAATATTTCAGAAAGATTCAAGGGAATTGATAATGAAATAGTTAGGATAAATAAAGAATTGGGTAAGACTGCTACGAAGTCCGAGGTCAAGAGCTTGGAGACTTTCATAGACATATTGAATCCGATAACATCCAGGTTTGTAACAAAAGATGAGATGGAAAGGGCTCTGGAAGAGCGAAAGAAAGTTTAAATTATAAAGAAAAGAAAAATATAGTGTAGGGATAAAATGCTGTTTTTCAAGAAGAAGAAAGAACCAGAAAGGATGGTTTCTCTTGGCAGGGGTGTCATACCAACAGATAAAGTAAAGGAGCTCTCATCCAAAGGTTTTACAGAACCAGAAATAATTGACATTTTAAGAAAGGAAGGGCACTCAGCAGAAGAGATTGACAAAGCTTTAACACAGGCATTAAAATCAGGAGTTACAGAGACTAGACCCGAGATTTCATTCCCTCCTGTCAAACCTGAAGAAAAAACTGCTCTGCCCACTCTCGAAGAAGCTCCACAGCCAAAACCAGGGATGCCTGCTGTGCCTGAAACTACTTTACCACAAGAGTATTATTATCCTGAACAATACCCGACTGAAGAATACGTTGATTACCTAATCAGGGAAAGGATGAAAGAGGTTGAACAGAGGATTGGAGAGTTTTCAATAAAATCTGGTGAGCTTGAAAGGAAGATTGGACAGATATACGATCAGCTGAATTTGTTAGGACAAGCGAAACCCAATGAGCAACAGTTATTATTAGCTAAGCTGGATGGAATCAAGGGAACTGTGGATGATGTTGACATGAAACTAGGTAGCTTGGAAAGAGCATTCAAGGAGACTTTGCCTGCCCTGATAGAGTCTGTAAGAGCTCTAAGCGATTTGGTTCAGAGATTTAAAAGAGAAGCTTAAATTTTTCTTTCTCTAATTTTTAATCATGGATTCACAAGATCTTTTACAATCTATTTTCAATTTTCTTTCAGGTACTTTTGGTTTGCCTGCCGAGTGGCTAGGCTTTCCTCAAATCATATTTTTCTTAATCGTTCCACTAGCCGGGCTGATTCTCCTTTGGTCAACATTTTTAAATCATTTTCTCAGAATTTTCAAAAGCTCAACCGTGAATTATGGTATCGCAATAGTTTTGAGTCTCATCAGCACACCGCTGATAAGAATCTTCAGCCCAACTTACATAATGGGAATTGCGGTCGGCGGCTCTATAATATTTTATAGTCAATTCAAACTCTGGAAGATAATTGCCGCGCTGATTTTGTTCTTTATAACAATATTTGTTTATCCGAGCATTCTCACACTATTTAGGTGAAATATTAATATTTAACAAATCAAAATAAAATTATGGTAACAGGTAAGCAGGTTGGAGGTCTTATACTCGGTATAATTCTGTTTATTGCCTTGATTGTAGCAGCATTCTACGTATCACCAGCACCTGTGGAAACTTTCACACCAGATGGTACACATTTGGGTGACTTTCAGATAGGCGGTAATTGGTATAATATTCTGCAATTAATTTTTGGTCCAGAGGTAGACAAGACATGGGTCACAACAAGCAGCTTTTTCCAATATTTGATTTTTCCATTTGCTGCCATATGGCTAGTGATGTACGGAATTTTTGAGGAAATAGTATTTTTCAGAAGGATTACTTGGTTTAGTCCTGCGATGGCATTTATTGTTTCAATCATCACAAGCTCGTCTGGTATCCTGGTCAGAATTATGAGAGGTTATTTGATGATGGCAGGAGGACTTGGGATTCTTTTCTTTGGTTTCATACTGATAATTGGTATTTTCTTGTGGTTCCTTGGCAGATTAGCTACGTATGGTATGGGAATGGGTCCTTTGAAAATGACTGTAGAAATGGTTAGGAGAAGAGGCGCGATAGACACTACGCTGGTGAGAGCACAAAGGCATGCAACTCAAATAAGGTCAACGGATCCGGCCAGAGCTGCTCAAATCGATACTTTAGTCTCTCAGGCAGAGGTTAAGTTGGCACAGAGTCCTCCAGATTTGAATGGCGCAGAAAGGATCGTAAACCAGATTGTAAGACTTATTCACTAATTCTAAGGATTAAATTATATTTGTTGTTGAGGTTGAAGTATAGGTATTTGACTTGCTGCTGTTATTGTTGGTTGCATTACAGGTTGTTTACGTTGTCCAGGCTTCATTAATTTAAGGTCCATTATCTGACCTCGTTGTTGCGATTGCGCAAAAATAATTTGCATGTAATCTACAGGAAGCTCAATTGTTACACCTTCTCTAGTTGGTAAAGAATCACCAAGTATTTCTGCATTCATTTCTATGGATATTCTTGGAGGTTCTGGATTTATGAATATAACAGGACTTATTACATCACATTTAGTTAAATCATATACACCATGAAGTAATGCAATCCCTAGTCTGACTTTTAATTTATAGTCGGCAACATTCTGAGGTGGCTGATAGGCTTTAACAGGCCATGCTAGTTGTTTTGCTGTCTCCCTCATTTTGTCTAATAAAGAATAAATATCATTATCCTCTATACCAGCAAACCATTGTTTTTCACCCTTGCACAACTTTTTTTCTAGTGGTACAAGCACTCTGATAAAATTGTCTCAGTATCTCCCTTCTATGTCCCTTGCTTCTTGTGGAGTTCTGTCATCCAGAAGTTCGACTTGAAGGTTATCGAGACTAACAGAATATTTTAGCTCTTCAAATATTTCCTTTTCTTTTTTATATTAACACTAATAAATGGTAAATTATTTAAATCTATCTGCAACTCAAGAATTTATCCTTTCTGTTCAATTATTCTATTGTGGCTAAGAAAGGAAAGATACTGTTTGATTCAGGACATGATGAAGATCATTTAGAACTGCTTGTAGAAAGATTAACAAAAGATGGGTTTGTTTGCGATAGTTATAAAGAACTGATATCCACTCCTGCTCTAGAGCCTTATACTGCATTATTCCTAGCTTATCCAAGAAAGGATTTTGAAGAAGAGGAAAAAGAAGCTATGATAGAATTTTCTAAACAAGGTGGATGTGTGGCAATAACTGCTAATCTACAGTCCCAAAAAGAATATGAAACTTTTGTAGAAAACAAAGGCGATTTGGTTAGGGCCTTATTAAACACAGAATTAAACTATAGACAACTGTTACCAAGGTTTTCATTTGATACTAAAAAATATGAGTGGATTGGACGTCTGCCAAGAAAACCGGGATTGGAAATTTCTGATATCGGAATTCCTTATTCTGAAATAGCAGTATGTGAAATCAGTGTAAAGCATCCTTTATTTGAAAATATAAAAAAGATTTTTGAAGGAAAAAAAGTTGGGGTAGGTTATTTTTACCCAGTTGATGAGGAAAAGGTATTGCTTGAGCAATGGGTGCAAATACCATCTTACGTTTCAGATGATGAACTTGGATTTAGGCAATTGAATAGGCAAGAAAGAGATTCTATCGATAGGTTGTTTAGTGAAGAGAGCAATCGCCTGATGAACACTTGTGTTGGTCTCCTCAACCAAATGTCAGAAGGAATTGGGAAAAATACAGGATTCACTGCTAACATTTTCAATAACGAGCAGATTGAACAAGACAAGGAGAAAAACGCCAATTTTAGATTGATAGCAGATCTTTTGAGGCTTGGAAGTGAAGCAAGGTTATATGTAATTCCCGCTGAGGAATTGAAACCAGAAAGGAAAGAACCACCAATTCCAGCAGCACCACCTATACGAATCAAACTTCCTGATATTTTGACTGAGATAAAAGAGGATGCAGAAAGGTTGCAGAAAATGGTTGGAGATAGATATGTTGCTTACAAGGCTGTCAAACAAATTAGAGAAGATTTGATTGACAAATTAGCAGAGGCAAAACTCTACAGAGAAAGTTATTTCAAGATTTTCATTAAAATGCCAGAGGAAGTAGACCCTCATGTCCCTGAGCACAGAACTTTGGAAGAGTCTGATTATGATTCGTATAGAGCTCTTTATCAATCTGCATTATCCGATCTCTTGAGTGATATTGGGAGAAGAGAAAAAGAAGCGAAAAAAATACAAGAAAAAATACTTAGATTTGAGCAATAATTTCATTCAATTGCATTTCTCTCTCTTCTTTTGTATGAAAAATTGGATCATTTCTCTCTAATATTTCAGTTAGACTATTAGCACTTCTTTTCACAGCTTCAAAATCTATAGATTCTTGTGAAATCTCATCATCGAATTCTGCAAACTTTCTATTGAACCTTGTGGTCAGAACCGGAAACAGACTTTCCAAAGATATAAACTTAGAGATTCTGTCTTCTAATTGAGTTATAACTGATTTGTCCATAGGCGCTCTTTTGAGTTTTTTGATTTCATTAGCACAATCAAGAATAGATTTTGCCTCCCTTGGGCTATGCAAACGGGCAAAAATTTTAGCTCTCCTATATAAGTTAAGATAAGGTCTAATTTTCCTTGCGTCCTCTCTTATCTCTGGGGCATTTATTATAAATTCCCCTGGACGCTTGTACATCTCAACTATGCTCTCCTCACCAACATACAGAACAACACCGAGCTGAGAACCGATTTTAGCAATTGCATATTTGTCAAACTCAAGGTCATCTGTCACATAAACTTTTCTACCTAGCTCTGGCTCAGCTACAAAAGAACAATCGCAATAGCAGTTGAAAGGTTCTCTGTGATAGAAATTGCTCATCGAAACTGCTTTGTTTGTTCCAAGATTTAGTATAAATCTTATGAAATTTCCATGTCTATCGAATTCACCAACAGAACCCTCAATTAAATCTTTTGAAATTCCAATCTTTCTTTTAGAAACTTCCACTGCAGCGTCTTTTGGCGAACCAGTATTCATACCTGGAAGGCAATTCAGCTTTTGTTGCTCGAGAACAACATCATACGCATAAGGAATTATTTTCACGTTCTTGCTTTCCCCTGTTCGTATGGAAGCCTCTCTGTGCTGCTCTGTGTTAAAACCACATTTTCTCAATAGTTTATTATATTTTTCCAAAGGTTTTCTGAAATCAGCAGGAGAATTATCTATCTCTTTGATGCATTCTTCTAATGTTTGATGCTCACGCTCAATTTTTGGGTTCAAAGAACATGAAATATCGTTGTATTCCTCGTATACTGTATTACCATCCTCTGCAGTTAGAGTTTTATCTAAATCCCATACAAGATAAAGAGGAACTGAACTTGCTGTGAAAAATGCATCACTTCCAACTCTAATCCCATAGTCAGGGACAGGGTCTACCTTTCCTGTAGCATCCATATGGGATAGAATACACCATTTTAAATACTTTTTAGCTAGTTGTGGTTGAAGCCTAGATAAACTCACATTTATAGATATTACTGAAAATTTAAAAAACAATTTAATCTCTTGAAAAATAATTTAAATATATGCCTATAATTGATTTCCTTCAGGGTCTACAAGTTGAAAATCTTTTCCAAAGCTTTTTCCTTCCATTTGTATTGACGTTTGTAATATTCTGGGGTTTGCTAGAAGCTCTAAGAGTTTTTAACAGAAGAATTAATTTGGTCCTTGCATTAGGAATAACAATTGCTGCTGGATACGGCGGTCTATTTGCATGGCTATCTTCTTATATGCTAACACTAGGAGCCTACGTCGGTTTAGCTGCCTTTGTAATAATCTTCATTGTCGGTGCAATAGTGTGGGCTCTTGGAAGAGGAGAGGAGATCATATCACCAGGAAGAAGAGCAGCCAAAATAAGAGAGGAAATAGAAAAGCTATACGATAAAGCTAGCAGAACAAATAATGAGAGCAAAAGAAGAGCTTATCTCGAACGTGCTAGAAGACTGGAGATGGAGTACGAGGTTGCAATAAGAAGAGAGCGCAGATAAACTAAACTTAAATTTTTGCAAATGAAAAATTAATTAGATAAAATGGCAGACTTGTTCACGCCAAGCATTACAAAGCTATTGGAATTTGGTGTTTTTGACGTTTTGATATTTGTTATTTCCACTGCAGTCTTCTATGCGTTCTTCAGAAAATCTAAGATACTTGGGGATTCGCCAGTAGTCAACGGAGCGGTAGCTCTGTCTATAGGTTTTCTCATTTTCATCTTCAGGTGGGTCACTGGCACGAGCTTGGTAGCCCCATTCTCAATTTTATTCACACAGTGGACTACTGTCCTCTTGTTCCTGATATTTGGTTTCCTTGCAGCAAGCATGTTCTATCCTGATATGATGAGCTGGCTGCCAAAAGTTTTTCATAGTAGATCGGTACTCAGCATAATGATAGCTTTAGGCATCACGCTATTGATAACAAGCGGTCTGATATCAACATTTTGGGCAACTGCTTCTGTCCCGCCAAAACCGGGTCAGATTAGCGTGCCAACAGATATAATTATAGTCGCAGCCAGTCTAATAATTTTTATGGTAATGATAATGATAGCCGCTTCGATTGGGGGAGGATAATTTGGTATCGCCTTTTGAAACAGTTATACTGCGATTGAAAGATTTGGGAATGTTCCAGTTCTTCTTCCCTTTCATGCTCAGCGCTGCGATATTCTACGGCCTGCTCAGGAAGTCGAAGATATTTGGAGAACCGAAAGAAAATACAGTTGTTAACGCAATAGTTGCTTTGGTTGCTTCACTTCTGGTTTGGGCATCTCCTATAATTGCTGGAATTGATATCCAAACTCAATTGGCTGCATTTTTTACGCATGCAATAATAGCTTCGCTTGCTGTTATGGTTGGATTGTTGATAGCTAGTATGGTAATGCCTGCTGGCCTGCCGGAGCAAATAAAAGGTGCTCTGGGCAAATACTATGGCGGGTTGCTAATAGTTTTCATCCTGATAGGTTTGGGTATTTTGATATCTAGTGGTCTATGGGTTGTTTTCTTCCCTACAGGATTTGGCGTTAGCATCTCAGACGAAACAGTTTTAACTATAGGAATCGTATTATTAATGGTAATAACTGTTGCGGTGATAGTGTTTTTGGGGGGGAAATAAATGACCGGAATAGCTGACTTGGTTGTTGCAGGAAAGGAATTTGGTATTTTTGAATTCTATCTCCCTTTCGTCATTTTGTTTGCTATTTTATATGGCTTGCTGCAAAAATCGAGAATTTTTGGTGATAAAGCAAAAGCGATAAATGTTATAATCTCGCTTGCTGCTTCTTTGTTTGTGATGGAGTATGCCTTATCAGGCATCCTAGCAACTTTCTTCGCTACATTCTTTGCAGGCACCTTGGCGATATTGGTTACGATACTCGGATTTCTGATGGTAACCTATTTGCTGTTGGCTGTATTCGGTGAAGAAGGGAAACTGCCGGATGCAGGAAAATATGCTAAGTTTGCTGTTATAATAGGAGTTATACTTGCAGTTGCAACATTTGTGTCTAGTGGTGGAGCTGCTATTTTTCCTGGTATTGTTATTGGCGGCGAAGGTGTTAGCTCAATACCAAATATAATATTTCCTAATTTGAATTTGTCAACGCAAGATGTTGGTATAATTCTTCTAGTGATTTTGTTTATAGGGATAGTTATATTCTTGGTTAAGGGGGAGGGCAAAGGCGAACCTAGCAGAGGACTTGAAATAAGAAGATCCTAATTATAGCTTGTATTTTTCAATCATTTCATCTGAAAGTTTTTTCTGCTCTTCGATCGTTTTCTTTATATCATCTTTGTAGATAAAAGCCAATGCTCCTATAGCCTTTTCCAACCATCCCAATCTGTACTGCCATATATCAACAGTTTCTTTAGAGTCAACACGAGCTGTAATCCCATTAACTATTATTTCATAGCCTTTACCAATTTTTGTCTTCCTTTCCTCTAATCCTTCTAAAAGTGCTTTATACATTTGATAAAGACCCATTACACCAGCAGGATTGTGTGACCCAGGATCTTTTGCAGTTTTAACAGAAGTTGAAGATACATTCTCATATTGCCCAATTGATTGAATGTCTTTAGTATATTCAGCTATTTTTTTACCTAATTCAGGCAAATCTTTCATCAATGGTATTGGCTCTGTTAAATATTTTTCTAGGTTTTCTTCAGGTGGTTTTGACATAGTAAATTGTCACTACTTCTAAGTATTTAAAGATTTCTATGTTTCACTATATATTAGTGACATTTACTTATACCAAGGAAAGCTTCTGCCACTGCCAAGCTCGTAAGTCCCTTCTATAGCACGATAGGTTGAATATAGTGGAAAGAGGAAGATGTGAGTAAGAAGTGCTGAAAGGTTGTAGCCAGATTTCTCGTACTTTTTCTTGGCTGCATGGTAAACAGTTTTAACTCCTTTGTAGATGCTATAAGGAATGTAAAATAGAAACGAGCCTAAGCTGGCTAGATAGTGCCTTGCAATTCTTCCCCAGTTCCTTTTCATGCTTTCAAAATAAATCTAAAAATATTTAAGGTTTAAATCTTTCAATGTATTCCCTTTCTGTGAAATGCAAAATACCGGGAATAATCAAAACAGCCGGAGGCCTGCCGAAATCTCTTTCAATCAATTCACTTACTTTGCCATAAACAATCAAAGGCCTCTCACTCCCAGCTCTAGCAAAAACTATAACCTCTGCATCCTCAGTAAAAACTCCCTCTTTCCTTTCAGCTTCAAGACTTAGTAAAGTGTTTAATGCTTCATTAGCAGACATATACTTCTTTTCCTCAGCTATAACGTCTAGCAAGCATAAAGTATGCAACCCTCTAGCTTTGTTCATCTTAATCAAATCGTAAACTGATTCTGGCAGCTCGCCCTTTGTCTTCTCAGGAAATGGGATGGTCACATACGGACCAAATTTTTGAGGGTGCAAACCAGTCTCGCCAACAGCAGAGAGAATAGAGGCATTGTGGATTACTTTGGTTTCAATTCCAAGCTTATTTGCCTGCTGAAGTAGAGCTATGTGCGTTGTTTGAATTAAGGCGTCACCCTGTACAAGAATAGCTATGCTATGAGTCTTTACCTGCTCTAGAAGCTTATCAAAATTCTCTTCCAAGTCTTTTCTTTTCAAAACCTTGATTTTTTTGTCAATTAGCTTCTCTAACCTCTTTAGATTACCGTGCCATTTGCTCGTGTAAAGCTCAATAAAGACTTTGTCTGCTTTTTTTGCTTCTTCCAAGCTTCTTAGAGTTAAGTCTTTCTCGTCAAAAAGTCCTGAGCCGATGAGTGATAGTTTTCCTCTCATCTTAAAAATATTGAAATTGAAGTATATTTAATCTTCAGAAATTCGATTAAGTTGTCTCTAGAATACGTATGCCATCTTCATTAACTCATAAGCATTTTTAGACTTCTCTGACAAATCTAGTTTAAGATAGGCTGCCTTTCCTCCGTAAACTTTAGTCGAAGATATGGTAAAGATTAAACCATCGTGATTTACCAATACCCCATCTGAAGGAGGTTGATGACTTCTTATAAGAGTTTTTACTTTGAGTAACTTCAAAACTTTTTCTGTCACATCTTTTCCAAAAAGTCTTCCAGCTCCTCTTGGAGAAAGGTAAAAGCCCTTATCCTCAATAGGGTCGCTCCATAAAATCTCTTCAAGAAAGCTTTCCTCAGGATAAAGTTTATCAGCAAATTTTAAGTCTCTTAAAGAATTTAGCTCTACTGGAATTCCTCCATGAATCAAAAGATATTTTCCTTTTACAATAGCTCCGACATAAAAATAATTCCAAACTTCTCTTATCTTTTCATATATCTCTTTACCTTTTTTACCATACTTCTCAGAAAACCTTAGAGGCAAATCATGAGGATAAGCATCAAGCCCCTTAGGAAATTCATGGTTCCCCCTCAATAAAACAACTCTTTCAGGAAATTCTTTTTTCAGGCTAAAAATCATAAAATAAACCTCTGGAGAATATGGACCCCTATCCCCATAATCCCCAAGAAAAACAAGGCGATCTTTTCCTTCAAAAAAATTGCTGTGATTTAAAATAAAACAAAGGCTTTCTAAGTCACCGTGCAGATCTCCAACAATTATAGAACTTTCTTTAGAAGTAAGATAAAACAATGCTTCATTCCCTCTTCTTTCATCAATCAATATATCCAGAATATTACTAACAAGCTTTGACATTTCAGTTGCTGTTGCATCTTTAGATTTTTTAACTAATTTTTTAGCATTCATACTACCTATTATTAAAGGGCTTAAATAAAATCTTAAATCATGAGAAGATTTAACATTAAGGAAATTTTAAAAGACAAACTTAGTGAAGAAGAATTAAAGCTAGTTCCATCTAGTTTTGACATTATCGGCTCGAAAGAGAAGGCTGTCGCAATAGTTGAAATACCAGAAGAATTGAAATCAAGGGAGAAGCTCATTGCAGAAGCTGTAATGCAGATGCAAAAAAGTGTGAAATCCGTCCTGAAAAAAACTTCTGAGAGGAAAGGAGAGCTGAGGCTGAGAGGATATGAATTGATTGCTGGCGATGACAACACTGAAGTTGTACATAAAGAATATGGTTATCTTCTAAAACTAGACCCGCAAAAAGTCTATTTTTCTCCCAGGGAAGCGATAGAGAGACAAAGAATTGCTGAACAGGTAAAACCTGACGAAGTAGTTTTAGTAATGTTTTCAGGAATATCACCATTTCCAGTTGCAATTGCAAAAAAACAGCCAGAGGTAAAGAAAATTTATGGGATTGAATTGAATGAAATAGCTCATAATTATGGGATTGAAAATGTGAGAATAAACAAGCTTGGGCACAAGATTACTTTGATTCTTGGTGATGTAAAAAAGGTTTGCCCAAAATTTTTTGGCAAGTGCGATAGAATTGTAATGCCTTTGCCTTTGGGAGCTGAAAGTTCCCTTAATGTTGCTATTAAATGCTTGAAAGATGAAGGAATAATTCATTTTTACAATTGGGGGAGGGAAGATGATTTATATTCAAATGCTTTGAAGCTGATAGAAGAAAATGCAAGAAAGTTGGGAAGAAAAGTTGAAATTTTAAATAAAAGAAAGACATTGGTTTATGCACCTAGTAAATGGAAAGTTTGTATAGACTTTAAGTTAAGCGGGGGTCGCGTAGCCTGGTCAATCGCGTAGAAAGAAATTTGCGTAAGCTTCAGGAGCCTATGGTTTAGTACCTTCGTGGGTTCAAATCCCACCTCCCGCACAAGCTACTAAGGGTTATATTTTCGGGAGGTCTATTGTAAAATATGAAAACAGAAACGCCTTTGGTGAAGTTGGATTCATTCGGAAATATGACTCTTTATGCAAAACTTGAGAATAGAAACCCGTCAGGAACAATCAAATACAGAACTGCAAAAAATATGATTGATAATGCAATCAGCTCAGGAATACTAAAAGAAGGGATGACAATTATCGAACACACTTCTGGAAATACGGGAATAGCAATTGCATACATTGGAAAGAAATTGGGCTATCCCGTTACAATAATCGGTGGCAAACTGGTGACCCCAGAGGCAAAAGACATTATAAGGAAATATGGAGCCAAGCTTGTTGAAGTGGATGGATGGTTTATTGACTGCGAAAAGATAGTCAAAGAAATTATCAGCAAAAATCCAGAATCGTATTTTTGGGTTCAGCAGGGTTCAAATCCAAACTCATTAGAATCAAATTTCAATTTAGGACTAGAAATTGCAAACCAGTTTTATGAACAACATAAAAGCAGAATAGATGTTTTCCTTGCATCAATGGCAACTGGAAGTACAATCACTGGCGTCGGAAAAGCATTGAAGGAAAGAAATCCAAAAACAAAAGTTTATCTCGTCCTGCCTGATGGAGAATACAAGTATGTGGGTGTTGATGACAAAGGGGAGAGCACCGTTCCTATGCCACTATTCAATCCAAATATTGTAGATGGAGAAGTGCGAGTCAAGGAAAGCGAAGCTATCGAAGCTGCCAAAATACTTCACAGAGATTATGGCCATTATGTTGGAATTTCAGCTGGTGCGGATTTTGCTGCTGCCAAGAAAGTTTCAAGAGAAGAGAAAGGAAATGCAGTTATAATTTTTCCAGATAGCGGAGACAGATACAAACACGTTCTTGGAGAAGAATAGTAAAAGTGAAGATATGAAACCTCTTTCAATGTGTTCAAAACCCACCTCCAAACTTCCTATTAAAGCAAAGTTACCGCAATACGGTATACTGTTATTCCCACCTCCCGCATGATGTGCATGGACAATGATATGCATAGAAGATACAAAAGAAGGAAGAAAAATGAAAAGAATTAAATGCCTAGATATTTCAGGGCTCCCATGGGTACTTCTGCACAAGCACCGCCTTCGGCAATCATAACTTCATTCACACCTTTTATCATCCTAAGTCTTCGTGAAGGGGAATAGATATCTAAAATATTTTTTGAGTGTTGACTTGTTTTTTCTGTTTCATCCAAAGGTTCAGATTGAGGAATTCCGTGACGGTATACTCTTTCATACCAGTACACAAGCCTTTTTAATGCACAACGATGGTGGCTATTAGAATTATTGTGATATCTCATTGTTGCTCAATAATTAAAAATTAACAATTAGAGATTTAAATCTTTTCCAAGAACAAAAACCTATCCAATTTTTTGGGTCGAATCCACCTCAGCACTAAAATTTAAAATCACACTTTCTATTAATTATAGAAAATCAATACTCTGATATAATGTTCGATTTTGAAACCATCTCAGCGATAGCTTTCATCGCAATTGTCATAGCCTTGGCAATCTTGGACAGGAAAAACATCGAGTTCAAATATGGAATAATAATGAGAAGAACTAAACGTGGGAAGAAATGGCTTTATGACGCAGCAAAGAAGCATAATAAACTGATATTGAGGTTTACTACAATTGGTATAGTTGCTGGTTTTATAATGTCGATAGTAACTTTTTACATCCTATCGATGTCTGTTTACAGCATGTTCGCCAATCCACAGAGGGCGATTGAACAAGGTCCATCATCAAGGCTAATACTTCCACAAATAGGTGGAGTTAGTTACCCCGGTTTTGTACTTGGCGTGCCTTTTTGGTTTTGGTTGATCGGTATATTCGTTGTTGTTTCTGTTCATGAACCATTTCATGCTCTGGCGGCAAGATTGAAGAATGTGGCAATAAAGTCCTTAGGTGTAGCAGTATTATTAATTTTTCCAATGGCTTTTGTCGAACCAAACGAAGTTCAAATTAAAAAACTTAAACCACTTTCAAAAATGAGAATCTACTCAGCCGGTAGCTTTGCCAACTTGCTGACAGCCTTGGTAACATTATTGATCGCTTTAGGTTTAGGCATGCTTGCAGCTAATATTTTTACATCTGTAGGTGTTAAATTTGTTTCAACAATACCAAACACCCCAGCTCAGCAAACTAATTTGCAAGGAACTATAGTTGCTGTCAACGACCAAGCTGTGAATGATTTGAGTGATTTTATAAAAATTATGGACGAAGTCAAACCGAACGAAACAATTGAAATAAAAACAACCTATAGTACATACAATTTAACAACAACAAACAATCCTCAAAATTCATCAAAAGCATTCATAGGTATTAGTGACCTTGAGGACGATTACGTGTTTGCGGGAACATTAAAAGTGCTGGGAAAACCATCTGATGAATTTCTATCCTCTTACTCCTGGGTATTAAGCCTATTCATTTGGTTGTTTATAATAAACTTGGGTGTTGGTTCATTGAACCTTTTGCCGATAAGATTTCTAGATGGGGGCTATATGTACGAGGTTGCACTACAAAAATATCTCAACAAAACAACAGTCGACAATATAATCACACTTTTGTCAGCAGTATCTGTCTTCCTTCTTTTTATGAGCTTATTCGGTCCTGATATACTAAAACTCTTTATCCAATGACCTCTGTCTTTCTTATCTCAAAGTTCCTGATAGGATAAATTTTTCTTCCTTCTCTCAAAATCTTATTCTTCAGCTCATCCGATAATATTCCCCTTATAAATTCGTCAAAAGTAGAACTCTCGACCTCTGCCTTAATCATCTCTTTCACCTTAACTCTTATAGTTTTTTGTATGTTGCTTTTTATCCTCCTAGAAACCGCTAACCCTTTGACTGTTATCTTCTTCCCATCCTTGGTAACCAAATCCTGTACAGTGTCAATCCTTCTAACCCTTCTCACAACCATTCTTGAGACGTAGTCCCGCATGCACTCAGAACCGTCAAACTCTGTGAATGCTTTATCTCCTTCAACTTTTTTTATTCTGAAAAAGAACTTCATGTAATATTTAGAAAAGTCATTAGTTAGCTCTATCAAGCTAATGCTTATCCTCCTGTTGATCAGAGAATTTGCATCCACTGCCATGGTCTTTGCCAGCTCCTTCTCATTGAAAACTTTTGGAGCTATAACCGTAAACCACTGCTTAGTTTTGGATTTTTTTACTACCAATCAATTCACCTATTGTTTTATCAACTATCTCAACAAATTCCTTTTCTTTTCCCTTGTTTATCAATGCTCCTGCAGCTCGCTGATGACCACCGCCTTCTGCATGCATTTGTTTCGTAGCATTTAAAATAACATATCTCAGATTTATGTTTATATCCTTTGACACCCTCGCCGAAATTTTCACCTTTCCATCGTCTTCAGCAAACCCAAACACAGGTTTGGTTGTATCCACTATATTAGAGTTCAGAAATATTGATGTTATCGTTCCGACTAAAGTGCTGGGGATTTTATCTTCGCAGAAGATGTAAGTTGCAAAATCTGTTTTTTGCATAGATTTCTTGTTCTCTCTGATCCATGAGATGCCTTCGCTTATCAACTTTTTATACTCGCTCAAAATGTCTTTTGACTCGTCTATAACTGTTAAATCATTCAAGCATAGCCTTATGCCGATTTCCGGCTTCTGCAATCTTCCACAAGCGTTGAGTAGGGTTGCAAACTCCCTTGCATCCTGCAATTCCTCTGGCCTTCCCAATATCGTGTATATTTCTCCAAAGATTTCCTCAGCATTCGAATGTCTTGCCTTCAATCTCTCAATTATTATCGCTGAAGCGATTTTCTGCTGTTCTTCAACACTCAAATCCACCAGCCTTCTCCATCTCTTATCTTCTTTCAGCTTTATACCAAGCTCCGATAAAAATTGAACTGCATTTGACTCTGAACCGCTGATACCTGGAATAAATGGATTGAAAGAAAGCTCAAGAGTTTTGTGGATAGGCCTTGTCGATCTGCCATACAACCTGATGCCCTTGGATACTGCAACTTTCCCCACATTCTCTGCTTCCTCCAGAATTTTTTTTGCAGTACCTTTGAACTCCCAGTTCTCGTCCATCTCATCGCCAACAGCACCTACCACCGCCAAATCTACCAGATCGACATTTTTCAGGTTGATACTCTTTGCAAAAAGATAACAAATCATCGATGAAGACATCTCCTCCTCAACAAATACTAATGGATTCAAATGAAAGAGATTAGGATGTTCCAACTCCATAGGTTCATGATGGTCTATAATCAGAACCTGGGTAATTTCGATAATATTTTTGAGTAATTTTAACTGACCACTCCCCAAATCCAACAAAATCAAAATGTCTTTTTCAGAAATAGTCAAATCATCAATCGTTTCAGAAGTTAGTTGCTTGACCATCCTCATCTCAAAATTAATATTTTCTCTCATCAGCATCTTCGCAGTTATCGCAGCGCTCGAGAGTCCATCAGCATCGATATGATGAATCATTTTTACATTTTTCTTTTTCATCAGAGATTTGAAAATCTTAGAAATTCTTTCCAATTCTTCTAGAAACAAACGATCACTTTCCTCTAGAATTTAATAACTTAAGCGATTGAATTATTTCTTCCTCTTTACCAAGATATTGTGGTTTGGAACCATGATATATCCAATGATCAATTGTTGTTTTAGAGAAGCTGAGACACTTTGCTATTTTTTGGCTGCCCCAATTAAATTTCCTTCGAGCGCCTGCTGCGTATAATAACCTCGCAAACATAGTATTACTTTCATTAAGTCTATAAGAATTTTCAGAATCCTGATAGATGTGATCACCAGTTTCTATTTTTAAATTTGTCTCAATCTGATTTTTTAGGTTCATCAAATCGTTATAACCACCGCAAAGTTGAACAGCTTCATAGTTTTTACCTATACGCCCGTCCCAAAAGATAAATGCAAAATAACGAAGAAATGTTTTAAACCTATTACTATCAGGGTTGATAACTGTTTTTATTGGATAAGGTATGCTCTTTTTTTGTATCCAATTTCTTAATGTTGTATATGGTATTTTTAACTCTTTTGATAACTTAGAAAGTTCATAATTTTTATACATCTCTAAAAGTTGCATTGCCTTTAAATAATTATATGCTAATGCTTGTTGTCGTTTAGAATAAGTTCTAATAATATTTTCTTCGTTAACAATTACATTCATAATATCTCCTTTAGTAATTTACTTATTGCCTCATCGATTGTAACTCTTTTACCTTTTTCTATTTGTAATCTAGACACATATCCTAACAACTTTTGATGAGTTTTTTCGTTTATCTTTATTGTTTTATACATATTACTAAATTTAGTATTTAAAATTATTCTACCATTCAAAGTGGCAAAAACTCTTAACTATTTTTGAATAATTAATTTGGCTTCTTCATATGAATAGCGCCACGTTTTTGGCAAAACTCCTTCTCTGGAATAGTATTTGCCGAGTCTCCTGATCTTCGATTCCAAGTTTTCCAGACCTCTCTGTGAAAGTCTGTCAGCCTTGTTCCTACTCAAATGCTCTCTTATATTGACAGCCTTCCTGAGCAAACTCATCAAATCTTCTGGTATCTCCGGGTATAATTTATTCTCTCTCATTATCTTTACTATCATCTTACCTGTTATTGCCTTGACATCCGGTATGCCGTACTGGTCTCTGAGGATAGAACCGATGACAGCTGAGTTGTGTCTCTCCTTTGCAAGCTTGAGAACCAAATCCTCAACATTTTTTTTCTTGTATTTTACCCATCTTGGCGCGAGTTTTATCGGAGGCCTATGGCTACCATGAGATCCTTTCTTTCCACTATACATTCTTGCCATTTTATTCACCAAACCTTGTTTGAATATATTTTTCTCCAATTTTGTCAATAATTGATTTGGTCAGTGAGATTCTTTTGTTCTTAAGTATAAAATGTTTTATAAACAAAAGATCGCTAGGTATTAGTTCTTTTTCAAAGCTGCTAATCCTGTTAAGATCAAACCATTTCAAAGAACCCTCTCGACTTTGTATAATTTCTGAGGATGAAAGAGCAAGCTCGCAAACAAAAATTAAAACATGTGTTTTAGTTTCCTTGTTTTCATTTATTTTTTCAGAAACTATTCCTCTTATCGATTTAAAAATTGATTCTATACCAGTCTCTTCTCTTATTTCTCTGATTGCAGCTTCGTCCACATGTTCTCCAAACTTAATCTTCCCACCGGGCAACCCCCACAAACCTTGAAATGGTAGCTTATTCCTTTTCAATAATAGAATCTTGTTTTCATGAACTAAAGCAGAGATTGCCACTGGTAGTGGTAGTTTCTCCATCTAATCGCCGAACATATCCTTCGCAAGCCAGATGAAAATCAAAGCCACAACTGAGAGAAAGGCTATGAATGCTCCTATCATCGCCAATATCGCTGATATTCCTTTCGGATTGAAAATTGTCAGCCCTATCCCCGATGACAGCATTAAAGCGCCTAAGAAGATGAACAGAATGGAAAAATTCTCCAGAGTCTCAAACTTGTCTTTGCCTTTCAGCATACCGAGCACGTTTTTCAATTTCTTTCACCTTCCTTAATACTTGTTCAGCAATCTTATATTCTTTTTTATAACCCTTAACTATATTTTCCCAGCAAACATTTAAAATCTTAATATGCGTTGATTTCAACGCCTCAAACAGCAGATTCATATCAACACCTTGGTCTTCTATCTTTCTAGAAAACTCGCCGAGGCCGAAATCGATAAAATAGATTTGTTTGTCTTTGAGTATCATGTTAGAAGTCGTGAGATCGCCGTGAATTATACCAGAAGAATGCAGTTTGCCAATTAGTTTCCCTATTTCAAAGCAGATTTTTGATACAATTTTTTTATTTGAGGAATTCAGTAGTTCTTTTATTCTATCCCCATCAATATACTCCATAATTATCTTGCGGTTAGACTCATCGACGAACAGAATCTTTGGCGTTGACACACCGCATTTCCTAGCTTCTGTTAAAAGCTTTACTTCCTTCTTTGTTCTGGTCTTTCTCAGATTCTCGTCTATCTGTTCAATCCTGTAGCCTTTCTTTATTCTCTCCTTAACGAGAACTTTTTGATTATCATACTCAGAAGCATATATCCAACTTTCTGCACCTTTATATAAAATTTTCATAGTTAATTTAACGTTTAAAAATAACTTAAAACTACAACAGAACCTCTAATAAGTTCATATATAAGTTGCACTAATAATATCTACACTGAGTGAAAAATGTTTGATTTGTTCCAATTACACCAGAAAGAAGACAAAGTACCTAGAAACTGGATAAAAATTGGTGGCAAAGACTTAATCGTAGAGATTAGAAAACTATTAGTTAAAGTCCTAAATTCAGGATACAGTTTACTTGAGATAGCTAAAATGATCTCAAAAAATACTATCACAAATCTGCATACTACAGAAAGACAACTACGAGAGATAAAAACGGATAAATGGTACACAAGAAAAAATTACATAGCCATACCATTACTTGACTGTTTAATTAAAATTAACAAACAAGAAGATTATGAAAAACTAAAATGGAAATTTATACGATTAGCAGAAAGTATAATTTGCAACACTTCACGTTCTAGACCAATCATAGCAGTAAAAGAATTATCAACTAGCTTATGTAAAATAGCTGGTGCTCATGCAGCTGATGGTACTCTTCATATTCGTAAAACTGCTAAAAATAGTTATTCTTATTTTTGGTCGGTTTTGGATGGTGATGAAAATGCTTTATTATTTTTAAAAGAATTAATAATAGAGACATTCGGCTTAGATATAACAGTCAAAAAATCGAAAGGAAAAAATTCTTTTTTCATAGCAATCTCTAACAAAATTATTGTGAGGTATCTTCATAAAATTCTAGGGTTTCCTTTAGGAAAGAAATTTGATAGTGTTGATATACCGAAAATAATTAAAGAGTCTAATAAAGAAATGAGAAGTGCTTTTGCTCTCGGTGTACTGACTTTTGACGGTTGTGTTGATGCATATGGTTATGCAAGATTAGACATTAAAAGTAAAAAATTAAGAGATAGCATCTCCCGGAGTTTAAAAGAGAACGATATAAAAGTTATGAATGGTAAACAAAAAAGGAAAGATTACACTCTAAAAGTTAGAATAATTGAAAATAATTTTAGAATTTTAAAATACTTTGCACCAGAAACTCTCCAATGGTATAGGGCAAAGGTTTTTGTAGGAAATCATTCTGAAAATCTAATTGATCTTTTCCAAGGTAATTCTAATAATAAAATTAATCTGAAGGAAGTTATGAAGGAGACTAAAAAATTAAGAATATTTACAATATCTCAGCTACAAAATAAACTTAAAGTTAGTAAAAGAACTTTAAGAGCTTATTTAAAAATTTTAGAGAAAGTTAACATCATTAAAATTATTAAATCTAACAACCCAATAGATCATAACTTGTCTATTGGTAATCTGGACATTACAACTGGCATTAATCTGAAAGAGGATTTTAGATGTCAACTGTTCGAAAAAGCATTATCTAAATTCAATCAACAAAAAGAATTAGCAAGAATTATAGGAGTATATCCAAGTTACATTTGGGAATGGAAAAATGGAAGAGCTATAGAATTAGGAAATTTGAAAAAAATATTAGAAATTTGTAATATGAATCTAAGTTCAATTTCATCTTACATTGAAAATCTAAATAAAAATGTATATATCTATGTTAATGGCACCTTTACTTATTAGGGATTATTTTCATAAACCAAATTGAAAAACAACAATTATATAAGGTGATTGCGTGATAAGATGGGGCTATATTTTCGTCAAGTGTCCTATATGTGGGAGAAGGTTGAAGATAAGAATTGGTCAACGCAGTAGATTGTGTCCATATTGTAATAAGCAGGTAAAAATAAAATAGATTATTTTTTGCTCTCTACATCTCTTATTCCGTCTTCGCATATTTTAAAAACAGTCTCTCCTGGTGGCAGATTCGCTGCGTCTATTAATTTTCCTATCCTCGTATCTTCTCTGCCTTTTCTGAAGTAAAGCCTGTAAGTCGCTTGATGTGCCAGAATATGCCCACCTACAGGAACAGTAGGATCACCAAACAGAATGTCTGGTCTTGACATGACCTGATTGGTAACATAAACTGCTAGGTTGTGAGCATCTGCCAGTCTCTGTAGCTGATGCAAATGTCTGTTTAATTTTTGTTGTCTCTCTGCTAGCTCGCCTCTGCCAACAAAATCGGCTCTAAAATGAGATGTTAAAGAATCAATGACAATTAAGCCAATGTTTTTTTCTTCAATCATTTCAGGGCATTTGTCTATCAAAAATATTTGATGTTCGCTGTTATAAGCTCGAGCCACATAGATGTTCTTCAAAGTTTTTTCCGGGTCTAGTTTTAATGGTTTTGCAATCTGGATTATTCGCTGGGGGCTGAAAGTGTTTTCAGAATCTATAAACAAACAGTTTCTCTCTAACCCGCCTTTTTCTGGTGGCAGTTGCACATCAACTGCTAGCTGGAAGCCTAACTGCGTTTTCCCGCTTGCAAATTGACCATATGCCTCTGTTATAGCCTGTGTCTCTATCCCTCCGCCCAAAAGATTATCCAAATTCTTTGATGATGTGGTTATTTTCAAAGCTTTGGTTTTTCTTTCAAGAATTTTATCAGCCGACTCAAATCCAATCTCTAGCATCTGCCTGACTGCATGAATTATCTTTGCTGATTGCCCCTCGCCAATTTCGGCAATCTTGGCAAGCTCGGAAGGAGAAGCTACGGCGATAGCCATAGTGTCGGTAAACCCAACTTCTCTTAGTTTCTCGGCAATTTTTTCCCCTACACCAGGGATGTCTTCCAATACAATCTCTTTTTTAGTCATTAGCCCACAACTTTTAATTCTATTTCATCTATTAATCTTTTACTCTCCTCCAAAGCATCTAACTCTTTGAAGTCATTCACTATTAATTCTAACCTGTCAACTATTTTATTCTTTTTTACCACTCCTAGTAGTGGTATTTCCCTTCCCAAAACCTTTTCTTTTATAATTTTAAATCTTTCCTCTTTGTCCAGTTTAGCCAATTCACTTGCTGTCGCACCCAAGAGCCTTTCTGCAGTGTTCCTGAAGAAAACAACCCTTATATCACCTGTGCCATCATCTGCAATTGCGCTCAAAACTAGGGCGTGCTCAGAATCAATTTTTCCATGTTCTTTGCAGGTAGAATTCTCATCAGTTTTGCTTCCGCACATCGGACAAACATTAAAGATAAAATTGCTCTTGAATATGCTAACGATTGTAGCAGTTATCTCAACGGTACCAAAGCCAATCTCGCTTATAGATATTTTTTTAGGTTCATTTGAAAGGAATTTTTTGTTCAGTTCATTCAAACTCGGAAGCTCGTAATTCTCTTCCACGGGTTTTATACTTCCGTACTTCCCGAGTGAAATTTCTATACCGCCAAAGATGTTTTCTTTGGCAAATCCGTTAACGATTTGAACAACATCCCCAAGTTTTATTGCCCCTTCCTCGATTAGCGTTGTCTGGTCGTTCCAAAGGGCAATTCTCGTGTAATCTGTTGCATCACCGACCGAAAGATTTACAACCTTGCCAGTGCTTCCGTCCGATCTTTTGAACTCGTTCGTATTTGAAATTTTGAAGATTCTGCCGATGACATTGACATTCTTCATTCCACTAATTACATTTTTCATTTCAAGTTTTCTTTTTGTTTCTTCAAGCAAGTCAACTCCGAGTTCTTTTGCGACTAGATGAGCTGCTCCCTCTAAGGAAACTAGTCCTGACAGATCGCTCTGCTTTCTTGCTATCCTGTCTTGCAGCTCTTGTTTGGAGACATTAGCTTGCTTCTCTATTTCGGATAGAATCTCTTCTATGGTCATGCTTACCAATTATATTTAGGGTATAAGAATTAAACCTTTCTTCTAGCTATCCTTATGTCTTAATATTTTTAATACATGGATTGATTAACTGAAAAAATATCTTAGAATCTTCTTGTTTATTGATATTTAATCGATATTCCTGAAAATTTTTGCTATACCTCATACCATTTCTAGTATAAGGGCCATTAATTCTTGAGTCTATCCCTATTTTTAGGAGTAGTCCAGAAATTAAATTAAGTAATTCACGATTTGTATTACTCATTCGAACTAAGTTTTTGCCTTTGACACAGGTGCCTTCAGATTCATAAAACCCCTTAATAAAAGAAGCAATAAAAGTTTTATCCTTCTTTACAAGATTGTTAATATCTGACATTCTTAAACCTTTGAACTAATCTACAAAAACCTTATTATTTGATGTTACACGATAAAAAGATTTAGAGTCAAAACATATATTAGGATTTAATCCAATTTGCTTTAATTCACTTAAAAACTCTAATGCGAATTTCTTTTCTTTTACATTCAATCCTATTTTATAATGAGTCCCTTCTTTTCTTTTATAAACACTTATATAACCATCGCCCATAATAACACCTAAGATGTATGCTAATGAACTACTAGGAGTTAACTTAGGTTGCGTAAATCCCAAAGATACAGCCAATGACTTTTGGCGCATTGATATCTTAAATTTTTTCATCCATTGACAATATTTTGTCTTGAACAACCTAATATTTTGGAAATTTTATAAGTACTTAAATTTTGCTTCCAATATAAATTTAACAACATTTTAGGTTCTTTCCATTTTTTATTCATAAAACATAAACACCAATAAAAGGATTATATTTCTAATTTTCTACGAGCTACTCGAATGTCCTCGCCGAGAATTGTCTTCCTTCCTGCATGTTTAGCGAGAATGGCAGCTTCATTTGCAATTTTGAACATCTTCTCTTCCATAACATTTGCAAATTCCTCTGAAGCAGACCTAGAAACCCTCTTTGCTCCTGCTTTTTTTAAAATTCTTTCGAAGGGCATCCTTGGCAAACTCATAGTTTTAATTTAAACAAAAGTCGATATAAAGATTTAATGTAATAACATTTCATAAATTTCCAAATGTTTTTTAACCGAAAGATCCCAACTAAAATTTTTTGCAAACTTTGCACCGTTATTTCCAAGTTTTTTAGCCAAACTTGTATCATCTAAAAGTTTTATAATTCCTTCAGCAAGTTCTCTTGGATTCGGATTTGTAAGTATCCCTGTTTTATTATTTATTATTCTTTCTGGATGAGCTCCAAGATTTGTAGCCACTAATGGCTTACCACAAGCCGCAGCCTCTGCCAAAAGGAAGCAATACCCTTCTGCTAGCGCTGGGCATGCTACAACATCGCACAATGCCAAAAAATTTGGGACTTCCTCGTAAGATCTAGACCCCAAATAAGTAACATATTTCTCTAGTCTAAGCTTTTTGACAAATGGAAGCAAATTCTCAAACCCGGTTCCACCCAAGATAAGTTTTGCATCCGGAATTTCTTTTATTACATAATTCATTGCTTTTATTAATCCAATCAAATTTTTAGACTGACCTACGCCTCTTACGGTTAATCTACCCGTAAAGCCAACTAACTTGTAACCATCCAAACCAAATTGCTTTTTCAAGTTTATTCCATTATTTTTCTTATTAAACAGATTGAAATCAATTCCGTGTGGAATAACACTTATTCTTTCTTTTTTAGCTCCTGCCCTAGTTAATGTTCTTTTTGAATGTTCAGAAGGGCAAATGAACCAATCGTATGGTAAATTGGCTATATACTTTTCAATTTGGGGGTAGGTGTTTTTTTCAAACCAATTTTGACCCATTGTCTTCCACAACCCATTAAACATTTCATGGCAGAACAGAACAGATGGTTTATTTGAAAATTTTGCAACAAACCAACCAAATGTAGCAGCAACAAAAGTATCGAACTGCAAGATATCCATTTTCCTGGCTAATTTGATTGCTGGTAGTAATGATGCCAGAGGAAATGTTTGCCTTCCAGGGAAAAGGTAGTGATAAGGCAAAAATATAGGAACTCTGCAAATTTTTATACCTCTAAAGTTTTCTCTAGTTTTTGTCTTTGGCAATCTGCTTGTGAGCCAACAAACCTCATGCTTTTTAGCCAGCCTCGAAGCCAAACCGATTACGTATGACTCTGCACCACCTACATATGGTGAGGCTAAATCTGAGCAAATCATAACTTTCATTTTTTACCTCCCAAATAAAAGCCAAATAATCTCATTAAAATTTATCTGACCCCAATTCTCAAGAGTAAAGCCAAACTTGTTAAATATATTTATATAATCTTGCTTTGAGTAGTTGTACTCTTTCTGCCAAGAAAGTTGGGAAAATTTTGACAGAAAAGTTTTGGTTCTGCCAAATAGCGAGTTTGGATTTGGTTGAACAAGCAGTATCCATTTTTTACTCACCTTACACATTTCTCTAGCAATTGTTACCATGCTTTTAAAATGTTCTAACAACCCTTCGGAAAATACTAAATCAAAATAATTAGCCGGAAAATCTAATTTTTTACAATTCATAAAAAAAACATCTTTGTTTTTAACAAGACCAAACAATTTTTGGCATAAAAGTAGCGCATTTTGAGAGCTATCGATACCAATAGAATTTGTATAACCTCTTTTCCTTAAAAAATTCAAGACAAATCCGGTGCCACAGCCCACATCGATTATCCTCGCCTTTTTTGGAAGATTTAAAAAGTCAAAGATTTTGTTCAATTCCAGCTTTTCCTCTCTCTTAAATCTTCTGCCAAGCCAATTCTGTCCTTTAAAATCTTTCCAGATATCGTTCCAAGTTTGTTGCATAATAAAACTTATTTTATCCAGTTTAATATTGTCTTGAGTCCTTTCAAAGAACCAACAGGATCTTTTAAAATTTTTACAGATTGTCGCAGCAAGAATTTGGGTCTAAAGTAAAACTTTCTGTATGCTGACTTGCCTAACCCCAACAGATTTTCTTGCGACATAGTATACGATCTGATCAACGGTATGTTCTGACTAAAATTCTCCCAAATTTTTTGGGGTATCAAATTATTTTCTAAACAATATTCATACAACTCAGTTCCAGGGAATGGGACGAGAAAAGAAAAACCAGTAGCATCAACATCAAGTTCCTTTGCAAACTCTATTGTGCTCATTATCATCTCCTCTGTTTCAAATGGAGCCCCTATGATAAAGTAGCAAATTGGGGATATTCCGACTTCTTTACACAATTTAATCGCCTTTCTTGCACTTTCTGGTGTGATCTTCTTTTTGTACCAATCAAGAACTTGTTGTGTACCAGCCTCTATACCAAAACCTATTCTCCAACAGCCTGCATCATACATTTTAGATAGTAAATTCAAATCGACCTGATCAACACGGCAATTACAAGCAAACTCGATTCTTAAGCTCTTCTCTATAATTTTTGAACAAATTTCTTCAATTCTTTTTTTGTGAAATGTAAAATTGTCATCAACAAAGAATAAAGACCTTAAATTATACTTGCTAATAACCTCCTCCATATCACTAACAACTCTCTCTGGTGAGCAGGCTCTCCAAATTTTGCCCCAAAGCTCTGATGTGGAGCAAAATTTACAGGCGAACGGACAGCCACGAGATGTTATCATAGTTAGCCAAGGTTTGCCCCTCACGAATCCGGGAGGAGCTTTTGATTGATATTTCTCGAATGGCAACAAATGATAAGCGATTTTTGGAAGAGTATCTAGGTTTTGTATAAATTCTCTAGGAGGATTGTTAAATATTTTCCCATTCTTAACAAATGATAACCCCTTGACAAGTTCAAATCTTTTACCATTTTGAAATGTTTTGCACAGCTCTAGAAGGGTCAGTTCACCTTCGCCTCTAACAACAAAGTCAAAATAACCTGTTGATAGTATAGCATCTGACATGAAGGTAGCGTGCGGGCCACCAAGGCAGACTGGGGTGTTTACTTCTTGTTTAATTAACTTTGCAATTTCTAGTGCTTGTGGATAAATTGGAGTCATGGCAGTTATTCCTATAAGATCGGGTGAAGAGGATAAAATTCTTTTGACACAATCCGCTGATGATAGCTCTTCAATTGCAGCATCGATAATGCCGACATTGATATTATTTTCTTCAATAAATGCTGCCAATGAGGCCAGACCCAATGGGGGGTAGCAAGAGGAACTGGGAAAATTTTTTGATAGAGGTGGGTTTACCAACAAAGCCTTCATATCTATTAACCCTAAAAAATAACCTTAAAAATCTTTACCTCTGGGTTATTAAAAACAAGTTGGAACTTGCTCAAACCTTGGCCATTGAAAAAGAATAGCTTTGTGAAAATACTATTTCTGATTTCTGGTGGCATGAAGATAACTATTCTAAAGCTTGGATCTACCCAGACCATTCCGTCTATCGTATTGGTGAAGTTTGAAAAATCATAATGCTTTTCGCCAGTTTGATCGAAATATACAATTTCCCTAACGACCGCATTCCTTATCCCTTGCTGCGGGATGTTCATTACTGCCATAATCTTGTCATCTTTTTGCAATAACGTTACGATGCCTCCATATGTTGGAAGGTTGGATTGGTCAAACCCGGTAAAAGATAATTGAAAGTAATTTTTACCTTCTTTTGTACCGAAAAAACTTAACCAGTAATATTTCCCTATTAAGTCAGAGCTTGTTATCAAGTAGATTTCTGGAATCTTGTCGCATGCATCTTTTGGAACTATACCATCGAATTCTTGCTTCACTCTCTGGCATTGGTCTGGGGTCAACTGTTGATATTTTTTTAATATACTCACAGACTCGTCTTCACTACTGGTAGCAAATATCTTGCCCATATCCTGAATTCTAATATTATGGTTGTATGGAACACAGGAGTCGGGCGGGCAGTGAGCACCATCTGCATGAACCCTCAAGCCTGCATAACCTGCAATTATATGACCGGGGTCCCACCACGTAGCTACCAAAGCATTTTTATTTGCATTATTCTTGAGCCAGTCCAAAGCATCCCGCCAGTTCTGATCCACCTCCATCCCTCCACTATTTTGCGAAATCATAAGATTATCAGAAGCATGCCAAAGCAAACCAAACAAAATTAGCCCATAAACTGTTGAGAGGATGAAAAGATTTCTTTTCCCCTTAAAGAATTCAACCAAATTACCAACAACAAATCCAGAAGCAGCCGCAACAGCTAAAGAGAAAATAAGGGAAAATCTTATCCCTCTAGTGATAAGCCAAAAAGAAACTATAAGCCAAATGATTGCAAAATACTCTGCTGCAGTAATTTTTTTACCACGTATTAGCTTGTAAATTGTAATACAAGGTAGACCAATTAAGGCAAACATAAACGGAAAAATTCCAATTCTGCCTGCAACAGCAAGAAATCCATCTCTAGAGAAGATATTCAACGTTTGAAGCTCTGCAACCGAAATATTTACAATGAGAGCTTTACCACTAAGGAATTCTATACCATTGATTAATTGCTGCAATGGTGTTAGCGTATTGAATGGCCAACCTGATGTTATAAAAGTCAGAATAAAACCTAAAATTCCAATTGCTACAATCACAAGTATTAAATTTTTGCTTTCTTTAATTTTCTGAACAATTAACTGATTTACAACTATTTTCTCTTTTCTATTAATGACTCCTTCAATTATCTTGAACAAAACAAAGAAAGGTATGAAAGCAATAAATATGTAAAAGATATACCAGCTATCGCCCCAATTGAAAGCAAAAAGCCAGTAAGCTGCTAATACCAATCCAATAGCAAACCAGCTTTTAATACTCTTGAATCCTTTGAATTTTTCAATTGCATATAATGTTGTTAGCACCACTAGAAATGTATAAAAAACATCCGTTATATCATTGTCGGGATAACCTGCCATAGAGACAGAAAGGAAGGTTGGCGTAACTGTTGCAAAGAAGGCTGTTACCAAACCTCCCCATTTGTTTGTCACCATCCTCCCAAGTAGATATGCGGGAATAGCGCAAATTCCAGCAAAAATCGCTACAAAATATATTGAGAACTTCATTAGAGTGATTGATGAAATAAAAACTTTTGCTATCGCATAAAAAATAGCTAAAGTGTACGACCAACCCAATTGATAGTCAGTAGGCCTGCCAGGAGGGAAAAAACTCAAAGAATCCCATTTCAGAGGCAGAAAATTATTTTCTAAAATCTCTTTAGCATGCCTATACCAAAACCAAGGGTCGTAATCCAGAATTATATCAGTATTTGCAGTTGTTAATCTTAACCAGATCGCAAGGCATATGATCCCAAGAAGTAATAATATGTCGATGTGTTTATAGAGTATACTTAATATTCTTTTCATTGCATCGCTTTCTGTTATTTTATTATTTGTCGATATAACCTTTCGTACTCTTTTGATTTTTCTTTCCAGGTTTTAAATTTCTTTCCCTTGCCAAGCTTTGCCATTAATAATCTACTTTTAGCCAATTTAATGATAGCTACCGATAATTCATTTTCGTCTCTGGGTTTAATAAATGCAGCCTCCTTATTACTTACTATTTCTGGTAACCCACCGACCGGAGTTGCTATCATAGGAGTGCCAATCGATGCTGTTTCTGCAGCAAAAAACCCTGAGAATGTCAGAGATGGTATTACAATTATATCACTTGCACCTATTAGCTTGGCAATGAACATATGCTCTTTGGTTGGCTGAATAAGAATTGTATTATCTCTTAAAACTTTTCTTGACATAATTGTCTTAACTAAACATTGATAGAGACGTTTAGGCTCTTTTGACATCACTAAAACGAATTTGATGTTGTTAATTTCTTTTACAATTCTTGGTATTGATTTGAGTAGATAATGCACACCTTTAAAAATAACAGGTTTTCCTGTCCATGTAACCACTATAGTTTTATCATTTGCCTTTAGCAATTCTCTTATTTCTTTTCTATATCGCTTCACTCTAGGAGAAAATAGCTTTCTATCCACGGCATGGTATACGACTTCGATTCTGTTTTTTCTAATGCCAACTTTAATCAATTCTTCCTTTGTAAACATAGAAGGGCAAACTACAAAATCGAAAGGAAATTGCAGCAAAATTCGTTCCAACAGAAAATAAATCAAGCCAGATATTTTTGAAATTTCTATCCATAATTTAAGAGGCCAAACCTCATGGGCAATCAAAATTTTTGGAACTTTGTTAAGTCTTGCGTACAGGTAAGCTGGAATTATGGAAGAATAGGTGCTTGTATGAACTATGTCAAATTTTTCCCTTAAGAACAAAATATAAAAAAGGGATAAAAGAAGGAAGCTTATCCTATTTTTACCAAACCTATAAATCTTTATTCCTTGAAAATATTCAAATCTCTTGTTCGAGCCGCTTTTAGACGTAAATACTGTTACATCGTGTCCTCTCTTAGCCATTTCAGTCGCTAGATTCAAGAACATTGTCGGTACACCGCCAGAATAAGGATAGAAAAAATCCAAAACATAGAGTATTTTCATTCCAAACACTTATTTAAATTTGACTGATAAATATTTGAACTCCATTAATTGTATGATATGAAAGTATCAGTATTGCTACCAACAAAGAATGAACCTTTGATAAACGAATTAATTCAAGAAGTTCACAAAGTGCTAGGGAAGACTCCGCACGAAATAATTGTCATAGATAAAAGTGATATTCCTCCTAAGATAAAGGATGCAAAACTTATCATACAAAAAACTGATGGATTAGGAAATGCGATTCTAGAAGGATTGAATAAGGCAACAGGAGATGTTATATTGACAATGGACTGCGACTACTCTCATGATCCAAAGGACATACCAAAAATTCTAAATGGAATTAAAGATTGCGATATCGTTATAGGTTCTAGATATGTGAATGGTGGAAAAACGGAAGATAATTTCCTAAGAAAAATTATTAGTAAGATTTCTTGCTTAGCTGCCTCCTTAATTCTTGACCTAAATGTAAAAGATTCCATGAATAATTTCGTAGCTGCAAGAAAAGAGGTGTATAGGAATTTAAAACTTAATCCTCTTGGACTTAAGATCAATATGGAAACGATTTATAAAGCTAAGAAGATGAAATATAGAGTTTGTGAAGTCCCGATTATTTTCCACAGAAGAAGAGCTGGTAAATCAAAAAGAATCGGAATAAAAGAATCGATAAAGGGTTTAATTTATCTATTCCAGTTGAGATTTGGACTAAGATAGTTTAAAATTATCTTTATTATTCTTATACCATTCTATAGTTCTGTTTAGCCCATCTTCAAAGACGATTTCGGGCTTCCAATTGAGAATTTTTTGCGCTTTTGAATTATCACAGCACATTCTCATTGCCCCCCACACCTCCCTGTTCAAGAATTTCAGTTCAGCGTTGAAACTGGTTGAAATCTGCCTAGCTATGTCGCCAACATTTATCTCTCTCCCAGAGCCAATGTTTATTGGCCCACCACAATAGCTCACCTCAGCTCCCTTGATTAATGCATTGACTGTATCTTCAACAAACGTGAAATCTCTTGTAGGTTTGTCATTCCACAGTTCTACCGTATTGCTCCTGATCGCTTGGAGCAAAACTGTTGGTATGAAGTACTCAGGGGCTTGCCTAGGCCCAAAAGAATTGAACAATCTGAAATAGATAACTGGTAGACCGTGCCTTTCATAGAACAGATTGCATAGCTCTTCACCCATTCTTTTTGTCAGATTGTAAACGCTCTCCGAAATATCTATAGGATGCTTTTCGTCTACTGGCAGATACTTCGGATATTTCCCATACAATTGCGCAGATGAGGGGAAGATAATTTTCTTGATACCATTCTTGAGAGCAAAATTAAGTATGTTGAACGTTCCCTGCACATTTATTTTAAACGCCAACTCAGGATCTTCTTCACATGCTTTAGGATACGCTAATGCAGCCAGATGGAACAAAAAATCTATGTTTCCATTTAGTTTCTTTACATCATCAGCATTTGAGACATCACACTCAACAGTTGTAATTTTATTTTTAATACCTTCCAAGTTCTTGGTCCCGGTTTTGGAAAACAGGTCAATTACTGTAACATTTGCTCCCAACTTTACAAGATGTTCAGCAAGATGGCTGCCGATGAAACCGGCGCCGCCCGTGATAATGGCGCTCTTGTCTTTCCAACTCATCTTCTCACTTTGCTTTCTATAAATTCAGTTATCTTATCTGCTATATATTCTCTTTCTTCTTTTCCTATCGCCTGATGGTTTCCAAACCAAAAAGAGTTATCCATAATATATTGTGCATTCTTTAGGTCACCATGAATTCTGTGCCTAAGAAAATTTATTGATGGCTGTTTTGCTATGTTTGGAATTTGGATTGGTCTTGTTTCTATTTTACTCTCTTCAAGATGTTTTACAAGTTCTTCTCTAGTGAATGGCGATCCCTGCCTCACTGTTAAAGGATAACCAAACCAAACATGCCTAGTTCCTGGCCTTTCCTCCTGCACAATCAGATAATCAGAAAATTCGCTAAATCTTTTGCCCCAATATTTTGCATTTTCTCTCCTTATTTCTATAAACTTATCAAGCTTCTTGATCTGGTGAATTCCAAACGCTCCCTGTATTTCGGTTGGCCTGAAGTTGAACCCTTTATTGACAAAGAGAAAACGTTTGTCTATATGTGGATACTTTCTGGCGTATTCTTCATAATTCTTCAAATTCCTCGCCCAACCAAACACCCGTAATGACTTTGCAAGCTCAGAGTACTCTTCGTTATTAGTAACCAGCATTCCTCCTTCAATGGTTGTAATAATGTGGGAAAAGAAGAAGCTGAATGTAGCCAAGTCTCCGAAAGTTCCCACTTTTTTTCCATCAACTTCTGCTCCGTAACTTTCACAGGTATCCTCAATTACAAATAGGTCATTCTCTTGGGTAATTTCCATTATTTCTTTTATGTTTGCTGGGTTACCTAGCAAGTGAACCAGCATTATTGCTTTTGTTTTTTCTGTAATAGCATCTCTTATTGCATCAATGTTTATATTAAAAGTATCAAGGTCTACGTCTACAAGGACAGGAACTGCTCCAATATCTGCTATTGGGGTGACAGTTGTTGCCCAAGTCGTAGCAGGTGTTATAATCTCATCCCCCGGCATGATTCTTTTATTCAAAGTATCATTGGAAAGAACCGATAATGCAAGCAGATTAGCAGACGAACCGGAATGAACCATAACCGCATATTTAGCTCCAAGATATTTGGCGAATTCCTCTTCGAACGTTTGAACTTTTTTCCCCATGGTCACCCATGTGCTAAGCAACGAATCTAAAGCTTCGATAACTTCATCTGAACCGTATGTTGGAGCTTGTAGTGGAATTTTTGTCTGACCAGGGACGAACTTGTAATCATTTATAGAAAAATATTCTTTAACCAAACGGTTTATATCATTCATTATTCTTTCTTTATTAGCTGTAGCATCTGCAGTGATTTTTTTAAAATTGACTTTTTGCTCTGCAATACTGGCTCTATTCCTAAATTTTTCGAACTCACTCTCAATCCTTTTAATTCTCTGCTTGATTAAGAAAAGCTCATCTTTAAATTCTTCTTCCATAACTATCGTATAAAGAAAACAGACAGTTAAGAATATAAGTCTTATTATTTTTGATTAACAACTTTATCTTTAACCAAATAAAGTGAAAAAATGGTTAAAAAGACAATTTTAGTAGTTATCTTAATTTGTGTTATTGGAAGGATTGTCATTTCCTTTCCTTTAGATAACATTCACATGCTCGGTGGTAGCGATTTTACAGCACATTTATTTAACATGTGGTACAGTAGTAATTTTGGCATAACAAATTGGAATAAGTATTTATATGCTGGATATCCTTCATTCGGAACTTACTCACCACTAAGCTACTTAGTTGGAGGTTACGTAGGTAGAATAATCGGAGTTCTGCTTGCATACAAACTGATAATTGACATTTTCTTTATTATTACACCTTTAGTTTTTTATCTGTTTCTTAAAGAACTCAAACTATTAGATGAGAGTATCGCCATAGCTCTGATTATTTTTTCTCTCATGCCAGTTTATTTTTATTATTTTCTAAAGGGAACATACCCAACAATAATAAACACAGTATTTATTCTTGTGTTTTGGATACTTCTAAAAAAAACCATAGATGAAAAAAAGTTAAAGTACCTTGTGTTAGCCTCGATTCTTTTAGCAATTTCAATACTAACTCACCACTTGACAACACTCATAGCAATGTTAATAACATTTGTATGGTTGGTTTCCTATTCGTTCAAAATAAAATCAATAATAAGTTTTTTTAAAATTTGTGTCCTAGCAGGTTTGATATCAAGTTGGTGGCTTTTTCCGTTCATAATTGAAATGACAACAAAATCTTCTTCAGAAAGCTCCCAAGCACTAGAGTTGCAGGTAGTGCCACAATTAGAGTCAGAAATAATAAGTAGAAACTTTGTCTACGCTTTGTTTGGTTATATTGGCATTATTTGCATTTTTTCGATATTTCTCCTAAAGGATAAGAATGTGAAGAATTTTTTCATCACATCTGTTTTTTTGGCTATTCTGTTGATACTTTTTCCATATAAAAGAACTTACTTGTTTGTTCCGATAGCAACTAGCGTTCTAGTCGGAGAAATAATTTCAAGAACCAAAAGGGAAGTAAAACTACTAGTGGTCATAGGTCTTGTAGTACTTTTGAGTTTGAACTATCTTTCAATAAAAAGATTAATTTATCCGTATCCAGAGGTTCCAGAGATACCAAAAGATGGAAGGGTAATTTATTTGCCTTATGGGAGCGAGTTTAATGAAGCTGAAAATGAGGATAAGAGTTTATACTCTATTGCATTAGCTCCGATGAAAGGAAATGAAAATATTTTTGGAAATTTGCCCCAATCGCAGACAGTAGAAAAAAATGCTTATACTGAACTGCTGATGAACCCTCTGTCTTTAGACAAAAAAGAATACTATAATTTACTCAAAAATGGATGGGTAAACTATATTGTTATTAACAATAGATACCCAAATCTTGTAAAATATTTTAATGAAAGTGAAAATTTCATTTTAATTAATGAAACAAAGTTATTTTTCATCTTTCAGCTTCAGCCAAAATCAGCATATGTGGAAATAAATGGTAAACCTTTATCAGACGTAGATGTTGTAAAAGATGATGATAAGATTTTAATAAACTTTACTTGCTCTCCGGGTGAGCTTGCAATTAAAGAGAGTTATCACAATTACTGGAATGGATTTATAGACAAGAAAAAGATTGTGTTGGGTTCTACCAAATACGGATTTATGAAAACAAACATCAACGAAACCAATAAATGCATGATGTTATTGCAATTCACAAATCCATGGTATTATATGATATTTGATTTGATATCAATTGCTTCAGTTGGTTTTGCTTTAATTGTATTCTTTAAAAAACCTTAATTACTAATTATAAAAAGTGTTATTATGGATGAGAAGAAAATAGTGCTTGAAATAAAACAACCTCAGACATTAATACTATTTCTATTTCTCATTCTTGTTCTGTTCTTAGAATTGCAATTAACTCTAAGAAGTCCTATAGCTTTTGGTGATGAGGGATTTTATACCAACATTGGAAGATGGATTGCAAAAGAAAAGGAGTATCCTGTATGGGCCCGGGGCATCGGAACAAACCTACTCAAGGTTGGGTTTTCCAAAGTACCTCTCTGGGTTATGATTCAAGGAGGTTTCTATTTTATCTTTGGTTTTAGCGAAATTATAGTAAAGATTTTAACTCCATTTTTACTATTTTTGACTGGCTTGGCAGTTTATCTTCTTGTCAAAAAAATTTATTCTTCTACGGTAGCGCTAGTTGCAGCTATTTTAACTGTCACAATTCCTTCCTTTGTCACCTACTCTGTTCTTTTTTATCCGGAAACGAGTTTTACTTTTTTCATTAGCTTAGCAATACTTATAATGCTTTTGGCTGTTAAAACTGGAAGAAAAAAATATTGGTTGCTTACTGGCATATTTTCTAGTCTTACGATATTGACAGACACACCTGGAATTGTTCTCATACCTTTTTTTGGTATTTGCTTTCTTTATCAATTATTTAAAAAAAGAAATTTTTTTAATGTAGCAAAAAATTGGATGATTGTAGCCGCTCTAATAATTTTATTTATATTACCTTACGTACTGAGAAACTATTATTTTTATAAAACACCTAGTTGCCAACTTCCACTTTCAATCTTTTCAACATCTGGATGTGATATAAGAGAAAATTATAAAAATACTTACAATTTTGAGGGAAGTCTTGCGGAAGGAGGAACAGCATCTCCCTTAATTAAATTTGGCATACTATCATACTTAGATTTTGCCTATGGTTTTACACATAGCAACGAGTTTATAAATTTCATTGGTATTGCATTCATACCTCTAACTTTTATTTGCGGTCTTATTACTTTGTTTTATAAAAGAAGTGAAATAGAAGCTCTTATCTTATTTGTTTTGTTTGTTTTTATTATCATTTTTTACCAGTCTCTTACCGGAAGAGTTGAAGATATGGCAAGAAACATGATCGGATTAACAGCTATTGTTGCTTTAATCTCTGCTGTCTATTTTGGTGAGGTAATAGAATTCACAAAAAAATATCACAAAATATTTCCCCTAGTCATTATTGGTATCGTCCTAATCGTAGCATTTTTTAACTTTAAATACAAATTGGACACGATGTATAGTGTCAAACAATTTTCACCTCTGTTTTTTGAAGCTTGTGATTGGGTAAAGGAAAACACACCAAAAGATTCAATACTCCTTTCCTTTCACACCTCCCCCACATATTACAATTGTGAAAGGCAGGCGCAGTGGGATTTGCCAGACTCGGCAGATATCATTTTGAGCCAAAATGTGAACTTGACACTTGCAAGACTCAAAGCCAATGGAATAACACATATTTTTGTTCAAAAATTCAGTATCATTTCACAGAAATTCAGTGCTGGCTATTGGATTGGTTTTGTTCAATTTTTGGACTCGAACCAAGAAAAGTTTAAAAAGGCTTATGAGAATGGTCCAGATCTACAGACTTGTTTAAGTCAAGGTGGGTGCGATGGCTCAATAATATATGAGGTTATAGATGGTTAGATGAAAGCGTTGTTAATTTCTATGGCAATTTCATTTCTTACTACTTTAATAATCACCCCGCGTTTCATAAGATTTTTGTATGCTGCTGGAATTGTTGGTTTAGATTTGCATAAAAAGAACAAACCAAAATTGCCTGCTTCTGGCGGAATCTGTGTCGCATCCGGCGTCTTAGCTGGTTTGTTAAGTTATATTGGTATCCAAACATTTGTCTATGGAATTCAAGCAATTTCAGTTTATCTGTTAGGGGTTATATCAAGTGTTTTAATTGTAACATTTGTCGGTTTGTTAGATGATTTGAATGTAAAGTCCAAAATTACTAGAACTAAAAAAGACATAAGAATTGGCATCCCTCAATGGATTAAACCGCTTATAACTCTTCCAGCAGCAATCCCGCTGATGGTGTTGAACGCTGGTGTGACAACGATGTCGGTTCCTTTTGTTGGAGAAATCAATTTCGGGATTCTTTACCCATTGATACTGATTCCCATAGGGGTTGTGGGAGCTTCTAATATGGTAAACATGCTGGGGGGTTTTAATGGCAGTGAAGCTGGTATGGGGATTGTTTATCTTCTCGGTTTGGGGTTATACGCACTTTTCATAGGAAATATTGCCAATGTAATTTTCTTGATTTCTGTGGCTTCCCTATTGGCTTTTATAAAATATAATTGGTATCCTGCAAAGATACTACCTGGCGACAGTCTAACCTATCTGCTTGGGTCAATAGTTGCAACAGGGGTTATAGTTGGAAATATGGAAAAAATAGGAGTGATTATAATGATTCCATTTTTTATAGAGTTCTTGCTAAAGATGCGTAGTAGATTTAAAGCAAAGTCTACAGGAAAATTGAAGGCTAATGGAACGATAGAATCTCTGTATGGTAGAAGTATCTATTCTCTCACACACATTGTCATGAATTTGGGGAAACTGACAGAAAAACAAATAGTTATAATCTTAATTTTTATTCAAGTGTTTTTTGCGGTATTGCCGTTTTTTAAACCATTTTAAAAATTAAATGATGTTTATGAAAAAATTGAATATTGAAGATAAATTGTTTATTTTAATTTTAAGTATTTGGTTTATCATTCTATTGTTTGTTATTTTTTTACAAGGACACGGTGTGGACGAATCCACCCACTCATTTGTTGGTCTGTTTTTGAGAGATTTTATAGTTGACTGGTCCAAACACCCAACTTTCTCCTTTTCTAAAATTTATAACTATGCCGTGAATTACATGGTATTTTACCCAAAGATCTCTTTGCACTATCCACCCGTTCCACAGATATTTTTTGCAACTGCATATCTATTTTTCTATCCTTCAATTATTGTAAGCAGAGGTATTGTTCTCTTATTCTCCATGGGCTTTATTGCTTTGATATACCTATTTGTAAAAGATTTTTTTAAAAATAAAAAAATTGCTTTAATCTCTGCAGCAATTTTCCTAACATCACCGATTGTTGTTCTGCATTCCACACAGGCACTGCAAGAAATTCCATTCATATTTTTCTTTACATTGACAGTATTTCTTTTTTTGAAAGCGCTAAAGCATGAAAAAAATAACAAATATTATGCTCTAGCTGCAATTTCCACAGTTTTTTGTATTCTATCAAAATGGCAGGCAATAACTATAGTTCCTGTTATATTATCTTATGTTATTTTGCAGGAAAGAAAAAAATTAAAACTCGTTCTTCTTTATCTGTGTCTAGCTGGAATAATACTGACACCATACTATGTTATACTATACAAGACAAACCTGCTTCTATTGCCTTTAGAGGCAAATATCCCTGGTCCTGGGTCGCCAAAATGGTATGAAATTCAAGGCTGGTTATATTATTTAAGAGTACTTATCTTTGACCAGTTCTTCCTGCCAGTTGGGTTGGTTCTCCTGTTCTCGTCATTCGTGTATATAAAAGATAAGCGTTTGGGATGGAAGTTGTTCCTGATTTGGATAGTAATTATTTATGTAGCGATGGTATTCATAGAGAATAAAAATCCAAAGTATACAATCAATATGCTTCCTGCCGTGGTTATTCCTTCTTCTTATATAATTTATAATTATTTGAAAAAAGCTGGACGCAAGGTTCTTTTTGTTTTACTTTCTGGTTTACTAATTTTGCAATTTTTATTTGCTCTATCATCAATACCGAAAGGGTACTCAGAGGTAGAAGAAATAAGTAAATATGTGGTTGTTAATAGCAAAGGCAACATACTTGTGAATAGTGCACTTGGTACTAGCTCACCATTTATCTTTGAAATAGCAAAAATTGATAGTTTTAATCATCAAATTTTGCATCCGTGTTTGGTAAATGAAGCAAACGAGAGTTTTGGTGAGTTGATCGAAAGATTTAATATTGAATATATTATTACAGAAAGAAATTACAATCTTCTGTCGGATAGGCAGAGGGAATTTTTAAATTACCTAGACAATTCAGAAGAATTTGTAAAAGAAAAGGAATATTCTGAATTTGTAGTATTCAGAAAATCTAACTTTGTTTTAAAAGGACAAGAAAAAATTTGCAACTACATATGCGCAACACATGAATTAATTTGTTCAACTTTTAAAAAACCTAGTGACTCTTTGAAATAAAAACCTAAACCATAACTTTAAGGCAAGCATCCCGTACTGATAACCGATCTTTGGAAGTTTTGTTAGGACAAAAATTGGTGAAAAGGAACCAAACTTAGATTCGCCCTTTCTCCTGCCATCCCAACTTACAGGTACTTCCACTATCCTAAAGCCTAATATATACGCCTTAAATGCGATTTCGGCGGTAATATCAAATCCTTTTGATTTTGGTTTGACAGCTTTTACTACCGACCTTCTGTAGGCTTTGAATGCGTTAGAAATATCTTTTATTTCCAATCCAAAAAGAAAGCCAAAAACATTGTTCCATAACCTGTTGACGAACATTTTGACTGGTGGATAACCTTCTATAGAACTATTCTCTAAGAATCTAGAACCGCAGACAACATCATATCCTTCCTCTATTTTTTTCACAAGTTTTAGTATATCCTTTGGGCTGTCCGACAAATCTCCCATGAATGGTACGAAAATCTCGCCCTTTGCATGTTTAAAACCAAACGTTAAAGATGACCCCAAACCTGTTGGTCCTACTTTTCTTGAAATTTTGTGAACTGTTTTAACATTTCTGTATTTCTTCGATAAAGAATCTAAGATTCTACCAGTAGAGTCATTGCTGTTGTCATCAACTGCTATAATTTCACAATTACATCCTTTGAGCTCTTTAATAACACTCTTGATTGTTTTCTCTATAATTTTCTCTTCATTGTGAGCTGGAATTACTACAGAGAATTTCATTAAATCATCTTAACTAAAAATTATGCCGCAGACAATTCCTATTCCGGTTGATAGGTCTCTTAAAATTATTATAAAAGGCGACAAAAAACCTATAACCCTATCTTTTTTAAAAGTTCTTATCGAAAATGGTAATGTAAGCAACAATGCTAAAAGTAGGGAGAATGGACTGATGTAAAGGGGTAAAATTTTCATTAAAAAGAAGATAAATGATAAAAATGTTAAACCAATTAAAGCCTCTTCTAAGAAAAGGGATTTTGGTGTATAGGAGTGCCTAAATATTTTTTCTTTATGCCTCTTGTAAAGACGTACTCTCCAGTACCCTCTCCAAAATTTCTGCCTTAAGAATTTCCAAAGTGTGTCAGGATGATTATGGTAAACAAACGCTCTTGGCTGGAAGATCATTCTGCCTCCTGATTTGCTAATATTAAAAGACAAATCGGGATCTTCCCCTGAAGCCATTGCAAATTTTGTATCAAATCCTCCATATTTAGAAAAAATATTTTTTCTATAGCCTGCACTAAAAGTTCCTATAAAATCTATAAATTTCTGTTTTGCAAGTTTTTTATGTCTATCCTCAATCTCATAACCAACAAATCTCGCTATAGTTTTGTTCTTGTTTAATGTTTTGTACGTCCCTGAGACGCCAACTATCTGCTCATTTTTAAAAGGTTCTACCATATACTCAATCCAATTCTTATCAGGAACACAATCTGCATCGGTGAACAACAATATTTTCCCTTTTGCATGTTTAGCTCCAAAATTTCTGGCAGCAGCTGGGCCTTTGTGTGGTCGTTTGAAAAGTTTTACCGGATATTTTGAAATTAATTCAACAGTCCTGTCTGTAGAACCATCATCAACAACTATAATTTCATATTGTTTTTTGTGGAAAGATTGCTTCAATAAAGATTTAATGCATGCCTCTATTGTTTTCTCAGAATTATAAGTTGGTATGATTACCGAAATCATCAACATGCCTCAATGCTCAACCATAAATTCTTCCGGTATAGATTTTCTAACCAAAAACTTGAAAAACACTTTCCCAGCTTTTAAAATTCTTTTACTCTCACTCGGGTGGGTAATCATTTGTTTTACTTTGGAAAAAACATAACTTGGCCTTAGGTAGAATGCTTTTCTCCCTTCATCGCACATTTGAACTAATTCTTGGTTTGTAAGACCTGGCCTACTAACAACTGTATTATGCAGACCATCAGGAGTCAACCACTTGGAATAATCTTCTGTAACTAAAAAATTGTTTTTCTTTGCCCACTCGTATGCTTCCGTCCCAGGATAAACCATTATAGGATAGAATTGAGCTGTGTCTGGATCTAACTCTTTTGCAAATTCAATTGTTTTTTGTATTGTTTCTTTTGTATCCCCAGGTAATCCAAGTATAAAACAACCGTGAACTAGAATACCAGCTTTTCTTGCGTTTCTCATAAATTCGATTTGAATTTCTCTGTTTGTTCTCTTACGAACATTATCAAGAACTTCTTGCACAGGCGTTTCAAACCCAACACATATTAATCTTGCATTCGCTTCTTTCATTGCTTTCAAAGTCTCAAAATCTGTATCTACTCTTGCATTACAAGACCATGGTAAATTAATCCCTCTTTCTTTCAATAGCTTACAAATTTTTAAAGTCCTCTCTTTCGATACTGGGAGTGTATCATCTTCTAACATTACCTCTTTTACTTCTGGTAGTTCGTTTTGAATATACTCAAATTCCTCTACAACATTTTCTGGTGACCTAGCTCTGTAAGAAGCCTTAAATGGAATGTTACAAAAAACGCATGAAAAAGGACAACCCCTGCTAGTTAGTATAGTAACTTGTGGATGTCTAAGAGAAGCGTAGAAATAATCATGAATGTTTAGATGCTTCTTGTAAACTTCTGATACAAACGGTAATTCGTCTAAATTTTGTATTAATGGTCTTGGTTTGTTGTGGATAATCTTCCCACCAAATCTAAAGCTTAGGCCATCTATAGTCCTTAGATCTCCGCCAGATTCAATTTTCTTAGCTAAGTCTAGAACAGTGTAATCGTACTCTCCCCTGCAGACAGAGTCGGCTTTACATTGCTCCAAAACTTGTTCAGGTAAGGCAGTTGGATGTGTTCCAACAAGATTGATATGTACGTGAGGGAGTGTAGCCTTAAGAGCATCTGCAACTTGCATATCATTCACAATGGAAGGTGTGCTTGTGTCTATGACAATTAATTGTGAGTCAAATTCTTCAGCGAATTTCACGGTCTGTTCTCTGCTCCAATCCTTAGCGACAGCATCTATAAGCGCTACCTCAAAGCCATTTTTCTCCAGAACTCCTGTCATATATGACAAAAAATACGGCATGTAGAAAGTTCCACCCTTTGCAACACATGGAGAACGAGATTGCCTTGAGTATCTTTTTAAAAAAGGTGGATTTAATGCTAATATTTTCATATAATCACTTATTTTTTATTTTTAAGTTCAACATGAATTTCTGAGAATCCTCCTACCCAATAACACCAGAATCTCTCACAAAAATAAGTATTCAGGTTTGCAAGGGAGGATATAATAGAATTGATTATTTTTTTATACCACTTATCTGTTAAATAACAATAATGCAACTTTACTTTTTCTACTTCAAAATACTCATTAAAACTTGTTGTAAAAGTTCTGCACCCAAAATAATGCTTGTGGTGTAAACTTGCAAATGAAGTGGCAGAACTGAAGTGTGGCACTTTAATTATCAATCTTCCTTTTGATTTAAGAATTCTATGCACCTCTTTCATAAAATCAAAAACATTATCCAAGTGTTCTAAGCAATGAGAAGAATAAACTACATCAAATTCGTTATCCTGAAATGGATACGGGTATTTATTTAAGTCATGAATTATATCTGCTTGTGAGTTGACTTCGGTGTCTACGCCTATAACCTTGTCTTCTTTGTTTTCACTTTTATATTTCCTATTACCACAACCCAAATCTAATATTTTCATAAAATCTCCTGAAAGTTATTGCCCAATAATAGTTTTAAATCTTTATAGACTTAAGATTCATGATTTCATAAATTTAAAATTTTACAAAATCGCTTTACCGATTTGAAGTAAACCACAAAAATTCTATTTAAAATGCTCTTAATAAGACCTTTTCCAAACATGTTCTCACAGAGCACATTTAAAATAGCGAAGTCATTGACCCTTCTCAGTTTTTGAATTCTCTTCCTTTTTCCCATAATTTTTTTAAAATTCAAAGTATTCCATGAAATTGCGCTAAATTCTGCATTGATCAAGTCAAATCTTAAAGAGAAAACAAAATATAAAATTCGAATTATAAAATCTGCAATAAAAAGTGGCATCAAAAGTAAAATTGTGCCTATTTTAAAAAAGGATAAAATATTCATAAATCGATTTCTTTCATTGTAGAATATTTGGACTTTGCTATAAAATCCTAGTGCAGACGAACCATAATGCCAAAGTTTTGAATTTTTATTTAATATAACCTTATATCCTTGCAACCATGCCTTCCAACCTAAGTAAATATCTTCTTGATAGCAAAAATAATCTTTATCGAATGGGACTTTAAAATAGTTTTTTCTTATAAGGCAAGAGGACCCTGTTGGAAATAAAGTGAAAGGGTTATCCTTGTCAAAATCTGATCTACCAATACATACTGGAGAGAGATTTAATTTTTCACCATTGTTGCTAGTCAGACTATTTCCTGGAAAAAATAGCATGGAAGAAACAGCTGCCACCGTAGGGTCTTCTTCGGCAGGAATAACTAATTGCCTTAGCCAATATCTTGGAACCATTGTATCGGGATTGAGGAGAACTACGTACTTTCCTTTGGCTATTTTGTATCCTCTGTTGTTGCCCTCGGCAAACCCATAGTTTTTTTTCAAACATAAGATTTTAACTTTTTTGAATTTTTTTCTTACAAACTCGACAGAGCCGTCAGAAGAATTATTGTCAACGTAGATAACCTTATAGCTCGGATAATCTTGTTTTAGCACGGATGATATACCTTTCTCAAGGAATTTTTTGGAGTTCCAGCCTAGGATTATGACTGAAACAAGTGGATTTTTTACTTTCATATCAAGAACCTGTATTTTTTAAGAGATTCTTTAAAGTGATAAACATTCCTATTTCACGAGTGGCTTCCACCACCATTTATTTTTCTCATAGATAAAATTCTTCTTCATCTTCGCCATTCTCTTCTGTATTTAAAGTTTTCACTTATTTTACAAATTTGTCTTCAGTAAGTGAGCGCCAGTAACCTGGATTGCTTACATACCATTGAATAGTTTTTTTGAGTGCGTCTTCTAGTTTCCATCCAGGTTTCCATCCGAGTTTTTTTATTTTAGAGCTATCAAGAAAATACCGTACATCATGTCCTGGCCTGTCTTTAACAAATTCTATGAGGTTTTCTGGCTTTTTAAATTCATTTAAAATAAATTTAGCTATCCATAAATTGGTTCTTTCGTTTTTTTTACCTCCACCAATATTGTAAGCCTCACCTTTTTTTCCCTTTCGCATAACTAGATCAATTGCGTCGACGCAATCTAAAACGTATAGCCACTCTCTTCTTTGAAGTCCATTCCCAAACAGAGGAAGTTTTTTATCTTGCAGTGCCAAAATTGTAAATCTCGGTATGAGTTTTTCGGGAAACTGCATACATCCAAAGTTATTACTAGGTCGCACAATCACGATTGGCAATCCGTATGTCTTATAATATGCCTGACAAATTAGATCTGCACTTGCCTTTGAGACCGAATACGGACTACTCGGTCTGAATGGATCATCTTCGGAAAATGAGCCTTTTTCGATGGATCCGTAGATCTCGTCAGTCGAGATCATGACAAAGCGATTTATATCATGCTTTCTCGCAGCCTCAAGCAATATAGTGGTGCCGAAAGCATCAACAGATAGAAATTCCATGGGATTTTCGATGCTTCTATCCACGTGGGTAGACGCGGCGAAATGAATTACAGTGTCGATATCTTTTTTCATTATAGAATTGACTAATTTTTTATTTCGTATATCACCATGAATAAACTCGTGTTTCGTACCACTAAGATTTTCTCTTCTACCACAATAAGTGAGAGCGTCAAGTACTGTAATATCATATTTATTGTGGAATGTGTGAACAAAATTACTTCCAATAAAGCCACAACCACCTGTTATCAAAATCTTCATTTAATGACCTCATTTTTACATCTTATTAAATATAATCCTGTAACCGAGCTCTATAAAACTCAACAGTTTTTTTTAGACCTTCATTTAATTTAGTTTTTGGGAACCATCCAAGCATTTTTTTGATTTTATTATAACTGACTATAAAATCTCCTACCTCAATAGCTTTTCTATCTTTAGGCCATGGGACAAATTTAAAACTTCCCGTACCCACAATTCGAATTATAAGCTTAACCAAATCTATAAGTCTGGTTTTTACGCCAGAACCGAGCAAGAAGACCTCCCCATTGCTTTTATCGCTTTGAGCAGCAAGAATCATAGCATCTACAACATCATCAACATAATTATAATCTCTTATCTGTTCTCCTGTTCCAAAAACTGGTATTGGTTTGTTTTCAAAAGCCAACCTTATAAACCAATTTAAAACTCCAAATTTGGAATGTTTCATTTGATGCCCTGGACCGTAGGTATTGTTTATTCTTAATGAAGTTGCTCTAATACCATAGATATTATTATAAATCAAGTGATATTTTTCTGCCACTAGCTTGTTTGCACTATAGATATCCAGCGGATTATCCGGATGATTTTCATCAGCAGGGGAATATTGTAATTTTCCTATCTGCCCTCTTGTTCCTGCGTAGATGATTTTAACTTTATCATTAAATTTTCTGCAGGCTTCTAAAACATTTATGTTCCCTATGCAGTTGATATCTGTATCAAGATACGGATCTTTCATTGAATCTATGTGACTAACCTGCGCTGCACAATTAAAGACATAATCTTTGTCTTTCACATGTTCTTTGAGCAAATCAAAGTTTCTTATATCTCCAATTACAACCTTAACTTTATCCTTTATTTCTTTAATGCTTGCCAAATTTCCACCGTGATCTGGTAATAGGCAATCAAAGATGACAACATTCGCACCTAAAGAAACTAATTTATGTACCAAATTGCTTCCTATGAAGCCTAAACCACCAGTAATCAGTACTCTACTATCAGCCATATGTTTAATTTTATAAGTTCTCAAAACTACACCTATTCTATAAAAACTAAATTATAAATATCTATATATATTAAACTGTTCTGAGATTAACAGTGGTTCAATGAAAAAAATCTTAGTAACAGGTGGTAGTGGTCTTCTTGGTAGTAAAATTATTTCTTTAGCAAGAAATGATTTTGAAATTATTGGAACGAGTAATTTGAATCCGATTCATATAGAAGGTTGCAGATCCTTTAAATTAGACATAACTGATAGGACTGCTGTTTTTGAACTAACCAAGAAGGTTAAGTCTGATGTTGTTATTCACACAGCTGCATTCACAGATGTAGACATGTGTGAGGATCAAAAAGAAAAAGCATGGAAAGTAAATGTGGATGGTACAAAAAATATTACCGATGCATGCAAAGAAATTCATGCAAAGGTAATCTACATGTCAACAGATTATATTTTTGACGGAAAAAATGGGCCGTATTCTGAAGAAGATAAGCCAAAACCGATAAACTACTATGGACTAACAAAATTAGAAGGAGAAAGTATAATAAAATCATCCGGTCTTGATTATGTTATAATTAGAAGTACTATACTTTATGGCTGGAATCCAATTGACCATTTAAATTTTGTTACTTGGGTTATTGATAAATTAAAAAAACGAGAAGAGATAAAAGTGGTTACAGATCAGTATGGAAATCCTACGTTGGCTGATAATTGCGCAGAAGCGATATTGGACATAATTAAAAAAAATAAAAGTGGTATTTATAATATAGTTGGAAGAGATTGGGTAAACAGATTCGAGTTTGCTAAAAAAATATGTGAAATTTTCAATTTAGATAAAAGACTTATTTCGCCAGTGACTAGCGATGCCATAAAACAACGTGCAAATAGGCCAAAAGTGGCTGGTTTGAAAATAGATAAAGCTCAGAGAGAATTAGATACAAAACTTCTAAATATAGAAGAGAGTCTAATTAAAATGAAACGGCAGATAGAAAAATGATCAAACAAAAAGAGAAATTAAAACTATGAAATTTAAAGTGAATATATGAACGAGGAGAAAATTAGAAAGAAAATATATAGTGCCTTAATGGAGTTTTTTCGATCAAAAAAAGAGAAAGAAAAATTCATTCCAGGAAAAAGTTATGTGCTATATGGTGGAGCTGTTTACGATCATAAAGAAATAATAGCAATGGTAGACTCAATTCTAGATGGTTGGTTTGGCTATGGCAAGTCATCTGAGGAATTTGAAGCAAAGCTCGCAAAATTTATAGGTACGAAAACATCTGTCATAACGAACTCTGGTTCTTCGGCAAGTCTTTTGTCTGTTGCTGCCCTTTGTTCACATCAGTTCAAAGGAAGATTAAGACCTGGGGATGAAGTTATAACACCTGTTTTAACATTTCCTACAACATTCAACCCAATAATTCAATATAATTTAATGCCAGTAGTACTGGACGCTGATTTGGAAACTTATAACATAAACATGAAAGATCTAGAAAAGGCTTTGTCAAATAAAACAAGGTTAATCTTTTTACCACACACTTTAGGCTTACCAAATGAAATGGACGCAATCATGGATTTTGTCGAAGATCATCATTTATATCTGATCGAAGATTGTTGTGATGCCATAGGATCAAAATACGGTGGAAAAATGCTGGGTAGTTTTGGAACATTTTCAACATATTCGTTCTATCCTCCACATCAAATAACAATGGGTGAGGGTGGAGCAGTTGCAACCAACGATTTGCTCTTAGCCAAGATTTTAAGATCTTTACGAGATTGGGGAAGAGACTGTTATTGTAAATGGAATGAAACAGATCCTCATGGAACATGCCATGCCAGATTTAAGTTCAAAATTGATGGTATACCATATGATCATAAATACATATTTAATAACATAGGGTACAATCTTAAACCAGTTGAATTTCAAGCAGCCATGGGAATAGAGCAGTTAAAAAAACTGCCAGAATTTGTAAAAATAAGAAAAAAGAATTTTAGGGTTTTGTATAAAACGTTTAAAAGATATGAAAATTTTCTTATATTGCCAAAAATTTTACGTAAAGCAGATGTTTGCCCTTTTTCCTTCCCCATAACTTTGAGAGACAGCACCCCTTTCACTCGAAAAGAAATTTTGGATTTCCTTGAAAACAATAGAATTCAAACAAGACTATTGTTTGCCGGGAATATTATACGCCAACCTGCCTACAAAGATATCACCTATCGTGCTATTGGCGACCTAAAAAATTCTGATAAAATAATGAAGGACAGTTTCTTTATCGGTGTGTACCCTGGAATGACGAAAGAAAAGCTCAATTACATGATATCAAAAATTCATGAGTTTTTTGAAAAATATTATTAAATGATAGAAAAATATTTAAAGTTATTTAGTTTTGTGTAATATAGAAAGATAACAAGAATTAGAGGTGGTCAAGATAAAAGGAGTTATTTTAGCTGGTGGAACCGGAACAAGATTGCAACCATTAACTCTTGTCACAAACAGCTAAAGACAAAAGTTTTTAGCTGGTGAAAATAAGCATCTTCTTCCAATCTACGATAAGCCTATGATTGCTCATCCTTTGGAAACTTTGAAAAGTATGGGAGTAACAGATATACGCATAGTTACTGGTGGCGAATATATGGCAGATTTTATGCGTTTTCTTGGAAGCGGGGCAAATTTTGGAGTTAAATTAACTTATAAAATTCAAGACGGACCGTTGGGTATAGCACATGCTCTTTTACAGGCAGAGGACCATTTTGGTGACGAAAAAGTCGTGGCTATCCTTGGTGATAATATATTCGAAAAGGTAACGGTACCTAGTAGTGTTTTTGATGATGATAATGCCTATATCTTTTTGAAAGAAGTTCCGGACGCAACAAGGTTTGGTGTAGCAGTCTTTAACGAAAATGGTGACATAACAGAAATAGAGGAGAAACCAAAATTTCCAAAGTCAAATTATGCCGTTACCGGACTTTACATTTATCCTAACAATGTTTTTGATTTTATAAAAACTCTAGAGCCGAGCTCAAGAGGTGAACTTGAAATAACTGATGTTAATAATTATTATGTTAAACAAGGGAAAATGAAATTTATAAAACTTGAGGGGTACTGGTCCGATGCAGGTACATTTCTCTCTTTACTCAGAGCTTCGTTGTTAAGGGCTGGAGTAACCACAGACTTTTCTGCTATAGCCGAAGAAATTCTAAAATATTACAAAAAAAACGTTTCATAAGTATAACAATAGAGAAATTCATACATTTCTACTTAAAATTTGTTTGTATAATTATTAAAAGAATCGAAAAATTTTTTAATTGTTAAATTTTTTAAGGGGTTTCTGTTACGAATAATCCAAGGTAATTTGATTATCGCATATAAAACCCCTTTAACACTTGCCTTTTGAGCTTCATCATGCAAGAATTTTGTTAATAAATCCCTAAATCCAAACATCATTGACACAAGATATGGAAATGGTAGATATAACCAGCACCACCAAAAAAAATTTCTTGTTGCATAAAACTCACGAAGACCAGTTGGTCTACTAATACTGGAAGCTTTTTTGAGCACTTTCAAATCTGGGAAATACCTACAAGTATATCCTGCATCAATGCATTTTAGAGAAAATTCGAGTTCTCCATGGTAAATGAAAAAATCTTCATTAAAGCCTCCAATTTCATCAAAAATTCTCTTATGAAGAGCAAAACCAGCACCAGTAAATCTGATACAATCGTACCCATTTTTGGGACCGCCAGAATAAGAGTGGTGTGGGTTGTCCCAAGTTAATTTCTTTGAATAAAAATCTTTGATTGAGCAAGCAATAATATTAACATCTTTATTTTTAAATTTTTTTACGAGGTGAGAAATAAAGTTCTTGTCAAGAATTCTACAATCGTTATCTGCCCCGAAAATTATGCCTTTTGCTATTTTTACTCCCTTATTAAAACCGGCGTGAAGACCAATGTTTTTCTGCAACGCTATAATTTTTACTTTTGGAAATCTTTTTTTAACTGCGTCAATTGAACTATCTGTAGAGCCGTTATCAACAACTATTATTTTTAACTTCGGATAAGTTTGTTTCTCCAAATCTGCTAAGAGTTCTAGTAAATCCTTTTTTCTGTTCCAATTTACAATTATAACAGAAACAGTTATTTTTTCCATTAAATCAACCAATTCTATTTCTAATAAAATCAATGATAATCAAAAAATATTTTCCAAGAATTGGAATTTTTTCTCCAAGATACTCTAGTATCCTTACATCTTCAATTCTATAGAAGTTAGTAAATAACAATATTGTTAGGTATAATAAACCAATTGGGATGAGAATTAATACAAGCATAAAAATGTTATAAACGAATGGCTTGAAAATTAAAAGCAGTAATGCAACGATTAAAGAAGAAAATAAAACTTTGAAAAAATCATTAACAAAAAATTTGATTTTAAGATATTTCCTTATGTAAATAAAACTAAGAGAAAAAATGAGGAAACTGGCAATTAGCTGCGCGAATGAAAGGCCAAGAGCAGAAAAATATATTGTCAAAAATATTGAAAATAATAAAAATAAGGATGCGGTTATTGTCATTATGTTTCTAATTAATTTTGGCTTCCCAATTGCATAAATGTTGCTGTAAAAAATTCCCCCAACACTAGATAATACTGTTGCCGGAATAAGTATTGGAAAATATGTAGTTGCTGAAAGATATTGTGAACTAGAAAATAGCAATACGGCATATCTTGAAAAAAGGATTAACAAAATTGATAGTGGAATTGTTAAAAACAAATTATACCTTATAACTAAACCGATTAAATAACTCTGTTTGCTTTTTGTTTTATGATTAATGGATAATTCTGAAACGACGGGGAATGCAGCTGAATTCAACACATTTCCTAAAACACCTATAACCGAACTGAGAATGGATGCTACAGCAAAAATACCTGTTACCTCTGTATTTTTAAGTATTGTCAAAATAATGTATTGACCGCTTATCATCAAATATCCTGTTATTGAGGCAATCAAAGCTGGAAGAGCATAATAAAATATTTTTGCATAAGAAAATTGTGACTTGCTGCCTTTGAAATAATTTAAATCAACTCTTAAAAGGCATGTCAAAAAATACCCAAGAAAAAATGCAACAAGAGGTCCAAAGTAACGGAATCCTAAAAGTATTAATATTATAGAAGCCACTAATTGAAAAAAAATCTGAAAGAAATTTGTCAAAAAATATCTTCTCATGTTTTGAAGACCATATAATACCGTGCCAAAAAAATTAAACATTGAAATGGCAAGGATAGAAAAAATACTTATTAACATAACATTATTTGGTATTTTGAGGTATACTGACAATGAATATGAAAAAATAAATAAGATAAGAGATAGAAGAAATAAAAAAATAATTGCAGGCTTCATTGACGTTTTAACAAGTGAATAAACACTTTTTATGCCTTTTCTTTTCGCAACTTCGGGTACTAACTTCGTTAATGCTGATGTTATTCCTAAAGTGGAAAAACTAAATATCAGAAGAACAAAATTAGTTGAGGTAACAACTATTCCATATTCTGATGGGTTTAATATTTTACCTAATACAAACCAGAAGATGAAAGAAAATAAAGCTAGGGTAAACCAGTTTAAAAATAGGTATATGGTGTTCGAAACAAGTTTCTTACCGAGTTCCATAACATCACCTTAAATTTTTTCCATAAAGCTAAAAATTTGTTTTGAAAATCATATTATTCTTCATATTTTTTGAGAGATGGTATAAAGATTTTGAGTATACGAGCGAGTTTCGGGATTATATATTTTAAAAACTCTAAGTAAATTAACATATATTTTTTGCATATATGAACGCACAGTAATATGATGTAATTTTGTAGTACATTCGGTAACGCGAAAATTATGACGTTTAAGCATGCTAATCATTCGTTTCTCATCGAAGCTTTGAACGTGCCCAACAGAGTGGAAAATGGCGTGGCAATCTGGACATAGGACAAAGGACTTTCTTAAAACCTCTTTATATGGTGTCGATATAAAAAGATAGCCACCTTTCTTTAAACAACGACTTATTCTTTGAAAGCCTTTGTATATGGTTTCATCGTTAAGATGCTCGAAAAAGTCGGTTGCAATAATTAGGTCAAATAAGTTATTTCCAAATATGCTAGATAATTGTAATATGTTCCCCACTTTCAATGTAATGTTTTTTTTATTTAGCCTATCATCTTCAAGAATCTCTTTTAGGGTAAGATTCACATTCCTCTCTGAAATATCTATGCCAAAGCACTCATACCCTTGGAGCGCCATTTTTTTGATCACATACCCATTACCAAAACCGATATCAAGAATCTTTGAATTTCGAGGAACAAGCTTGCAGAGTTTGTTCACAACGGCGTCAAGCGTAGGATTTTTGTGTGTGCCTGGTATAAAAATTAGGTTTCTAAAAAGGGCAGGGTGCGTTTCGTATACATCCCAGTATTTTTTAATTTTATGATCACTCCATTTCACATAGTGGGGGGTGCATTTATCTTTATTCATAACATCTTTCATCTCACGCCAATCCTTCCACCGCTTTTACCCATTCTCTCATTCTCTCGGCTAGATAAGTTATAAAATCTGGAATGTGAAACTCATCCTTATATTTTAACAAACCATTTGATAAACTCTCGTAGCATGATGCGTATGAATCTCCTGATAGTTCTATTTTGTCCAATATCAACCATATTTTCTCGTTGAGTTTGATGCTTTCTGTTTCGAGTTTAATGTCTTTAAATACATCCCTAGGTTCCTTATCGTGAATGCATATTGGTTGACCGAAAGATATATTGTCTCCCAGGTGACTTGCTATTTTTTCTAGAAATACTCCACTAAACACATCTCCATATCTTCCTACTCTGTATTCTTCGCCCGTAAACTGATAGAAAGCTGGTATGATCTTTGGCAAAAATCCTACATTCATTCTCGCTATAGGCATATAACTTCCATTTCCAATAATATAAGAGGTAGAAGAAATATGTTGGGTATCTTCGTATAATCCTTTTAAAGACCCATGATAAAGGTAATCAAGAGCATTTAAGTCGGGAACTTTTTCCCAAAGTCCCATATTCAAGACACTACCTATTTTATATCCTTCTTTCCTATAGGAATCAGAATATCTAAGACTATATGGATAGCCTCTGGGATATTTTCTGGGATGTGGGTTAACCCATCTATTTGAGGAGAATAACACTTTCAATTTTCGAGTGGTTAAATTCTTCCAATGCTCACCTATAAAGTCATTTTTCAGCAGTGGGTAAGTGTCATCATCTATGAACAATAACATATCATACTTTCTTGGATATGCAACTAGAAGACTGAATCCTATTACATCTGTAGTTCTGGTTGGAACTGTACGAGGATCTATGTTATTCTTTCCAAACCATTCTTTTCTTTCCTTCGAACCGTAAAACTCTACATTGAATCCTTCAAATTCATTAAGGATTAGTTGTCTTGTGTTCCCTTCTTCATCAACTATGATTATATCTGGTTTATGACCGTGTTCTATAAAATTTTTAGCATACAATCCAAATGATTTACTATGTCTTATGGTACAAAAAACTACACAAGCTTTCATTCAAACCACCTCTGTATTACTTTTTTGGCACGTTTATACGCGGATGTTACATATGCTTTTATGACAGTGTCGGATCTGAAATATTGTCGTATTATTTTGTTGGCTCTCTTATTATCTTCAATTATTTTTGGATTTTGTGTGATTTGACCAGGATGTACTCTATAATAGAATAAAGGTTTATTCAAATAGTGTACGTCAAAATATGCACTTACTTTAACTACCATTATCTTGTCCATGCTTAAAGGACACATTTCATCAAATTTACCGACCTTATCAAAACAGCTTTTCCTGATTACCATTCCAGAAGAATCGATATAATTGTACTGTAGCAGAAGATTCCTGTCAAATTTAGGTGGTTGATTCGCTACTCCCAATTGTTTTCCTGCGTCGTCGATGATGTACCAACTTGTATAAACCATGCCTAAATTTTTGTTTTCTTCTAGAATCTTTATGCATTCTTCATACATTGTAGACTGTATGTAACAATCAGAGTTCAATTGAGCAAAGTATTCTCCTCTCATGAGGTCTATTCCTTTATTCACTGCCCTAACTGGCCCCATGGGCGGAACATCTTTTAGAATTTTAACCATAGGATAATTCTTTAAAACTTCATAAGTATTATCTGTAGACCCTCCATCCACCAATATCACCTCATAATCCTTGAAGGTTTGTGCCAGGACAGAATCTAAACACTCCTTCAGATATCTTCCATAATTCAAGTGCGGAATTATTATACTTAACTTAACCATTTTATCATCTTAATTATACTTATTGGGTTCATTACTTTTCTCTTTACCAAACATCTTTTCAAAAATTGAGTAAAATTGTATTTATCAAACTTTTTTTGCACATAATTTAGTAATTTATTTTTTTCTTTTTCTGTAAGATCATCGTTTAATAAGAAAGCCATTCTTGGGTTTATATGAATAAAATCACACCAATCAGTTCCTTCTCCCAATTTTTTAAGCTTATATGAATAATCTGTAAACAATTTGGTTCCTGGGTATGGAATAACTATTGCTAACCATGCATAGTTTGGATTCATTTCTTTCATAAATTTTATAGTGTTGTCTAACTCCCTTTTGTTTTCCCATGGAAACCCAAACATAAAAAAGGCATCCACTAAAATCCCATATTTTTTAAAAATGATACTGCTCTTAAGAACTGTTTCCTTATTAAGCTGCTTATTGATTTTCTTAAGAATATTACCATCCCCTGATTCTACTCCTATAGCTACAGTTGTGCACCCCGCCTTTTTCATTTTCCTGGCCAAACTTTCTGTGACACCTTCTGCTCTAATTTCACACCACCAACTTATTCCCAAGTTCTCTTTGATTAATTCATCACATAGTTCATCAACGTATTTTGGGTTTATGATGAAAGTATCGTCATCGATACAAAAAAAAGTAACTCCAAACTTACGTTTAACTTCTTTGATTTCGTCAATCACGTTTTTAACCGATCTAAATCTAACCTTTCTCCCCCATATCTTATGTGAATCACAAAAAGTACAGCCAAAAGGACAACCTCTACTGGTCATTATTCTGTCGTAAGAAAGTTTATTTACCCCCTCTAAATTTACAACTAAATGTCTTGCTGGAGATGGTAGTGTATCCAAATCTGCTATCAATTCTCTATCTGGGTTATGCACAATCGAATCATCATCAGCAACGAATGACGCCCCTAAAATTCCCCTAATAGGTTTTCCATCCTCCAATGCCTTTATTACCTCTAAAAATGTGAGTTCTCCTTCTCCTCTAACAACAATATCAACAAGTTTCGTTTGCAAAACTTCTTCAGGTAATACTGTTGGATGAATGCCTCCAAAAACTATTTTTACATTTGGGTTGATTTTCTTTGATAATCTGGAAATGTTCAATGCCGCCTTATAAGCTGAAGTGGACACACTTATTCCAATTACATCTGGACGCTCGTTCACTATTACTTCATGTACTTCTTTGTATACAGGGTCATCCAAATTATTAACTCGATTAATATACTCCTCAAAATTGTTTGTCTCTTTTTCTAGGCGAAAAATTAATTTTAAACTGTTTTCGCAGTCTGCGTTATAAATTCTAACATATATGTTATTTTTCTCTAATACAGATGCGATGTAACCTAAACCCTTTGGAAAATAAGAAGACTTTTGCTTGAAAAACCTGTAAAATGGCGGGTTAATCAACAAGACTCTCATTCTTTTGTCAACCCCTTCCAAGTTTGCGTATAAATCCTCTCGTCGCACATAAAAATACTTTAGTAGTCGTGCATAGATGCTCTAGAAATTTACCTCTGTCGTATTTCCATGCGATAGATAATATTCTTCCAACTCTCCTAAACATGGGTTCTTTATGTTCCATATAGTAATCGTGAAGATAACTGCCTGGATAAGGGCTAAATGTGGCAGGTGAAAAATGTTCAGGCTTTATTTCCCTGACCATACTCATCGTCAAATCAACTTCCTCTGGTATAGGTTTTATATATTCCAGATTGATCTCTCTTATACTTGGTATGACAACTACCCATTCTTCATAGTTCGTACCTTATCACCATAACTATAAAGAAATTGTTTGCCAAAAATATCTACTTAACCCCCAGAAAAAATTTAAGTAGTTGTGATTATACAATGCATGCTTCACGTTCATTCTTTGTTTTATTTTATCAAGAAACTCGTAGTCTATGCCTTTGATCTTTGGTTCATTCGGGTATCTTACCATTCTATCGTATTCTTTAACCAATATCAAATTATTTTTCTTGCATTCATCGGCAATGAAACTACCAGGATAGGGTGTATAGTATGTAATACTCAAATGGTCTGGTTGAATTTTGTCAACCATCTTTTCAGTCTGAACTGCTTCTTCACGAGTTTCTGTAGGTACACCAAACATGATATTAGCAAAAATTTTAACGTCATATTTTTTCAATATTTTTGCCGATTTGATATTCTGCTCAACTGTGGTGCCTTTAGCGATATAATTCAAAATTCTCTGACTGCCACTCTCAAACCCCACAAAAGTATAAGATAAACCGATTCCTGCTAATTTTTTTACAAGATCTTCATGGCGACATATCAAATCTGCTCTAGCTTGAATCATAAATTCTGCATCAAAACTATTTTCTTTATATTGCTTAACAAATTTTTCACACCATTCTTTGTTTTGAAGGAAATTGTCATCGTGAACCAAGAAGAAGTTGAAATGATATTGCTCCCTTAGCTGAATTAGTTCTGCAATAACATTTTCGACACTTCTACACCTTTCCCTTCCACCAAATATGATTCTTGCTGTAGGTTGACAAAATTTACAACCATATACACAAGCACGGCTTGCTAAAATTGTAACGAATGGCTCTTTATATTTCAGTCCTATGGGAGATTCTCTTTCCCATAATGTTCTGTCAATAAATGGAATTTCGTCTAAATTAATCACAGGTGTGCCTCTAACGATTCTATTGCATTTTTTCTTTGACAAAATGCTCTTTACTAATTCAGCAAAAACAATTTCACCTTCTCCTTGAACGATAAAATCAATATCTTTACAATTGACAAAATCTTCTAAAGCAATAGAGGGGTGCACACCTCCTACAACAACTTTAGTTTTTGGATTCTGTTCTTTAGTTATCTTAATGGACTTCATTGTGTTTGGGTAATCAGTGGTTAGGGCACTAAAAGCTACAATATCATAGTTTGCAATTCTACTAGAAAAATCGTCCCAATCGTTCAATCTCCTCAAATCTATTAAATCCACATCTATTCCTTCTTTTTTTGCATAAGCAATGATAGATGCTATACCATGTTGAATCCATCTAACATCCCATTCTAAAGATTTTGTTTTGCTTTTGAATGCTTGATAGGATGGATAAACAATTGCTACATTGCCTTCTATGCTCATAGTCTCACTTTATCTATCGATAAAAACTCTTCTTAAGTTTATAAAATACATACGGAAATGTAGTTTTGATTGTTTTAATTGCAACTTCCTTAATTACTTCTTTCATATACCCTTGTTTGATTAAAATTTTCCATCTTTTAAGTACCATTCTCCTGTAATGCTCCTCTTCAAACCATGCCGGTGTAAATGTTATCATTTTGTCCTTAAGTCTATCTAAAAATTCATAATTCACTCCTTTTATCTTTTCACCAATTGGATTTCTTGCAAAGTCTCTATATGAAGATATTCTAATCAAATTATTTTTTTCACAATAATCGTATAAATCACATCCTGGTACCGGGGTGAAAAAACTTGGGGAATGAAATTCTGGACGAAATTTTCTTATCATATCATAAGTTTGTTTAAGTTCTTCTTTTGTTTCTGTTGGTATGCCAAGCATATAATCTGCAAAGATTATCATCCCATATTTTTTGCACAACTCAGCAGCTCTTAGTGATTGTTCAGGTGTTATACCTTTTCGTAGAAAATCTAATACTCGTTGTGAACCACTCTCAAAACCAAAAATAACGCATGCACATCCGGCCTCGCTCATAACTTTAGCTATATCCTCATCAAAAGTGTTTGAGCGGCTTTGCGCAGACCATTGAATATCCAATTTTTCTTTTTTTATTGCTCTACATAAATCAATTACCCATTTTTTTCTGACAGTAAAAGTATCGTCCTGAAAGGATATGTATTTCACTTTGTATTTATCTACTATATATCGAATTTCTTCTATAATGTTGTCAACAGACCTAAATCTTATAGTTCTACCAAAAATATCTCTAACTTGCGGTTGGCAAAAGGCACAATTAAACGGGCATCCACGACTTCCGATCACAAAAATGCCGTTGTCAATGAATGGAAATGCTCCAAACGGGTGAACAATTTTTTTAATATTATATAAATCCCTATCTGGAAAGGGAAGTGAGTCTAGATTTTCAACTCTTTTTCCATTGATAATTTTTGGAGATTTAAACTTTGCACCTCTTTCAATCTTTTGTATAATTTCTACAAAACTTATTTCGCCCTCTCCAGTAACTATGTAATCTGCAACTCTTGACTTGATTAAATTGTTCAAAGCTCTAGGAATAGAAACATGCGGTCCACCGACAATAACGATTTTATCCAATTCTTTAGCAATCTTGCAACATTTCAAGGCATACTCATAATTCACAGTATTCATATGCACCCCAAAAACATCCGGGTCTCGCCTTTCCATCTCATTTTTAACATCATCCCAATCTTTCATCTCTCGTAAATCTATAAGATCCACGTCATAAGACTGTTGTTTAAGGCACGCCCCTATATAAGCTAATCCAAGATTCATCCAAGTGGTGTCCATACCGCCAGTTCCAAGACTATTGAACCCGCAAGTTGCTATCCCTGGGTAGATTAGCGTAACCTTCATAAGACCATCTTTTTAATAATTTGCATACAAAGAGTAAAAAAGTTAAATCAATGCTTTTTCCAGTACTCTATAACTTCTTTGAGTCCGCCTTCTAAAGTTTTTGTAGGTTTCCAATTCAGCATTTGTTGAATCTTTTTGCTATCAAGGACTAAATATGGCGGATCAAGAAACTGCGGCCTCTGTGGATATCCAGGTGGGTATACGCCATAAGCAATCTCCCCTGTGAAGTTTGTAAGCTTTGCTATGGTCTCTGCCAATTGTTTATTTGTCACCCCAATACCAGTAGAAACGTTAAAAACTTGCCCTTGAGACTTATTATTTTCAATACACCTAACATATGCGTTAACATGATCATCAACATAAAGATAATCTCTTACAGAATTTGGAGCACCAACATATGGTTTCTTGCCGTTAAGTATAGATGTGATGAGATATTCAACTAAAAAACCAGTTTCGATTTTCCGCCCATAAGAATTGGTTGGTCTTAAAATTGTACAGTTTAATTCGTAAACTTGTATAGCCATTCTTGCATACATATCGGCAGCGGCCTTTGACACTGCATACGGAGAAGCAGGGTTAAGAGGCATATCCTCTGTAAAAGGTTTATTTTCTTTTTGCCACCCATAAGTCTCTGCAGTACTCGCTATGATTAATTGCCTTTTTTTAAAATCAGGTAACTCCAATAATGAGTGAATTATATTCATTGTTCCTCTAAAATTTGTTTGTTCAAACTCAAATGGGTGTTCGAATGAAAGACGAACTGGTGTTAAAGCTGCAAGGTGACAAATATAATCAGGATTTATACTACGCAAAGCATGTAAAACAGAAGAATAATTATCTAAGTTGGCATTCAACAAAACAACCTGGTCTAAAATATCAACGATTGGTTTATAATCTCTCGCAGGAATGTGCCTCTCGACTCCATAAACTTTATAACCTTCTTCTACTAGAGTTTTCGCTAAATGACTCCCGATGAAGCCAGTTATGCCAGTTACTATTACGCGCAAATCCTAGCCTCCAAAGATATATGACACTCTCTACAGAGGGATATTAAATTATCAAAAGAATTATTGTTTTTGTTGCCATCTATATGATGAATATCTAACTTATAACCCAGCTGAATTTTATTTATACCACAAATCTGACAAACATGTTTATCTATCCTTCTAATTTTTTCCTTCAGATTATCATTAAACTCCGGGGGATACGGCTCAAATGATATACCTCCTTTCCAGTTCCAATGTTTCTCACCTCTTTCCGCTAAACCTATTTTTTCTCGATGTTCTCTAGAGAATGTTTTACCTTTCCAGTATACCAAAACCTCACGAGGCACGTTTTTCATAGCCTTTTTGACACTTTCACTAACTTTTTCTTTCACTTCTTTAGTCAGAGAGTACCCTTTCTTGGCTCCCCTTTTCCCTTTCCAATAAGCAAGCTTTTCTTTTGGAACATTTTTCATAGCTTCTTTTGTTCGCTGACTTATTAATTGTCTAGTTTTTGCTGAACACTTTTTCTGATGATGTTTTTCCCTTGAGTAGTCTCTACTTTTTAATCCTTCTAGATATCTTTTACGAACATCTGGTCTCCACAAGGCTTCCTTTACAGCTTTACTAACTTTCTTTCGTATCGTCTCAGACAGCTGATGTCCTTTATTGCAAGGGAAATTCAAATTTGTCTCTGGAAATTTATTTTGATACCCTTTCAAACTTATACTATGTTTCTGTAGATGAGTATTTGTTATACTTTTAAATGTTGCTCCACAAATTTTGCAAATAACGGATTCTTTCATTGTATTTACCCTTCAACTATTCATTCCTTCCAACTCGATAAAGTGTCTTCCGCTAACTGAATATCTTTGAGGTTATTAATAGTTATCCATTTGCCATTAAAACGATATGCTTTTAACATTTTATTGGTTACCAGAAGCGGGAAAGTAATTTTTTCAATAGACCCTTTTTCTGGAATAAAATCAACTATTTTTTTGTTGAACATGTAAATACCAGTACTGACTAAAACACTTTCTATAGTTGGTTTTTCGATGAATGACACAACCGAATCATCTTTGTCTGTGGCTATAATACCAAATGGACTTTTCAAAGGAGACACAACAATTGTTGCAACTGGTTTGTGACCTAAATGAAATTTAGACAATTCATCGACATTAAGATTAGAAAGCTCATCCCCATTCATGGCAAGAAAATTATCCTCATCGACAAATCGTGTTATGGCGAGGCGAAACCCTTCTCCTGTTCCTCCGTCAATACTATGATTGCTATATTCTATGTTTAGGCCAAATTTTGAACCGTCACCAAAATAATCTATTACAGCATCTTTTTTGTATGCCACACCTATAACCACATGTTCAACTCCATACTTTTTAAGCCAATTTATAGTCCAATGGATCAATGGCTTTCCAAGAACTTCGATCATCGGCTTTGGTCTGTCATTAGTTAGTGGTCTTAAACGTAGCCCTTCACCACCGGCTAGTATAACAGCGGTTTTTATTTTTGGATTTTCTATAATCATCATATCGCCATAAAAGTTAAACCTTTGCCACTTCTTCAAACACTTCTAACATTCCTTTAGCAGTCCTTTCCCACGAGTACTGTTCTGCTTTTTTCCTCGCTTTTTTACCAATTTGTTTTCTAACCTTATCATTAATAATTAAATAATTAAGCTTTTCTGCTATTTCCTTAAAATCTTTTGGATTTTTGAGCCAAAGACCATCTCTTTCATCTTCTATTATCTCAGCTGCACCAGCTATTTGACTGGTAACTACTGGTAGACCAGAAGCCATCGCTTCCAGTATAACAAGGCCGAATGGTTCATAAAGTGTTGGGAGAACAAAAATATCGCTCGCGGCAAAATATTTGTATATTTCCGATGTCAGACTTGTATGAAAAATAATTTTGTCTTGTAACCTTAGATTAGAAATTAATTTTTGATAGGGTTCTGGATCATCTTTCCCAAAAACGAGGACTTTAATATTATTGAGATTAACCAAGGGAAGCGATCTAATTAAAAATTCTAGACCTTTTCTATGGAATGGGTGACCTATAAAAAGCAAAACTAGATCATCTAAAGGTATGTTATATTGTTTCCGTATTTCTTCGCCATATTTGGACCTGTGTTTTGGATTAAATTCCTCTAGATTGACTCCACTATAAATAACACGAACTTTTTCTTCAGGAACAGTATAATTTTTTAAAATATCATTTTTAACACGATTAGAAATTGCAATTAGTTTTTTAGCTTTTTTTATATTATGCCGTTCGATTAACGCTAGAATTCTACCGCCAGGAGAGACATACATTTTGTTTTTTATCACATATTTTAACCATTCTCTGTAGACAAATTGCATCTCACCAACATCCGGAGAGAGGTATCTTGTTGGTTGTGCCAAAGTAACATCAAAAGAGTGAAATTTAAGAGCTAACGTACTTAGGGAAAAAAACAAACCTTCATAGATATAGTAGTTAGAGGGAATTGTCGGTATCCTGTGAATTGTTATTCTTTTGTCCAAAGGATCCCAGTTATTTGTAAATACATGCAATTCATTGTCTCTAGCAAAGTATTTACTTGTCTCTACAACATATCTGGATGAGCCAAAGTTACGGCAACACCTTATAACTATCCCAATCTTCATCTGACTACCTTCAGTTGATTTCTAAGTTATATATATTGATAAAGGTTAAGTTTAAAAAATATTAGGTGATATCATCAAAAGCATGATTTATTTGAACAGTCCTATTTCCCTAAACCAATCAACTGTTTTTTGTAATCCATCTCTTAGACTGAAAGGTGGCTTATATTTGAGTATCCTCCTTGCTTTGCTTATATCGCAAATCCAAGTATCTTTAGAAGTCCATCTAATTGTTTTTCTCGAAAAAGCTGGTCTACCAGTTTCTGGTACAGCAAAAGGATAAAACTTAAAGATTTTGCTAAGAGCTTCAAAACTTAGAGCAATTGGATATGTGAGGATATAAGGCAAGTAAACAATTCTCAAATTAACTCCCATTATCCTAGCTATTTCATTCAATACCTCTTTTATTGTATAGGATCTTTCATCAGAGATAAAAAATATTTCTCCTTCTGTTCCCTCAGTTTTTGCTGCTCTTATCATTCCTTCAACTTCATTTTCAACATAGCAAAATTCAAACTTCGTGTTTCCGCTACCAACAATGGGGTAAATTCCTTTTCTAACAAGATTAAATAACCTAGGCCATAACAAAGTACTTCTTGGGCCATAGGTCATAGAAAATCTTAAGATACAAGTTGGTATTCTATACTTCTGAGAATATTCTAAGGTTATTAATTCTCCCAATCTTTTAGTTCTTCCATAAGTTCCAACAGGATTGCATAGTGATTCTTCTGTTAACGGGTTTCCGGTACTACCACCTACAGCTTCTATTGAACTAATGTAAATGAATTTTTCAATACTATGCTTCTTAAAAGCTTCTAATAAATTTCTCGTACCCTCAACATTTGTTAAAAAATAATCTTTTACTCCAAGATATTCGTATGCTCTAGCTAAAGCAGCCAGATGGAAAATAATATCGACATCTTTAACAATTTTCTCAACCCTGATTAAAGACTTTTTATTCCTTAAATCGCCAAAAACAACATTTACACCAAGTTTTTTTAAGTATGAAACATCGACCGCCTCTGTTCCAAGCTGCTTAAGGTAAGAAAGATCTTTTTTTACTAAGCAAGTAACTTCATGTCCATCAGCCACAAGCCTATCGATTAAGTGTGAACCTATGAATCCTGTTCCGCCAGTGACAAAAACTCTCATCGATTCCATCTTTATTTATTATAACAGGAAAAGACATATAGATTGATTAAAATGTAATTTAAAGAAATTTTAATAAAAAACTTATTTGGCTTTGATTCCAGATAAAAAAGGATAAAATAAGTGGATATGGAGGAATAAAATACCAAATAGCGTCTTCTTTGCTTCGCCGTTGTATCCTATTACAAGGATTATAGGATTGAAGATAAGAAAATTTAATGAGAATGGAAAAGATAGACTAACCTTTCTCCCATTCTTTTAATTTCTTATCAATAATATTAAAAATTTTCTTAGACTCATAGAATTTTTTTCTGACTTTCAATTTTCTAGCTTTGTCAATTGCAACTTCCAAATCTCTTATATCATAAACAGGTATGACATTGCCTAGTTTCTTAGTTTCTTCTACAATTTGTAGCTGATGGTCATCGCTGTGCTCATTATACATCCTTCTTCTAGGCACTACTACTACCGGCTTACCGGCTTTAATACCACGCATTATAGAACCCAGACCACCATGAGTAACCATCATACTACAGTTTTTAATGCATTTCTCCATCTCCTCTGTCTCCAAATATTTATGGCACTCGGCACCCTTAACCCAATAATCTGTAAACCCAAGTTGAACTATCACTTTTTGTTTTATTTTACCAGCTCCTATCAACCGTTCAACTTCTTTTACCAATCTGTAAAATGGTCTCTCATGTGTTCCTAGTGCAACGTATATCATAATAATTGCCCACCATAGGTAGCTTTCTTGCCATAAACTTTAAGTAAAGGTTTCCATTGGACTAAAAACATATCAGCAATGGGGTAAAGTAACCTTCCTATTAACGAGGAACAGTTAATTCTTGACATAGTTTCAATAAACAGAATTTTTGACGTGAGAAGGAATTTAGCCAAATAGCAAGTTGTAAAGGCCACTGTAGCACCACTAGTTATAACTACATTTGGTCTTTCTTTTAACAATATTTTCAGAGTTTGAAAAAAGTTTATTATAAATGCCATTAACCCTAACCTGGGATTTCTTATGTCCGGATTAATTACATAATATGTTCTGGCCGATAGGTTATTTGTCACATTTTTAAGAAAAAATGTTATATAAAAATAATCATAATTAGAAATAATTGATAGCAATTTGTTTAGCTCCAATAAATGACCACCAGCACTTGCTACGATGCAAATTTTCATATTAACCACCTACTTTTTCTCCTTTAAGTATCCTTGAAATGATATTTAAAAATGGAGGGGTTAGAAGATATTTTGTAATCTCTGATTCAGGAACTGTTCGCATTTTCTGAATCTTTTTTCTTTTCTTCAGAACCTTTGGAATTCCTTTTAAAGCATCAAATATAGCTTTTATGTGTATAAAGTTTTGTGTGAGCAACGAGTAAAGTACAGAGCCAAGTTCGTAAAGAAAGATGTAAGGCAAATATATAAATATTGATGAAATTGAGAAATTTTTAACTATAGTCCATAGTCTGTTTCTATGCATATAGTATGCCGCTATATTTGGGTACTTTCTACTTGTAGCGCCAACTCTATGAAAAACCAAAGCATTTGGAACATACACACATTTCCATCCGCATAACCTAGCTCTCCACGCCAAATCGAATTCCTCTTGATATGAAAAATAATCAGAATCAAACAGACCAATTTTGTTCAACATTTCTCTTCTGAAAAAAGTAGAAGCACCAGGTGCTCCAAACACTTCTTCTATTTTGTCATATTGCCCTTCATCCTTTTCACCCAGCCCTCTATTGCGAGCAGTACCATCTTTAAAAACAACTATACCTGTTGAATTTATTATACATGGCCGATCAAAATAGAGTTGTTTAGATGAGCAGATTCCAATGCTATTATCACTTTCCGCTACCCTTACAAGTTCTTTTAACCAATTTGGATCAACTTTCGTATCGTTACTTAGAGCTACAAGATATTTACCTTTAGATGATTTTAATCCAATGTTATTGCCTTTTGCGTACCCTAAGTTTTTTCTATTTCTGATCAATTTTACTTTAGAATATTTACTTTTTATAAATTCTACCGACCCGTCCGTAGAGCCATTGTCTACAACTATAACCTCATAATTTGGATATTTCGTTTTAAAGACAGAATCCAAACAAGTCTTAATAAATTCTTTACCATTCCAATTTAAGATTATAACAGAAATAAGGGGGCATCTCATTTAACCACGGCCGCCTCAATACCTATAGTTCTCAGGGATTTGTTATTTCCACACCCAACATCAAGATTCATATTCGATCTCTCCTATTTCGTTGACGAATTGATGACGACTTTCTGCACCTTATTACTATATCCTCTTTTAATTGGTTGGGTACAATATAATGGATAATACTCCTGAAAAGATTCGTTTCAGGGTGTTTGGCAGAGTCAAATGGATTAAATTTAACATCTAAATTACAAAACCCAATTTCTAACAATAAATTTTCCAACTCATCAGAAGAAAAGAGTTTTTTATGTTTTAAATATTGATAATTTTTGCCTATATGGAAGTAAGTTTTAAAAATCTTATTTACCCAAGAATTTCTATTGGGGGTTGTCATCATCAACTCCCCGTTACTTTTTAAGATTCTGTAACATTCTTGTAAGAATTCTTTTGGAAATTGCAAATGTTCCAAAACTTCTCTTGCAAATACCATATCTGTTGAATTGTTTCTAAATGGCAACGGAAAATTTAAGTCAGCAATTAAATCAGCATTAGAAGTTTTATTTATATCAACTCCTATAGCATTTTTAATCTTATTGTTTCCACATCCTAAATCAAGTATCTTGATCGTAACCACCATATTATTGAACACTATGCTAATTCATATTTAAGCAAAATTATAATAAGTTTTACCATTCCATTGATTTTATATGAATATGATGGTGACATAAAATGTTAATAATTGCTGATTCAAGAGAAGGTGGGATAGCAGATTTTTCAAAACAGTTAGTAAAAAAACTAAGAGATAAATGTGATGTGAAGTATGTTACCCCAAGAAAGGGTAAACTCGAAAAAATCTTTTTCTATTTGTACTTAATACTATTTTTTCCATTACTGGTAAGAAAAAACCATCATATAAATATACAGTGTTTGATATGGCCTGTAGAAATGCCAATCATCATGCTATCGAAAATCTTCGGTAGAAAGGTTAGTTTTGAAGCGCATGACGATCCGTTAGTTAAAAAATTTAGGTATAGACCGTTCCTTGTTAGAAAGTTGATATTCAATATGGTAGATGTTATCGTTACACACTCACGCTATTGTGAAAGACAAACGAAAAAACTGGTTTCAAACGAAAAAATTATATACATACCAATGGGTTTATTTTCAGATATAAAAAAGACGGGTAAAACAACTAAAAAATCAGATATTTTATTCTCTGGCTATATTGATAGGCAAAAAGGTATTGACATACTCTTAAGGGCATTAAAAATTGTCAAAAACAAGATACCAAATGTAAAATTGGTTATATGGGGGCCATGGAAAGAATCAAAATCTGATTGTATAAAATTAATTGAAGAAGAAGGTATAAGGAAAAATGTTAGAATTGCAGACAAACATGTTCCAACCGAAAAATCGTATGAATATTTTTCTAAGTGTAAAATTGTTGTATTGCCGCACAGACAAACTACACAGAGCTCTGTACCATTTGTTGCTTACACGTACAAAAAACCAGTAATAGCAAGTGATGTTGGTGGTTTGCCAGAAGTGGTCAGACATGGAAAAACCGGCTTTATTTTCAGGTCCGGAGATCATAGACAATTAAGCAATTATATTTTAAAACTGTTAAAAAATGAGGAAATGGCGAAAAAAATGGGTGTTTGCGGTTATAAATTAATAACATCAGGAGAATTTTCCTGGGGCAATATCACAAAAAAATATATAGAATTAAGTAAGATAATCTAACAAGAATTTACGAGTGTGATTTATGGAAGAAAAAATAACATGCATAATAGCTGCCTATAATGAAGAAGAACTTATAAAAAAATGTTTAGAGAGCGTTACTTCTGCGAAACCAGACGAGATAATCGTTGTTGACGATGGTTCTACCGACAACACTTCTAACATCATAAAGCAGTTTCATGTAAAGTACTACAGAACCAATCATGTTGGCTTTGCCAGAGCAAGAAATGTTGGAATAAAACACGCAAAAGGTAGTATAATCTGTTTTGTTGATGCTGATATAATTGTGAACAAAAAATTTTTCAAGCAACTTAAAAAGGATATAAAAAATGTTGATATGGTTGATTTTACAGGTCATTCTATAGTAACCAATTGGGTTTCTAGATATAATCACTTAATCAGAAATGAAGCAAGCAAAAAAAATGGTTCACGACACGCTATGGCATACAAAAGAGAGATAATAGAATATCTGAATCCTAAATATGGTTATTATGCTGATAGTGAACTGACAAAACGATTGTTGAAGAAAGGCTGTAAATTAGGGAGAAGTAAAGCAAAAACCTGGCATCATGAAAGTGATAATTTTTCAGTTTTTTTTGGAATGGGAAAATCTTTGGTAAATTGTTATAACTGGCAGTCTTTGGCTTATGTGTTTTCTTCTTTAACACCACTGTTTGCTATTTGGGCATTATATCGAGCAGTTAAGTTCCATTGGTGGAAAGTATTCTTTGCTGAATGGATAGCCAAAATCATAATGTCATTTGGGTTTTTGTACGGTTTGGCTGCAAAAAAATAAATCTCATTTTACTTTTCACAGAGAAAGAAAACTTCATTAGCAAATAGCTTTGGATAAATGTTTGCAAAAAATTGCACAAAACCTTTTGGTAAATACACACCAAATATTCGTAGCAATGGAGGTTCATACCATCTGTCTATTATACTTATTTTATTTTTATCCAGCTGCAGAAAACTTTCCATTTGATCTATACTCATTACACCTTTATGCCCAAACTCTTGATAAGTTAAATGACTTCTTCCAAGCAAATAATTTAACCTTAAAGCGTAAGCAAAATCATTTGGCAAACTAATTATCAAATATTTTTTTGAAATTCGTATAGCTTCTTTTAATATCATCTGAGGGTAAAACAAATGTTCCAATATAGCGGATAGAACAACAACGTCAAACGAATTAGACTTTAATGGTAACTTATTAACTTTGTTCAAGTTCAATTTGATATCTGCAGCCGGGCTTATATCGATCCCAAGATATTTAAAGTTGGGCAAATACTTTTTTAATTCTTTATTTTTGCAACCTATATCCAATGTAGACTTAGCTTCAATATTTTTAATTACACTTGCAACTTTTTCCAACCTGTCTATTGAAACCACCGAAAAATTTATTGGCTATTTAATTCTTTTTAAATTTAATTTAATTCGCTAACCTATTAAACCTAAAACGAATATTAAAATTAGGAAAGTATGTTTAAGAAACTAATCATTTTCATAATATTAAACTTTGTTATATTTTTTGGTATCGGAAAGGTAATGTTTGATAAAAGATTGGATGTTCGAGAGAGATTAGACCCATTTCTGATCGGTTTGGAAAACGAAAAAATATCTGAGTACTACTTAAATCTAAAAAAATTGCATAAAACTCATACACATTTAACTATAAAATTTGTAAATTCAACAGCAACTATTAAAGAAGTTTGCTATGAAATTCAGCCTGATAGACTGAAAAAAACATCAAAATGCATGGAGGATCTTCAAATCATTTTAGATGAGCATGCTGCTAGCAGTCTGATTCTCTCTTCGTTTTACCCGCAAAATATACTGTTTTCGGAATTTTTAACTGGCCACGTAAAAGTGAAAGGAATAAAACTAAATGATATATTGGCGATACTATGATAATTGGCATATTAATTCTATTTCTAACAAATTATTTTTCTGGTTATTTTATTTATAAGTATTTTTTTAAAAAAGTCAATCTTCTTGAAAAAATTATACTGCCACAATCGTTTAGTCTTATCACAACACCAATAATGTTCACTTTACTTTATTTGATTGCTGGATTTAATTTGGCAATTTATACGCTGCCGCTCTTAATAATTTTTACATTTATCATTTCTATTAAGTTTAGACAAAAAAATTACAAACTCAAGATAACAAAGGCATTATTATTAGCAATTTTAATTCTGGCAATTATAGTTATACTTCAAACTTATCTGTTAGCATTTTTACGATTGCAAAAATTCACTGATATAACTTTACATGTTTCAATCGCGAATGAAATCAAAAATTCAAGAAATTTACCACCAGACAATGCTTGCCTGTACGGGGGTAAGCAGTACTATCAGTGGTTTCCGGATTTAATGGTAGCAATAATGGCAATTTATTCTGGTTATTCTGTTTTCGAAATATACCCTTTTTTTATTATTTATGTAGCACTACTTCTTTATGCCAATTTGCTTCTCTTGGGCTATTCCATTTTTAAAGACACCAATCTTGCTGTAATGTCTATGGTAATTTTATCGGTTGCACCACCAGGATATTCTGTAATTTTAGTGGTTTTATTTTTTTATACTTTCATTAAATTTGTGCAAAGCAAATCGGAAAGATTTGCTATCTTGGCCGGAATGATTTGCTCTAGTTTAATATATTTTCATGCTCTTTCATTCATATTTTCTTGTTTGTTTTTGTTCTCTTTTTGTCTGTACAAACTAATAAATTTTAACAAGAAAGAGCTTAAACAATTGATTCTATTAATCATACCATTAGTTTTTGTGTTACCGTATTTTTTGCTAGTAAAAGAAGTTGTAGGCTCATTTTTCTTGTTTGAGCCTTTTGTTGGTTTGATTTACAATTATATAAAAATATTTAATATACTTCTTCTCATTTTGCCTTTTGGAATTATTAAAGTAATCAAAAATAGAAATGAGATCGGAATAGACTTTTTACTACTATTAATAACACTATTTGTTTTTGTTAATACCTTTGTTATGCAAAAGGGTCCTGACATTAATAGATTTGTTAATTTTATGTTCTTTCCTATAGGTTTATTAGCCTTATTTTATTTAAAAGACAAAAAACCATTCACAAGAAATCTAATTTTTTTTGTCATTGTAATTTTTTTGCTTTATCCGATATTAAATGATCTAATTAATTATTATTCTGAACAAAACATCTTTGCACAAAATATTTTTATGTCCGACGAATATGCGATATCCGTGTGGATTAGGCAAAATACAAATGTTAATGATACCATATTGGCATCACCTATATCCCTCTATACTGCTATAAGTGAAAGGAAAGTTTTAATTTGTGACCCATCTGCTATTTCCTCTCATTTTTTGGATGTAAAGAAAAATTTTGTTGATGAAATTTTAATGTACACCTACCCGTCAAGAGATTTAATTGAGAAATATAACATTTCCTATGTTGTGCTAGGTGATTTGGAATATGACTTCTTTAAAAAATACAATCTTGCCCCGTACAACTTTTCTAAGTCTACGGCATTCACCCCTGTTTTCAATTTTGGTAATTACACTATTTTTAAAATTACCAATGCACAAATACTCCCACAATTTGTAAATAAAAGTATTGAAGAAAACCTAAATTTTACTAGTTATTCGAGATGGTGGTCGTTATAATTTTAAGTTATAGATGCAATTTTAATTATGCTAACTTCAATAGCATTACCTGTCTTCAACGAAGCAAAAATATTAAAAGAGAATGTAGAAAAATTAATTTGCTTTCTAAATGAGCTAAATCTCAATTATGAAATAATTATAGCAGAAGACGGGTCAACAGATAACAGCTACAATATTGCAAGAGAATTAGGAAAAAAATATAAAAAAGTACATTGCCTGCATAGCAGTAAAAGACTTGGAAAGGGTGAAGCTATTAAAAGAGCGTTCGAACATTCAAAAGGATCAATTTTTATTTTCATGGATGTAGATTTATCAACAGATCTAAGTTATATTCCAAAATTGATTTCAAAAATTAATGATGGTTATGATATGGTAGTTGGCTCTAGGGTCCTTAAATATTCAAAAGTAGAAAGATCTTTGAAAAGAGAAATGGCAAGCAGAATATATAATTTGCTTTGTAGATTTTTGTTTGGAATCAAACTTCATGATATGCAATGTGGATTTAAGTGCCTAAAAAAAGAGTCTATAAAAAATATAATTAAAGAAGTAAAAAATAAACATTGGTTTTGGGATACGGAGTTGATAATTAGGGCAACCAAAAAAAATATGAAAATAACCGAGATTCCAATAAAATGGAAACAAACCAATAGAACAAAGGTAAATTTTTTAAGAGATAGTTTTTATATGGTGAAATGCGTTTTAGAACTTTGGTATAAATTAAACTTAATAAAAATTTAGGAATTTTTATGCTTAGGTTAACCACACTTAAAAAGGTAAAGAGGGCTTATTTAAATTTTCTTTGTGGCCCATTAAGAGATATAATCAATTTTCATAGCATAAAACCTTTAACCCCGTATCTTAAAAACAAGATTGTTCTAGATTTGGGTTGTGGCGATGGATACTGGTCTATTGCTCTTGCAAAAGTTGCTAAGCATGTTTATGCAATTGATCAAGAAAAATACTTTGTAAATAGTGCTAAGACATTTTCAAGAAAAAGAAATATAAGTTATATAGTTGGAGACGCCTGCGCCATACCCTTTAATAAATGTTTTGATTTCATCTGGTGCTCACAGGTAATAGAACATGTGCATGATGATAGAAAAGTGTTTCAAGAAATGAAAAGAGTTCTAAAACCTGAAGGATTAATTTTCATTACAACAACTTATGCTCCTTTATGGAACTCCGAAGAATTTAGGAAACTCGCCAAAGATTTAGGTCATTTAAGGATAGGCTACTCGATTCCAGAACTAGAAAAAATTGCTAAAAGCAATAAGTTAAAAATTTTACAATTTAGTTTTGAATTACAATATATTACATTCTTCAAATTGATGTATAAACTTCCGAAAATATTTGCAATTGGTTTAGCACCGATAACCTATGTTTTTAGCTACCTAGCAGAATTAATGAAACAAAATAAGAAAGGGCTTGTCATAAAAGGTCTGGTAAAACAAAGAATCAGATGATCATGTGTCGGTTATATAATTAATTATGAGATTTGTCGATATAACAAAAGTGACGACTGGTGGAAGAATTACAATTCAAAAAAAATGAGGGAAAAAATGAATATAAAAGTTGGGAACAGAGTTAAGGTTTATTATGATAAGGGTAGAATAATTCTTGAAAGACTCGAGATTAAATGACCTTAAACAACTCTCTATTTTGAGAAACCCAGTCCACAAGTTTTTTGACACCTTCCCTAACACTAACTTCAGGTTCCCAACCAGTAGCCTCCCTCACCTTTGAAATGTCTGAAATGTAAATTTTTTGATCGAAAGGTCGCCAATCACTGAAAGTTATCTTAGATCTCTTTCCACTTAATTCCTCCAACAAATCCAGGATTTCTATCAAAGAGGATGTATTGCTTGGACCGCCACCGATGTTAAACACATTACCCTTTATTTTATCGATGTTTTTAATGGAGAGATCAAATGCTCTGACTAAATCTGTTATAAAAAGGTTATCCCTAACTTGTTTCCCTGACCCAAAAATAGTTAACGGTCTACCAAATATCTTGGATATAGTTAAATGAGCCAAATACCCTTGTTCTTCATTGCCAAATTGTCTTGTTCCATAAATACAACTCATCCTGAACGTTATGGTTCTTAGTCCATAGATAGCAGAGAAGTCTCTGACGTAGGTGTCGGCAGCATACTTCGAAGAACCGTAAGGTGTATGCTCATCAGCATCCGTAGGAAAATCTTCAGGAATACCATTTTCATATTTTGGATCAGCAAATTCATACCTTGTTTCCTTTTCAACTAAAGGAATTTTGTTTACATTATTTCCATAAACCTTGTTCGTTGAACAAAAAATGGTTATAGGATGTTTTTTGCTCTTTCTCATTGCCTCTAAAACATTAAAAGTGCCCAAAGCATTTATTTCAAAATCTTCTCTTGGATTCCTTATGCTAGTAGTAACTGCTGTTTGCGCGCAACAATGGAATACAGCATCGATATCTTTTACACTAGAGAGAACCTGATCAAATTTTCTTATGTCCCCTTTAATAAAATTTAATCTTTTTTTATGATTATTCTTTAACCATTCAAGATTTTTCTCGGTACCTTTCCTAGAGAGATTGTCAAAAACTGTAACTTCATCACCTTTTCTTAAGAAATAATCGGCTAGATTACTGCCGATGAAACCGGCGCCGCCCGTGATCAGAATATTCATGCTACTTTGCACCATTCGATTTCTTTTTTCAGTCCTTCGTCTAGAGTTACTTTGGGTACCCATCCTAACATTGTCTTTGCTTTTTCGTAAGAGCCAACAAACCTCTGTATATCCCCTTTTCTTGTTGGCAAATATTGAATTTTGGACTTGCTATTAGTTAGGTCTGTTATCTTTCTAGCAAGCTCATTCAGAGAAGTGCCGATACCAGTTGGTAAAAGGAAGACCTCCCCAATTGTTTTCTTATTCTCTAAAACTAGAACGTATGCTCTCGCTGTGTCAACAACATAAACATAATCCCTTATCTGTTCTCCTGTCCCGTAAATCGGTATTGGTTTGTTCTCAAGAGCTAGTTTGATCCAGAAACTGATGAAATTGTACCATCCTTTTTTCCAGTATGGTTGCCTAGGGCCATAACAATTATGACAACATATCCCATTCCCCCCGATAAAATTTTCTACACCTGGAACGGTAAAGTCATAGACAAACTCAGTTGTTTTAATTGAATTTATTTGTTTTATCTTCGCTAGAAGTAAATCCCCAAATTTATGAACATTAAGAGTTTGAATAACCCCCTTATCCCAATTGAGCATATTAAAGTTCTTTAAACCCCATATTTCTATTTTATAATAAGGAAATTCTTTTTCACCATATTTTTTTCTGAATTTAGCTTTTTCTTCTCTTAAACAACCAACAACTCCAAAACGAAGTAAAACTAGTATAATATCATCAGCAAGTTGCTTACTAACTGTAGTGAAGGAATGTAATTTTTCAGTCCATTCACCTGTATGAGCTCCATCACCTTCTCTGTAACCATTTAAGAAATGTTTTAATCTTGAAAGGGGTAACTGCAATATCCATGAAGGAACATACCGCTTTTTTGAAATTACTAGTGGGAATTTAAGCCCGTATTTGAATAGCAACAAAAGAATTTTAGAATGCACATATACAATAGGCATACCATTTCGATGAAGTTCAACTATATGAAGCTTAAAGTGTCGCTTAATAATCTTCTTAGCTTTCTTCACCAAGTAGTCGTTCGATGCAAAAGCTATAAAATAATTGCCTTTTTTAAAACAATAAGAAGCTTCTGCTACACAAAATCCTAAGAACCATAACAAATCGTTTGTAAGTTTAACTTTTACTGGAAAAAGAACCTTGTTTACTCTTAGGTAAGCATCCTTAGGAATTCTTATGCCTAATTTTTTAATTATGGGGAGCGGTAAACTTCGCAGCTTTTTGTACCTCCTCCAAGCAAAATACGAATTCTTAAATGTACATTTTTTCCTTTCTTTGTACAGTATTCTTATTTTATGCTTATTTTGTTCTATCAGTGGCAAGAGCTTATCAGAAACTACAGAAATGAACCACAAGTCTTCTTCTGGTAAAGATTTAAAAAGTACGTTTAGTAAGTTTATCCCCTTAACATCTTTCTCTATCATTGGTAGTTTAGAAGGAATTGCTACATAGTCGCCAACATTAAGGTTCCTAACAGGAATAGCTTCGAGCTTACCTTTTGTAAGAGGACTACTTCTCCACCTCGGTACCCATTTAAATACACTGTGATCCCCAGTTACTTTCACATGCCTCCCGTATCTTGTAACAATTTCAAATGCATCTTGATTATCGTTTTTATGTCTTATCAAATCAGAAACTTGATGCAAATTCGTTTTCCCTGTAAGAGGGTTAAATGCTGGCACAAAAATTAGATTGTTGCAAAACGAACCTATTCGGGGATCAAAAAATTCTTGAGCAGATTCCACATGCAACTCACCATCATTAATTGCAATTATCCTTTCATCTGCCAAAATACTATTCGAAGGTCTCAAAATAACAAACTTCATTCCATATAGCTCAGAATAAATCTTGCAAAGATTTTCTCCATAAATTTTGTGAACATTGTAAAAAGTTGAAGGATTGTAAGGAAATGTTTCATCAGCAATTTTCGGCTCAGGTATATTGCCTAAAACACTTCGACTTGAAGTATAAATTATTAGAGCATTGTCATTCCACTTTCTACAAGCTTCAAAAAGTCTAAAAGTACCTAGACAGTTTGATCTAAAGTCTTCATGTGGGTAATCAACAGATAAGAAGGTGCTAACTTGAGCTGAAGCGTGAATTATTGCGTCAAAACCTTGAACATCTTCTTTTTTTATATCCTCTACATTTTTTTGAATTAATGGTATGTCGGGAATATTTTCCTTTCTTCCTGCACTCAGATTGTCCAAAACAGTAATTTTGTTTTTATCCTTAAGCAAATCAACTATGTGACTGCCAATGAAGCCGGCGCCGCCCGTGATCAGAATATTTCTTCCTTCTATCATTCCATCACCACAAATTCTTGTTTTTCATTTTTTCCCTAATAATAGGTCCGAATTTTTCATTCCTAAGAGCGAATTCAACAAAAGTTGTTACATAATCCTCTATAGTTCCCAAATCATAATGTGCAACATTTAAAGGCAGGGCAAAAATCGAGAATCCTTTTTCTATCAGTATCTTCATGGAATCTGTAATTTGATATTCCCCTCCAGCACCAGGAGGTCTCTTAAGTGTTTCTCTAATTGCATCAAATATCGCCGGCTCGAAGACATAACAGCCAGCAAGTGCCCAATCACTTGGCGCCTCCTCTTTTTTTGGTTTTTCAATCATGTCAAGAACTTTAAAGCTATCTCCAATCTTTTCATCAGAGAGCTTAAGTATCCCCCAGCGTTCAACATCCTTAACTTTCATCATACCTACAGTTGCGACCAAATTCTTGTCATAAATTCTGGTGTTGACATGAGCGTCTATCATCTCTTTGAGGTATGTGGACGGTGTTATAATCGTATCTCCAAAGACAACAACAAAGGGTTCATTCCCAACTAATGATTTTGCTCTTCCTATCGCATCAGCTACCCCTATCGAATCGCTTTGTGTTGTAAATAAAAAGTTAAGACCGTTCAGTTCTTTTATTCCTTCATTACCTTCGGATTCTGGAGATGAAAAATAGTCCATCAAAGCATGCTTCTTGTAACCACTAACAATTATAACATCTTCAATCCCTGCGAGTTTGAGGGAATGGGTTATATGATGGATAGCTGGTTTATCAACTATTGGCAAAGTTTCCTTGGGCATGGCAAGTGTTAATGGTCTTAATCTGATTCCTTTTCCTGCCGCTGGAATAACTGCTTTTCTTATCACTCTCTTACACCTTTTTCTTTTTTGAGATTTTCATTAATTTCATGAACAGCTTTTAAAAGAATTGGATTATGCCCTATTTCTTCTGAAAAAGAAATAAATGCTCGAAGATCTTTTGGGAGACACTTTCCTCCAAAAGCAAGCCCATGCACTGTTCCGTATTTACCTATTCTTTTATCCATGCCTACCACTTGGGCGACGAAATTCGAGTCAACCCCTAGTTTTTCGCATATACAATAAATTTCGTTCCAATAGGAGATCCTACTTGCCAAAGCAGAATTCGAAGCATATTTAATAAGCTCGGCCGTCTTAATGTTAGTCCTAAAAATAGGAACATTCAAAGGCTTGTATAATTGCTCAACAATATCACCAGATTTTTTGTCAAGCTCTCCAATAACAACTCTTTCCTCTGAAAAAAATCCTCTTTTCATGGTAGCGTCATCAGACCAAGAACTGTGTATCTCAGTCAAAAACTCCGGATTCATGCAAAGCCCTATGTCTTTACCACATTTTTTTCCAGAAATCTTCTCTAGAATTGGTTTTACAACCTCTTCAGTAGTTTTTGGCACAACTGTACTTTTAATAACGATTGTATAATAATTTTTCTTGTTCTTTAGAGCTTTAGCAATGTTCTCTGTGGCAGACTTAATAAAACTCAATTCAATTTTTCCATTTACAGATGGTGTTGGGACGGAAACGAAAGAAATATCTGAATTTTCAATCGCCTCATTTATGTTTGTAGTGGATTCAAGCCCCTTCTGCCTAAATTGCTCTACTTTTTTCTCGTCTATATCGTAGAAAATGACATCGTTGCCGAGCTCTTTAAAACTCATACCTACAATAGTTCCTACAACACCGCTTCCGATTATGCTAACTTTTGCCATGTTTTTCTTATATTCATTTACACAATATAGTTTAAAAATGTTATTACCGAAAGTGTTAAATATTAATAACATTGTATTAAACATTATGAAAATTAGGGTCTCATTGAGTTTGGATCAAGAGTTGGTCAAAAAAGTTGACTCAAGAATAGATGGGACAAATATAAGATCCAGATCAGATGCTGTGGAAAAATTATTAAAGGGATGTGTTGTTGATAGGAAACCTGCTGTGATCTTAGCTGGTGGAAACCCGGACAAGCTTTTGATAAAAGAACTTGACACTTACAGGCCACTGGTTAGCATAGGTAATAAAAAATTAATTGAGGATATCATTCAAAGGTGCAGGGAAGCCGAATTTGACGATATAATTATCATAGGCTTCCCAAACATGATTGCAAATTTGTATGAAGTTCTTGGAGACGGAGAAAAATATGGTGTTGATATAACTTATATAGAAGAAAATAAAGAGTTAGGTTCAGCTAAGACTTTAGAGCTAGCAAAAAAATACATAAAGACAGATTTCTTATTCTTACCTTGTGACCACTGGTTTGATTTTGACCTAAAAAAACTTTATGAATTTCACTTAAGCTATAATGGACTTGTCACACTGGCTATACATACAAGAACCAGCTTCGACTGGAAAACTAGTGTTGTCGAAATGGATGGTTATAAAATTGTAAATTATGAAGAATACCCTAAAAAACCTAAAACACATTTAATCTCAGTTTTCATAGGATTTATGAAGAAGGATATATTCAATTACATCCCACCCGGAGAAGTGAAATGGAGCCTCCAAGAAAACATGTTTCCAAAACTAGCAAATGAAGGCAAACTGGTTGGGTATCCAATAGCAGGAAACTGGATAAATGCACATACGAAACAGGATGTAGAAAAAATAATAAGCATGAGAAAACAAAAATGACTGTAAGTGAATCGAATGCAAATAATTAAAAATATAAGGGTTATTGTAATTTTTTTACTTCTCCTTGTTTCTTCGTATTTTCTAGCATCGCCATTTGTTTTTAAAAAATCTGGAGTTATTGTAACCTCATTTTCTAAAGACAGCAAATGCAGCCAATTAAAAGAAGGAGATATAATAACTCAGATCAGCGGGTCATTTATAAGAACATTGGAAGATTTTGAGAGGGCTGCTGCTGCCGTAAAAAGTGGAGAGTATGTAGCTATGGTAGTAAATAACGGCCCTGGAGATTGTGTTGCTATTCATGATGGAGACATTGGTTTAAATGTTGCTGGAACTCCATCAGGGCAATTGAACTTTGGAATTGATATTCAGGGCGGAACTATAGCAACAATCAGCTTAGATGGAACAACAACTCCTGCTGATTTAAACAAGTTGGCACAGACTATTGAAAAAAGAGTCAAATTTTTTGGTCTTCCACAAACTTATGTCTACACTTCTAATAACACAATAAAAATAGCAAGTTTAACGACTGAGAGGATAAGTGCGTTAATTGTACCTGGTGAATTTAAAGCAAAAATTACGCAAGAAGTCGGACTGGAAAATTCAACCGGAGTTATTAAAATTGGAAACAGATTATATGATGTTAAACAATATAACACAAAAATAAGTGTTAATGGAACTGCGTATTCTCCTGGTCAAAGCTTCATTCTAGAAGACATTAAATTTGATTTAATTAATGCGACAAATAACTCTTTTACCGCCGAAGCAAATATTTTCACTAATGATGATATCTCCAAAATTTTCACCGGCTATGAAAGATACAATCCAGATCTGAGGAGTTATGAGTTCTACATACCTTTGGAAATATCAAGAAGCGCTTCTGATAGATTCATAAAAATAGCAAAAGGATTAAAATCTTCGCTCACAGGTAGTCAAATCATACTGCAAGGTCAGGTTGTTTACTATCTTGATGGCGAAACGATAAGTAAACTAAACATACCATACGACATGACTATAAAAGAAATTAACAGTATTTCTGTAGTTGGTTTTGGAAGCACTAGAACGCAGGTTGCTAACCAAAAGACTAAGATATTAGCAATGCTCCAGTCTGATGTGTTGCCTGTAAATCTAAAAATTACTGGGATAGAACCTCTTGAACCAAAATCTAAACTAACAGTTATTTATGCTTCCGTTTCTTTTGCATTGTTTTTACTGCTTGCAGTTGTTTCCACATTTTATTTTAGATATAAAAGTGTCAAGCTTGGGAGTTATGCATTGCTAATGGGTTCGATTGAAATTGTTCTTATTATCGGTATTGCTGCGTTGACTCAGGGAATTTACTCTCCAAGTTGGATAATAGACTGGCAAACAATTATTGGGATAATCGCGGTTGCGTCTTTAAGCTCAATTCAGCTATTATTGATTACAGAAAAAATGTTAAAAAATAAAATCATGAATCTGAACTACAAATACAAAAAGATGATAAGCTTACCGATGCTTCTAAATATTTTAGTTCTTATTGTGTCTTTTCTAATGCTTTTCACAACTTGGAAAGGATTTGGGTTATCCCTATTAGCTGGACTGGTAATAGAAGTTGCCTTGACGAGATCTATATACAAGGATATCGTGACATCCTCCCACTCATAAATGATGTGGGCTTCCAATCGTGTCGCCACGAAATATAGTTCCTGTTTCATAGACCGTTGCCTTCGTTTCCGTTGGTCTTACACAATCTCCGTCAGGCGTATAGGTTTGGGAATGCCCTTCCCTACCGTTAATATTTATAGACGCATTCAAGTCCCTGTTTATTTTCAAGCCACATCCACAATTAAATGTTCTCCTATTCAAAGGCATTTTAATCTTTCTTTCACAACTTGAACAAGTTTGTGATGTATATTTTGGTTCTACTTTTATCACTTGCCCACCGTTTGTTACAACTTTGTAGGACAATATATTGACAAAAGTTCCCCATGAGGCGTCAGCAATAGATTTAGCCAAATGATGATTTTTCATCATGTTTGGAATTTGTAGATCTTCAACTTTACAAATTCCATAAGTTTTTGATAAATCAGATGTTATCTTATGGATAAAATCCATCCTTTGATTTTCTATTTTTTGGTATTGTCTTGCCAATCTCGATTTCGCTTTCTTCCTGTTGTTTGAACCTTTTTTCTTTCTTGAAAGTTCTCTATGAAGCCTTGTTAATTTCCTTTCAGAATTTATCAAACATCTTGGATTTTCGATTGATACTCCATCAGAAAGCACAGCATATGTTTCAAGACCGACATCTATTCCAACACTACCTTTTGTTTTCACTTTCTTTGAAGGATATTCCTCGCATAAAAATATGGCAAAATATTGGTTTGATTTGTTCCTCTTTATTGTCAAAGTTTTTACTTTTCCTCTTATTTCCCTATGCTTTACAATAGGTACATTGCCAATTTTTGAAACTGATAATCTTTTGTTTATGATTTTGAAAGACCCGTTATTCTGTGGATAAGTTATGCTTTTGACAGATGATTTGAAGCGAGGGAAACCTTTCTCTTTACAATTCTTATCCTTAACTCTCCTGAAAAAGTTTTGATAGGATTTGATTAATCTATCTCTCATATCTTGAATGACTTGGGAATAAACAAAATTGACTTGGTTGTTGTTCTTGAATCTTTTTATCAATTTATTCAATTCGACCCTATTATTAAGATATTTGTGAGAATTTTTATATGATTTGTTACATTCATTTAGAAGGAAGTTGTAGACATTCTTGCAAATATCAAATTGTGTTTGTATCTTTTTCCTGCTGTTTTCTGCTTGGATATATCCTGAATTTATATGCTCTCATTTCAATAAACCTTTAATCACTTCATTGATACTTCTTAATTTTTTATTAATACGAATTATTTGTAGTTTTTGCCAAATTTTATCTTCAACTTTAATATTTTTCATATATTATATTTATCTATTTATCTATAAATAATTATTGGTTCGCTCTCATCCCACAGTTAAAGTATGTGGGGTTTCCCGCTCACATTGCTAAAAATGGTGATATCTTTTTAATTGTGCCAAATACAATTTTTTCTGAAATAAGAATAGGTAATAGGATACCAATGATGGCAGCGACTATGATATCAGAAGGATAATGAACTCCGATGTATAAAGACCCAAAAGGTATCAAAATTGTTAGATAAAAAATTGTGAGAAACCTAGCAAATTTTGGTCGCTTAGGTAGAAAATAAATACATAAGAAAGATACGAGGACATGTGAAGATGGAAATGAAGGGTCTGTCTTAATTATTCCTGTTTTTATGTCTGGATACAATTCATGTGGCCTTGGTCTTGCAATCGAATATTTTAAAAAATATATTAATAGTAACCCTACAGCCAAAACTGTAATAAAATGTGCTAGCCTCTTTTTTTGTCTGCTCTTCCAAAAATAGAAAATTGAAAGCAAAACAAACATATAAAGAGAATAAACTATAAACACGAAAAAGAGAGATATTTGTGGTGAAAATGTTTTGTTTAGAATTCTTAACAAAGTAATATCGAAATCAGTTGGTTGCACTGAAATACCTCGATTTTGCTCCGCCTGAATAAAACAGCATTTCTCCCCCGCAATCTAGACACTTCCCCATCAATGGAATTCTCCTAGTTACCTTATTGCATTTGTTGCAGATGAACCCTTCTATCTCATTCACCGGTTCTTCTCCTGTCTTGTTCTTAATAGCATCGGCAAGAAGCATTTGCCTACCAATACCTATAAGTTCTGACTTATTTATTCCGATTGCTTCAAAGACTCTTTCCAAGGGTGGGAGAAGCTGACTCTCCATATAGTACTTCGAATCTATTTTTAATTTATGCTGCTTTACGTAATCAGGATCTTCTGCTCTATCAGACATTAATTGCAAACCTTGCACAATAACAAACCCAATTCTATCACCAACGCCAGGGGCTGAAGCTGGTGATCTTTTTTTCAATTTTTTAACAAGTTCTATGTGCGGCTGTATTCCTTTGTAGTCCTTCAATGCCTTGGATACACTCTTGGTTATGACAAGGTCTTCTACCGAAATTTCATTTTTTTCTAATTTGCCCAAGATATTCTTGACATAACTGAATGCTTTTTTTGTATTCTGCTCTTTAAGTATAATTTCCAAAACATCGTAAAGCGTTCTTGACACAAGATCGCACCAATCCCTGCGGACAGTTTCTATACCTTTCATAATAATTTTTTCTTCCCAAGTGCCGTTAATTTTTTCAAAGCTCAGTCCAGCGTACCTTTTTTTAGTTAAAACCAGCAAACTTTTGAAAACATTCTCAATTTTGATTTGGACTATACCTTTTAGCTCTTTGTTTATTTTTTCCTCTATTTCCTTACCCATGGTGAAAGCCTGATCAAGATCTGGAGTTTGTAATTTTACCATTAGAGAATCGGTATCGCCATAAACTACTTTGCACCTTTCATCCCGTTCAACTATCTCCTTGGTTTTTTGAATTATTTCCCTCCCACAGCTGGTTATGGCGTTTGCTATGTCTAAGACATAAAATCTTGCCCTGACATAACCTGTATAACCATAAAATGCATTAGCCATGATTTTTAACGCATACTGTTTGGCATCTAAAATTTTCTTCTCCGATTCATTTTTAACTGCCTGCCTTCTAATCCTGTTTCTCTCGTTTATTAAATGATTTACAATCTTCTGAGTAATACCCTCTCTAACTTTTGAGGAAACAAATTTAGCCCCATATGGTGTTTTTATTGTCTCCACTTTCTCATCAGACAATAGCAATGTACTTGGACAAATGTTCCATGCAATAAAAATTGAAGGGTACATCGACTTGAAATCCAGATAAACAACACAATTTGTATGAAGCCCTACCTCAGGTTCTAGAACAAGAGCACCTTTAAGTCCTTTTGCCTCTCTCTCGTCAGTCCTCCTCTGAATCTCTTTAGGTGAAGGCTTACAGGGGACAACAAATTCTTGCTTATTAAACTCCCGCAATAATAAATTTTCTGCTCTAGCTGCTTCTCCACTGTCTAAAACATCCTGAAGAAGAAGCCCTGATACTTTTGCTATTTCGATAAACTTGCCCAACATCTCCTTTTCTAACAGAAGTTTCAAAACTAGCTCAGCGTCTTTTCTAGCATACTCTAATAGTTTTTTTACTTGATTTTCGTCTCCATTCCAATATTTTTCAATCTCGCTGTGGGATATGCCTACTTTTTCCTCATTCAAAAGTTCTTTCGAAACGTCGCCAAGACCATACCTCTTAAGCCTAAGCAATCCCTTGCCGACCGATTCCTTAATTAAATCATAAACATCAGCTACAACCCTACCAGTTAAAGTAGTTCGAAACCTTAAACCAAATTTTTTACACATCATCTGTTTTTGATTGCATCTACCAATAGCTCTTGAAAGTTTATTTACCCTAAACCTCTCCTCAATGTAAGGCATGTCAAAATTGTTACAGTTGAACCCACAAACTATGTCAGGATCAAACGAATTAAATGTTTTTATTAGCTCCTCGAGCATTTCCTTTTCATTTTTAAAGACTAATACTCCGTCACGTTTTTTAATTGATTTCGAGACAAGGACGAGTGTGCTACGAGCTTCAAAAGCTGGATAGAATGACAAGCTTATTATTGCTATTGGGTCTTTCTTTGGGTCCGGAACAGCCTCCTTCCCAGGTACGACTTCTATATCTACACCCATATACTTTAATGGTGCATTGGCATCTTCTTCGATGTTTTTAATAGTTTTAGCAGTTATAACCCTGTCTGCATTGACCGTATGGGTGTTAGCTACCTCACCTATGACTCTGACCCACTTCATAGCAGAAAGACTATAATCAACCATAAACCTGTACTTGAACAAAATATCTGCTTCGAATATATCTTGAACAAGCGCATTCCCCCTGATTTCTTCTCTTACATTGGCAACCTGTGACGGATTCTTTAAGGTAATTTTTAAAAGTTTTGTCTTGTTTTTCTGATAACCTATAGGTAAAAATTTTTCGACTTCTTCAATTTTTACAATAAGCGCACCAAAGTTCTCTTGTATGAATTTAACAGCTTCGTCCTGCCTCTCTTTTTTTGGAAGAATGTAGAAATATGGTAAGAAGTCACGATAAAATGCGCAAACTGTTTTACCTTCCTTGGTCTTGCCAAAAATTCTTATAATTGGGGAATTATCAACCAAAACATAGTCACAATCGATAAGTTGAAAGCTCAGCTCCATATCATATTTTTATGCAAAATCTATTCTAATAGTTTCTCTTGTCTTTAGATTTACCAGCCAAAAGGCTGGGGTTGATACAAAACTACCAGTAGAAATTATGGTGACCCCTTTATAGTTGAACAAAGATGGTGAATGGAAGTGACCGGTTGCAAATATATCTGGAACTATGTCAAGCAGAAACGGATCTTCTTCATAAATCTTTGCATTTAAATCAAAAATGGGATTTATATGCCTTTTTTTCAAAAGATTCAGCATAACAACCTCAGGTGTAGCGCCCCACATGCTCGCATATTTCTCCATAAAACTCCCGTGAGAAAGCAGCATATACAAATCTTCTATTTTGATTAAAGACGGGTTTGGAACGTTTAGATCTACAGCATCAATGTCAGGATCAATTTCTCCTTTAAGAAATATTTTATAACAGCTCACAGGAAGACTTCCAAAAAAATTATTTACATCTTTTTTATCATGCGACACATCACCGAGTACAAAAACATAAAAATTATTATAATTTGCTTTGTTTACCCAGTCCAAAAACTTTTTATAGCTGTCTTTTTTGAATCCATCTTCGTCCATGTGCAAATCAGAAACAAATAAGCAAAAAGCATCTTTATTTGTTTTTGCAACGTTTTTCCTTAATGGTATGTCCGGCCATATAACATTTTTGACCTTAAAATTTTCGATTTGCTCACAAACTACCCCAATAACTTCGTCCAGGACAATTTGTTTATAGTCTGGGGTAGTTTTTTCATCAAAACACAAAGACAAACTCCCTGTTGGGTCTTCTATTGTTGCCTCCATTCGTCCCTCATCCCTATCTTTTACCATGCCAATAACCGAGAACTTTCTAGTTTTTTGAGTAACCTTCCCTATTGACATCAGGTTCATTAGACTTAGTTTTTTTGTAAGGATTTTGCTGATTTTGTCAAACCTGTTTGAAAAATATTGGGCATATTCTTGCGAAGACACCCGCCCCTCTTTGTAAATAGGTTTTTTAATTATCTCGATGTCTACTTTTTGCTGATGAAGTGTTTTTTGGATAAAACTAGAATTTATAATTGAAGGCGCTGCCTCCTCTTCTAAGTTTTCTAAGAAAATATCTATTTTGCTCGGATTGCTGTGAAAAAAATCAAGGCCTTCGGAATCAAGCTGTAACTTTTTTTTCAGGAATAAATTTATTATATCTTGCTTATCCATCTTCTAACCACGAGAATATTATTTTTTAAGAATATAAACAATTAATCCTTCTTGCTAATGTATATTTCCTTGAAAAATATATAAAAGCAGAGAATGGAACATAAATCTGAGTTTATCAAGAGGTGGGATTTGAAAGACATAAAAAATGTTTATGATTTTAAAAACGAAAATAATTGTATGGAAGCTTACAACCCTGAGGAAGTTAAAAAAATCATAGAAATGCTGAATTCAATCAATGCTAAAGTCGAAAAGATTAAAGGTGCTGAACCTACCAAACTTGAAAAGCAGATAAGATACCTGGAACAAAGGCTCAAGTTTTTCAATCCGACAAAGGAAATGCTTGGTTACATAATTGATCAAGTCGAACATTCTAAAATAAAACTAGATCCAGTTCTTTTGGAAAAACTAAAAAGTGAGCTTATCAAGAAAGGATAGTTTTCTATCTTCCCTTTTCATATGGAGCCACAAAGAAGTTTTTCTTTATGCACGACATATAATGCGGGAGGTTGGATTTGAACTATTTAAATTTACACTTCTTTTCTGCTAATGTATATTTCCTTGAAAAATTCTTCTAGCTATTTTTTCAACTGATAGACGGTAAGACCAGTTTTGCCCTCAATCTTTGAATGCGGTAGAGGCATCGGTTGAACCTTCCCTATTTGCACTAGTTCGTCCAGATACTTCTGAACTGTATTCCAACTAACAGTTCTGCCAACCTTTGGTGAAATTGTCTTTGCCAAGGAAGATACTGTAAGAGGCAGTTGTGTTGAGGAAAGGACTTCCAAAATACTAGTTTGGATTAATCCTCTTTCATTCGGTCTCCCACGCTTCATAGTTATTTTCTATGACTTTACATATTTATCTAACTGTGGTAAGAAGACCACTTCTATGGCAGGCTGCTTGTCAACCAACCAATTGCAACAGCAAGTGAAGGCAATACTCGTTGCATTAAATCGCCTGATGTCAGTTGCAAGCCACCACTTTTAAATGGTGGTAGTTGACTAATTTTTACAAACTTTCCAAATCAATTCAATTTAACTGTTATAGATTTATCTTTTCATCCAACTTTCTAGATTTGATGAATCTATACCTTTTTGGATTACCACCATATGGTACTTCTTCTATCATTCCTGAAGCCTTAAGTCTTGCTAATCTATGATATGCATTCGCCATTGACAATTTTAATGTCTTTGCAATATCTGAAACAGTGAATATCTTGTTTCTTAAATTTGACTCCAAATTAATTTCAGCTTCATTAATAAACATGTATTTTTTTGTTGATTTTTTTGATGTTTTTACTGGTGAGTTGTAGTAGTAAGTTTCCGGGTCTGGTTTTTTAAGAATGTGTAACCCTTTACCACCAAGGGTCATAATCCCTATGTTAGTAAGTGTGTTTGTTTCCTGGAGAATCTTCCAAATTTTTTTAAGGAAACTAATGGGAGCTAGGAGATAGACATGAGAGTAAGTTCTTTTCGCATTCAATAATTGACCTATGGTTGAGTGTTCGTCTGATCTAGTTCCTTTTGCTTCAACAGCAAAACGTTTGTCATCGGAAAGAATTTCGTAATCTATTCTGCCGTTCTCTACAGGGACCTCTTTAGCAATTTTTATTTTGGAGTCTATTGCATATTTTTCAAAGAATTTTTTGACTATAACTTCGTTCACAAGTATTCATTATAGTTTATCTTTATATTATTTATGATGTTTATATAATGTATAATATATAATATATAAGTCGGAGAAGTTATACAAATTCGTTGGAATTCTCATAATTAATGTTTGAGCCCCGTGAAAAAGTTCATAAAAAATAAAAAACAACAGATAGTACCAACCTTGACTTTTATTTGATTCTTTTCATTAATTAACTAAAGATAGAAACTTCATAAAAATTTTGTCAATCCGTTAATTAAAAAGAACTTTGCTATAACAGCCCTGACTACCTGTTCCAACCCTCTAACTGGAGTATAATTGGTTGGGTTTGAGTTCCTAATTTTTTGAACCAAGCCAAACCTTTCCAGAGTGTTTAGCCTCTTCCTCAACGCTTCAATACCTATTTTCAAGTGGTGACTTTCTCTCATCTCCTTGAAAAGTAGTGGGAAACAATAAGGCTGTGTGTCATTTGGGAATTCCTTCCCAGTCATGTAGAATTTGCGGAGCAGTTGTACGTCAAGAAAATCCAATCTATCAGCCAGCGCCAACACATTGTCTAACTCAGTGTTTTCCTGAGCCGGTGGCATTAGAAGAGTAGGTTGTTTCATGTAATCTCCGATAGTATTTAGAAGATTAGCACATATGAAATAAAAAAGAATTTCGGTATTAAATACATCATATCAAATTGATTATTTTTACCGTTGTTTTTTCTTTTTCAATGGTTATCAGACCACAATACCCTTCTGGAAACCTCCCCGTATTAATCAATTTTGTGTTCTCAAGTTCGTCAATTCCTCTCGCTTCGTGGATGTGGGCGCTTATAGCAGCATCAGGTTGGTTCTTCTCAATGAAGTTTCTTATGACCTCTGATCCAACATGCGCCCCACTACTTATAACATCGATTTTTGTTCTTGCTGGGGGCATGTGAGTAACTTGTACCTTCTTTTCGCATCTTCTAACCAGCTCGAAACCTGCTTCCAACCCCTTTTGGAATTCGTTCTCGGTTGGTTCTAAAGGGGTCCCGAATGGTGTAGCAGCCCCACCAATTCCATAGAACCCAATATTTTTAACAATTTTACCTGTGCCATGCAAACTTATATTCTTTTCCTCAAAAAGGGGTATGAGTTCTTTATCCAAGTTGCCTGGTACTGCTAGAATTGGCTTCCTCAAAGAATTCAATTCTTCCAGTATGAGTATCCCTATATCAACTTTCTCAATTCCTCTAGGGACATTCTGATCGCTGAAATCACCAGGTGCGACTATGACGTCAAAATTTAACAAAGCCAATTTGTCTATGTAAGTCATCATATTTTCTATATCATTATGTATGTCACTGATTACCAAGATGTTCATATAACTAACCTTTTATTTTATTTTTAAATACCACACATTTAATTTAATGGTTTTATCTAAATCTAAAGGGTATCGGGCAGAAAGAAAAATAAGAGGTATTTTTGAAAGTTACGGGTGGAAAGTGGTTAGGGCAGGTGCCAGTCTGGGTGAAGCAGATCTGGTTTGCATAAAAGGAGGCAAATGCGTCTTATTGCAGATTAAATCTACAAGGAAAAAAACATTTTATTATTATGATTATATGAAAAAAACTCTGGAAGGAGTCCCATTCTTCCTTGTAGTTGATTTTGGTTATAGCCGAATAAGAATTCTTCACCCCAAAGCAAAAACTAATATTAATGATGGGTTGAGCATTGCCGATTTTCTACTAAAATTTAAAGAAGGAAGGAATACTATATAATAAGGTGATTGGGTGCCGATATTAGTGAAAGACATTATGTCAAAACCAGTGATAACGATAGAAGAAACTAAAAGTGCGAGAGATGCAGGGACTCTGATGAAAAGGACAAGAAAAGGCTGTTTGGTGATAACAAAAAACAAAAAACCTGTTGGAATTCTTTCAGATAGTGACTTGATAAAAAGAGTGATTGCTACAAATCTAAAAGCGAGTCAAGTCAAACTAAGCAAAATAATGAGCAAGCCACTTGTCACTGTGAAGTCTGAAGATGATATACTTGTCGCAGCCAGGAAGATGAGAAAAACCAATATTCACAGGCTACCTGTTGTAGATAAAGGGAAGGTTGTCGGTCTTGTTTCTTTGTCAGACATAGCTAGGGCATCACCTGAAATGATTGATTTGCTTGAGTTCAGGCTGAAAATGAGAGAAGAGCCTTTTGCAATAAAAGAAGAGTTCACTTCTGGGATATGCGACTCTTGTGGCAATTACAATGAAGATTTGAGAAACCTTAATGATCAATGGTTGTGCGAAAGTTGCAGGGAAGAAGCCGAAGAAGCTTAGTTCACAATTCCTCTCCGAAAGGAAGCTTATGGTTTCAACCATAAGAGGAATTTCGAATTATATTAAATACTTAAATTCTGAAGTATAATTATTTGATTGGATTAGTGGTATGAAACGAGCAGTTTTATTACAGACATTAGCTACAAAATCTAAAGATAATCGACTTGAAGAATTTATGGATAAAGCCATTTCTGAATTCAACCGACTCCTTTCTGAACGAGAAGGGTGCAGACGGTTTATGGAATTCCACCATAAAACATTATCAGTTAGCAAGAAAAACACCTCTTTCAATATTCAAATCATATGTTCTCTTATCCGTGATGTTTGGAAAAAGAAAGCCAATAAAGTTAATGGTTTGACAGTCAAGTTCAATGTTCCAAGAAACTGCAAGATTTTCAACACTAAATCCAATTTCTTTGTTGATTTGGGGTTGTATCCAAGAAACAGAATAGCTGTTCCAATCAAACAGAATAGAAATTATCAGAGACTCCAAAGTCTGATTAATGGTGGTTGGACTTGTAAGACATTCGGTCTGACCAAAGACTTGCAGATTGTTGCTTATCTTTCTATGGAAAAAGAAATCCAACAAAGAAAAAATGTTTTGGGAGTAGATGTCAACGCCAAGTATTTCGCTGTCTCTGTCATCAGCCCAGAAGGAAAAGCTCTCTATCAGACCTATCTTGGAAAACAAATTTGGGTCAAGAGAAAGAAATTGATGGAAAGAAGAGCTTTGCTCCAATCTCTGAATGCTGAAAGAAAACTCGAAAGGATTAGAAATTATGAAAGGGATTTTGTCAAGACCAATCTCGGTCAAGTTGTTCGAGAAATAATTAAAATAGCTAATAGGTTTGATGCTGACATTTCTGTTGAGAAACTCAAGAAGTTCAAATCCAAAGGCAGAAGATTCAATAAAACTGTTATGAGGATTCCTTTTTATAAATTCAAGCAAATCCTTGAGCAAAGATGTTTTGATAATAACATCAGGCTGAACACAGTGGATAGTTGGCACACTTCCAAATGGTGTAGCCACTGCGGTGCTTTGGCTAACGGGCATAGCTCCAACTATTCCCTGTTCAAATGTAAATGTGGACAGATAGTCAATAGTGATAGAAAAGCCTCTTTGGCTATTGCTGTCAAATCCCTCTTGGAGCGGGTAAATACCACTAATCCGAGTATTTCTATCCAGATTTCCAAGAGACGAGTTGCTGTAACCCAGCTCTTGCGTCCAAATGTGGTTGTTGGTTTGCGTTCTGTGAACCATAATCATCAACCTATGGAAAGCTCCCGACCTTAAGTCGTGGAGTAGGTTACTCGAAAAGGATTTATTCTTAGACCATCATAGAGATATTGCCCTAATATCACTGATCTGTCATGTTTGTAACTAATACTTTAGAAGAGCTGCAAAGGGGATTGAAGAGCATTGATAGAGCGATGATTATAGTTGAAGGCAAGAATGACAAAAAAGTCCTCGGTACGCTCGGGTTTGCAAATGTCCATGCTATTTCTGGCAAATCTCTTTATAATTTTGTTGAGGAAATTAAGTCTGATGATTTGAAGTCTGCATTAATACTGACCGATTTCGATGAAGAAGGGGAGGAAAAAAATTCACAACTCACCCATCTATTACAAAGTGAAGGGGTCTTTGTAAACTCTTTCATGAGAAAAAAATTCAAAAGGTTATTAAAAGTTCACAGGATCGAAGAGGTCCATTTCCTTAAATTATTGGAGGATGATTATCATGGCAAAGCTTGCTCAGTCTACGATAAAATATTTAATAGAAGCCAATTTCACATGCGAAGGAATGGTGGAAAAACCAGATGTGATAGGGGCGATATTCGGTCAAACAGAAGGATTGCTAGGGGCTGACTTGGACTTAAGAGAGTTGCAAAGGACTGGGCGAATAGGGAGAATAGATGTTGAGATCAATTCAGACGAAGCAAAAACTTCTGGGAAGATAATAATCCCTTCTAGTCTAGATAGCTCTGAAACAGCATTGATAGCAGCTTCATTAGAAACGATAGAAAGGATTGGCCCGTGCTACTCAGAAATAAAAGTAAGCAATGTTAAGGATGTCAGAGCAGACAAAAGAGAGTTTATGTTGAACAGGGCGAAGGATATTCTGCAAAACTTATTCATCGAAGAGATACCATCTACAGCAACACTCAGCGAAAAAATAAGAGAGAGTGTAAGAACAACTCAGGTTCAGGAATATGATGGGTTGGTTTGTGGGCCAGACGCTTTAACATCCGAGGAGATAATTATTCTAGAAGGCAGAGCAGATGTTTTAAACTTGCTCAAAAATGGGATAAAAAATGTTATTGCAATAGGGGGAGCGGTAATACCGCAGAGCATAATAGATTTTTCAAAACAAAAGACTACAACTCTGTTTGTTGATGGCGACAGAGCTGGCGAGCTCATAATCAAAGAGATGATGCAACTTGCAGATGTAGATTATATTTCCAGAGCTCCAAATGGGAAAGAAGTCGAAGAACTTTCGAAGAAAGAGATATTCAAGGCTTTGAGGGAAAGGTTAACAGCAGAGCAGTATAAGGAACAGAGATCAAGCGGGGGATCTACCGAAGTTTAGCATCATAAATAGAAGAATAAACTGGACCAGTTTTCTTTAGTTCACTCTTTATCAATTGAATCGACGAGACAAGCAAAGGTATATTCTCGGTTTTTATAGATTTGATTTTCTGCACTGCAGATTGCTTATCTCTAATGTTTTTAACTCTGCATAGAGTCAGATGAGGAGGATGTGAGTCTCCACCAATTCTTTTTAGAACTTCTCCGGTAATTTTTTCAATATTGCTAGCCCTATCGATCACATCAAGCGCCAAAACTCTTATGTAATTCTCATTCGGTATCATTTTCATACCATCAATAACAACATCAAAACTGGAAAATTCTGTGCAAACCGAGTCAAGATTTTCGGATATGCTTTTGATTTTGCTATTGTCTGTTTCTCCTAGAAAAGACAAGCAGATGTGAAGGTTCTCCCTTTCAACAAATTTACAGTTCATCGGAAGATCTGGCAGCTCTCTTTTAATAGATTCCACATATTCCTTCAATTCTTCCGGTATCAATATACCAATAAAACATCTTACCATACTTTTTTATTTTATAAAGTTAAAGTATTAATTAATTCAAATACACTATAGGTGGAATAATGGTCGAAACAAGAGTAAGAGCTGCAGACATAGTTGGCAAAACAATTATTAGTGAGGAAACTGGTAGAAAGTTTGGAGTTGTCTCAAACATAGATTTCATAACAGAGAGTGGTGAGCTATTGAATGTTATAGTCGAGCAACCAACCAAGCATTTGAGTGATTTGAACCTAAAAGCGGATGAAAGCGGGAGGTTGTTAATCCCATTCAGCGCAGTTAAAAGCATAGGCGACTTTGTAATTGTCAGCGAAAACGAGCTAGTCTAATCCAAGTTATGTCAACTTCATCAGTTCTCCATTTTTGCCTAATGCTACTCTTTTCTATGTTGATTTTTTGTCCAGATTTATAGGCCAGAATTCCTGTCCAAGCTATCATAGCACCGCAATCTCCGCTATACTCTTGAGGAACGACATAAAGCTTTGCCCCTCTTTCTCTAGCCATAATTTTTACCATCTCTTGAAGCCTTTTGTTGGCGGCTACACCACCAACTAATAGAACTTCTTTTTTATCGGTATGGGCAAGCGCGCGTTCAGTAACTTCTGCCAACATTGCAAAACAAGTTTCTTGAAAACTATAGCAAATATCCTCCTTTTTTGCGCCTTGTCTAAATTTCTTGATAGTATCTGTCAAGATACCGGTGAAAGAAAGGTCCATGCCTTTTATGGTGTACGGGAGTTCAATATAACTACCATTTTTTGCAAGTTTTTCTATTTCCATGCCACCAGGCATAGGAAGTTTCATCTCTCTTGCCAAAACATCAAGCGCATTTCCAATAGGTATGTTCATCGTCTCGCCAGAAATCCTGTACCTCCCTTCAGCAAAAGCGATGATTTGTGTGTTTCCTCCAGATAAGTAAAGAACAACAGGATCTTTTGATTTTGTGGTGAGCTTGCCAATTTCTATGTGAGCTATCTGATGGCAAACTGGTACCAGAGGGATTTTATACTTTGATGCCAGATACCTAGCTAGCGAAGCTCCTACATTAAGGCAAGGAGGCAATCCAGCACCCAAAGCGATGGAAATAATGTCAATATCCCTCATTTTTGTATTTGCCCTTGCAAGGGCAAAGCTGAATGTCTTTATAGCATTTATAGTGTGATGCTCTGCGGCATCCCTTGGTATAATCCCTTCCCCCAAAGATGGGGAATAAACCGATTTCTCATTAGCTAGAATTTCTCCTTTATCATTTACTATTCCTATACCAAATGTGTGCGCAGTCGATTCAATGCCAAGGCATATTAATTTGTTCATGAATAACTTGTTTAAATTCAAAACCAATAAATAGTTGTGGTTAGATGAAAAACGAAGAGCTGATCAAAAAAGTTCTTGAAACATCCAAATTTAAAAAGTTAAATCCTGTTCAAGAGCAAGCTGTAAAACATGGTCTACTTGAAGGGAAAAATCTTGTGATATTTGCCCCTACTGCATCCGGGAAAACTCTCTGTTGTGAATTGGCCGCTGTAAAAACAATCATGGAAAAGAAAAGTAAGGTTATTTACATGGTGCCTTTGGTTGCATTAGCGTCTGAAATTTTTTCTGAATTCAAAGGGAAGTACGAAAAACTAGGTATAAAGATTGCCTTGTCAGTTGGCGATTTAGATTCTTCAGATCCTTGGCTAAGAAATTATGATTTGGTGGTCGTTTCAAATGAGAAGATGGATTCACTTATGAGGCATGGAGCAGAATGGATCAAGGACATAGAGCTAATAGTTTGTGATGAAGCACATTTACTGAATGATCCATCTCGCGGCCCAACTTTGGAGATAACATTGACTCTTTTAAGGAGATTGCTTCCTCATGCGCAAATTCTAGTTTTATCAGCAACGATAAAGAACGCAAAAGAACTTGCTGAGTGGTTAGATGCGAATTTGGTAATCTCTAAGTGGAGACCGGTAAAACTCTATTCTGGCACAGCATTTAATTCTCAAATCAAATTCTTGGAGAAAAAAGGATATGAGCTAAATCCGGGTTTACCACCTGAGGCTGCAGTCGTTGAGAACACTTTGAACTTGAAAAAACAAGCTCTCTTTTTCGTTTCTACAAGAAGAAATGCCGAGAGTTTGGCTGAGAAACTCGGAGGTATAGTTAAGCAAAAACTAGCAAGATCAGAGCAGTTGGAATTGAATAAAATCGCGAATAAAATTGAATCAGTTCTTGAAGTTCCAACACAACAATGCAAAAAAATAGTGAGATGTGTTAGGAATGGAACCGCATTTCATCATGCAGGTTTGATGTTTAAACAGAAAAAATTAATAGAAGACAATTTCAAGAAAGGTTTAATCAAAGTAATAGTTGCCACACCAAGTTTGGCGTACGGGGTTAATTTGCCTTCTTTCAGAGTTATAATGCGAGATTTAAAAAGATACTATCCTGGATTAGGGGCGATTTTCATTCCTGTATTAGAAGTTCAACAGATGCTTGGAAGATGTGGGAGGCCTCAGTTCGATTCCTTTGGTGAAGGCATCATTCTAGCAAGAGACGAGGAAGAATCTGAGGAGATAATCGACCACTATATTCACGGTGAGCCAGAAGATATCAAATCGAAATTGGCATTAGAACCAGTTTTGAGAATGCACGCTCTAGCTTTAATTGCTAGTGAATTTTGCAGATCGGAAAAAACTTTACTTGAATTTTTTTCCAAAACATTTTATGCTTATCAATACGGCAAAATTGGGGAAATAGAAGAGAAGATTTTCGAAATTTTGGATAATCTAGTCAAATGGAAATTTATTATCAACCAAAAAGAAAAAATAGTTACCACAAGAGTAGGAAAAAGAGTTTCAGAATTGTACATAGATCCTTTAACAGCTCACACTTTTATCGAGAATTTAGATAGAGCTGTTAAAATGAAAATTCAGCCTTTTAGCTTGTTGCACACCATTTCTGGCACAATCGAAATGGAGCCATTAATAAACGTTAGAGCAGGGGATTTTTCGGAACTGAATGAAACAATAGCAGAAAGAGAAAACCTCTTTTTGCAAAAAATTCCTAAAGAATGGGATTTAGAATTTGATGAATTTCTAAAAAGTGTTAAAACCTCTTTAATGTTCGAAACTTGGATAAATGAAGCTACCGAAGATCAAATATTAACAAAGTATAGAGTTGCCCCAGGAGAACTAAGAGGCAGGATTAAAATTGCAGATTGGCTAATATATTCTCTACAAGAACTTGCTCTACTGCTCGGCTATAAAGAGATTTTAAAAGACATAAGGAAACTTAGAGTCAGGGTAAATTATGGCGTGAAAGAAGAGCTTATTCCTCTGGTTAGATTAAGAAATATAGGAAGAGTCAGGGCGAGAAAACTTTTTTCATCAGGTCTTACTTCGATACAGAAACTGAGAGAGATACCAATAGAGAGCTTGAGTTTGTTGGTAGGGCCAAAGATTGCGTATTCAATAAAAGAGCAACTTGGTGAAATAACTAAGAATTTCAAAGAAGAAAAACAAATTACTTTAAAAAATAAGGGAAAAGCTTTTATTTAGATGTTTTCCTTTTATATTAAATCAGGCGATAAAATTGGAAGAATTAAAAAAAGAATTAGCAAATCTAATGTTTAATTATTACTTCAAAGAAAAAAATGAGAACGAGATTTGGATTAAGCCCGATTTTGAAGTTAAGAAATATCAAAGAAGCGCTTCTACACTGAAAGATGACATCTATAGTTGGATATATACTTATCTAGATTTTTTGATGCACAGTTCTCATTCAATTTTCATGAATGAAAAATTAACAAAAGAATTAAAGAAATTATTTAAATATGGAGAAATACCCTTTGTCGCGGGATTTGGTCTTTTGGCTTCGCATTCTTATGGTTTAATAGAGTATAGGGATAGAACTTATAATTTGTCTAATAATATCATTGGTACATTGAAAAAATTTAGATATGATTCAAAACATCGGAATCAAATGAAGTTTCTTCCTCCATTAGAAACCGAAGAAACCGAAGTAGTGGCATGATTTCATATAAGGAGACAGAAAATTAATTAGTTGCCAATACCAAAATTAATTTATGTTCAAATTTTATGGTTTGCTTGGGCTACTTATAATTATTTTTGCTGAAGCAACTATGTTCCTCAAGATTCAACCATTTGTTTTTTGGGTTACTCCTGCTGTTTGGTTCGGTTACATCCTTCTTGTAGACAGCATAGTGTTTATGCTAAAGGGGAATTCTTTTCTTGTTAACAGAAAATTAAGATTTATTCAACTTTTATTACTCTCTATAAATTTTTGGTTTATTTTTGAATTATACAACCTCTTTATCCCAGGGTGGACCTATGTCGGTTTGTCAAAGTCAAAATTGGAAACCTTCGTTATGGGTTCTTTGTCTTTTGCAGCAATCATACCGGCCATATTTGAGACAACAGAATTGGTTCAACAATTACATATTTTTAGCAAAGTAAACTTGAGGGTGAAAATACATCTTAATAAGTTTCTGGTTAATCTTTTGATTGTAGTTGGGGCAATATTTTTGATTACACCATTTATTTTTGTTTCTGCTTGGGTCTGGGTGTTTGTCTGGACAGGATTTATCTTCTTATTAGATCCAATTTTGTATATTTTTCACGATGAAAAGTCGTTGATAATGTTGACTAAGAAGAGGAAGTTTAACACAATCATTTCTCTGTTTGTTGCTGGGTATATTTGTGGATTTCTTTGGGAATTTTGGAACTATTGGGCGACATCAAAATGGGTTTATATTTTTCCAATTTTGCAAAACATAAAAATTTTTGAAATGCCAGTTATTGGATTTCTGGGGTTTGGACCTTTTGCCTTAGAGCTGTATGTGATGTACAATTTTATCAAATTGTTATTTTCTAAAAGGATTTTACATGGGGTTGCTGGGATTTGAACCCAGGTTTCAAGCGATCTCGTGAAATCCCGAGGCTTGTATCCTAGACCATTCTAGAGTTATTAGCTAGATGACAACCCCAGAAAAGTTTACTTTATTTCAACAGTAATTTTCACTTCTGTTTTAGGGTCTCTCAACTTCTCAATCAAATCTTGGTCTAATTCAAAAGCCGCCTTATCAGCGAGAATGGCCAAAGTGCGGTTATCGATAAAATCAGATTTTCTTACAACAATATCCTCAGTATGAGTTAGTTTCAAAGCTGGAGAACCATAGGCGACAACCTTATCTCTCGTCCCATCTACCTCCAAGGTTATTTCAACTTTCCTCCCTTCTTTTAAAGCGTCCTTCACTTCCTTATTCAAATCTTTGCATGCCTTATTTGCTCTAATAGCAATTATGCAACCTGCATCTTTTTTTATGTCCTTGGCTCTTGTTATCTCAAAGGTGGTAGTATGGGTGGCTGTAACATTTGGATGGCCATAAGCAACAATCTCTTCTTTTGCTTGCTTGATTTCCGTCAAGAGCTTCCATCCTTTCTCAGTCGGCACGTAATATCCACCTTCCATGTACTGAACCATGCCTTTGGCTTCCAACGCTCTTAAGGTGGTTTGTATCATCTCTGGAGTGATCTCTGGCATGGGTCTAGGTTCTTCTTCCTGATTTTTCTTAATTTTTTCTTCAGACATCAATCCACCTTTCTTGCGAATGTCAAAAAACCTGTGTGCATCAAACCAACAGTTTTTGGTCTTGTGTACTTCTCAACTTGCCATTCCCTTACAATATTCTCAACTGTTTTTATATTAAAAAAGCCTTTCTTTTCTATCTCTTTTGTCACTGCTATAACCTGTTCGATATATGGTGAGTATACAACCAAATATCCTCCAGGTTTCAATGCTTTATGAACATGCTTAACAACCTTTTCAGAGTTTTTCATATCTAAGGTAATCAAGTCAACATTCCTTTCGTCAATACCTTTTGTTATATCCTTTTGTTTCAGCTTGATGAATTTCGACAAACCAGAATTCTTTATATTTTCTCTTGCAACCTTTACAAATCTTTTATCATCTTCATAGGTTACTATTTTTCCAGGTTTTATATAACTGGCGAGAAAAATTACAAGAAAACCAGATCCTGTGCCTGCATCGACTATCAAACTTCCCGGAGAAACACCAGTGCACGCTAGGATTAGAGCAATGTCCTTCGGCATCATTATCTGTGGCAATCTTTTTAATTTTTTTTCTAACACATCGGTTATAGTTGGCTTCACTATTTTGAATTCCTTGCCCAGGTGAGTCTTAGTCTTATCCCCAAATTTTTTCTTTTTTAAATCATTTAGATCAAAAATACCGTCTCTAGTGTGTAGCTTACCTTTTCCAACTTCTGTGATATAATTACTATCTTTTGATAGCAGTAAAACAAGCTCTTTTTCTTTCATTTTTTCACAACCCATTCTAAACTCAAAATTTCTGTTAATGAATTTATTACAGCATCAGCATCCTTACATTTACTACCGCTGTTTTCTCTGTCAATTAAAATAGTTTTCATTCCAAGGGTTTTCCCGGTTTAATGCCCTCATTTATGCTATCATCAACTATGCAAGCTTCAAAAGGTTTGATTTTAAGTCTATCTAGTAATTTTTGGAAAATTCCTATATTTGGTTTTAATAAACCTATTTCGTAAGAAAATGCTATTGCATCAAAGTATTTTTTAAGATTATACTTTTTCAGGGCTCGTTTTGCACTGATATCTTCAGTATTAGATATCAACCCTAATTTATTTTTGCCTTCTTTCAATTTTTCCAAAGTAGGTATTGTATCCGAAAATATGGGGATTTCTATATTGTTCCAAATACTCGCTAGTTCATTTGCAAGTTTTTCATCTTTTATTCCTATACGATTGCAGATCTTCGTGAACATTGTTAAGCTATCATTAGAGCTACTGATACAAGATGTTTCCCCAAAAATATGCCAAAATTCTTTTTCATTAAGTAAATTTAATTTTCTGGTTATTTTTTTTGCAATTCCATGCTGTAATTCACTGAAAATTAGAGTACCCCACAAATCAAATATAATTGCCTTTATTATCATTGTTTACTACCTGTATTTTAATCTTACATCGCTCGCAAAATTCTTATGCGCTCACGAATATCTGGGTGGGTTGCATACAAGCTGTCAAGAGGGCTTTTGTTCGGATCAGTAAAAAACAAATGGGATATCGCTTCACTAACTTTCATGTTGCCTTGATTAACTTTCATTATTTTCTCTAGAGCATTTGCTAACCCATCAGGATATCTTGTTAATTCCACTGATGAAGCATCTGCTAAAAATTCTCTCCTTCTTGATACAGCTGCCTGAACGATCCTTACTATTATGGGAGCGAAGATCGCTAAAATAAAGCCGATCAGTATAATCAATCCAAACCCTTTCTCTTCCCTATCTCTACTTCTACCATACCTCCAAGATCTTAGGAGCAAATAACTGATAATGGCAATTAGTCCAACCATAACTGCTACCAAGGTTGCAAATCTTATATCATAATTTCTTATGTGAGAGAGTTCATGCCCGATAACCCCTTCCAATTCATCTCTTTTCAAGTTTTTCAGAAGACCGGTTGTTACTGCTATAGAAGCATGCTCCGGGTTCTTGCCTGTTGCAAAGGCATTCATCTCTTCGCTTTCTATAGCATATATTTTCGGTTTTGGTATCCCAGCTGCAATGCTCAACCCATCAACCACGTCATTAAGATGTGTGTATCTTCTGTCGTCTTCTTCAACCGGTTTTGCATTTGTTGCTGCAAGGACAATTCTATCTCCGTAGCTGTAAGAACCATAAGTGTAAACTATTACAATGCCTACAGCAAAAACAAGAAACAAAATTGACATTTCTGGGGCAAGAATTATGCTGATGGTATAGATTAGTGCGATAAGAAAGGAAAAAACTAGTAAAGAAAGTAAGATAGAATTTCTTTTATTCCTTGCCATCTGGTCGTAAAAGCTGATTTTTTCCATTTAGAATTCCACTTTGACTGGCTTTCTTTCCACTTCTTCCGCTTCAAAGTATTCTTTTGTCGTTTTTCTGCCTATCACCCCTGCGAGCCATGTCCCTGGGATTGTTGTTATCATGTTGTTGAACTGCAGTACGGAGTCATTGTAGAATTGACGAGAATATGCTACCTTGTTTTCTATTCCTTCCAACTGTTCTTGCAGGAGTTTGAAGTTTTCGCTTGATCTAAGGTTAGGATAGTTTTCGGCTATTGCAAAGATTGTTTTCAACGCCTTTGTCAACTCACCTTCAGCCTTAGCCCTTTCTTTGATAGTTGTCGCTCCTAGCATCTTTTCTCTTGCCTCGGTCACCATCCTTATAGCGTCTTTTTCATGTTTAGCATAACCTTTAACTGTTTCCACTAAGTTTGGAACTAAATCTGCTCTTTTCTTCAACTGAACGTCGATCTGTGACCAGGCATTGTCGATTCTGTTTGATAACACGACTATTCTGTTAATGTAGTATACGAACACCATTGCTATCGCTGCTGCCACTAGGATGATTGCTCCAATTATCAACCATGTCAGTTTAAACCACCTCAATTGATTATAAAGTATGTATTTATTTAGTTTATATTATTATAAAAGGTGAATAAAGGCATGAGGCTGTACATAGTCACAACTTTTATTGGTTGTTTTGGTGTAGATGAACACAATAAAATAGTTTCTTTTAAACCTTTTCCTAGAGAACCAGATAAAATTGCTTCCAAACTGAAACTTTCCGAAATTGAAATGATAGACGAAGAGAAGCAAATTCAGAATGAGCTATGGAAGAAAGGTTATAAGGAGTTCATATTCTCTGTTAGGAAGTCCGGAGTAAAGCATACTGAACCAGAAAATGTTGCAGAGCAGTTTGTGAAAGAAAATCTTAGAAAGCTAGCTATTGAAAAGAAAGTTGTTAAGGATCAGGTAGAATTCAATCAACTTCTAACAAAAGTTAACATAGAACTAACAAAAGTTAAGATCAAGAGAGCGATAGAAAGAGACGGTTTGATAATTTATTTTAATGGGGCAATAGAGGAACTTGACAAATCTATTAATATTTTTGTTGAAAGATTGAGAGAAATTTATGGCATGCACTTTCCTGAGATGGACAGAATAGTAAGCGACCATGAGAAGTTTGCCAAAATAGTTGAAAGGTTTGGTTCAAGAGAAAAGATAGAAGACCCTGAGCTGAAACAGCTTGCACGAAAGAGCATGGGGATGGATTTGAAAGATGAGGATATAAAAACAATACAGCTGTTTGCAGGCAAAATTGTTGAGCTTTATAAGTTTAGAGAAGAGATGGAGAAATATCTGGAGAGACTAGTCAAAGAGATTGCTCCCAATTTTACTGAACTTGCCAGCGTCACAATTTCCGCCAAATTGATTTCCAAAGCAGGGGGCATAGAAAAACTAGCGAGGATGCCATCTAGTACTGTTCAACTAATCGGGGCAGAACGTGCCCTGTTTCGATTTTTGCATGGCAAGGGCAAGAGTCCTCGATTTGGAATACTATATAACCATCCTCTAATCCAGAACGCCCCTGAAAAATTGAAAGGAAGAATAGCTCGTGTGTTAGCATCAAAGCTTTCTATAGCTGCGAAGATGGACTTTTATTCTAAAGAGTATAAGGCCGATAAGTTAAAACAAGAACTACAGAAAAGGGTTAAAGAGATTTTGTCTTCTAAGTAATCATAGATATAAAAAGAAATATTTAATTTAGAATAATGAAAGTCAGACCTCACAAAAAATTCGAAAGAGTATTTTTAATAGACAACAAATTAGCTACCATTAATCTTACCCCTGGTCATATGGTCTACGGCGAAGAGTTAGTTAAAATTAAAAATGTTGAATATAGAATTTGGGATTTTTGGAGGAGCAAGCCAGCAGCTGCTATCAAGAAGGGGTTGAAGGAATTTCCGATAAAAAAAGGAATGAAAATTCTATACCTTGGAATAGCATCCGGTACCACATCATCGCATTTCTCCGATATTATAGGAAAAGAGGGCATCATCTACGGAGTTGACATAGCAGAAAGGGTTCTCCGCGAGCTGATTGCCCATGCAGAACGAAGAGGAAATATTATACCAATTCTCGGGGACGGCCGCAAACCAGAAGAATATGAAAGTATAATCCTCGAACGAGTAGACTGTTTATATGTTGATGTGGCTTCCCCCGACCAAGTTGCGATTACAATAAGAAATGCCCAAAAATTCTTGAAGCATGACAGATGGGTAATAATAGCTATTAAGAGTCGGTCAATTAACGTCGTGAAACCTCCTAAGCAAGTTTATAAGGAATGCTTAGAGGAATTGGAAAAACATTTCGAGATTTTGGATGAGGTTGAATTGGATCCGTACGAGCGTGATCATATGTTTGTTGTGATGAGGATGAAGTAGCCTTAATTTTTCCCAAGGTATGGTTCCAGTTCTTCATAGATTTTTTTAAGCACTTGCAAATCATTTTTACAATGATCCATAATATCATCACGTGCTTTTTTGTCTCCACTTGTTGCCTTTATGTAAAGCGTAAGCATATCCTTCCAATTCATTTCATTATTTCTTGGTATACTTAAAGATTTGGCAACTTCGGCTAAGCTATATTTGGCCAAGGATAAATTATCTTGACAGAATCTACACAGATCCAAAGAAGGTATTTTCATAATTTTAGATAAGTTTATTCCATTGATGATCGATCTTGAAAGAATGTAAGGTATATCAAAACCTGAACCAAACCAAGTTATTATCATGTCGCAATTTTCTAATTCTCCCTTAAACCATTCTAAAACTTCTTTTTCGTTTTCTGGTTTATCGGCAAATTTTACTTTTATTTTATTATCTTTGATTATCCCCATGGCTGTAATTTGTCCTGTATCTCCTTTAGTGCTTGTAGTTTCTATATCTAGGAATATTTTCATCTAATCACCTAAAAAATAGGAAAAGAAAGAAAAAGAAAAAAATCATATGGGTTTCAAGAATCCGAAAATCTTATCCTTCCTAACAAGGTTGACCTTGACCTTTGGTATGTTTCTGTCATTCACGATGCTAATTTCAAATCTTCCATATTCTTTCATCACTTGCCACCTCTTAATTGGACTGGATTGTGAAATGAGTCAATTCTAAATTCGTGCAGATTCTTCTGCCAGTTGAACATCAAAAAGCTGTTTTCGAGAAAACTTCTGCCACAACCCTTGCAAAATATTCTCCTCTCTCCAAAACCGTCAACAAACCTTAATATCCTTGGTGATCTGCACAGCAAACATTTCATAAAAAGAAATAGGTTGTATGAGTATACCAGACTTTCGGGACCTCACTTCCGGTGAAGTTAAAAAATAAAGCAAAATAAGGCAGATTTGAGTAAAAAGGAGGCGTATTCTATCTTCTTTTAGCTGAAAATCTCTTTAATTCCTTTATCAATTTCTTTTCAAAATCTTCTAAATCTCTTGCTTCTATGCTACCGCCTGCTGCTTGTCTGTGTCCCCCCCCGTTACAGCATTTTTTCATCAAATTGCCGAGATGAATTTCTCCTTTTTGATATCTTGCGTGAACTTTGTATCCGTTATCTCTTTTTTCAAGGAGTATTATTATTTTGTTTGGGTACATTGCCGATATCTCATTAGTTAAATCCGAACCAATTTTTTGAGAGATTCTAGAAATTACTAGATTTAGCTTCTTGAATTCTTTAGCAGTTCTCCAAAATTCTTCCTTAGTCTTTCTATATATTTTTTCATATTTTTTGTAAGAAGACAATATCTTTTCGTTTTTATTTAATTTTTCCATATTTTTTGAAGATATCAGAATTTTAAGAGTACTATTTCTACCAAGTTCAAGGATTGCACCTCGAATTTTAGTAGCAATTTTCCAGAATTTTGTATTTAGAATTTCTGATTTTTTCTTAATCTTTACCCATTTTTTAAGTAGGTCTTTGCAATCCTCAAAGCCAAAATCTCCTATCGTTCCTATAATGCTTAACCATTCCTTGTCTTTCAAATCAACAATGTTTGAGAAGAATTTATACGCGATATAAGAAGTTGGTTGATAATTTTCTTTTTTTCCAAGTCTCGGGTTAACATAAACAATTTTTTCAGTGTTCATATCTTTTGAGGGATGATGATCGATTATCAGAATATCTTTATTCGAGCTTTTGAGGGCTTGGAAATCTTCTAGAGGCAAGTCAAGAATTATTGCTTTGTCGCATCTTTTTAAATCTTTTGGAACCTCCTTCCTACCTTCTGTGTTCCTTGCTATAATTTTAGAAAATTTTATTCCAAGTCTTCTAAATGCAATAAAAGTAAGAGCAGCAGAAACCAAACCATCAACATCTGTATGATAAATTAAAGACAATTTATCAGTTGGTTCGATTTGCTTGATAAATAACTTTCCTTTTTCAAAAAGTTCGTCAAGATTTCTCTTCAGTTTTTTCACCGGTCATCTTCTTCAGTATTTCTTCATCAAGCAAAACCAATTGCACTGGTTGTTGAGTTTGTTTTGCTCCATGCAGATGGAATTCGATCAAAGAAAGCAAAGTATCACAGTAATGGAATATCAAAGCTTCAAAGGTCCTTGGCGGCGTTGGACCGGATTCTCCGAAGTGGCTTGCGACAATGTGAATCACCTGCTCTGGAAAGCCACGATGATAGAATTCTGCCACCGCCAACATACTGTGGTCTAGCAGGATTCCTGTCGGTTCTAATCCCTCCTTACCTTTCTTGTATTCGAATATCTTCATCAGGTCATGAAGTATAGCAGCAGCAAGAAGATTGTCTTTGTTTATCGGTATACCATAATTCTTTTCTATACTTTCCGCTGTCTTCAGACAAAGATCAGCCAGAGCAATAGAATGGTTAAGAACGTCTCTTTCAACCGATGCTGCACCGGAAGGCGAACTTACTGTGAATATGCTCCTCGCTTCTTCAATTTTTGTGCTTGGATATTTTTTGAAATCCTTGTGAGTTAATTTCGGGTCTTTTATAAATTCTACTACCTTTTTCCTCAATTCTTCATTTTTTATCTTCTGCGCAAGTTCGATCAATTGTTTCATAAAATCACAAAGCTGTCCCTCCACCATCAGCTACTATTGTGGTGCCTGTAATATAAGATGATTCATCAGATGCTAAAAACAATGCAATATAAGCAATTTCTTCAGGTGTACCCATTCTTTTAAGAGGTACCCAACTCTCCAACTCTCTCTTCTCTTTTTCTGGGTTCTTAGATGTATTCAAATATTTCTGAAGCATTGGTGTATCTATTGGGCCAGGGCAAATACAATTAACTCTTATGTTCTTTGAAGCGTATTCTGTAGCCATAGATTTGGTTAAAGCGATAATACCACCTTTTGACGCGCAGTAAGCGCCACATTCAGGTTCCCCAACTAAACCCAAAACAGAGGCGGTATTAATTATTGCTCCTTTCTTCTGCTTTATCATTTCTGGGATTGCATGCTTAGAGCACAAGAATATAGACTTTAAATTAATATCAATGATTTTATTCCAATCACTTTCGTCCATTTCAGTTATTTTTTCCCTTAAATAAATACCGGCATTATTGAATAGAATATCAATCTTGCCATATTTTTTAATAGTTTCTTCAGCCAATCTTTTGCAATCCGTTTCTTTAGAGATGTCTACTTCAACAAAAAAACTAGTTCCACTGCTATTTTTAATCTGGTGTACAGTTTCTTGACCACCTTTTACATCAATATCTGCAACAACAACTTTAGCACCTTCCTTAGCAAAAAGTATAGCAGTAGCTCTACCAATTCCCGATCCAGCACCAGTGATTATTGCGACTTTATCTTTGAGTCTCATCTTTCCACTTTTTCAACTACAATTTTCTTTCCCTCTATCCTAACGCTAACATCTTCTGGAACTTTGAATGGAAAGGTTGAATCACTAGCTACATCTTTAGAGATATAAATGTAATAGCCACCTCTTATATGAGGCAATATTCTACCTTTTCCTTTTAAAGCCATTTTACCACTCATATGAGTTCTAAATCTTATTATGTATATGGAACATAACAATTTAAATAGTAAATGTTATATACTAAGTTATGTGCAATACTAAGGTGATAAAATAACATTCAATAAAAAAGTCTATAAGATGGGAAATAAATTAGGAATTTATTTAGATGAAAAATTACGCCAGCAGATTGAAATAAAGAAAGGTGAATATGTTAAAGTAAGTATAAGTAAAAACGGTAGCACAACAGAGTTTATTTCAAAATTCAATTACAACATTATTTTACGTCGTTTTGTTATTAATCAATTAAAATTAATCCCAAACAATTTGATACGAATTTCAATTAAAAGAATTGTTAACGCAAAACGTCCCGAGGATGTCTTCAAAAATAATAAAATAGATTTACTTTCCCTTATACCAGAAAAAACTTTCTTAGGTTTTAAGATATTTGTGGATAAATTCACAAAAAACAATGGAAAATGGTTAAGAATTTGGTATGCATATGAAAGAGGTTCTGGTAGACAGATAGAATTAATTAGATATGTTGATATAGACTCATTTGGCAGATTATTAGGTCAACTACAAGCTGAAGGAAGTAAATTATCTGGAAGAAGAAAATGGTGTGTTGAATTTAGTAATAAATTACTTAGCGAGCATGAAGATTTCATAAGTTCTATAATGAAGTTAGGAATTAGTTCAAAAAATATAGAATTTATATGCAACTTTAATCCTAATAAGTTTGACTCTATTGAAACAGAGGCAGAAGTTCAAGAACTATGTAAAAAATACGAAATAAGTGGCATAAAAATTAAACCTCGAAATAACCCTAGAATTTGGAAATCTTATAAAACGGTAATAAGAAATACAATATTATCTGAAACTTTACTTGCATCTATTGATAAAATCAGAAAATTAATCATTGAAAATAAGCTAGATATTAACTTTTGTTTACTTACTTGTAATTTTGTTTCTAAACTTTTAACGGGAGATGGCACATTAGATATTAATAAAAGAGAGTATGATTACCCCAGAGTAAGAATTAATATAGTTGATCAGAGCATCAACTGCCTGAATGATTATTCTAAAATTTTGAAAAAGTTAGGATTTAAAGCTAAAGTAAAAGAAGAAGAAATTTGTGTCAAATCCTCATGCTCTTTGGAGAATCTTTTATTTCTTTATAAAATCGATGCTTTTAAAAACACAGGGAATTGGAACAAACTTTTGATTGTAATAGGTTTATTATTAAGAGGGAGAAGATTAAAAACCAAATTAAGATTTATAGATCTTTTTGATAAGAAATTTTCAACTTTTGATTTAAGAGAAAAATACAAAATTACTTTGCGGGGTGCAAACGATTGGATAAATAGCATGCTTAACTCAGGTTACATAGAAGTTTTTGATAATTCTCAACGACCCTATTTATACAAACTAACAAAAAAAGCAGTAGAAGAAGGAAAAATGATTTTTAGAATTAATAATGAGTTACAGAATATAGCTAATGAATTTAAGATACAAAATCTATGGAAGCTGCTAAACAAATTTAAAGTGAAGAGTAATTTATCAGCCGAAGAGCGAGCTTATTCCGTAAGTCTTTATGAAAACAACTGACTTAATCCGGCTGCAGCTTCTTCGGGTTTCTTCTCTTCTTTCTTCTCTTCTTTCTTCTCCTCAACAGGAGCAGCTACTGCAACAGCAGCTTGTTTAATGGCTTCGTCCATGTTAACCCCTTCCAAACTAGCAACAAGAGCTCTGATTTTCGATTGGTCTGGAGTTAAGCCAGCGGATTGTAATATTTTTGTTATATTCTCTTCGTTCACACTCTGCTTCGCGCTGTGAAGTAGCAGTGCTGCGTATACTTCTTCCATTAACTCACACCTCCAAATTTACTCTTTAAAGCGTTAGCACTATTAAAGGCTTTAGCTAATAAGAATTTAATGTTTTCTTTTGTTGGATAGGAAATGTTTATTGACAGGTTCATGGTATTGCTAAAAGCCTCTTTCAATTTTCCCGGATAGGCATTAACAAGACTTAGCACATCCATTTTATAGATAGTACCATTATCATAGATTGCTACTATTTTTAATCCAACCTCCATAGCTTCTATTCCCAATTTTCTTAATGCAGCGGCTAGTTGCTTTGATATCACATCACTTTTTTTCGCAACTGTAACATCTTTTTTTATTGCAATTTTGCCTTCTTCGACTCCAGCAGAAATTCCGGCTCTTGTCAATTCGCTGATTGCAGGTCCTGGAAGAAGGCTGGTAGGTCCTGCAGAAACTTTTATTTCTGTTTGGGCTATGTCACCCTCTTTCGCGAATGTGGAAGATCTCAATTTTTCAACCATTGAATAGAATTTGAACGGGTCTGTTTGAGTCAGAATAATCGCAGGTTGTTGCGGAATTATATCCACCAGTTCTTTTATATTCTGTTTGCTTGAATTTTTTATTGCAGTCTCCAGTAAAGATTTCTTAGTCATTTTTATTATTCCCTTTCCTCTTATCTTCCTTTTGATTTCCTGTAATTGCTTACTAGGTAATTTGAACATGTCTACCAACCCGATAACAGGATACTGTTCTATAATCTTTTTCAATTCTTCAGCTTCAGCAATTTTTTCTTCTCTTACCATATCTATACCTCAATTTTTGCTGGCTTGCCCATGGTCAATTTGAGCAGTTTTTTAGCGATATTATGCTTACCTTTCGGAAGCTTTGATTCTAAAAATTTAATAACTGATTCTATGTTCCCTGCAATTTCTTCGTCTTTCATATCTTCCTTGCCAACCAGACATTGAACTACAGGCGAATCTTTTATCCTGATTCTGACAGCTTTCTTGTAGTTTTTAACTAAAGCCTTTTCATCACCACTTATTATCTTTGGCATCTTTCCTCGCGGAGCTAAGAACTGTCCTAAGGCTTTGCCTATCAATGGCATCATTTTAGCTTCTGCTAGGAAAAAATCCGTGTCAGTAACAAGTTTTTTTGTTTCTCTTTTATTTTTAACCAAGTTGTTTATATCTTCACTTGTCAGAACACTACAATCCAAATCTTTAATTGTGTCCGAAAAAACAACAACCTTTGCGTCTCGCCCTCTTCCATTAGGAAGGAAGACGTCTTCGGCGAGTCTATTCTCCACTTTTTTTGTGTCAAATTCTTTCAAGCTCACGATTAGATCAAAGCTTTGAGGGAACTTTCTTTTCTTCGATTTTTCTCTCAATTCTTTTATTGCGTTCAGTATTTTTTCGGTCATTTTCCGACCTCCTGCCGAAGCAGTTAAAAGTTAATTGTGCCTAAACCTTTAAAAAGGTTATTTGAATAGTTGATCGTATTTGTCTTCGTCAATCTCTTTTATTACTGCTTCAATTTAAAAATCCTAAAAAGTCCTCTTTTACCAACTTTCACTTCCTCTATTTTATCTTCTAAATGCTTTGAAATCAGATAACTAACAGTGCTTTTTGATAATTTAGTTTCTCTTGCAATCTCAGAAACGTATGTACCTTCCGGATGTTTCTTTATTGTATTAATTAATCTTTGAATTTTTGTTTCATCAACAGGTTTAGCCATATTGTACATTTGAACAGTTAAATTTAAATATTTTAACATATAATAATAAGTAGACAAATGTGCAGTTAAAGAATGGTATATAATATGTTGAAAGTAATTGAGCTAGACGGCAAAGAATTTATTTGTATTGGTGGTTACATTAGTTGGTCTACACCTAAGAAAAAGTATTTGTGTAATTTGCATTCTAAGGTTTTAAGTAACTTGTATAATAAATTCAAAGACGTAAGAGTAATTCCAATCTTCGAAAATAGTAAAATATTATTAAAAACGAATCCTAACGGCTATAGACTGTATAAATTTAGAAATGGCATCCTTTTTACAATAAAAGACACCCCTATAACGGGTAGTACAGAATTTATATTGAATCCTTTCGATTTTGATTTAAATTTATTAGACTTTGGTGTATTACCTAAGTTGTATATTTCGCAAGCTCTTTCCAATAGACCTTCTGTTTTCATTAAAGGGGCGGTTATTAATACAAAGTATAGCAAAACTTTAGTTTTCTCTGCAAGTAAGGAAATGAAAGGAAATTATGTTTCTATGATCAAATTGAATAATTCAAAAGTAATTCTTAAAAAGATAAACCATAATTTTACTCTTGTTAATCAAAAACAAGGGCATGTAAGAAAACTATGGCAGGTTGGTGGGAAATTACGTGACGGTTTAAATGTTAGAGTACCAAAAAATCTAGAAATAAATAAAGAAATATGGATAGGAATAAATTTAGAAGACTGGGGTTCAAAATTTAAACTTGAGTCTTTATTTAATGATAAAAATGAAAAAGAACTTGCATTAGCTCTTCATGATATGGATTTTACTTTATTTGCTACTCATAGTCATGAATTTGATATAGGCATTGGTAGAGATGGCAATTTATCATCTATAATCGAGATAACCAACTTTCAACCTTATATTAAAAAACCAAGTCAAGGACCTAGTACTATGTTTGGAAGTATTGGTAGTATTATCTCTTCTAAAATACAAACTACAAGAATCTGGAGTATTAAAACTCATATGAAGAGTTTTATTATTATTTCTAAAAATTGGTCTTCAAGTAGTTGGCTTAATAAACTTAAGAAAGAAGCTGAAAATGATAATTGTTTTATTATATTTACTGATTTTCAAGGAAATTGGGCCTCTGAAATAGCGAAACAAATTGTAGATTACTTGAATAAATGATCCCATTTACCCTCGTCTATTTCTTTTATTAAATCTTTTGGTCTCCTATTTTCTATCAAAATTCCGGTCATGCTGTTCGCAGTTCCTACTACCATTTTTGTGGCAGATTTTAAATCCTTGGCAAGCAAAATTTCCATTTTCATCTTTGCAATCTTTAGTATCATTTCCATAGTAAGGTTGCCGGTAGACGTTTTACCAGCAGCCTTCTCCTCTTCCGTAATTTTTGCGACTTGAATCCCCAACTCTTTCTTTATTAGACTGGAGACCGGTGGAGTCCCTATTTTTATCTCATATTCATGCGTCTTCTTGTCAACAATAATCTTTACAGGGACCTTCATTCCCGCATATTCTTTTGTTTTCTCGTTTATTTGCTTGAAAATCTCCCCTATGTTCAGTTTGAATGCAGAAAGCTTAGGAGCTGTAGTGGCGCCTGGCGTAGCTTTACCGCCTTCTATCAAAAGGTCAATCGTCTCTTTGTCTGCCATACATTTCACCTAATTTAATTTCTAAGTCTGAAGAAGATTACTTTTTTCTCTCAAGTACCTTTATAAATTCGACACCAATCGTGATCGGAATTGGTACTGCAACCTCAACTAGTTCCACTGTGCACTCCCTTTTTGTCTTATCATATCTAACAACTTTTCCCCTCTCCCCTTTGAAAGGTCCCCCTATTACCTCCACAATATCGCCATTCTCCAACTCGATTTCCATTATCCTTGGTTCGAGGAATCTTTGAATCTCTTTCAAATCCACTGGGGTTTTCATCAAACCTCGAACATGTGGAACCATCTGAACTGCTTTCTCTACGTCTTTTAAATCACCTTCTATGAAAACGTACCCCTTTATTTCTTCGGGATGGACAAGAGCTTTGATTCCCAGATTCTGAGTTTTCGTTTTTGATGTTATGGAATCTAAGACAATGTTCTCTCTTCCGACTACGGTTTTTACTGTGTATATCATTCTATCACAAACCAACGAGGACTGATATTAGATATAAAACAAAACCTATTGCCCCAACAATAACCATTCCGATCGCACAAATCCTGGTAGTCGATAAAAAGTCTTCCTTCGAAGGTTTGCGAGCTATCCGGAGGACACGTTTATAATTTTGCAAGGTTTCTCTTATTTTCATTTACATCAACTAGAATTAACCTACGAATTCTACACCCAATATTTTTTCAATATCTTTTTTCCTTTCTTTCGACCAAGTTTTTTCGCCACCAAATATCTGAGGAGATTTCACACCAGTAACGATTACTAATGTCTTTACAGCATCTCTTATATCCTTTGATATCTTGGCCCCCCAGATTATTTTTGCATCGGGTGATAAATTTGTGCAGACAGTTTCAACAATTTGATGGGCTTCCTTAATTGTCAAGTCAGGACCCCCCATAACATTTATCAAAGCCCCAGTTGCACCATTTATATCAACAGTTATTAAAGGGTTGTTCAAAGCTCTTTCCACAGATTCAATGGCTCTATTTTCTGTGTCACTCTCGCCCATCCCAATCAATGACAGTCCACCAGCCTCCATAACTGCTTTAACGTCTGCAAAATCAACATTGACCAACCCAGGCTTGGTTACAAGCTCGGTTATTCCTTTCACAGCATTAACAAGAATCTCGTCTGCAACTTTAAAAGCTGTAGCCAAACTAACATCAGGAACTATTTCCAAAAGTTTGTCATTCGGTATAATTATTATAGTGTCGGTAACCCCATCAAGATTCTCTAATCCTTCCATCGCATTTTCATAAATTCTTTTTCCCTCCATCGCAAATGGCATAGTTACTATCGCAACAGTCAAAGCTCCCATTTTTTTTGCTGTATCTGCAACTATAGGAGCACTTCCACCACCAGTTCCTCCGCCAAGTCCACAAGTAATAAAAACCATATCAGACCCTCTCAAAGTGTTTTTGATATCTTCCCTACTTTCTTTTGCAGCTTCCATTCCAATTTTCGGGTTCTTTCCTGCGCCCAGTCCACCTGTGAGCTTTTTTCCAATTAAAACTTTAACATCGGCATCCGTGTTGTAAAACAGGTGTTGGGCATCTGTATTAATTGCAACAGTCTGTGCACCAACAATGCCAACTTGCATAAGCCTTGTTACAGTGTTGCCACCAGCACCTCCACATCCGACTACTTTTATCTGAGTCTTTCTCTTTTCGATAAAAGTCCTTAACTCTTCATCTATACCTTTATCTCTAACAAAAGGCCTTTCAATCGTCCTTTCAGGTAATTGTTTCACTTTCGTATCACCACTGATATTTAATTAATTCAATTAACTATTTATTTCTCGGTTCTGTCAACTTAACTTACGCTAAGCTGACTTGCAGAGTCTTTCAATCCAATCGGCAATTCATCCTCTGCCAGTCTCTCCCTGAATCGCAGGAAGCCATTCCAAGTTTGAGTATATTTATGGAGGCATTTAATTGTCTATCTATTACCAACCCACATTTCTCACAAGCTAGAGTTGAATTGTTCGGTGTTCCAATTTCACCACATCTGCTACAACTTCTACTTGTATTTTTTGGGTTCACATAGATTAAAGGAGTGTTATTCCATCTCGATTTATAATCGATCATAAATTGGATTTTTCTAAAGTTAGTTCTATTTAATCTTCCCAATAATGATAAAGAACTAGTTCTCATCATCTGCTCTTTGTTGTTGTATTTGTTCTTCTTAAGTTTTCTCTTGTTTATCCCTTTCTTGATATTCTTTAGATTTTCCATAACTATCATAAGTTTCTCTTTTTCAGCAAGATCAGTTATCTGTTTGCTTACATTGTTTAAATACCATATTAACCTATTTTTGTAATTCTTATTACTTGGCGTTTTTTTCCATAGCATAAACCTATTCGGATATTTTTTCTGTAAATTTCTTCTGTAGCCAAAATATCTTTGGTTCAGTTCAGAAGCTTTAATCAAATTCCATTTAATTGGTTTTATTTCATCATTCTTAAAAACTACCCCATTAATAGATTTCTCATTTATATCAAGAGCAAGTATACCTTGTTGCCAATAAGCCAAATAATCTTTTTTTACCGACAGAACAACAAAATTTTTCCCTACAGTTATCTGCCCTAATTTTAATTTTTTCTGCTTAATCAAATCTAGAAACATTTCTTGATATTTGCCAACTTTCAACTCAAGCCAGATATATTTCCTTTTTTCAAATGTTATTCTTAATTTATTGTCATCAATCTTGCAATTATATCCAGGTTGCAGTTGAATGAATTTCGATTTAACTATTGGTATTTCTTTTCTTTTATTCCTTTTCCAACTTCTATAAATTGCTAAAGCAGAATACATAGCAAGAGCAGAGCTGTAGCCAGTTAACCTTGTTTTTAGACAAATTTCCTTCCTAAACTTGTTTAGTTTTGATAGAGAAGTTGCCTTCTCCAGAAAAATTTTCTCTATAAGCAAGTTGATAGCTTTAGAATTTCTTTTAAGTAAAAGGTCGAGATTACCTTCTCTAACAGAAAACTGAAATCTTATTCCTTTTATTGTGAACTACCATCCCTTTCACCTGAAACATATTGTCTTCCCATATATACCATCTTTTCGGGACCTCACTTCCGGTGAATTTTTGTAAGGAGATAATATAAACCAGATTCTTATCAAATAAGGTAAAATATATCTTCTTTTGTTTGAAAAAAGTCAAAATAAACCATATTTTAGTTAACTTGATAATTTGACAGAACAAGTTTTATAAAGTATTATATATTCAAGAAACTTTATTTCTCAAATACTTCTATGAATTTAACCCTCTCTATTCCTTGAACCCATTTGATTATGCCCTTCGCGATATTGCTTTTTACTTCTTTTGGAATTTCGACATTGCTTTTGATGTTTATTTCAGCATTCTTATCCTTAACTTCTGCCCCTATTTCATTTTTCCCTAATCCTGTGAAAAAATAAGCTATTGCCTTCACCTTTTCGACAATTTCCTTTATCTCGCTAACAATTTCTAGTTCATATTCCAATACTTTTCCAGCCAGAGGATGGTTAAAATCTATTTTAACCCTGCCACCATCACTGCTTATTATCCTGCCTTTTATTCTGTTTATTGTCACAAAAGAGCCCGGCTTCGTATCGATATTTTGCTCTTTGAATCTCGCTTCCGGCAGTAATTTAATCAGTTCTACATTTCTCTGACCAAATGCTTTCTCAGGAGGGATCTCAACAGTTTTTTTATCGCCGACATTCATTTCCTTTAGGGCATCGTTTAACCCCGGTAAAACAAAATTGGCATCAACAACTACAGGAACAGGTCCATATTTGAATTCAGGTTTGAAGATACCTTCTTTTTTAGCAACATCCTCTTTTGTCAGATCAAAAATCTCTTTCGTATCTTTTATTTTTCCGATATAGTCGATATAGATAAAATCTCCTGTGTTCATTTAATCACTTTATCTTCTTTATTCCTCCGCACAACCTGCAAAACCCACTTTTGTCTATACACAAGGGGCAGCATCTGCTACCACAAGCCTTGCAGGTGAATAGTCCGGGTGAATATCGACCGCACGCAGCACATACCCCTCCAATTGCCATCTGTATCTTTAGAATATTTACAAAAAAGAATGATTAAAGATTTAAACTATGCGGGAGGTGTGCATTGAAAATTAGTTCAGTGCCCACGGTGAATTTGTTTCATGAAACATTGTAAAACATTTTATGATTTGTTTTTTTATCTTGTATAAACTAATAAAAAATATGAAAATTTTAATTTTGGGTTACGGGGCAGTAGGTTCAGTATTATGTAAGCTATTGTCTAAAGAAAGGTCGATTAAATCAATAGTTTGCGGCGATATTAAGAAAATCAAAAAAGTAAGAAATAAAAAAATTCAGTTTAAGAAAATCGATGTTTCCAACAAAAATCAGCTCCTAAATTTCTTTAAAAATACGAATCCAGATTTAGTTATTAATTCATCATTACCAAACTTTAATGTTAATATTTTGGAATGCTGTCTGCAAGAAAAAATAAATTATATAGATCTCGCTTCATATTGGGATTTTGATTCAAACCCAAGAGCGAGAAGCCCCTATAAGGTAGAACAATTATGCTACAATGATAAATTTAAACAAAATGACCTTATTGGTTTAATAAATGCAGGTGTTTCCCCTGGTCTGACTAATCTTCTTGCTAGAGAATGTGCTGATTTCTTAGATGCAATCGATTATATTAAAATTCGTTTAATTGAAGACACTAAAAGTAATGAATTAGTCTTTGTATGGTCAAAAGAATGGTCTCTTGATGAAATTAACTGGAAACCTCTTGTTTATCAAAATGGAAAATTTAAGATTAAGGAAAATTTTTCAGAAGAAGAGGAATTTAATTATCCGCATCCTTTTGGAAAAAGAAAAGTTTACCTTATTTCTCAAGAGGAAGTTGGAACAATTCCTTTATTTGTTAAAACAAAAAATTTAGATATAAAATCTTACGATAATCATATCGAAACAGCAAGATTTTTAGTTAATTTAGGATTGACTTCTGAAAGAAAAATTATGATAGGAAAATCAAAAATTTCACCTGTTGAATTTTTGTCTAAAGTGTTACCATCTAATCCCAATATACACAAAGAACTCAAAGATGCTGTGTTCGGTCTAGTAGTCGAGGCAACTGGAAAAAAGAATAATAAGGCAAAGACAGTTCATCATTCCGTTATTTTTCCGATACAGAGAGAGATTAATAAACTTAAGCTTGTTGCCAATTTTATTTCTTATCCCGCAGCGCTAATGGCCAAGTTGTTTATTTTATCTATACCAAAAATAAAAAACAGAGGTGTTTTTCCACCAGAGTGTTTAGATAAAAAAATTAGACAATCAATTTTAAAACAACTAAAAAGGAACCATATCACTATTTTTAAAAGTTATTCATAGCAAACAAAAAAAAGGTAGGCATTGAACTAAAGTTCAATGCGGGAGGTGGGATTTGAACCCACGAAGGCACTAAGCCACAGGATATCTTATTTTCTTCATCTAATATCAGTACTTAAGATATCCAATCTTAAGTTTCACGAAGCATGAGTCATTTCCTCATACTTTCCTGTGCATTTGACCAGGCTTTGCTACCCCCGCTCAGCTAATAATTAGTTTTAGAAATATATTTAAAAACAAGAGATTTATTTCAACTTCTTCAGTCCTTTACCAAATTCTTTTATTTTATCCTCTAAAACATCAATTGCATCAAGGACTATTTCCTCTGGGGTAATACCAGAAACAGTTTCGACATTGAATATGAAGCTGTTTTCTATCGGCTCTACTTTTATACAACTTTTTGGGCAGGCATCAACGCACTCCATGCATAGGTTGCACTCAAACGGATTTTCTACAACTATTTTATTTCCTTCGATTTTAAGGGTTTTCTTCAAACATCTTTCAACACATTTAGCGCAAATATCGCAACTCTTATCAATAACTATATTCGTTCTGTTTTTGTATCCAACTACCGCTGCCTGCCATTTTGCATGAGTCTTACCTAATCCAAGCTGGGCTATAGCCTCAAACTCTAATTCTTGCCCTTCGAACAATTCAACAATTGGTATTTTTTCAAAGGCCGGTCTTACGTCCTTGCTCTTTGATTTCAAATCTTCAGAATAAATCATACTAGGTCCAGTCTTTTTGAGAGTGAGCTTCACCTGGCATCTGCTGCAACCCTTGCCTTCGCATTTGCATTCTTCTGGCAAGTTGTAAGCTTTTTTATCAAACGTCAAAGGTATTTGACCCAAGCGATTAGCTAGGAGCTCATCGTACAATGCAGAATCATTTTTTTTGAAATCAACCCATTCAATTGCCATCGTCGGAACCTCTGACATCATCATTCTTCTTAAAGAGCCTGCAAATGCAGGTGAAATTTCCTCTAAAACAAACTTAATCGCAGATTCATTTTTGTTCAGAACTTGGATTTTCATCTAATCACTAATAACTTAAGATTTCGTTGTTGATGTATTTTAATGTTTTGCATGCTTTAAGATTTTAAATAGTAATTTAATCATTTTTTAGCTTAAATAAGTTAATTTTGCTTTATTTCACACGAAATCTGTCTTATTTTGCTTTATTTTTTAACTTCACCGGAACCACCGGAAGTACACTCCCACAAGTGGTAAATAAACTATTTATATAACTTATTTTGGTAGTTGAAAGTGATTGAAGTGGAATTACTAAAAGATGTAAGAGAAATGAATGAAGAGCAGTTTGTTGAAGTGTTTAATTCGCTTAGAGAAAAAACTAAGATTTTTACAGACATTAATGAAAAATTACTAAAGGAAAACCCACAATTACTTTTTGTTCTTAGAGTGTCACTAGGTCTCTCTCAGTTGGAATTAGCAAAGTCAATAGGTGTTGATAAGCAATGGGTTAGACATTTCGAAGCAGGGAGACAGGGGTTTAAACAATCTAAAGCATTACCAAAATGTGTAAGAGTCATTAACAAATTAATGCTAGGGTCTTTTTTGAATCTTTATGATATTTTGCATAGACTTAAATCCTATCAACTCACTAGAAAGAAAAATTTCTTTAAATTTCCAAGACATAAATTAGGAATTAAAAGAATTTTTGAAATGACAAGAGAAGATTTTGTTAATCAGTTTAATCTTTTAAAGAAAAAGACCAACAATTTCATTAAATTTGATCCTGAAATACTAATAGAAAGTCCTGAATTCTTTGCTATATTTCGTGTAATTTTAGATACAAGTATTCCTAAGTTCGCTAAGATATTGGGGATCGATCCAAGCAATATCAGGAGATGGGAATCTCGTAGAGATAGAATAATGCCAGAAAAGGCAATTGAATTAATTAAGAAAATAGAAGGAATGTTTAAAAATAAAAAATTACTGGGAAACGTTGACCTAGACAAAACGCTGCTGATATTTAAGAAATTTACATTCTTTGAGGCGGAAGAGATAAAGGTTATGAATTTATTAAAAAAATATTCTGTTTCTTTTGAAATTCACAGTAATATGAATGGATTTAGAAAGAAAATGAATGTAGATTTCGTCATACCTTCGGCAAATGAGCCAAAAGTAATCATAGAAGTCACTAAATTCTCAGTAAAGAAACGAAAGGACATAAATAATAGAATTGCTATTATTGATCACAGATTCCAATTGCTTAAATTATCCAACCCAGCTGTAAAGACTATAATTGTCATTAAATGCCAGAAAAAACAAAGGAAATTGGTAGAAAGAACTATTAGTAGAGAGACTGTAAACACGGATTTTTCGTTTGTAAATAACTTTAATACTCTTCCTTCTAGAATAAAAGAATCAATTTGATAATATATATTATTTTAAACACGTCTACCTCTTCTTCCGCCCTTTTTCTTCATGCTCCCATGAATTATAGGAGTAATATCTTCGATCATCCCAATTCTCAACCCAGCTCTTGCCAATGCTCGAATCGCTGGCTGGGCTCCAGCTCCTGGGTTTTTAGCTTTAGTTCCTCCCGCAGCTCTGACTTTTATGTGCACGCCAGTTATTCCCTTTGCCAATGCGTCTTCAGCAGCTTTCCTCGCAGCTTGCAAAGCAGGGAACGGCATTCCTCCTTCTCTGTCTTTGTCCGTCATCATCCCGCCAGAGCTTCTGGATATAGTCTCAGCCCCGGTTATGTCTGTGATATGAATTATGGTGTTGTTTGTTGTGCTGTAGATATGGGCTATCCCCCATTTCTCCCTTTCTTCTCTCATTTAATCACTTGTATCTTATCTTCTTCTTCTTTTTTAACAAGGTAGCTAGGATAAATATTTTTTCTATCGTTAAATCTAACTTTTCCATGAACAATGAGCTGCCTGGCCTGTTTTGCCGTTGTGGACAATCCTTTTCTAAAAACAACAGTTTGCAATCTTCTTTCAAGTACATTTTCAAGTGTCAAACTCAATATGTCATCCAGACTCGCGTTTTCCTGCAACAAACCAAAATTTGCCAGTTTTTTAACTATCATCTTCTCTTTTTCCATGTCTTTTTTAGCTGCCAGCTCCCTTGCCATTCTCCTATATTTTCTTAACAACGCCTCAGCTCTCCTGATTTCTTTCTTCCTTCTCAATCCAAAGGTCTTCAATATCTCTCTTTCCCTTAATATTCTTTCCTTATCCCAGGGTTTTCTCGGTCTTTCGTATTTCTTCCTCTGTCTTTTCATTCAATCACTTCTTTTTTTCCTTTCCTTCTTCCTCAGCTTTTTTCATTGCAAGTTTTGCAGCCTTTCTGACGACTCCGACAACTCTTCCTTTTCTAAAAGAGCTTCTAGTCCTTTGCCCCCGCGCAGGCAGACCAAGCATGTGTCTAACCCCTTTGTAAGTCTTTAAATCAACCATCCGTTGGATGTCAAATCTCCTTACGGCTTCCAAATCAACAGCAGAAAGATGCAAGTCTTTGCCACTTTCTACATCCCTTCTTCTGTTGACTAAAAACGCAGGAATTCCAAATTTAATTGGATCTCTGATAATATCTTCTATTTTTCGAATGTCAACTTCTTTTAATGAGCCAAGTTTTGTGTCTGGGTCAAAGCCAGAAACTGAACAGACTGCCCTGCTCATGGCATGACTAACACCTTTAACTCCCATCAATACCCTAACCAATGGTTTTTCTCCGTCAAGATCTGTATTCAAAACTCTTACTAGTATTTTAGTTTCTTTCTTCTCTGCTCGTGCTGGCTTAGTTGTTTTTGGCTTCTCTTCTTTTTTTTCTTCAGGTGGCTTAAATCTTGTAACTCCCATATTTTCACTTTAAATTTGATAACTATTATAATCGGATAAAGAACTTTTAAAGGTTTCTGAGGAATAGGTCAATGAAGCGAATCTCTGAAAGAACTCAACTGGGTTCATTCATTTTAACCATTTTTTAAACCAGTCTACAGTTAATTTTATCAACTCCTTTTCTGAATCTTTGTCTGTGAAGTTATGGTCTCCTTTCTCTATGACTTTGTATTCGGCATTAAGCAGTTTTATAGCCTCCTTATCTCTCCCTGTTCCTGCTATTTCATCTTCTGAACCTCGTAAGATCAAGACTGGTATTTTTACAAACTGCATGAAGGGTCTTACATCTAGAGTAGTAATTTCTTTGAAAAGCTCCTTTCCAGCTATTAGTTTCTTTCCTGTAAGTCTTTGTTTAACATAAAACACTCCTTCTTCTTCAACGGTCTTTCTGTTTTGAGGAGTATCGTAATAGCTATCACCATTAAAATACCATACAGGACCCCAGAAAACCAAGGTTTTTACATCTGGCTTATGTTTCATTGCCATAAGAATAGCAGCAGTTCCCATACTTATTCCGGCAAAAGCAATTCTTTTAGAATCTATGTCTAAAGTTTTTACATAATCTATTGCTGTTAAGACATCTTCTGATTCAGACTTGATTGTCATATCTTTAAATTCCAGATCACTTTCTCCGGAACCTCTACAATCTATTCTTAATACGGCTATACCAGCGTCTGTTAAAGGTTTTGTAGAATTGTTTACAAATGGATAATATTCCTTAGTGCCTTTGAAACCGTGAATAATTATTGCTATCGGCGATTTCTTATTTTCTGGCAGAGATAACAAACCTACTAATTTCTGGTTTTTTTCATTATAGAATACAACCCTTTCTTCTCTCATGACTCTACCACATTATATTTAAGATTTAATGCATGGACCGGGCGGGATTCGAACCCGTAACCTCTTCACAGCAGCTAATGCTCATGCCTTTTCCGTTACCAAAGGAAGCGATCTCGGTAAACTACTATCAGGGGTAGTTTCTACCGTTGATCTACCGGCCCAAAATGGTCTTAATAGATTAATAATTCCATCAATACTCTTTTTTAAAATATAAATATGATACGAGATATTTTCTCCTCGTCTGTCTTCAGATATATCATGGCTAATGTTAAATGATCTCAGATATTTTGATATCTGTTCTGATAACTTTTTGGATGAAGTATAAAAGACAATTCTAAGCTGTTTATCGGCCGTACTACATATGGTACCGTCTGTATCTAGCAATCCTTTAAGAAATCCAATTAAGAATTCATTATGATTTTCATACTTATTTTTGAGACTTACTGTAAGAGCCTTCTCTTGATTTTTAAAATTCAAAAAATCATGAAAGAAAAGAAATATGTCTTTGGATTTAGTTTCTATGATTAAATTACCTTTTCCGTCTGACTTAGCATTAAAAATTTTCCCGAAATTCTTTTCATATAATGACTTTACATGATTTAAATAACCCACATTATCGATTCCAAAATGTACTCTTATCAGGTACCCATAGTTTTTTGGTTCGAAATGCAGACTTCCATCTCCAGCAAATAATCCGATTACCTCCCCAAGTTCTCTTTTGGAATCAAAATGTATTCTTGGCCGCTTTATGGTCATCCCTTTTAATCTTCTAAAATGGTAATAAACAGTAGTCTTGCTTAAATGCATTACTTTTGAAATTTTATTAAGTGAAACACCTTCTTTAACAAGAAGCTTTATTTTATTTTTTTCTTCAGATGTCAGCCGCCTCATATTATCACTTATGTGTATAAATGATAACAAGCAACAATAAATTCACTATTTTTGGTTTCTTTCAATTTTACTTCTGCCTAGACCACTTTCTTTTCTTCGGTTCCCTTCCCATCATATAGCTCTTTTCACACTTGGAACTGCACCAGTAATAAACCGTGCCATCATTTTTTACAAACATCTTCCCGGTACCAGGTTTAACGATGCTTCCGCAAAATGAACACTTCATCTAACTACCTTTTAACCATCTTCGCAGCAACTTCCATTTCGGTTTCTCTCAGCATCAGTACATCTCCAACTCTTACAGGACCTAGAACATTTCTTGTCAAAACCTTGCCCCTGTCAGGACCTTCCGAAACCTTGCATCTGACCTGCATCACACCACGAACACCACTTCTACCTAACAATTGCAATACCTCTGCAGGAAAAGCCTCTGCCATTACATCACTTCTTTGTTTCTTCTATTTTTTTCACGATTTCTTTCAGAAGGTCTTTTGCTTCCCCAGCTTCTGTTATGCTGATTGCAGCAGAACCAACATCTATCCCGGCAGCCCTGCCAAGTTCGAGTTTACTTGGCACATATACGTATGGTATCTTCTTTTCTTCGCATAGAGCTGGCAGATGCATAACTATTTCCTCAGGCTCCACATCCTCAGCGATTACGACCAGCTGTGCAACACCTTTTTCTATTGCTTTTGTTGTTTCGTTTGTACCCTTTCTAATCTTTCCGGTATTTCTAGCACCCTCTATGGCTTGCAATATCCTATCGCTCAGTTCCTTTGGTACTTGAAACTTTACATAAGCTTTCGGCATCATATCACCTCATCAATCATCAAATTCTATACATTTTAGAATATTTATATAGTTTACTTTAAAAGATATTGAACTTGTTTTTATTTGTGGGCGAAGTACAGGATTAGTTCATCATCTGTTTTTTTATCGCATTTGCAAAATCCTATTCTGACCAATTGTAGCAATTCGCCAGGCTTAATATTTTTAATTTCCGGTTCAGCTATGGCTTCTTTGCTTTTTCCATCAGGCATAACTATCTTGATCTTTGCATTAGGTTCCGATACCCATTGAATCTTTGGTGTCTCAACCTTCATTTTCTTGCTTGTGAACTCTGGTCTGTCTTTTACCTTGATATTGAAAAGATCCATCAGCCTTACCTCTCTTCCTTTGAATTTTTCAAAATCCTCTCTTTCTATATAAACTTTTTTTGTGTTGACAGGAATTGTTCTGTGTCCTTTTTTCGGGAAGTCCGGATGCAGAGGAGCTTTTGTCTTGTTTATCTTGGGTGATTTTCCTATGGAAAGCTCTATAGGATCAAAAACTGTGAAGTACCGATTAGCTTTGCTGTCAATTATTTTTCTGTTTTCAGCATAGAGGATTTCTGCCGGGACTGTAACATCTGCTAAGCTCAATCCCATACCAATGATAAAATTCCTTATAGCATCTGGTTGTATACCTCTTTTTCTCAATGACTGCAAGGACCAAGTTCTTGGATCATCCCATCCACTATATTCTCCTTTTTCTATCGCTATCCTTGCTTCTGTCTTACTCAATTTCATTTCTTCGATATTTAGCAAACCATAATGAATGAACTCTGGTTTCTTTTGTCCAAGCTTGCTCCATATAAATTCTTCCATCATGTCTTCCATTACCAAATCCTTTCCCCTGAGAATGTGCGTAATGCCAAGCAACTGATCATCTATAGCCCAAGAGAGTTCTAACATTGGCCAAACTCTATATTTTTCCCCGATCCGAGGATGTTTCCGTTCAACAACTCTTAACAATACCCTGTCTCTGAAAGCAGGATTCGGATGTTTCATATCAGTTTTCAGTCTCAAAACTGCCTGACCTTCTTTATATTTGCCAGAAAGCATGTCGTCCCATTTTATCAAATTTTCTTCTATATTTTGATTCCTATGGATGCATTCAATTCCTTCAACTCTATTCTTTCTTAAATCTTCAGTATCGCATTCGCAGACGTATGCCAAATTCTTTTTAATCAGGTCTTCAGCAGCATCATAGAAGAATTGCATTCTGTCTGATTTGTAAAATAATCTATCCCATTTCACTCCTAACCATTTAAGTCCATCGATTATCAGTCCATAACCCTCAGGGATTATGAATTTTTCTTCCGAACCTATTGTATCATCAATTACTAGAAAAAGTTTTCCTTTGTATTTTTTCACATACTCATCATTCAAAACGACCATTCTGGCATTTCCTATGTGCAATGGTCCGGAGGGATAAGGGGCTAGTCTCATTACAACTTGCTTGTATTTTTCAACATTCGGTAACGGAGGCAGTCCTCTTTTTGTCTCAACTTTTTCTTCTGCAATTTTTACTCCCATTTTTTTAAGTTGGGCTTCTTGTTTTTTCAAAGACCAGGAATTGACTTCTTTCACTATTTTCTTTATCTCAGGGATTATATCCTTTATTTTTGATTTTAATTCTGGTTTTTCTGCTATCAGTTTGCCTAGAACTGCTTGCACATCAGCTTTGCCTTTATGCCCGGTTGCATTTACTAAGGTATGCTTTAAAATCAACTCTTTCATATCAATTAGAAAATAGTTCTAGGTTAATAAATTATAATAGAGGCATATCCAACAACAGAACCGTAATCTTGTGTGATATCTCCAGAGGTTTTATAACAAAGTAACTCAGTCTTTTTAGCTCCTAACTCCTTCGCAGTTGCCATAGTAGTAGCTATCGCTCCAAAACCGCAGGCACTTGCAGATTTCTCGTTTATCCTTGCAAAGAAATCTTTTTCATTCAACTTCAAAATTGCTTTAATCAGGTATTTGTCTGTTTTTTCTGCTGTCTCTTGTGGAACATAGTGCGAAAAATCCGAGCTAGCAAGAATCGTCCATTTTTCATCGCTTTTCTTGACAACTTCGGCAATACTTTTACCGACTAACTTGCAACTTTCTAACAAAGTCTCGTCGGCGAATTCGTTCATTACACACATAGGAATAAATTTGAAATTACTCCCAAGTCTGTATTGCAAGAACGGCAGTTGCACCTCTATGCTATGTTCGCTCTGGTGTGCAATAACGTCGTATTCAATCAACTTGCATTTTTCTATAAGTTTTTCAGCCAAATCTTCTTTAATCACCACTTCGCCCAATGGAGTTTTCCACAGTCCTGTTTTCATTATTGCGAATTCCGAGCCCATACCAGAGTGGTTTGTTCCTATGATTATGTAATTAGTCTTTTCTATTCTGGAGTACGTCCAGGCAGCGACCGGTCCAGAGTATTCATAACCTGCGTGAGGAACTATAGCAGCAGTGATCTTCTGTTTTTTCATTTCTTTTGGTCCAAGTTTATGGTTGAAGCAAGACTCTATCTGTTTTTTCAGCATTTCAGGATCAAGGCTATAGAAAGTTCCAGCTGCAACGGGCGGCCTGATTATCAGCATTTTCTCAACTTTTAATTATTAGTTGAATTCAAATTAATTCCTTTGTATTTTCTCTCTTATTTAAACTATTGTTATTCAAATATATGTTGTAATAGTTCTATCATTAAGTATAAATATGCATTTTAGAGAATAGTTAATTAGAGTGTGAAGTGAATTGGCAAAAGAAAGACCGATTTCAAAACTATTTCTGAGGACAAAACCAGTTAAAATGCTAATAAGTTTGAAGAATGGACCGAAGTACGCTACAATAATATCAAAAGAAGTTGATTGCACCTATTCTCACACGGTAAAATTGCTTAGCTCATTCGAAAAAAACGGTTTAGTCAGCTTTAACAAGAAGGGAAGAATTAAAATAATTGAATTGACCGATGATGGGCAGGATCTTGCGCATGCTGTAGAAGGGGTTTTGATGAGGCTCTCAAAGCTGAAAGAGAAAGGCGAGAAGTGATAGCTTGGAAGCAATATCCAAATATGCAAAATATTATGCTATCGCAGGAACCGTCTGTTTCTTGATATCGATTGAAATGAATCTGATGATTACTTTAGGTTATTTGAAGCTACCGTTCGCTACCGTATCTTTTTTCAGCATCGCAGGAGTGCTCATCGGATTGTATCTTCTCCTTTTGAGTAGATACTCTGTAGAAGCTAGAAATCACGGAATTATTGTGCTGCTCCTGAATATATTTGCGTTCATCCTAGGCTTTTTGGTGATGTTTGGCGCTAGCTTGGGAATAGCTCTGGGAATTCTTGGCTATTTTGTTGGTTTCAGTCCTTTAGGGAAATAATGTGAATACCACTTACTACGGTGGTAGGAAAAGGTATTATACGAACTTATACAATATCTAATTATGAGCGATTTGCAGAGACTTGAAACAGAACTGAAGCTGAGAGGATTCTCCAACAGGACTGTTGAAGCTTACTTATATCACAACAAAAAATTTCTGGAATCTGTCAACAAAAATCCGGACCGAGTGACAGAAGAAGATATAAAGAATTACATCGCAGAGAAAATGTCCAAAAATGTCTCTCCGAAGTCGATAGTCTTGATCAAAGCTGCTTTTAAATTCTTCTATGACGAAATTCTGAAAAAGAATATTGTAAATTTGAAATCGCCAAAAGTTTCAAGAAAGCTGCCTGTGGTTTTAACAAGAGAGGAGACAAAAAGACTGATTGACGCTATAGAAAATAAAAAACATCAATTAATTGTCAAGCTGCTCTATTCCTCAGGGCTGAGGTTGAGCGAACTAACCAATCTAAAAGTTGGAGATTTGGAGCTGAATGAAAACATCGGCTGGGTTAGATTTGGCAAAGGCGGAAAGGATAGAATGTTCATCATTTCAACAAAACTTACCGACGAGCTTAAAGGTTTTATAAAAGAGAAGGAAGAAAGTGATTATTTGTTTGCTGGAAGAGAAGGAAAAATGTCCGAGAGGAATGTGCAAAAAATTGTTTCTGCAGCAGCTTTAAAGGCCAGAATAGAAAAACCAGTTCACGTCCATACGCTTAGGCATTCGTTCGCGACTCATTTGTTGGAATCAGGCGAGAATATAAGGAAGATACAAATGTTACTTGGTCATTCCCAACTCAGCACCACACAACTATATTTAGATGTTTCTACTGAAGAACTTAAAAAAGTTAAAAGCCCACTAGACGAATTATATTAGTTTAATTTTAAATGCGGACTTATAAGCTATCTATTACTCCAAATTTACCACCAAAGTAAGTTCTAAATCTTTTTATACATAAATAGCGCATCCTCATCTCCATAGTGATTTTTCATGATTTTCGCTTCTTCGAACTTATGCTTTCTGTAGAAATTTCGTGCAACTATGTTAGACTTTCTAACCATTAGTCTTACGCTCTCAACATTTTTAGATTTAAGTATCTCCAAACCTTTTTTCAAAAGAGAACTTCCTATTCCTTTTCCTCGATACTTTGGTAACACTGCTATGGACATTATATCTCCATTTCTCTCAGCGGAAGTGATCACATAGCCTATTATTTTGCTGTTATACTCCCCGATTAAGAATCCGTAAGGCTCTGTTTTATAAAATTCCAAGAATATGTTTCTATCAAAAGCATCTTTATCAAAACACTCTTTCTCGATTGATAGAATTACGTCTAAGTCAATTGGATTAAATTCTCTTATTTTTAAACTCATATTTTTTCCCAATGTAACAAATTGGTTTTTAAGAAGGATTCCAAGGTGGCTTGACGATTGAATTGTAGATTGTGGAACCGATTTCTCTTGACATAAGTGTATCAAACAGTTTGTGACTTACTTTCGAAACTTTTTCATTTTGATTTATTAAATGGACAAGAAAACCTTTATACTTACCGAATCTAAATTGTGCAAGAGTTTTTTCTTCAATTTCAAAACCTTTGATTAATGCTTTTTTCCTTTTTTCAGTCGGGAATTCATCCGTTTCAAACACTGGCATTAATTTTTTCTGAGTTAACCAGTTAAGATACACTTCGGGAGGATAAAGAAATTTTGCATTCTTGTTGTTTTTGATCCATGTGTATACTTCGGTACCTGGGTATGGTATGAGGTTGTTGAAACCGACAAAATTGCACTTTAGGCTTTTTGCCAGTCTGACACTATCCATGGCTTCTTCATACGTTTCTGTGGGATGCCCTATAATAAAGTTAACTTTATGGTTAATACCAACTTTTCTTGTGGTATTTACTGCATTGACAACATCTTTTACCTCTATCCCCTTCTTGATAATTTTAAGAATCCTGTCATTTCCGGACTCGCAACCGTATGAAATAAAACTACATCCTGCTGCTTTAAGGGTCTTCAATAACTCCTCATCTACGGTATCCACTCTAAGACCAACATAAAGATTAAATCGTATATCTAATCCGCGTTCTTTTATCATGTCGCAAATTTTTATTGCTCTACCCCTATCTAGTGTAAATATGTCATCGTTGATATCAAATATAGACCATCCCTTTTTATACCAATGCCCAATCTCATCAACAACATTCTCAGGACTTCTTTTTCTGAATTTATTTCCCATCGATAATCGTGTACAGCAGAAGTTGCATTGGTATGGGCAACCTCTAGATGTAATAATTGGGAGGCGTCGATCTATGTGGCAAATATACTTTTCTAATTCAAAATCTTCGTAGGCTGGAAATGGAAGAGAATCCAAGTCTTGAATATAGGGCCTTTTTTCGTTCACAACAACTTCAGAATTTTTACGCCAAATTAATCCTTTTATTTTTTCAAAATCTTGAGTTTCATAAAGACTTTGAATAAGTTCCAGTAAAGTATACTCTCCCTCACCCATAACTGCAAAGTCAGCGTACGATTTTTCCAAAACTTCTTTTCCTGTGATCGAAACGTGTGGACCTCCTATTACAATTTTTCCACTGTAGCGAGGTCTAATAAAGTCTATCAAATCGTAGACCCTTTTGTAGCCATAACTGTATGTTGTCGTGCAAATCATATCTGGTTCATACGCTTTAGCGTATTCCAGAGCGTGTAAGCGAGAATAACCTAGATTCATATCAAGAATTTTATGAGAAATTTCATTCTGCTTGAGCATAGAAGCCAAGTAAGCAGTCCCTACGTGTGGATATCTTATGCTAATTTTGCCATAAACTTCATCAGTATACTCAAATGGAGGGATTAAAAAAAGAATTTTACAATCCATTTAATTGCCTCTATGGTTTAACTAAACACGGACCATAACAGATAGAACGATAATCACAATCACATCCCGATTGTTTTCTCATCTCAATTAATTCTGGTGAATGCCAAATGTCCAATATACTTTTCTCCCTAACATTTCCTACATAATCGTCAAGACTTCCGCAAACTCTCACCATACCATCAGATGCTATGGATAACAACGTCTTTCCTGCAGAGCAGCCATACAAGTAAGCGTCGTTCCTTATCGGATGTAGGGGAGGGAATCCTCCAGCATCCAATTCTAAACCAGATGGTAAGCTATCATAAATTTTTTTAATTTCACTACCTATCTGGGTGATTTCTTCTTCGTCCCAACCTTTTAACAAACGACCTCTTCCCTGCTTGTTTAAACGGATAAATCTAAGGGAATCTCCTCCCCACTCCTTTACTAAATAAGGCATCTTATGAATATCGCCTACATTTTCTTTCATGATGGTAAAACTCACATTAACTTTCATGTTATATTTTTTTAGCGTTTTTATCGCTCGTTGAGCTTGTTCCCATGCACCCTTTCTACCAACTATAGAGTCATGAGTAGAACTTGAAGCACCATGGATGCTAATCTGGATGTTATCAAAATATTTTGATAATTCTTTTGCTATATCATCATCTATAAACCAACCATTTGTACTAGTTCTAATGTCACGAACTCCTTTTTCTTCCGCATACTTAACCAACTTAAAAAAATCTGGATGGTATAATGGCTCTCCACCCATTAATATTAGTTCAAGAACACCAATTTGTGCGCATTCGTCTATAACATTCTGAAGTTCTTTTGTCGATAACTCTCTTCCAGAATTAATCTTTCTTCTAGGTTTAGAGTCCCTTGAGCAATGAATACAACTAAAATTACATGCGTTGGTTAAATCAAGCTCAACAGTAATAGGCACAAGCGGAAAATTGACAAAATCCCCTTCTTTGTATAGCTCTTTGTATTTTTTTGGGACGTCTTTTACTAGAAGTTGTCCATTGTTTGAACCAAAGGAGAGTAAATTGTAGTAATGTAATTGCTGTAAAAATGATTTCATCTCCGCTGTGCTACTTAATTCATCCACAGTATGTCTGCCGTTTATTCGATAAAAAGGTTGTAGCGTGTTTGTGGCAAGAACTAATTCTTTTGTGTGAAGAATATAACCTCTATTTAATTGTATGGTATGAATATCTTTTTTCAAACCTACTTTTTCATTCCTACTAGTTATTTCTTTTCTCCTGACATGTTCTACAACTTCTTTCAGCTCGCATGGCAAAAAAGATTCGTGCGAATAGGCAGTAAGTACTAAACTTTTATCGTTCATTTTTTCACCAGCTATAAGGAATACTGATATCTATGGTACATGACCACAACAACTATAGTCCCCGACACAATGTTGTTTAGACGATGACATTATCTTTTGAGTTGGTTTTGGAGAACATCCAGCATTGCTGAATCTGACGATAATTTCGTCGATCGTTCCTGCCTTGTATGGTTCAGGTTTTCTCCTGGACAGATTGTAAGTATTTTCATCCATTTTACTCAAAGATTTCTTTATCTCATACAGATTGCGCTCCATTCTTTCACCTCTAATGTTATTTCCAAGCGAAAAGCTTAAATTGTTTATTTTTTATTTATAAAATATGCAAGTTGCAAAAGATATTCCAAACAAATTAATTAGAAAAGTAATTAAAGGCAAGTTACATGGGGAGACCAGCACTCGAGATTTTATGATCGATTGTATTTCAAAAACAGTAAAAGCATTTGCAGACCCTATTAGAAAGAAGATATTTCTCGAGTGTTTAAATTCTCCCAGAGAATTCGATAAAACCCCTCAAATACTCTACCATTTAAGGATATTGGAGGATTGTGGAATAATCAAATACACTAGTAAAGGATATGCAGCTACAAAATTTGGAAGAGAGTTGTGGGAGAGTATAAGCAGATTGGAAGTCATACCAAACTCGTATCTTCCTATAAAAATATTGTTGTCGCTATCCGAGCCTAAGAAGTTTATAGAACTAAAGAAAAAATTGAGAGTGAACGAAGGTTCCCTTTTTAGGGCATTGAATTTTTTGGCAGATAACAAATTAATTATAAAAAGGGCAGGTAGCTACAATCTTAGTCCAGTAGTAAACCTTTCAAATTTGAATATTTTGATTTCAAGATATGCAGAATTAATTAAGGATGTGTCTTATGATGAAAGTTTGGAGTCTGTGGCATTTCCAAAAGAAAAGGAAATTGAAATTTTAGACTTATTCGAAAAAGGGGAAAAAAACAAAATCATGGAAGGGCTACAGAAAGAAGAGGACTTAATTACCGATCATATAATCGTATCTTATTCGTATAGTTCACATTCAGAGGTAGGTGAAATAATTAATCGTATACTTAAAGAGCAGAGTGGGATGGTAAATTCTAAATATGCAAAACCATTATACACATTTGAAAAAAATGTGATCAAATTTGGCTACAATACAAAATATGTTACAACATTGCAACAAATATTAAATTTATTAGCTTTACACGATATCCCAATTCTTGATGCATTACTGGTTGAAGATATATGTTTTCCAAAAAAATTTATTAGAAAATTTAAAGGTCCAAAATTTGGGAGAGACGGGATTAGGAAATTGTTAAATGTAAAAGATAGACCGGTTCTGCAAACTGTACTTTTACCTGAAGAAAACTTAAACATTCAAATTGTTAAAGATTTGTGCAAAAGACTATTCGTCGCTGGTACTGATGAAATGGCAGATCATCGTACAATGATTGAAAATTTACAAAATTTTAGAGATAGAGTTGAAACAATTATACAAATAACCGATGAGATAAAAACTGATTTTGGACAGAAATTATACTACTTTCATATTTATGGTGAGAATTATGAAGAAAAACTTGATATTTTAAAAGGAGTGCAAAGTAAAAGTATCGGAATAGGGTTAGATCCTCTTACATTAGGATTTCCATTAGCCTTCAAAATTATAAACAAGTATAAGTGGCCTGTGCTATTGGGTTGGATTTTATACGGACCATTCACCAAATACGCTAAAAGAGGAATTTCCAAAGAAGGTGAATTGCTATCAGGATTTGGTATAAGTATGAATGTATTACTTAAATTTTATATATTATTAGGTGGTGATGAGATTCACCTAGCATATCCATCGTTTGATCCTTCTGAGGAGTGGAAAACAAAAATTCAATGTGATATCTTGAATTATTATTTCAAAGAATTAAAAAAACCATTTCCAGTTCTGATAGGTGGTATAAACCCACTTAATGCATCGTCTTTAATAAAAATCTGTGGTAAAGACATAGTTTTGAAATTTACAACATGGAGATTAACTGAAGCTGAGAAATTGGGATTTAGTGTTGAAAGATCGATAAACGCTTTTAAGCAAGCACTAGAAATAGCAACTTCGGGAGAGAAGGAAATTACTGATGAAACATACAAAGATTATATAGATTCATTTAAGTTTTATAGAAAGTAAGAACCATAAAGAAAAGAATTACAAAGGAGAAAAATTGTTTGCATGGGAATAAAAGTTTGAAAAATGAAAAGCTCGTTAGATGAATTATAATTATTCTTTTCTTTTGAAATAGGTTCTTCTCCCTTTTTTATCTTTGTCTAAATAACCCATTATAACTAATTGATTCAAATAAGCAGACTCAATAGCTCTAGCTCTTTTTGTTCTTAAAGAAACATCGTCTGCTGCAGCTTCACCAAGCATAACTGCTATAGAATATGTTTTTCTTAAATGGTCAGGCAGATTTAAGGCAATGTAAAAACTAGGACCTATTAAAAGTTCTCTTATGTTTTGCAAATCTCTTTTAACTTGTTCTAAATCTCTTTCAACAGTGCTCACTTTTTTACTTAATTCTTTGTAGCTCACAGTAATACTGTAAAAACCTTAAACATTAATACTAAAAGAACGACTGTTGGTGTTTTTATAAGTCCCTGAGGGCAGATAAATATCAGGTGATGAATTGAGGATGAAAAAATTCAAAACAGAAATGGAGAATGTTCCAGAAGAAATACCTGCAGAGGAAAAACCAGAAGAACTCCAGCCAAAGGACGTTAAGCTCGGAGAAATCCAACTAAAGGAAAGCTCAGTTCTAGTTATCAAGAAAACCAGTTACAAAGGCCAGGACAGAATAGACTTCAGAGTCTGGTTGAATTCTCCAAAATATAAAGGACCAACCAAACAAGGGTTTGCCTTACCCATGGACAAAATTGATGATTTTGTAGGGATTGTAGAAGGCATGAAGAAGAAACTGGAAGAATCTGAAGAATAAATTCAGTAGTAAATCCTTATCCATGATAATTGACAAACCTTTATTTTGATAAGCTATTGAATAATCTTATGAAGAAATGCAATATTTGCAATATGGAGTTTGAAAAGTCAAAACAACTATCTAATCATAGAAGATGGCATAATTTGCCTGAGTATGAACAGTTTCAAAAAGGTTATTTAATGTTTGCTAGAGAACACCATCCAAATAGTGGAAAGAAGTTCCCTAGACAATTATGTCCAAATATGGGATTTCGGAAAAATAACCCCATGAAGGATCCTATAAAAGCAAAAAAAATAGGGAAGAAAATAAAACAAAGCTACTGGTTCTTAACTGGTGGCACTTTTGCAAGAGTAAATCAATATCCAGAATTAAAAAGGGAAATTATGGAAAGGATGAGACATGAAAATCCACGACGATTCAATAAATGTCCGTCACGAAAACAAATAGAGTTGTTTATTCATATTAAAAAAATGTTTAAAACAGCTAAATTAGAGTACCCAATTAAAATTGGAGATAGAACATTTTACTTAGACATTGCTATTCCAGAGCGCAAAATCGATATAGAGTACGACGGGAAAGAGTGGCACAAAGATATCAAGAGAGATATAGAAAGAGACGCAAAGCTCAGTTCATTGGGATGGAATGTATTTAGAATAAGACAAGGAGATGTTAAAATTTAAGAAATGCAACTGGTGCGGGAAGGAAATACCTTTTGCAAAGATAAAATATAAGGGCAGATTCTATTGCTCTGAGGAATGCCTGAAAAAATACAAGTGAAAATTTTCCTACCGAAACAAATGCTTAAATACTTTACTTTGCATACTCTTTCTAAAGTACGAAGTCGTAACAAATAGCGTTAGTCGATTGTGCTGATTCTATTGCTTTCGTGGCTTTTGAAAAAATAAAATGAGAAAGAGGTTGTGTAATGAAATTTGAAGATATGAATATTGACGAGAATGTATTATCATCGTTGAAAGACATAGGTTTTGAGAATCCAACTAGGATTCAGCTTGAGACTATACCGCTTATCAAAGAAGGATATGATGTTATAGGGCAGTCCGAGACGGGTTCTGGCAAAACAGCTGCGTTTGGAATTCCTTTGATAGAAAAAATGGTTAAGGGTCATGGACTGCAGGCACTTATTCTGGCCCCTACCAGGGAGCTTGCTCAGCAGACAGCTAGTGAGCTGATCAAGTTCTCCAGACACAAAGGGCTTTTCATCCAGACTGTTTACGGAGGAGTGAGCATGGAGCCTCAAGTATTCGGACTGAGGAAAGCGGAAATTGTTGTTGGTACTCCAGGAAGAATACTCGACCATATGTGGAGGGGTAACGTGGAGACTAACAACTTGAAAATCTTCGTCCTAGATGAAGCTGACGAGATGATTGACATGGGATTCATCGAAGACATAGAAGAGATCGAGCGCAATATACCAAAAGAAAGACAGACATTATTGTTCAGCGCTACCATGCCAGAATGCCTGATCGGCATGAGAGAGAAGTTCACAAAGAATGCTAGAAAAATAAGAACAAACACAAAAGTAAAGGAAGAATTGCTAAAACAATACTATTGCGACATCGATCAGGGAAGAAAGTTTTCATTGCTTGTTCATTTAATCAACGAGGAGAAGCCTCAGCTATCGATTATATTTTGCAACTCAAGAAGAGATGCCAACATGGTAGCAGTAAACCTTCAGACGAACGGAATAAACGCTGACGTGTTGCACGGTGGACTGACACAGAGCAGGAGAGATTTTGTGATTCAAAATTTCCACAAGAGGGTAATCAAGGTACTCGTAGCTACGGATGTTGCCGCAAGAGGTCTTGACATAAAGAACGTTACGCATATCTTTAATTACAGCATACCAAAGAACTCGGAGGATTATGTGAACAGAATAGGAAGAACTGCAAGAGCCGGCGAATCTGGCAAGGCAATATCTCTTCTGACAAGGGAGGATCATGTTGCATTCCAGAGAATATTGCGTGATTTTCGATATGAAGTTGAAAGACTGGAAGTATCAGATTTCAAGATACTACCGTTCGACACTGGTAGGTCGCACGAGTTTTCTGAGAGAAGAAGTTTTGGCAGATTCGGACATAGAGGATTTGGTAGAAACATTCATCGAAGATGAAACTTAAACCCTCTTCAACGGTTTGATGTCTTCTCGTAATCTATACGAATTGTTTTCGAATATTTATATTTGTTTATTCAAATCAGTTTATTGGTTGTAATGGACCCTAGAATTGAAAAGTTTGCAGATATTCTTGTGAATTATTCTACCAAAATCAAACCAGGAGACAGAGTCGGTATATTTTGTAGAGGGATTACAGGAGAACCTCTCGCACTCTCAGTTTACAAGAAAGCTTTGCAAGCAGGTGCGATGGATGTATACATGCATGTTCTCCCTGAAGAAATGGATTCGATACTTTTTGCATATGCGAATGACTCTCAGTTGTCATATTTTCCAACAATTGAAATGGAAGAAATGAAAGCAACTGATGTTTGGATCGGTATAGCAGCTGAAAACAATCCTAAGAGATTGATGGGCGCAAACCCAGAAAAATTAGCAATGAGAAGCAAAGTGACTGCACCAATTTTCGATCATAGAGTAAATAAAACAAGATGGGTAGTCACCAGATATCCTACAAACGGTTATGCTAGTAATGCTGGTATGTCGTTAGAAGAATTTGAGGGGTTTGTATTCGATGCAGTCAATCAAGATTGGTCAGTACAAGACAGATTGCAGGAGAAACTTAAGCAATACTTGGATGGTGTAAAGGAGATTAAGATTGTTGCCGACGGCACTAATGTCACTTTTAATAAAGAAGGAAGACCTATGGTGAAATGCTTTGGCGAGAAGAATATGCCTGATGGAGAAATATTCTGTGCACCTATAGAAAATTCAGCAAGTGGTGCTGTATCCTTTTCCTATCCTGTGATTTATCAGGGAAATGAAATTGATGGAGTTGTAGTAAAGTTTGAAGAAGGAAAAGTAGTTAATGCAAAGGCAAGATTTAACGAAGATTTCTTGCTAAAAGCTTTGAAGACTGATGAAGGATCGGATAAAGCTGGTGAGCTTGGCATCGGAACAAACTATGATATTAGAAGATTTATCAAGAACATGCTTTTTGATGAAAAAATAGGCGGTACGATACACATCGCACTAGGTGCTGCTATGGCTGAATCTAAAGGAACTACTAAATCTGGTTTGCACCTTGACATGCTTGTTGATTTGAGAAAATATGGTCAAATTTATGCCGATGGTGCTCTTATTCAGGAAAATGGGAAGTTTGTTGGACCTCTTGAAGGTTTGCAATAAAGATTATTTTAATGTCTTCTAGTAAGCTACCTTATAAGAACTTTTGAATTTACCACTAGAGTAAGTTCTAAATCTAGATAAGTACTTTTTTTTCAATCTACTTCTATGGGTTTACCAAAAGATTTAAGTATATACTTTTGGTATATACCTAATGTATGAAAGGCTATAGAAATGATATTTCCAGAATGGCAAGGAAGAGAAATAGTAATTTTTTCAAGGAGAGTTTATCGAGAACTAGAAGAGTTGGGCATGGATCTTTGGACCGTCAAATATATCTTGGAATACGGATTTGATTGTCCAAGAAGTAAGAGAAGGAAAGGAATTATTGAAAAGTGCATAAGAAAAGGTGATAAAATAATTAAAGTAGTAGTTCAAGAAGAGTTATCGGATGTGTTAGGTGAAATTTGGGTGTTAAGACACGTCGGTTTAACTTCGTCGCCGAGAAGTCTCCTTGACTTGGCTGGGGGATGAGAGGCAAATAATCATCTCAAGGAATATGTAGAAAGTCAAGGTAGATGGTATGATAACGCACAAATTTAGGTTATATCCAAATAAAGAGCAAGAACAAAGGATGTTAGAAGTCTTAGATAAATGTAGATTTGTTTATAATAAGATGTTAGAAGGTCTAAATGAGCAAGACAAACCTAACAGATTGGAGTTACAAAATTCTATTCCTAAATTGAAGGAAGAACATCCAGAATTACAAGAAGTATATTCTAAAGTTCTTCAATATGAATCTTATAGGTTGTTCTCAAATTTGAGAGCATTAGCAAGACTGAAGAAGAATGGTAAGAAAGTCGGTAGACTCAGGTTCAAAGGTAAAGGATGGTTCAAGACTTTTACTTATAATCAGTCTGGTTTCAAAATTATAGAAACTGAGAAAAGATTAGATTTGCTACACCTATCAAAAATAGGAGACGTACCAATCAGAGTGCATAGAAAAATAAAGGGGAAGATGAAACAATTCATAGTAAAAAGGTATAATTCTGGTAAATGGTTTGCTTGTGTTCAAGTTGAAAACAACATAGAGAAGGAAAATAGACCAATTGAGAAGAAAGTGGGAATCGATGTTGGGATAAAACATTTCTTGACAGACAGCAATGGATTGCAGATAGAGAACCCTAAATTCTTAGACAAGTCCTATAAAAGATTGAGAAGAGAACAGAAGAAACTATCAAGAAAGGAGAAAGGTTCTAAGAACAGAGAGAAACAAAAGATAAAAGTATCAAAGGTTCACGAAAGGATTGTGAATCAGAGAGAAGATTTCCTTCATAAAGTATCAAGGTATTATGTTGATAGTTATGACTTCATAGCAGTAGAAGACCTAAATATAAAGAATATGGTCAGAAGTCCTTTGGCAAAATGGATAAGCGATGCTTCTTGGAATCGTTTCATACAATTTCTATCCTACAAAGCCGAGAACGCTGGTGGGATAGTTGTGAAAGTGAATCCAAGAGGAACAAGCCAAGAATATAAATACGGAGAATTAGATAGAGACTATAATGCTTCTCTGAACATTCTCGAAAGAGGGTTGGAGAAATTAGGTATGGGACAGACCGAAGTTACGCCCATAGAGACAGAACCTCTACTCGTGAGAGCAAGTTCAGTCGTTGAAGTGGGAAGCTCCTTGCGATAGCTGGGAGTAGTTCACTTGGAATAAGAAGAGAATGGGAAAGATTATGAAAAGAAGAGATATTTGGGAGGGAACAATTAGATGCCCCGATTGCAAAGTATGGATGGATAGAACTATAGTCCGTTTACAGGGAATTAGGGTTAGAGCTTGGAGATGTCCTAAATGCAAGGAAGAAGCATTTCACCCTATTGATGCTCAAAAAGCTTTACTAATCAACAAGTTGAAGAAAGTAGGAATAGAAGTAAAAGTTGGTGAATTGAAAGAAGGACCCTATGTTAGATTTCCAAAAGAGCTTTCTTCTGTTATTCAAAAAGGGGATATTGCTTTGATTCAGGCTAAAAGCTTGGATGAGTTTTTGATAAAGATAAAACATAAGGAATGAAATCAAGCTTTTCTAGGCAGCAAATCGTAAAATTCTCCTTTCCATAATTTCAATAAACAATAAAAAATTTAAACTCATGTTTTTCAAAAATTTATATGCATTCGAGGGCAATAATTAATTAATGGCCCTTGAATCTGCAATAGTTAATAAGCTTGTAGAAAAGTTTACTATTGAGGGATACTGTCCTATATACAAAGGCTCTCCTTCCTCTCCTGAGTCAGAAAAATATAGAGTAATTTTAATTCGTAGATTAACAGTTTATAATAAAAATCCTGAGCCAGACTTCGGGTTTTGGTATCTTTGTTCTCTTGGTAAAGATGTTGAGCATCCCTGTTATCAACCAGACTGTCCTTGGTCTCTTGTATCTATTGAAAAAGGTATAGAAAAATATAAAAATAGGAAAAGAAGTGAACTCGAAACTTTTGCTACTATAGGAACATAAGATAATTATTTCTTGTAAATACAATAAAAAACAATGGAGAGATTTAAACGGAATTTCCTGCAGAATATAAGAAACATTTTGAATGGTATTTTGTGAGAGGTCAATTCTGCAAATAATTAAGAATAAAAGTTTGTTATCTCAATTATTTCATGTGATAGAATGGATATAATGTCTGAAGTAGAAATATGGAAACAGTTTTTAAAGAGATATAATCAAAACCCATTAGGTTGGAGAATGTATGCAGGAGTCAGTAATGCAGGGTATTCGGAACTGCTCATAAACCATCCGAAACATAGTTGGTTAATAAAACGTGATAGTTTATATTCAGGCATGCCAGGTATAGGAGGAATAATTGAAGATAATGTTAAACCAGAGTTAAGAGTAGAACAGGCAGGTATTAGACCAATTCCAAAGCATGCCATAAAAAAGGTTGTAGCGATGGTTGAAGGGGGAATTGATATAATTGAAGCGACAAAAATAATTGATAGTATATTAGCACAAGAGCCTACTAATTTTGATGAACTTAAAAGGATTAGACCTCCTGGTGTTATGCAAGGTCCGGTATTGCATTTCTACAGACCTATACAATCTATAGTCGGTGGACAGTTGGAGTTGGATGCAAAGTTAGAAGCAGAACTAGAAAGGTTGAAGGAGAGAAGAACTAGTTATATTGGATGAACTTGTTACTGATTCATCTAAGATCACAAACTAAAATTAACATCACACAATCTATCTGTTTGGTTGATTTTGTTAAACATATTTAAAACTTATTTAGACTCATCATATGTTCTTTTCTTTAAAGCTTCTCTAACACAAAAACAAGGTTGAGATTTTGGTTTCCATTTTTCACATGAATATAATGTCTCTTTGATAGGATCAGCATTCCTGTCATTGATAAACCAATATTCACAAAATATTTTATTTGGATATTCATAAGGACTATGAAAACCACAGTTTCCACAATATCTTTCTATGCTTGTTTTTTCTTTTACCATGGTTCAATTTTTCTTGTAAAAAGATAAATATGTTGTTTGAAGAACAAAAATCTATCTGATTCTTTGTGTTTATTTGAAAGGAGATTGATGTGTTTAAATCTCTAAGGTTTAAAGGGATTCAAAGTGACCTGAATGTGGTTCAAACAAAGAGAAAATGAAAAACTTGTTGAGGGAATTGTAACTGAAATTTTACATGATAGTAAATTAACATATGATCTAAGAAGAAAATTAAAGAATATCGGGGAAAATGAAATCAAAAGTATAGTATACAAAATATCAAATCAGAAAATAACGGCTAACTATCCAATGAATCTGAGAGCGTTTTATAATATAAAATTAAAAAATGAGATAAAAAACGAATTTTTTGAGATTCTCAGAAAACGATATTAGTAGTTTTTTCTAGTTTTTCGAGAACAAACATCTATCTGATTCTGGGTTGATTTATCTTTCCAAAATATTTATAGTTCTGGGTTCAATATAAGGAGCTCTCAATATTTTTTCTAAATTTTCTAACTTAGTTACTCCCATTTTAACATTACCATTAAAATATTCAAGATAACCGTTGCTTAAGTCTTTTAATTCCGGTAAGTGTCTATCGTCTTTCAAGGGAAATTGCAATCCAGCATAAAATCCCATATGAATTTCTTCCCCTATAACTAAAAAAATGAGATTGGGAATATAGTCTGGGTTTAAGTTTGGGTATTGTTCTAAAATACTTGTCTTATATGCATCAAGCATTTGATTTGTAAGATATTTCAAGTTAGTCATTTCTCTCATCATAATTGTATTTTGTTTTTTCTCAATTTATTTGTGGGTATCAGATGAACTTAATTTAATTTAGTTCCAAAGTTATATTAATGGCTAAACTCACTTTCTACGGCGGAGTGAATGAAATTTGTATAATTAAATAATTTTCAAAATATCACTAAAATCGTTTATCGCAAAATCTGGTTTGATTCTTCCTACTTTTTCTGAACTGCCATATTTGGCAAATACAGAAATCACATCAAGTTTCTTTGCAGGGATGACGTCTCTTTTCATTGAGTCACCGACCATCATTATTTCCTTTGGTTCTAATTTCAATTTCTCCATTGCCATTTTCAGTGGAAAATCAGTCTTCTTCTTTTTCTCGGTATCCTCAAATCCGATAACAAAATCGAAGAAATGTTCTATCTTCATAGCCAAAAGTCGTTGGTAGGCTTTAACCTTTGGTGCGTCTGTCACTATTGCCAATATCAACCCCCTTTCTTTCAGTTTGGTCAGAGTTGGAATGACGTTCGGATATATTTTTAGAAACTTTGATTTTGTTCCCAAGTAGGCATTTATTCCAGCTGCCAGAATCTTTGGGTTCACTTCTCCAGTCTCTCTTTTTAGAAATTCCGTAAATGCTCTATCAGATTCTATACCAACCTTAAAATAAGTCAAAATCAATTTTTTGTATCCTTCCTCTTTGCTTATCTTCAACCCAGAATCTACCATTGCCTTTAGCGCAGACTTACAAGCTTCTTCTTTCATCTTCATAAAATCTACTAGAGTGTTGTCAAGATCAAAGAGGATTGCTTTTATATCAGTTTGTGGCAAGAAGACCACCTCTATTTATAGGGTGGATGAATTGCCACCCATTAAGTATAAATATTGAAAACAATGAAAACAAACTATGCAACGAGTAGTCAGTTTGAATATTCCTATTACAAATGAGATTCTTGAAACTATCAAACAATACAACACTATTTCTAATCTTCACATAAAGAAGTGTTTTGAACTCAAGACAAATTCCAAGAACAAGCTTCACAAAGCCTTGTATAGAGAAGTTAGAAAACAATTTCCTAAATTCCCTTCTGCTCTCATCCAATGTGCAAGAGATAATGCTGTGGAGATGTTGAAAGGGGACAAATACAAGAGGAAAACAACTAAAAATCTTCTTAGCAGTATTAGATACGACTTGAGAACCTCTAAGGTTTTTCTTGAGAGTGGGGAAATTCAGCTTACAACTATTGAAAGCAGGAAGAAATATTCTATTAAAGTCCCTGAATATTTTCATAAGTATTTTTCTTGGAAGGTTAAGGGTGTGGTTATTGGTATCCATAGAAAAGTTTGCAGGGTTAAAGTTGTTGTTGAAAATGGAATTGTCGAACCAAGCAACAACAAAGAAGTTCTTGGGATAGACTTGGGCATTAAGAATTTTGTAGTCTGCTCTGATTACACTATTGTCAAAGCAAATGAGATTAGAGGAATCAAACGAAGATATGCTTACACGAGGCAGAAACTCCAAGTCATAGGCACTCGTTCTGCTAAGCGTAAACTCAAGAGACTTAGCGGTCGAGAGAGACGGTTCATGGCTGATTATAATCACTGCCTCAGCAAGCAGATTGCAGAAAAACCTTTTGGACTCTTCGCTATGGAAGACCTCAAAAACATTAGGAAGGGTAGAAAGGGTAAAAAGTTCAATAGGATGAGAAGCAATTGGGCTTACTATCAGTTCAGACAATTCCTCACTTACAAAGCTGAAGATAGAGGCAAAACAATAATCCCCATCGACCCGAGATTTACAAGCCTTAGATGTAGCAGGTGTGGATTTGTAGATAGCTCTAACAGGAACAAAGGATTCTTCCATTGCAAGAGTTGTGGTTTTTCTCATAACGCAGACCTCAATGCAAGTTTCAACATATTCCAGCTTGGCAAAGCCTTGCTGGACAGGTTGCTTGTCAACCAACCAATCGCAACGGCAAATGAAGGCAATACTCGTTGCATTAAATCGCCTGATGCCAGTTGCAAGCCACTGTTTTTAAACGGTGGTAGTTGACTTGTTTCATACTAAATTAAAATTAGTATGACTAAACTAATCTTTTATGGCGGGGTCAATGAAATTGGCGGAAACAAAATTAACTCGTTAGAACCAAGATTATCTGAACAGTAATAGTGAGTCAATGACAGACGTATTCACAAAAGAAAAAAGAAGTTGGATCCGGAAGATTGCGATGAGATAGAGATGTAAAAATGAATAAAGACGACAAAATTCTTAAAGTGATAAAAGAACTGGCGAAGGGCAAAGGAAGCAAGCTGTCACTGACGTCAATCTACAGAGGTGTAATCCAGAAAGGAATCTACACATCAGAAAACTACATAAGGAATGCTTTGAAGAGATTGGAAATCCGTGGAAAGATAAAAACTGGCGAGATGAATCAAATCGAACTATTGCCGGAAGGTGATGGGAATTAGGAAGAAAATTAAAAAATTGATGGAATGGGAGTTGTTAGAATTTTACCGCTTTGCGAAGAACGGCAAAAATGTTTCATACATAGGATAGAAGATGAGAGTTAATACTTTTCTTTTGTAACAAAATATTATGGTTAAACTAACCTTTTATGGCGGGGTCAATGAGATCGGTGGAAACAAGATTCTAGTTGAAGATAGGAAAACTAGAGTCTTCTTCGATTTTGGCCTTTCATTCAAAAAAGGACAGGAATTTTACACAGGTTTTCTAACCGCTAGAAAAGTTTCAGGAGCAGCTGATGATTTGGAGCTTGGTATACTGCCAAGAATAGAGGGTTTGTATTCCAAGGAAGCTTTGAGATTTACCGATTTGAAATACCAAGAACCGAAGTTTGACGCTATATTCATTTCTCACGCCCACATGGACCACTTTGCTCATTTGCAGTACATAGATGAAAGCATACCAGTTTATCTCGGCGAGTGCACTCTGAAAGTTATAGAGTCTTTTCAGCCTGGGGAGAGGGAGCAAGAAGCTTTTGGCAAGCATCCTTACAAGACTTTTAGGACTGGAAAGAAAATTAATGTAGGAGATATAACTGTAGAGCCGTATTCGGTCGACCATTCCGTGCCAGGAGCGTATGCGTTTCTTATTCATACTTCTGATGGGACAATAGTTTACACCGGTGATTTTAGAGCCCATGGCCCAGCCGCTGATTTAACCAGAAGAACTGTGGAAAAGGCCAAAGAATGTGAGCCCATTGCTTTAATAACAGAAGGTACTAGGCTTGGAAGAAAGGAGAGCAAAGGCGAAAAGCTTACTGAAGAGGGAGTAAGAGAAATAGCTAACAGAATTGTTTCTAAGAGCAAAAGGCTTGTTATTAACACTTTTTATGGAAGGGATATTGATAGGATTAGAACTTTTTATAAAGTTGCTGAGGATAATGATAGGAAGTTTGTTGTTTCCATGCGTACAGCACATCTGATGAACAAGCTTAAGGATGATCCGAGGCTTGATGTTCCTGACCCTTTAAAGGATGAGAATATTTTGATATATGCAAGGAGGAAGAAGAGCGGTGAATATACCGAGAAGGATTATTACATTTGGGAGAGGCCTTATTTGGATAATTCCATTGGTTTCAAGCATATACAAGAGAATTGTAGCAACTACTTGCTTAATCTGGATCTGTACAATTTTTCTGAACTTATTGATATCAAGCCTGAGGGAGGGGAGTTTATTCATTCCATGTCTGAACCTTTTAGCGAAGGAGGGATGGACCAGATAGAGCAAGATATTATGGTTAATTGGCTTAGACATTTTGGTTTGAAGCTTTACCAAGCTCATGCTTCTGGCCATGTTGATGTTAGACAGCTGAAGAAAATAGCTGAATACATTAAACCGAAGAAGTTGTTTCCTATACATACCGATAGAGCGGAAATGTTCAAGAAACTGATTGGTAAAAAAGTAAAAGTTATACAGCCAGAGATTGGAAAAACCATAGTAATCGAATAAATTTATGAAAAACAGGAATCGGGTGACATTCGGGTAACCAAAACCCATACCCAATTTTCGCTCGATTTTTACCCGAATATTTTTCCCTCAAATCTCATGCAGAAACGTAGGAGATGTCCTTGGTCTTTCCGACCTTCTTCAGCCTGCCCTTCTTTACAAGCGATATGAGCTCGTATTTTGCTACATCCCTTGTGGTCTTGTTGATCTTCTGATAGATCCTGTTGGTTATCTTGCCATATTTTTTGACATACTGCATAGCATTTACCTGCCTCTGGTTTAGATCGGCAAATCCAATCTGCTGTTCGCTAACCACCACTTCCATCTTCTTCGACCATCCGAACTTCTTAGCTATGAGCTCTATCACATTCGCACCGAGAAGGCTGGAGACAAGAGTTCCCAGGCTAGCGCCAATGGTGAAGACCCCTACTGCTGAAAGGACAACACCGCCGAAGATGCCGAACATTATGCCTGCTAAGAATTCAACAACCACTCTGGTTGGTTTTAGACTTACGCTGAGGAAGCTTGTGTATGCCTTGTATATTCCCCAAACAACCCTGACGCCAGAGCCGAGAATTGCATAAGGCAGTATTGCTAGAATGAGGTCTATCATAATTTTTATGAAGGGCTCTGAGCTTAAATCTTTGAAAGAAATAGTTGGATTTATTAAGCCGAAGAAGATTATACCTATACATGCACAAAATGCTAAGATTCATGATAAATTGTGGAATAATGTTCATTTATTGAAGACTGTTGGAGAAGTTGTTGAGATATGATGGCAATTAGAGAATCTAAAATTCAGAGTGAACTGTTTTATATTTTAAAAGAAGTTATAAAACGTGTTCCTCGCTTTGATGGTGTACAATTCAAAGAAGTAGAAATGGGATATCCTGTCAAAACTGATGGAACTACCAAGTATGCTGATTTAGCTATTTTTGATAAAGAAAATAAATGTTGGCTTGTCATAGAAACTAAACGACTAACAGAGAGTGGCTCTCTGGAAAGATTCGACCCATGCAGTCCTTCCGTTATACGGCAGGCAGCTGAATACGCAATTAACTTGGGCGCTCCTTTCTTCGCCACTTGTAATGGTGAAACATTAGTCATTTTTGAAACTTTTAAAGAATTTGTCCCGTTGCCACAAAGAAAACAGAAAAGTTATTACCTGAGAAAATTCATCCCCGAAGATTTTGCAGAAACATTACTTCAAGATTTGGTTCAACTTAAATTAGGTATAAGTAAATGGCCTCCACTTGACGAAATTTTTGTTGCAAGATTAAAAACTTTCCACCAATTTATAGCATCACCAATATTAGAATCTTTGAAAAAAATGTTAGAAAAAGATTCAAAATTTGAGAAAAAATATAAAAACTGGATTGATGAACAAGGATTTACATATGACGATGAAACAAACAATAAAGTTGCCATAGAGGCTGCTTACTTATTGATGAATAAAATTCTATTCTATAAGATTCTTGAGACAAAGTATAGAGATTTACCAACTCTTTCTAAAATTTCTCTTTTAACTAGGGATGCAATAAGTAAATTGAAACAAAAGTTAGATGAATGCTTTAGCACCGCACTTAAAATTGATTATAAAGCAGTGTTCCAACCAGGAGTATATGATGAAATACCATTGCCACAAGATATAATAGAAACACTAAATGAGTTTTTAGATGAAGTTTCCACTTACGATTTAGGTAAAATACCTACTGATATCATTGGTAGAATTTATGAGGGTCTTATTCCAAAAGAAGAAAGACATAAATTAGGACAATATTATACACCGCCTGCAATATGTGACTTAATAACAAAAATATGCATTAATACTCCTGATGCCTTAGTTTTAGATCCTGGCTGTGGTAGCGGTGGTTTTCTAGTTAAGTCATATTATAGGATTTTAGAACTTATGGGTAGGAAAATTTCTGACGAAAAAATTCATCAAAAAATTCTTAATCAATTATATGGAATTGATATAAACCAGTTTGCAGCTCATCTTTCTGTTATTAACTTAACAATGAGAAATATCAATGTTAGAAGTGATGTTGTAAATATTCTTCCAACGGATTTCTTTAAAGTTTTTCATGAACAAAAAACATTAGCACCATATAAAGGACTCACATTAGATGAAATGAAAGGCATACAAAAATTAAAACCAAACTTTGATGCTGTAGTTTGTAATCCTCCTTATACAGAACAAAGAGACATAGGGGATAGAAAATACAAAGATTACATAAAGAAAGTAGCTTTAACCCTGAATGGTAAAGAAATTGAGATGAGTGCTAGAGCTGGAATTTATGCATTATTCTTTACTCATTCCATTCACTTCTTGAAAGAGAACAAAATGATGGGATATATTGTTTCTAATTCATGGTTGGATACAGATTTTGGAAGAGATTTACAAAGATTTTTTTTAAATAATTTTAAAATCATATCTATAATTGAATTTGATAGAAGAACATTTGAAGAAGCTGCTATAAATACAATAATAATTATTTTGCAAAAGTTAACTGGAGATAAAAATAAAAAAGAAAGAGATAAAAATTTTATAAAATTCGTACGAATTAAAAAATCTTTGAAAGTTGATGAAATTTTAAATTATATATCCGAAGCAAATAGCTCATACGAAGATGAAACTATTAAAATATTTTTAAAAAAACAAGATGAATTATATAATGAATTTAAATGGAGTATTTATCTTAGGGCCCCACCCGTATATTTTGAATTAATTAAAAACCCTAAACTTACGTTACTCAAAAATGTTGCAGAAGTAAAATATCCATTAAAGATAGGGCATCTTGATTTTTTTATTTTATCAAAGGATAAAGCCAAAGAATGGGGAATAGAAAAAAAATATCTGTATCCTCTTACTACAAGCCCAAAAAACATTAAATCGGTAGAGTTATTAGAGAATGATTTAGAAAATTTTATTCTAGCTGTCGATGAACCTAAATATAAACTTAAAGGAAAAAATGTATTAGAGTATATTGCTCATGGCGAGACAGTAAATATAGAAATTAAGAAAGGTCCAGAAAAAGGTAAAGTTATTAAAGGTTATCATAAGTTATTCAAAGATAGAATGTGGTATTCATTAAACCTAGGAACACCCTCGTCAATTCTTTTTCCTGTTTTTGAGAGTACAATATCTGCTGTATTAAATGTGGCTAAATGCTATGCTACAGCTAACTTTTATGAAATAAACCCTAAAAATAAAGATAACATTTTGCCATTAGTTGGAATTTTAAATTCATCTCTTATTTCTTTCTTTAGAGAGTTACATGGTAGAACATCTTTGGGAGAAGGTGCTTTGGATATAAGAAAATACGAATTTGAAGAATTGCCAATACTTAATCCAGAAAAATTAACAAATAAAGAAAAGACAAGACTTGAAAAAGTATTTAATAAATTGTGTGATGCGCAAAGAAAAAAGAATAAACAAATGGAACAGGAAGCAAAAAATGAAATAGATGATATAATTTTTGATGCTTTAGAATTAAAGGAAAAGGAAAGGCAGCAAATATCTGAAGGTCTTAATCAATTACGTGGAATGAGAAGTAGAAGAAGAGAAACAGAAATTTTAATAAAGCATCCCGAAACAATTAAAGTTACAAAACAAAAAAGAATAAAAGAATTTAAGAAACAAGAAAAGACTTCACTTAAGAAATGGTTTGGAAGTTAAATAATTCCTTTCTTTTTGAGTCCTTTTTCTACTTCTTCTTGAGACTTGCCACAAATATTGCATCCAGATTGTATCATCCAAACATCAGAACTCTTATGTTTAGAAGTTTTTCCAGGAAGAGACCTAGCTCCAGATCTTTTTACACTTATAGCACCCGCGATATACCAACATTGAATTTTACCTTTATCACAAAATGGACAGGCCAATTCTACGGGTTCTCCACGCATAATCTTAAATTAAGTAAAAATAGTTATTAACTTATCATCCGAATTTATTGACAGAACCTTAAAAGGAAAGAATTATATACTTTCAGACATATCAAGGAAATTATGATTGAAAAATTAATTCTCATTTTTGGTTTTGTTCTAATTTTGAGCATTGTGCAGGCTGAAGCCAAGAACTATGGAGGAGAGGTAAACCAATCTTCACAGAATATTATTATTTTTCTGCATGCGTCAAATTGCACTTTAATCCCAAGAAATGAAAGTGAATATAGTCAATTCTTGAATGCGCAGTGTGCAAATCTCCATCTAAATGAATCATTAACCATTTCCGAAGAAAATATATCTAAGGTTTTCATACCATCCCCAGGCAACTCAATGGTAGGTTTTAAAATTGAAAAAAATAGCACGAATGTTTGCACTGTCGATTTTAGTTGCTCATACACAAGATGGGTTGTGGAGACAATTCGAGTTTCTGATGCTCTATCCGTGGCATATGTTCCTTACACAGTGCAAATTGAATTGTCAGACATCAATGTTTTGGATTTGAGCGAATACAGACCCAGTATAGAGTTAAAAAATATTAAAATCGAATGTAATCAGGTAGAACAAAAAACAGAGATTTTAAAAGTAAACAATGTAAGCTATAATATAACCTGCAAAGAAAAAGATATTCTTATTAACTTGTCTGGAAATCCTATTTATTATCCGTTCGATATTTACTCTGCAAAAATAGAAGCAGATCACCTTGATTTATCATTAATTAAGGAAAAACTCGAATACATAAGCAAAAAGCACAATTTCCTTGAGCTAACATTATCCAAGGAAAATAATAGGTTTGTATTGAAATTACAAAGAAGAATAGACGAAAAACAAAGAGTTTTTGTAGGATTGATAACCAGTTCTTTTATTTTCATATTTTTGATTGTATTCTTTGAAAAAGAGAATGCATTAAAATTTGTACTCGAGCTTTTGTTTGGAGTAATTTTTATTGGAAGTTTTTTAAATTCCTTTGCTTATTTCAAAATAACGACAATTTTATCTTTATTTTTCCTTTCACTTTTTACAATTTTTTATGTTATCGTAAGAGAAATGAGAAAAAAATTGAAATTACAAAGTAAAACAGAAGATTTCATATCAACCAATACCGATAAATAGATTTCAATGAGGTACAAATGAGAAGAAATAAATACTTAATCTGCTATAAATTATTAGGAAGCAAAGTCCAAATCAGATTCGACTGCAAGCGTTATTCTTAGTATTTCACCACAGTTTCTATAAAATTTTTGATGTTCTTTTTCTATATTTTCCATTTAACCACTTTAATACAAATATAAAAGATAAAAACTAATAAAAGGTTTTTATGGATAAAAATATAGAGTTGAGATCTGATTTAATAAAGAAAAAAATAGAGGATGATTTAGATAGTATAGATGAAGAATATCTTGAAAAATTCTTTGATAAATTTAAATGGGATAAAAGAACACTATCTTTTATCAAATACTACAATAAAACCGTTCTAGACGAAATAAGAATTAAATTTAGCACGTTTACTTATCAATGGGCTTTACATCTTACTAGAAAGTTTTATACATATTTTGATGAAAATTATGATAAAGTAATTAACGAAATAAAAACCAAGAAAGACCTCATAAATTTTTATAATAATTTTTGTATCGATGAACTTGGAATAAGAAGAGGGTCTTTCTGCAGTAAATTATTTCATACAATATTACCTTCTGAATTCCCACCAGTTGATAATGCTATTAGAAAACATTTTGGATTAAACAACGAAGAATTTATCGTTAGTGTTCTAATTATTAAAAAAGGTTATGAAAAATATATTCAAGATAATCGTAAAAAAATTAATTTGATTAGAAATATTTTATCGAAAAACAAGTTCTCTTATTTACGAATAAATGAATTATCAGATATAAGAATTCTTGATATGTTTTATTGGTTTAAATTGAATAGAGATAAAGCCAAAAATCAAAATTATAATTTAAAACAAATATCAAAATGGGCAAGATAATTCTAATTAATTCTCACCATATTAATATAAGTCATCATTTATAACATTATAAAAGGCAAGAAACTGCAAGAGGAAATTCAAAAAATTGACAAGGAAATAGATCAGAAGGTTTATGAGTTGTATGTCTAACATCTGAAGAAATCAGGATTGTGGAAAGTCCTTAATTATATATTTATCACAAAATGGATATTTTAAAACTTCATATTGCCAACCGTAAACACCATATGGCATAAAATCACTTTATAAAATATTTTATTTTTCAGAGGTAACTTCATTGATAGCATCCATGATTTCAACATGATTCCAAGAAACAATCTTAACTCTATCCATATTTACATTTACGGCATCTGGCATTCTAATGGATGGATTATTAGTAGTATTTACTACGACGACCCCCTTCCCCAATCGTAAGGTCTCTCTGATCTCCCAATTGACCCATTCGCTTTCATAGGTAGTTTCGGAAACTATTACAAGAGTTACTGATGATTGTTCAATTCTAGCATGTATACCTTGTTTTATATACTCTGCATTTTCGCTAGCGAAGGGCACTTGCAATCCCATATCAATAAAATCTAATTTAGAATTTTCATTCTTAGCTTGCCCACGCAACATATCCGCTACAGGTTTATCAGTATGCCTAAAACTTATAAAAACTCTTCTTCGCGGTGGAGGTACCCTTCTTCGAAGTTCTTCTCTAGCAATATTCTCTAGTCTATCAATATCGAGTGTTTCTTCAAAAGGCCTACCATATCTGCCACTAATGTATCCTGTACCACCCATTATTCGTCCTCTTTAAACTGCGGAAAGGAACTTTTCTCTCCAGAATTAATTATCTCCTTACAGGCCACACATTTTCCACAATATTTATCTTTGCCTGAGTGACAAGAGTAGGTTTTATCTAAAGGGATTTTGTAATGTTTAGCAAGTTTAATGACGTCGGATTTAGTAAAATTAATCAAAGGGGTAATTATTGTCAGATTATCTCCCAAAGCTGAATTTAAAGCAAAATTCATATTGACAATGAATTCTTGAGTTTGATCTGGGAATAAATGAGCTTTTTCAGTAAGTAAACCTATAGCAATAGTTTTCTCTCCATGTAAATAAGCAAATGCGGCTCCAATCAACAAAAATAACATATTTCTACAGGGTAAAAATGCATCCTTGTAAATATCTTTTTGTAGATTGGTCAACCCGGAAGGTATCAGTTTGCCATATCCACTTAAATCCGCCTTTGTAGGAGTAGGTAGATTACATTCTTTCAATAACAATTGACATGCTGCCCATTCTTTTTCAGCAGCATGTTGACCATAGTCTACGAAAAGCGGTATTATTTTTTCTCCTTGTCTCTCTATTATCTTACACATAACTATAGAGTCTATACCTCCTGAAACAAGTGCTACTATCCCCATTTTTGAAACTCCTTTTGAACTAACCGCATAACAACCCAAATTGCCAAATCTAAATTACCAAGAGTTTTATTTAAAGAATCGGCATAAGAAAGTAATTTTTTCTCGTAAGTGAGATATTGGTTTTTGGTTATAGTCTCCCTAAATTCTTTAATTAAATTAAGAAGTTTCATATAATGTATAACATGCGAATCTAAAATAGCCAAATTTTCACAATAGCAAATATTCCTGAGAAATAAACTTGCCTGTTTAGGTCCTATACCCATACATATACGGACTAACAAATCTCTTACTTCATATTCATTACAACATTTCTTTAATAGTAATTTAATTTTTGTGCGTCTTTTCTTGTAAATTTCAGAACAAGTTTGAGTTATAAATTGGGCCGCTCGTTTTGAATATGGATATTTTATTCCTTTTCCGTTGTTAAATGTTAGATAAATAGCTTTATTTAATTCATTTGATATTTTCATTTTCGCTATTTTAGGATTGTTGAGAATATAAGTTATTTTTAATAATCCCTTCTTTTGTAACCGTTTTATGCATTCTTTTACTATTTCGTATCTAACTCTACTTCCAAGTATGCATGTTACCAACTCAAACCATAATTTGCTTTCAGAATAATTTTCCCATGTTTTTTGAGATTTTTTGACCAGCTCTATCTCATTACTGACTCTTATAACAGTATTTTCAATAACTTCTTTGCTTACAGAGTAAGCCATCATTCTAGTCTAGAATCCTTTTTATTATTTGATGAGTATGTTCAGGCAAATATTTTTGTATTAGTTGAAAAGTTTGTTTTTCATCAATGGACTTTCTAATTTCATCTGTAAATTGTTCATAAAATATTAAGTTATGTGCCATTGTTTGTAAATTATATGGAATATTCTTCATTTTGCAAGCTCTACAATTACACTCCACAAGTTCTTTTTGTATAAAATGATAAAGGAGACCATTCTTTGGATTTACAACGCTATTATACCAGTCAAAACTGTCGAATAAATCCGCTCCACATAATGTATAAATTAACATAGAAATTGGATTTCCCGTGCCTAATAGATGGATTGGAATATCTCTACCTATCTTATCTAATTCGTCTCTAATTTTCTTAATAGCTTTAGCTCTTTCAAATAAACTCGCTCCTAACTCTCTTTCAACTATACCAATTATTTGAGGATTAATACCTTCTACTACACCTCTAATTATTTTTATAAAATCTTCTGAATTAGTATGTATTATTGGTATCGTATTTCCGAGTTTTTGCATACCTGCGGTCATAGCTGAGTATGTGATTGTTTTTTTAATATGTTTTTCGACATTTCCGCCTTCCCAAAATATATCAAAAGAAAAACATAAATCAACATTAACTTCTTTCAAGATAGTTCCAAATTTTTTTATAGTCCATTGCGTGTCATTCCTCCAATAAGCCTCATATTTTCCACTATCGAGAAATGTAAAAATAATCCCTTCTGTAACTTTATTTAAATCTTGTATTATTAATTCTCTCTTTTCATCGTGATAGATATCGTAAGATGAAATTAGAAAACCCGGATAAGATGTTTTTTTGAGTAAGTTAAAGTAATCATAAATTTTATGTTCAGCTTTTATGGTAGAAATTGCTGGAAAAAAGAAAGGTGTTCTCAAAGTTTTTATTGAGGTTTCAATTGTAAAGCAACGAGGATTATTTCTAGTTATTTGCAGACCATCACCTTTTTTTATAATTCTTTTTTTCTATTAATGAAACCCACTCTTCATTTTGTTTGGAAAGTATTGATTCGACTCTTTCAATAAAAAGTTTGTCTGGGTTTGATTCATTTTTATATACACCTATGTTAAAATCATGATTATACTTTTCTCTTTTTAATATCTCACATATTACTCTGTAATTACGCCACAATTCTTCAAATTTAGTATATTTTAATATTCCTGTAGCTACCGCGACTATAGCAGCAGTGATAATAGTTAGTATTTTATACTCTAATGCAGCAAAAACCGGAGTAACTGATGATAATACAATTATCAAAATTTGAAATATGTGCGTCCATCTTTTATAGAAAACTGATTTATTATCAAACCACTTTATTTGGGGATAGTATCTTTTCCCAAGATAATTGTTAAATTCTTTCTTTCTCATTTCTAACTAATAATAAGAATATATTGAAACCTTAAAAACTTATATATTCAAGTTCATAGTTTCTTTTGATGAATTTTTTTAATCAATCTTACATAGTCAGGTATCTTAAATCTAGGTTTCTTATATTCAGCAATTGAAGTAATGGCAATACCGCCACGTGCATTAAAATCACCTATTACTTGCATCCATCGTGGTTTCAAAATTTTAATAAGGTCACCTAATATTCTATTTACACAATCTTCATAAAATATTCCGAAATTACGAAATGAAAAGATATAAAGTTTTAATGATTTTGATTCAACACATTTTTTGTCTGGAATATACCTTATGTAAATAGTTCCAAAATCCGGTTGCTTAGTTATTGGGCATATCGATGTGAATTCTGGAATTTCTATGTCAATGATATAATCCCTTTCAGGGTATTTATTTTGAAATGTTTCTAAAATTTTGCCATTTGGTTTATCAAATACAAACTTAGTAATTTTTTTCCCTAAAACAGCATTCTTTAATTCATCTATTCGTCGGGTTTTTACCATTGAAATTACCTTAAATTTATCAGCCTATAAATATAATTTTATGGTTATTTTTGGGAAATCAATTCTATAAACTCCTAAACAATCTCTCAAATTCTCTATTAAATACATAACAGAGAGAACGTTTGACCAAGCTACAGACTAGATTTATAGAAAAATGAAAACTATCTATTTATGAGAAAAAATATATTTTCTATATAATTTTAGTTCATCTAACTTGCCTTATCTGAGGAACGTATTCACTACCACCGTAGGTAGTTCTAAATTCTAATATACACCGAATAGACATTTTACTTTCATGAGATGGTTGAACGCACATCTGACAATAGCACTTCCACAGGAGGAATACGAAAAGATTAGAAAACATCCTGAGATCAAGTGGGGAGCAGTCGCAAGAAAAGCCATGATACAATATGTGAATGAACTAGAAAAATTCAAGGCAAATCTAGAAAGTCAATCTGAGCAACAGCCTGAAAATGGGAAAAAGGATAATTATGGTTAAATGGATTAATGCACATTTGACAGTTGGCCTTCCACAGGAACTCTATGAAAAGATCAAAAAACACAAAGAAGTCAGATGGGCAGTGATTGCTAGAAATGCCCTGATAGAATATCTAGAAAAGATCGAAGCCATGGAAGAAAGAAAAGATGGCAAAATATGAAAAATTTTTGGAATCAAACAAACCGATCCAAACAAGAATCTGAGAAAGATAGTTAAGTTTAAAAAGTATGAATTCATACTTTTATCATGAGGGAAGAGAAAATCGTAACAAAAACAGTAAGAGTTGGAGAAAGAGGTCAGATTGTGATACCAAAAAGAATAAGAAATATTGAGGGAATTAAACCTAAGTCTGTCCTTAGAATTACTGATTACGGAACTGGAAACATGGTTATATCTAAAATGAAAGAAACAAAAAGCCCAGAGGAAAAATTCTTCGATATTCTTAAAAGTATAAAGCTTCCAAAAAATGCCTGGGAGCGGATACAGAAAGAGAGGCATATCGAAAGATGAGATACTGCGCAGATACTTGGTTTCTTTTAGAGCTGCATAGAAAAAATGAAAGGGCAGTCAATATATTTAGGGAAACTTTAGAAGGGAAAAATCGCATAATCATCCCAACAGTCTCTGCCCTTGAACTAATGAAAATCAGTATCAGAACTGGAGAAAGTTTAGTTAAAATAGATTCGATGCTTAACGAATTAAAAGTTACTCAAAAAGTCCAAACAATTGTGTTGGACGAAGTTATTGCCAAAGAAGCAGCAAAAATTTCTGTTAGTTATGATGTTCCAACTATTGACTCCATAATTGCAGCAACATGTAAGTTATCAGAATGCGATAAATTATTGTCAAATGATAGTCACCTGAAAACCCTAGATAAGAAGAAATATATTAAAATAGAATATTGGTAATTATGGTAAAAATAAAAGCAGAAGATTTGAAAACATTGAAACTGCTTGAAGAGGCTTGGGAAGACATAGAGAAGGGTAGATATAAGGTTTATAGTTCTGTAACGCAAGAAGACCAATCGTTTTAACGGGTGGATGAATTGCGATAACATATTTAAATTCTCATCTCCGTATGTCTTTTAGTCAAGTCAAGCTTGACGAACAGGTCTTGAGGGTATATCCCTCTTGACAGGGCTGAAACCTGATTACAGGTTTGTTGTGACCCAGCCCAAAATCAGAGCGTGTTAGACCCAAACCTCTGGTAAGCCCGTAAGGGATGGCAAGTTTGGTTAGCGACTTTGGAACCTCGCAAGCTTTGAGTCCGTGGCTCGTCCCAATAGGCTCTGGCAACAGACCGCAAATAGCGAACAAACGTTGGGGAAGCCCCTGAACTTGTTCAGGGGAGGAGGTCACAAGTGAAATGGTGAATAGTTGATTTTTATGTCAGACTATCATGGCATCTTACTTGACACAGAATTCAAAGACAAAGATTTTCTTAATGCCTTTGAGATACTAGGAAAGAAGAGAAGTGAGAGAAATACTTGGACGATGCATAGAGTGAGAGTTCCCGCAGAAAAAATAGATAAGATTATTAGAAAGTGTCAGGAAAACCTGCTAGATGGAGAACCTTATTACTGTCACTTCTACAGAGACGAAGAACTTATAATAGTCTTCAAACAAAAGGTGTTTCGAGTAAAGCCTGACAAATCTACATGGAAGCATGCCATTGAATATGGTTTGTCTTTGGGAATACCTGCAGACCAGATGGAGATAAAGCCTGTTAGATTTGAAGATGAAACATATTAAGAAAATTATAACTAGTTCATCTTCAGAATTACATAAAATCAAATCAACCCAAAATCAGATAGATCTTTGTTCTTCAGAAGGGTTAAATGAATCTATAATTTTTTATAAAATTCAATATTTTTCATTACTTCTTTTTCCAGTTCTTCTGGTGGTATATCTGCTTCCTTAACTTGTGTAATTCTCATGAATTCTTTTGTCATTGCTTCGGCTTTTCCATCGTTAGATGATATTGTAGCTAGAACTCCTCGCTCTTTATTATCTCTATCTTCGTAGATAGAAAGCATCTCAACTTCAGGGAATAATTGTTTTATTGCCACATACAAAACTAATGAACCTATTTTTAATTCTTTAAAAATATCATATGCGATAGCACTCTCTGAAAGGTAGGTATGAAACATTGTTTTTAGGTCATTTTTCCTTAAGAATTTCATGTATTTTAAATACCTAATAGTACCAGGATATCTTGTTGATTCAACTAGTCCTGAATATATAGTCATGTTAAAATCTAAAAGGATTAAGGTTAAATTTGTTTCTATTCCCCTCAAAAACCAGAGTAGTCAAATAACAATTAATTCTTTTTGTTCATTATTCTCTGGCCCCATTTTAGAGGATTTCCGTCAAGAGAGATAAACCGACAATTATTCTTCTAAAAGGTCAGGGCGTATAATTCTGCAAGTGATCTCTTTTAACTTCTTCAACCTTTTCATACCATTGCTTGCTGGTCCCAACCCTTGATCTCAACTTCCACTTCAATGACTTTGGCTCATCCTCAATTTTCTGAATTAGTAGATCCATTCTTGAATTCACCACAGCTTGATCTGCTTTATCCAACAAGCCGCTCTCACCATAACTTCTGATAAGGTCCCTAGTCTTCTGAAGGTTTGTAGTAGTTGTAAAATAAAATCCCCAATCACCTGATAAAATTTTCGCCAAATATTCTGAATTAACAGTCTCATTGTCGTCTTCTCCAACTTCATGCTCCCTGAGTAAGATGATTATGTCTTTTACATCCTTTTCATTTATTTCGACTATCTGCAGCTTTTGAAGTAGCAACTCCGCTAATGGTAACGTATAATCGTCAATCCCCAATCTCTTCTCGAATTCAATAGTGTGGCACATAATAAATCTATTCAAGAACACGTCTGCGACTTGATTTCCATCCTTGTCCACATAGATCTGCCTGTATTTGCTCTGCGGGCTAATGTTGAAAGCTGGAGAAGAATAAGAAAAATAGCCAAGCCCTTTGAACATTTCCTTTATTTTCTTTGCATATTTCTGAGATGAAGCAAAATCTAAATCATGCCCAGGAATTCTCCCCAATTTGGAATAAAGCTCCTCACTATTCGGGCAGTGAATCCTTATTGCAGCCCCTCCCATCAGTTTTAAAGGTATTCCAATTTGTTTGGCCTCGTACATGATTTTTTCAGCTTCGGCTCTAAATTCTTCAAACGTCTGGAATTTTTCCATGGAATCAGATAAGAAAAGAACTATTAAGAATTTAAACATTTTATCTCGGTCTGCCACCATACTGCACAGAAAGAATAAATGTTCTCATAGAATGGTTTGTTTGCCTTAATTTTATATCTTCTTTCTCATCAACCCAATGCCTTTTTTAACAGATCCCAAGCATCTAAGTATGTAGAATAATCCATCAATTCCTTATGCTCACCTTGATAAACTACCCTTTCATCCCAAGCATCGAGTCCTTCGAAATGAAAACAAAAGGAATAAACTCTATTTTTACCAGGATCCTTAATTTTCATCTTTCTCTCAAGCTCTTTGCTTGGGACTACTAAAAACTTGTTTTCAAAATAGCCTAACTTATGCTCTCCATAAACTGGCAAATATGTTAAAAATATATAAAAATCAACTTTCTCCTTATCTCTCTGAAATTTTTTCTCTCTAACTTGATGCCAGCTATGCCCTCTGTGTCCACTTCTCCACACTCTACCAAAATAATAGCGCGACTCTTTAACCTGAATTCCTACATGTTTATCTCTTTTAGCAACAAGCAAATCTATACCAACATCATGCAAAGGGAAATATATCTCGCAATCCTTTAACTCTTCCATAATTTTCTCTGCAGTTATACATTCTCCCGGCTCCAGCGACCATATGTTTCTTATCGGCATAGCTAATTCCAGCATGTTTTGGAAAAAATCATTTAGTAATTAATCTTTAAGCTATTTAAGTAATTATTGTTAGGTTTATTTCATCTAACTACTCTTAATAACAATTGTTATACCCAAAAAAGGTAATACTTAAATATTAGTGATACAAATAAATATGTATGAAAAGAGAAAATCTAGAATTTGTAACGAGGCTTGGATCGAAAAGTCAAATAGTTTTAAGGAAAGATATAAGAGAAGCACTTGGCCTGAGACCAGGTTCATTAGTGAAACTCAGAAAATCAGACCAACACTTGGAACTCAGAGCCGTCAAAAAAGAAGAGATGATTAGAGAGGTAGAGAATATAGCCAAAATGATAGGTAAAAAATGGCCAAAAGGTAAAACTTCTGTGGATTTGATAAGGGAAGAAAGGGATTAAAGTGAGAGTTATTATCGATTCTACCGTACTGGTTAGTATTTTTTCTGATAAGGACAAATTTCACAGGTTTGGGTTGGATGTTTTCTCCAATATATTAGACAAAAAGATTGAGCCGGTAATTCCGACATTTGCAGTTGTAGAAACATGCGGGCTTATAGGAAGAAAGTTTGGTCAGCATCTAGCAGCTATAGTCGAAGATCAATTGAGCACTTGGGTAGACAACGGTATGCTTTTAGTTAAAGAGTTGACTTTAGATAGAATGAAATATGCAACAGAAGACGCAATAAGATTCGGTTTAAAGGGTGCAGATGCTGTTTTTGTAGCTTTGACAAAAGAAATAGGAGCAAAATTAATCACTTTCGACGATAAAGTAGAGAAAAAAGTAGCTGGAAAAATAGGTATATACAAAATTAAGGTAGATTAAGTAAAAGGCGTGATGAACCCGATCGATAAGACATTAGAATTATATTTGTTTCTTAGAAACAACAATGAAGGATGGTCTTTGCAAATTGATCTCGTTAATAAACCTTAAAATCACACCTATATACTAAAAAACATATATCAAAAATGGTTCAACTAATCCCTTGTTCAATAATTTTTTCTCTTATTTGAGATTCTATCTCGTTTTTGAAACGCATATCATGAATCATTTTATGATGATTTGGGCAAAGTCCAACTAAATTTTCTCTAGAGTTATTTTTTTCATTGTAATCAATATGATGCAAATCAACTATCTTATCGAATTCGCATATCATGCATTTCTTAGTTATCTCCTGCCATAATTCGAAAGAGATGTTGTGGCGCTTTTTTACATTAAATCCTCTTATCTGATCATAGTAAAATTTCTTCTGTACACAATTTTTGCACATCCCGTGGGAGTGATGCTCTTTGGCCTTGCCGCAAACTTTGCAAGTTATGATGGGTGATTTGTATGTCTTTCTGTAACAATGATAGCATTTCCCAAAAGCATGGAGCATTTTTTCCTTTTTACATTCCTTGCAAATGCCTAAACTCATATATAATTTATTGTAAGTTCGGCTATTTTAATGTTCAGCGAACTTCTTATAATGCAGGTTAGACGAACTTTTTACCCTAGAAGAGGCAAAATTGGCTTATTTTCAGTTAAAGTGCGCCAGATCTAAGATTGGATTGAGCTTTTAGTGTTAAAAATTATTAATATTTAGAAAATAAAAGAAAACTATGGTAGCTGAGGATATGACTATTTCTACTCCTTTAACTTATTTGCTAAGCGGGTTAGCTATAATTGCCTTTATTGGCTTCCTATTCTTAGCAAATTTTCTAATAAAAGGAGATCCTTTTCATCTTTTACTTGGGATTGTGGGTACTTTATTTGGGGTATACTTTATTTATTTTGCTAATAAGAAAAAGAAGGAATATGGCTCTTGGAATGCAATTCTGGGTGTCAAAATAAGCAAAAAACTAAAAAAGCGCCACAAATAAAGGTAGACTGAGCAAATAGCGTGTCTTTATACCTTATCTAATTGAGCCACTTTAACCTATACTTCATCCCATCTTGATCATTTTCCATATTTTCTTAATAAAAATGCGCCGGCCATAAAAAATATTAGAAAAAAGCCAAAAATAGGCAGAAACGGGGGGAAGAAGGTTGATATTGTCGTTTTCTAATAAACAATTCTCTAGAAAGTACGCCAGTAAACTAAAGTAGACTGAGCATATGTTGCAAAATGAGCAAGTGAGACTTGCTTATAATTTGTATAATGTGAAATATGCTTCATTAAACAATATTTTAAAAACGACTTAAAAATAACAATATTGTATAAAATATAAGAATTATAAGATGATTTAGATTATGTGGATTTATAAATATAGTTATTAGTATATAGAAGAAAAAATTACAGTTTTCTATTAAGAGTGAGAGTTAGACCAGTTCTGATTCTTTAAGGCAATAGTGAGTAAATGGCTAAAGTAAGAGTTAAATACTTGGACAACTAATATTAATTATGCCTCTAAAAGATCTTTTATTAAGAATTTTCGGAAAAAAGCGCCAAGCTGAAGGTATTGAAGCGACTCAAATCGCTTCTTACGATTTAAAGCGAATTGAAGCAGAAAAACCTTTAGAAATTTCTCAAGTTTCTCCTACAGTTGAACTCCAAAAGGATTCACTTCAACTAGGTATTGCTGCAGGCTATACAGGGCGCTCACTCAGAGAAATTGAATCTTCCTTAATTCGTATCGAATCTCAAATGTCATCAAAAGACTGGTTTTTGACTCAATTTGAAGATCGAACACCAGAATTAATCAATTTATTCAAAATACATGAAGAAAATGCACAAAGACGATTTGAATCGATACAGAATATACTTATTTCACTCCAAAAATCAGCGGTAAATGCCCCTGAACCACTAAAGGCTGAACTAATTCAAAAGATAAGCAGCATAGAAAGACAATTGCCTTTAACTTCAAAGATGAAGGAATTATTGCAAATTGTTAACCAGTACAACGAGATAAGTTATGATGAACTTGCATCTAAACTTAATATCAGCGTTTCGGCACTTCGTGGTCTTCTAGCAAATGTAATGAAGAGAACTAATGAAATTGAACGTTTTGATAAGAACAGAAAAGGATGGGCAAGATACGTTGGTAAAGGCGATTTAAAGCGAATCAAATCATTAGAAAGCGATGACAATGGAAATTTTGGTGAATTGCTACTTAGAGATAAGTTTGAAAAAATAGCTGAAAAGCAGGGATTTAAAATACTTATGCGTCTATTTAAGACATCTCCAGATTTTATTATTGAGAAAGATGGTAAAGGTATCGGTGTAGAACTTAAATCAATTATAAGTGCTTCATCATTAGAAAAAGCAGTAGGACAGCTTCTTTTTGCTAAAACATATTATAATCTACAAGAAATCTGGTTAGTAATACCACCAGTTCAAACCTTTCCAGAAAACTGGTTGGATGTATTCAGATATCAAGGTATCAAAATTTTGATTTTAGATGATGATAATTTTATTAATATAAGTTAATTACTATTTAGTCTTGCCAAACCTTTTCTTGCGGCAACTAGAACATACATATATAAACATGCCTCTAAACCAAATTTTTCTCTTTGCATTGCCTTTATAACAGAAAAAACACTGCATATCAGGTCTTTTTTATTTTCTTCATTACAGAAAGGTATTTGAATACACCATTAATGTCTGTTCCCGGTTTAAGCCTAATCATCCTTATGTTAAATGGCTCAAGATTCTGATATTCAACAAACATGGATAAATGTCTATCAATAAGGCGCGACACTGTTTTATGGTGGATTTTGCATCTTCTCGATATTTCCCTGTACCAAAGCCAGCTATCTGCCTGTTTAAGGCATTGAACTATTTTTACTATGTTTTCTATCGTGTCTTTTCTCATATCCCTATCACTAAATGTCCCGTCTGGCGCACATCTCTTTAACATGATTTTAGGCGGGCATTTATTTATATTTTTCAGCTTTTGGTGCTTATTCTGGGGTAAAATTTATAATTTTCAGTCGAAAATAGTCAGATTAAGCCCTCTATTGCTGGAAATTGACTTATTTTGCCTTATCTAACTGTTTCACCGGAAGTGAGGCCTGGTAAAATGTATATATCTCTCACATGAAATAAGATTCGTGAAAAAATGAGAATAACCGAAAACGAGTTTAAAAAGAGATTCAAAGTCTTTTTAGAGAGAAAAGGATTTAAAATAATCAAAGAGATAACCAATGGTCCACCGGATCTTGTCATTGAAAAAGATGGGGATGTAATATGTGTAGAACTTAAAGTTTCCAGAGGACAGAACTTATTCGGCATCGCTCTTTATCAACTTTTGTTCGCAAAATCCGTTTTTAGAACTAAGAAATTATGGCTCGTCATTTCAGGGACACCTACTAGCATGTCTAAAAAATGGATAAAGTTGCTATGGAACTACAGAATCTCAATATTTTTATTTGACAGAACTTTGAAGAGACTACGATTGAGAAACCTTCTTCCAAGTAAACCGCTTAAAGAAAGGATATACCAGAAGATTGGTTTCCCGATATACAAAACTAGAAGAATTTTGAAGATGCTTAAACCAACCCTTTTGAGAAGGCCAGATGATCATTATGAGACATCCCTTCAAAAGGCGTAAATGGTCGCATTTGGTAGTAGACTCAGGTTTAGACAGATATACTGTTCCTATATTCAGCGCTTGCGCCGGTTCTAGAAAGGTTCCTTTGCTCAAAACTCTGATGTCAAGTTTTTGTCAAAATGATTGCAAATTCTGTGCGTTCAGATGCGAAAGAAAAATACAAAGAGAAAGATGGGAGCCTACGGAGTTGGCGAATGTCACTATGAAGCTATGGAAACTAAGGAAAATAGAAGGTTTGTTTCTCAGTTCTTCTGTTGAAAAGGATCCAGATTCTGTGGTTGAAAGAGAGCTTGAGACTGTCAAAATCTTAAGAGATATCGGGTTTACAGATTACATTCATCTTAGACTGATGCCTTCTGTGAGTAGAGAGCTAATCAAACAGTCTGTGGAGGTAGCAGACAGAGTTGGAATTAATGTTGAGTTTCCGAAGACTGAATATTATAACGATATGAAGATTTTTCTCGATTTCAAGCAGGATGTAATCAAAAGATTGAGATGGATTTCTCGTGAAGTTCAGAAAGCACAAAAAAATGGAAAATGCAAAGCAGGTCTTGATAGTCAAATGATAGTTGGAGCCTCTGATGAGACTGATAAAGAAATTATAGAAGTTAGCGAATGGCTATATAATAAGCTAAAAGCTAGAAGGGTTTATTATTCGGCCTTTGAACCAATACAGAACACACCTTTGGAAAATAAAAAACCTGAAAACAGGTGGAGGGAATACAGATTATACCAGTGTTCATTTCTGATTCAAAAATATAATTTCCTCGCAAGAGATTTTGTTCTGGATAGTGGTATGCTAGCACTAGAACAAGACCCTAAGACTGTGATTGCAAAAAGCATTGGGTTGCAAGTTGACATAAACAGTGCCAGTTTTGATGAATTAATCAAAGTTCCTGGAATTGGAATTCAAACTGCAAAAAGCATAATTGAAAAAAGGCCAGTAAAAAATTTAACACATCTCAGGCAATTAGGAATTTTAAAAAGAGCTTTACCGTTTATCATGTTTAATCGGCAGGTTCAAACAAAATTAAATTCTTGGGTTTGAAATGTTAAGAAAAAATAAAATTGAATTGACGAAGAATAAAGTCTGAATTTCCGGTTAAAGCTTTTATTTAACCTTAGGTAAAAATATATTGAAGCTCATGAGTCTGGCAAATATCAAATGTCCGAAATGCAAGAAACAGATCCCTAAAAGAGTTCTCAAATTAACCCATGGAAAATGCAATAACTGCGGTTTTTTACTTGCGAGCTCTTTAACGAGATTCACAACTGCTAGGGGTAGGATAAAGAGCAAATATAATAAATAAAATCTCAAATTCACTCAAAATCTTAATCTATTTCTTTATTAGGATACCCTTAAGGATTATAAGCGCGCCAACTATCATCAGAATTTCTGGCCATTCAATTCTTATGTATCTCAATAGACCGACGAAGAATATCAATGCACCAATAAGAATTTTCTTTTCCTTCCAATCACACGTCACAGTTTTCTTGGCCGCTCTTTTTATAGCCATTTTCTTTTCCTCCTATTTTTTCTTTAACACATTATCTAAATTTATTATATTTATAAGAAGATAATAATTTTTGTAATTTTTCTTGTTTTCTTTTAATTAAAAAACCTACTTTTTCGTAAAATGTTTTTATATTTTTTCCATTACCAACTTGTAATATGAACACAGTTTTATTACCCTTGTGAGAAGGATTTTTTGTTTGTTTGTATATCGAAGATTTTATACCAATGTCTTTTAGCAACCGTTTAGATAATTTCATTAAATTTAAATTTGTATTATAAAGTTGGACTTTTTTAGTATACCCAGAACTATTTACAGAACCCTCCGAATCATATAAACCTCTTAAAAAAGTGCATTTAATCGTATCAGACGAATTAAATAATTGTGGTAGATTAAAATTTTTAATACAACTACCAGCTTTTCTGGATGATAAGGCAACTTCCCACAAGTTATCATTCCTTTTTTTAATTTTACTGCATTTTATACCTGACCAAATTTCTAAAGTATTCTTAAACACTTTGCAAAAATCAAAATCTTTAGCGGCTAAGGCAATGACCGATGTATTATTGATGTTCCTGATAAAACCATCGCCATTCATTACACCTAAGATATAAGCTAAACTAGTAGTCAATTTTGTTGAAGTAGGTAATAATTCTTGGTTTCTAGGTCTATTTGGTTTTTTATTATATAGTAACCACCCAATGATGGTATCTCTTGGCACGTTCAAATTTTTACTAATAATGGAATAACTTTTTCCTAAGTTTCTTAATTTTATTGATTCATCCCATTTCTCTTGATAATTCATATATATTTATCCTACTTACGTTTCACCATTGGTAGACCAGTTGGAGCTTCTATTACTTTGAATTGAGAAGGCAAGTCAATCGACTTTTCACTTTTCTTTGAAAAGAAATAAAGCTTTGCCCCACCTTTCCCTGTCCTTGAATGCAAATAATACGTTTGTTTTCGTTTATTTGTATATTTGAATGAGTTAGCCATTTTATTTTTCACCTCATTACATTTTTAACTTTTCCTCTTTATTTTAACTTGATTTTTTGCTATTTAACTATTACAGTTTCTTCTGTTTGTGCGACCTTACAGTTTCCTTCTTCTTTTAGAACAGGATATCCGGAAATTGCGCCAATTTCCAGAAGCTGCTTCAAAGCAATATCAATCTTTAAAGGGGTTGTGACTTCTGTCAACCATCTCTTTGCAAACGGCAATCTTTCGAATTTTGTTCTTGAGATTTCCAAGATTTTTCTAGCTTCCCACAATCTTACAGGTTTTTCTTGCTTATATCTATAGATTAGAGTTGGCGAGGATTCTTTGACCATACCAGGACCATCTGTGGTAAAAACTTCCATTGCTATTATCTGCCCAGCTTTTATCTCCTCTTGAATGTTATTTTTTCCATTCGGTATTGTGGGGGAAGCATGTTGAATGTATTGCTCAAGTCCGTGACCGCACAAGTTGCGTATCGGATTAAACCCAAAATTTTTTATAGTATCTTCAACCACTTCGGAAATTTCAAAGATTTTTGTACCAGGTTTGATTAGTTTTAAAGCTTCTTTTAATGCACTCTCAGAGGCGTCAATCAAAGGATGAGTATTGCTCCCTATACAGACTGTGAATGCCCTATCCCAAATATAACCGTTTACCTGAACGCCGAAATCAATCTTTATCAGATCGCCAGCCCTGAGGGAAGTAGGATCATTTATATCAGGAGTGTAATGAGCAGCATTCTCATTCACAGAAAGATTGGCTGGAAAAGCTGGTTTTGCTCCTAATTTTTCAGTCTTTTCTTCAATCATTTCTGCTATGTTAAAAAGTTTTTCATTCTCTTTTATCAAATTTTTCGCAAACGGCAAAACACTGTCAGATATGCTCTTTGCGTCATCATAATTTTTCAAAAATTCTTCCATACTTTTTATTGTCCTAATAAACGATAAATATTTAGTTTTGCGATTTCAATAATCTCATATGTCCAAGAAAAATAAATCACAACGAGAGAGAGAGCTCGAAGATTGGATACTGAGGCAATTCGAGAGATATGTTAAAATACACAAGGAGCACGAGAAAGATATAAGATACATAGGATGATTATTTATTTTATTTTCAATCTTACAATTTCTTTTTTAAAAATTCTTGGCAACAAATCCCACATCTTGACGGGATAAGTCAACTTCTTGATTCTTGGACTGCGTCTTTCAAATTTGAATTTTACCAATCCCCTTTGCTTAAGTCTTGATAAGGTATTGCGAACCTTCCCTCCGCTCATTCTCAATCTCTTGGAAATTGTATACGTGCAATTGCCAGGATTCTCGCAGACAAACCTGTAGATTTTTTCTTCACTTGAACTTTGTTTTGGCATTTTACTTCCCTGTGCACCTGAAAAAGACAATTAATAGTTCGCTAAAGAGTTTAAATAGTTTACCCTGCCTAAAGTTAACATTTATAAGATACAACAGACATATGTCGTATATGATACTGACAGAATTTGAAAAAACAATTTTGCTTTCACTTTTTATACTAGCAAAAGGATCTACGGGTAGGTATATTCCGTTAGAGATGCTTTTATCCAAGTTTCCGATAAGGCAGAGAAAACTTGTAAAGCAATTTGTAGAGAAATTGACTAAAGAAAAACTCTTGATCAAAAGCGATGAAAAATACAAGATAGGTAAATTGGCATTAAAGGATATATCCGACTTCCTAATTCATGGGCCTAAGGCAAGAATATGAATGTCTACATTATTGAGGGATATGAGATAAAACAAATTTTACCCTTTCTTCTACAGACATTACTGGTACCATGATTACTTCATAACCTAACTCAAGATAGGTGTCAAGTAGTAGATTACTTAGTTTGCTTGCACCTTTTCCGTCTTCAACTCTTGCATAATCCTTTTTAAATGGAAGCTGTTCTAAAAAGAAAATTTTTCTATATCTTTTTTCTTTGCAAAACTCTTTCAATTGTTTTGATTCTATCCCTAAAATTTCATAGTAAGCTATGCTATCTGGAATTGCTCTGTCAAAAAATATGACCTTATCTTTTGGCATTTTACTCTCTATCTCGACCTTCAGTTTTAGAACTTTTACTTGAAAATCTAGCTCATCTCCTCTTATTTCCTCTAAAGATTTTCCATTACCCTTTTCTCTATCTATCAGAAGTCTTGCTACTTCAGGAACTGTATAAAAACCAAGTTTTGAAAGTTCATTGATAATTGTTGTTTTACCAGAGCAAGGGCCACCAGTTATTACATACCAGTTGGGCATATTTTATAGTTAGCTCTCAGGAATTAATACAGATTTCTCTGGTTTTTGCCCCTTCTCTAAAGTTTCTTCAGTTATTGTTTTAATAGTTGGTTTGAAAGTCCATATTCCTTCAGGTCTACTAACCGAATTTTCAACATCAAAATCTAGGGTTAAAACAAGGGTCTTGTTAGCCTCTACAGTAAAAGGGTGGATAAGCTTCAACACATTGCTTGGTATCTTTGTATCATAGTTCTTAACCATAGGTATACCCTCTATCCACATGCTCATCCTGGCAACTGCACTTGAGATGTAAAGTCTTATTTGTGTATACTTTCCTGTTTCCAGTTCACTTTCACCAATTAAGGCAGTGACATCACCCGTATAATTGAGTAGATCAAATTTCTTGGTTCCATTAAAAATTGTGATCCAGCCTGCAGCGGTTATATTATTGTCAGTCTCATTAGTTCCTGTTTTGTGGATTTGTATACTCTTCACGGTCAAGTTCAGCTGTAGTAGTTCATTGCCACCGAAAAGTTTAACTTTAGCATCCTTCACTGCAACTATTAAATCCCCTTTTGATATCTCAGGCGGTATCGGACATTCCCCGCAATCTCTCGAGCATGTTGAGCAGTTCTCTGCAGGTTGGCAATTTCTATCCCCACAATAAGGGATTGGAATAGGTTTTTCTGGTTTAATATTCAAGCCAATTGCAGTTGCAACTAAAACAATAGAGACTATTAAGAGTATGACTATTTTGTAGTTTTTTTTCGATGGTTTTTTATATCGGTACTTATATGCCATTATTTATATATTTTGTTTTGGTTTAAAGTAATATGAAGTGTTAGACATGAAATATTGCAACAAATGCAACAGAAACTATTCAGACAAAATTAAAATTTGTCCAGAATGTGGAAACAAGCTTATAAAACTTGCTTATTAAATTCCAGCGTCCTTCCTAAGTGTTTCTGCCATATCTGTTCTTTCCCATGTGAAGTCAGGATCTTCCCTACCGAAATGTCCGAACACAGCAGCTTTTCTATATATAGGTCTTAGCAGTTTCAAATGTTCTATAATTGCCTTCGGTCTCAGGTCAAAATGTTTTTTTACCAATTCAACAATTTTTTCATCAGGTATTTTTCCAGTCCCGTATGTATTTACCATTACAGAAACTGGTTGTGTAACACCAATTACATATGCTATTTGTATTTCACATTGATCTGCAATCCCAGCAGCTACTATATTTTTTGCAATATATCTTCCCATATAAGAACCGAACCTGTCAGTCATGGTTGGACCTTTACCACTCAAACAACCCCCGCCATGAGAACCCATTCCACCATATGTATCAACAATAATTTTTCTACCAGTTAAACCGGTATCTGCTAAAGTTCCTCCAATGACAAATCTACCTGTACCATTAACGAAATATTTTGTGTTCTTGTCAAGCAAATTTTCAGGTATGACATTCTTTATGACTTTTTCTATAATATCTTTTCTCAATTGCTCGATATCAACATCTTCTGAGTGTTGAGCAGCTATAACAACAGCTTCAACCCTTTTGACTTTGTCATTCTCATATTCAACAGTAACTTGTGACTTCCCATCAGGTCTTAGGTATGGTAAAATTTTCTTCTTTCTGCACTCTGACAATCTCTTAACTAGTTTATGTGCAAGCATTATAGGCAAAGGCATTAATTCTGGAGTTTCGTTGCATGCGTATCCAAACATGAGCCCCTGGTCTCCGGCTCCTTGCTCATGGGTCTCTGTTTCATTAATCCCTATTGCTATGTCTGGTGATTGTTCTCCAATTGACACCAAAATACCGCATGTCTCCCAGTCTAATCCGTCTTTAGCGTTATCAAGTCCAATCTCTCTTAATGTTTTTCTAACAATTTCTTGTATGTTCACATAGCAAGAAGTTGTAATTTGTCCTGTAACTACTACCATACCCTCCATTACCAAAGTTTCACAATCAATTCTTGCTTTTGGATCTTTTGATAAAATTGCATCTATTACAGCATCTGATATTTGGTCTGCTACCTTGGACAATGGTTAAATGCCATTTTTATCCGGGTGACCTTCCGCGACACTTTCAGACGTAAACAAATAACTATTCCTCAGGGACTACCACCTCCGTTTCTCTTCATAAAATCCTTTTATTTTATTTGTAATAAATGTTGGGTTTTTTATGTAAATAAGAATATAACACAGACAGAAAAAAAGTCAAACTAAAGGTTTAGAATAATATTCTAACCATGGTGGAAATGTATCAAAACTTTGTAGACATATTTCTTTTTCAGGATTTAGAATTCCTGAGCAGGCTAATCTTATTTCTAGGCAATCGTTTTTGTTTGGTCTAAATGAGTGGGGAGTGTTTTTAGGAACAAAAACTTGTTTACCAGGCGAAAAATTTTCCTGTACATCACGACCTTCTTCGACTATATACAAAGCTCCATTTCCTTTTAACACACTGAGTGCTTCATCTACATCTTCATGTCGATGAAAATCTACAGGTCGAGGAAAGATTATATCTATGATACTATAACCAAGTCTACTTATGATATCTTCAGAAAATTGCCCTCTGAACATTAGACCTAACTCATAATTAAAGGTATAACCTTCTTTATTATATCTAGTAACCAACTCATGTAAAAAAGTATGATCTATGTTACCATCATACCATTTTCTAATTCGTTCATTTGATATTCGTCTTATTACATTTACCATAATTTTTAGTGAATGTTAAAATATTTAAACTTGTGCGGGAGGTGGGATTTGAACCCACGCAGCACACTAGTCGTCATTGCACATTTTCATTTTTTGTTCTTCCCTATTTCTTCCCTTTAAGAAACCCTTCTAACTTCTTCTGTATTCTTCCGCTTAATACTTCCTGTTCCGTATATCCTAAAGCTTTTAACACTCTCACACTGGCTGGCAAAACTTGGTGTTCAATATAATAATCAGGGTCATACCGATTCGGTTTAACATCTTCTACTGGTTCAGCCCTATCTGAGATGCTGCCAGTACCTTTGACAATGACAAAACCTATTACAATTCCCTCTCCTACTGGTCTGCCCCTTGCTCTAGCTTTCTGAGCAGCTTTCACGTGTGGTCCGATTTGCTCGTATTGTGATAGCGGTCTGGTTATCTGTTCAAAAATTGTTAGTTCATCTAAAGAAACCTTGCCCTCTTTTATTTTTTTGATGGTATCTCTTACGAGTTGAACAGCTCTAACAGGGTCTTTATCTCTAAGAATTGCTGTTAGAACTTCTCTTTGTACTTTTTTGGATAAATCGCACCAATCTCTTCTTACGGTTTCAAACCCACGAACCTCTAGGTTACCTTTATAGTCTATAAGAGCGTATCTTTTTTTTGCTCCTACCTCTTCTGCTCTTCTGGCAACAAATATCCCACCTTCGTACAAATCTCTGAATTCAAGTTCTATTATTCCTGGCAGTTGTTTGTTTACCTTCTCAACAAAAGCTTCCCCGATTTTTCTTAACTCTTTTACAGGAAGTTCTTTTGGAAACTTTGCCATTAGAGAATCCGTATCTCCGTAGATAACCTTAAATCCTTCCTTTTTCGCCAATTCTATTATTTTTGTTATGTAAAATCTCCCGAAGGCGGCACTTGCAGAACCGCACTCCCTTCTATACCATTTGGCACCAAAAAAGCCAAACATTCCGTACATTGCATTAGAAATTATTTTTAGAGCATATTGTTCATTGTCCAATCGTTTATATTCTTCTGAATTCTTTTCAAACGCTTTCATTTCTTCCTTAACTTTTTTTCTTGTTTTAATTATATCCTCTAACTGTTTTGGGATAAACCCCCTTTTCTTCAGACAGAAATGCCATTTTGTTTCTGGGACTTTGTTCATTTCTTTACACTCAGCATGCTCGCAATTGAAAGTTTCTGTAGAAATGTTGTGTGAAACAATTATTGTTGGATACAGACTTCGAAAGTCAAACGCAAAAACATTTGAATGTATACCCTTCTCAGGCTGAATGACTATCGCCCCTTTATATGCGGGCGCTAGCCTTCTTTTTTCTATCTCTTCAGTTTTTGGTCTATTCGGGATCAAAGCATTATCAACAAAAGCTCTTCTCATCAAAAAAGCTTCAACTAATTGAGAGTAAGTGTTTCGGCAAGAGTCGAATGGTAGAAGGCCTGTCAGCCTGCACAAAGCAAAAATTTGAGGTAGAATCAGCTCTCCCAATTTTAGAGTTAAAACAGAATCGTGCAGACTATACTCAGCTAATTTCTCTAGTTGTTCTTTCTTGCTCCAGATCTCAACCATTTCTTTGTATTCCATTTCCTTTTTTCCAATACCGAGCAACTCTTGGGCAACTTCATCTAAAGTTAAAACTTCACTCTTCATGCTTGCTGAAAGAATATGGTCAACAAAATCGAATATGTCGATGTGAATTCTCCCTTTTGTTTTTGCAGAGCTAATCCTGCCTCTTCTCACCACATGAACAGGAACGTTATCTCTACCAAGTTTTAAAGAAGTTTTAAGCTCTGAAGCTCTTTCCTTTAGTTTTGGGAAGTCAAAATTATCCCCATTATAAGAGCATATAAAATCTGGATCTATTTCTTTCACTATTTCTAAAAATCTTTCAATTATTTCTTTTTCTCCTTCGACAGATTCTACATAACTAAACTGTTTTTCCCAAGATTGAGAAGTCAAAACTTTTTTATGTCCATGATTTGAAACTAAACTGAGCATTATAAGCTTTGATTTTCCATTTTCTTCTACAAACTCAGTGTCAAAAGCTAAAACTTTGAATTCAACCTCTTTTTCTTGTTCAACAGCTTTGACCGAACTTGCTTTTATTGTTCTATCGACTTGGAAATTTTCTTTTTTATTTTGCTCTTCTCCGTCTACCGAAATCCAGCACATTGGTTCAATTTGATTGTCAATCAGATATTTTTTATAAAAAGGAATATCATATTCATAAGTTTCTTCGACTTCTTTCCAATCTTTTATTGCATCTCTAACATCAGGAACTTTTCTAGGATTGTCGATTGTAATTTTTATGAATTTAGTTTTTTCTCCCTGCCAATTTTTTTCAACAATTTCAGCTTTTAGAATTTTTGTTTCAAGTTTTTTTGTACCTAGCCCTTCGATTTTCTTTTTAAGCTCAGTTAATTTTCCTTCTTTTGGCAAAGTATAGAAATAAGGTTCAAAATTGGGGTCTTGAACTAAAACAACCTTTCCTTTCTCATCTTTGCAGAATAACCTGATTAATGGGGTATTACCTAAGAGTGTGTAATCAGCATCTATAACCAAAAGATTTTCTTTCAAACTATCACTAAAATAGAATATCTAGTTAAAACAAATAAAGTATATAAACATTTCTGATTCTAAACATTTCTGATTCATTACTTAAAGTTTTTACTCCAATATAATTATAAGATTAAGATGAATGGCATTTTTGGTGTAGCTTCCAAGAAAAACTGTTCTGAGTCATTATTTTATGGTACGGATTACCATTCTCACCTAGGGACAGAAATAGGTGGTTTAGCAGTTTTAGAAAGTGAAATAGAAGTGGAAATCCGCGATATTAGTTCAAGTCAATTCAAAACAGAATTCTATGAAAATTATAAAAAAATGGAAGGAAATTTAGGTATAGGAGTTATTAGTGCAAAAGATAAACAGCCAGTTTTTCAAAGGTCAAAACTCGGCACCTTCGCAATTTGTACAAATGGATTTATTGAAAATGCAGAAAGGCTAGTCTCAGAGTTGCTAGACGAAGGAGTTTCATTTACAGAATCAACAAATAGTTCTGTGAATCATACAGAGTTAGTTGCAAAGTTAATTAACAAAGGGAATGATTTCATTGATGGTATTGAAAAAATGTATGAGAGAATTGAAGGTTCAATATCTCTTTTATTGTTGTCAGAAAAAGAGAGATGTATTTATGCTGCAGGAGATAGATTTCCTCTAGTTATAGGTAAAAAAGAAGAAGACTGGGCAGTTACTTCTGAAACATGCGCTTTTCCAAATTTGGGTTTCAAAACTTTCAAATATCTTCAACCCCGTGAAATTGTTTCGATAAATGAATCCGGTATTAGAGAAAAGACCGAAGAAAGTAAAACAAAAAAAATCTGTGCATTTTTATGGATTTATGGAGGATATCCTGCTTCAGATTATTATGGGATAAATGTTGAAGTTGTTAGAGAAAGATGTGGAAGAGCTCTCGCAAGAGAAGACAAAAAAGCTGGTTTGAAAGCAGATTTAGTTTGTGGAGTTCCTGATTCAGGTACAGCTCATGGTATTGGCTATGCTATGGAATCACAAATACCGTTCAGAAGACCCTTCATTAAATATACCCCAGGTTGGGATAGAAGTTGGACTCCTTTAAACCAAGAAGATAGAGATAGAATATCTTATTACAAGATAATTCCAATTCCTGAGATGATAGAAAATTTAGAGATAGTTATTACTGAGGATTCGATTGTAAGGGCTACGCAATTAAGGAATTTTGTGGAAGAAAAAGTGTGGCCTTACGAACCAAAAATGGTGCACATAAGATCGGCTTGTCCTCCTCCAATGTTTCCTTGTAGATATAACTTGTCAACTAGAAGCATACACGAACTTGCTGCACGCAGAGCCATCAGAGAGATCGAAGGTAAAGATATTGAAGATGTTAGTGAGTATCTTAATCCAAACTCAAATAAATACCAAATGATGGTTGAGTGGGTAAAGAAACATATCGCACACCTGCATGCTGATTCTATGACTTTGAAATATCAACTACTTGAAAATATGGTAGAGGCTATCGGTCTTCCAAAAGATCAATTATGTTTGTATTGTTGGACAGGAAAAGATTAGAATCTATTTGAATATTTTTCCAGTTTCTTTAGACCAAAGCAGTAAGTCTAAATCTTCTAAAGGGATGCTAACTGATTTTGAAAATTTTCTCATCTCGTTCTCAATTTCTAAATAAGTTTTTTTTGTTACGGGTTTTGGTGTATCTTTTATGACTCCATATTCTTTTAAATTTTTTAATACGTGCACATCTAATATAGCCAAATTTTTTCCCAAACCGATATTTCTTAAAAAATGTGAGGATTCCTTAAATCCTAAACCTTTAATGTTTTCTACTAACCATTCCCTTAACTTAAAAACATTTTCGAATTCTTTTATTTTTTCTTTTATTTTTAGCTTTCCATTCTCAGTAAAAAAATTTCTTGCTTCAGCAATATACGAAGCTTTTTTATCACCAAATCTCACCGCATTTAAGAATGATCTTATTTGTTCTACATCGCCCTTGAACAAAATGTCATTTTTTGTAAGAAAAGAAATTGCATTCCAACATGTTATAGCTTTTGACTGAGGTGTGCAAATACAAAAAGCCAATTCAGCAAAAATTCTTTCATCAGATTGTTTTAAAATGTTTCTAAATTCTTCCAGTCTCTTCTCTATCTCCAATTTCTTAGTTTTATACTGTTCAATTAGCTGGCTGATTTTTCCCATGAAAATACCGTTTTGACCTTGCCCATAGCTTATCTCTGTAATGCAAGAGCTTTGAGTTAAATAATATTTTTATGGACAGAAGCGTTATCCCCAAACTTTCTGTAATGATTTCAAATAGCCCAGTTTTTATTGTTGTAGGAACGCATTCAAATTGATATTTAACTATTGGATAGAAAAGAGGCATAAAATCTCTTATATCTTGAACCAAGTGCAAGTAAGAGCCGAATAGAACTGCCAATGCGACTTCTTTCTTTCTTGTCAAGCCATATGCCAAAAGGCTCAGAATTGGTCCAAAAAACAAACTATGTCCAATAAATCTTCCGCAAGCTGAGAGTCCAGGTAAAAACAAAAGCTTGTCAACTATGTCTGGCAGCAATGCCCCTATTACTGCAAACGAAGCTGGAAGATATACCAAAGTTGAAAGAAACGCAGTCATCCCTATGTGTGCTAACGGTAACATACTATCACATTTGAAGAGCAATTACTATAAAACTTACTATGATCAACAATTTTAGATTCATTTTTCCCTCTCTATAAAATCTAGGATTTTGTCTACTGCTTCTTCGGTTGTCAATTTTGAATTTTCAAGGACGAAATCAGCAGAATTTCTTTGGTCTAAATAGTCAAACCCATAAATTTTCTTCCAATTATCTCTCTCAATCTTTTCTCGTTTTTTAATTTCTTCCAACGCTTTTTCAACTGGAATATTATCTCTTTTTGCAGTTCTACTCGCTCTTGCATTCAAGTCACTTTCGATCCAGATTTTGTAGTCAGCTATACCATTTAACATGTGAATGGAGAGTTTACCGCAAATCACTATGTTTCCCTTTTTTGCCTTTTCTATTTGGACCTTATCGAAATTTTTTTCATGGAAATCTTTATTTCTTCCAAATCTCTCCCAAACTTCTAATGCAGCTTCAGATTCTCTCTTTTTTGAATAGCTTTTAAAAATTTCTCCAGGAGAGTAATAATCCATCTCGAGTTTTTTTGCAAGTTTTTTAGCTATGGTTGTACTTCCAGATCCTGGTGGACCAGAAATAGCAACGACAATATTTTTCATTCTTTCATCATCTTTCTTAAGAATTCTTTTATTAGCTTCACAGGCACTGTTTTAGCTTCTTCTTTTGTTAGTTTCTTATTGTCAATTATGAAGTCGTATATTGACTTGTCAAATGCATCTATCCCGTATAACGCTTTATATTTTTTGTTATCCTCCTCGTCTCTCTTTTTTATGTTCTCTATTGATTCTTCTAATGAAACATTATCCCTAGATGCGGCCCTCGCAGCCCTTACTTCTAGAGGGCAATCATAAAAAATCTTGACATCAGCCCAATTTCCAGCGCACCATCCAGAAAGTCTCGCATCAATAACAACATTTCCTCTCATTGAAAATTCTAAATTTCTTCTATCCATCTCATGGTCAACCTCCTGCCCTCTGAGCTTTGCCTGCTCCTCAAGGGGTATCCCCCTTTCTTTGGCTATCTTTCTCTGGATATCTCCAGCAGCTATATATTTTAGCTTAAATACCTTCGCAATAGCTTTTGCTCCTGTTGATTTACCTGAACCAGAAGATCCTGAAACAGTAATTGTAAGCCCCTTCTTTTTGATTTTTTTGATCAACTCTCTTTCAAAAGGCTCCAGAAATTTTATATATGTTCTTGTCATAATCAGAAATAGTCTTTTAAAATTAAAAAATTACATCTTACTTCGTTTCGCGCTTATCCCGATATGCCTTAGCAAGATATTCAGGCTGTGTAGGCAGTTGATGCAAATTATTTTATTTCCAATATGCAGAGCTAGACTTTTTTCGATATCGTTTCCTACCTCTTCCAGCTTAAAATTTCTGCCGCATAAGAAGCATTTCATATTAGAAATTGAGTGATTCGTTGCTTTAAATCTTTAGAGTAATTTAGTCAATCAAGCGAATCTCTATATGTGTCGATTGAGGTATATTGATCCTCATTATCTGCCTTAAAGTCCTGTCATCGGCTTGAACATCCATAAGCCTTTTGTGGATTCTCATCTCCCATTTGTCATAAGTTGCGTTCCCGTGGCCAGTTCCGTCCCCGCATGGTGTTTTCAAAGTTACAACTTTCAGAATTTTTGTCGGTAATGGTATCGGACCTTTGTATCCAACACCAAATTTTTTTGCAATCTCTCTTATTTCAGAGCAGATGCTATCCAATTCATTCGAATCTTTTCCTGAAAGTTTGATTCTCGCAGTTTGCATTCAATCACTTTATCATCTTTTCTTAGGAGCACTATTTAAGCTTTTTGATTGTTAAAATTTTGTCATCTTCTAAAAAGTTATCATTTATTTTCCCTCACCATTATTTTAAACCAAGGAAGAATCTTGGTGATAAAGTTAAGGCAAGACTCCCGAGTAGTACAATTTTAAACCAATCCATTAAGTTGAGAGGCACGGTTCCGAGCAACGGTTGGAAGAAAGGCACGTATATGACAATTATCTGCAGTAAAATTGATAGAATCACTGTCGCAACTAGATATCGGTTTGAAAATGGGTTGTATTCTATTATAGACTTTCTTTCTGATCTACAGTTGAAAACAAAAAACATTTCGAACATAATTGCAACTGTGAATGCGACTGTTCTAGCTCTACTTAAAACATACGCCGGCTCTAGCCCCATTGCATTGCCTTCAACAAGCTCCCAGCTGAATGCGGCTATAGTTACCAGGCAGGCTAATGAACCGGCTGCAATAATGTATATCATCATGTTAGATAGTATGTGCTCTTTCGGGCTCCTCGGCTTTCTCTTCATTATTTCCTGTTCTTTTGGGTCAACACTTAGCGATAGTGCTGGTAAAGCATCTGTAACCAAGTTAATCCAAAGAATATGAATGGGCAAGAAAGGCAATGACAATCCCATCAATATAGCTAAAATAATAACAAATATTTCATCAAAATTGGCTGAGAGTAAGAATCGAATAAACTTCTTAATGTTGTCGTATATTCCTCTGCCTTCTTCTACAGCTTTAACGATTGTTGCAAAATTATCATCCAATAAAACCATATCGCTCGCCTCCTTTGTCACGTCAGTTCCTTTAACCCCCATCGCAACTCCGATGTGTGCATCTTTGAGGGCAGGAGCATCGTTAACACCATCACCTGTCATAGCAACCACATGCCCATTTCTTTTCAACGCATTAAGAATTTTCACTTTGTGTTCTGGTGAAACTCTTGCGTATACTTTTACGTTTTCAGCGATTTTTCCTAATTTTTCATCGGTCAGTCCATCGAGCTCATTACCTGTCAAAACCGTTTCAGAATCATCTTCTATAATTTCTAATTCTTTTGCAACTGCCATTGCAGTTAGCTTGTGATCCCCGGTTATCATAACAACTTTGATCCCTGCTTTTTTGCAAAGTCTTATAGATTCTTTTACCTCTTCTCTTGGAGGGTCTATCATTCCTGCTAGCCCAATAAAAACCAAATTGTTTTCAATATTTTCAGGAGTAAACTCAACTTTCTCAATTTTTCTGTAGGATAAAGCAATTACCCGCAAACCTTCTGAAGTCATCTTATGTATGGTGCTGAATATCTTTTCTTTCTCTTTATTATCGAGATTCTTTACTTGCTTGTTCTTGTATACATAATTGCAAAGTTCTAAAATTGTTTCTGGTGCTCCTTTAGCGTATGCAAAAAGTCCATCTTTAGTTTGATGTATTGTTGTCATCATTTTTCTCTCAGAAGAGAATGGGAACTCGGCAATGGTTGGATAATCGTTTTTTATTTTTTCCTTCCACATGTCTGCTTTGGCAGCCACTACCACTAGCGCACCTTCTGTGGGGTCTCCAAATATCTGCCAACTGCCTTCTCTGTACTCCAACCTTGCGTCGTTGCATAACAAGCCTATTTTTAGCAGCAATTTGATATGTTCATCTTTCTTTGAGTTTAAAATTTCATCGCTAGTAAATTCACCCATTGGCTCAAAACCCACTTTACTAACATTGATTATCTTATCATTACAATAGATTTTTCTGACTGTCATCTCATTTGTGGTCATAGTTCCTGTTTTGTCGGCCGCAATGACAGTAGTACAACCTAAAGTTTCAACCGCTGAAAGTTTTCTCACAAGAGCATTATGCTTCGCCATTCTTCGCATTCCGAATGCAAGGGTTGCGGTTACTATTGCAGGCAACCCCTCTGGTACTGCTGATACTGCCAAAGCGATGGATATCATGAACATCCCAAAAAAATTCCCATTTCTCGTAACTCCTAGCAAGAAAGTTAAAAATGATAGCAGTATAACCACAATACCCATCCACTTTCCAAAATCGTTCAGTTTTTTTTGCAAAGGTGTGGTTTCCTCTTCTTCAACTTGTATCATCTTAGCAATTCTTCCCATTTCAGTTCGCATACCGGTATTGACAACGATTGCGTATGCTTTACCGTAGCTCACAGTTGTCCCAAGGAATACCATATTTTTTCTTTCCGCTACTGGCAGATCTCTCAAGACACGGGTTTCTTTTGTTATAGGAGTTGATTCTCCGGTGAGAGCTGACTCGTCAACCTTCAAACTCGAAACTTTTATCAGTCTAGCATCAGCAGGAATTCTATCTCCTTCTTCCAAAAGGATTACATCTCCTGGTACAAGGTTTTTTGCAGGAATCTCAATCTGTCTACCACCTCTTATTACTTTTGATTTCGGGGCAGCCAGTTTTTTAAGAGCCTCCATCGCTTTTTCTGCTTTGTACTCTTGTGTGAATCCTAGGATAGCATTTATCAGGACGATGGCTATGATGATGTAAGAATCTATAATGCTTTCGATGAATGCAGAAATTATTGCAGCAGCAATCAATATTAATATCAAGAAACTTTTGAACTGCCTGAGGAAGATTTTTACTGGTTCTATCCTTCTTTTTTCTGTGAGTTTGTTTGGCCCGAACTCTTTCAGTCTGAGCTTAGCATCTGCCCTGCTTAGACCAAGTTCACTTGTTCTCAATTTTGAAAGAACATCTTCAACTCTGAGAGTAGACCATTTCTCCATTAAATAATTTTTAGGATTTTTTCAATAAAAAAGAAAGAGAATAAGCGTAATAATTATTTCGCTTTAACTACATCCAAGCAAACTCCTGCCGCAACTGTCATCCCCATATCCCTTATAGCAAATCTCGCCAATTCAGGAAAATCTGCCTGTTTCTCTATCACCATCGGTTTTGTAGGTACAACTCTAATCTTTGCCGCATCACCAGTTTTTATGAAATCTGGCTTCTCTTGCATAACCGCTCCTGTCCTCGGATCAATTTTTGCAATTATCTCAGTTATTTGGCAAGCTACCGAGGATGTATGGCAGTGGAACACTGGCGTATATCCTGCGGTCAACACAGTTGGATGCTGCAAAACAACTATCTGTGCAGTGAATTCTTTTGCCACGGTTGGTGGGTTGTCCGGATGACCTGCCACATCTCCTCTCTTGATGTCAGCTCTGCTTATACCACGAACATTAAACCCAACATTATCTCCTGGCTTTGCCTCTGGGATGTTTTGATGGTGAATTTCTATTGATTTCACCTCACCTTTTACGCCCGCTGGCTCAAATACCAAAACATCATTTACTTTTAGTACCCCTGTCTCGACTCTTCCAACAGGCACAGTTCCGACTCCTGTTATTGAATAGACGTCTTGCACCGGTAGCCTCAAAGGCTTTGCAGTTGGCTTCTCAGGTTCTTTAATATATTGGTCTAAGGTTTCAACAAGAGTGGGCCCTCTGTACCACGCCGTCTTGTCAGATTTTTTAACAACATTATCTCCAACAAAAGCCGAAATTGGTATGAAAGGGATTTCCTCAGTCTTATACCCAATCGTCTTCAAAAGTTTTATCGCTTCGTCTTTTACCTGATTGAACCTAGCTTCATCGTAATTTACAGTGTCCATCTTGTTCAAAACAACAATTACCTGCGAAATGCCTAGAACTTTCATCAGCCAGGCATGCTCTTTTGTCTGCTCTTGCACACCTTCACCCTGCTTAGCAGAGATTACGAATATGGCAGCATCTGCTTGGCTTGCCCCGGTGATCATATTTTTAACAAAATCCCTGTGACCTGGGCAGTCTATAATTGTAAAGAACCATTTTTGGGTCTCAAAAGGCCTGTGCATTATATCTATTGTAAGTCCTCTTTCCCTCTCTTCCTTCACCCTGTCCATCACAAATGCAAACTCAAAAGTTTCTCTCTTTAGTTCTTTAGCAGCTTCTTTCAGCTTTCTCATTTCATCTTCTCTTATAACCCCGGCATCATACAGCAATCTCCCTATCAGTGTCGATTTCCCTGAATCTACATGACCTGCGGTTATTATGTTTATGTGACTTTTTCTTTCTGGCATTTCCAACCCTCCTAATATTTTTAGATTATTTTAATACTTATATATAAATGCTTTATTGTTTTAAGCTTTAAACGTTAAAACTCTTTTTACAGTTTCTTTAGTTATTCTTAAATAATAGTTTAACTAATTAGTTCTGTGCTTAATGATTAAACCTTTAATCAGATTTCTGCTCTGGGTACATCCTCCGGTAGTCCCTTCCTTTTCCTTATGTTTTTTATCACCTCATCTCTCATCTCGGCAGGCAATTTCTCAAACACAGTCTCTATAAGGCTGTAAAATCCTCTGCCAGATGTTGCAGATTTGAGCGATGCGTCAAAACCAAACATGTCAGAGACAGGCATCTTAGCAGTTATCATACTAGCTCCCCTCTCTTCCTTCATATCTAATATTTGGCCTCTTCTGTTTTCAATCTCCCTTATTGCTTCACCCATTATTTCTGTCGGTGTATCGATTCTAATTATCTGCTTCGGCTCAAGCACGGTAGCGCCAGCTTTTAGCATTGCCTGCCTGATAGCATGCCTTATAGCAGGCATTACCTGTCCTGGACCTCTGTGCACAGGGTCCTCGTGCAGATCAGCATCAATAAGCTTCACCTTGAGTCTTGTGCAAGGTTCTCTTGCTAACGGCCCATCGTCCATCACTTCTTTAAAGGCATCCTTTACCATTTCCATCACTTCATTCATGAACTGTACTCCTTTTGTCAGGTCCATGAAAACATTCTTATTGTATACAACAACAACGCTCTTTGCTTCATCATAATCCATTCCAAAACTAGCCAATTTTTTGAAGAATTCTACTTTTTTCCCCTTTATCTCCTTCATGCTCGGGATTTCACCTTCTACCATCGCTTTGTAAACCCCTTCTTCCAAAGGCTCGACAACAATATAAAACTTGTTGTGTTTATTAGGTGATTTACCCTCAATCTCAGGTGATTTTTCAAATATCGCTTCCCTGTAAACAACTATCGGCTTGCTCATCTCAACATCTATTCCCAGTTCTTTTAGCTTGTTTTCTACTTTCGCCTCAAGATGTAGCTCACCCAAACCAGAGACCAGATACTCACCAGTCTCCTGATTGATTTTAACTTGCAAAACAGCATCCTCTCTACCAATTCTTTTGAGGGCATCAACCAGCTTTGGCAATTCCATAGCATTCTTTGGTTCAATCGATTTCGTAACAACTGGCTCAAACAAGTGCTTGATCTCTTCAAAGGGTTCTATCAACGAGTCTGGCTCGCAAACAGTCTCTCCGGTAAAAGCATCTGGTATGCCGACTATTCCGACTATATTCCCAGCTGTGACCTCGTCCACGGGTATTCTCGTAATTCCTTTATAAATTGCAACCTGCTGTATTTTTTCCTGTTTGTGTTGCCCAATTAGATAGACATCCTTTCCCTTATGAATCCTGCCCGAAAAAATTCTTCCTGTAGCAACAAAACCAACATGAGTATCTGGAACCATTTTTGTGACTATTATTGCTAGTTTGCCATTTGAATCGCAAGCTAACATTTGTTTTCCTATCTCACTATCCATATCTCCTTTCCAAATTTTTTCTAACCTATATTTTTGAGCTTCTAAAGGGTTTGGTAAATGTTTGATTATCATGTCTAGAGCAACTTGATGCAAAGGAGCTTTTTTCGCCAGCTCATCCTCTTTTCCTGCTAGAGTTAGATCAATTATATCTTTAAACGTGATTCCAGTTTTTTTCATGTAAGGAATTGAAATTGCCCACTTTCGATAAGCTGATCCAATTGCGACAGTACCATCATTTACATTTACAAGCCATTTGTTCTTGTATTGTTCCTCTGCATATTTTTGAATCAGGATGTTAACGTCACGAATTACCTCTTCGAATCTTTTCATCATCATTTCAGGTGTCATCTTGAGTTCTTTTATGAGCCTGTCTGTTTTGTTGATGAACAAGACCGGCTTAACTCTCTCTCTCAACGCTTGACGAAAGACTGTTTCCGTCTGGGGCATTATTCCTTCTACAGGGTCTACAAGTACTATCGTGCCATCTACAGCACGCATAGCTCTGGTGACATCCCCCCCGAAGTCGACGTGCCCAGGTGTGTCAACAAGATTTATCAGATAATCTTTACCTTCAAACTCATGGACCATGCTTACGTTTGCGCCGTAAATTGTAAGTTGTCTTTTCCTCTCTTGTTCATCAAACCAAGTAAGCATACCGGTCTTCACATCGCCGGCAACTTTTTCTGAAATCATGCCGGCTAGCATCGCCAAATTGTCTGTGAGTGTTGTGTTATGAATTATGAATCCTTCCGCCACAAAATTTTTATTTTCTGGAACGCTAAAGTCAAATACAAAGTCTTCACCTTCTGCAAATTCTAACTTCACAACTTTATTAGCATAAATTTCATTTTCCAAAAACATTTTTAGAATCGAGGCAGTTTCGACATTAGTATTTGACATCAACATTCTCTGTTTAAAATTCCTTTCAAGAACTTCAAAAGAAATTCCCAAATCATTAAAAGAAAAATCTACAGTTCTCGCTATTCCCATTTCTCTTGCTACAGAAGGAGAAATTTTTAGATAGTCAAATCTTTTGTTTTGTTGGGCTAAACCCAATATTTCAATAAACTTCGCATGCTTATAAGGAACACTAAATTCAATCTTTTCAAAATTAACCAATGACCTTCCAGAAATGTACAGAACCCATTCTTCATAAATTTTATTCTTGCTTCTCACTTCTTTCTTTGTAATCCAAGATAAACATCCAAACTTCATTAGACTGAATTGAACACCTTCGAGCATTTCTCTGCTCGCAGAACTTATCGAAACAGAGTTCTGTTCAATTGTACCATCTGTGTCCATATATCCACGAATAAATGAGGCGATAATATTTAACGGAACTTTTTGCAAAATCTCAGGCATTTTTATGTTATGCGATTTGTCAATTCTTGGATATTCGAATACTATCTCCAAAATTCTTGCCAGGGTCCGACCACCATTTAGATATATTCTTGGACATTTATTTTCATACTTTCTTTTTGTCGGTATTATTGAGAGTATATTCTTGCAAATATGTCTAACTCTTTTGTAAATGAATTCATTGTCATTGTCTAGGGTTATGTTTACGCTCCCATCTCCAAACATAACTCCAACTAGATAAAAGAATTTTTCCCATTCAGTTTCTGAACTAGGGAGGGTTAGCTTCACAGAGTTTCTGGTGCCATATCTTTTCAGACCCTTTCTGTATCCAATAAATCGAATATGATGATAAAGGTGGCTGAGTTCGATTCCTAGCAGGTCTGAAATTTTTAAAAGATCTTGCAATCTGTATCTTCCCTGCCAAATACCACTGTAAAATGCTAAAGATGAAATTTTTGAACTTATTTTTTCCCATACAGAATATCTTCCTAATTCGATAATTTTTCTATGAAAGAACTCTTTGAACTCCTTATCAAGCCAAGCTAAATAACCATAGTCCTCAGAAATAGTTTTCAAAATTTCTTTTTGCATTTCTTCAATGGAAATCGGATTGAAATCCAGTTTTCTTGGGCATATAACCAAGTCTCCCCTCTTAATTTCTATTCCATTCTTTTCAACAATTTTACAAGATGGATCAAAAAGTAAAAACTTGTGCTCTGGAGTAACTCTTATTTCTTTTCCATCAGAGAGCGTTACCTTTAATAATTTTTTAGGTGATTTTAATCTCCAAATGTGCGTAATCATCTTATTTTCCAATCGAAGAGAACTTTTATTAAAAGAAGGAACAAAAATATTTAACTTGGATACATCAATTATCTTTTCTTCTTCACCATCTCTAACAATTTCAGCATTTTCTTCTAATGAAGAAAACAATATGTCAGCTTTAACAAATCTACCGTCTGACAATAAGATTCTTGTGCTTGGGGAAACGCATTTACCGTGGTGGACATGACTCGAAGTTGCTATATTGCGTATCCTTGTTGGATTCTTCATCACTTCTACGATCCTTTCTGTTATCTCTTTTTTGGCTATTTCTGTCATCTCCTTTTTTTAAAAATTAAATTTCAACAATGCTTACCTTGCTCCCTCAGCCTCTCTTTCAATCCTTTCCGTCTCTTTTATCGCTTCACTCTTAGAGGCGTCATTGTTATAAGCAGCAATTATTTCGTTTGTTAAAGCATCAACCATATTTTCCTTTTTTCCAAAACTTTTCCTATACGCAGTCTGTACAATGTTTTTTAAAGCGATGTCAACCCTTCTTTGTGGGCTTGTTATCACGGCCCTTCTTAGTATTATCCCTCCCACCTGATATGCGGTTATCTCTTCGCGCAAAGCCGCGTTCTCGATGGCCCTAACAAGAACCTCGATAGGATTTTTCTTTGTTATCTGCTCTATCCTCTCAAAAACTTTTTTCAAAATTTTGTATTGAATCGAAACTTTCCCCGCAACCCTGCCGGATGTGATCGTGTGCTTCTTGCCCCTATGCCCAGGCACCATCATCTTGTTCATCAGCCTTTCAACGATGTTCATCTTCGATTTGTGGAATTGTTGTTTTGCATATCTCCCACCGGATCTTGGGACTAGCAATGGACGCAGGTTAATGTATTTTTGCAAACCAATATCTTTTACTTTTATTCCTTTTGTACTCCATCTATCAAAAATTCTTATTTCCGTATCAGAATTAGCCATCTTTCATCTACCTTGCTGGTTTTTGTTTCTTTCCAGATAGAATTTCACTCAAAGCGACACCATTCACAGCTACTACCTTAAATTTAACCCCCCACAGTGTTCCTTTTGGGCCCCCTTGAGCACCTCCAATACTTTCAATCAGCACTTCATCATGCTCATTTATATGGTCAATTGCGCCTTCCCCAGGTACATGAGCTGTAACTTGAATGTTATTTTTAAGTAATTGAACCCTAACGCACTTTGCGAGACCGGATGCAGGCTTTCTCTGTTCTACCACCCTTTTATCGATTACAATACCTTTTGCTTGCGGTGCCCCTTCCAAAGGATCTTTCCTCCACAACTGCAACATTCTTCTTTTATAATGAATATTCTTCCATCTGAACTTGCTTCTTCTTTTTCTTATCTTTCTCGCTGAAAATTCTCCCATATTTCACCTTACCAACAATTCATTTACATTATGACTTCTTTGAAGCAGCTCTTTAAAAACTTTTATATTTCTTCCGTCCCTTCCTATTACCAATGCTTTATCCTTTTTTCCAACTTTTATTTCAACAATAGTCCTTTCGTTATCGTTTCTAATCTTTATGTTGTTGACCTGCGGTATCAGTTTCTTGATGAAAATGTTGAGGTCTTTAGAAAATTCGTACAATTTAATATTTTTCTTTACCATCCTCTCTATGTTCTTAACGCTGTTCCCATTCTTGCCGATCGCTATCCCGATCTTTCCCTCTTCTACAATAAAATAGATGCAATTATTGTCAACCAGACAGTCTCTAACTGAAACTCCGGTAAAATTTTCAAAAAAAGTTATCAAACGAATGGTATCTGTGTCAAATTTTACCGTCATGAGCTCAAGCCTTAATAGTTATTGTTGCTACAGGAAAAGGTTTTCCGCAAACCACTCCTAATTCTTTACTAGTGCCGTCAAATATCTCAACTCTTGTTCCGGCTATCTTTGCATTGTGTTCAATTTCTTTTTTCATATTCTCAGGTATGTTCTTCGCTATAACTATTAGTTTTGGAGTGTTTATTTTTATAAATTTAATTGTATCTCTATAACCAAATATTGCTTTGTTAGATTTAATTGCCGATTGTATATCATCTGTTATTGTCATCTTCCCACTGTAATATTCTTCTATTAATTGTTTTTGCATTTAAATACTTAGCTATCGAAAGATTTTAAATTTCTAAAGTTTTTTACTAGCTTTCCCTTGTTCTTGTAATATGTCATAACCTTTTCGAGTAACTTTATATTCTAATTCTATTGTTCCTGATTCTGCTAATGCTCTTCTTTTGGCAAGAAAACCTTTTTTAACAAGTAGATCTAATTTGGGTCTTAAATCATCTTTTTCTGGGATATAATATTTTCTTGAAATGCCGACCTCTCGAAGTTTAATGTAATGTTTAAGAGTATCTGATGGTATTTTTTTAAAATCATCTATATTAAACGGTTCCTCTACTTGAAAGTTGTCTGCAATTATTTTTGCCAATCCATATGAAATAAAATCATAAGCGGGAGAAACTTTACCTGTATACCATTCAACGACATTGCCCCTTTCGGCGAGTTGAGCTTTCTTAACTGCACTTTTTATTGCCCCAATCGCAAATTCGGAACTGGAAGTGGCTCTTTCGTATACAGGGTCATTTCTAATTTTCTCAAATAATTGCTCAGCTTGTTGCAAAATTTTCTTCCATTCCGAACTCATTTAAATCATTTAAAAATGTAACAATTAACTTAAAATACTTATTTAAAAAATTCTAAGAGACAATTAGAACAAACATTTAAAAAGATTATTTCTTCTCTTTAGAAGTAGATTCTTCACCAAATTTTGCAATCAAATCAAACATGCCAGTACCAGAAGGAATTACCTGTCCGATCATCACATTCTCAAATATCCCATTGAAGTTATCAACCTCATTCTTCACAGATGCCTTTACCAAATGTTTTATTGTTTCTTCAAAGGCAGCTCTTGCCAGGATTGATGCCTTAGCCCCTGCAACCCCATACCTCCCTATCGGCCTTACATCACCATTAAGAGTCATTATATCTGCGACTAGCATTACATGCCTTATATCGATATCCAACCCTTGCTCTTGCATCGTCCTTAAAGCCTCCTCGATAATTAGATTTCTTGCAGCTTCTATCCCTAAAATCTTTTTAGTCTCATGTATATCATTTGTCACGGTCCTATTCTCGTCAACCTCGTGTATGCTCAAAATCTCTTGCAGATTTGAACCTATCGTGTTTATTATCCACTCCTCCCTCTCCCTCCTTACAACGGCATTTGAAATATTTTTTACACCATCTACATGAACTTCCATAGTCTTCTCTTTTATCTTTTGTAATTCTCTTATATCGACTTCATTTTTAGGGGAAATCACAATCTTTTTTGCTTTAACCCTTATGTCCATGTCTTTAAAAATCTCTTTTATCGCTTTTGCAATCTTTCTTATGCTTTTCAGGTCAATTGGTTCAACTTCTATTAAACTTTCACCCAAGTTTATTGATGTCCTCTTTGTCAGATCAAAAACCCTTTTCTCTATAATTTTTTCAGCAATCTTTCTTGCGGTTTCTTTATTGTTGAAGCTGCCTTTCAAATACACCGTCATAACTGGTGTTTCTGGTGCACGCTTGGCATCAAAAATTTCTATCAGTCTTGGCAGGCCATAAGTAATTCTTATTCCTGCGCTGCCTGCAAAATGGTAAGTCCTCATTGTCATCTGGGTTGCTGGTTCAGATATACTCTGTGCTGCAAGTATGCCTACAACCTCCCCCGGCTCAAAACTCTCCTTGAGGTACGCCTTTCTTATTTCAATTTCTAACTTTTTTCTCTGTTCATTGTTTAGTCTTTTCTCTTTTGAAATCTTTTCTATCTCGTCAATCAATTTTTCAGGTAATTTTGTTTCATCCAAATATTTTGTTTGCAATTCTTCTGACATCTACACCAGTCCTTTTAGATTTTGAAGGGTCAAGTCCGTCCTCACCAGGAACAAATTGCACTATTCTTTTCAAGCTATCCCTAACAGTGCCATCATATTCAACTTTCAAATCTTGTAGTGCACCAACAAGCCTTCTCTCCATATAGCCCGAGTGTCTAGTCTTAAGTGATTTGTCCATCAACGATTCTCTAGAATTTACAGCATCGAAGAAAAATTCAAAGGGTGTTAGTCCATCTTTAAACCCTCTGCTTACAAACCCTTTTGCTTCTAAACTTATATCCCCTCTCTTGAAATGTGGGAATGTTCTTTCAAAATATCCTCTTTCCATTCTTTCGCCCATGACAGTCTCCTGTCCGATGACAGCAGCAGTCTGAACGATGTTTACCATGCTTCCTCTTGCTCCACTTTTAGCCATCACAAGAGTGTAATTTTCTTTCATGCATTTTTCCAACACATCTTCAACCTCATTCAAGCTCTTATTCAACCTTCTTTTGATCAAAGTTTCCAAGCTTTCCTTCGGACTCCTTCCTGTCAATACTCTGAGCTCTCCTTTTTCAAAAGTTTTTATAAGTTCATCCACCTCTCTTCTTACTTTTTCAATTATGTTTTTGATTTCGGCTCTTGCCTCCGCTGGGAGATCTTGGTCAGAGATGCTTATAGAGAATCCTATCCTCATCAAGACTTCGATTGATAGCTTTGTAATGTCAAACAGTAACTTTTTTGTAACATCGGTGCCATATTCTTTCTCAATCTTGTCAATCATCTTCCCGGTTTCTGCCCCAACCGAAGCTTTATCTATAACTCCCTTTATCAATTTTCCGTTTCTAATGACAACATAAGAATCATAAGGACAGTTCTTCTTAGTACATTTTTCACAACCAACACAAGATTTTGCTTTATGTTCTATTGAAAATCCCTTTGGTAAGAACAAACTAAAGATTTCTTTTCCTGTTAGAGCTTCTTTTTTGGGTATTTCTATGTCACAATTTACAGCTCTCACCAGTTGAACAGCATCTTCCCTTTTGTATTTTCTTTCTCCTTTTGTTAACAGATATAAACCAGAGAGATAATCTCTTGTAGCGCCAATTATCGGCCCAGAGAACCTTGGACTGCGGATATTCTTTGTGGCGCCCATCAATATCTCTGCCTCAACCTGAGCTTCCTCCGTCTGTGGTATGTGCAGATTCATTTCATCCCCGTCGAAATCAGCATTATACGGGACACTAACACATAAGTTAAGTCTGAATGTCTTGTGTGGCATCACCCTAACCCTATGTCCCATTATACTCATCCTATGCAAGCTCGGTTGCCTGTTGAACAACGAAATATCTCCATCCTGGATATGCCTCTCAACTATGTACCCAGGCAAAATCTCTTTTGATATTTCCTCTTTGTTTTCGTCTGTAATCTTCTTTTTCCTTCCGTCTGGTCTGGAAACATAGTTCGCTCCAGGCCAAGTGTCAGGACCGTTCAATATGAGTTTTCTAAGGTATTCTATATTTTTTTCATTCACTCTTATTGGTAAGGTCAATTCCTTCGCCACGACTTCTGGTACCCCAACCTCATCTATGTTAATCATCGGATCAGGACTTATAACAGTTCTTGCAGAGAAATTAACTCTCTTCCCTGCTAAGTTACCTCTAAATCTTCCTTCCTTAGTCTTCAGCCTTTGAGACAATGTCTTCAAAATTCTTCCTGACCTGTGCCTCGCAGGAGGTACCCCAGAAATTTCATTATCAAAGTATGTTGCCACATGATACTGAACCAACTCCCAAAGATCTTCGATTATAAAATCAGGTGCACCTAAATCTATATTTTCCTTCAATCTTTCATTTATTCTAACAATATCAACAAGTTTGTGTGTTAAATCATCTTCGCTTCTCTCTCCTGTCTCAAGAGTTATAGAAGGCCTTACAGTAACAGGTGTAATTGGTAGTAGAGTCAGAACAACCCATTCTGGTCGCATGTTTTTAATCCCTAAAATCTGCAAATCCTCATCCAATGCTTTTTCAAATCTCTCTCTTATTTTTGTTGCGTTGAGCATCTCGTTATCTTCGGTGAAGGTGTAAGGCTTGATGAACTTAAATTTTCCCTGTTCACTTCCGCAATAAGGACATTTTTTCTTTACAAGTCTTAGAACTTCTTTTAGAGCAGGTCTTTTTCCTTTTATCTTTTCGATATCTTTCGCGTCAATCAATATTCTACTACATTTTTTACATAGGAACTTAAGCAAGGTGAATAGAATTTTTGCATAATGTACATGGATGATAGGCCTTGTCAGTTCCAAAAATCCAAAGTGCCCTTGACATTCCCCGATGCTGCCACCGCAAGTTCTGCACCTAACACCAGGATCGACCACACCCAATCTCGGATCCATCAGGCCTCCTTCTATTGGATAGCCTTCTTGATCATAAAGCTCTGTTTTAGTTATTTTAGCAACGTTCATCTTCTTTATCATATCAGGGCTGATTATGCTAAATTCAATCCTGTCAACCAGTTGTTCTCCTTCCCTAAGGACAATCTTCGGATAAATTAACATACTCTTCAGTTCATCCAGCATAAGTTTGAATGCATAGCTTATATTAATGTCAACTATTTTTGATTCTCCGCATACAGGGCAGTACTTTCTGTTTTTGATTCTATCATAAATTGCAACCAAACCGCACTCTGTGCATATCGGCACGCTTGCCTTGTCAGAATCAAACCTCTCTTTCAAGACAAGTGCAGCACCATGCGCAATCAAGCAGTCTTTTTCCATCTCACCAAGTCTCAATCCTCCTTCTTTGCTTCTTCCCTCTGTCGGTTGCTTTGTCAAAAGTGTTACAGGGCCTCTGGACCTTGCATGTATTTTGTTCGAAACTAGATGATCCAACTTCTGATAGAAACAGTTTCCTATAAATATCTGTGATTCAAATTTCTTGCCAGTCTTTCCATTGTACATCGTTTCCTTTCCATCGTCTCTAAAACCAAATGACTGCAGCAGATTTCTTATCTCATTCTCCGGATATGGGTCAAAAATTGGTGAATGTATATATTTTCCGGACAATGCTGATGCTTTCCCAGCTACCAATTCCAGCAATTGACCCATTGTCATTCTTGATGGAATACCATGTGGATTGAAGATTATATCCGGAACAATCCCGTCCTCTGTGAATGGCATATCCTCTTGGGGCAATATTGATCCAATTACACCCTTTTGTCCATGTCTTGAGGCAAACTTGTCTCCTACTTCTGGGATTTTTAAATCTCTAATCACAATTTTCACAAGTTTTGTTCCATCCGAAGTTTCTGAAAAGAAAACTCTATCAACAACTCCCTCATCACCATGTCTGAGCCTAACAGAGGTCTCCCTTATATTTTCTATCCCTGTTATAAACTGGTCCATTGTCCCGAGAAATCTCAGAGGAGAAGACCTTCCAATTAAAACATCATCGGAGCTAACACAGGTCTCTGGATTGACAATCCCATCCTCTGGTAGATGTTTGTGAGCTTCCTCGCCTGCATATCCTCTTACTCCAGGCTCTGGAATACCGATAATGTCTTCTTGTCCACCCATGTATCTTTTTTGTTCAGCCTCATATGTTCTCGACATCAAAGACCAGAACAGCCCTCTTTGGATCGAGCTTGCGTTGATAATTATAGCATCCTCTGTGTTGTACCCATCAAAGCAACAAATAGCAACAACAACATTTGTGCCATTCGGATGCTTGTCAAACTCTATTATTTTATGGGCATGCGTCTGGACCAATGGGACTTGAGGATAAAGCAAGACATTCGCCTTCGTATCAACTCTGTTTAAAAAGTTTGTTGCAAACAGGCCAATCGACTGTCCTACCATCTTTGCTCCATAATTTACCCTGTCACCTCTATTGAATTCAGCATAAGGTATGAATGATGCAGAAAGTCCAAGAATAAGAGATGGGTCAATTTCCAGATGAGTGTGTTCAGGTGTTAAATCCTTTGGTCTAAGTGCAATATACGTGTTTTCCTCTTCTTCAGAATCAAGATACTCTATAACACCAGTTTTAAGCAGGTCATCCCAATTCATTTCACCTTTTTTCAATTTCTCTATATGTTCCTGTGTCAATTTCGGTTTTCCGTTCTCGACAACTATCAAAGGTCTCCTCGCCCTTCCTGTGTCAGACAAAATCTTAATTTCGTCCAGATGCTTATGGTAGGCAACATTTACTTGATTTGATATCAATCCATTTCTTCTTTTTTCTATAACTTCTTTTACCAATTTCTCAGGTTCGCTTGCCGAACCTACATATCTGCCATCTAAGAAAACGTCAGCCATTTATTTCACCATTTTTTGAATGAACGATTGCAGGGATTTTATGTCTTTTTCCTCTGCTCCCTTCGTCACTTCGGCCATTATCGCAAGATATTTTCTCAAACCTATTGTCGCCCCTTCAGGGGTTTCTGAAGTGCAATTGTGCACAATAAAACCATTTGCAATAAAACTATGAGAGTTTGAAGATGTTGTAACATCTCTTACATCTGTGCACGAAACTTCTTCGATTGATAAAATAGATTCCCATACTATCGAGCTATCTAAATCTACATTTTCATTAATCCATTTATGTACAGGAATCATTCTAGGGTAAGAATTTTTAAATTTTGATCTCCTTTCTAAAATAGTTCTAACAAATTTTTCCGATTTACCAGTCCCTTTAGATATTTCATTTACACCTAAACCATTTGTGTAACAATCAATAATTTTCTGCTTTATAGAAATTCTGTCATTTATAATTCTATGTCTTATTCTTAAGTATTCCCCTATCAAATTTGATATTTTCTCCTTTTTACTACAATAACGATAACCTAATTTTTGTGTTAAGTTAGCTATGTTTGCCCTCTCGTTACTAAAATTAATCACTATCTTTTTAGTTTTGGTACCATCTTTTCTTGTATAACCATCTTTTACTTTTATTGATTTTATTTTTATGTCAAATTCTTTAAAAAGTCTTATTAAATTATTAGCAAAATTGATACCGGAGTCTACCAAATCTTCTCTTTTGTGGAAAATCAATTCGGGTAGCATTATTTTGGAGCTGTTTTTCCTGTGTTTTCTAATTTCATAGGTAGGCTTTGGACCATCACCACCTAGATATGCAGCAAGAAATTCATGCTTTACATTTTTTGGAGCTTTGAAAAGCCAGTTTGGGATTTTGAATGATTTGTTTCTTTTATCACCAATTGGAGCGCCTAAAGCAATCATCAGAGCTCTTAACTCGCAACCCTTCACAGTTTTATAAGTTTTGTATCTTACTATTTTGCCGTTTAATTCTATTTTTGTGTTGACTTCCCTATAGTTATTTGCACTAATACCTAACGACTCTACATCAGAAATTATCGATTTTACATCTTCTATCGACCCACAATTAAAATCTAAAACTTTTCCTACAGACCCGTCACTGAACAAATGTCCCATGAGTCTAGCTATTGGATCAAGCTTCTTGTTGTCTAATGATAGAGGTAAAAGACCGCCTGATTTTAGTTTTTTGATATAATGTTTATATCTTTTTGGAAACAATTTCTCGATAGTTTTTTCGGTTAAAATTATTTCATTTGTTTTGCTATTTTCTTTGATTAAATCAAGTGTGGGATATACAGCTACCCTGTCTCCCATGTTTAGACTTCTTACTTCTTTCCATCCTGACATGGTCAAAAATGGGTGGTCTTCAGTTGCTATTATATTTCTTCCACTCTCTGTGATTATTTTGAAAACTTTTTTCCCATAAGAAGTTGGGTTTATTTTAAAGTAATCTTTCAGCGAGCTTTCTTCAAATTTTTTCTTATTTGAATCAAAAGTCAATACACTGGTTGTTTGCCACAAATCTTCCAATTCCGCTAATGTTTTGGTTGAGTGTTGTTTACATAACAATATATTTGTGTCTTTATCTAAGCAAAGTTTGCACCAGTGTGTTGGATGAAGTTCTCTGGCTTCAAAATGCTCTTGTGTTGATGTCAAAGGTGAAAGCACATTTCTCATGTGTGAAACAGTTTTCACATAACTACCTCTTTCCAATCTCTGGCTAACACCAGTCCTTCCCCCGACCCAAGAGCCTATAGCTAGGGCTGAAACCAGTTGATTTGTCAGGACATTAGATTCGACTATTGCCTGCAAAGGAGGCAACCTTCCTCTCTTTGTTAGTTTTTGATAATTATATGTTATCCTGGTTATCAGCCCCCATTTTCCAAGGAGAATTGATCTTAGCAATATTTCCAAAAGGTCTCCTGCCAATCTTAACCTTTTGTTTGAATAATGATCCAAATCGTCTTCCTCAATTTTGTTAAGATGAAGTCTTATGATTTTTGCTACAGCCTTAACAAGGAAGAGTGCCTTTTCCATCCTATTGGTTGGTTCCTGTCCAAGATGTGGAAGAAGATATCGATCTATAAGCCTTGTTGTCCTTTCCATCCTGTATTCTTTTTGTGGGATTTTTATGTGCTTCCCAATCTCGTCCATCGCCTCTCCTTTTGTTGAAATCCCACTTTCATAGAGGTTCACATAGAATTCTTCTTGCACTTCTGGGTCTTCTGATAGTGTAGTAGCTATATCCTTGTCAGATTCCAACCCTAAAGCTTTCAAAAGTGTTACCAATGAGAGTCTATTGACATTAGCAAAACTTATAGTGAATAAACCATCATTTTTTCTTTCAATTATATGCCTTTGTATATAACCATCTTTTTCAGAGTGTATTCTTGCAATCTCAGTAACATTGCCGGTGCTGACTTTTGCAGTTATCACCCTGTTCGGTGCGATCTCCTCAACTAAGACCAAAATTCTTTCAGTCCCGTTAATAATAAAATATCCCCCAGGATCGTCAGGGTCTTCTCCGGATTCTATCAGCTCCTGCCTGCTCATCTGTGAAAGGGGGCATATATTTGATTTAGTCATAACTGGCAAATCTCCAAAATTAACAGTTATGGTATCGCTTTCTATATTGTTTAGAACTGGGGTCATCTCAACGAACATCGGTGCAGAATAAGTTAGATTCCTTGTCCTTGCTTCTAAAGGAAGTATATTTCTTATAGAACCGTCCGCTTCTTTAACCGAAGGTTCGCCAATTTTGAACTTACCGAGTTTGATTTTGAACTCTCCAAGCTCAGGAACCTCTGGTTTTATAACTCCTATCTGGTTCAAAATCTTTGGTATTCTTCTTGCAATAAAATCATTATACGAGTCTATTTGGAATCTCACAAGTCCCTTTTCTTTAATAAAAGTTCCTAGCAATGTTACAAAGTTCTCGTTCATGGATCAGCCTTTTACAACAATTCTATAATAATTTGCCACACCTGCCGTGGCACTTTTCCTAATTATCTTCAGAACATCTCCGATTTTTGCATTGATGGCTTTAACCACAGGATCTGAATCCGAAATTCTTGGGAGATGCTTTGTTGATATTCCGTAAGTTTTTAAAAGTTCTTCCTTTTCCTTTTCATTCAAGATTATATGCTTCGACACGAGGATATGCTTGGTTATATCAATTTCTTTCGATTTTATCACCAAATATATACAGATTCATATTTGTATTTCTAAAAACTTTAATTTTTTTATCGGAACCCATCTCTAACCATAGAGATTTTGAGTTTAAGAACTTTTGATTGGAATTTTTTGATTAAACTCACCATTCTCGAGATGGTTTTAGCTAGCTTAGCTAACTAATATCCTATATAGTCCAAGTCTTTTAAACTTAACGGTTAGCGCCTCGGGCGGGAATTTCAGGTTTTATCCTTTTGAACCCGCGTCATTCGCCAGTCTTTAAGACTTCAAGCGTGACAGGCATCTGCAACAATTTGCATCCTAGGCCATTTTCCCTAGTTTATCCAGTCTAGACGACCGAGGCTTAGATTTATAACATTTGATTATTTTTACTATTATTTAAAATTATTAACCTTTCATTTAAATTGCTACAAGTTGGATATTTTCCTAGAAGTTTCCAAACCAATATTTTTGATAAATGGTTAACATTGCTAAAGCCAATATTTTCCATCCACAAATTGAAATTTCGCATTGCATAACAACTGATTTGATATTGTTTTACTTTAGAAAAACCCCACGGTTTCCTTTCATAAATAGAAGATGTTATCGAAAATTCCATCAACAGTTCTTTTATTTGACAGGCTAAAGTTCTACTAGAAGTATTTCCAATAATTACAGGATATCTTTTTCGACTATTTCTGAATGTAATACAGAAATCTGTATCTGCCAATCCTCTTAGAAAACGTGCTTTTATTTCTTTACTGCCGTCTAAAATTACTGCTGGTATTTCTGCATTTTGACTTTTCTTGCCTGATTTTAACCCCAACGATAATAGAAAATCAATAATTTTTCTAGAATAAAGAGCCAATCCTATAGCCATCTTTTTCTTGTATTTCCAAATACTTGGCTTTTTGCCAAACAACTTAAAAATAAGATTAGCAACATGCTCTGTCAAATAACTAAAATCGTTTTTAGAATGACCAGTTATGACAAATCTATAAGTACGTTTCGCAGGAGAATAATAGATATTCCCATCTCCGACCATTATACCCATAAACTCTGAAAGTTCTGGATTTATTTCTACCATGATATCTTCTATTTTAAGGTGTATAGTATATTTAAATGTTTTGCACTCCTAGAGTAGTAATTTCGTATCAAGTTTTTATGAATTGGAAGAATTGATAAACCTTTTGTTAAGAATAAAAAATAGTGGTTAGCGAGCGTCCTGAAGTTCCCTTCCTTTCGGAAAGTACAGCTCAGATCACCAAGCATCTTAATTACTGAGTTCGAATTTCCCTATCTTTTGTGATATACGGGATCAGATGTTTCATGCTTGTTTTGGCCCGCTAACCAAATAATTATTTAATGTCAACTCTTTTAAAGGTTTTGTAATTCAATGCAGGGAGTGTGTATCAAACTTCTCAGAAATAAGATCCCCCGAGCCGGACTTGAACCAGCAACCATCCGTGCATATGCACTCCGGTTTCCGAACATCTGCTGGTGAGCAACACTTTGAAGTGCTGTTCTACAGCCGGATGCTCTTTAATGGTTAAACTACCATTAAGCTATCGGGGGTTAATAGAATAAATCTTGTTTGGGATTTAAAAGTTTATCTCGATTTAATTGTTACAGTTTTCGAGGCAGAAATTCTCTTTATTTTTTTCCTGTCAACAAATCTCATATAGGCTTTTGTAAGCTTCAATGAGCCTGGAATGTCTACAGACGGTACGATCCAATAAGTTAGAACCCTCTCTTCCCTGGGTTTCAAGGAATCAAACTTCCAGATAACTTCCGTACCAGTTCCAATTCTTCTCACCAATGGTCTAACAGTATCAAATCTATCAACAACTTTTGCAATAGGTGGAACAAAATCTCTTACAGTAACATCTTTTATTTCATGTATGCTTCTGTTCTTCACCTCCAAAGCTATTTGAATTTCTTTCCCTCTACTTATTGGACCAGTGTGACGAAATCTTTTGACAACTCCCGGCACATATACAATTCTGAAAGCAATTATTACAGCAATAATAAGTATTTGAGCTATTGCCCAAGCGTTCCAAAGACTGATTTGGTATATTATATTTCTTGTCCCCCCTGGTATCAAATCCTGAATTAACCAATGGTAGTAGATTCTATTACCTATCACTTCCACTGTTGCTTGCTCAGAAGGATAGAAGAATGCTTTCATGAAGGTTGGTATATCTTCTGTTACATAGAAGCTTGTGGCTGGAGCATTGCCCTCATTCTTGACTTTTATTGTTATTGTCTGCAACAGCAAGCCATAACTTATAATTTTTTGATACGTTATATTGGATACATTTTTTAATATGATGGTAGTCTTCTTAGAGCTCACAACTCTGTTTATAACATCTTTCAACAGCACTTCTACTATATAAACGCCGGGTTCTGTATACTTGCCGAATGCGAACACATGTTCTTTTTTCTGCTCAGATCTTCTTGGTATGACTTCTAACCTATCATCGAACCTCTGAATCATGGTATCGTCTTTCTTGATGTTTGTTTGCAAACTAGCTCCCAAATAAGCGTCATCAGCGGTATTCGATATCGAACTTTCTATCCTAACATTTTCCTCAGGATAAACCACATATTTTTCGACTTTTATATTTGAAATATAAATCGGAACTGTTCTGATCACTCTCAGGTTCAAGATTTGAACGGTTGAAATTGTCTCATTCCTCACCGATTTGACTGTTATATTGTAAGGAACAATTAATTCGTCGATATCTATTGGAATTGAAAAGTAGAGTTTAACCGTCTCATTCGAGTTTGCGGATATTTTGACACGAGACTTTTCTAAATTTACGTTTATACCAGCCCAATAAGGTGGCCAAATGTTTATTGAGAACTCATCGCTTGTGCTTTGAGTGTTCTGTATTGTAATGTCTGTTGTAGTTGTCTCACCTGTGTATCCTATCAGATCTTTTGACTTGAGACTTATGCCGACACCTTCTGCGTTTACAATCGAAGTGGTAAGAAGAATTGTTAAGAAAATAAATATGAGGGATATTTTTTTCATTTAACCACCAAATCTTATATAATATTTTTGGTTTTCCATAGTTTAAATTTACCTTGCCAATCTTCTTAGAAATTCTTCAAAAGTCAGTCCCTTCGCTTTTTCTTGTGCTTTCTTTTCCTTCAATATTTTCTTGAAAGTCTCTTCTAGATAGACGCTCAAAGGTTCGAAAATACCTTCTCCGACTTTTGCACCTGGCTGAAGGACTGCTAACTTGATTTTTTTACCGTATCTTTCAGCAAAAGTTAAATTCTCTAAGGGAATTCTTCCAGGGTTCTCGGGCTTCTCAGCAGGATAGCCGATCGGTATGATTGCTACCGGCCTTAGATTATCCGGGAGTTCTATAATTTCTGAAACAGTGTCTTCTTCAAATGCTACAAGACATGAACCCAAACCTAAACCTTGAGCAGCAAGCATCATATTCTGTATTGCTAAGGCAGTATCCTGTATCGCATAAAGTGTTTCCCCACGTTTTCCGTATTTCAAACCGATTCTTGCGAGGTTAGCGCAAACAACTATAACAACTGGAGCCTCAGCAATAAAATTCTGGCTTAAAGCAGCTTTAGCAAGTTTTTTCTTCTGTTCCTCATCTTTTACAACAACGAATTCCCACTCCTGAGTATTTCCTGCAGAAGGGGCTTGTGTAGCCATATAGAGAATTACACCGATTAGCTTGTCATCAACAGGTCTTTTCTCAAATTTTCTTATAGACCTTCTTGTCATTATTGCATCAAATACATACATACTCTCTAATAGAAGATTTTGTTTTAACGATTAAAGCTTTTACTTTCTTATTAGATTTATGGAAACAGAAGGAGTCATTTGGCTAAGAAAAATTCAAGACGGGTCGATATCAGAATTTCTTACCGAATATTCAGAATTGGAAGAGATGAAATTAACTAATCTCAGAAGAAAAGTTGCATATACTATAACAGATCTAAATAAAAAATCAAGATTTCCAAAAAGGAAAATTTTGGAAAGTGTAACTGCTAGTACAACCTCACGACTTTACGGTTGTATCAAATATCTGAAAGAATATGTACTAGTAATTGATGTAACAATTCCAGAACTTCTTAATGTTTTTGGGATTCGCAAAGAAAGAGTTCTTGACTTGCCACCACAACTTGATTATGCAACTTATTACAATTTATCAGGAATGAGAAGATGTAGAGGGGGTACCATGAACTGGGATGAAAAAATAGAAAATCCCAGAGGTCCCAACCGCCCGTATTATAACATAGCTCTTGTATCAGAAGACGGAATACCGGTGTTTGCAAAAGCTTTCAGTTTTTTGGAGCACTGCAAGCTATAGTTTCTTACTTGCTCCGCATACGGGGCATACCCATATCTCTTCTGAATACTTTCCTTCCAAATCGCCAGAAACAACTTTCTCTTTTATCATCTCAATCTTCTCGTGAGAATTCTTCAGGCAGGACTCGCAAACACCGTAGGTCCATGTCCTAGTAAGGGTCATCCACATCATCCGATAATATTATAAATTATAACTTTAACAACATAAATGTGATTGTATGGATTATTCGATTCTAGCAGAAAATTATGAAGAGTTGGAGTCCGTCTCGTCTAAACTAAAGAAGACAGATATTTTGTCAGAGTTACTATTAAAGACTCCGAGCGAAGAATTACCAAAAGTTGTATTGTTGGCTCAGGGATTAGTTTATCCCAAAACTTCTGGATATGAACTTGGAATAGCGGTTCAGATGATGATCAGAGCTATAGCAAAAGCAACTGGTTTTTCTTCCGATGATATTGAAAATAAATTCAAAAAGACTGGAGATTTGGGATTAACAGCCGAAGAGTGTATAAAATCAAAAAAACAGGCAGTTCTATTCAAGAAAAAATTAAGTGTTGACATAGTTTTTAAAAATCTGCAGCAATTAGCGCTTATAACCGGTGAGGGTTCCCAAGAGAGGAAGCTTGCTCTGATAGCTGAGTTGCTTGCACCAGCCAAACCAAAGGAGGCAAGGTACATAGTCAGAACGATCTTAGGAGAGCTGAGAATTGGTGTTGCAGAGGGAATTATTAGAGATGCAATTATTAAGGCATTTTTGTTTAAAGAAGGGATGAGCAAAGAGAAGAAGAACGAGATAATTGCAGCTGTTGATTATGCTTGGAACATTGTTTCTGATTTTGGAGAAATAGCAAAGATTGCAAAAGAGAAAGGTGTTGATAGTCTAAGAAAAGTTAAAGTTGAGCTTGGAAAATCAATCCAGGTAATGCTATCAGAAAAGATGGAAAGCCTTGAAGAACTGATAAAGAAATACGGGAAGGTTGCTATAGAGAAAAAATACGATGGAATGCGTGTGCAATGCTTACCAAGCGGCTCTTTAGTTTTGTCTAATCCAGAAGCAAAACCAATAGAAGAATTGAATAAGGATGATTTAGTCATTTCATCCTCAGGTAATTTTGGAAGGATTCTTAATACTTTTAAGAGATTTTATAAAGGAGAATTAATTTTTATTAAACCAGCAAATTTATTGGGTTCTTTTCTTACACCAGAGCATCCTGTTTTTATAGTAAAAAGTATTGAATGCCCATATAAAAGAAAAAATCACTATTGTAGACCCTTTTGTAGAAAGACTTCGTCTTGTAAAAAATACTGGAATAACTATAAGTCTGAATGGGTAGAAGCAAAAAATATAAACATCGGAGATTCTGTCTGTTTTCCAATATTTAGAGAAAACAAAGATATGGAGAGTATAGATCTTTTAGGATTCGCTTTGAATGATTTAATCAATAAACAGACGACAAAAATTTCAAATGAATGCTTGATTACCAATAAAAAAAGAGTTAAAAGAATTGTTGAGATAAACAAAGAATTCCTTGAGTTAATTGGTTGGTACATAGCCGAAGGCTCTTCCAACCAAAAGTGGGGTAATATTTCCATCGCTCTTGGGGGGGAGGAAGAAAAAGAGGCATCAAGAATAAGAAAATTGTTTGAAAATGTTTTTTCTATAAAACCAGCTATAAGAAGAAGAGGCAATTCAATAGAAATTTATTGTAGAAGTAGATTTGTTGCATGCTTTTTAAGCATATTTGGTAATAGAGCTTACAACAAAAGAATACCAGATTTTCTGATGTTACTTCCTTGCAATAAACTAAGATATATGATTCAAAGTTTAGTTAAAGGAGACGGATGTGTCTATAAAACTAAAATTGTAGTCAAACTTTCTTCTCTTAAATTACTAATGCAACTTCAATTATTGCTGACTAAATTTGGTATTTTTTCTTCTATTTCAAAGTCAGAAGATGAAAAAGAAAAAATTATAAAAGGAATTAAAACAAAATCTAAAAAATCCTTTCAATTGATAATAAATATCAATGTTGCAAACACAAAAAGACTTGGAATGAAAGTCGTCGCTAAAAAATCTAATAAAATTTGGTTTGAGGATAGATATGGTTTCTGGGTCCCGATCAGAAAAATAAATAGGATACCTTTTGAAGGTTATGTTTATAACCTTGAGACTGAAAGCAATGATTTTTTGGCTCCCTTTATTATTCACAACTGTCACAAAAAAGGAAATGATATCTGGTTGTTTACAAGAAGATTGGAAGATGTGACAAAACAGTTTCCGGATTTGGTTGAGCTAGTTAGAAAATGTTTGAAGCCTAGGAATTGTATTGTTGAGGGGGAGGTTCTGGGCATTAATCCAAAAACAGGCTACCCACTACCATTCCAGACTCTCTCGCAGAGAATTCATCGAAAATATGATATCAATAAGATGACAAAAGAAATTCCAATTCAGATGAATTTGTTCGATGTTGTTTTTCTTGAGGGTGAAATGCTTTTCGACAAGCCGTTAAAAGAGAGGAGAAAGATTTTAGAGAAAATAGTTAGAGTTATTCCAGAGAAATTTCAGTTAGCAGAGCAGTTGATTACAGACGATGTTAAAGAGGCTGAGAAATTCTACCAAAAATCTTTGAAAGACAGACAAGAAGGAGTTATGGTAAAAGTCTTAGATTCCCCTTATATCTTTGGTAGACACGTTGATGGATGGATGAAGATAAAACCAACAATGGAGACTTTGGATTTGGTAATTGTTGGTGCAACATGGGGTGAGGGTGCAAGAGCAAAATGGATTACAAGCTATGAGTTAGCATGCAGAGACCCCGATACCGGTAAATTCTTGAGATGCGGCATGATGTCTACCGGATTGACAGCAGAAGAATACAAGACTATGACAGAAACATTAAAACCATTAATAGAAGAGGAGAAAGGAAGAACCGTTAGAGTTAAACCAAAAATTGTGGTTGAAGTTAAATATCAAGAGATTCAAAAATCTCCGAATTACGAATCTGGGTTTGCGTTGCGCTTCCCAGTTTTGGAAAGGATAAGATTTGAGAAAGGCTCTGAAGATGCAGATGATATAGAAAGAGTGAGAGAATTGTTCAAGTCTCAAGGGATGAGGGGGTAAATATAAGAATCTTGTGAAAAATGGTTTTAAATGTTCAAATATCAAACATAAAAACTTAAATACTAAATCACTACTTAGTTAGGACATAGGAGAAAGTCATGATAGCTTCACCAAAAGTTATGGATGCCTTAAAGAATATAGGTTTGAATCTCTATGAAAGAAGGTTATGGGTTGCATTGCTAGCCAGAGGCACGAGTACTGCAGGTGAACTATCAGAAATTGCAAGTGTCCCAAGGTCTAGAGCATATGATGTTCTTCAGAGCTTGGCTGAGCGTGGATTTGTTGTTGTTCAGAATGCCAAGCCAATCAGATACGTTGCCGTAACTCCCGAAGAGGCATTGGAAAGGTCTAAGAAGAAATTGGAAGAAGAAGTTCTGCGAATGCACGAGAGAATTGATGAGTTGAAAGAATCGCCGATAATGAGGGAATTGAACGAAATATTCCAGCAAGGACTGAAGCTTATCTCCCCTGAAGAGATGACTGGTGCATTGAAGGGCAAATACTCGGTCTTGCAGCAAATGGAAACGATGTTTAAGAATGCGAATCAGAGAATTGACATTGTTACTACGCCTGAAGGTATGAACGAACTTTTAGCCAATCATCTGGATGTTTTGAAGAAGGCAAAGGAGAGAGGTGTTGAAATAAAGATTGCAACTAACAGCATTGATAAATGTGCTGAAGCAGTTAAAGCGTTGGGAAACATGGCAGAAGTTAGAACTGTTGATGAGAAGGAAGTTCCGTTGCAGGGAAGATTTTTTGTTGTCGATGGCAAGCAATTGGCTTTCGGCTTGACAGATTCTAAAGTGCATTCTACACAAGACATGGTTCTTTGGAGCAGGAGCGAGCATGCTGCTGGAAATGTTTTAGAGCCTTTGTTCAAACTTGTTTGGTCTCATTCTAAACCAGTGAGTTAGGAAACAAAAATAGGTCTTTGTGATAATAATTTTGGTAGCGATAAAGGTTTGAAAGTTTTATCCTTTATTTTTTCTTCAATTTCTTTTATCAGTTTTTCAGATTTCATCTGTTTAATAGGAATTTTATTTTTTATCTTTCCAAGTTCTCGAATCCTTACAGAAAGTTTTTTAGATTTTATCTCTTTCGGCCCAATTACCAAAACATAGGGGCACCATTCCAATTCAGCATATCTGATCTTCTTGTCAACAGTTTCTCTTCTATCATCAATATCAACTCTTATCTGATTTTTTTCGATTTCTTCAGCAATCTTTTCAGATTCTTCAACAAATTTATCTGATAGAGGAATTATTCTGACTTGTGTAGGCGAAAGCCACAAAGGAAGTTTGGGAACTTTATTTTTCTGTTGTTCTGCATAGGCTTTTTCCAACAAGGCATACACACATCTTTCGATAGCTCCGCTAGGTGAGCAGTGTAAAATTACTGGATTTTGCTTTTTTCCTTTCTCGTCTGTATAAGTTATTCCGTATCTTTCTGCATTCTCGATATCAATTTGATCTGTTGATAGAGCAGAAGCTTTGTCCAAGTTATCAACAAAATTGAACTCGTATTTCAAAACAAAGTAAAAGAATCTGTCCTGCCAAACTTCTACAAGTGCTGGTTTTCCATGCATCTTAGCCAAAGAAACAATGAATTCTTTATTTTTTTCATAAAAATCTTTTGTGAATCTTACTCCCAGTTCATAGTCATTTTTGTCAAGACCAATTTCACTTAAGACATTCTGACAAAGTTTGAATCTAACCACAAATTCTTTTTTTGTTTGCTCCATATCTGCACACATAGCATGCACATCAGGCATGGTAAAAGCTCTCAATCTTCTTAAACCAACTAACTCGCCACTCTTTTCTCTTCTGAAGCTGTATCTAGTTAACTCGTAAATTTTGAATGGTAACTGCCTGTAAGAAATCTGAGCATCTTTACTCATTAAAAACTGACCAAAACAAGCTGAAAATCTTAAGAAAAGTTCTTTATCTTCTGATTTAACAACATACTGCCTTGCAGGAAATCTATTTAAATAGTTTGCTAAACTTGGGTGTTTAAAATCATACATTATAGGAGTCTCGACTTCCATTGCTCCATATTCGATAACCTTTCTGGTCACGAATTCTTCTAACAATGATTTAATTAATCTGCCTTTAGGATACCATCTAATATTACCTGGATCAGAGCCGGGCTCGTAATCAGCTATTTCCAGTTTTTTCATCAAAGTTACATGAGGTGGAACTTGCTGAACCGCTCTAATTTTAGCCATTTCGTATTTTGCAAATTTTTCAAGATTTGGATATTTTGAAAAATCAAACTTTTCTACCGGAATCAACTTACCGTTTGGAGAAAGTACGAACCAAGAGGATTTCTTCTTTTCTTCTGCTTTTATAGCTTCTGGTACGACTTCTTCTTTTTCTTTTGGCAAGGCAGTTATTACCCTTGATTGTTCAGCTAGAGGATGACCTTTAATTTTTATCTGTAATGCCTTATTCCAACCAAAAGGAGCTCTATAAGTCTCTATCCTCAATCTCTTAGCATAATCTTCCATTTCTTTAACAACTTTTAATGCAATCTCTGGCTTTGCCAAATTGCTGCTCAAATGAGCAAAAGGGTAGATTAAAATTTTATTAACCTTTAGGTTTTGAAGAAATGATTTAACTTCATCTACAGCTTTTCTACCGATAGATTCGTTGTCCCCTTCTTCAACTGCAGTGAGCAACACTAAAATATCTTCGTATCTTTTCTTTTCCTTTTCTGCCTCCTCTGCCTGAGGAATTTCTTTCTTTATTGGTTCATATTCGATAAAGTCTGAGTGCAATTGCAGTATTCTCATTTATTCACCTCTGCAACATCAGCAACTATAGCATTATTTAATTTTTGTATATCTTCAGACTTTAATTCAACTAATTTTGTCCTACTTCCTCCACCACCAAACACAGTTTCATATTGCATTACTCTATTATCAATAACTACTTTTTTAATTTTTTTATGGTGAACTGGTGGTGTGGCTCCAGGTGCGTATCCGGAATATTTTTCTGATTGATCAAATGGAACTATTTCAACGTCTTTTGCATCGATAGCTACTTTCAGTTTATCTTTGTTCACTATACAATTGCCTAGAATAATTACTAGAATAGGAGAATTATCCGCTAGAAAAACTAGAGATTTGGTAACTCTATTCAATGGCAAACCACTGGCTGCAGCAGCATCGGCAGTGTGGACAGTAGTTTCCTTTTCTATAATTCTAAACCAGACATTGTTTTGTTTCAGGTAAGCAATCAGATTCATTTTATTAGAATTAGTATTTTGAGTAGAAAAAATAGGTTCACGGTGCTGTTTGTGATTCACCAGACATCTCTCGCACCAATACTCTTCTATTGGAGTTTAAGATTTATAAAAGTTTCTAAGCTAGCTAGAAAAGCCATTTATATTTGTTTTGGAGCAATAAGTTTATTAGATAGCCCCGTGGTCTAGTGGTCAAGGATGCAAAATTTAGCATAAGCCTCTGGTCAATAGGGAGAAAGCTTGAGACACCAGTTCGAATCTGGTCGGGGCTATTAAAAGTTTCTTTCAAATTGAGATTTATCAGCAATAATATCGTGTAGTAGTCCCATTCTTAAATAAAGTCCATTTTTTGCCTGCTGGAAATAAAGTGCATGAGGTGTTTCATCGACTTCATAGCTTAGTTCTTCAACTCTTGGAAGAGGATGCATAACTTTTAAATCGGGTTTTGCTTTTTCAAGGAGTTTTTTATTAACCACATAAGATCCTTTAACTTTTTCGTATTCAACTGGCTCTTCAAACCTTTCCTTTTGAACTCTTGTGACATATAAAATATCTAGTTTACCAATTACTTTTTCAACATTATCAACTTTTTCATATGAAACATTTCTTGAATCTAAAAATCTAACAACGCTATTCTTAACTTGTAAGATGTCAGGAGCAATATAACTCAGTCTGACTTTATAATTAGATAATGCAAAGCTCAAGGATGGAACAGTTCTGCCATGCTTCAAGTCACCCATGATCCCTATGTTTAAACCATCTATCTTACCTTTTGCTTCTCTTATTGTAAATAAATCAAGCATAGCCTGCGTGGGATGCTGGTTTGTGCCGTCTCCACCGTTGATTACAGGTATTAGAGTTTTATCAGCAAAGTATTTTGCAGTTCCCTCCAAATCGTGTCTGATCACTATACAATCATATTCCCACCCTTCAAACATCTTGATTGTATCAAATAAACTTTCACCCTTTGCAGCAGAAGAGGCTTTAGGCTCTCTTATGTCATATACTATGCCACCAAGTCTATGAGTGGCTGTAAAAAAACTTCCATGGGTTCTGGTTGAAGGTTCGAAAAATAGTAAAGCTACGAATTTTCCTTCTAGAGACTTGCTAAATCTCAAAGGATTTTCTTTAATTTTTTCAGTATGATTAAAAAGAGATTCAAGATCTTCCCTTGAAAAATCTGTTATATCTACTACATCTCTTCCTTCTAAGGAATTAGATGAATTTTGTGAAATACAGACCCACACTTAAATTAGCTTCTAAAATATTTATACTTGATTTAAGAAAAGAAAGAAAAAATTTTCTACATTATCGTCTCTCTGTTTATCGGAAAGACTGTGCAAGCTCTTATGTCATTTGCACCTAGAACCGATTGGGTGACTCTATTGAACCCAACACCACAACCAGAATGCAGCCCAGCAGTTCTTTCCTTGTAAAAGTTCAGATACCAGTCAAAATTTTTTATGCTTCCTCCATTTGCTATGAGCATCTTGAGCATTGTAGATTGTTCTAATCTTTCTTTCAATTTCTCATATCTGTATTCCCTTTCAGCCCCACCAACTGCTTCACCGCTTAACGGCAAAATCAAATCGCAGCTATTAACAATATTCGGATTTTCATCATTTTCTCTCATGTTGAAGAATTTGATTGTCTTTGGTCAGTGTGTTAAAAAGAAAGGTTCCATTCCCATTATAGTGGAAAGATATCTTTCATGCTTGCTTTTGATGTCATCCCCCCAATTCAACTTGAATCCATCGCCAAGATGGTCTATCGCCCAAGTATAAGTTATTTTCTTGTACGGTGGTTTGAACTTTTCCAAATATTTTTTCTCAATTCCAAAGAACTCGGTCTCCTTTTTTCTTTCTATTAGCACTTGTTTTACCATCGAATATATAAGATTTTGTATATGGTCCATTAGCTGCTTCATATCACCTTCAAACTCAATCTCTATGAGAGGAAATTCGGTCAGATGCCTGTCATCAACATCAGGCTCTGCCCTGAAGCTGTGGATTATGCACCAAACTTTTTTCAGGAAAGGAGTTAGAACTTCCAGGTATAGCTGTCCAGTCTGACTCATATACGCTCTCTGGCCAAAATAATCGATTTCAAACATTGTTGCAATATTTTCACAAGCTCCAGTAGCCTTAGTCATGTGAGGAACCACTATCTCTGTGAATCCATTTTCCTCGCAATACCTTCTTGCACCCTTGAGCAAAGAAGATTCTATCCTGGCTAGAGCTTGAATTTCAGGAGTTTCTAGCAGCTTAATCCTATTCGTCTGTTTTAATTTTTCCAGATGGAAAACAACAGGAGAAATAGTTTCCGAGATTGTTTTTTGGTTAAACAAGACCCACACCAATATTGTTCCCAGTCAGTATATAAACATTTCTGTAGACGAATTGATAGAATTCTAAAATAGAAAAGTATATATTTCTTTGAATTCAATTGTAATTTGTATTTGTAAACTAAATTCTATATATGGAAGATCCTTTAGAAGAAAAACAAAACCTAAAATCTATCTACAACACGATTGCAGATGTTTGGGTTCATCTTAAGGCCAAGCCATTAGAAGAGGTTGTTGAATTTTGCAATTCTATTGAAAAGAAGGGTTTGGTTCTAGATATAGGGTGTAGCAACTGCAGGAATTTGATTCCATTTTTAGAGAGGAAGTTTTCTTGCATAGCTCTGGATTTTTCAAAAAATATGATTAGAAAGGCGAAGGAATTCCTTTTAAAGAGAAAACTATCGGCAAATTTCATAATAGCTGATATAAACAATTTGCCATTTAGAAACAATGTTTTTGATTATGTTCTTTGCACCCGTGTGCTGCACCATCTGCCAACTAGAGCTCTAAGATCAGGAGCTTTAGCCGAAATAAAGAGAATAGTAAAAGATAAAGGCGAGATTCTGATGTCTGTTTATAGAAGATATTTTCCAAGATTTTTTGCCGACATTTTCTCTAATTTATTTGAGAAGAAGTTTGAGTTTGGTGATACTTATAAGAGGTGGAGTTACCATGGGAAAGTTTACAAGAGATTTTACCATCTGTTCACCATAGAAGAGTTTGAGAAAGAGTTAAAAAATTCAGGTTTTGGGGTCAAATCAATTTTTAAAAACAAGGAAAATGTTATTGGAAAATGTTCTATTCCTCTTGGCTAAGCTTTTTAAGTAAGATTTATTTGTCTATTTCCTTTACTTTCCCTTGTAAGAACTTGATTCTATTCTGTAAAAACTTTATCCTTTTGACAGTATTAGCAACAAACAAAGCGTTTCTAGCCTCAAACAACTGCTCTTCAAAGAATCTCGCTTGCTCTATTCTTCGGTTATTCATAGTCACTATTAGTTAGTGACTACTATATAAAGTTTACTATTCTATAGTAGCGAAATCTTTTTTAAATGGTTTTATAAGCTGCTGAAAACATTGGAATGGCTTCCTGCGGTTCAGGAAGAGACTGGCAGAGGATGAATTGCCGATTGGATTGAAAGACTCTGCAAGTTAGCTTAGCTCTAATCAGTTAAGTTGACAGAACCAAAGTAATTATGTAAAGCGTTGCAATTCGTGTAGTTGTTGTAAGTATGCAGTGGGGTATCTGTGCTCCATACTGCACCTTTTTTTGTACAACACAGAAAACTAAATATTGAAAAGCAAAATATAATTATGGCAAATGCTTATCAAAAAGTCCTGAAGGAAGTCCTTAGGTTTGTCAGACCGAAGCCAGAGGAAAAGAAGAAGCTGAATGCCATATCAAAAAAAGCTTTGGCAATAGCTGGAAAGGAGGCTAAGAAGTTCCAGGCGAAGGCAATTCTTGCTGGCAGCATTACCAGAGACACATGGCTTCCAGGGAAAATGGAGTTTGATGTCTTCATCCTCTTTCCTTCAAACCTCACAGAAAAAAGACTGGAGGATTTTGGATTGGAACTTGGAAAGGAGGTAATGAACAAGCTAAAGGGAGGCTATAAGATCGAATATGCGCAGCATCCATATGTTTCTGGGGAAGTTGCAGGAGTAAAAATTGATGTTGTTCCTTGTTTTGATGTTAAAGACCCGGAGAAGCTGAAATCTGCGGTTGACAGGACACCTTTCCATGTCAAGTATATTGAAAAACATTTATCACCGGCTCTATCAGACGAGGTCAGACTGCTTAAACAGTTCTGCAATGCAAACAAAATATACGGTGCAGATGCTAAGACTCAGGGCTTCTCCGGATATGTGTGTGAGCTGCTAATAATAAAATATGGCAACTTCGTTAACGCTCTGAAAGATGCCGTTTTCTGGAATCCTGGGCATGTAATCGATATAGAGGGTCATTATCTTAACAAGGATATTTCAAAACTTAGGAAAACTTTCAAAGATCAAGTTCTCATCATAATTGATCCTACCGATAAAAATAGAAACACTGCTGCAGCTATATCAGCAGAAAGCTTTTTCAAGTTCAAAAAAATAGCCAAGGAATTCCTTAAAAATGCTTCTGGGGAGCTTTTCTTTGAAAAAGAGTTCAAACCAGTAACCGAGAATGAACTGATTCAGCTGCAGATGAAGAGAAGGACTGAGTTGCTGATGGTCAAGTTTGTTCCACCTTCTGTCGTTCCTGATATACTCTGGCCTCAGCTCAGAAGGTTTGCTGATAGGTTGCAAAATATTTTGGAGGAAGTTAAATATGAGTTCAGGGTTCTGAGGAAAGACTCGTATACTAATGAGAAAGATTTGGCAGTAGTTTTGCTTGAGATGGAGGTATCCAAGCTCCCAACGATACAGAAAAGGATTGGGCCGAGTGTAACTGATTTTGATGATTCTCAAAGATTTATCAACAAGTATAAGGCTCAGGTTCTGGCTGGACCGTTCATTGAAGACAACTACTGGGCTGTAGAGGTGAACAGAAAATTCTTGACAGCTAGGGAGAAACTGATTGACAGCTTGAACAAGGATGTAAATGTTCTCAAAGCCAAGGGTGTTCCAAATTTTATTGCAGAGCAAATAGCAAAGGGGTTTGAGGTAATATCTGAGAATGAAAAGATAATGCAATTAATAAAACAAGACATCAACTTTGGAACATTTTTGAGAAGATACTTTGAGAAAGAGAGTTTAATCTAAGATTCACTAAGAACCTCTCTTTTAATTTTTCCGTTAAATCCGTATCTCTTTAAAATCTTTTTAATAGAATTTAGTGTTATTAATCTCATAAGAGCCCCACTATATGAGCGTAAGATTTCTACAGTTATCAGATTTTTGTATTCATCCTCATCCACGCTCACATACTCGTGAATTTTTCTTGTAATTAAATTCGGTGGCAGATTAACATCAGTATTCAATCTTCTACGCTTTTCTTGCATTTCATGTATTTTTCTCACTATTTCTATGGAGCTTGCGTGATTTGACGAGTAAAGATAATACAAATTTGAGTAATGCGGCATGGAAAGAAAATGTGAATTGAAAATTTAAAAAGATTTGCTTTTATAATAACAACTTTAATTTTGATTTAATGATTGAAATAACCTTTTTGGGCACAGTCTCTGGCATACCAAGTAAACAGAGGAATCATCCGGCCATAGTTCTAGAGTATTTTGGCGAAACAAAAGACACCCTACTTTTCGATTGTGGAGAGGGGACTCAAAAACAACTAATGATTTCTGGAATTAGTTTTATGAAAATTGACAAGATTTTTATCTCTCATTGGCATGCTGACCACTTCGCTGGATTAATCCCCTTGATTCAGACGATGAATCTGGAAAAAAGAACAAAAGAACTCAAAATCTTTGCTCCTGAGGCAGAGAAGTTTGTTTCAAACATTTTAAGCCTAGGCTACTTTGGCTGCAGATTCCCAATTACTGCAATAAATCTGCCGTATGAAGGAGACAAAATCAATTTGATTGACGAATCGCAGGAGTATCAGATATTCTCAATCCCAGTCCTGCACTCTGTCCCAGCAGTGGGATTCGCTTTCAAAGAAAAGGACAGATGGGGGATTGACTTGGAAAAGCTAAAGAAGCTGGGTTTGAAAAGAGGGTATTGGCTGAAGAAACTGAAGAAATTTGGCAAGGCAGAGTACAAGGGAAAGGAAATAAGAATAGAGCAGGTTGCAAATTTGAAAGCCGGACTAAAAGTCGTTTATTCTGGTGATACAAAACCTTGCGACAACATTGTAAAAATATCTGACGGTGCAGATCTTCTGATACACGATGGAACTTTTCTTGAGGAAGAGGAAGGGAAGGCTCACGCTGATGTGAAAGAGGCTGCAAAAACTGCCAAAAAGGCAAGTGTAAAAGAGCTGATTCTGACTCATATAAGCAGGCGATATACCTCAGCAAAAGAACTTGAAGACGAGGCTAGAAAAATTTTTGAGAACACGAGAGTTGCTCATGATTTTATGAAAGTCAAGTTGAAGGATTAGTTATTGCTAAATGCCCCTACCGTGCTCTTATACTGCATTCAAATCCTCAAGAAAACTTTAATACAATCAAGGTGCTCCTTCAGAGCATAATCAAATTTGACTACAAAGTGGAGGATTTTTTATAATTTTAAATACTTGTCAAGCTCCCATGGATGAACTTGAGTTATATATTGGTTCCATTGAACTCTAAGTACCTCAAGTAGTTTTTCTTTTGAATATTTACCCAATGCATTTTCTACGATTTTACTTTTTTCCATTAATTGCATTGCTTCTCCTAAAGAACCTGGAAGCGTTTCTATGTAAAATTTTCTAAGTTTTGCATCATCGAAATCATAAACATCTTCTTCAACAGGAGATCTCAAATCCAACTTTTTATCGATTCCGTATAAACCAGCCTCTAGCATTACAGCGAAACTAAGGAATGGATTCATAGAAGGATCTGGCCAACGAGCCTCCAAACGAGTCTCTTTTTCTTTCCCAGGGAAATATTCTGGCTTTCTTATGAGAGCTGACCTGTTTTTACTGCCCCAACAAATATATACAGGGGCTTCATAACCTAAAACTAAACGTTTATAAGAATTAACAGTTGGATTAGTGACACCTACAATTTCTTTCACACATTCTAATTGCCCAGCAAAAAATTGTTTAGCTTTTTCTGAAAGGTGATAATCATCTTTAGGATCAAAAAATATATTTTCGCCATCTTTGTTAAATAAACTTTGATGCACATGTGTTCCGGAACCATTTACACCAGAAATTGGTTTTGGCATAAAACTAGCATAAAGACCATTTCCCAAAGCTGCTGTTTTAACAGATAGTTTATAGTTGATAAAATTGATTGCTGTTTTAAATGCTGGTCCATGTTTAAAATTTATTTCATATTGACCTCTAGCAACTTCATGATGATCTTTATAGACTACAACACCAAGGTCTTGCATATAGTCTACAGCTCTATTTAGGGCTATAGTAACTTTATCTAGTGGCGCATAATCAAAATAACCATAAACATCTGTTTTAAGTGGTTTTGTTGTCATTCCTTCGTCCATTTCGAACAGAAAAAATTCTATTTCAGGACCTGTTTGATATGTTACGTTTCTACCAATTTTTTTTTGTAATTTCCTCTCAGATTCTTTAAGAACATGCACAGGATCTCCTTCGAATGGAAATCCACCTGGTCTTAGAACTTCACAAATAAATCTACCTTCCTTCCCATTATTTACTTTCCATGGAAAGATATTGAAAGTGGAAAGGTCAGGTTTTAAAACAAGATCACTTTCAGCAATTCTAACAAAACCCTCAATGGAAGATCCATCAAAACCAATTCCATGTTCCATATATTCTTTAAAATCACTTCTATTTTCTTCAGTCCTTGTAGGTACACCAACACTTTTCAAATTTCCAGGTATATCTACAAATTGAAAATGAACACGATCAATGTTTTCTTTCTTTATTTTATCTGATATTTCATTGATTAACTCAGAATTCATTATAGTAATACCAAATTGAAAAAATAAATCCTTGTGCCCCTACCGGGATTTGAACCCAACTTTCAGCCTAGCTACAAACAACCGCAGGGTTCCGCTTGAATCTGCGTCCTATCCAGACTAGACTATAGGGGCAACAATAACTATAAAACTTATTGTCACTAAGGTTAATTAATCTAAAGGTGAGAGAATGCAGTTGAAATGCAACAGTTGTGGAACAGATGTTCTAGCTAAAGACAATTTCGTCAAGATGTCTTGCCCCAACTGCGGCAAGGAAACTATTGTGAGATGTTCCAACTGCAAACAATTAAGCAACAAATACACTTGTCTTTGCGGGTTTACAGGACCGTGATATTTATGGCAGAAGTTATTGTCACTTTTAGAATAATGCCAAAGGATGTAGATGTGGATTTAGACAAGCTAGAGGACAAAATAAAAGCTTTAGTTAAACCTGAAAGAATTCGTAGGGAGCCGATCGCATTCGGTCTTGTCGCATTAAACGCAACAAAACTAATTCCCGAATCTGGCGGTGAACTAGAGATGGTGGAAAATAAAATAAAATCTATAGAAGGTGTGGGTGGAGTTGAGGTAACAGAGGTTACAAGAAGCCTATAAATCAACAGCATTCCTCTCTTTTTGTATTGAATAAGTTTTTAATGTAAAAAAATTCATCTATTTAAAGAGAGAATGAGAAGAAACCTCAAGATAATGGTATTCTGGATTTTGGGCGCTTTATTGATTCTGTTTGGATCGATGATTTCTGGCAGACTGGAAAAAGGATTAGGAGTCAGCGATTCCGGATTCTTTTTGGCATTGATGATATCGTTCATTTTGTTTTTGCTAGGCGGGCTGCTCTGGATATCCGTGGCAATAGCTACAAAGACAATAAGAGAAGAGGAATAAAGTTTAAATACATTTAAAAACAACTCACTTTCAAGTTGGTTTAATGGCAGAAGAATCAGAGAATAAAAAGACAGTGAAAATTCAATTGCCAAGCTTTGGTTGGAAGCATCTTAGCATACTTCTTATCGTTGCATTAGTTGCAAGCTTTATCTTTAATTTTAAGTTGTTCAATCTTCCAATAGCAGGAATGGCTACAGTTTTAACTCCTCAAGAGGCAGCAAAAAAATGTGTAGATTACATAAACAATAATTTGGTTCAAACAGGTCAGGCCACGCTTGTTTCTGTAGAAGAACTAAGTGGAATATACAATGTCACAACATCATATCAGGGGCAACAAATACCTGTCTATGTGACTAAGGACGGGAAATTTTTGATTTTACAACAACAGACATTTGATATGTCAAAACCAATTCCTAAACAGCCTGAGCAACAAACTCAAGGGGAAATTCCGAAGAAAGACAAACCAGAGGTTCATGCTTTTGTGATGTCATACTGTCCTTATGGTCTTCAGTTTTTGAAAGCTTACATACCTGTTATGGAACTTCTTGATGGCAAAGCCGATTTACAGGTAAATTTTGTTTCTTATGCGATGCATGGGAAAAAAGAACTTGATGAAAACACTAGAATGTATTGTATACAAAAAGAGCAAGTTGATAAGTTTACGAAATATCTTCGTTGCTTTGTTCAAACTGATAAGTCAGAAGAATGTATTGCAGAAGCAGGAATAGACAAAACAAAACTTGAATCCTGTATAAATTCTGTGGATAAACAGTTTAACATTACGGGGCTTTACAACGATAAAAGTACATGGTCTGGTGGGATTTATCCACAGTATCCAGTCGATGCAATTCTTGCAAGTCAGTATAGTGTTAGAGGTTCACCTACTTTTGTTGTTAATGGAAAAACTGTACAAGTAGATAGATCACCCGAAGCAATAAAACAGATAATATGTTCCGCTTTTAACAATCCACCGGAAGAGTGTAGTCAAAAACTAAGTACAAATGCAGAAGCTCCTGGAATAGGTTCTATTGGCTCTGGGAGTGGCAGTACATCTACTGGCGGATGCGCATAGGTGATTAAATGATATTAAGAATATCGAAAAAAATTTTTGCAATTGTTTTGGTCAGTATAATCGCAATATCATTGATTGGCATCGGGATTTCCGGCATGTTTGTTAAGCCTCAACCTGATCAGGAAGGAGTAAAAGTAATCGCAGATACAATCGGCGGATTCAAAGTTACAGATCAGGAAGTCTGCTTGAAGGACGGAAAACCAATTATTTATTTCTTTGGCAGCAATAGTTGTCCGCATTGCCGATGGGAACATCCTATATTGTCTGATGTAGCGAAGCAGTTTTCAGATTATATTTCATTTCATGACAACATGAACAGCCAAAACGATGCAGAAATTTACCAAAAATATAAGAATCAAAATTCGGGTTATATTCCTTTCTTGGTCGCCGGTTGCAAATATGTTAGATTGGGTAGTGGAGAGCAATATGGTGAAGCTACGGAAAGACAATATCTTACAGCTATTATGTGCAAACTCACTGGCAGCTCTTCAGATTTGTGCAAAAGCTCGGAAATAGCGAGTATAGTATCTCAAATACCATAGAAATTTTAGATTCTATCACTACCTACAAACAGCCTATACCTGTCCTTTTCTTCCAATTCATTTATTATTCTTTTTATAACTATCCTCTTCGGATCTGGTAGCATCTTCACTCTCTCCTGTAATTCTTGGAAGCTCTCAAATGGCTTCTTCTTCCTCTCGTTTATCAGGTCCCAAAGATGTTTTTTTCCAATCCCGGGTAGCAGCTCTAAGCTGTGCAGGCGGGTTGTGATTGGGCCAGCAATATTGAAGAAATTTACAAACCTCTTTTCGTCCTTGTTTATAGAATCTGCAATAATATTTTCCAATTCATTCTTTGCAAAATTTGTAAGCTCGTCATAGTTTATCCTGCCGCGGATATATTTCACCTTGTCTCTTTTCTCCTCCCCTATGTATATTTTATCCCCTGGTTTTGTTGTTGCATCCTCTCTTATGATAACCTCAAGAAGGTTAAAGAACTTCTCCCCTATAGCCTGCGCTAATGGCTCAGCCTTCCTATCGCTTGCTTTTCCATGAGGGAGAAAATCCAATACTATTACATAATCATCTTTCGTCATCGAACCACCATAGGACTAGACCTTTTTCACAGCTTCGATAATCTTTTCAATTTCCTCTTCTGTAAAATTAGCGTATTCCTTGTGAAGAACAGCTCTCAAATCGTCCTTATCCTGAGGCAAAAAGTTTGCTATTGTAACTATCTGCTTGTCCCTGAGCTTCTCGATAATTTTTAGCTCATTTACAAGAGTTTTTATCCTTTCGGGATCAGACTTAGCAAAATTCCTTAAAATCTCCAGGGAATTCTTTTGTTCGTAATTTAGCTCTCCTTCTTTCTCTCTTTTTTCTAATATTTCCCTCGCTTCTGTATCGGTTATTGTTTCCTCTGTCAATATGTTCAAGCAAATCTCCTCTGAGCCTAATAATTAATTCATACTTATTTAAATTAAAGGTTTAAACAGTTTTAAGATGTTCAGGACGAGCGATCACTTTTTTTATCTTGCTACCATCTGTTATCTCAACAATATAACTTCTCCCCCTGTTGCCAGCTATCGTGCCAACCCTCCCCTTGTACCTTGAATGTGGCATTCCTCTGTGAGAGGAAGGCTCTTGTAAGATGACAACTCTCTGGTTTTTCTTGAATTCTTGCAGGAACTTGGTTATGCTAGGTCTATATGCTGGTTTCTGTTTTAACTTCTCCCTTGTCTTGACTCTGAACCCTCTGGATCTCTTCGCCATATTCTCACTTTAACTTTTATATAAGTTAAAATTTATAAAGAAAGTATTATAGATTGAGAGAATGTGCAAAACTTGCGGATGCAGATCGACGCCGAAGAAAAAGAAGAGATAAATCATAAATTGAGTTTTTTGGCATGAATTTTGATTACATCTAAAGTTATTTTTTTTACTTTGTTTTCCAATAGTTCTGATACATTTGGTTTTGTCCTACTTTCATCTCCTGTAATCAACTCCTTGATGTAGAGCCCACTCTCCCCGGTGATCTTTAACTGCAACCTCCTTCTTCCGATTGTTTTCCAAGATATTTTTTTGACCAATCTCTTTCTGAATTTGTCTGCTCTCCTATGCACAACACGCAAAGGGGTTTTCTGCAAGATAGGTTCTTTTTCTATTTTTTTTAATTCTTTTAACTTCTTCTTGTCTATTGTTTTTTCAAACTCGACTGTTGCAAGGTATGTTTTATCGATCTTTGCAAACTTTATCTTTCTTATGGTATCTTTTGTTGTGAATCTCAAGCCTTTTACCCTTACTTTTCCTGTTTTGTTTATCTGTTTCTCGATACTTTTCAAGTCTATTTTTCTTTTGATTGGCTTTTCAATTTCAATAATGAACGGTCTGTAGTCTAGGCAACGAGCATCTATGTCCTCACGACCTAAACCGTGAAATGAAGATTTTTTACTTTTCGCAACTTTCAAGAGTGGCTTTTCTATTATTTCTTGAATAGAAGTTGGGTATAGCTTGCCCTTGCCCTTGCAGTGCTTGCATCCTTTGCCGTTGCAATATTTGCACATCCATTTTGTCTGAGGAATGCCTCTTTTCAGCTTCTGGTAGCCTCCAAGAATGTACAAACTTCTTATTTCAACCCTAACTTTTCCTGTGTTTAGATTTACAATTGCAGTGACGTCAGGATTTTTTTGTGCAAACTTCTTCTTTGTCAACCTTTCAATGTTCTTGCCCAGTTCTCTGTTTATTTCGGACTTTATTGATTCTACAAATTCTATATTGCTAAATTCCCATATTTTTTCTTCTGCCTTCAGCATTTCGCTAGGGACTATAGTTCCAATCTGGAAAGTATTAAATTCAATCGTCCTTAATTTCTTGATAATCTTCTTTGTTACTTCATTTATTTTTCTGTCAAAGAAGTTTTTACAGATAAAACACTCCATTGGTTTTTTTGTCACAAGTTTAACATTCCTCAGTTTTATACCGTATAGATTTGACGAATCAATATCAATCTTTTCACCAGAATCTATAAGAAATGCAATATACAAGCGGATTATTCTCCCTCTTTCTTCGTTAGATAAACCAGAGAGAAGCTGACCCCACAATCTCCCCAGGCAATGATTACACAAAAAAATATTGTTTAAAACTTTTATTGTTGACTCATCAATTTTCACTCTATCATCTCTTTATAGGGATTAGATATAATATTCCTTTGTTGGTAGGAGCATAAATTATTCTTTTAGCTATTTATTTTATCCAAATAGTTTTAATTGTTTAATTAGTCTTTTCAATCCTTCTTGATAGTTCTTTTTGAAGTAAGTCTAACGAATTCATTTAAAAAGGAAGTTTTCCACCAAATTTTTTGATTAAATTCATCAAATCTTTTGGTTGTCTACCTCTAAACATTTTAGTAATCTTCTTTAATTGATTGTACTGATTTAACAACTCTCTAACATTCCCTTCAGACACACCTGCTCCTTTAGCGCATCTCTTAATTCTTGATAAATTAATTATTTCTGGGTTTTCTCTCTCTTCTTTGGTGAGGGATTGAATTATCGCTTTGAACTTTTTCAATTTGCCTTCTTGTATTTCTAGTAATTCGTCGGGTATATTGGCCATACCGACCCCTGGTATCATTTTTGCTAAACCCGCTAAACTACCCATTTTGCTAATGCTTTCAATTTGTTCATAAAAATCTTGTAAAGTGAACTTACCTTCAACTATTTTCTCAACTTTTTCAGGTTTTATTTCAGCTTCTTTAGCTTTTTCCAGCAAAGTCTGTAAGTCTCCTAAGCCTAGCAAACGAGAGACAAATCTTTCTGGATCATAAACTTCCAAGTCTTCAATTTTTTCTCCTGTGCCAATAAACTTGACTTTTGCCCCTGTAACAGAGCAAGAACTTAACGCCCCTCCTCCTCTTGCTGTTCCATCCATTTTTGTTATTATTACTCCTGTAATTCCAACTAGCTTATTAAACTCATTTGCTTGTGGACCAGCAACCTTTCCTATATCTGCAGGAACGGTTAGCAATACTTCATCTGGCTTAATAATTTCTCCAAGTTTTCTTAATTCATTAGACAATGCAGTATCAAGGGCATTTCTACCGGCTGTGTCTATAATGATCACATCATAATTCTTAAATCTTTCAAGGCACTCTTTTGCAGCATTATATGGATTATTGTTTTTATCTATGTGTACAGGAATGTTAATTTGTTGACCAAGTTGAAGGAGCTGAGTAGTTGCAGCAGGTCTGTGATAATCTGCGCAAATCAAGGCAGGTCTTAGTCCTTGTTTTTGGAAATATCTTGCAAGTTTTGCACATGTTGTAGTTTTTGCCGTACCGAATAAACCAACAAACATTATCTTTTTCTTACCAATTAACAGAGAAGGTTTTTCTCCTAATAGTTTGACTAACTCTTCATAGATTACTTTTAGGACATGCTCTCTCAAAGTTAATCCAGCAGGAACTTTCTCTTCCAAACATTTTTTCTTTATCCTGTCGATTAACTCGTCAGTTAGTTTTATGTCAACATCTGATTGCAGAAGAATTGTTTTCAATTCTTGCAAAATTTTCTCTACTGCACTTTTGTCAATAGTCGTTCCAGTAACAATTCTTCTTATCAGGTTGCTGAGATTCTTCCCTAGGTCATCAAACATACTATCAGTATAAATTATCTAAAGTTAAATAAATTTATAGAAAGCTCATGGATGTAAATAACTTAAAAAAACTAAGAGATGAGATGCACTTCACTTACCAGCTATGCGAACACTCTTCTAAATCAGGGATATGCGCCCCTTTGTATTGTATGAAAATTCATAACCTGCAAGCTTTTGGAAAAGAAGTGTTTAATTCAAATTTTCCTTTATCCATCCCATTAGGAAGTCATGAGTATTACTATTTTTCTGCTTTAGAAGAAGCAAGAAGAAATTGTTGTAAAAATTGTGAGATGAGTAGATTCTATTTCAGAATTGCAGTAAATTATATAAAGAGTTTGGAAAGAAGTGTTTAGGTTATTAAATTTGAAAGAAAATTATTTGGTTCATATTCTATTAGATCATTTATGTCTTGTCCATTGCCTAAGAACAGGATAGGTCTTTTAAAATTATGGCATACAGATAAAATATTTCCACCTTTTTCGTTAACATCTACTTTTGAAAAAATGACTGCATCTACACCTACCGCTTTATCAAAAAATTCAAATTGCCATAGAACATCTGAACCGGATAAAGAATCCAAAACTAGTATTTTCAGGTCCGGCTTATTTACTCTGCATATTTTTTCTAATTCGTCCATTAAATCTTTTTTTGTATGCATACGGCCTGAAGTGTCCCCCAAAATAGTATTATAACCTCTTGCTTCGGCTGCCTTTTTTGCATCAAAAATAATAGCACAGGAATCTCCGCCTTTTTGTCCTTTAATTACTGGAACACCAATTTTTTCAGCATACATCTCTAATTGCAAATCCCCGGCGGCACGAAATGAATCGCCTGCAGCCAAAATTGATCTATAGCCTCTATCTTTTAACCACTTCGCTACTTTAGCTAGATTTAGACTTTTACCCACACCATTTATTCCGAAAAACAACAAAACAGCAGGTCTATTTTCATTCTTAGCTTTTTTAATTAGTTCATCTAAATCTATTTCTGGTACAGAAAGTATCTCTAGCAAACTTCTCTTCAAAGCCTCAACAACAACTTCTCTTTCTTTTCCCTTCTTGACTTCTTTATCAACTAGATTTTTCTTCAAATCGTTTTTAATCTTTTCTGCGACCTCATAAGCAACATCAGCCTCTATCAAGCCAGTTTCCAATTCATTCAATATGGGTTCCAGATCTTCTGTTGTCAGCTTTTTTTCTTTGATTTTTTTGACTATTTTCTCTGTCAGTTTTTTGAACAGACTCTTTTTTTCTTTTGGTTTGGCATCAACAATCTCTGGTCTAGCTTCTTTGATCACCTTCTCAATCTCTTCTTTCGCTTCAGGGATTTTCCCTTCCATTATCGGTTTTATTTCCTCGATTACTTCTTCTGTTTTCTTTTCTTCTACTGACAGTTCTTCAATTTTCTTCTCTAGCTCTTTCTTGGCAATCTCAGCTTTTTCTGTAACTTCCTCCTTCTTCTTGAATTTTTCAGAAATAGAGTCTATGGCATTAGACAACTTTTTCTTTAGAAAGCCAAACATTTACCCTGCCTCTGGTGTTTTTTCTAATTCTTTAGCTAGATCTTGAATCTCTGGTCCCAATTGGTCTAAGCTTGAGGAAATTTCCACAATATTTTTTTGGAGAGAGTTTAATGCATTCTCTATCTCAACTCTTCTTTTGTCCAATATTTTTTTGCCTTCCTCTACAGGTTTTTCTAAGGCGACATTTGCTCCAATTTCTACTATCAGTTTTTTCTTGTCTGTAATATTTCCAAAAGTATAAGCCTCTGATCCAATTGGAAATAAAACCTTTTCTTTGCTTTTTTCTATCTCGTCTATACTCTGCAGAGTTGTCTGTATTTCTATCAGCTTCGAAGCTAGCATATCCCTTTGTTTTAATAAGGAGTCTAGCCTTGCTTCTAATATTCTATAAGCTACTATTTTTTCCTGCAGTTCTTTTCTTTCTACCATTTTCAGCTTCCAATTTTTCTTTTCAAAATATCTTCTAATTTGAAAAATAATTTATTCAAAAAAATTAAATCATCTTTACATTCTTTTATATCTATAAGTAGACCATAATATTTGCTTGAGTGTCTTTTCTTCCTAGTCATATCTAACCTTTCTATCTCTATTTTTGAGAATTCAACCAAACTTTGGAGAAAGGATATTGCAGCCTCATGAGACCATGTTTTGTATCCTTCTATAGAAAGTAATGCGTCTAGCAATTCTCTTACAGATTCGTAGGCAAGTTCCAATGAATATCTTGGTTTTTCTTCAACTATCTTTTTTGCGAATTCCATTCTATCTTTTGCAGAGAGCAGTAAACTTTTAGCTAAGTTAATGTCTTTTGTTTTTCTTTTAATCGCTTTTATTTTTAAATAGTATTTGAAATCTAGCATTCTATAACTCCATAGAGTATTATCCCATTGATAATATTTTTTTTAAGATCATCTGGAACTTTTTTGAATTCTTTGATTATAAGATGTATTTTTCTCACTAATTTTCCTTCAAATTTTTTCAGATCTATTTCTTTTTTGACTTGTGTATCAATGAAAATATCTAAATCAGAATCTTCTCTATCCTCACCTCTTGAGTAACTGCCGTAAACTATTATTGTTTTTGGTCTTATTTCTCTTGTCAAGAAATTCTTTAATTCAGAAAGAGAGTATAAGTTATAAATTCTTTTTAGCTCTCTAAAGTTTTCATTTTCTATATTGCTATAAACTTTATATTGAATTTTCTCTTTCTCCATTTTTAAAAGTTCTTTTTTTGTCAGTTTAGAGACATTTGAAGAGACGGTTGGTGGAGATATGTCCAAAATTCTTCCAATTTCCCTTATGGTAAAACCTTTTGTTGGATATTTAAAAAATAGTTCTAATATTTTTTGTATGCTAGTTTGGATTAACATATGTTAAATATATTTAACAATTGTTATATAAATTTAACGGTTAGAATTGTTTTGCTTCCAGTATTCTATAAGCTACTATTTTTTTCTTGCAGTTCTTTTCTCTCTACCATTTTCTCACAATTAATTATGTTAATGAAAAGATTAAATGATTTTATCTAATCGTGGCAAGAAGACCACCTTTTTCAAAGGGTGGATGAATTGTCACCCGCTACCCCTAAAATATATATAAACCATAAGAGCTATTAATGAAACATGCAACGAGTAATTAGTTTGAATTTTCCTATTACAAATGAAGTTCTTGAAACTATTAAACAATATAATGCTATTTCTAATCTTCACATCAAGAAATGTTTTGAACTTAAGACAAATTCCAAAAACAAACTGCATAAGGCTTTGTATAGAGAAATTAGAGAACAATACCCCAATTTTCCTTCTGCCCTCATTCAATGTGCGAGGGATAACGCTGTTGAAATGCTTAAAGGGAATAGATATAAACAGAAAACCATTAAAGGTTTGTTTAGTAGCATTAGGTTTGACTTGAGAACTTCTAAGGTATTTCTCGAGAGTGGACAAATACAGCTTACAACTGTTGAAGGCAGAAAGAAGTATTCTGTCAAAGTTCCCGAATATTTCCACAAATATTTTTCTTGGAAAGTTAAAGGTGATAGTTGGTATTCATAGAAAACTGTGCAGGATTAAAGTTGTTGTTGAAAACGGAATTGTTGTGCCAACCGCTAACAAAGAAGTTCTTGGAATAGACTTGGGTATCAATAATTTTGCTGTTTGTTCCGACTATACTATTATCAAAGCGAATAAAATCAGGGGTATCAAACGAAGATATGCTTACATGAGGCAGAAACTACAAGCTATAGGCACCCGTTCTGCTAAGAGAAAACTCAAAGCTCTTTCTGGAAGGGAGAGACGGCTCATGGCTGATTGCAATCACTGCCTCAGTAAGAAAATCGTTGAGAAACCCTTTGGAATCTTCGCTATGGAAGAGCTTAAAAATATCAAGAATGGAGGGAAGGGGAAAAAGTTCAACAGAATGAGAAGCAATTGGACCTACTATCAGTTCAGGCAATTCCTCAGCTACAAGGCTGAAGACAAGGGTAAACAAATAATCTTGGTTGATCCAAGATTCACAAGCCTGAGATGCAGTAGATGTGGATTTATAGATAAGACTAATAGGAACAAGGGATTCTTCTATTGCAAGAGTTGTGGGTTCTCTCATAGTGCAGACCTCAACGCTTCGTTCAACATTTTTCAGCTTGGCAAAGCCTCGCTGGACAGGCTGCCTGTCAACCAGCCAATCGCAGCGACAGATGAAGGTAATACTCGTTGCATTAAATCGCCTAATGTCAGTTGCAAGCCACAGATTTTAATCGGTGGTAGTTGACAGGATTTAAAAGCTTGTTTCTATTGAGCTTAAAATAAATATTTTTTGGTTGAGGTGTAAAATTAAGCATGACTAATGTCGAATACCATAGAAATGTTATTTTAATTCTGCATAGCTTTTTTCATTTCCTCTAATGTTACCTAAAAAGAAACAAAATGTTTATAAATAATAAACAATATATTTACTGTATGTCAACACTATTTTCAAAGGAAAGAGAGAGAATAATAGAATACATTTTGGATAACCCAACTAAGAAGATAAAAGTAAGGGAGTTAGCAAGGCGATTAAGATTAAGTCCTGCTCACATAAGCAGGACCTTAAAAATTCTTGCAAGGAGTGGTGTTTTCAAAGAAAATATGGTTGATTTATCAAATCCATATGTACGAGCATTAAAAATTTTCTTCAACATTAAAAAATTACTTGAAAAAAATGTTGTAAAAATATTAAAAGGGGTAGAAGCTCTAGGTATAGGAGTTTATGGTTCATGGTCAAACGGGAGCAATTATGAGGATAGCGACCTGGATATTTGGATGAAAGTATACAAACATCCTGGTGAGAGGAAAATAGCGACCCTATCAAATGATATGAGAAAGATTTTGGATAGAAATGTTCAAATATTGGTTCTCACTCCAGAAAGAATCGATAGATTAAAAAGAGAAGATCCAATTTTCTATTATTCTTTGATTTTCGGTTCTATAATACTTTATGGTGAAACAGTTGAGTGAATTGGATAAATGTTTTGAGAAAGGTTTGATAAGGAAAACTTTGCCATCAAAAGAAAAGGCTTTGAAAGGCATTCGTAAAGCTAAAAAGTGGTTAGAAGAGGCTAAGAAGAATTTTGAATTTGGGCTCTTTGATAGTTGCTTAGTTTCTTCTTATTCAGCGATGTTTCATGCTGCTAGAGCATTACTCTTAAAGGATGGTTTCAGGGAGAAGAGCCATTACTGCATCGCAAGATATATAGAAGAAAAATATGTTAATACGAGGAAGCTTAACCGCTTGATAGTGGATTTGTTAGACAGGTTCAGAGAGCTCAGACATGAAGACCTGTATGAATTAGATTTCTTTGCAACAAAGGAAGATGCAAGGGAAGCTATTGAAAATGCTGGGATTGTTATTAAAGAAATAGAAAACTTGGTATAACCTTACTGTAAGATTAAATGATTTTATAGATTTTAAAGCTTATTCCTAAAATAGATTTTTACACAAGCCACTTAACATTGAGTAGAATTATAATTTTTGAAGTCTTTTAAAGTAAAACTTAATTGAAATCAAATTCAAATTAAGATAGAAGGGTATGAACAAAAGAATTCTTTTTATTTTTGTTTTATTCTTATTCATAACTTTTTCATTTCTTTTTTATCTATTAAGGACAAAGGAAGCTAAAATTAAAGTCCCTTATAGAATGGTAGAAGATGATCCAAGTGTTTATTCTAATATAAATTCCTATATCCTTGGAAATGATTTGGTAATTGAATGTTATTCTGATTCTAAGCCTAAAATCGAGGGCTTATCTTCTGATAGGTATAGGATTGAGGATAAGAGGATAGTGGTTTATGACTATAAGGATGAATACTTTAAGCTGATTTTTAGTACAGACTCAGATATTTACGAGTTTGGAACTTCAGATGATAACACACCTAAAATTATCTCAGCCTCTGTTGAGCCTTCTAAAGTAGTTCCTGGAGATACAATGATAGTTACTGCTGAAGTTGAAGATTGCTATGGAATTGAATCTGTTACTGCTGATATGGGCGGTATTGAGACTATTGAATTAAAGCTTGTGGAGGGAAATGTTTATCGAGGAATCTGGCAAAGAAGTTGGCTTGTTCATTCAACAGAAGAGAAAAAATATATAACAACTATTACTGCCACTAACGTTTTAGGCAAAAAAGCTGCCTTTGAAGTGGAATGGGAAGACCCAAGCCTTGTTGGAACAAGCACATCTTCTTATGCGACTTATTTTCCATTTCAGCGTAAGAGCTTCTATGCTAATGGGCGTTTTTGGGTTTTCTACAGTGACGGCACAAACATGGTTTATAGGACGAGTACAGATGGCTCGACATGGACGGTTGCAACAACAGTGAGAGCATGTACTGAAGGCTACATGTTCTCCGTGTGGTTTGACGGAACATATCTCCATTATGCTTATGCTTCACAAGTCGCAGCAGACCCGATTCTTTATAGGCGGGGAACACCAAACAGTGACGGCACGATAACTTGGAGTGCACTTGAACAGACAGCAGTTGCAGGCGCAACGGGAATTACTTATTACTTTCCTTTCGTTTCTGTTAGTAACGGTTACGCTTGGATAGGCTATAGGCGATATGATGGGACATATTATTATCCTTATGTCACTAAATCTGGAGCAAATGATGGAACTTGGACGACAGCGTCAGGTTTTCCATACCAGCTTTCAACAACATCTAATAATTATTGGTATGTTTCCATTATTCCTTTGGCTGCTGGCAAAATGTTGGCTGTTTACGCTTATGATGGCGCCACTGTCAAAGCAAAAAGATGGGACGGCTCTGCTTGGGGAACAGAAAAGACGACAACTTCGGCTATACTATTTGGTCAGTATCATTCGGCTGTTGCACAAGGAGATGATGTCCACATTGTATTTCTGAAAAGCACGGGCTATGACATCCTATACGTTAAATACACTTATGCTACAGATAGTTTCGGAACAGAAGTAACAGTTAAGGCTGGTGCAACATCTGCTTCAGCTCCTGCCCTAAACATTGACTCAACAAACAAGCTCTATTGTTTCTGGGCTACAAAAACAACAGGAACTCCCGCTGGGGCAACAGCAAATCACATTTACTATCAAACAAGCACGGATGGTGGAGCAACTTGGAGTGCAACTACGGACTGGATAGACGAAAGCATAGAAGTTTTATACTTAGCTAACCGTCTCACATGCTTCTACAAACAATACGACAACTACATTGGCTTAGAGTATATGACTAAAACGGCAAGCCCATACAACGTGAGGTTTGACTTTTTAACTCTTCCTGATACAACGCCGCCAACCTATTCTCTAAACTCTACAAACTCAACAATAGCAGGAACACCTATAGAATTCAGGCTGAAATGGTCAGACGAGACTGAATTAAGCAAGGCGATAACAAGCTTGTGGAATGGTTCTTCTTGGGTTAATGCAACTTCATGGTGTAGTTTATCAGGAACAGGAGCATGGTGCAACCAAACTTTAGTTGTAAATTCCACTCCTCAAGCTTTATGGTGGAAGCAGTATGTCAACGATACTTCTAATAATTGGAATACTTCTGAAAATTTTAGTCTTGTAGCTTACAATCCTTATTTAAATGATTGTTCTGTTTTAGACCAAGCCGGAGCAACTTATTATCTAACAGCAGATACAGATACTTATTATTTTATACCAAGTTCTCCAGGATTATATGCATGTATGGACATAACAGCTGATAATGTAATCTTGGATTGTCAAGGCCATCTGATTGATGGAAATGATACTCAGTTTACTTATGGAGTTCATGTAGATCAGCATAATAATGTTACAGTAAAAAATTGTATTTTAAGTGATTGGTATGATCCAATTTTTTTACGTTATACAAACTATAGTACCTTTATTAACAACACGGCTCATTCTAACATGGATGGCTTAACTATGTATTATGGCTGTGAGTATAACACATTTATCAATAACACTGAGTTTGATGAGAGATGTGGATTCTATATTCGCTATAGCAATCATAACACATTTATCAATAACATAGTATACAATAATGAAATCGGTTTTTATCTTGAAAACAGCAATAACAATACCATAAAAGATAACGTAATCAGAAATAACACCAAAGGAACAGACTATAGGTGGGGGATTTATTTTTATTCATCAGGAAGCACCCCTAATAGAATCTACAACAACCTTTTTAATCAAACTAACAACAAACGTTTTGGAGGAACCATTTATGAAAACTATTGGAACACTACAAGACAGACAGGTAATAGAATTTATTCTCCAGGAGCAGAGATAGGAGGTAACTACTGGACTAACTCTACTGGAAATGAATTTTCAGACACTTGTACAGATGCTGATAGAGATGGGTTTTGCGATAGTTATTACGAATTGAATGCTACCGGCCCAAACAGGGATTACCTGCCTTTGAGTGACGAAGCAGACACAACACCACCAACCATAACCTGGGAATCTCCAACTCCAGCTAATGCTACTACTACAAGCAATAACTGGGTTTATCTTAATACAACTATAACCGATGCTTCGAATACTTCTGCTTTCTTCAACTGGAATTATTCTTTAGTTGGATTCTGGGCTATGGATTGGTATAATTCTACTGGAATTTATGATAACTCTACTTACAATAACTTTGGGACTTTTAATGGAGGATTAAGCACAAGCAACATAACTACTGGAAAATATGGAAAGGCTTTGAGTTTTGATGGAACGGATGATTATGTTTCTGTTCCACATTCCACGAGTCTAAACATCACTAATGCAATTACACTCGAAGCATGGGTAAAAGCAGATAACTGGGCTCCTGACGACTATGACAGTCCATTTGTTACAAAAGCAAGTGGGGCTGATTGGGGAGTTTGGAATTTGGTACACAAAGTTAATGATGCCCTAACCGGCTTGACTGGTTTTAGATTTGAAATAGTAATTAGCGGCACACGATATAAAATATGGTCCACTACTCAAGGACAAACTAACCAATGGTACCATCTTGTCGGCACTTTTGACGGAACTACAATGCGCCTATATGTTAATGGCATTGAAGAAAGCTCAAGCGTACATTCAGGAAGCATTAATACTAACAGTTTAAATTTACAAATTGGAAAACAGTTTTGGTATGGATCAACTTATTCCTACTTTGATGGTCTCATCGACGAAGTTCGAATTTATGACCGGGCTTTAAGACCATCAGAAATAAACGCTAGCTATAATAATGGCTTGTATCGCTTGTACCACAACTTCACTTCCTTGTCAGATGGAAACTATGATTACTACGCTTATGCTATTGATACTGAAGGAAATGCTAATAAAACTGGAATTAGAATAGTGACGGTAGACACACCACCAACCTATTCATTAAATTCAACTAATTCAACTTTAGCAGGAACTCCTGTTGAGTTCAGGTTAAGATGGACTGATAATGTTGGTTTATCAGGTTATATCTTCTCCTTTGACAATGGCACTGGTAATTTTGCTAACGACTCTTGGGTCCAATTCACAGGAACTTGGAGCAATGTCACAAAAACAATAAGTTCAACAGTAGGAGCAACTATAAGATGGAAAGTTTACGCCAATGACACTTCTGATAATTGGAATGCAAGCGATACCTACAGTTTTGTAACAACAGCAGCAATAGTTTTCATAAATCTAACTTCGTACAAGGTCTGGTGGAACGATTCTGTCACTGCTTACGGCAGAGCTGTAGATCAGTCTGGTAGCCCTGTGGCTAATGAAAATGTAAACTTAACAATCTCTAACATTCGTTGCAACAATGTGACAGATTCTTCTGGCTACTGGTCCTGCAGTTTTAACGCGCCACTCGAACTGGGAACTTACACCGTCAATGCAAGAATTGGCAGTATTTTTATAAACACTACTAGCTTGATTGTTCAAGTGAAATATGGTGAAACACCCATAGGAAAAAGAGACAGAGTGGTTTACGAGCAGCCGATGCTTATCCAAGAGCCTTCTGGCAGGATAAGAATTGCTTGGGCAAGAATAATGGTTTGGAGGAGCTAACTATCTACTTTTTATTTTTATAGGAATCTTTACGCTTTCTAAACTTTTTTCTGCTAATACCCAATCCATTGCTATTAAAAACTTAACTATTGGATTTGTCTCGTTTAGCTTGTACAGCTTTGTCTTTCCAAACCTTCTTGAAATTATAACTATTCCATATTTTTCGAAATTCTTCCAGTATTTAAAAAATGTAGCTCTTCCTATCCCTGTTCCTTCTATAATATCTTTTTTCGAATAGTCTAACAGTCTGTTGTCTAAAAAATAGTCTGTTATTTTTAATACAGGTGATTCTGCAAATATTTCTAAAAACATCGATTTTTCTTCTTTCATAAAATTCTATTCAGAGTACAAGTATTTAAATGTGTATGTTCAAAAGTTCAATAAGTGAACTCATGGCTGAAAGCGAAAAACTGAGAGCTACAATCCTTTTTAAGCTGATAAGAAAGAGAAAATGGGGAGAGTCACATATTCCTTTAGACAAGGTCAAAAGATTAGTTCCAAGTCATCTCAGGGGTGATGCAGGGGGTATAATTCAACAATTAAAGAAAGAAAATTTAATCCTTTCTAAACCAACTCATTATGGTGAAGAAGTATCACTTAATCCAAAAGAAGCAGAGGCTATTCATCAAATTATTAAAAAATATTTCGAAGTGCCTAAATTCTACTAGTCTAGATAATTCAAGAGCTAACAAAACACAATGGTTTGGAGAGGCTAATTTACCACTACCTGCAGTGGTTAGAAAGATTAATATATGTCCCACAAAGAAAAATTACTTATGAAAAAAGACATTTTTGGTTTCGTAGGAGTTATGGTTTTAATTCTTGGTATATTTATCCTTATACCACGCTATTCTGATTTTTCAAATTTTCCACTTAGCTTGACTCCTCTTTCTTTACTAGGTATTTTACTTGTAATAGCAGGAATGACAGGGATATATTATGCCACTAGATAAAATAAGCAAAAAGAAGAACATACTAGATGCTAATTACCAAAGATATCTTAACTATTTTAATATTGTAGCAATTTCTCTAATCTCAAGTTTGTTTACAATCTTTTGGAGTTATGCGACAAAGACAATCTCATTGGATGTATTATACTTTGGATCGCTAATGACAACTTTTATTTTTGGTACATTCTTATTTTTAATTTATCAAAAGGCAAATAAGGCAATTAAATCTATTGAGGAAATTTAATTTTTTATTTAATAACTCTAATTTACCACTGTGGTGAGTTCCAAATCTATATCAACCCCTGTTTTCCGATAAAAGAATATGCCAACAGTCAGCATCTTCACATTCGAGAAATTGCCGGATGTTTACGAAATCTGCAAATCATTGGACGGGAAAAGATTCGATGAAGCCTGGATAAATGCGAAACCGAGCAAATACAACAAAGACGAGGTTTTTATCCAATTCTGGTACTATGAAGACGTGGAGGAGAGCCTGAAGAGGGTTTTTTCTGAGGAGGATGCTTATGAGATCGTTTCCTTTCTTAAGGAAAATGGAAAGAGCAGGGTACTGAAAAGGACCTATTGCTTCATCAACACCCAGACAAAGACTTTCGAAATCTACAGAGGGCCGGATGAGAAGACATATGAAATTGTTTCCCTTTTCGAGAGTTTGCTCAGTGTAAAGTTTGTTTCACTCAGGTTGAAGTCAGAGGAACTGCAGAAAATCTACTCCCAGCACTCTTTAGAGCTAAAACAGGTGATGTTCAAGAACGTGGAGGGATTGATATACGATATTCTTAGGGGCAACTATCTGGAAGAGAACAAGAAGTTCAAGGACTATCTGCAGAAATTTTCTGAGTGCTTGAGGGTGATAAGCTTCAGACCGAAGATAAAGTTTCTCAACAGCTACAACAGGTATCAGGTCACTATCAATGGGGACAAGGGGACTATAAGGCTTTCTGAGGGGATGTTTAGTTGGAGGCCTCGCTACGAGATAAGGCAGCTCATATTCATTATAGCTGCTGTAGCTGGTTTACTGGCTTCTTGAGTGATTTTGTGATAATTTTTGAAATTATTGACAAGCTTGGTAGAAAAATAAGACTAACTAAAGAGAGATCAATACATATAATTGAAAGGAGTGAGATGGTGGGTCAAGAAGAAAGAATTAGAGAAACTTTAGTTAACCCTAATTTAATAAAGGAAAGCGTCTCTGATAATTCAGTTTTGATTTATTACAAACATTATCTAGATACACCAGTCACAGAAAAGTATCTGGTTGTTATAGAGAAAGTATTTAATACCGAAGGGGTAATTTTAACATCATACTTTACTGATAGAATTAAAGAAGGTGCAACAATATGGAAGAGAAAATAGGTCTGTGGTTTGACAGAGAAGGGGATCTTTTAGAGTTAACTATAGGGAGACCTAGAAAAGGATTCTTCGTAGAGCTAGAAAATGACATATGGAAAAGAGTAGATGTCAAAACAGGGAAAACAATTGGATTAATGGTGTTAAATTTTACTAAAAGATTTAAAAAAGAGGAGTTAAAAATACCTTTTATGTCTAGGAAGTAGAGTTGATTATATGAAAGAGTTGCGAATTAGTTATGATAAGAAAACTGACGTGTTTTATATTACATTTGAAAAAATAAAGAAAACTATTGGAAAAGAAATCGCTAATGAAGTAGTTCAAAGAATCGATCCCAAAACTGGAAAGATTGTTGGATACACTATACTTAGATTTTCTAAAAAAGAAAAAGTAGAAATGCCGATAAATTTTGCTTTATAGATAACTTTATATAAAATTCATTTCAAGATATAAGTTTGGCTATGTTATTTGTATTGGAGAAAAGAAACCCGAGAATCAAATCGATCTAATCACCATTGAGGTGAGATCATTATGAAACCATTAAAATGTATAGACTGCGGAACCAAAATGATCGAAAAGAGAGATTTTGATATAAATGGAGTTCCCTATAAGTATTGGAGTTGCGAAAAATGTGGAAGAGAGGTTTTGGACATGGAACAACTGAAGGAAACTGCTAAGATGTATCGCAAATTAAAAAGATATTCAGTGAAGATATCAAAGTGGGGAGGTGCTGTGGCATTCAGAATACCAAAAGAAATTGTAAAACAGCAAAAATTAAAAGTTGGAAATAGCGCCTATATAATCCCAGAGAAGAAGGGATTTAAGGTCGTCCCCGAAAGGTTATAAATGATGGCTAATAAGGATAACTTTGATGTTGATTTCTATCTTGCCTGTTCGATGTGATTGATAGTTGCTAGATTCGTGGTTCTATTTTCTTGAGGGATAGCAAAACTATATTTTTAATACCAAACAAACTTAAATTTTAAATGCAACTACTAGAAAAAGTGCTCACATTGGAATTGTTATTATAAGGTTCAATATACTTGACAATAAAGTTTAAATAATTGAACATATGCATAAATAATTGAGCAAAATGGTTCAAATGATTGATATATTGAAATCGAAAAAAGCTATTGATATTATAGAATATTTTATAGAAAATCAAGGTACAGAGCTTTATCAATCAGAAATATCGAGAAAGCTAAAGATTTCAAGAAATACTATTTTCAAATGGTTAAAAATCTTAAGCGAAAAGAATCTTCTAAAAATGAGAATAAGTGGAAAAGCAAAATACTTCAAGCTTAACAGGGATAATGTCATAGTTAAACAAATAAAAATTTTAATAAATGTTGCAAAGCTTTCTGAAATCTTTAAAGATGTTAAAGGTGTGGAAGTCTACTTGTATGGTTCTGTCGCCAAGGGGGAGGATGATAAGAAGAGCGATATCGACCTTCTGATAATAGGAAAGATGGAAAGAAAGGAATTAATTAAAGTTGTCGAAAGTGCTGGAAAAATCCTTAAAAGAGAAGTAAAATCCTTAGTTCTAACTCCTTTAGAATATGCGGAATTGTCGAGGAAGGATAAGGTGCTATACGAGAACATAGAAAAAAATAAGATTAGGCTATTGTAATGGATTTAGAAGAATGTTTAGAAAAAGGTTTTTTGAAGAAGACAAAAGTAGAAAGAGAACGAATAGAAAAAGAGCTAGATGAATCTGAGAAGGATTTTAAGGATGCGAATGCTTCTCTTAGGGCAAGGAAATTTAAATGGGCTATTATACAGTCCTATTATTCGATGTTTCATGCAGCCAAGGCCGTTCTCCTTTCTTTGGGCTTCAAGGAAAGAAGACATTTCGCCATAGCTGTAGTTTTAGACGACCTTGTAAAAGGAAAAAAACTGGAATCGAAGTTTGTCGATTATTTCAAGGCAGGAGTGTTCACAAGAGAAGAAGCCGATTACGAGTTAGAGTATTCTCAAGAAAGGGCAAAGAGTTTATTAGAAACAGTAGAAGAATTTAATAGAAGAATGAGGGATCTTCTGAAAACTTGAGACTCATCGATTACAGCAAAAGCTATTGAGTTAGCGAGAAGCATTCACAAGCTTTTCAGAGTTGAGACCGTTGCTCCTAGAAATCTTGAGAGTATAAGGTTAAAATAAATCATCTTCTTATCCTAGCAAAAATAGGAGGAAGAAAGTCTGCTCTTTACCTTAATCTCAAAGGTTAATTAATTTCACAAAAGATTAATTCTTTTATTTGTTAAATTTAATCTTTATTTGTGAAGTTCTCAGTTTTGATTCCAAGCTATGAAGAGAAAGAAAGACTCCACAATCTACTTAAAACAATAATTCAAGACAAACTTTATTTTAAAATTGAAAAAATTGTTGTTGTAAGTCCAGACAAAAGATTAATTTTGCCTAAATCAAAAAAGATAGTTTTAATAAGAGAGAGGAAAAGGAAAGGAAAATGCTCTGCAATAAACCTTGGTTTGAAGAAAATAAGGAGCAAAATAGTTGTAATGTTAAGCTCTGACTTAATAATGAGGGAAAACTTTTTAAAACTTTTATTAAAACACTTTAAAAACAGAAAAACTGGAATGGTAGTCGGGAGGCCAAAAGCTGATAAAAACAGTAAGGTTTATCCTCTTTCGAAAATTATTTGGAATTTGCACCATTTGCTTTGTGTAAAAGAACCAAAAGGAACGGAAATTTGTGCCTTTAGAAAAATCTTCAATTATTTTCCAAGAGTTAGTGCAGACGAAGTTTTTATCGAATACAAAATAAGGAAACACGGTCTTTTGGTTGCTTATGAGCCGAGAGCTTACGGTTATACCAAAACACCCTATAGTCTGGCTCAATTTTTTGAACAAAGAAAAAGAGCTTTTCTAGGGCACCTCTTCATAAAGAAAAGATTTCGGTTTATTACTTCCAGCATTAAAATAAAAAACTTGTTGAGGTTATTTTTTTGGTACTTAGGTAATGTAAAAAGTGCTATTGAGTTGCTAGAGCTCTTAGTTCTTCTTCATCTGGAGTCGATCGCTAGAATATACGCCTTCTTTGAGTTTATACTTTTTAAAAAAGACAAAATAATGTGGAAGAAAATCTCATGAAAATTGGTATATTTAATGGAAAAACGAAGTATATAGCAGAGAGTAGAATAGTTTTATATGCATCTATTCAAAAAATTAATTATGAAAAAGCCTTTAATCATAATTGCTATAATATTGTTATTTGTCATCTTTAGTTTGCTGTTAGTTTTTAATTTCTTCCTTAAAAAAGAAGAAATTTCTTACTCGATCCTTTCAGGGAAGCCGCCTATTTCTGGGGAGATAGTTAAAAACCCAGACTTTATGTATCCAAGCTCCGGCTGGCTTTCTGCAGAGAATATGCCAGCAGGTGAGGTCGTCTTAACTAGAACCGAGATCGATTGGGAAGGCAACGGGTTCTACACCAACGAAACTATCGAAGGAAGAGATGGTATAGTTATTATTCACCCGATAAGTATTAGACTAGGAAGATACCTTGAACAAAAAGTTTACTTGTCACCCACAAGAGAATATTTATTAAACATTGGTTTAGCAAATATAGCGGGAAAAGTGAGATATGCGCAGGCTACGGGGTGTGATGATGTTGGTTTTCGAATTACTATCAAAGATTTAGATACAGGCACATCGAAAATAATTTTTTCTACTGTGGTGAATTCTGATGAGGGATGGAAAGATTTCTCTATACTTCTAGGCTCCAAATATAGCGGAAGGAATATTAATCTCAACATAGAAAGCTATGCAGGAGGTCCATGTGGTGATTGGAGATCAGAATTTGCAGCAGTCGATTACATCGATATCACCGAGAAATGATTAATTTTTGCTAATTGAATATGAACTAGAAAAATTATGCTATGTTAAAGGTTCTATAGAACCATAACCTAAACTTATCTTTAAGTCTCCTTGGAAAGAATTTAGAATGAGTATAACCGAAGAACGATAAGTTATCAAGATTAAGTTTGCGGTACGATTCACACAAAACATTTATTTTCTTTCTTTCTAAAGCACTTCTCACGAATGTAAAAAATCCTGGAACATAGGATCGTGTAATCGAATAAGAACCCCATATCTTTTCGTCGAGCGTGGCTTTGCTATGCAATATTTTAAAGCCATTTTTTTCAGGATCACTTATGAGCTCGGATCTCATTCTCACATCGGCCACATCTAATGATATCATCCTAAAATATTTCTTTAACCTTTGAATCTTTTGAAAAACTTTTAATTCTTTTTTAAAGGTCATACCAGGGTAGCTCAAAATAATATATACATCTGCGATTAACCCTATCTTTTTTGCATATTTCAAGACTTTTATAGCGTGAGCCAAATTCTGATTTTTTCCCATCGAGTTTAAAACTCCTTGTACCCCTGTCTCAAGTCCAAAAGAGACTCTAGTTAGCCCACTTTTCTTCAAACTATCTAGAAGGATTTTATCGGTTTCCTCAAATCTGAGATTTCCGGCCCAGTCGATTGCGACGTTTGACTTAATTAAACCCTTACAAAATCTCTTCAATAAGATGGGACTCCCGTTTATAAGAGATTCGCATGCGTAAAAATGTTTTTTGTTGTATCTGGTTACTTGAGTTTTCAATTCCTTTACAACTTCACCCGGATCCCTAATTCGGAAGCATTTCCAAAAAATTCTTTCGTCACAAAATCTACACATTGCTGGACATCCTCTAGATAACTGAAAACCCAATCTCACATATTTTGATAAGTCAAGACCAGTAAAATCTGGATATGGTAAACTATTGAGATTCAATAGGTTTCTTTCTCCGTTGAAGTAGAATTTATGCCCGTTGAGAAATGTTGTGCCTGGAATGTGTAAAGTGGGCTTACCTTTGTCTAACCTTGTAACTATTTCCAATAGTGTTTTTTCCCCCTCCCCATGTACAAGGAAGTCGATATTTTCGAGTAAGAACTTTTTAAAAAAAATAAATTTCTTTTCCTTTTCCAATACTCTTCTCAAACTTTTGTAAAAAGTTAGCTCTGAAGTTAATATCCATTTAAAAACATCTACAATTGGTCCTCCTAAAATGATCTTTATGCCTTTATTTTCTTCTTTTAAGAGTTTGGACAAATAAAATGTTGGCCCTATCGAATCAGGGCACAATATAGAAAACCCGACCACATCAGAATCGCTTAACTCTTTACTTATTTTTTTAAATTTCAAAAAAAGCAGGTCAAGTCTTTTATCTCTCAAATCTATTTTGTTAGAATCTTCTATGAATCCTAATTTTTCACCAAAGAGTAGACTAAGCGGGATTTCCAATACCTCACTATAGCGTAACTTTATGTCGCCAAAATTTTTCAGCAAAAGGTGAATCATATCCAAAGTAAACAACTCTGCCTCTGGAAACAACCTTATTTCAGATTCGTAACCATTTGATCTCAAAATCGCATTTAAATACCCCAAACCAAGAGGGGTGATTCCTGAGTTCGCATACGGATGAAAACCAGTTAGCCTTATTTTGATGGTATCACCTATAAAACTTCTTTATACTATTTTATAATAATGATTTTCGAATTTATAGAGAGGTTAGCATATTTGAGGAAAGTACGAAAACCTAAAGAAGTCAGTCGTATATGGAACAAAGCTTTTTCTCAGTATTTTAGAAGGATGAGTATAAAGGGTGGCTTAGTTCTTAAGACAGATTTGTGGAATGAGGTAATCGCCACTAACAGGAGTTTAACAGAATCTCTTCAGGCAATTAAACCCAAAAGAATAATTTACATAGAGAGGGAGAAAGAACTTTGTAGAATCTTTTCGCAAAATAGTAAAAAATCTGAAATAATTAACGGTGACATCTCGAAAATACCTTTGAAAGAAGAAAGCGCAGATGCGATTATTGATGTTAGTACCTCTGATCACCTGCCTATTCAGAAATTTAAAAAGTCTATTAGAGAGTATAGACGTGTTCTTAAGAAAGGTGGGTGTTTAGTCCTGTTTCATTTTAATAAAGACTATTTTAATGTAAAAAATCAGAAAAAAATTGAGGAAAAGATTCTTCCTTCTTTTCCTCGAAAAGACGAAGAAATAGAGAATATAATTAAAAAAACTGGGTTTTGTATTCACTGGAAAGGATTTCTGATTCACTGCCTAGATGATACCTTTGTTGGCTTGGTAGTTTTATTTTTCCTTAAGCTCTTTAAACTTGACAAAGTCTATGATATTATTGCTTACAGGTTAAATTTGAGGCTACTTTCTCTTCAAATTGGTTACTTATGCTTTAAATAGAGAGCTTTGCTATGGATATAAGAATAAATACTCAGAAAAACAACAAAATTATGAAGAGTATGGTAGACATTGCTTTCACTTTTGTTGAAAAAATAATTTCAAAATTTATTAAAAGAAGCCCAAGAGAATTTATACAGAAGTACCCTGCTTCCTAATTTTATAAGCTTATTTTTGCCTTCTTACATGCTTAATTAAAGATAAATTTCTTCCGCATGAACATCTTTCATAAATTGGTACGGCTGTATCGCCAATTTCATATCTGATCAAAGGCATTGCATAATTTTCCAAGGATGTTATAACGACTTTTCCCTTTTCTCCTGAAGAAACATCTTCATTTCCCTTTAATAACTCCACAACAATACAATCATCATTAACGTGCAAAGAATGATCTTTACACTCCCACGCAATATACGGAAACTCTGCAGAGCCGTACCATTCGTAAACACTCGTGTTAAATGCATTTCCAATCTTTTCTCTAGACTTTTCTGTTAAGACTTCAGCACCCACTACAACAAACTTCGGATTTAGCGAAAAGCTCACTTCTATTACTTTAGACGATAGTCGCAAGGCATCAAACACAGAAGATATTATAACCTTTGTTTTTTCTCTTTTAATTTCCTTAAGCTGCACTATTTCTGGGAGCTTTCTTGAGATAAAACACTTCCTCATAAACCCAAAATAATTGTAAATTTTTTTGTTAGGAAGCTCTGAAGATATATAAGCAATCTTTTCCCATGGCCTATAGCCCTCACTAAATAATGCTCTTGCGTATAAACTTTCCCAATAATCTTCACATCGTTTATCAGAGAAAATTGTTAGAGGAGGACCTGTTGTTCCACTTGTTCTTCTGGCTGTATATTTCTTTATATCATCCGAAACGAAACTTTTAAAATTTTTAAGAATTTCATCTTTTTTAATGAGTGGTAATTTTTTCAAATCACTAAGATTTCTGATATCATTAGGTCGGATCTTTTTTAAGCGCAAAATATTATGATAAAACGGAACATGTTTATATGCGTAACAAACTATCTCTCTCAGTTTAATTTCTTGTAATTTTTTTAATTTCTCTCGTTCCAGCCATTGCTGTTTCAAGACTTTTGTAACATAAAATAGTTTTCTTATAAACATGGCCTCAAGATCTTTTTTAAACACCTGATTAAATATCTATTCTCCTTTGGAAGACCAACTGTTATTCTAAGAAATTCGTTGCCTAGACCTGGAATAGCACCTCCCCATGGTTCCATCACATAAAATTTTCTCTTTCGCAGCTCTCTAGAAATATATCTTGCTTTTGGTGTTTTCAAAAGAACGAAATTAGTCTCGGAATTAAAGACTTTCAGCCCAATATCTCTTAATTTTTTTTTGAGTTTCTCTCTCTCTTTCCTTATTTTTTCCCATTTTCCTCTGTAATAACTTTCGTCTTCGAGTGCAGCACTCGCTGCTACTTGTGCCATTGTGTTTACGTTAAAAGGTATCTTCATTCTTATTAAAGCTCTGATGACACCAGGATGCGCTACAATATATCCTATCCTCAGCCCTGCCAATCCGTAGGTTTTTGAAAAACCTCTCAAAACTATTAGATTCTTAAATTTCGGAACAAATCTTATTATACTTTTCCCACAAATCTCGGAGTAACTTTCGTCCACTATGACTAGACTTCTCAGACTTTTAACCACTTTGATTATTTTCTCTTCTTCCACATGAATCCCTGTTGGATTGTTGGGATTGCAGATACATACTAATTTAACTTTTTCTCTCTTAGCTGTTGAAATCATTAGGTTTTCATCAAATTCGTACTCATCGCCATTTAAGAGGTTAACTTTTACTGGAATTGCACTTTGTCTCAATGTCGCTATCTCAAATTGCCAAAAAGTTGGTGTTGGTATTAAAACTCTTTCTCCTTCTTCCACAAATGTTCGAGTGATTAAATCAATAGCTTCGTTCAAGCCATTAGTTAATAAGATATTTTCAACACTTATTTTAAGGATCTGAGAGATTTTCTTAAGAAGGGCTCGTGGCATATCGGAGTAGGAATTAGGATAGTAGTTGATTTTTACTGCTGCTTTTTCCAGAGCCTGAAGGACGTTGCTTGATGGTGGATATTTGATGACAGGAGTGCAAAGATCGATGAACTTTGGATTAGGTATCTCGTAAAGCTCGTAGAAATCGGTAAGCTTTCTTATTTTTTTGGGAAGCTGTATAAAACCTTGGATTTTCACCCACTCTCTTTTAATAAAATGATACAACCTATGGTTTGACATACTTAATTAATGTATTGCAAACATTTTAAAAATTAAAAGAGATGAATAAAAATGAGAGTTTTGTTCATATCTCCTTACAACTTCAGAGAACCCAACTCCCTTTTTTACACTTATATCCAATCAAAGTTTTTATCTAGTTTGAAATTTAAACGTGAACAAAATTATAAGTTATGCTCATGTAAAATTACTTAACTTAATAAGACAACTTAAAAAGTATGAATAAAAAAATACTTTTAATTGGTATGTACTCTCTCCTTAACAAAGGCGACATGGCGATATTTAATATTCTTGTAAAAATTTTAAAAGAAATAAACCCCAAGTCAGAATTTACAGCCGTATTCCCATTTCCTTGGTTAGAGAAAAAACACTGCAAAGATATCAAAACAATCCAAGCTATTACGACGTACCCAGCTAAGCACGCATCTCTTCTGCTACGTGCACTTCTGCATTATATCCTTTTAATGTGTTTAGGAAAAAGTATTGAACTTCTAACAAGGGATAAATTTCTAGCCAGATATAGAGATGCAAGTATTATCGTAGATTTGAGTGGCGATGCTTTGGGCAAAAGGTATGGCATTTTCAGCACTCTTTACCATCTTTATCTTCTCCTACTTGGGATATTTCTAAACAAAAAAATTGCAATAATCTCACAATCCATCGGACCATTTGGATTGAGTAGATTTCTGTACAAATTTGTGCTCGATAAAGTAAGTGTGATAACTACAAGGGATGACATCAGCCTGAAATACTTGTGTAGGATAGGTGTAAAAAACCCTTGTCTTTACCAAACTGCTGATTTGTCATTTCTCTTACAACCCACAAACTCTAAACCTAAGGAGCTCGATTTTTATAAGAAAGGACCTATTATAGGGGTCACGATTCATAGATCAGGAATTTTTGAAGACGAAAAATTTATTCGCATGATAAGTAATATTCTTGATCAGGTGATTGAGGAATTAGATGCTAAAATAGCTTTCCTACCGCACTCTTTTGGTCCAAGAAAACGGCTAGACGACAGGATTATACATAAAGAGATATTCTTAAAGTTGAAACACAAAAAAAGATGCCTTTTGGTTGAGAGAGAATATTCTCCTGAAGAGATTAAATCAATGATTAAAGAATGCGACTTATACATTTCGACAAGACTTCATCCAATCATTTCTGCTGTATCAAGTTGTGTTCCGACGATAGGGATAGAGCATTACCACAAAATCCGTGGAGTTCTTGGGTGTATGTTGAATTCAGATATGTTTGTGATTGACACAAAAAATCTCAAGCCTGAAGAATTCTCCACTCACCTGAAGCGAAGAATTAAATGCGCCTGGTTAAATAGAAACAGGATTAGAAAAAAACTGAGAGGGAAAATGAAGTTTATACGCAGAATGTCGTCTCTTAATATAAAGCTACTCATTAAACTCATAGAGCAAAACTAATTAACTTCCTTTTTCCCCTACCAACTTTTGGTATATCGTTGACAATTCTAAAACATATTGTAAACTTTTCTTTTAAAAGATTGTTAAGTCTGCTCTCAACTTCCTCTAAAACACCTTCCTTCTTTTTCCTGTCAAGTAAAACCAAATTTACTCTTACCTTATTGCCTTTTTTAAAATCAAGCTTGAATTTATAGACACCAACGTCAGCTATACTATCTATTATCATTTTTGGTGTGAGGATTCTGCCAGAAATCAGTTTTACGATTTCGGAACTCCTTCCGTCTATACCTTTAAGTAATGGAAGTGTACGTCCGCAAGAACATCTTCCGCTAGTTGGTATCACAGCATCACCAGTCTCGTATCTTATCAGTGGGAATAGAAAGTTCGTTAAATTCGTGCAAATAGCTATTCCTCTTTCTTCTTCAGAAACACTTTCGTTCTCCTTGACGACCTCTAAGACTACACTATCAGCGTCTACATGATAACACCCTCTTTCTTTACATTCCCAAGCTACGCTACCTAGCTCTATCATTCTGTATTGATCATAGACAGGCGCGTTGAATGCCTCTTCTATAACGCCTCTCATTTTTTTGGAAAGAACATCCCCGCTGGTTATGATCAACTCTGGATTTAAAGCAATACCTTCAAATTCAATTCGTTTAGCGATCGAATATAATATGGAAGGAAAGTAGTGGATGTATTCAGGATTAAATCGCTGAAGCATCTCAATTTGTCTTTCCTCAGAGAGAGAAGATGGAATATAGATTTTGTTCATGAATCCTAGGCGGTTATAAAGCTTTCTCTCAAATGGCTCATACCAGTAATATGCAAGCGGCTTTCTGGGATTGTAACCCACTGCGAGAAGTGACCTTAGGTATATCCCCTCACGATAATCATCGGCTCTTTCGTCAAAAATAATCCTTAACGGCATTCCGGAGTAGCCTGATGTACGCGTTGTTTTTATCTTGGAAAAATCATAGAAACGTTGATAATTCCAAGCAATGAATTGATTATAATTCTTTATTACATCTTCTTTCGTTACGATGGGCAACTTCTTCAAGTCCTCAACATTTTTTATGTCTTCTGGTCTTACCCTACACTCTTTCCATTTTCGTCTGTAGAAGATCGTGTGTCGGAATGCATGGGTAACAAGATATCTCAACATCTTTTTTTGTAAACTTTCTATTTCACTAGGTTTTGCCCATTGCCGCTTTTGTGCCTGAAAGAAGTAAAATATCTTACGAGTCAACATCATCAACACCAATATGAATTTATATCATTATCATTTATTAAGTGAGACGAATAATTATCCAAGCTAACTTCTATCTAAAAGAACAACAGCTTTTCGTTAATCGAGTACTTTATTTTAGTCTATTAAAATTTCTCGAACTTCCAGTCCCTTATCCCTACTTATAACTTTATTCGGTATTTTATCCAAAAGCTCTAGAAGTTGACTCGGTTCTTTTTCGTAATAAATTAGTATGTATTTCAAATTGACACTCCTTATCGTATTTGTTAGTGCTGCTGAATTATTAACATTTTCTCTCAATTGATCGATTATCTCGAGGCTCTGTGGATCTACTCGAGCCACGTAACCATCGATCATTTTATGTTTGTGCAAAATCTGCATAAACATGGGATACCCAAAGTGACTTGGAATGTTCATTACACTATACCTTATATCACTTGATTCCAATTCCAAGATTCCACTCGGTATTTCTACATGTAAGGAGGGAAAACGATACGGTATGAATTCAAAAAATATCAACGCTAACACAAATATAACTGGAAGTAATTTATTTTTTGGGAGTAGTTCCTTCAAAGAGTAGGAGAAGATAATCGTCATAGAAAACATTACAAATAGAGCCGCCCTATTCATTATTTTGATAGCATTAAAAAATGGGAGAACATATAGCATCTGATGCAAAGGAGAAATTATTTGATGTTGATTCACGACAAAAACTGGGTTTAAAGAAAGTAGAAAGAAAAATACAAAAAATATTAACCAAATTTTCACTTTCTTATAAGTTTTGCGAATAGCCAAAATCGATAACAATATAAGAGTGTAGCCTAAAGAAACAACAGACTCATCAGCTCTAATGCTATAGTCTTGGAATAACCTATATAGGAGAGTTGTGTGAATAAAGCTGAAGGCGTTTGGAATGAAATAATTCAAAGGTGATACATAGCTTTTCATCTCTGCTACGCTTTTTACCTTCATATAATCTTTGCTAAGATATTCGGCAAACATGGGATATGCGAATGGCAGAATCAAAATCGATAAAACTGAAATCAGGAGAGCTACCTTCAACGCAAAAACTCGTCCTAGTTTTACACTTTTATCAAAAAGTAAGGAGAGCGATAAGAGAAAGGTAAATAGTAATGAAAAGTATAGATATTGCCAATCAGATAAGCCAGTTATAGCTAGGACTACACCAGCTAGAGCGATGTACACAAATCCTTTCCTATCCTTTCCTTTCAACCCCTTTAACAAAAAAAGCGTATATAAAGGGATCCATTGTATCGAGGCCAAATTTAAATGACCTAGTGTGTGTGAAAGATGATAAGGGGAGAAGGCATACGCAACTCCGGCAACTAAAGCTATACGCCTATCTTTAACTAGGTAATTAACTAACAAGAACATGAAACATCCGCTAAGCACGTAAGTGGATAACATCAAAATATTGTAAGAAGCTATATAGGAAATAAAAAAAGAAAGCGTGGAAGCAATAAAAGCATTGGACATACTTAAAACCGAGAAATAAAGATAAGTTCCTTTAGGATAATACATGTAGTCTGTATAGAAGATATTTCTACCTTCAGTCGTAGCTTTCCTTATCCACCAAATATTCCACAGCATCCCATATGCGTCATCTCCACCACCAATTATTGCTGTATCAATTTTGGTAACTATAGGGAAAAATGCTATTATTGTCAAGATCAAATAAAAAGCGATAAAACAAGCATCGGCAACTCTCATAATTAATGTAATAATTTTTTAACTCATAAATGAAATTTAAAATATGTCTAGGAAACCGTTTAAAACTAACAAGTTATTTATTGGTCTACTATTAGTAATCACTATATACATAGCACTCTCGATTACGAGTATGATGAAACCAACCATTTTTTCTGATATGAAATTTAGCGAGGCAGATCTTATACCTATTTCACAAAACCCTGATCTTATCTTCGACACAACTCCATTTGCAAATGAGTTTAGCACTTCTTTTAAACAAGAGAAAGGAATAAACGTATATCCGTTATTCCTCTTTAACAACTCTCCTTTCTCTGGTGAAGCTGTCTATTATCTTGGAGAGATGCCCAAAAACAGTGAGAACAAAGGAATCATAATAACACATCCTTTTGATAAAAATCAACCTCTATCTGTTGTGTACAGATTAAATGTGCCTTCTGATGGTTTTTACGTGCTTTACATCAAATACGCAAATGTTGCAAATTATTTTGAGAAGGAAACATGCCCTGATTGCAGAGATGTGTTAATGAAAGTGAAAGTAACTGACACAAGAACCAATGCTACTGAAACGATTCTCGAGGATGTTGCTGATTCAAGGGATGGTTGGAAGCAGGCTTTTACCGATTTATCGAGGTATAAGGGGAAGTCTATAGATATAGCAGTCGAAGCATGGGCCGGTGGTCCATGCAACCCATGGTGCGCCGAATGGTTGGGAGTCGATAGATTTTATGTGGGTAAGCTGATCAAAAGTTAATTTATAAAATATTTCTAATTGATTATATGGCTCTGTTGGGTAGAGAGGAGATAAAGCTCTTTTTCACGTTCTTTGTCATTTATTCTATCTTTGTTCATTGGGTTGGGTGGAATGAGAATTCGAGATTTGACTTAACAAGAGCTATAGTAGAAGAGGAAAGGATAGAGATAGATTCCTACCACAACAATACAGGAGATAGATCTTATTACAACGGACACTACTATTCTGATAAAGCTCCAGGTGTTTCTTTTCTTGCTTCACCCGTTTATGCAATTCTCTACAATATTTTAGGCCCAGGGAAAGTTGAGGATTTTATCGCAGAAGAGTTTAATAAAGCAGTTATCCAAATACCTTATTTCGAAGGCCTAGAAGTTCAGCTATCTAAAATCCTTTTGGTTGTTATATTCTCTAGTCTACCTGGTGCTCTTTCTGTCATAATTCTCTACAAAATTCTAGGAAAATTTAAAGTTAAAGGAAGGCTCTTTGTCTCCATTTTATATGGCCTTAGTACTCTAATTTTCCCTTGGAGCTTGGTATTTTTTGGCATAACTCTTGCAACCTTTCTTGGGTTATTAGGATTTTATCTTATTTATCATTCGAAAAGTAAAAGGAACTATTTAATTGCGGGTATTTTGCTCGGAATAGCCATAGTTACTGATTATTTGATGATAGTTTTATCATTTTTATTAATCCTTTTCATAAAGCGATCTAAGTTTTTAAAGCTCTATCTTCTAGGTCTATTGATTGGGGTTTCTCCTCTACTGACCTACAATTTTTTGATATTCGGTAATCCTTTTAATTTGACTGCATCTTACATGGATAAAAATGTTTGGATGGTTCCACAACTCTTTTCTCAAAAACCTGTAGACAACATGCTTGTTCTTCTGCAGATATTATTTTACCCTTATAGAGGTCTATTCTTTTATTATCCGGTTTATATATTTTCTTTCTTAGGTCTGTATTTCTTCTACAAATCGTGGAAACGAGAATCCGTGTTTATCATTCTTCTTTTTTTCAGCTATGTTGTTATTAACGCTTGTGTAGCTTCATGGTGGGGAGGGTCTTCTTTTGGACTGAGGTATCTTTTACCATCGGTACCATTTTTAATGATACCGTTGGGTGTATTTTTTGATGAGACCAGAAAGCATAAATTTTTGATTTCGATTTTTTTAATTTCTGTTCTATTTTCCACATTCCATAATTTTTTAGGTCTACAACCTTTAGAAGGAATGAAACTAATGTTCGACTATGAAAAGGGAGTGTATAAAAATGAAGCTAGCTATGTTTTTAATCCTCTATACGAGTATTATCTTCCAAAAACATTAGAAGAGGGCCCTAGAAGCAGATTGTTAGAGGGGTTTTTTGAAAGGCCGGTAAATCTTAATATAATGGATTTCAAGCAGATCAGAGTTCGCGAAGTTAAGCTTTTTACATTACCTCCTCTTGGTATACTAGCCCTCAAAATCTCTTATCTTTCTTTACTGTTAGTTTTGATCACGACATTAATCTTCTGGTCAAAAAATTTGCGCAAGTTTTCTTTCAAAAACATTTCTCTATTCTCGATGTTCTTAGCTTTAATCTTTCTACTTCTGCTTTCTAGACTCGAGTTCAAAAATCTAGTTTATGATACAGGATGGTATCCTCAGAAAGATATGCATTTTATGTCCGATGAAGCATCGATCTACTTCTACTCTTCGAATGATAAGGCTGCTAATCTTAAGTTTTTCATTGGCAGCTATTATAAACCCAGGCGAGTATTAGTAAACATTAACAATTTTTCCTATCAATTTCTTGTGAGCAGCTTCTACGAAACTCATATTACACCATCCATAAATCTAAAAAAAGGTGAGAATGTTATACAACTGCGGTCGCTTGACGGATGTGACAAACCTGTTTTATTGGTTAATAGCTCGGATGACTATAGATGTTTAAGCCTTGTGGTTTATGATGTAGTGGTTACCCGTCATTTACCGGAATATAGCATTGTTTTTGGAAAGAATTGGTACCCTCCCGAGCCTCACGTTACATGGGCCTATGAAAACTCGACTATTTTGATTCACTCCGCTCAAAAGGCGGAAGCCAAGCTCAACTTAACTTTAGCCAGTTATTACAAGCCAAGGGAAATAAAATTTTATGTCAATAACTTTCTGCTCGATACCTTCAGAGTCGAGCCGTACAAGATGAACATACTCACAAAAACACTTCCTTTAGAGAAGGGAGATAATATAGTTGAATTTATTCCCAAAGAAAAATGCGATGTTCCAGCAATAATAGAAAAGAGCGATGATAAGAGGTGCCTGAACTTTGGCTTGTTTGATATAAATCTTATCTCTCCCTATGAGCTTATGGATGGTAATAAGACACTCTTTGGACCTAACTGGTATGAACAGGAGCCAGACGGGAGATGGATGAGCAACAACGCGAGTATATTCTTATTCTCTGAGAAAGAGACAGAAACTTCTCTAGCTTTAGAATTAGCAGGCTATTATAAGGAAAGAAAAATTGAATTGTATTTAAATAAAGTTTTAATTTTATCTCAAACAATTCCTACACATAGGTCTGAGATAATTACATCAAAACTCAAGCTTTTGGAAGGAGAAAACCTAATCGAATTCAAATCTGGAGAGAGTTGTAGCATACCCAATCTAATCGAAAAGACAGGTGATAAGAGGTGTCTGAGCTTTAGGTTGTTCAACCTAAAAATGGTTTGATAGATTATGAAAAGAAGAATTAAGGTAATTTTGCTGTTAATCCTAATTTTGTTTGTCTGTTTGGCTTTGATTTTCTTAACATCTTTTAGAGGAACGGTTACAAAGGACGAATTATCAGAATATTTAAGAAAAAAGGAGTTTTTGATATTCGATGAAAATTTCCATGAAGAGGAAAGGACAGACATAACTTACAGATGGCTTTCGAAGAATGCTACAATCACTTTAGTTGTACCTTATGATCAAGTCATAAAAATAGAATTCGTCTCTTGGTCTTACAATATATCCAGAAACATGAAGCTATACTTAAACGACTATTTACTAACAGAAGCAAACTTGACCAAGAACAGAACAAACTATGCTTCACCTTTTATATGCTTGAAAAGAGGGTTGTACAAGCTAAGGTTTCTAATTTCTGGAGAATGCCAAGTTCCGGCTTTAGTTGAAGATACAGATGATACTCGCTGCCTCAGCGTTGGTTTAGGGAAATTCAAAAAAATAGAGGCAAGCAACCTAGCTCCTTTTATGGACGCTCCTAGTTGGAATGAACTTGAGTCTTACTACGGAAAGGACATGAGGTGGATGAAAGATGAAAGCATAATAGAACTGATAAATCTAGAAGAAGGAGACTTTATCCTTAGTTTTTTCACATTTAGCTTCTACTTTGATCGGGAGCTTAACGTCTACGTAGACGAGAAGCTTGTGCATAGCTCAAAGATTACGCCGGATGGCATTGACGTGGAAATAAAGATGAGCTTAGCTCCTGGTTTGCACGTGATTAAGTTTGATGCCACTAGTTGCGATTATCCTTCAAAATTGGGCATTAGTGCTGACCGTAGGTGTTTGAGCTTAGCCATGGTGAAACCAATAATCTATCAGTTGTAGCAACAAATGAAAGCTCTAATCCTTTTCTATAAATCTTTTATAACAGGAACATGAAGGAGATAGAACAGGAACTTAATGAAGCACTTTTCAAAGTTGATAGAGTAAACAAGCGACCTGATCATCAACTGATGGAAGAATTTGTTGTCTGTAAATGGAACGGAGGATAAAATATAAAAAGGGTTGATAAGAAGTTGCTTACCACCAACCATCTCCAACTATTTTCTGCTCTTTAATTAATCTTTTTGTTATTCCTGTTCTTATTCTCCTCTGCTCCATTATCGCTCTTATATTTTTCAAATTCGACCAATAACTTTTCAAATCTAGAATAACCCTTGTCGGATCCCTATCAGTTATAAGATGTTTAATAGAACCGACAAACAAAAAAATGAGATATGGAAGACTTTTTGTTAGAAACATAAAAGGAGAATTGTTATATAGTGCAGCTTTCACCCAGTTCGTCTGAACTAACAGATAACCTTTGGTTGGCAGTTGTTTTGCATCATGTGCTTCAAAATGTCCAACTATACTTCTTCCATTTAACACAATTTTGTATCCTATATTCACAGCTCTCCAATGCCAATCTGTCTCCTCAGAGCCATATGGAGTAAAACTTTCTTCGTCATATAGACCTATTCTTTCTAACACTTTTCGTTTCATAGACATAGAATTGCTACACACCGCATTCTGGAATTTTACCGGCAAAATATTCTTCAGCCTCTCTAACTTACCATTTTTTTGGAGTTCTTGAAATTTGTCAATTCTGTACATGACAGAACCAACACTACAAATCTTTGGGTCTTTTTCCATCAATTCTATGCAGCTCTCTAACCATCCTTTTGAAGCGATTATGTCATTAGCCATAAGAAATAAGTATTCGCCCCTGGCAATCTTAAATGCCTGGTTTGTACCCTTAGATATACCAACATTCTTTTTGTTTCTAATTAATTTTACTTTTGGGAACTTCTTTCTAACCATTTCTATGCTTCCATCTGTACTACCTTGATCGACAAGGATTATCTCATATTTTGGATAAGTTATGTAAGAATAGATAGACTTTAGACATTGCTCAAGAACTTCTCTTCCATTCCAGTTTAACAATATTATGGAAACTAGCTTTGGCACTATTTTCTTTCTTAAAAATTTAACGTTACTTAAAAATTTCGGAGCCATTTGCAATTAATCACCAGTTAATCATTATATTTTTAATTTTTCTGAACTATAAGTAAAAAGAGAGTTGTACAAGCTAAGGTTTTTAATTTCTGGAGAATGCCAAGTTCTGGCTTTAGTTGTAGCAACAAATGAAAAGCTTTAATCCTTTTCTATAAATCTTTTATAACGAGAACATGAAGGAGATAGAACAGGAATTTAATGAAGCACTTTTCAAAGTTGGAATCACAGACTTATTCAGTGCTGAGAAATTTGCCAGTAAAATAGAGCGACATTTTGAAAGAGCGGGAAATCTAGATATACTTAAGGAATATGTTGATAAAGTAAACAAGCGACCTGATCATCAACTGATGGAAGAATTTGTTGTCTGTAAATGGAATGGTGATAATGTTAAGCTTCCTTTCTACGAAATTCTAGAGCAAGAAGGAATAACTTTTGATCCTGATAATTTCTTAAAATTGAATGGTGAGAGAGTTGCTTTTGTAGGCGATGAAATAATTCCTCTAAGGTGTAAAAAAGCTGAATTGAGGGAAACTCTGGAAAGGGTAATAGAGTTAAGGAAAGAATTAAGTTATTCTGAGGAAGTTTACCAGTTGCCGAGTTATGTTGATAGTGAAAATGGATGGTTTGATCATGAGAAAGGAAAATGGGTTTATCCAGAAGATTTCGTCCAAGCTAATAAGTTTGCATATGATTTTGACGAGTTTTGGAGAAATATAGATAAACCGATAAAAGAAAGCGAAGACCCCTTTGTACAGACTTTAGTTCACTTAGACAAATTACCAGAATACGATCCCGAAGGGGAATTAAGACAAATGCAATTTGCGAGGGAATTCAATAGAAGTCAGATCAAGCTCAAATTGTTAGAAGAATTGGAAAGGACAAAAGTTTACAAGGATAAAAAGTGGAAAGTTATACCAACCACAAAGCTTGAGATGAACCCTGGATATGAAGAGTTTTTTTACAACCATCTAGGCGATTATTCTGTAGAAGAAATAGACAATGCTTTAAAGGATTTAGAAGGAGAGCTAGTTGGAGATAATAGATTAAAAGTTAGAACATTAAGAAAGGAATTTGAAAAGAAGGAAGGAATATCAAGGAAAAAGAAGTTGGGCATACTTCTAGGCGGCTTGGTAGCAGGAGCAGCTGGTTGTTATATCGCATATGAATTAACAAGAGATAGAAAGCCTCCTGCAATAAAAGACTTAAAATGGGAGCCTACAGGAATTGTAAATGATAAAGTTTACAATGGAAGCGTATCTTTTATAGTTGAGGATGAAGAACCCGTTATAAATATTTTTGGTTTGAAATTTCCTCTTTATAAAACTCAAATTTCAAATGCTACTCTTGAATTCATTCCAAAGATTTATTCGCATTTGCCGAAAGAGGCGTTTCCAAATGAAACAATAAGAAGGTATAATTTGATTCCGGTAGACGGAAAATTTGACGAAAGAATAGAGGAATTTCTTGTAAATATAACTGACATAAAAGGTGGAAGGGAATATGATATAAAAGCAATCGCTCAGGATCAAGCCAATAATACTGACATTGCGAGCTTAACTACTCCTTATATAAGGGAATTTGAGAATTTTGGTAAGCAATTGTATGATGAGGGAATAATAGTTGGGGCTACCTATTATGTTTTATATCCTAATCCACATCCTTGGGAGCCACTAGAAATTAGAACACATCCTATATTAGGGAAATATAATGTTACCGATCCTATTGTGATCTCTAAACATGTAGATTGGGCTACTGGGCATGGGATTAATACTTTTTTCTTTTCGTGGGGTATTTTTGAAGATGATAATCGTACTTTTACTGTCCACAGAAATATTCTAAACTTTATTAGTAATCCTCTAAGTTCCCAAGTACATATATCAATTCTTTATGAACTTCCTCATAGACTAAGAAGTGCGGGGATAAAGGCAGACGAATATGGATTTTTTACCATATCACCTAATGATAATTTAAGTAAAATTAGTGAAGATTTTAAGATCATCACACGAGATATCATAAGCAAAACTATTTCTCAAAATTTCTTAAGTATAGAAAGAAGACCTGTAATATATCTATACGAAAGTAAAGGTGTTAAAGGAAGTATAGAAACGCTAATTAAGGCTGTTAATAAACCAATTGAAGAAATTTTGAGAATAGGAGGTTTTTTGGTTTCTGATCATGCAACACCAATTGCTTTACCCCCTTCTGAAGAATTTTTAGAAACAGCAAAATTATACGACGGTTGGACTTTATGGGCAGGAGGTTACTTTAGAGATAGGGAATATTCTCTAGAATATCTAAAAAATGGCTTAAGGGGATGGAAAGAAATTGCTGAGAACAATTATAAACCATTAATTTCATCCGTTATACCGGGATTTACCGATCCTCGCGATCCAAACGCAATACCTTATCCACGGAATGTTAAAAATTTTAAAGAAGCTCTTGAGTTGGCGTTTGAGTATTCCTTTATTCCTTCTCCTTCAAAATACAAAACGATAATTAGAATAGATACTTTTAATGAGTGGGGGGAAGATACTGGTATAGAACCTACATATGAAGAAAAGTTTATGTACCTTGACGCTTTACAACATGTATTAGAAACTTATAACAGAAATTAAATGTTATGATTAATATAGACTTTTATGTTTCCTTTACTATCTACTTCAGTTAAATTTAAAATTTCTACTACACTAGCAAGGGAGATGTCATAAAATGGAGGCATATAGTTTTGATTTATTATTATATATTTTACATTATTTTTTCTGAAAATGGATTTCAAACTATTTACATCACCATTTTTGATTGCAACTTCTACTTCGTTTAATGTTGTTTCTGAAAAGGGAGGTATTCTTGAAATAAAACCATCAAGCATTTTATGGTCGTGTATAGTTTGTAAATACATCCCTTGAGTATTTTGTTTATGGGGTAAATTAAGTATAGCAAACTCATCTTTCATATCTTTTATAGAATAGATAATTGAAGGTACATTAATGGTATAGTAAGAATTAAAATTTAAAGGAAAATAATCTACAAAAAATATTAAAAATAATATACCAAAAATAACAATAAGTAAGGAGTTACGTCTTATTTTGATCGAATTAATGAAGTTAAGCAAACTTAAAGAAAGTATCATCAAAAAGGAGACAAATACTAATATGGAAAATCTTCCTGGAGCTGGTAATAAGTCTGAAAAAGGTAAATAAGTAAGAAAGTTATTTAATAATCTAGAAAGGGCTAGCGTATTACCTAGTGAAATTAAAAAGAAAAATAGAAGAGAAAAAATCCAAAAAAGTAATTCGGTGTTTAATAGTGAACCTCCCTTTTTCTTTAAAATTAAAAAAGAGTTAAGTAAGAATAGAAAAATTATCATAAAGGGACCTAAGCTAACTATCGAATCTACCCACCAATATATTGGAGATAAATTGTATAATCTTTCAAAAAAAGTTGGACTTATCGAATAGGACAGAGAAAACCTGCTTGGTAAAAGATAATTTAAAAAGGTTATAGTTTGCCAGTTTTGCCTTCTCATATAAGTGTCAGCCAAATATTCTTTTATAGCTGGAAGGAATATCAAGCCTATAACTGAAATAGAAAAAGCGAGAGCAGCAAATGAAAACAAAATAAAATTTTTATTAACTTTTTTGAAGTGAATTACTGTAGTGTAAAGTAGATAAAAAACGATGAGCAAAAATATATAATAGAAGTAGTGAAAATCTGTGAAAAAAAGTAAAAGAAGAGAAAGAGAAAGTAACATCGCAAATTTAAATTTTGGTTTTTCCTTCATTTTAAAGAAAAGAAGAAGAGAAAGGGGAATCCATTGAATTGATGCAAGATTAAAATACCCTAGAGATTTTGCCACATGATAAGGAGAGAATGAATAAATTAAACCAACCATGAAGGAGGTCAAAACAAGCAGTTTATTGTTTTTAGAAAAATTCTTTAAATAATATCTTAAAAAAAGATACATGAAATAAGCTGAAAGTACAAAAGTCAACAATATCGAGAGATTATAAATTATTATTAGATTATTGATTATTAAAAGAATCGGAAAAACTAATAAAATTCCTGTTAAGTTTAAAGTGTGAAAAAATAGAGATGTACCATGAGGGTAGAACAAGTAATCTGTATAAAAAATATTTCTCCCTTCTGATATGGCTTTTCTAACCCACCAAAAATTCCAAGTAAACTGCCAAGCATCTCCATGATCTCCAATTAAAAATTTGTCGAATCCTAAGATGAACAAGTTATGAAAAGCAAGAATTGTTAACAGAGTATAAAGCTCAATAACAATTATATGTTCTAAAACTTCTTCCTTTTTCATCTAAATAAATTGTTCAATTTTAAAGAAATAACTATGAAGAAATTAATCAAAATAGTACTTTTATTTATATCTCTTATATTTTCCATTTATATGGCTTCTCTGGACTTTACAACTTTTGATATGTCAAGCCATTTATTTTTCTCAAAACATTACAAAGAGAATTGGTTTTCTTTAACTAACCAGCAATTGTCAGGAGGTTTGGATTTGAGCACCTATCCGCCATTAACCCATCAAATCGTAGCTTTACTTTCTTTCGTTTTTCCTTTAAAAGTCAGCTATTATTTTGTTTTAATAATTTTTTGGATTTTACTCTCTTATTTTTCTACAAGGTTCTTACTCGATTATTTAAAAATAAGAGACGAGAAGTTTTGGTTGGCATATCTTTTCATCTTCTTTTCAACTGGAATTCTTGTTACTATATTCGTCTTTGGTCAAATCACAACAATAGCTGGCTTAGCATTTGGTTTTATCTCACTTTATTATTTAAGTAGATTTTTAAGAGAAGGTAACTTAAAAAATATCATCCTTTCTTCTCTTTCATTATCTCTATCAGCATTTTCCCATAACTTCAGTTTTTTACTCATAGCAATTTTTTATCTTTTCGTATCTGCTTTTGAATGTAAGGCTTTATCAAAAAGGCTAAAGCAATTTGGACTATTTTTATTTTGTTCATTTATTTTAATCTCCATAATTTATTATCCTTCGATTAGCAAGGCACTCACAAATTCTTTAATTCCTCAAAAAGAAGTCTTGCACTGGTCAAGATATCCTTTTGTTTCTTCTATAAATTTTGAAAGATGGCTCTCGATTTACGGAATTTTAATTTTCATGTTGGCTTTTCCAATCTTCCTTATTTTATCAAAGGTCAAAAACTGGAAGGATTATTTAAAATTGTATCTAATTGCAATCTTTTTCTTTCTGTTGGGGCTAGGAAGAACAACACCTTTAACGAAGATATTTTTAGGCCTAGAACACTGGCTTACGTATGAAAGGTTTTCTTTAATTTCTTCCATTATTTTCGCTTCATTTTTTGTTTTGTTTATGCCAAGTACGCCTGCCATGAAAATTTCATACAAAAAACATAAGATAAACTTATTACCAATAATTTTTCTGATTCTGTTCGTATCAATAAACGCAGAATGGCTTTGTCATTCTCACAACATCTTCTTTGGCCATCCGATCAAGCATCCTGATAATAAAAGGCAAGAGATTACGAGCTATGTTTTAAATTTTTTAAATAATGTTTCATCAAGCTATAGATACCAAACCTTTGGATACGGAAGGCCTATCGGAGAGATATACTTGTACTCTAAGCTTCCAACTTTAGACACAGACTATTTCACAGGAAGAACAATAGATTGGATAAGAAATTCTGGAACAGACGAAATAGATCAAGCCAGAGACAAAACCTTTTTAGACACATTTATGAACCACACGAGCGATTATTCGGTGAAATATATTATTACACTCAATGATTTCTACCACCAATACATAAAACTCTATAACTGGAAATTGGTTGAAAGCAAGGGCTTTGATGGAAGAAACGTTATGATTTGGGAGAATCCGAATGAAGTAAAAGAGATTTCTTCACAAAAGGAAAACATAGGATTATTTAACTACTTGTGGGGAACTGCACCTTTAGTTGTCCTATTCGCATTTTTAATTTTGTTCTTAAAATATGAGTTGAGGGGTTTTTAAATGAAGCTGTGCTTCGTTTCGGCCTATCCTCCGAATAAAGGAAATCTAGCAGAATATGGGCAATATTTAGTCAGTGAGTTAATCAAACATAACTCAATTGATGAAATAGTTGTTTTGGCCGATCATAACCCCAATTCATACGAGATTGAAAAGTTAGGTAAACTGAAAATTGCAAGATGCTGGAGAAGGGACAGTCTCTCAATACCAATTGATATAATAAAAACTCTAAGAAAAGAAAATCCAGATATAGTGCACTTTAACTTGCACATGATGAGTTGGGGTAAAAAAAGGATTCCAAACTTTCTTGGCGCAATAACACCCTACATCGTGAAAAAGTTTTTAAGAAAGAGAGTAACAATAACCTTGCACAACATAGTCGAAGCCACGAATCTCGAAGAGCTGGGCATTAAGCCCTCTAAGCTTAATCTTCTTGGTTCGTATCTAGCAACAAAAAGCTTATTGGGTGTAGACAAAGTTGTAGTGACGCTTAGAAGCTTTATTCCCTTATTGAGCAAAAAATATGGAAAAAACAACATCGTGCACATACCCCACGGGACACTCGGGAAGAGGGTGAAGAATGTAAAGGTGGGGGGAAGAACAATTCTAACTCTTGGTTTTTGGAGGGAGAGCAAAAACCTACCGCTTTTAATCGAAGCTTTTAAAGAGCTTCAGAAAAAAGATAAAAGGCTAAAGCTAATAGTCGCTGGAACATCCCATCCAAACTTTCCGGGACATCTAGAGAAAATGAAGAAAGAGTACGAGAATATAAAGAACGTGTTCTTTACGGGCTACGTTCCGGAAGAGAATCTAGACAAAATATTTCTTTCTTCTACAGTAATTGTTTTGGTTTACGGAACCGCAACTGGCAGTAGCGGAGTAATACACCTTGCAGCAAGCTACGGAAAACCAGTTATCGTTACTGATTTGCCTGAGATTAGGGAAACAATGGAAGAGGAGGGACTATCTTTGATCCTGGTCCAAAACGATAAGGAATATCTAAAGCTCGCAATTCAAAAACTGATAGATAATAAAAAGCTCCAAAGAATTATAGGCAAAAAAAATCTGGAGATAGCTGAGCGATTATCTTTTTCTAGCATTTCTAAAGATTACGTAAAACTATTTGAAGAGGTGTCAAAAGAATAAAAATTCCATTTGATTTTACTTTACGGTAAAAACTAAGGCTACAACTCCAACATACAATAAGCTACTTCCTAAAGCAATAAGTGAACTTCCCAACTTTCCATTAACTTTAATTAAACCTATTCCAGCAGAAAGGATTAAAACTCCTGAAAGGATGGAATAGAACAAAATATTCTCTAATTTTTTCTGTTTAATTTTAAACATTTATTTCACTTATGCATACTGTAATAGTAAATATGAGTTTTAATATATTTTTTCCTTGGCTATTGATATGGTTCTTAGGCTACCTAACTTCGCTTCTCTTTTTCAAAAAACTAAACTTTTTGTTCAGATTGATTCTGAGTTTTGCTTTTGGTTCTGGCATCATCACATTTCTTTTGTCAGTCCTAGGCTTTTTTTACAATTTTCAACTCACCACTTTTCTTTCGGTGTACATGCTTCTGATAACTTTTTTACTCTATCTGAACAGAAAAAATCTTTTGATGCTCAAATTCAAATTTCCAGCAGTCGGCAGAGCTTTTATTGTAATAATTCCTTTTATTTTGCTCTCGTTTCTACACATCTTGCTCTTCCCAGAGCTTTACAAGGATTCCTTCATGTACGCTCAATGGGCAAGGATCCTGTACGAGGATAGAAGGATAAACTTCGTAGAAGGAGGCCCCACACTAGGTTTGGGATTTGCCTCAAACTATCCTTCTGCCTATCAGCTGCTAGGAGCTTTCGTCTACCTTTTCACAGGAGAGAATCTAATTTTCCTCAGGTTAACTTCTTTACTCGCATCTTTCCTTTTAATCCTGCTCGTTTATTATTGGTCAAAAGAAATTTTTAAAGAAAGGAAATTCTCTCTTTATTCCGTTCTACTTTTCATTTCCCTTCCGTTTATAATCTTTTTCTCCCGCTCAGCCTCCCACTACATTTATCTCACACTTCAGTTTTCTTTAGCCTGCTATTTCCTTCAGAGATTCCTTTCAGAAAAAAATAAAAGATATTTGTATCTCAGCTCGATATTTGGTGGGTTCGCTGCCTTAACAAGCTACTTAGGACTACTATTTCTTTTCCTTTTATTCTTAGCTTTACAGACAGGAAAAAGATTTCATAAAGAAATTGTATTATCCTTTCTTTTGTTTGCTTTTGTTATTTCTCCTTGGTACTTAAGGGATCTAATAGTTTTGGGAAACCCGATCTGGCCATTCGGCGGAGGAAGATTCATAGATCCAATGATTTATTCAAACTCTTTAGATCTATTGAACAAAATATCAAAGGTCTCTGGGTTTAACTACGAAAGCCTAGAAGATTTGAAAATCTCTTTAAATCGACTATTTTTTTCTTATGTTAATTATTATGATGCTTCGGTCTACCACGGCCTAAATCCAATTTTTATCCTATTCGCAATACCCGCAATTTTCCTCTCGATAAAAAACAAAGATAAGGACATTCAATTCTTTGTTCTATGGTTTTTGATTTTGTTCGTTTTTTACATTATAGCAGTAAATTACTGGGATAGATATTTGATCTTGATATCAGTCCCGACAGTCTTCCTTTCTGCCTATTTAATAAAGCACTTTCAGAAGTTTGAGGCGATAAAATGGCTATTAACTTTGTTTCTAATTTTTTTCTATTTCAACTCACTTTATCTTGTTTTGTTCTGGGACGAATGCCCAGGAGGACTAGGGAAATTTCCTGAAGTTATTAAAAGTTTAGGTGATCATCAAAAAATCTTAGAGATTTGTTACGGCAGCGACGCAAGGCTTTGGCAATGGGTTAACAAAAATCTGCCAGAAAATGAAACCATCGCTGTGAGTGATTTAAGATTATATTACTACAACAAAACAGTGATAGAGCTGGGCAGCTGGAGGTTAAGGGGGTTGTACTATTCTTCTGATATAGGAGAAACCATTAAGATTTTGAAGGAAAATAATGTAAGCTACCTTGTCGTAGCAAGAGCCATAGAAGAGATAGAAACACACCCACAATATTTTGAATTGATTAAGGAGATTAATGGCAAAGCAGTTTATAGGATTGTTTGATTCCTTTATTAAAATTTAATACTTAAAAGTGCTAATTAGAATTAATGACAAAGAGAAAAACTTGGATTTTTTTGCTGTATACGATATTCTTTCTCATAGGATTGGTGATAAGGTCTCAGGCTATTTCTTTGAACGGCAATTTCATTAATGGCTTACAGAATGGAGCAACAAAAATTCCTTTAGGCAAGGTATTGAAGCTTCAAGCCGCATGTCCTGGATGCTGTGATGGCATTGATCCGTACTGCGTTCCGAACGATGCAAACTGTCCTTCTGACGGCTGGGTATGCAATCCTGGAAACATTAGAGCATATCGTGACTATTACTGTCGCTCGGACTGCTCTTGCGGATATACAGATTCTAGTCAGTATGACTGTGATAATTCCGATCGCTGGGTTAACAAAGGTTCTCCTTATAGCTGCTGCAGGCCAGGCACTCAAGAAGCATGCACATGCCAAGATCAAGAATACAGAGATTATAGCTGTTCTGCTGGAAGCTGTACTTATATTGTAACTAATACAAGAACAGTCTACTCGTCTTGCACAAACTGTAATAACTTTGATACAGAATGCAGAGACTATTACTGCTCTGCTGGCTCTTGTGCGTATACTAACATGGAGTGTGGCTTTGCATGTACTAATGGTATATGCGATGGTTCTGGTAATTGCTATACCGGAGCAGGATCTCAAACAGCTTGCTCAGGAGTTCTAGACTGCTCTATTCCAATACCACCTCCGGGCTATACAAGAGATCTAACAGGAAGCTGTAACAGGCCTGGTGGCACTTATAAACGCTCCGGTACAGGAGTTTGTGATTTAGCATCCTGCGTGCAAACACCTTCTTATACAGATCCTATACAAGGTGGTTGGACTTCAATAGAATATCCTTCTTCAACCTATACCTACAAGATAACCGATATAATACAAGTAAAAGTAAGAGGTGTTTGGGCGACTGCTGGTTTCGTTCCTCTGCTAGAGTGCAGGCTGAACAAGACAGATAAAAATGGCAATCCAGCAGGTGGAATAGAATTCGATGCCTGGGTTTCAGGACCGTTTCCAAAGGATGTAACCTTCTCTTACACAGTTAAATCAACAGACCCTTCAGGGTATTGGAGCATAGACTACTGCGTTCTTGTAACAGACTTCTACATCAATAAAGGATGGACGCTGCAGAGTGACTGGGCCAAGCACATATGCTGTGTTAGCACAGAATTGGTTGCTGGCTAACTTTTACTTTTTTTAACTTTCTTCTTCGGTTTTCTCAGAAAAATAGCAATAAATACAAAAATGAGTACTACAAGCAAGAAAAGATTTTTAGATTCTTCTGGCCTAGCCATTAAACTATAACATCCAGCAATAGTTTTGTTGAGCCTTTTCTCAATATCACCTCTCTCTACCCTATAAGTTTGATTAAAACATCTGACAATTGCCACAGGAACATTCGCTATCTGATAGTCTACGAAGAAATCTCTGTTTTCTTCAGCCATGAAGTCATAGTCAATCCAATCTACTTCCCCTTTCCAATAATTGCTTATATTGTTTTTATAAGGCTCTATTTGTTGAGATACAGGGCATGCACTACTGTAAAAATATAGGACTTGAATTTCTGTAGCTGCAACTATTGGTATCAAAAGAAGAAGTGCCAACAAGAAAGTATATTTTATACTCATAATTAATATTAATTAAAAGGAAGATAAAAATGCGGGCAAAAAAACTCTTTATATTATTGTTTTTCCTGTTTCTGCCTTCTGTGCATGCTCTAACAGTAAGCCCGGACCCTGTTCTTACAGCCTGCCCCTTTACCCTGAACGAAATGGTATGGTATGACGTTTGTGCAACTCCTGTCGATGATGCGGTAGTTTATTACAATATAAGCTTTGGCGTTGCAGATCCTTTGACGGTAGACTATCCATTGACTCAAACCCTAGATAACATAGGAAGCGGAATATATTCAAAAGATTTGACAGCAGAGTGGATACAAGGCACATACACAGCATCTGTCAAAGCAACAAGGGTAGATTATGAAGATATTTATGACAGTAAAACTTTTACTGTTTCTCCAGACTATCCCTATCCAATGAATTTTTCTTACGCTGCGCACCTGGACTATTTTAACATTTGGTGGAAAGGAAAATATCAGGATGGAAGCTGTTTTCCAGATAGAGAGCTTGCCGTTGAATGTTTTTTGAACGATAGGTATGATAGACCTGCCCTACCATTTCCGTTTAAAATAACACCTGATAAAGAAGGGACATGCGCAGTTGCAGGGGCACGTGATATATACAATTTTACAAAAGACTTAACAGTTTCCTACGCAGCAAGCGTGCTTAACACGATATCTTGCAAATTCTATGATCCGGCGCATCCATGGATTTTTAGCTGGACAAATCGGACTTTTAGACCAATAGCATTTGAATCGACAGTCCCCCCTACAGTCAGCATAACAACTGGCAAACCGTTCAGTCTGGTAATGCATGTAAAAAATCTTGGCTTGTTAACAGACAACTATACCGTAGAGCTAATTCCAAACACTCCGAGCGTGGTCTCGATCGAAGACAGCTTCAGTGTAATCTCAGGAGTAAAAACCAACAGCATCGGCGATGCCTATACAAAGATCACAATGCTTGCAGCGGTTTCAACAACTATCACCATAAACGTCACCTCTCTGACCTCCTGCCAATATTCTTCAGCCTGCATATCAAAAATAATAACTCTGACAATTCAAGGCGGAGTCAACAGCTTGCCGGATTTTGATGCATTTGCAATAATTCAAATAGTTGCAGTAGCCGCTATAATTCTTGCATTAGTTAATCTTAAGAAAGTAAAAACACATCCTTAAGAAATAGGGGCTTGTAGTCTAATGGTAGGACGCAAACTTTCGTCAAACCCTTACAGTTGAGATAAGAAAGGTTGAAATCGCGGTTCGATTCCACGCAAGCCCACTTCAACTTTTTATTTTTTAAATCTGACTTTTTTAACTTCACCGGAACCATCGGAAGTGAGGTGTCCCGAAAATTGGATATATTTATCTCAATCAGTTTCTAATTAGTAGCTATGAAATTTCCAAAGAAAAAAAATTGTAAATTTGCAGAATTTATAGGAATACTTTTGGGAGATGGTTCTATATCGATTAAGCAATATCGAGTTCAGATAACTTTGAATAAAAATGAAATAAATTATGCACTTTATATTTCAAAAATTATGAGTGAGCTTTTTGGCATTGAACCAAAAATTAAATTCAGAAAGAATGAAAATGCATTGGATATTTTGGTATTTAGTAAACAACTCGTAGAATTTTTGATATATGAAATTGGATTGGCTCTGGCACCAAAATGGAATCGTGCTATCTTGCCAAAATTTTATATGAGGTCTAATCTTGACAAATACATTTTAAGGGGGTATTTTGATACTGACGGATGTGTTGCAATCACTAACAACAATGGTATAATTTATCCAAGATTAGAAATGAAAATATGTCCCTCTCCTATGAGAGATTCTTTGATAAAAATCTTGAAAAGAAGAAAGTTTAGATGTGGGATATACAACATTGAAAATAATAGAACAAGAATACAAATGAATGGATACTCGCAACTTTTTAAATGGATAAAAGAAATTGGTATTAAAAATCCAAATCAGTTGAATAAGATTAAAAATTTAATCATAGCGGGAAGTGGATTTGAACCACTGACTTCCCGTCTAGCTGGAAGCAACCAACCAGATCTTCGGGTATCTTAGCCTGAAGTATATGAGCCATTCGCAAGGGGTTATCCATTCGACGAGCAAACTGTTTAATACTCCAGGCTGCTCTATCCCGCTATCAATTAATTATCTTTACTTTTGAACTTATAACTTAAAAACCTTTGTTCTTAAGCAATTTACCACTGCGGGTAGTGGTATTCTTCATTGTTCGCAACTTCAGAGAGTTCCAAATCTAAATCAACCCCTTCCTTCCAATTCCCTCTCATGAGAAAGCTGGAAGAAGAGCTGTTTGGAGGTGGATTGATTGGGGTTGAAAAAGTTTCTTAAGGAGTATTATGGATTAATCCCTGTAGTAGGTGGGACTGTCATAGCCGGTGCAGTCGGCGTTGTAGCATATTCTGTTGGTTTTGCTCAGGATATTGCAAAAGAAATCCAATACATTTCTACCACGCAAGACTTCTGGGGCGGGTTTTGGCTTCTTTACAACAACGCGAGCTCTGTTTGCGGAAAATATGTGATTCCCGGTTTTATAGCGGGTCAAGCTTTGACTTACAAACTCAAGAAATCGGTAACTTCTTTCTTCAAATAAAAAAGGAGGTGAAAAGATGGGGTTACTTGATTGGTTGAAACAACCTGAGGTCGCATTCCTGCTAGGGATGCCTGTAGGATATGTTGTAATAGACTATGGAAGAAAAAAACTTAGTGCGTACATAAAAGAAACAGGGCAAGAGATCGGGAAAAACATAGCGGTAGCTATGAAAACGCAGACAAACGGCGGATACGAATTGTCACAAGAATATCAACTATTGGACAAGAAGCTTGATAGTTTGCTTTCTAAAGTCTCTGAGATTGAAAAGAAGGTCTACCAAGGAGGAGAGAAATGAGCGAATTGGAGGAAATGTTGAAAGACCCGAATTCACTAGCATTCTTAGTGTACAAAGCTATAGAAGGGGCGATGAATGCCGCAGAGGAAATCAAAATAGGGGAAAAAGCTGGAATATATCAAAAAAAGTTCTCAAAGAATTTTATCGAAGACACATTCAACTTGCTGTTGAAAAAATACACAGAGGGATCGATTAAGAGAAAGATTTTATTCAATGCAGTAATGTCGTTGCCTTGGTCTGATACGGTCAAGCTTGTGTATGATATCTTCTTGGATTTTGGGAAAAACGAGGATGGGAGCTACAAGAATACTAAGGACACCCTCCTCAGCAGCTTGAAAAAATATCTAGGCGAATAAATGGAATACCTGACAGAATTGATAAATCTTGAGAATGAATGGAAGAAGATAAGAATATCTGGAGAGGAATATGCAAGGACTGTAAATGAAAATCTTGAGGTAAAAGACAGAAAGAAAAATGAGATTATTACCTATAGAAACAAGCTGATGAGTTCGAATTTGATTAATGAAGATAAAGAACGAAGGTTGAAAGAGATAAAGGAGAGTTTGAATTACTTGGAGGAAAAAAATCCTACAAATGGTTTACAGAAATCAAACGACAACCAACTTTTGACAGGAATTCTCCTTGGAGGCCTGATAACAATTCTAGGAATGTATTTTATAGATCAAATGAAAAATTATCTGAAGGAAGGACTTTCAGAAGGTGTTTTAGATGGACTTTACTCCGAGCTGCAAAAGCAAAGAATTTAAATCCAGTTTGTGAAGTGATAATTGATATGGAAAGAAAAGAGATTTTGGAAACTTTGAAGAAGTTTGGTTTGAGCGATTACGAGTCTAAGACATACACAGCTCTGGTCCTTAAAGGACCTTCAAAAGCAGGCGAGATATGCAGGGAAGCTGATGTGCCACAGTCAAAGATATATGAGACTTTAACATATCTCATGGACAAGCAACTCATAGAGATGTTCGATGGCAGGCCAAAAGAGTTCAAAGCAGTCACCCCTGATGTCGTGCTAAAAAGTTTGATGGAAGAGAAAGAGAGAGAATTTAAAGCTCTCAAAGGGATGGTGTCTTCGATAATTAGCACATTAAAACCTGTTGAGCAAGAGGATATGATAGAAGGGATTTGGACGCAGAAGGGGGAGAAGTCAAAAGAGGTTTTAGACAGACTTTCGGTCATGTTGGAAAGATGCCAAAGCTATGCCTATGACATCACAAGGGATTTTTCTTATTCCTCTAGATACAGGGAAGCTCTAAAAGCTTGTGTAAGGAAAAAAGTCAAAGTGATGACAATCTGCATAGGTGGTATAAATGAAAGCAATTACTTCAATGCAAAGTGGTACAGTGCGTACAATCTGCCGATAAAAAGTTTTGAAGCAAAAGTTCATCCAAGAATTTTGGTCGTTGACGGCAAAGAGGTTTCTATAAGACTGGATAACGACCCGCTCAAGAACAGGTTTACATTTCAATCGATCTGGTCCCAAGAACCTTCACTTGTAAAAGTCTTTGACAATTATATGAAAAATCTTTGGAGTGTTGCAAAACTTGTCGACTTCAAAAAGATTCCAACTCCGAAACTGGCTGTAGCATCAAGCTCTTGAAATAATTCTGGTCTTTCCTTTCATCCCTCTTTTTCTCTCCGAAATTTTAACCAGATTAATCTCTGCTAAATGGTTGACAAAGTCTCTGAATGCTCTTTCACTTACAGGAGTGCCAACTCTTTTGGAGTATTCCTCGTAAAGCTCTCCAGAGGGCATTTTCCTTTTTTCTTCTAAAGTGTTAAGAATAACTCTCTCACCCTCGTTTATTTTTTCTTTGAGGAGCTGAGGCTTGACAGCCTTGACCGTGGGCAAGATTTCTTTTATATGCTCAACTTTCAATTGTTTTGAGTCTTCTCTCTCACCCACCCTTCCAGCTTTTAACAAGCATTCTAATCCGATTCTGACATCCCCACCATTCTGGAGAGCATGATTCGCAGCCAAAAGTATTACGCCTTCCTCGATCGAGAAGAATGCTAGTTTAGCTCGCTGCTGCAATATGTCTTTCAATTCTTCTAGTGAGTAGGGATTGAACTCCAGTTCTTCTATGCTCAGACTGCTTCTAATCCTTGGATCGATGTTCGCAAAAATGTATGGGTTGTTTGAGATAAAAATCAAACCGACAGGATTATCTATGTACTGGTTGATTCTAACCAAATCATACAAGGCCTCTTCATCGTTAAAAATTAGTTGGTCAACTTCATCCAAGCAAACAATCAATCCTTTTTTTGTCTTCTTGCAGCACTCGACCAGCTTTTCCAATATTTCGTCCTTACTTTTGCCTCTCCTCTGGGTGAATGCTCCCAAATCAATTACAATTTTTGATAGAATTGAATGAGCAGACTTATAGTCCCAACAATTTATGTAAAAGGTTTTCACCCCAGAATAGTCTTCAAATTCACGAAAAACGAATTTTGCCGTAGCTGTTTTTCCGGTTCCGGGAGAGCCGAATAGGAAAGTATTTTGCGGTTTTCTTCCCTTCGACGCTGGAAGCAGATTGTCTGCCAGTCGCTTTATCTTATCCTCTCTATGCGGTAAAAGTTCTGGCAAGTATTCAGGCAGTAAAGCCTCTTCATTTTTAAAAATAGTAGATTCTTCCGTACAACCACCTAAATCTGTCTAACTACAGAGCTTCTCCCAATTTTCTAATTATTTCCTCTTTTCCTATTTCAAGAATGTATGGACCCAATCTTGGCCCCCTCTCAGATTTCAAAATGATTTTATATATCAATTTGAAGAAATCTTTTGGCTGGATGCTGTTATTTTTTGCAATTTCAAAAATTCTCGTTTGCATCTCTTCACCACCCTTCTCTATTTTTATGGCTTCAATCAATTCTTCTATCGCGTTTCTCTCTTTTTTAGAAATAGAAATTGCTTCTGGTTCTAGTCTGTAGAAGTCTTTAAACCAATTTTTAGCAAACTTCAATTTTTCTTCTGCATCGCGTCTTATTTCTGCTGAACTCTTTCCAATCAATCCGAATTCCTTTAATTTTTTCAATGCAAACTCGACTTGATTTTCTTCTGGCAATATTCTTGCAATCTCTATCATAGTATTGTATGCAACATGTAACGACGGCCTTTTAGGAGGTTTAAGGAAGTTAACGTATTCAAAGAGTCTTTTTGAGTTCGTGAGCTCTCTTATGTCTTTTATCATCTCTAGTCCAAAATATACCTTCTCCAGTCTGTCTAGTTCATCCATATACTTTGGTATATCGGTAACATCCAGTTCTCTTGTTCCTTCAAACCTCTTGAGCATCAGAAGAATCAAACTCTTTGCATTCCCATAATTGAACCAAACTTGAGGGGTAAACACATTGCCAAAAGATTTGGCTATTTTCTTTCCACTCTTGTCCAAGAACATCTCATAGACAATGTGAAGAGGGGGTTCGAATCTTAAAACTTCCCTGGAGATTGCATCATTTATTTTTACCGAGTCTAAAATATCCTTACCATGTGCCTCAAAAGCTATCTGCAATGTCGACCAACGCATTGCGAACTCTGTCTTCCAGCTAACCTTTCCATTCCCATTTAGGTAAGAGGCCTCACCTTTATGACCACATCCCTTGACAACTATTTCTTTTCCATTGTTAACATTTTTCCCCACGAATTCCTGGTCGCACACGTACAGTACTCTATGTTCTTTCGGCAGTAGCTCATAAGCTCTTGTTGTGTACATCTTACCACATTTTTCACAAACAGGAAAATAGGGCAAAGCTTCTATAAACTTTTCTTGTCCACTAAGTTCTTTTACAATCTTTCCGATTTTTTCTGCATTCAAAAGCAAAGTTTCGATTTTTTCATTGAAAATCCCCTTTTTGTAATCCTCGGTTGCAGAGTGATGATTGTATTCAATGCCAGTTTTGTCCAAAGCATCCAAAAGAAGCGAACGCATATGCTCTCCAAAACTGTTGTGACATTTCCCAACTGGATCTGGTATATTGGAAACAGGCATGCCAATGAATTTCTCAAGCCAATCTGGCAGGGTCAGAGGAACTTTTCGAAGTCCGTCGGAGTCGTCTGAGTAAGCTATTAACTCAGATTTGACCCCTTGGTCTTTCAAGGCTAAAGAAGCAGCATAATTTCTCACCACATCCCCAAAGCTACCGATGTGTGGAAAGCCAGAAGCGCCCAATCCCGACTCGCATCTAAAAATCTTTATACCTCGTTTTAACTTTCTCTCTCTTTCAATCACCTGTTTGGCAATGCTGTCGAGCCAGAACTCATATTTCTTTTCCATGTTCTCTATCAATATAATTGTAATTTAAATAAAGAATTCCTACCAGTCTATAGCGAGCGAAGCGAGCGTTGACTGGTGGTCATAATTATCATCCTATAACAAAATAAAAAATGGAAACTGTCTAGTCTCCTGTAGTAAAGAAACCTAGTTAGTGGTAGGTTTCTTCTGCATATAAATCTGCGAGGTGTTTCTTATGAACAACTTTACTAGAGGTAGCTCTAGCATCTATCATTTAGAAGACCTTCTAAATGACATTTTATTACCAACTTATTTTAATAAATATGGGCCATGGGAGATTCGAACTCCCGACCTTTAGCGGAATTTTCTATCGCTGTCTCAAGTGAGGCCATATAAGGCGATTGCTCTAATTACCCACTGTAGAGCTCCAGGCTTTGCCGTGATTTCTATCACTTGAGCTAATGGCCCGTATACTCGCATGCGCATTTATAAGTTTATCCCATTTCAATATTATTTGATATAAATGTTTAATAAATATTTCTTGATAAATAGGTTAGTCAGCAATCTGCTCAAAAAACAGTTCCAAGTCCTGCTTAGCGAAGGCTGCTTCGATATTGCAGCAAGAAAAGACTTTCTCATGCTGATTAAAGCTCTAACAAATATCGATGGCTTGGGTAAAGAGCAGGCCTTGAGTCTGAGAGCAATCTCCTATTTCCTTTCTGCATATCCTTTAATAGTCTCTGTCAAAACAAACAGAGAGATTCTCAGCGACCAGATAATCTATTCAAGATTTCAACTGCCTGTGATTACGCCAAGTATGTTTGAGAGCATAGTCGAGGAAGAAGCTGTTCCTTTGATTAGATCTGCAAAGGGCAAGTATTCGGTTGTGATTGATGCTAGTGCGCTCAGAGAAAAAAGAAAAGAAATGCAACTCAGCCTAGAAGAGTTTTCTGAAATTATTGGGATATCCAAAAAGGCTCTATACGAGATTGAAAATAAAAGAGTTAGTCCTAGTTTTGAGACCGTGAAGAAAATTGAATCGGTTCTTGAAATTGATCTGAAGAATTCTTATGAACTTGAAAAAGCAGAGCCGACTCGTCTGAGACCCAAAGTAGTATTTCAGAGTAAAATTTCTAAAGAGTTTAATCGAATAGGCATAGATAATAGTCCTGTGTATTCTGCACCGTTTGAAATTGTCGGAAAAGAAAAATTTTCCATAATCACAGGACTTTCTAAGAATGGTTCAAAAATAAGGAGAGAGGCATCAAAGGTTAGCAGGTTATCTTCGATATTTTCCTCTAGGGGCATGTTTGTAGCAAAGAAGTTTGAGATGCAATCTGTCAACGGCGTTCCGGTTGTTTTAGAATCGGAACTTTCAGAAATTGGTTCATCAAAAGAATTGAGCAAACTGCTGGAAGAAAAGGTTTAAATATTTTGTAACTTGGTTCTGTCAGATCGTATACCCGCATACACATAGATTTATAAGTATTGCATCCTTATAATTTTATTAAGAATTTTGGAGGTGCTAGAATGCCAAATGGAAAAGCAATGATAGGTCAGTTAGGCGGGCAGCCGGTGCTAATTTTGCCTGAAAGTACTTTACGCACTAGGGGGATGGATGCCCAAAGGAACAATATCGCTGCTGCCAAAGCAGTTGCGGATGCGGTCAGAACTACCCTAGGACCAAAAGGAATGGATAAAATGCTTGTCGATTCTATTGGTGATATTGTAATAACTAATGATGGGGTTACAATTTTGGAGGAAATGGAGATTGAGCATCCTGCTGCAAAGATGATGGTTGAAGTTGCTAAGACACAGAACGAAGAAGTTGGCGATGGCACAACCACAGCAGTAATCCTTGCTGGAGAGCTATTAAAAAAAGCGGAAGAGCTTTTGGAGCAAGAGATCCATCCGACAGTTATAACGAAAGGATTTAGGCTAGCTAAGGATGAGTCTTTGAAATTTTTAAATGAAATTGGAAAAAATGTTTATTTGGAAGATACAGAGACCTTGAAAAAGATAGCAATAACTTCTATGTCCGGCAAATCTGTTGAGAAGGCATCTCCAAGGATTGCTGACCTTGTTGTTAAAGCAGTAAAGATGGTTGCAACAAAAGAAAACGGAAAAGTCGTTGTTGATACCGACGATATTAAAAGGGAGAAGAAACATGGTGGTAGCTCAGAAGATACAGAATTGATTAGCGGAATAGTGATAGACAAAGAAGTTGTACATTCAGGAATGCCAAAAACAATTAAAGATGCGAAGATTGCTTTGATTGACGCTGCTCTGGAAGTTAAAGAGACAGAAACAGATGCCGAAATAAGAATTACTTCTCCAGATCAAATGCAAGCATTTATTGAGCAAGAGCAGAAGATGCTAAAAGAGATGGTTGAAAAGGTTATTGCTTCAGGAGCGAATGTTGTTCTCTGCCAAAAAGGAATTGACGATATTGCTCAGCACTATCTCGCAAAGAAAGGGGTTCTTGGTTGCAGGAGAGTCAAGAAATCTGACATGGATGCTCTGGCAAAAGCCACTGGCGGAAGAGTTATCACAAGTTTAGACGATCTAACTCCGGCTGACTTGGGTTTTGCTAAATTGGTTGAGGAAAAAAAGATTGCTGGCGAAGCGATGACATTTATCCGCGAGTGCAAAGACCCTAAATCAGTTACAATTTTGGTGAGGGGGAGCACTGAGCATGTTGTTGATGAAGTTGATAGAAGCGTGGAAGATGCAATCGGGGCTGTGGCTTCTGCAGTTGAACTTGGGAAAATTGTTCCAGGAGCAGGAGCACCAGAAGCAGAGGTATCGAAAAGACTCAGGAAGTTTGCAGAGAAGTTCTCAGGAAGAGAGCAGTTGGCAATCAGAGCTTTTGCGGATGCGTTGGAAGTTGTGCCAAGAAGTTTGGCAGAAAATGCGGGTTTAGATCCTATTGACACGCTGACCGAGTTAAGGGCAGCTCACGAGCAAGGCAAAACATACTTTGGAATTGATATATTCAACGGAAAAATTGTCGATGCAGGTGAGATGGGAGTCATTGAGCCATTAAAGGTGAAGACACAAGCAATTAAGTCTGCAGCTGAAGCAGCAGAGATGATATTGAGAATAGATGATGTGATATCTGCAAGCAAGCTAGAGAGAGGACCTCCGGCTATGCCACCAGGTGGAGAAATGCCAGAAGTCTGAAATTAGCGTCAAGTAATTTTTCTCTTTCTGCTCATTCTAACTAAAACAATATATATTATTTAAAAAGAAAATATAGTTAGGTGAATTAATGGAAAAACAACATGATGAGTTCGAATTAATCCCTATGTCTCCTATAAGAAGATTGGAAAGAAGGCTCGAGCATATAGAATCGACAACAGGGATAGATGCAAAAGGGGTTCTAGCTGAGATGATTGATATCATCAAGATGAACCAGATGCTTGTAGACGAGCTGGCAAAAGCAAACGATGCTTTGAGGATAGAAATATCAAGGTTACCGAGCAAGCTTGAAGAATTGATTGGACATTTGACAGAGTTGCTAACCTATATCAAAGCTTCTGCAACTGAGGAAACAGTCCCAGGTTCAGCTTTCAAATCATTAGTTGATAAGTTTGATCTGTTGATAGAAGCAAACAAAAAAATAGCTGAAGGGAATCAGTCGATGTTATCAGCCCTTGAAGAGATTGATAAAAAATTGAAAAGACCACCAATGCCAATGCTAGCACCACCTAAACCTGTAAGGCTCTTACCACCTCCACCAAAACCAATACAATAATGATTTATATGAAAGCTCAGGCAGACATAATTTCTTCAGTGATAATAATTATCATAGCAATTACACTTGTTTCTACAGCATACATGTGGGGGATGCCTCTAATAAGAAAAAGGCAGGATACTGCTCTGGTTGAGAGAGCTTACAAATTTTTTGATAGAAACAACTTCAATTCTATCGTAAAAAAGATTGAGTATATTGCAAAGAATGGTGGGGAGGATACATTCTCCATAGACATCAACGGCGTGTGGACGTTCTATCCTTGTCCCGCGACCGATGGTGGGGGTTGCTCCTGCGATTCTTCGATACCAGGGCTTGAAACCTGCGTAAGTGGGAACAATTCAATTCAATTTTCTTTTTTTAGCAAAGTATCCAACATAGCAGTTGATGAAGGTTGGGTCTCGTTGAGCACTGCTAATACAAATACTGTTGGCACTGTCGGGGTTGATGATGCTTCTGTTGTCTGGGCAAGGTCTGACAGAGCTGGCGATGGCTTCAACATAACTTACAAGGTTTGGTTCAGGGAGCTTGACGAAAGTCCGACAAAAGGATACAAGATTAACTTGATAGCCCCATCTGCTATTCCACCTGAGATAAAAGCTTCTACAGGTAAATCAATTAGAATTTCTCATGTAGGAACTAGGATCTTGTCTGATGGAAAAACATTAATTATCACGGAAATAAAAATATTTCTTATATGAGAAAAGCTCAGTCTCTTATCGTGCAGTTCATCATTTTCTTTGTGATGGGGTTTAGCCTGTTTGTAACTGTCGGGACGTTTTTCAGGGTTCAATCGGACGCGTTCAGAAACGATGTTGCAAACTATACCCTTGGTTTGACAGGCAGTTATTTTTCATCTGCTATCGTCAACGCGATTGATACATGCAAGCAGTGTGATTATGCCAGATACTCATTAAAAATTGAAAATGCAACCGCAGGATATTTTTTAGAGATTGGACTTAATAGCAAAGAAGGTCTAAATGTTAGAGCAGTCCCAGGAGAGAAAGTGTTCGCATCTTATATCTACAATTTCAATGAGTCTTTTAACCTGTCTGGCTTGGCAGCTTCGGTTAAACCAATAAGTTTAACATTTAGCAGAACCAAAAATGAATTAGGGGTTGAATGAATGGGGTTAATGCTGGGAAATTTTGTAAAAAGGGCGATTCAGGGGTATAAAGCTTTAACCTTTCCAAAACGCCCAGCTCCGAGAAAAGAACAATTGCCTCCTCCGAAACCAGAACTCAAAATCGAAGGATTTGAAATTCCAATATTCACTCCATCAAAAATAAGGATAGAGGCGATTAAGGAAGAGGAAAGAGTTCCTATAAGTCTTTCTTACCCATTGATACCGAGAAAGCCAGCCAAAGGGGAGGCTGTGTTCGCAACAGCAAATATTTCTTGGGATCCAAAATTTAACAAATATATTTACAAGGTCATAGAGCCGGAAAAATCAGAAAAACTCAATCTAATCTTGGCAAAAATAAAGGAACTTCTTGAACAGAAGCTTGACATAGATTTTTCAAAGTTGAAAAAATTTGAGGCAATAGAATTTTTACACAAAACAACGGACGAACTTTTGGATTATTTTAAAATCATGGTAACAGAAGAGGAGAGAAGGATTTTGCATTATTATATAGAAAGAGACTTTGTTGGATTGGGCAGAATCGAGCCACTATTTAGAGACCCAGAGATTGAAGACATAAGCTGTGATGGCGTCGGCATACCCATATTCATATTCCACAGAGATCCTAAGCTGGCTTCTGTTGTGACAAATGTGAGCTTTGAAAGTGCAGATGAGTTAGATTCATTTACAATGAGGCTTTCCCAGATGTGTGGGAAATCCATTTCAGTCGCATCTCCATTGGTAGGAGGTTCGTTGCCTGACGGAAGCAGGTTGCAAGCAACTTTAGCAACCGATATAGCAAGAAGAGGAAGTAACTTCACAATCAGAAAATTCACAGAACAGCCGCTAACACCAATTCATCTTTTAAATTATAACACACTGGACGTACAAGTTTTGGCATTTCTATGGATGGTTGTAGATTTTGGCAAAAGCATTTTGATAGCAGGTGGCACTGCTTCTGGGAAGACTTCATTGCTCAATGTTCTTTCACTTTTTATTAGGTCGGAGAAAAAAATTTGCTCTATAGAAGATACACCAGAATTAAAGCTTCCGCATCCTCATTGGGTACCGCATGTAGCAAGAGTGCCAATGGCAATAGAAGAGAGAAAGAAGATCGGGGAGGTTGACCTGTTCGATTTATTGAGAGAGAGCTTAAGACAGAGACCAGATTATATAATTGTTGGAGAGGTGAGAGGAAGAGAAGCATTTGTACTCTTTCAAGAGATGGCTACCGGTCATCCAAGCCTTGCAACTATTCACGCAGAGAACACGCCAAAATTGATAGACAGATTGACTACACCACCGATTGCTCTGCCAGCCAGCCTTTTGGGATCTTTGGATTTGGTGGTGTTTTTGCTGATGGTAAGACATAAGGACAGGTATGTAAGGAGAATTAATGAGATTTTCGAGATAGTCGGGGTTGATCCAAAAACAAAATCTCCAATAACAAATCAAGTTTTTAAATGGAATGCGTTCACAGACAAGTTTGAAATTTCTGGAAAAAGCTTCTTGCTCAAGAAAATCTCAGAGAGCACTGGCTTGAACGAGCAACAGATAAAAGACGAACTTGAAAGGAGGATGTTCGTCCTCAATTGGATGAAAGAGAGAAGCATAACAGATTACAGAGATGTTTTCAACGTCTTTAGCATGTACTATTCCTATCCCGAAAGAGTGCTTTCAACGATCAAGGGCGAGGCCTAATGGGCTTTTACAATAGAACCGCTATGAGAATGTTTAGCCAACTTAGCGACACACTCTCTCCGTATTTCTCTGAAATAAGACTCGATTTTAAAAGAGCTAGGATAAAGACATCTATTCAAGAATATATTAGCATTGCAATATTCACCAGCTTCCTTGTCTTTATCTGTGAAATAGTGCTCCTTTCCTACATTTTTGGGTTGATTTTTCAGAGTTTCTTGTTTGGGTTTATCACAGCATTCACTGCCTCAATTTTCTTATCAGTTGTTTTCTTCCTCGCATTTGTGAATTACCCAAAAGTGATGATCAAAGAGAAGGCAAAAAAGATAGACAATAATCTGCCATTTGCAGCCCTATACCTCGCAACTATAGCTGGGTCAAAACTTCCATTGCACAGAACCCTTCAGGTTTTTTCAAAATTTAGCAGGTATGGTAGTGTTACAGATGAAGTTACAAGAATCACAAGCGAGATGGATGCTTTTGGAATAGATGTGAACACAGCACTTGAAAGAGCAGTTGAAAGGACTCCTTCCAAAAATTTGAAGGAGCTACTTTGGGGGATTTTGTCGGTGAGTAGGAGTGGTGGAGACGTAGATATTTATCTAAAAGAAAAAGCAAAGACATTTGTAGCAGAATACAGAAGAAAGATATACGAGTTCTCCCACCAGTTATCAATTTTCATCGAAGTCTATATCACAGCAGTTGTGCTCGGGGCAGTATTTTTTACGATATTGACTTCGATAATGTCTGGAATCGCAGGTGGGGCAGGCAATATAATAATTCTTCAATTCATTCTGATTTTTATCTTCATACCACTGATTTCCTTGGCATTTATAATCTTGATCAAGGCTATGACACCTGGCGGTGAATAGTAATGGAAATGAGCCTTCAAATAAAAATACTGTTAATCTCACTAGCTGTTTCAATATTTTTGTTCGCCCTTGGAATTTTTTCCTCTGATCCAGGGGTTATAGGAAATGCGGTAATCTTATCGACTTTTATAGTTGCAGTTCCGCAGTTTTTAATGAGATATGAAAGATTTAGAGCACTGAAGGAGATGGAGACAAAGTTTCCGCTTTTCCTGAGAGACATGATTGAGTCGGTTCGATCTGGCATGCCACTTCATCAGGCAGTTGTTATTAGCTCTAGTGTTGATTACGGGAAACTTTCAAAAGAAATAAAGAAAATGTCAAACCAGATATCTTGGGGGATGTCATTTGATAAAGTGATTGATCAGTTCGCTGAAAGGGCGAAGGGCAGCAGGAGATTGAATCTCGCATTGAAGACAATAAGGGAATCTTACATGTCTGGTGGTGATGTTATTTCAGCTTTGGAATCCGTTGCCGATACTGCTATTATCCTGGATGAAGCTGATAAGGAAAAGAGAAGTTTACTAAGTCAATATGTGATACTGATGTATGGAATTTCCTTTTTATTCCTTGGCGTAGTTGCTGGAATTAACAAACTGATGGTGCCGATATTTCAAGTCGCTGTGCTAGGTGGAACAGAAGGGATGGGAATTGTTAATCCATGCGATAAATGCGCTGATTTTGGATGTACAGTTTGCGGCGGATTTCAAGCGATTTGTGGCGTTTTTGGTATTGACATCGCGGGCATATCATGCTATTACACTTCCTTGTTCTTCTTTATGAGCATTGTGCAAGCAATCTGTTGCGGGCTTGTGGCAGGCCAGATCAGCGAAGGTTCTATTATAGCTGGGGTTAAACACAGCGTAATCATGGCTACAATAACATTCGGTGCCTTCAATATACTGGTCAGGCTTGGAATCTTGGGGGTTTAAATGAAAGCCCAAATAAGCTTTGTTGAGTACATCGTTTCATTCTCTATTTTTTCTGTATTTGTTGCTTATTTGTTTTTCAGACTTTTGAGCTATATGCCGGCCTATTTGAATGAATTAAGAGGTGAGAAACTTAGAAGCGAGGCCTATCAGTTATCAGAGTTTTTGGTGAATGATCCTGGGGAACCGGTTGATTGGCAGACAAAACCAGATAGCTTAGTTAAAAGGGTTGGTTTATCAAATATTGAAAATAAAACGAATTACCTCTCTGCTGATAAGGTGAAAAGACTGGCAGAAAATTGTACAAGCAATTATGATTTGGTCAAGAGATGGATTGGTGCAGATTACCAGTTTTTGTTAGCAGTCTCGGACGACAGCGGTTCGATCTCTGCAGTTTGCATCCCAACAGGGGCTATTATAAGGGGGGTAAATGCTACTATCAAAAGGTTTGTCGCTTTTGATACTAACAGCTATGGGGAATTGACGGTATATGTTTGGTAAAAAAAGTTTTGTCAGCATGCTGGAAATGATTATTGTAGTAATAGCTCTGTTTGTTGCTTTTAGTGTTTTTTTCCCAGGGTTCTATTATAAAAGCAGATGGAGCGATATGCTACTTCTACTAAAAAACAGGGACATAATCTTGACAGCAGATAGGGTCGGACAGCTTTACAACTATTCTTTCAATGCTTCGGCTTTGCAAAATTTTTTGGATAGTTTACTGGGAAAAGAAGCAGGGATGGTAGCTTGGTCTGAGACCGAAGGTACGATCAAGAGCAGACTGTGGATAGCATGCAACTGCACGAATGAAGAGTTGAATAATATAGTTTCTTGGTTTAAAGGGTTGAGAATAAATGACAGGGAGATTGAAGTCTTGCCATGTTACACAAATCTGGAAGCAATAAACCCTTGTATAAGCAGTTCCGATGTTTTGCTTATTTGGGGTTATAAAAATCTTTCTAGTTCTGTTTATTTGTCTATGTTTAAAAATTATCTTAAAGAAGAAGAAAGAGGAATAGTTGAAATAATGGATTTAAATGAGACTCAAATAGATGAGGTTCAAAGACAAATATTTGGATTGACTTGGGTCGGAGGGTTTCCAACTGGATTTATCTATTATGATGAATTTACAAGAAAGCCTTACAATACAACAGACATAACTTACACAGCTTGGAAATATTTCAATCATATACCAATTTCTCTATTTGCAACTCAGGACCTAGGTTCAGGAACTCCTCCGAGTGATCCTGGATTTTCTCCTAGTTTTTGTGGAAGTTTAAGAGCTGGAGATTTTTTAATTCAAGCAAACGTAAGCTATCCTTTTTGGATCTGTGATTCTAACAAAGTTTATTTTGATACAAATTTAACAAAAAAAGCAGATGTTGAAGTTAAGGAAGGGGAAAACTTTTATATTCAAGATTTTTTTAATTCAAGCTTGAATTGGACCTTCTCATTGAATTATATTATAGATGGAAATAAAATTGGGGTTTCTTTTGAACCTAGTTATAAGTTTCATGATTTTATAAAAGAAGATTTGGGTGCTGTTGGAGGACTTCCTCCTGGTTTAGAAAAAAAAGCAAAATATCCTCCGGGTGGGCCTCAACCTCCAGGATGGGAGAATGCAGCATGGGCTTCTTATGAGTTTCTCTATCCTATAGATGGAAATGAAGATAGAATTTTGATAAAAGGAAATCAAAAAACGGAAAAAAATCCTAGTTGGGGGAATAAAAACCTAACAACTCCAGCAGTTATTTTAAATGCTACTCCTATTTCAAGAGTCGCTTGGATTTCAGATTTTACTGAAGAAGGGGTAGGCGATGATGAAAGGCTTTTGCTTATATCACTCTTGCTCTGGACATCAAACAAAAGAGCTGTGGGTGTGTTAGCACCAGAATTAAAGCTCGGCTTCAAAACCTCTTATGTCAATAGCGTCAACAAAGACATGTTTGAGGTTTACAAATTCAATCTGGGATTGGGCTATCCTTTCTAGACTATCTAAGTCGTATAGCCTCAAGATTTTTAGGCGCAGTGGTTTCGATCCTAAACAGCTTGTGGATTGCTCTAGCCAAATCAATTGTCTTCTGATTCTCTCCATGGCAAATGATTACCCTGTCTGGCTTTGCAGACAAATGGTTGACAAAATTCAGCAGCTGATTTCTGTCTGAATGCCCACTTAAACCATCGATTGTTTGAACCTCCATCTGCAAATTCAAGGTGAAAGTCTTTCCATTTTCAGTCTTCATCGGTACTTCTTTCCATCCTTTTTGGATTCTTCTTCCAAGAGTTCCTTCTGATTGATAACCGACCAAAACTAATGTGTTTGATGGGTTTTCAGCCAAGGCTTTCAAGTGTTCCATTACAGGTCCACCGCATAGCATCCCGCTCGTTGAAATGATTACGCATGGTTTTTGTTCCCATGTTTTCCCCCTGTCGGTAGCAGATGCAACTCTCTTGAATATCTCGCTCTTGAAAGGGTCTTGGTTGTTGAAAATTTTCCTTTGAACATCTCTTGACATATATTCAGGATAAGCGGTGAATATTCCAGTTGCATCCCAAATCATCCCATCTATAAAAACAGGGCATTGAAAACCATTTTCAGCAAGGATTGCCATAACGTCCTGAGCCCTTTCGACCGAGAAACTAGGAATCAAGGCTATTCCATTTCTTTCCATAGTCTTATTTATTATCTCCATTAGTTGCATTTCAGCTTCTTGTCTAGGGGGCATTATGTCCTCCACTCCTCCATAAGTGCTCTCAAGAATCAACGTCTCAACTCTTTGAAAATCTGTGAATGCTTGCTCAAGCAAAGTAGTTCTTCCGTACTTCATGTCAGACGCATAAACTATATTGTGAAGTCCTTCTCCAATGTGGAGATGAATCAAGCCACTTCCTAAAATATGACCTGCATTTTGGAATGTCAGCCTGACGTCTGGGGCAACATCGGAAACTTCTCCGTATTCCAAAGGGATGGAATGTTTGACAGCGTCTTTTACACCTTTTGCAGTGAACAAAGGAGTCGAACCGCTTCTCTGCATCACATCGATGTAATCAAGCCAGAGTAGAGTTGCTAGATCTACTGTGGGTGTTGTAAGATACAATGGGCCATCATACCCGTACTCGAATATAGCAGGAATAAAACCTAAATGGTCTAAATGGGCATGTGAAACGATTATAGCATCCAACTCATTGTAATCAAACTCCTTTGCATTCAAGTAAGGATAGACTCCACTGTTAGTTCCACCAACATTCACGCCGCAATCAATCAGAACTTTTGATTTGGGAGTCTCGACAAGAAAGCAAGATCTTCCAACTTCTCTGAAGCCCCCTAAAGCTATTATCCGTATCCAGTCCCTATTGGTTTTCCTCTCAGTGAAAATATTTTCTCCAATTCTATTCAAGAACTCCCTTCTGAATTTGGACTCGGTGTGCAGTACTTTCCTTATCCCCTCTATCACATCGGATTTGATCGAGGGAACTCTTTCTATTCTCGGAACCCAGAAGGTCTCTGACTTAATTTTTCTGAAAGTTTCTCCGCCTTTGCCAATTACCAAACCAGGCTTCTCAGCCGCAATTATAACCAGGCTTCTCTCATTTTCGAAATAAATGTCTTTAATTTTTGCATCGGCCGGGACAATCTCCTTTATTTTTTCCCTTACATACTCGGTGTCCAAGCAAAGACCAGCTTCAGGTCTAATCTCAATTCTCTTTTTCAGTTCTTCAACAATCCTTCTAACAACCTCGTCATGCGATAAAAAGAAATCTCTGTCTTTGGTGTATACTATTATCTCTGAACCTTCCAGCTCCACCCTGCTAATTACTGAGCTCGGTAAACTAGACTTTACTTTTTCCAGAATTTCCATTTTCATCACAGAAGTGCAATTATTTCAAAAGACTATTTATCTTCTCTTTTGGTAAAAGTTTAAATCCCTCTTTTGTGATAACAGCAACATCTATAGATTTGCCACCAGACGCGATATCCCTTTCGATTGCAGCACTAATGGCGTCAACAGCAAGTTTAACCCCTTCTTCGGTAGAGACCCCTTCCTTATATCTATCCTCAAGCACACCCAAAGCTATAGGTGAACCGGAACCAGTGGAAAAGAATTTCTTCTCTTCCTCAGAACTACCAATCGCATCGAGTGAAAAAATTGAGGGACCAGAATCATCATACCCAGCCATAATTAGTTGAACCATGTACGGAATATAGGTCCATCTACCAGATTGCAATATGTTTGCTAACAGGGTTGCTGCAGACTTGACAGAAATCTTCCTTTTGGTTTGCATGCTGAACAGCTTGCACTCAGCCCTCATATACCTAGTCAGGGCTTGAGCATCGCCCGAAGCGCCGGCAATGGTAATTGCAAGATGATCTTCTATCGGCAGAATCTTGACACTCTCTTTGCTTGCTACAAGATAACCCATAGTGGATTTTTTCTCCGCAGCTAGCACCACACCATCCTTGCAGACCAAACCTACAGTTGTTGTTCCTGTTTTTCTTATTTGTTTTTCGTCGAATTCTACCAAATCACTCACCAGGACCAGATAAATTAATTATAGCGCTTAATTTAAATATCTTTTGCTATCTGGTTATTAATATGCTTTTGCAAAATAAACAACTTCTCTAGCTTCTTTACCACAATAAACACATTTAGAAAATACCTTTTCTTTCTTGAGTGGTATTGTTCTGATAGTCGCCCCTGTCTCCAATTTTATTTGGTTTTCGCAGTACTGCCCAGAGCACCAGCAAGCTCTAATAAACCCACCTTTCTTTTCTAGAACTTTTTTAAATTCTTCGTAACTTTTGGCAGTTGTTATGCTTTCTTTCAAGGATTTTTTCGCCTTGTTAAAAAGATTCTTCTGAATATTTTCAAGTAGCACATCTATTTTTTTAATCATTCCTTTTTCTTTCAAAACAATTTTTTGGAAGGTGTCCCTTCTTACAGTCACAACTTGTTTTTTCTTCACATCTTTTGGTCCGATTTCAATTCTTATAGGCACCCCCTTCAGTTCCCACTCATTGAATTTCCAACCCGGAGTATATTCAGTTCTATCGTCCACTGCAGCTCTAATTCCATTTTTTTCCATCTCTTCTTTAACATCTTTTGCTTTTTTGAATACAACCTTCCTTTCACTTTCCTTATAGTAGATAGGTACGACAACAACTTGGTACGGAGCAATTCTCGGAGGCAATACTAATCCTTTATCGTCTCCGTGAAGCATTGCGATTGCTCCAATCAAGCGAGTAGAAATTCCCCAAGAAGTTGTCCAAACAAACTTTTCTTTTTTGTCCTTGTCAACAAATTTTATTTCAAAAGGTTTGGAAAAATTCTGACTAAGATTGTGCGAAGTACCCATTTGCAACGCCTTTTCATCAGGCATCATAGCCTCCAAGGTAGTAGTGTACAAAGCTCCGGCGAACTTCTCTTTCTCGCTTTTTTTCCCGATTAAGACGGGGATTGCTAGATAATGTTCCATGAGCTCTTGGTAAAATTTCAGTATCATCAGAACTTCTTTGTCAGCCTCCTCTTTTGTTGCATGTGCAGTGTGGCCCTCTTGCCAGAGGAACTCGCTAGTTCTTATAAATGGCTTTGTTGATTTAATTTCTGCTCTTCCGATGTTGCACCATTGATTTAATAAGACTGGCAAATCCCTCCAGCTTCTAATCCATTTTGAATAGAAATAATAAACTATTGTTTCTGATGTCGGTCTGATAGCTAATCTTTCCCCTAGTTTATCGTCTCCAGCGTGTGTCACCCAAAAAACCTCTGGGACAAATCCTTGGAAATGCTCGGCTTCTTTTCTAAGAAAGCTTTCAGGTATAAGTAAAGGAAAGTAAGCATTCTTATGACCAGTTTTCTTTATCATCTTATTGAAAATCTCTTGTATTTTCTCCCAAATTTCAAAAGAATATTCTCTAAATACAATAGTCCCTTGTACAGGGCCATAATCTGCCAAACTTGCTTTAAGTGCAACTTGGGTGTACCACTCAGAGAAATTCTCAGATTTTTTTACCGTTATTCCTTCTTGTTCTGCCATTTACTCCACTCTTGTCCCTAATTTTACTTCGTTTACAGGCCTTATAATTACCCAGCTTCCTTTTCCATCGGAAACACCCAAAGTCAAAACTTCAGAACTAAAACCTGCTATTTTTTTAACAGGGAAGTTTACTACAGCAATTACAAGTTTATTCAGCAACTCCTCTTTCTTGTGAACAGTGATTTGAGCACCGGAAGTCTTTATTCCAATTTCTTTTCCAAAATCTATTTTTAATTTGTACGAAGGATTTCTGGCCTCAGGAAAATCGGAGACTTTGATTACCTTCCCCACGCGCATATCAACTTTTCTAAAATCTTCATAGCTTATCTGCATCAGAATTCCTCCTCTTTAATTTTTAACAAATCGGCAAAGATAAATTTAGATAGAATCAGTTTACAGTACTGGAACTAAGCCACCCATATCAGTCACTTAAATTTATTTTTAAGTTAAACTATTTAAAGGTTTTTAAAAGTACATAGGAGTAATTTTGGAGTAGTCATGAATTAAGGATAAGGAATTTAAATAAATTTAAGTCTCTATAGTTTAGTAGATGAGAATTGCCGTATTATCAGACTTCCACTTTGGCTATGCGTACAACTCTGAGCTAGAGAATGATAGTTTTGAGAATGCAGGAGAAGCTATGGAAAGGGCTTTGAACTCGGATTTGATTTTGATCGCAGGCGACATCTTCGATTCTCGACTGCCAAAAACAGGTATATGGGCGAAGGCAATAAAAGTTCTTGTCAAACCACTGTTGAAGGAAAACAGAGGGGTTAAACTCGTTTCCTCTACAAAAGAGCTGAAAGACATATCTGAAAGAACTTTAAAGCACATTCCTGTAATAGCAATTCATGGCACTCACGAAAGGAGAGGGAAAGGAGAGATAAATGCAATCGAAGCCTTTGAAAATGCAGGAATTCTAATTCACTTGCATCAAAGCTCAATAGTTTTTGAAAAAGATGGAACAAAAGTTGCAATCCATGGTATGTCTGGTGTGCCCGAAAGATTTGCAAAAGATGTTTTGTATCAATGGAATCCTCAACCTCTAGAGAATTGCTTCAACATCCTGCTTTTGCATCAGAGTATTGAACCATATATTTATTCTCCTCTGGAGCCACCAAGCTTGAGTCTTTCTAACCTCCCAAAAGGTTTTGATATTATCGTGGATGGTCATATACACGTCTCTGGTCAAGAGAGGATCGGGGATACAATTTTACTGCTCCCAGGAAGCACAATTGTTACACAGCTAGAGAAAAATGAGGCAGGTGCAGAAAAGGGATTTTTTGAGATAGAGATAGACGGAGGATTGAAAATCAATTTCAAGAGAATTGAAAACAGTAGAAAGTTCTTTTATGAGGAGGTAAAGCTCGAAGAGAGTGCTGTTAGGGAGCAAATAGAAGATAGAATTAAAAATATTTTAACTGAAAAATTTATCAAACCCCCCTTAATCAAATTAAAAATAATTGGAAATGAAACCGATATCCTAGACCAAGAGCTTAGAGACATAGAAAGAAAGTATGCCGACAAAGCGATTATAAATTTTGTAAAAGAGGTGGAAGCTCCTGAAATTGCTAAGAAAATAGAGTTTCTAAGAAATTTAAGGGAGCAAAAGTTTTCAGTTGAAGAGATTGGATTGAATATACTTAAAAAGAATTTGGAAGAGTTAAGTTTCGATTCAACCTTTGATTATGACAATGTTTTTAAGTTGTTGACCGAGGGTGAGACAGAAAAGACTCTTAGCATCTTGATAGGAGAGCAAGCAACTTTAGAAAAGGTTTTGAAGAAATCTTTAGAAGAAGGAAAACAAGAGGGTTTGGGAAAATGGGTAAAATAGAAGAGGCACGACTATCTGTAGATTTTCGTGGGAATATTAACGTGTTACAACAATTACTCACTAAAGCCAAAAAAAAGGCGGGAAGCTCTAGCGAACTTGGAAGAATGTTAGGTTATCGTACACGTAGTACTTGTACTAGTATAATAAACAAGTGGGGTAATGGTATACAGCAAATGCCACTCGAAAAACTTCAAAAAATTTGTGAGTATGTAAATGCAGATCTATCAACAATTTTATTGTCTTCAAATATAATTATTGAGGACCGTTACGCGCATAGAAAAGTTCCGAATAATTACTTAATGGATGAGTAAATGATAACAAAAGTTAGATTAAAGAATTGGCGTTCTCACTTAGAATCAGAATTCAATTTTTCTACCGGAACGAATGCTCTGTTAGGGCACATGGGTTCAGGAAAATCCACAGTATTGGATGGAGCATGCTTCGCTCTTTTTGGGACTTTTCCTACTTTGCAAACAAAAAAATTGAAGCTCGATGACATAATAATGAAAAAACCGATAGAAAAGAATCGAGCAGAGGCAGAGGTCTTTTTTCAGGTTGGTGAGAAGAACTATTCTGTCAGAAGAGTTATAGACAAAGGGAAGGGCACAAGCTATTCAGAGGTTAGAGAAGATGGAAGTTTGCTCGAGGCTCCAAATTCTCAGAGAGTAACAGAGCTTGTAGAAAAAACCTTGAAAGTCAATTATGAACTTTTCAGCAAAGCGGTGTATTCAGAGCAAAACGCTCTTGATTATTTCTTAACAATTCCAAAGGGGCAGAGGATGAAAAAGATCGATGAGCTTTTGATGATTGATAGGTTTGAAACTGCAAGGGCGAATGCTGTTGCTTTGACCAATAGGATCATAGAGAGAAAGATTGGGAAGCAGACTATAATCGATCAAATCGATGTTGAAGAGCTATTAGAAAATGTTTCTGAATCCAAAAATCATCTGAATCAGATTCTCTTAGAGAAAGAACAGCTATCAAAATCTCTGAATGAAGCTTCTAATGGAAAAAACCTGCTCGAGAAAGAGGTGGTTGAGTTACAAAAAATCAGAGAGAGCTTGGATCTGCTAAAGAGGGATGAAAAAGGAGTCAGTAGTGTACTAGAGGAGACTGTTAAATCGCTTAAATCACTGGAGGATGTTTTAAAAGAACAGGAGAAAGGGAATATTGAAAAAACTTTGGAAGAACTGAAGCAGAGGTCCGAAGAATTTGAGACGGAGCTCAAAAAAAAGCAGAAAGTATACGAGAAAATCAGCTCTTTATTCTCAGAATCGGTAGCAAAAATAGATTTTCTAAAGAAGGAGAAGATAGAAAAACTTGAGAAAGAGATTGATGAAAGGTTGAGGATTAAAAAGGAGTTCGAGCATTTGAAAGGTATTATCGGCGAGGATACTGTCAAGCAGTTAGACGAAAAGAAGACTTTGTACGAAAAATTAATAGGAGAAGTTCAAGAACTTAGGACAAAAATTACGGATCTGGACGATATGATTCGCCAGCTTTCTTCTCTCGAAGGAAAGTGCCCTATATGCGAATCAAAACTTACCGAAGAGAGAAAAAATCTTCTGATCAAGCAGAAGCAACAGCAGATAAAAGCCTTGAAAGAAAGGCTTGAAGAAGCTAGCAAGAAGAAAGAGCTGGGTGAGAAAGAAATCAAGAAAATAGAAGATGCTGTGAAAAAACTCGACGAGATGGTCATAGAGATAAAAGATTTTGATGCGTTAAAAACCGATCTCGGCAATTCAAAGAGGTTGTTGGTCGAATTGAGCGAATATTCTGCAAAGGCTGAAAATCAACTGTCTCAAATTAGGAAGGAGACGGAAGATCTGAATAGTCAATTAAAACAAGCATTAGAAAAAAAACAGGAGTTCGAAATTTTGTACCTCAAACAAAAAGACCATGAGGAAAAGAGAAAAAGGTTTGACGAATTGTTTAAGGCTAAAAACCATATAGAAGCAGAGATTGAAAAATTAGAACAAAAAATTTCTGGAAAGGATTTAATAGAGCTGGAAAGCAGACTCAAAGGACTAATAGCTAGAGAGAAGGAGATCGAGACAAAAATACTCGGTTTTGATCAACTGATTAAAGAGAAAGAGAGCAGGATAAAAGAATATGAGTCAAGCCTCAATGAGGCAATCAGACAAAAGGGAGAGATCCAGAAATTAGATAAGATTGTAAAAGATTTGAAGATTTTTGAAAAGGCCTTGGAGCAGACTCAGATCGAGCTAAGAACAGAGTTTGTTGAGGCGGTCAATTATACTATGAACAAACTTTGGTCTACTCTTTATCCCTATCAGGATTTTATTGGAATAAATCTTAGCATAGAAGAGGGAGATTACGTTTTGCAACTTAAAGAAAAGGCTGGTAGATTTGTTGCAGCTGATGGGGTTGCTTCTGGTGGTGAGAGAAGTATTGCTTGCTTAGCTTTGAGGATTGCATTTGCACTCGTTCTAGCACCCCATATTCGTCTTTTGGTGCTTGATGAACCAACTGTCAATCTAGATTCCGCTGCCGTGAAAGAATTAGCAAGAACACTTAGAGAAAGAATTGGTGAGTTTATCGACCAAACATTTTTAATAACCCACCAGTCTGAGTTAGAAGATGCTGTAACTGGAAATGCCTATCGTCTCGAGAGGGATAAAGCAAAAGATGAAGCAACAAAAATTATAACTATTAGCTGAACGCTTCTAAATCCTTACTTTTTTGTTTTTTATCTTGGTTATACTTGAGTAAAGCTTCTTCTAATTTCACTCCAATTCTTGGAGATTCCTTGCTCTTCCTTTTTCTTATGCTGACTATAATCGGATAATTCACAGCAGCTCCAGTTATTATTGCCTCACCAACTTTCAACCCAGGCAACATGTTGATTATATCTGAAGTAATCGCTTCACAGGATTCTGTAATGTGTTTGATGTCATAGGGATTTACAATCCTCAAAAGTATGGAAGTATTGCATTGGGATAAAGCAGTAACAGACAATTGAATTGGCCTCTGGCTTACCAACACAAGAGAAGCGTTGAACTTTCTTCCTTCTCTTGCTATAGTTTCGATTATATTTTTTGATATTGCTTGAGCTCTTTCTTCTCCTTCAGGACAAAATTGGTGACTCTCTTCTATTACAAGAATAAAAGGTGGAATTTTGTTCGCTCTTCTTGCTTCAAAAAGTTTTTTTGCAATATAAGTTACGATTATTTGTTTATCTCTCAAATGAATGAAGTTTGATAAATTCAATATATTCAGTTGCCCTGGTCTCGCCAATTCCTCAATACTTGGCTTATTTACATTGCTGAACAGTCCGGTGGAATTCAAGTCCGACAACCAAGCAATCAAAGGAGCTTTTGTGTTTGGCTTTATCTCGCTCATCTCTATTGCGGTTATAAGCTCATCCAGATCAAAAGGAGTTTTTTGTTCTTGCATCTTTTCTATTATTTTTGATAACTCCCTTCTTTCAACGTGAGATATAAAAGGCTGCATTTCACATATTTGGTTTGCAGACAATCCATAAGTTGCAATTCTCAAAATGCTTTCATCGAATACTTTTGTTCTTTCAGCATATTTTTCATCTTCGGCAAAACCAAGATATTCTCCGTGAGGATCGACAATTATGATTGTGGGTCTTCCCAATTTTTCCTCCCTGTCAAGAATTTCTTCAATAAGTGTCGAAACGAGGTATGATTTCCCGGCTCCTGTCTGGGCAAGAATTGCACAGTGCTTTTGAAACAGCTTAGTCAGGTTGACTTTAGTTTCCAAATTGTGGAACTCTACTTTTCCAATATCCAAACCCTTTTCATCCAATCCTAGAAAATCAGACAATAATTTATCATCTGCAAGAAAAACTTTCAGTCCGGGTGATGGAGGAAAGGTGACTCTTCTCTGCATACCATCAGCCAAAATACCTAGTGGAACAGCATAAGCAACCAAATATTCCCATCTATCCACGGGAAAATACTCTGGCAGCATCTTTCCGGTTCTTTCGTACTCTCTTACAGACTCTGCGCGCATAAAGTAGCGGTTGGTTTTTATAACCTCAGAAACTCTTGCTATCAACAAACCTTCCTCTGTCTTCATTTGAACAAACTGCCCCTTGCGGACCGGAATCCCTTCACCCTCTTTTATAACAAAGGAGAACTCGCAGCTGCTTGGCCCTTCTATGGTTGAGATGACAGTTCCTATTTCTTGCATAGACTAACATTTGGATATAAACAGATAAAAATGTATTTTACCACTCAAAGTGGTATTGTTCGTTGGACATTCACCATGTGCGTGGTTCAAACCCCACCTCCCACATAAGGATTAATATTTTATTTTTCTTGATATTATCATGAACGAATTCGATGAATTCAGAAAGGCTATACGGACTTCACTCAACAAAGGTTATGGTGCAATAGTGACTAGCTATGCGAGTAAGGGAAAATATTGGTATTACGGTGAGATCGCACTTCTAAAAAATCTTAGCTCGATTAGAATAAATAAACGAAATTCTCTAGAAGCTGAGGGAATTTACGCTAGTTTTAGGGGTAATACACCACAAAATCCAGGTTGGAAACCGCGTGTTGAATATGATTCATGGATCAGTTGGCGCCCTGATACCATCAAATATGATGCAGTTTTCAAAGTAAGCAAACCGGAATTTGTATCAGAACTTGAAAGAATTCTAGAAGAATATAGTAAAGACGATATTCTTTTGCAAGAAGTCCTAAGGCCCTACTTTTTACCTATGTTCACAAAACCAATAGGTAAGGCATTATCAGATGGTACAATCGAATTATTATTTCCAACTGATAAAATCAAAAGACAAAGAGCAATTAAACACTTGAGTTGACTTTTAATGGGTTCAAACCCCACCTCCCACATAATAAAAAACTTTAAGGCTGTTTCTTGCGAGTGAATTAAATATGGTAATCAAATTTCTTACAGATTACCCAGCACTTTTTATTTCAGAGAAAAAAGGTTTATTTTACTATTTAGGGAAAGTTCATAAAAAGTCCATAGAGTTTGCGAGTAGATTCCCAGCATTCCTTTCCAATATTTCAATTGCATTATTATGATATTTTCTACCATGATGAGAGGCGCACAGATCTTGCAAAACTTTAACATCAAAACCTAAATCAAATGCTTCTATCGCTGTTGAAAGAACGCATTCATCAGTATCAAAACCACAAATATATAACTTCTTGATTTTATTTTCTTTAAGAAATTTCAAAAATTTTTCTGATTTAAAAGCAGAAAATGCTGACTTTGTAAAAACATTATCTTTAGTCACAAATTTTTCTAACTCTATGACAATGTCTATATCTGGAGAATTAAGCATTTTATGCCAATTTAAAGATTTTACAAAATTTGATTCTTTAGAATTTATAAACTTGAAAAATAAAACAAAATCAAATTTATGATTCTCTATGAAATATGCAACTTTCTTAGGTATACTTTTTGTAAATTCATTTATAAAAAATTTTTGTACATCAATTATCAAGAGTGCATTCTTCATGATTTATATCACAATTATCATTTTTCTATTACAACTTTCTTCCCTTCAATTTTTACTTTTACATCTCCTTTCTCAAAATCGAATGGGAATGTTGAATCCAAACTAATAGAAGAGGGTATATATATGTAAACTCGATTACCTCTTCTATATAATCTACCCGTAGCCTCTAATGCCATATGTTAAATTGACTAACCAAAAGACTTAAATATTTCGGTTGCACAATAGAATGTAAGTCAAAAAGTTAGTCAAAAATTATGATAGAAATGATAAAACTTGAAGTTCACGTGACTGGAAGTTACAAAGCAGATAGAGCTTTAGGTGCATCTGTACCAAAAGACTTTATAATAGAAAATAAACTGGATAGAAAAAAATTTCTTTTGGTAGAATTCAAAAAAGGTAGAAAGGGTTTTATTGATGTTGTTCCTCTTAGTGAAACAAATTATAAAAGATATAATTGGTTTAGGATACCTATACCTAAAACAGAATCAAGGAACATAGGGATACAAGTTAAAGATAAAATATCTCTAACAATTCTGGACGCTAAGTCCGAAGATGAAGCAAAAATATCAAACCCCTTAATCGAGGATTATCAAAATAAAATCAGTTCTTTGGAATTTTTCCCACCGATAATCAAAACCCATCAAACCTATAGAAAACTCGAAAACCCCACGCCTCTATGGTTTGAATATAAAGACAAATATCTATTTTGGTGGAACAGTGGAGCAAGATTGCACCCTTTAATCTTACCAAAAACCTTACAACTAGATACAAAGCTTGCAACCCTAGCTGGTGGTTTAAGAGGCGAGGTAGGCTCTTCTGATTGTGTAACTACAGGGGAATTCTCAAATGCATCTCCCGAATTCATAAATTTTGTATTAGACCAGATAGACGAAAAATTAGAAATAAAAAAAGAACAATGGAAAGGTAGAATAGAATATAGAGGTCCAGAATGGAATAGTGAAACTGAAAGAAGATTAAAAGAATTTTGGAGCTACACTACTGGAATTAAAAATTTTTATAAGTCACGCTTTACAAAAGTAACTGGCAAGAAGAGTATGCCATGTGGAGAATTAATGATTCATACTGGAGGTATTCTTCTAAAAGAAGCTTTGAATGGTTTAGTAAATTCAATTGAGAGTAAGATAGCTAATGAGCCAGAAATATTACCAAACTATATCGTGGGATTATTATCGGCAGAAGGATCTTTGCATGTTAGCGATAACTCACTTAGAGGAATATCTATTTTTACGAAAAGTAGTCGACTAGCAAAATTTTATCAAACAATTCTATCTTTCATCGGTATAGATACAGGAATATTTAAGAATAGAAGTTGTAATGTTCTATACATTTCCGGATGGTCAAACTTCTTAAGACTTTATGAGCTCGTATCAAGAACGAACTTAACTCCATTTATCTTTTCGTTGCCCTATAGAGATATTTTATTTTTTCAAGGATTTAGCAATCTTTATGCTACTAATATTTTGTTAGTTTGGGATGAAAATCTGGATAACACGAGAGTTAAGACGACTGAGATAAAAAATAAAATTGAAGAGGAATTTGGCAGAAGTTTCGATAAAAGAGGAATTGGAGTAAACCTCACAAATCTTCATAAAGAGGGTTTATTAGAGGGAGGATGCAAAAGGGGAGAATATCAGTTTAAGTTGACAGAAAAAGGTAATCGATCAAAAAATGCTCTGTCAAATTTATCTTTTATGATTAAAAATTCTTGGGAAAAAATGAAAAAATTCAACTCTCTTCTACAAAAATTTGAACTTGGAAAAATTGAAATTAATGATAACATGAGAATTGAAACTACGTGGTCTAATGATTAAATTTATTACCGACTTTCCTGCAGTCTTCATTCAAGAAAAGAAAATATTGATGATTGCCGACCCTCATATTGGTTTGGAGTATGAATTGTTTATGTCTGGGATAAAAATTCCTAAGCAAGTAGAGAAATTTAAAAAACAGATAGATTATTTACTCGACCTTACAAAAGCACATAAATTAATTATTTTAGGTGATATTAAGCACAAAGTGCCAGGTGTTTCTGTGCAAGAGCTTAAAGACATACCAATTTTTTTAGAATATCTTAAAGCTAAAACAAAAGTTATTTTAGTTAGAGGCAATCACGATTCTGATTTACAAAATTTAATTCCTTCTGGGGTGAAAGTTTATGGTAGTAGAGGGTTTAAACTTGGAAAATATGGCTTCTTTCACGGTCATGCCTGGCCTTCCAAGAAATTAATGCAGTGCAACTATCTTTTCATGTCTCATACTCATCCCGCTATAGAATTCAGAGATAAGCTTGGCTATAGAAGCATAGAACCGGTGTGGGTTAGAGGAAAGCTAAACCAAGGGCTTGTTAAAAGAAAGTATAAAATCAAAAAATGTGGAAAACTTGAAACAATAATTTTACCAGCTTTCAACAGGCTTCTTGGAGGAGTTGCACTCAACTCAATAGTTGAGAAAGAGCTAATTGGTCCATTGCTCGCAAATAAATTTTTTGATGTTGATAATTCCAAAGCTTATTTGCTAGACGGCACACTTTTGGGTAATGTGAAACTTTTGAAGAAATTTAAACAGCAAAACTCCTAATTCTATGTCTTTCTTCTAATCCCTCCATTATTCTTTGAGTTTCACTTGTTAGTTCTTCCCCAAATCTTTTTTGCCATTCTGTCGTGTTTGTAATTCTCCATCTTGCCCCACATATACATCTGTTTGCCTCACAGATAGGGGTGTCAGAACCTATTACCATTGGACAAATCAAATGTCTGCAATCAGCATCTGCAGTGCAATTAAATGAAACTCTCTCCCACTTCGGTAAGCATCTGCACACGCCTTGAGTTCTGTTTGGAAGAATCAGACATCTTATTTCGTACTCAAATTCCTCAGGACAGTATATGCCTTCACATTCACTAACAGAAGTGCAATTCCTAAATCTGAACTGCTCAAGAGTTCTGTTCATAATCCTAAAAATTCTATCCATACAATTCTCGTGACCTGTTACAGAAACATTTATGGCATGTTCTATTGCTGGTTTTGCTTGCTCTGGTACTTTTTCCAGAACTTCTTGTAATACTTCAATGTGCTTATAAGTCATGTTGCAAACATGTTCAGCCAAAATTGTAACGTTTTTACCCAATCCTTCGACTTCTTCTGTTGCTTCTTCTGTTTCATTCAAATACTCTTCATATCTTTCCAATCTTCTTTGGATTTCTTCTCTTTTCTGCTCTCTTACTCTCTCTTGAAACCTATTCAGTTCTTTCTCGGCGAATCTTGATCCAATTTCTGTAGCAATTTCTGGGGTTCCCTCTCTTATTATCTTTAATGCTTCTATGCATCCTCTAGAAGAAACATTTATGGCATGTTCTATTGCTGGTTTTGCTTGATCAGGAACTTTTTCTAGGATCTTTTCCAATACTTCAATATGTAAATTAGTTGCATTTGCGATGTGTTCAGCTAATAGTGTTACATTTCTTCCTAGTTGTCTTTGAGCTCGTAAGCGTTTCTGACTCTCATTCAGTTCCCATCTGTAATCTCTCATCAAGCCTTCAGCAAATTCAGTTTTCCCTCTTTCTATCATTATCTTTGCTTCTGCCAGTCTTAGTTCTGAGAAGTGTAGGTTAAGTCTGGCTTTTGCTTCTTCGTCAAAGGTAAAAAACATCCGAACTCCTTCGAACCATCTTGAGAGTCCGTAGAATAGATTATCGGGCAGTAATCTTGGACTTGGAAGTTCTTGTGCGTATGCGGTGCTAATTGTCATCAAAATAATTACAAATACAGTTGCAATTTTCTTCGTATTCTCACTATTTAGTTATTAGTAGTTTAAGAATTTAAATTCCTCCCCTAAATTCTTTCAGCAACTCTCTCTCACTTTCACTTAGTTTATCATGTAATTCTTCCAATACCCTTATGTCATCTTCGCTCAAAACAGAAACCAAAACTTCGCCTTCTTGAATAGTTCTTCCCATTATAGGTTCTTCCATGCTTACAGCAACCCTGTCCCCACTTTTAGCTTCCTTAATCACCTGCCCCTCTCTCTGAATTTCCTTCACCTTGTCAACTATCTTTCCATCTTGTTTTTTCATAAGAGCTCTTGGTTTAAGCAAGCCAGCAATGACCTCAACTCCAAATATGCACGGTTTGCTCACTCTAAAAGTAAATCCAGGGAGAATTTTCAACTTGACAGGTCTCGTCACTTTTTCCAATTTTTCTTCCATCTCCCTTTCTTCAGCTTCATAACACCATTTCTTATAATCGTCTATCAATCGATAAATTACATTACTCCTGAAGATTTCAATTTTAAGATCTCTTGCCAGATTTTCTGCCTCCTCCAAGACTTTTACATTGAATGCAAGTATCACTCTCCTTATATTCTCAGAAACATTTTGCACTTCGGTAATGTCATGCTTAGTCACATGTCCGACTTCAGCTTTTCTTATCGGAATATTTTCTTCGGCAGTTAGCTTGATCATCGCCTCTAAACTGCCTAAAGTGTCAGCCTTCAATACAACTCCTTCTACCTGCTTTGTAAACTCTACCTCCTCAACTTCTTTTTGAAGCTGTTTTTTTGCATCTTCAATCTTATCCTCACTTCTAACGGCAATGATCGGTGAGCCAGCGACAACCTTTTCTAGATCTGGAGCTGCTATTTTTATTCCAGCTGCAGCAGAAACTTCATCAACGCTTTCAAACTGTTTTTCTACTCTAAGCTCCCGCAGTGGCCTTGGCCTAAGCAAAGCTTTCATTTTGGTTACAATCGGTTCTTTACCTCCTATGACAAGATAATCACTTTTTCTTATGTTGCCGTCATACAAAATTACATCAATAGTAGTTCCAAACCCTATAACATCTTTAACCTCCAACACAGTTCCTCTTGCTACTTCAGAAGTTTCCAATCTCTCTTTAAGGAATTGCTGAGCCAAACCAGATAGCACCACCAAAAGTTCTGCGATGCCCTCACCGCTAAGCCCAGAGCAAGGAACTATCACTATCTGTTTTGTGAAATCTTCAATTCTATCAAATCTCTCCGAGTTTAGCCCACGCTCAGCTAGCTGTGAAACGATTCGATATAATTTTTTCTCTAACTCATCTCTTACCTCTTCCCTCTGCTTTGCAAAGCTGTCAAGAAAACAAGCGTTGCTATATGGATACCAACCGGGAATTTTATCGATTTTCGTCGCAGCAACAATGAAAGGCGTTTTAAATTCTTTCAATATCTTCAAGCTTTCATCAGTTTGCTCTTGGAATCCTTCTGTGATATCAATCACCAGTATAGCTAAATCACTTACATTACCCCCTCGCTTCCTCATCCCCATGAATGCGGCATGTCCAGGACAGTCAATTATCAGCAACCCAGGGGATTTTAATTCAATCTTAAATTTGTCTAAAAGCTCGCCGCAAATCCCTTTTATAACATCTATTGGGATAAATGAACATCCTGTTGTTTGAGTCAAAAAGCCAGGTTCCATCGTAGCTGCTACAGCGGTGCCTCTGATTTTATCAGCAAGAGTGGTTTTTCCCGCATCCACATGACCAAGCAAAACAGTTATCGGAGATCTTATCATTTTTATCACCTATGTTGCTACAATAACTGTTTGATTTCGTTTTTATTTAAAAAAGTAGCATTTAATGCTCCTATAGTTGAGAAGGGAAAATAGAATCAACCCATCGCTAAATTAATCTATTTATCTTTAAAATTAATTAGTGAGTATTATGTCTTTAACCCTAGCTGATATAACTCCAATTGGTTTGTGCGTAGCTACACAAGACCTCTTCGATGCGAAAAGATTCCAGTCCAATTTCTGCGATAATCTGATTTTGAGAGCAAGGGATCAAAGATTAGAGCCAAAACTAACTTCACTGAAAAGGGATCTAAATTCTATAATAACTGAAAAGAAATTCTTGGACGGACATAAAACAGCAATCATTAACAATATAGACAAGATAATAGGCTTAGTCTCGTCACGCTATTTGCAAGTAGACTTGAGACTGGCAGAAAGTGTTGTTTCGAGTGGAAAAGAGCTTATAGAAAAGATAATGTTCGCAGATAATTTTGAACAAATAGCTCGACTAGAATCGTCATTCAAAACCAAGATAACACTGCCAGTGTACGAGCTTTTCATGGGATATATGAAGAGATCAAAGGTCTCGATCATCTAGAACAGAGATTTTTCCCTGATTAGATGGTGAATTATAAAGCCGGATGAAAAGCTTAGCAGAGACAGATTTGCAAAGATTAGAGCTATTCCTGCTAGAATCCAGCCAAACTTCGAGTGATGCAAATTAAAAATCCTTTTCCCAAACCCGAAGATTAGATTAGAACTACTTTTTTTGCCGACTTTGTTTGACAGTTTTCTCAGATTCTTTTTTGCACTTTCAAAACCTTGAAATACAAATAAGACTTTAATTTTCAATTTCGCTAAAACCTCCCCTAACAAGAATGATGATAGTGCTAGGGTCAAATATTGAAATACCATACGATTTATTTGATTTTTTTGAGTATAAATAAATTTATATTTGTAAAAATTTTAATTTTGAGTGGATGCACGAGGCAGATTTAGTTGCAAATACCGTAAGGACTTGGTTAGGCAATCCCATTTCTAGAAGATTGCTTAAATGGATTTCTAAAAGAGATGAAAAAGGGAGCAAGCTCGAAAAAGTATTGAGAAAATACTCAGGAGAAGAGATTGATTTAGGCTTTCAAGAGAGTATTGCATACCAAATGGTTAAATTTACTATAGAAAGGGGTTCAAAGTCTTTTGGAGTTCCAGAGGAAGAAAAAGAAAAATTTATAGAATCTCTAAAAATACCAATTGTTAGAAGAGGCTTGACTAACATTCTTGAAGGTATTGGCTATTATGGAATACAAAGGCCTCAAACTACTGCTGCTCCTTTCCTTATCGTTTGGGATTATACAAAAGCATGTAACTTGAGATGTAAGCACTGCTATGAAGATGCAGGACCAAAACCTGATCCAGATGAGCTAACAACCGAGGAAGCAAAAAGTGCTATAGACGAATTTGCGGATGCGGGAGTGGTTACTCTTGCTTTTTCTGGTGGAGAGCCATTAGCAAGAAAAGATTTTTTCGAAGTCGCCAGATATGCAGCTGAAAGAGATTTCTATGTTACTCTAGCAACAAACGGAACACTAATAACTAAAGATACAGCAAAAAAATTGAAAGACACATGGGTGCAATACGTTGAAATTTCTTTGGATGGTTTTGAAAAAACTCACGATGAATTCAGGGGAATTCCTGGGGCATGGAGAAGAACCGTGCAAGGAATAAAAAATTGTGTTGAAGTTGGTTTGGACACATGCGTCGCCACTACCGCAACTCATTATAACCTGGAAGAAATTTCAAGGCTAATGGAATTCGCAGAGAAAGAGCTTTTTGCAGACAGATTTATAGTTTTCAATTATGTTCCAACGAGAAGAGGAAAGGATATAATTAAAGAAGATTTAACCCCTAAGGAAAGGGAAAAATTGTTGGACCTTCTTTATTCAAGGCTAATTGATAGCAATTGCAGATTAGATGTTTTTTCCACAGCCCCTCAGTATGCTGTAGCTTCTCTCAAGTACGCCGAAGGACCAGCCGTCGCTACTCATTTCACAAATCAAGCTGCAATTAGTTTACTCCGGGGGAGAACCAAAACCTTAACAGAATTTATAGGAGGGTGTGTAAGTCCAGATACAAAAATTCTTCTTTCTAATGGTTGTTGCTTGCCAATCCAAGATTTAGAAGAGAAGTGGAATAAAACAAACATACTTTCATGCAATTTAGAAACTAAAAAATTAGAGTCGACTGGCTTAATGAGGTATATAAACATTAACTCTCAGCTAGCACCTGATAGTCGAGTTTTTGAGATTAAAACAAAAGAGATAGGAAGAAGACTAAAAGCTACAGGAGATCATCCTATTTTTACAAAAAGAGGAAAGATTCAATTAAAAGATTTAAAAATAGGAGATAGAGTTATAGTTCTTCCTCTAGACCCCGTGAAATTTGAAAAAGATGATACCACTGTGCTGGATGAGGAAAGCATAAAATCTGCTGCACATCCGAAATCAAAAATAGGAAGAATAATTTCAGAGTTGAAAAGATTAAACCTTCTTCCACTTAAACTCAGTAATACAAAAATCGCTGGAATCACAAGGATTATGGGACATTTGTTCGGAGATGGTTCATTCTACTCCGAATCTTTCCAAGTCGGTGGAAAATTGGAAATAAATGGAAAGGTTAAAGACTTAGAAGAGATAAGACAGGATATAATATCGCTTGGTTTTCATCCATCAAGGATTAGAAGGAAAAAATGCAAAAGTACGATAACAGAGGCTGATGGGAAGAAACGTAATGTCGAGGGTTTAAGCATCTCCGCCTCCGTGCATTCGATAGTCCTTTTTACTTTCTTAAAAGCTTTAGGGGCTCCTGTAGGCAACAAAGCAGAGATAAATTTCTCAGTTCCATATTGGGTCAGGAAAGCACCGAAATGGGTAAAACAAGAATTCCTTGCAGCATATTTTGGTAGCGAATTGGAAAAACCTTCTTTTGATAAGAATGGTACAACTTTTAACAATCCAAGGTTCTCTGTGAATAAAACACTGAATGCTTTGAACTCAGGTAAGATTTTTGTGAATGATATAAGAAAAATTTTAGCTGAGTTTGGTGTCAAGGTTTCGAGTGTGAGCATAAAACCTTCTGCCATTAGAAAAAATGGTGATATCACTTACAAAATTCAGGTTAAAATTTCTGCAAAATTAAAAAACCTTGGGAACCTTTACGGAAAGATTGGTTATAAGTACAATAAAGAAAGAGAAAGGCTTGCAAGGTATTCCTACGAGTATATCCTACTTAAGATTAAGCATATAGAAAGCCTTCTGAAGGCATACAGATTCGCGAAGAAGATGAGAAAGCAAGGATTGATGCCAATGGAAATTACGAGAAAACTGAAAAGTAAGGGATTCGAGATTAATTATTATCTAATTAGGCACTGGATATTCAATAAGATAAAAAATAAGTCCTTGATAGGTAAGTCCAAGAAATTTATCAAGTTTAAGGATTGGCTTAAGAATGCTCGCGTTGGAAATGGTTTAGTGTGGGAGATTATAGAGAGTATTAAACAGATTAAATGCGAAAATGTAAGAGATGTAACAACATTCAGTAAGAATCATAATTTCTTTGCTAATAGTTTTCTTACAGGAAATTGTGGAGCTGGAAGACTTTATTGCGGATTAGAGCCTAATGGTGATGTTCAGCCTTGTGTTTTTATTCCAATAAAAATAGGAAATATTCGAGAGCAAAGACTAGTTGACATATGGAGAAACTCTCCGGTTCTAGAACAAATAAGAGACAGAGAAAGATTTGAAGGTTGTGGGGGTTGCGAACACAAGTATGTGTGTGGTGGATGCAGAGCAAGAGCATACGGTTATTTCAACGATTTACAGGCTCCTGATCCTAGTTGTAGCTATAACCAAAAGTATTGGGATGAATTACTAAAGGAATAGATTAATTTCTCTATTTAAACTCTATTTTTGTATGTCCTCTTAACCAGAGGTAGAGAGAAAGCGCGACTGCAAGGATAATTATGCCGTAAACAATCTGGACCTCATAGCAGGAGATGACTTGTGTAACTTGGTTGACAGCGCAGGTACCAGAACCCGGCTGACAACTACCATATACAACTAGATTGTAAATTCCATATGCGCTGTAAGTCATGCTTGCAAAGAAGGCTATTGTGAAGACCCAAGAAAGTGCTTTAAAATTCTTGTAAGTAAGCCTTGCTAATGTTGGGGTTCTTTTTATCAGTTTAGCTGTTATTTTTGATTTTATTCTTTCTTCGAGTTTAACATCACACGGCTTGAACTGAATCATCTTAAAAACACAATGGAAAGCCTCTTTTGCTAACCTCCTCCAGCGCACGCTAAATATTCCTAATATTGAAAAAACAATTAGGGCTATTATGCAGATTACCATTTTTTTACCTTAATTTTACTATTTCTTTTATCTTATCAATAAATATTTGTGCCTCTTCTTTTGTGTTGTACAGGTATAGCGATGCCCTTGCTGAACCTTCTATCTTATTCGCATTAAACCAGGAATGCACACAGTGCTGGCCAGAACGGATCATTATATTTGCCATTTCATCGAGCATTACTGCAATATCATGAAAGCCTATTCCCTCGATGTTGAATGATATTATTCCACCCCTTAACTCAGCAGAAGGAGGTCCAATTATATTGATTCCATCCAGACTGAATAGCTCTTTTGTTATGAATTTATTCAGTTCAATTTCGTGTTTCTCTATATTTTCTTTTCCTGTTCTTTCCAAGTATCTCGCAGCTTCTGCCAGTCCAATCGCACCAGCATAGTTCTGCAAGCCTGCTTCGAACCGCTCTGGAGGTTTCAAAAGAACGTGAGAATTGTAGGTTGAGCTCTCTACAGTATCTCCTCCGACTAGAAATGGGTTCAACTCTTCTAGCAGATGATATTTTCCGAATAAAACACCAGTGCCAGATGGCCCTAGCATCTTATGACCACTAAACGCCAGAAAGTCGACACCTAACCTTTTCACATCAACAGGTTTATACGGAATGGATTGAGCAGCATCAAGCATAGCAAGAGCTCCAAAATCATGGGCAATTTTAATTATTTTTTCTGCGGGTGTTGTATAACCATCCAGATTCGAGGTGTGAACCACTGATACTACTTTCACATTTTTATCCATCATTTTTTCAAAAGCTTCTAAATCAAATGTCATATCCTTTTTAGAAAAAACAATTTTGTGCTGGATGCCAACAGTTTTTGACAGTACCTGCCACGGCAACAGGTTAGAGTTGTGCTCTTTATCGGTCGTTAAAACAATATCGCCCCTTTTCAGATTAAGAGAATGGGCGACTAGGTTTATTCCCTCTGTTGTGTTTCTTGTAAAAATTATTTCTTTCGTCTTTGCATTTATGAACTTTGCAATAACTTCCCTTGCCTCATGATATTTTTCTGTCACTTTGCTGCCAAGCTTGTGAATGCTTCTCCCGGCGCAAGCAGGATATTTCTCATAGTATTCGTTCATAGCTTCTATTACTTGCCTAGGCTTGAGTGAAACGCATGCGTTATCAAAATATATTATCGGTTTACCGTTGATTGTCTGTTGTAAGGCTGGGAAGTCTCTTCTGATTTTTTCTGTGTCTAGCATTCTAATCATTTGATAATCATTTTCTTATTTTAGGTTTATATCGTTTCATCAAAACCGAATTGCCAACCACAAAGAAGGAGCTAAAAGCCATCGCTCCACCAGCAAAAACTGGGGTCAAAAGAATTCCTAAGAAAGGATATAGCAAACCTGCAGCAATTGGTATTCCTACGGTATTGTATACAAAAGCCCAAAATAAGTTCTCTTTTATTTTCCTCATACTGTATCTGCTTAAATCAATCGCAGTAACCACATCTCTTAGATCATTCTTTATCAAAACTATGTTTCCAGTCTCTTTTGCTACATCTGTTCCAGAACCAATAGCAATTCCTGCATCAGCTTGGGCCAAAGCAGGAGCATCATTTATACCATCACCGGTCATCGCAACTGTTCTCCCTTCTTTTTGGAGTTTTTTTATTTCTTTTGCCTTATCCCCAGGCAAGACTTGTGCCAAAATTCTATCAATACCAACTTGCTTGGCAATAGCATTAGCGGTTCTCTCGTTATCCCCTGTAATCATCACAATTTCTTTCCCCATCTTTTTCAATTCATTAACCGCTTCTTTAGAGAATTTCTTTAAGATATCGGCTACACCAATAACACCAATCGCTTTATCCCCATAAGCAACTATTACTGTAGTTTTTCCGTTGTCTTCTAGTTCTTGAATATCTTTTTCTAAATTCTCTATAGAAATTTTATTTTCTTTTATCAAACTTCTATTGCCAACAAAAATAGTTTTGTTCAGATATCTGGCTTTGATTCCCTTTCCTGGAATTGCTTCGTAAGATTTTACATCCGGGATTTTGATCCTCTTTTCTACTGCTTTCTTCACTATCGCCTCACCTATCGGATGCTCAGAACCCTTTTCTGCTATAGCCGCTAATCTCAAAACTTCCCTTTCCTCTACATTACTAGTTAGAATATCCGTTACGGATGGCTCTCCTTTTGTCAATGTGCCAGTTTTATCAAAAACAACGGTATCAACTTTTTGAGCAATTTCCAATGCTTCACCACTTCTAATCAAAATTCCATTTTCCGCAGCTTTGCCTGTTCCAACCAAAATTGCAGTTGGAGTAGCTAAACCTAAAGCGCATGGGCAAGCAATTATTAAAATAGAAATGAAAATCGTTAGAGAAAAAATAAAATCCGAAGTAAGTAAGAGCCAAGCGAAAAAAGAGACTATTGAAATTAAAATGACGGCAGGAACAAAATAGGAAGAGACTCTATCCGCTAACTTTTGTATTGGGACTTTTGTTATTTGGGCTCTTTCAACAAGCTGAATTATTTGAGAAAGAGTGGTATCTGCTCCAATTTTTGTAGTCTGAATTCTCAAGAGGCCAGATTTGTTTATCGTACCACCTATAACTTCATCTCCAGCTCTTTTATCAACAGGCATACTTTCTCCTGTTACCATAGACTCGTCAACAGAAGAGTGCCCTTCTTTGACTACACCATCAACAGGAATTTTTTTCCCAGGTTTAACAATTACAATATCCCCAACTTTTATTTCCTCAACAGGAATTTCTATTTCCTTCTTGTCCCTAATCACTTTAGCCAGCTTCGGTTGCAGGTCCATTAGGTTCCTTAAAGATTCGGATGCCTTACCCTTGGCTATTTCTTCCAATAATTTTCCAACCAAAATAAATGTGATAATCAATACAGAGGTGTCAAAATAAACTTCTCCTTTGAAAATATTTGGAAAGAATGTTACCAAGGTGCTATAAAACCAAGCGGCAGATGTACCTGTAGCAATTAGGGTGTCCATATTAGCTGATCTTGATATTATTGCATCATAAGTTCCTCTGTAGAATCTCCATCCTATCAAAAATTGAACTGGAGTCGCCAACAGAAACAATAACAAATTTTTGGATATGGGAGGAGTGAGGAAAAATGAGAACAAGAAAGTTAAAACCGATAGAACTATGCTTATGGCTACCAATATTTTTAAATTTCTTTGCTCTTTTTCAGGTTTCTCAAAAGTTTCCAAACAGGTTTTACTGCAGAAATAGTAAGTTGTCCCTTTAACTGTTTTTTTATAAATAGCTTTTTTCTCATCAACATACATTCCACAAACTGGATCGACTGCCATGCTTATCAATTACTTAAATCGTTTTATAAAGTTTTTTGGATTTTTTTCGAATGTCGATTTACAAGAAGAGCTGCAGAAATAATAAGTTTTACTTTTGTATATACTGACAAAACCACTTCTCTCGTTAACCTCCATTTTGCATACAGCATCTTTCATATTTTTCACCTAGTCGTGCAACCTCCTCCGCAACCGCACCCACAGCCACCAGGATTTGATTGTACCGGATTACTGTTTGTTGTATTGGCTACTAGATTTTCACTTACTACATTTGCGTTAAAAGTTTTAAAAACATCTAGGGAGAGAATTTCTTGCTTTGAGACTTTGCCAGGATCGTAACTAACATCAAAATAGTTAGGGAAGTTAAACTTGACATTTAGAATTCCACTTAATTTCCTTAGTTCATCTGAAATTAAAGGAGCATGTCCTGGGCATGGTATAGAAACTTGAAGAGTTAAGGTTGAAATTTTTCCAGTATAGCTTTGTGGACTGAAACTTGCTGATGTTAAGTTGGCAGTCAGAGGAAATATTACCATAAACAACAAAAGATTTACCAAAATCGTAGTTCCATATAAAGTTGTAAAATATTTCCACTCTTTTTTTATACCTTCTAAAGAAAAGCTAATTTCTCTACCCTTTTCATTCTTGCAATAGCAAAGTATTTTCTTGTTTTTTAGATAGAAAATTGCTGAAACTGTGGCAAAAACAATTGAGACAGCTATCAAAATGTAGAAAAAGTAGGGGTTGAGGAGTAAAGGTCTGAAAAGAAAAACTGCCCCAGTAACTCCAAATAAAGAAAAAAGTATAAAGGCTATACAACCAGCATGAGGAACTAACCCATAAATCAAACCCTTCCAAAAAGTTTTATCCTTTTGTTTATTTTCTTCATCCTCACAACATTCCATATTTTTGCCTCAAATTTTATCAATTCTAATTGAGAGAAACAGCTTAAATGGATTAGGATGAAACTAGTTTCATCAGTATTTTAATACGATTAGATTTGTCATTCCCCTTCTTCTTTCGACAACACCTTTGGTCTCTAACAAGTCTAGAATCCTGCTTACTTTAACTTTGGAGTATCCTGTCTTAGCAACTATATCACTCTGGAAAGCAGAACCCTCAGAATCCAAAATCACTTGATAGACTCTCTTCTCTTCCTCCTGCAAACTCTTTATCACATTTTTAAACTTTGATTTTTGAAATGTTGCAACCCTTTCGATTCTTCTAGAGGTAATTAATAAATATGCACCAAAGCTTCCTAGCACTGCAGTAACAACATATCCTAGCACAGATTCTATAGGCAGTGCACCCCTCTTATACGGACAAACCCCTGTGGGCAGAGGGCAGTTCTTGTGAAGCTCTTCACCGTATATGATTATGGTTTGTGTATATAGCTGTACCACAAAAAGTAGAACAACGGTAATTAAGATTATGATTATTCCAACTTTTTTTGATTCCAAACCCCCGGTTCCTGTGTAAAGATAGGCATAACTCATTTTTTCACCCTAAACATCTTACCATGCCCAGGAATAATATAGTCAGCAATCTTTAAAATTTTTTTGCGAGAAGCAATCAGTTTTTGAAGATCCATGTGTTCTGGATCATTGTCTGGTTTACTGATACTTACTTCCTGTTTTTCATTTTCAAGCCACCAGAAGACATCTCCTGCAACAACATAAGTTCCTTGTCGTGCGGGCACAACAAGCGAGCAGTGCTCTTCCATATGCCCTGGTGTACGAATTATTTTCAGGTCAGTGCCAGAAATCACTCCACCGTGTTTAGTGATGACATCCCCACAATAAACATAAAGCTCATCAATCACCTTTGCATTTTCAAACATGTCCGCAAGAAGTACATGGTCAGGATGGTTATGTGTCAAAAAGACATAGTCAATGTCCTTTGTTTTAATATTCTCTTTTTTCAGAGAATTTAATAATTTAGTTTTATTACACCCAGGGTCAACAATGATATTTTTGCCATTTGACCTGACTAATGTAACAGTAGAGCTTGCGACCCAACCATTTTTAACTTCTCTCGCATAACCCTCGATTAGAACTTTTACTTCAGACATTTGTTCGCCATTTATTGTAATGTATTATTTCGTCTATATCTCTTAATTCCTTTTTCTCTATTTTTTCGGATGGGTTTGGATAGCCAACAGAAATCAAGGCAATTAATTCGATATTTTCAGGAAGATTCAAAGCTTCCATCAATTTCTTTCTATCTTCTTTATGCTTTTCATGATGTGTAAAGGTTGTAACATAACAAGCTCCTAATCCCAAATCATGTGCTGTCAATAGCATGTTCTCTATAGCTAAGCTTGTCGTGATCTCCCAATCCTTATAATCTGGATCCTTTGTCTTATCTGCGCAAACAGCAATTACAACCGGTGCTGTTTTAACAAATTGTCTATCTTCGTAATTCAATGCTAACTTTTCTTTTATTTCTTTATCTCTTACTACGATGAATTCCCACACTTGGCACGATTTCTTTAGCGGACCTCCAAATGGTGCGTATCTTGCAGAGTCTATTAATTTTCTAACAACTTCATCAGAAACTTCTTTATCTAGATATTTTCTTCTTGATCTCCTTGTTTTGATAGCATCTGATAATTTCATTTAATCACTATATACTTTTTACAAACTCTTCAATCAACTTTAATTTCATTTTTAATCACTTGTTATAAGGAAGCCACCAAGCTCTTTTTCTATCTTTGCTTGTAGTTGTAATCACAGATTTTATGTTTACAAAGTCAAGAATTCCATATTTTGAAAGCTCTCTACCAATTCCACTCTCTTTAACCCCACCCCATGGGCATTGAGGATAAGGTGTTCCAACATCATTGATCCAAACCATACCGCATTCTAATCGCCTAGCTATATCTCCTCCTTTATTTACATCAGAAGTCCATATAGAAGCCCCTAAACCATATTTAGTTTTATTTGCAAGTTTAATTGCCTCTTTTATATTCTTGAATTTAACAATTGGAGCCACTGGACCAAAGACTTCTTCTTTCAGAACCTTCATTTTATTATTTACATTGATTAAAACTGTTGGCAAGTAGAAATATCCTTTAGACAGGCTTTCGGGTCGTTTCCCTCCACATAGAATCTTTGCTCCTTTATCAGCAGCATCCTTAACTTGATTTTCAACTTTTTCTAATTGTTCTTTGCTTATAATAGGACCTATATCTGTATCAGGCTCTAAACCATTACCCACCTTTAATTTCTTAGTCTTTTCAACAAATTGATTTACAAACTCATCAAATATCTTTTCTGCAACAAATATTCTTTTTGCAGAAGTGCATACTTGACCGCAATTAACTAATCTTCCATATACAGCTCCATTGACTACCTGTTCAAAAATAGCGTCTTCAAGAACTATGAACGGGTCACTTCCACCCAATTCCAAAACAGTTCTTTTTAATTTTTTACCAGCCTTACTTGCGACAAACTTTCCAGTTTCACTACTTCCTGTCAAGCTTATCATATCAACATTTGAATTAACAAGATGCTTCCCTACCGCTTCGTCTCCATAAATAATGTTAAAAACTCCTGCTGGAATTCCTGCATCTTTGATTAGGTTTTCTATTTCTTTTCCACAAAGGCTTGACAATTCAGAAGGTTTAAAGACAATTGTATTGCCTGTTATTAGTGCTGGAATAATTTTCCACATAGGATTGTTTATTGGATAGTTCCAAGGTGTAATAACACCAGCTACACCTATAGCCTCAAATACAATTTTTGCATTTGTTTCCGGCAATCCTAAATCTAAAATATCATCTTCAATATACTTTTTAGATTCATTAGCGAACCACTCAATCTCTCCCACAGTTTCGTCGATTTCTCCTTCAGACTCGAAGATTGGTTTTCCCATTTCTTTTGTTATTAACTCAGAAAGTTCTTTCTTTCTTTCTTTCATGAGTTTAGCTATATTCTTGATTAGTTCTGATTTTTCAGATATGTCAACGCTTTTCCAGTTTTTGAATGCTTTTCTTGCAGACTTAACAGCTTTTGAAACATCTTTTTTCTCAGAAACCTCAACTTCTCCTATCACTTCTTCTGTTGCTGGGTTGATTGATTGAATTTTCATTTATTCACTTCTTTTTCTCACTTTTAATTTTTGCTAAAGCAAATATTCCAGCCAATACTAATATCAGCCCTATAATCTGATAAATAGAAGGTATCTCCTTTAAAACAAACTATCCAAAGATTACACTCAATACAGAATATGGAGCAATCATCGCAGTTACTTTAGACAGATCGATTCTCTTGATAGCTTCATAAAAGGCAAGGGAACCTATGCCAGCGACAATCAAACCAAGAGCAAGAATTGTTGCAAGGTTCAAAGGTTCTAATAGAAGATTGAATTGATTTACTCCTAAAAAACTGCTGATTATAAACAAAGTTATTCCTGCAGATAAATATCTTCCAGCCTGAACAGCGAATGTTCCAATTCTTTTTATCGCTCTTTTAGCTGTAACATGAGATATCTGATAAAACAAAGGCGTTAGGAGTATTAAGAAATCCCCAACATTTAATGAAGTCGTTCCTTTGTAGATTACAACAATAACTCCAGCGACTATTAATAGGGTTATTAAAACTTGTTTTGAAGATATTTTTTCTTTCAAAAGGAAGTAACCCAAAAGTATTGAGTAAATAGGTTCTGCTTGCATGAGTATAGCGGCATTAATCCCACTTGTCAGTTGAGCTCCAAAAAAGAATAAGAGATATGCTACTGTAGTTCCAAAAAACCCTACCAACAAAATTTCTTTTAGATTTCTCCTATGAAAAATTATTTTAAAATCATTATTTTTCAACAAAAAAACAAAAGGCACAATAAATCCGATTAGAGAAGCCATAGAAGCGGCAAATAAGGGATTAATTATTCCAACTGCAAGTTTTGTAAAAACTGGTTGTATACCTGCTGCTAAGATTTGAATAAAAACAAAGATCATCCCGATTGTTTCGGTCGAAAGCTTTTTCATCGAATATTGCCTCTATCAAAAACTTTTTAAAGTATAAATATAAAATGATTTTTGGTGCAAAAATGGGCGATAGCCTTTGCTGTTCAGCTTATTAAGTCAGCTCTTTCTGGTAGCCCTAAAACTAGACACCAGCTTTTGAAAATAACAAAACTTCCTGAAAGGACTTTAAGATATAATTTATCAATCCTTAAAAGACAAGATTTAATTAAAGAGGTGGCTATATTCTCAGATTTGAGAAGGAAGTTATTTTCTTTAAATAAGAGGGTGATTTAAGAAATAATAATTAAGCTCGGGTGGCAGAAAGTTAATCGCCTGAAATCCGGCAATGCGCATCTGAAAAGAGCAGATTCGCCTGCAGAGCGAGAGATTGCGCGTTCAAATCGCGCCCCGAGCTCTTTTTGGTGAAAAAATGGCGCTAAGAGTTTTCAACACATTGACAAGAAAAAAGGAGTTATTCAAACCATTGAAAGATAAAGAAGTAAAACTTTTCTGTTGCGGTGTCACGGTTCAAGATTATGTCCACTTAGGTCATGCAAGAACATATGCCTTCTACGATACTTTAGTTAGATTCTTGTGTTACTTGGGATACAAAGTTACTTATTTGCAAAATGTTACAGATGTAGGGCATTTACTAGATACAGGAGAAGATAGGGTAATAAAAAAAGCAGAAGAGGAAAAGAAGCATCCGATGGAAATTGCAGAATTTTATCTTAAACATTGGCTAGAGATGATGAAAAAGTTGAAACTGAAAAAACCAGACTTGATGCCTAGGGCTACAGAGCACGTAAAAGAAATTATAGAGCAAATTCAAACGATTCTGAAAAATGGTTATGCGTACATATCTAATGGCTCTGTATACTTCGATGTTTCTAAGTTCAAAGATTATGGCAAATTATCTAAGAGAGTACCAAAAGAGTTAATAGCAGGAGCAAGAGTTGAACTTAATCCTGATAAAACCGATCCACATGATTTTGCTTTATGGATTAGAGCTGTACCAGAACATATTTTAAAATGGGAATCTCCTTTTAGTTTAGGTTTTCCGGGCTGGCATATCGAAGATACTGCTATAGCAATTAAATATTTTGGTCCTCAGTACGACATTCATGGTGGAGCTATCGAGTTAGCTTTTCCTCACCATGAAGCAGAGATTGCTCAAGCAGAAGCTACAACAGGAATAAAGCCTTATGTGAAATATTGGATTCATACAGGCTTACTGACGATAAACAAAGAAAAAATGAGTAAATCTTTGGGCAATTTTATCACAGTTGCTGATGCACTAAAGAAATATTCTCCAGAAATTCTGAGATTATGGATAGCTTCCACTCACTACAGAAAACCTTTAGACTATAATGAGAAAGATTTGGAAGCAGTAAAAAATAAAGTTGAAAAGATTTCATCTACATTGAAAAAAATAAAAGAGAGTGTTAACAAAGCAAAAGTCAATAAGCCTATTTTCTTAAAACAAATAGAAAAATTGAGAGAGCAATTCTTTGAAGCTATGGAAGATGATTTGAATACTCCTCTGGCTCTAACTTATTTCTTCAAGATAATTTCTTTGATAAACAAACATATTGATGAAAAAAAATTTTCAAAAAAGGATTTACAAAATTCTGAAAAAATTATTTATGAACTAGGAGAATTCTTCCAGATAATTCCAGAGCTGAAAGAAGAGAAATTGCCGAAAGAAGTGAAAGAATTGATCAAAGAAAGAGAAGAAGCTAGAAAAAAAGGAGATTGGAAGACTGCTGATGAGATGAGAAATAAGATAAGAGAACTTGGGTATGCCATTGAAGATACTGATTCTGGGGTAAAATGGAAGAAAGTACCTTAAACAAATTCTCTTGAATTTTGAGTAAAGTTTAAATATAAGTGATTTATAAAATTATTAGTGACTTATATGTTATTACCTTGTGAAGTTGCAATAAAGTTTTTCATTCCAGCTGTCAGGGCAAGTGTAGCGAAGAAGCTCTCAAAAAATTACAATATGAGCCAAATTACTATTGCATCAATGCTTGGGATAACGCAGGCAACTGTAAGCAATTATTTGACAGGAAAATATAGTGAAAAAATTAAAAAATTGGAGAAAGAGAAGTCTATAGAACTTATTTCGAAAACTGTAATTAATTCAATACTAAAAAAGAAAACAACTTCAATAAAATTCTCTGAAGAGTTATGCAAGTGTTGTAAAGATTTTATCGGAGAGGTCAGTTGTGAAATTTCCATTAGGAGGAAGTGAAATCATGAGAAGAGTCTATTTGGATTATGCTGCCACCACTCCTCTAGACCCAAGAGTTTTTGATGTAATGAAACCCTACTTTCTCAAGCAGTATGGGAATACCATGTCCCTGCACAGATTCGGACAAGAAGCTAAGTCTGCTTTAGAAGAATCAAGAGGGATATTAGCAAATTTCATGAACGCAGATTCAAGCGAAGTTATTTTTACAGGAAGCGCAACAGAATCCGACAATCTAGCTATAAAAGGAATTGCCTTCGCAAACAAGGATAAAGGCAAACACATAATCGTCTCAGCTATTGAGCATCATGCAGTTTTGGAGCCAGCTAAGTGGTTAGAGCGACAAGGTTTTGAAGTAACTTACTTGCCAGTTGACAGATATGGCTTGGTAGATCCCAAGCAGGTTGAGAATACAATAAGAAAAGATACGATTCTAGTTTCTGTAATGCATGCAAACAATGAAATTGGAACGATAGAGCCGATAGAAGAAATAGGAAAAATCTGTTCCGAGCATGATGTGCTATTCCATACAGATGCAACTCAAAGCTTTGGCAAGATTCCAATAGATGTGAAGAAAATGAATATAGATTTGCTAACTGCGAATGCTCACAAGATGTACGGGCCGAAAGGCGTTGGAGCTTTGTTCATAAGAAAAGGAGTTAGAATAGAACCTTTAATACATGGAGGAGGACATGAGTTTGGTTTGAGGTCTTCCACTGTAGATGTTCCAAGCATAGTAGGGTTTGGTGCAGCAGTTAAATTAAGAAAAAAAGAAATGGAAGCAGAAGCCAAAATGCTCACAAAGTTGAGGGATAGGTTGATTAAAGGAACTCTCAAGATTGAGCACTCTCATCTGAACGGGCATCCTACTAAGAGGCTACCAAACAATACAAATTTCTGGTTTGCATTTATAGAAGGCGAATCATTAGTTTTGCAGCTAGATAGCTATGGCATAGCAGGCTCAACCGGCTCAGCTTGCTCTTCTGAGTCTTTAGAACCAAGCCACGTATTGATGGCTATTGGATTAAAGCATGAAGGGGCTCACGGCAGCTTGAGATTGACTTTAGGAAAATGGACAACCAAAAAAGATATTGACTATACTTTAGAAGTTCTACCAAAAGCTGTTGAAAGATTGAGAAAAATCTCACCATTCAAAGCGAGATGATATCATGAAAATGTATGGATCATATACAGAATTAGTAATCAAACATTTCAAGAATCCCCACAACTACGGTAAAATGAAAAATCCTAGTGGAATCGGCAAGGTTGGAAATTTGGTTTGTCTTTTACCACATACGATGGTTCAATGTAACGACAGTTTAAATTCAATAGAGGATATCAAAATAAATGAAAAAGTCTTAAGCCATGATGGAAAATATCACAAAGTAATAAAACAGTTTAAAAGGGGATATAAAGGTATTATAACTAAAATAGAAAACAGGTTGGGGACAAACTTCTTAACACCTGGGCACGAAGTTCTGGCAATTAAAGTACCAAAAACTCATCACTTCCTGTACCTAAGAAATAAAATTAAATTAAAACCATCCTGGTATCATGTAGAAGAAGTTGAAAAAAATGATATAATTCTTTATCCAATTTTGAAAGAAACTTTTGATGTAAGAAGTATTCCTGTTAAACTGGATAAATTAAAATTCGACCATCGTAGCAAACCTGTACCTAGAAATATAGAACTGTCTGACGATTTTCTCAAATTATGCGGATATTTCCTGGCTGAGGGGCATTCAAAAGAAGAAGTAACCAATACCTTTATTTCATTTACTTTCGGAATAAAAGAAGAGAATTATGTCAATGACACAATTGAAATAATAAGAAAGATATTTAATTTGGAAGCTAAAAAAAAGATCATTAAAAATCATAATACCATAGTTGTAACACTTAGTAACGTTTTCGTTGCTCGTTTATTTAGGAGTCTGTTTGGGGATAGTGCAGAGAACAAATCTTTGCCATCTTTTATGATGTTCCTACCACCTGAAAAGCAAAAAAATATAATAATAGGGTTATGGAGTGGTGATGGTTATGTTGCCATGACAAGGAAATGGCCACGTGCCGGATATTCTACTATTTCATACAAACTTGCTCAGCAAATAAAAACACTTCTTTTGAGACAGGGAATAATACCATCTCTGTATACAGAAGAGGAGAAGATTGTTAAAAATGTGAAGCATAGAAAATGCTATAGATTGCACATAGGTAATAGAGATTCGCTTAAAAAATTATTAAAGATTTTAGAAATAAAATTAGATATAAAATCAGAAGAGAGAAACGATTCTTGGTGTGATGAAAATTATGTTTATGTTCCTGTAAATAAAATTTCTAAAGAATTCTACAATGGCTTTGTGTTTAATCTTGGAGTTGAAGATTCGAATACATTTGTTTCTGATTCTTTAACTCTCCACAATTGCGGAGATGTCATGTGGCTCTATATCAAAGTTGAGAAAAATAAAACTGGAAAAGAAATCATAAAAGATATAAAATTTGAAACTTTTGGTTGTGTTGCAGCTTTAGCTACAAGCAGTGTTATCACAGATTTGGCAAAGGGCAAAACTATAGAAGAAGCGATGAAAATAAATCGCGAAGATGTTGTGAAATCTCTCGGCGGACTGCCTCCGATAAAACTTCATTGTTCAGTCCTAGCATCGGATGCTTTGTCCGAGTCAATATACGACTATTTTTCAAGAAACAAAAGGTCAATCTCAAAAGAATTGAAAGAAAAACATGAGAGAATAGATCGAGAGAAGAAAGAAATAGAAAAAAGATACAAAGATTGGATGGAAATAGAAGAGAAGATGCATAGAGGTGAGTATAAATGAAACCGTTCTGCGAAATTATAGTGGCTAAAATTCTTCCCGCGATGAGAGCAATTATAACAAAAGAATTAATGCAAACATACGGCTTCAACCAGACAGAAGTGGCTCTGAAGCTTGGAATTACGCAACCTGCTATTTCTCAATACAACAGAGAATTGAGAGGATATAGAGTGAAACTCTTGCAATCGAACAGCAAGATTATGAATGAAATTAAAAAGCTTACAGCTGAGATTGCTTCAGGCAATACGAAATCCAAGAAAATTCCAGAGAAATTCTGCGAGATCTGTGAAAAAATAAGAAGGGAGAAGATTATTTGCAAACTGCATGAAATTAACTATCCGCCTATCAGCCCTTGCGATTTCTGCTTCAGATAAACCTTCTAACTATTGAATATATTGCTCCAGATGCTAGAGAGATGAATGGTTTTATAACTTCAACCAGAGCAAAAAATGCTAACGCCAAAAACAAGGGTGCAGCCTTCACAGTTTGTTCCATTATGGGGAATGACTTCATTATATACACCTGGAGCTGTTCATCTGAAATTTCCTGAGTGTTTATCTGCTCGGTTGCATTCTGTTTGTAATTTTCAATATCTGCTAGCACTGCATCATAAGCAGCTCTGCATTGCTCTCTTAACAGGGTTTCATTTTGCTGACACTTTTGCATTATACTCAGCTTGATATCATCTATAGTCTTGTTCACCAACTGTATTTGAAGTTTCTGCAATTGGTCTACATCAGGTACAAAACTCTTTACCAATTCCATGTTTGATTGAAAAAATGTCTGCTGATAGACTTGAAAATTAACATACATGCTCAGGAACAACCCTGTGGCGATGAAAATGTTAATCCAACCCAAACCTTTTGACGTCAACGAGTTTCCGGTTGAAAAATTGTTTTTCTTCGGCTCGAACAATTTAAACAGAAAGATGCTGACTATTAAAATTCCTATGGAAACAAAAAATATTACAATAGAAAAACTTGCTAGAATTAAAGCTATTGTCAAGAAGATGATCTGGAGACCGATAAAAACTTTAAAATTCATCTTCTCTTTTAGGGCAAAGAGCAGCAAGAAGCCAAAGCTCATCAAAAATAGGAATGGTAACAATGGAAGGACTGCCTGAACAAAAATAATTTTTAAAGAATCAAGAATAGCAAATAAAATATCTTTCTCTGAAAGACTTTTCATAAAACTTATGATCACCTCGTTCTGCAAAGCTATACCTCTTGCTATGGAAAGCCCTGAATAGATCAGATACAGAACTGCTACAAGAAAAACAATGTTTGGAACAAAAGAATTTCTTATCTCTTCGAATCTCATAAAACCTCTATTTCTTCTCCTTTTTGATCTTGGCCCATTTTTCCTTCAACTGGTCCCAAGCGCTTCCTTCCCTCGGTTGAATAAGTTCTTTCGGTTTCTCAAATATTCCTTTAATCTTTGCTGTTGGAATTTCTTTTGTTAATATTTTTGGTTTGCCTTTTGGCCAGAGCAGGAAGGCAAGGAAAATTGCAATTGCAGCTCCGGCACCGATTATGACAAAAGTCATCCAAGATTGCCATTCAAATGGAAGCCCTATTCCTTTGCCAGCTTCTCCTTTTGCTTTGGCTAGCTCGGCTTTGGCTTCATTCATCAACAGCTGTATGCTATCCAGTAGCTGGTAGGCGTTGAAGTAGTCGCCTTGGTTAGCATATCCTTCTGCCTGCTCAATCTTCACTTTCAACTCCAAAAGTTTTGCCTCTGCAAGTGTAACATTCAACCCCCTGCTCTTGCTCTGGTTTATCTCCAATGAAAGCTGAGTCATGTTGGCTCTGTAAGAAGCGAGAGTCTGGTTTATAGTAGTTTTCTGGGCTTCGGAAGGCAAGACTTTCAAGGTGAAACTTTTTGAAACATTTGCGTAATTGCTTATCGCCTTAAATACACCATTGTAATTCTTTATCTCAGCGGCAGAAGGGATTGTGAAGGTTACTGTGAAAGTTGTGGAATTCAGAGGCAACACCGTAACCAATGCTGGGCTAACGCTGAACCAGGTTGAAGTTAGGTTTTCTACCGAAAGTTTCATGTCCTGTGTTTTGGTTGTGTTTGTATTTTTGACAGTAACTGTTGTAGAGCTAGAGTTTCCTTGAGCTATTTGGATTAACGGCTCAAAGCTTGTGATGTCCATATATTTTGCTGCTTCGGCTGTAGTCGTAGTCGTTGTTGTCGTACCAGTCGTAGTAGTTGTGGTAACATTTGCTGCAACTGGATATACATCAACATCAACAGTAACATTTATACCATAAGGATTAAACCATTTGTTTGTTGTTGAATCGCCTATGATATTTCCTGTACAAGCTGGAGCATCATTGATTCCAGCAATTATTGTCCACCAAACTAAACAATTAATACTACTAGCTGCAGGAGAAATTGTAAATTGCTTTTTACTTGTATCAAATTCACCACTATTGCAACCAGATGTAGAACCATACTCTCCTGAAGTTGTTGATATGTCCCATCCTGAGCAACCCTCCGTAAAATTGATCGTTGCAAAAGTTGCAGCTAAAGGACCAAAGTTAGAAATATTTACGAAAAATGTGGCTTTTGTTTGATTATACATGGGTACTATTGATGTGGAGCTATTGGTGGTCATGTTCAATCCAGTGTTGTTTACAATCAAAATCTCAGGTCCTTCGGTTGTTCCTGTTAATTTGTTGTTACTTGTGTTAACGATTGCACGGATTTGGTATCTTCCGCCAACGATTCCGCTGGGTACACTCAAATTTAAAATATAATTTCCAGTTTCTGGATTATAGTCACATGTTGCTGTTGAATTTTTATAGGTTAAATTACCAGATGAGGGGTAGATATAGCTTGCATTTGGTTCATATAACCATATTTGTCTAAAATTAGTCACATTATTGCATATTATATTATCGCCTGTAATCAGAGTTCCATTTATATACCTTGCATTAAATGTAACATTCATCCAGGAGTCTAAACTAGTATTGTATATGACATTATTGCCAGTTCCGCCTGTGTTGGAGCTTTCTACCTTTACAACACTTACGTTAAGAAAATGAGTAAGATTTATTTGAAGAGTTAGGTTAAACCCTTGATAAGGGTGTGCATCGATTGTATTTAAAAATATCCAGCCATAATATTGGCCTTCTGTGTCGCTAGTATTAAGTGTGTTTATATTTAGTGTTATGTTCAATGAGCCTGAGGATCCTGCTAAAATTGATGATGGCGCTTGATAACTAAAACTAATATTAGATGTGGTTCCTGGCAACGTCAAAAAGCTAGAATTAGTTGTTGTTATTGCTAAATTGTATGTCCCTGTGTTATTAATAGTAACATTGCCAAAAATTTTAGTTAAATTGGCACCAATATTTTCATCCATCTTAATTGTAGTTGAATTTAATGTTCTGTTGACAACCAATGTAGAAGAATTAACAATCACTGATAATGGTATTTCAATTCTACCATTTCTAGAGTCATTATACCTTAAAATGCCCTCATATTTTCCGTCCAAGGTATCATTTTGCACTATCAAACTTACATTAATTGTTGATGTGTTTGTTATATTTAGAGTAATTGATGTATAGCTTGTGTTAATCCATTTTGAGGCATTCACATAAGCAAAAACCGTCATACTATAAGGATTGTAAGTGGCATTCGTATTATTTACAACAGTGAAGTTCCAATAACCTATAGTTATATCAGATTGGGCTACCTCAACATATTCTTCTTGATTGACTCCTGTAGCATTTGCGTTCAAAAATTTATTTGTAGAACTTCCTTTTAGATTGCCAGCTGGATCATAAACAAACAATGAATAATTGCTTGCTCCGGTCCAATTTAAAGAAGCTTTTATTTTCTGCACAATGGTATTATCGGGAATGAGAACTGTAAAACTGTTGGGCGAACCAGAACCAAACCTCTTTACGTAGTAGAGTTCTTTGCTTTCTTGGATATTTTGTAATGTAATGTTACCAGTATTATTCAAAGTAATATTAGTACTGTTGAAGTTATTCGAACTGCTCGCATTCAAAAATCCGAAATTAATCGAAGGAATCTGCATCGTATCCCCAGTTGTTCCATTGATCACACTTAATGTGGTGAAAATTAAAGTTCCACTGTATTCGATTGGACTAGTGGAATTGCCAATTCTTATTTCCCAAACTTTTGAGAAGGGCAGATAATTGTAATTTAGGGTTTCTGATGTTGTTGATCTGCTAATAGATTTTGCTTTAAGATTTCCTAATTCATCTAACAAAAATAAGTCTAAATCCTTCGAAGAATCAGACCAAGATATATTAACTGTTACTCCTGTAGCGTTTGTTATATTGTTTGTATTGAAGAAATAGGAATGATAAGAAGGTGCACTCGTAGGTAATGTTCCACTAAAACTTCCTATTCCATTTTCATTTACGTATATTGGGATATCAACAAAGATTGCGACAGACGCATTTTCAGAAGAATTTGTTGCATTTGAAATGTAATACGAACCTCTGTATCTACCAGTGGGACAGGTCTGTCCTGGCCAGCAATATTCAATTATAGTGAAATTGGCTGTCTGTCCGCTAGGGATATTGTTGCTTGCTATAGTGCTTCCACTTTCATTTCTTACCTTAAAATAAACATACGAAGTACCGCCTCTATAGTAAAATGGCACAGCACTTGAATTGTCAAAATTCACTACAAAATTCACTAAAATGGTGTAAGCTTTTTGATTACCGATAGTGATGTTCGCTTGGAAGCTATTATTCAAACCGAGATAGGTAACATTATCCGTTAAATTGAATTCGTTGCCTGCTGAATAAGTTGTAGCAGAAAATCCCAGCACAATTAAATTGGCTAAATAAATAATGAGGAGAAAGAATATTGCAACTAAAACTTCAAGAAACCTTATTTTCATCCCAATTCTCCTTAAAATCTATTTAAATTTGGTAGAAAAAATAGTTTTGTTTTGTTGGCTACAGCTTGTAAGTTGCATTAGCCTCGTTTGTCTGAACTAGAATGGAGCTGAAAGAGCTTTTCCAATCAGTCTGAATTATCTCAACTGCCTTAGAGCTTAGAGTTGGCTTAATCGAATTTAGAATATTGGCTTTTTCATTGTCAACATAGATAGTAAAGTTCGAAACTGAGCTCTTCCCTGTGTTCATCACAGCTATCAGCAGGTTGCTCTGGGAATCCCTAGAGTAGCCAAGAATATCGATATTGTATAAAATGTTCTTTACAGCTATTACAACCTCCCCAGGTGTTGTTGGTATGGTAGGCAGTAGCTTACCTATAAAGGGTATTTCTCTGAGATTTGGGATTGAACCGAAAATCAGGAACGATGCAAAAAGAGCCAGACCTATCAAGATTATGCCAAAAACAATGTTTTTCAGTATTTTCAGAGCAATGTAAATAACTATCAGCAGAAGAGCTACACCAATTATTATCGGCACTACCATATTTTTTTATTTGATTTTTATAATTAAAAATAATACAAATATACCTACTAGGAAGAGATATTTTTGTTCAGATTTTAAAAGTTTATGCAGTAATTATTTTGTAAGTATTTTTACTTCGTGTTCTTTTTCATTAAACTAATAAACTTACACTAACCCATATCGAACACGTCTTTTAACTTTTTTAACATATTAGACATAAGAAGCTCTGGATTTTTACTTTTCGCAATCTAAATTTTGTCTCTGTTCGCAAAGATCCTTTAAAGCTTTGATCTGTATCAAGAATTCATGATGAAAAACTAGGTAACATACTCATACGAAGCGTCAAGATAGACCAATTCCAAGGGCAAGGCATCTGTAATTCTCATAGCAACATAAAAGTTGCACATTTCTTCTGACATAGTATCGAATCGTCTACAGAGCGAAGCATCTTTTTTAAGGAGAGGTATAAGCCCACAGATATCGGCATCTGGCAGGTCCAGAAAGCAACTTACCTTTGTAACGTCTTTATTGACTAAATTCATGCATGCTTGTTCATTTTTAACTTTCTTGCACAATGCTGCATCTTCATTCAGCATAGCCATGACGTAAAAACATTCTTCTGTTGTTTCACCACCAATTTTTTCACAGTATGTGGGGTTTCTTTCGATTACCGCTTTACATACGTTCGAGAAATATCCTCCAAGATGATCGCAAATGGTGGAATTTTTGGTAAAGGCAGCCAACCAGTAATAACATCTTGTATCTCCTACTGGTGAAGAAGCTACTTTACACCATTCTATAGTTGAATTTGCAATTGCTACGCAACCGTATCTTGCACTTTCTTCTAAACCTTCACATACCGAAACATCTTTTTTTATTCCGGCCAAATAATAATAGCAATAAATTCTATCACCTTGAGGAAACATTTTTAATATTTCATCGCATTTTTTCTCGTCTTTTAAAATCAATGCCTGACATTCAGTTTTTACTGTAGGCCAGCCTATTTTTTCACAGGCAGAAAGAGCGCTTTGTTTTTCCTCTATCAGAGCTCCCTCTTTAGTTAGGAGTTGCTGGACACCGATCAAAACAATTCCAATCAGTACTAGGCTGGTCAAAATCTTAGACTTCAGCTTTATGATATTTCACCGTTGTAATTATCCCACCGATAAAGAGAATGGCCCCACCTGCTAAAGTCAAGTACAATCCATGACCAACATTTACCTCAACGACGCCTGGCACTTCCCTTCCTGCAATTGCTCCTTTAACCATTGAAATTTGCTGAGCACAAATAACTAAAATCAACAACCCCATGATTAGCACACCAATGCCAGCCTTTCTAGATTTCCTTGTTAAGACTAAAAGAATTAGACCAATTACAGCAAGGATCAAGGTGAATATCCCTGCCCCTTGAATACCGCTGATTGAGGAAGCCTTGCCTAAAACAAGCGATGTCCCCCATGGCAAAAACGAACCTATGATTGCAAGAATACTTCCAATTAGGCCAACCAAGAGTTTCGAGTTCACAATAATAATTAATTCAAATTACCTTAAATATTTAATGAATTAAAGGTTTCAAATATTCTCACGGATTTTTCACTATTTGATCTCCAATCAAAAATAACTTCTCCAACTATTAACGGGATTTCTTTCATAACTATTTGTTATATAGTTAAAGGATTTAAATTTTTGTCCCCCTACCGAGATTTGAGCGCCCTGGGCGAGATTTGAACTCGCGACCAATACAAACCTCTATAGAGCAACTAATAATTAATTCTTTCTACATCAAAAACGCTCCTGGTGGGATTCGAACCCACGACCTTCAACTATCTCCAGATTAGGAGGTTGCTGCTCTTTTTGTTCTCAAATCCAAACTGAGCTACAGGAGCTTCGAATAATTTATTACCCTAAAACAAATTAAATAAATATGCCTTTATCTTCGAAGGAACTGCAGAGGATAGCCAAGAGTACTGTAATAAACATGGCGATAGGCACGAAGCCAAATCCTGGGATAGAAAAGGCAAGAAAAAGATTTGGAAAGCTTATCGACAAGCTAATAAGAATGAAAGAATTCTCTAAGAAGCAGCTTAATCAAAAAGAAATGAAAATAATAGAGAAGCTGAAAGATCCGGATTTTGGACCACTGATAATAGAAAGAGGAAATAAATATTTTGTAAAAACAAGAGTGGGAGAGGCTGTTAGGCTTGTCTATTCCGATACAGACAAAGACTGCATCAAACTTGCCAAACTAATCATGGGGGAGTGTTGGAAGAGAGGGGCACATGTAACAGATTTGACAGACAGTTCTGCAGAGTCTAGGAGACAATTGAAAATGATACCTTTCGACACAGCGGCTGAACTGCCCTTGGTCAGCAAGCTGTTTGCAGGAGCTTATGATGCCAGAATATTTCTCGGCGGAGATGAGGACATTTATTGGATAAGAGGATTGGAAGAAAAAATAAAAGTGGGTGCTCCGGCTTCCCTTAAAATTCATCAGATAATGGACAGGAAGAAAGTCAGGTGGTGCTATTTTGGCTGGCCTATTAAGAAGAAGAGTGGTCAGCTCATAGTCCCATTTAACAAATATAAAAGGATTTTCTACGAATCCGTTAGAGAGACATTTTCTCCGAAAGTAAAAAAACTTTGTAATTATTATAAAAAGCATTTGGAGGGTGGAGATGTGATAAGGATTACAGCTAAAGATGGTACAGATTTGACTTTTAGCATAAAAGGTAGAAAGGTTATTGTCGCCGATGGTGTGATGGATGAAGAAGACATAAAAAAAGGTGATGTCGGGTTAAACATTCCCGATGGCGAAATTTTTGTTAGCCCATTAGAGTACTCTGCAAATGGCTATATTCTTTTTGATTGGGTTGTTATTCATGGATTTGGGTTAGTAAAAAATCTAAAGGTTAAATTTAAGAATGGAAAAGTTGTGTGGTTTGATTCTCCTCAGAAAAAAATATTCAAGAAATTCTTAGATTCAAATACAGGAGAGAAGGACAGGATAGCTGAACTTGGTATAGGTGTGAATATTGGAGCTAGATTTATAGGGGAAACAATAGTAGATGAGAAGGTTTTTGGTAGTCTTCATGTTGCAATTGGAAATAATACTGGCGTATATGGTGGAGTTAATAAATCAAGTTCACATCAGGATATGGTTAAGATAATGAGAGGCAGGGATGGAAAGATATTTGTTGATAATAAGTTAATTATGAAAAATGGAATGCCCGTAGGATTAAAATTTATGAACGTGGCCTAATACCATCATAAAACCAACCTTGTAATGTTCTTATTGGTACATTTAATTTATCAGATATTTGTTTAGTTAATAGACCTTTCTGCTTAAGCTCGAATGCCTTATTATATTCTTTGTATGAATGTACTTTTATTATTCTTTTGTAAGAGTCTAGTATTTTTTCAACTGTAGCGCTCTTTCTGATAGTAACAAAGTTGACCAATTTTCTAAACAATTCAATGTTTTCTCTTCTAGAAACTTTAAGCGTATATAATCCCCTAGGATGTCCAGCAAAGGTTGGTTTTGAAAGTGAAGTTTTAATTCCCAATTCGCACATAATTTTTTGAATTTGCTTAAGGCCTTCTTTATTTACTGATGTTACCTTGATTACCTTATTTCTTGTACATGGATACCCCTCTGCTTCCCAGAAGTAGCTTACTGCGTGTCCAAGTTCATTTTTATCCATTCTTTCAATATATTCTACTGTATTATTATACAATTTCCATTCATAAGCGCCAAATTGTGCGAATCGTTTAAGATTATCGAAGATCTCCTTATTCTCTAAGATTACCAAAAACTCTTTATCATTACGTTTGTATACAGGAGGCCTTATTTTATATTCTTTCTCGAAAATATCAGCAAATGCCCTAGCGAAATTTAGATCTATACCAGCATGTATTCCTATAATGTGTCTATTGCTTTTTACACTACCTGCATTATCGCCCAATATTGCAAATATTATTTTGAGTTTATTTTCTGAAAGCCCTTTTATATCTGGCAGTCTACCATGATGCATAATAGTTTTTTGTTCAGAGAGTGTACGTAGTTTTATACCTCCTTTTTTTAATAATTTTTGAATGGTCCAATAACCCAATGGATATTTTTGTTCAAGTGCTTTAATATCTACACCATTTTTGTACTCTTCGATAATTTTTTTGGCAATTTCTTCATGTTTTGCTATTTTGATTAGCTGGAAATTACTTTCGCAAGATTTTTCAATGCGATACATCTTGGCTTTCTTTTCACCAAAAGCAAATGCAAAACCTTTAGAATACTTGCTTATCCTTACGATTGATAGATAATTGTTATTAATTTTCATCAGCCATATATCACTGGACTTTGGTTTTTCATTCATCATGCATCTATATTTCATTATCACCCTACTGGGGATACGAAAGTATAACACACCACTTTTAATTTTCAAACGGGAAGAGTAGCGACAAAACCAACGAGGTCTTTTTATAAATTCAATTGAAGTTGGTAAATCTATTCCAACAGTTTCAAACCTCTCAAGAAGTTTTTTGACTTTTTCTCTATCTTCAATAGAGGCAAACATCCTACTTCCATAATATTTCTTTTTAGATTTACCACCCATTTTCTCAGAAACAAATATTTTGATTTAGATCAATATATAGATTATTTACCACCATAGGTAGTTGTAAATAAAGAGGTTATTAAATGGCTTACTGGGATGAAGTTTTTAAAAAAGAAAAGATTATATGGAAGAATCCAGACAAATCTATAATAGATTTGGTTCCACTGTTAAGAAAGAGGAAATTAAAAAGAATTTTAGACTTAGGGTGTGGTGCAGGTAGACATATTGTTTACCTTTGTAAAAGAGGATTTTTTGTTATCGGTCTTGACATATCTTCCGCGGCTTTGAATTTGGCTCAAAAATGGCTAGAAAAAGAAAAAATAGACAATTATTGCCTTGTAGAGGGAGATATGAGAAAATTACAATTTCCTGATGAACATTTTGATGTTGTAATTAGTATTGGCACAATTCATCATGATGTAATGGAAAAACTGAAGAGGACAGTTAGTGAAATTAGAAGAGTATCAAAGGTTAAAGGGTTGGTTTTTGTCACATTGGTATCCAAAAAAGACTGCAAGTTCGGAATAGGTAAAAAATTAGAGACAAATACATACCAAAATGGAAAAGTGGTGCATCATTTTTTTGATGAAGATGGCATAAAGAAACTATTCTCTAAATTTAGAATAATGAAAATTAAAGAGAGAGCAGAAGTAATACCAAGGAAGCTATTAATTCATTCCAATATTTTGAAAAAAATAAAAAAGAAAAAAGTGCAGAGCGTACATTGGCAAATTTTAGCAGAAAAATCGTGAGTGAAATGAAAATCGATAAGCAGCTTTTTAAGTCTTTAACCTTAGCAATAATATTCATTGTTTTCTATGAGTTTTCCAGGTTCATAGAGAAGCCTTTAGATCAGGCTCACATCTATTCAGCGGACTTCAATAGGACACTGCTTTCAATTTCAAACCCTATTATGAATTTTGTTTTTTCGATGAGCTACTACTTGTTCCACCCAGCTCTAATAGCACTTGCGTTTATACTGCTATACAAAAGGAAAAAAGAGTTGCTTTGGAAGTCAATAAAAATTTATTTTTTGATCGGTTTTCTTTGGATTTCCTTCTCATTATTGTACCCAATTGCCCCACCCAGGTTTAACACCAATTTTCCACAAATTCGATTGAGTGTTTTCTCATTTGGAGATAACATAGTTGGCCTTAAGTATGGAAGCTTCCCATCATTCCACATCTTTTCCTGTTTTTTGGCATCTTTTCTCGCATTAAGATTTTTCCCCAGTTTCTATAAATCATTTCTTCTGATTTCGATGTACTATTCCATTGTTGTTCTCTACCTTGGGGAGCATTACTGGTTTGATGTTTTAGCTGGGTTCGCTTTGTCAATTGTAGCTTTTAAACTGATGACTTCTGAAAGCTTCAAGTTCAAGCAAAAAGTAAAATAGATTGTGAGCGAAATGAAAGCTGTCGGTGCGAAGAATTTGCCAAAGCTGAGAGATTTCATGCAAGACAAAAAAATAGATGCAGTTTTATTTCTTGGCTCGGATGTTAACGTGAGATATTTCTCCAACTTTGTGGGAAGCTGTTTATTAGCAATTACAAATGACGAGAGAGTTTTATTTGCTCACCCTTTAGAGTTTGATAAGGCCAGTCAGCAAGCTGATGTCGAAGAAATTGTCAACACAAAAAATTTTGACTGTAGTTATGGCAAAGCTCTGAAAAAGAAACTAAAAAGATATAAAAAAATTGGGATTGTCAAGTCCGATTTTCCTCTAAGACTATTTGAAGACTTGAAAAAGAGGACAAGAGCAAAGTTTATCGATATCGAGAATTACATCGCCGAGCTTAGGAGTGTTAAGTTCGAAAAAGAGATTGAACTAATTAAAAGATCTGCAAAAATCTCAAACTCAGGAATTAAAATTATCGAGGAAGTTTTAAACGAGATTAGAAAAGGGAGAAAGATCAAAGAGAAAGATATTGCACTGAGAATTGAGCAGGAAATGCGAGAGAAGGGTTCGGAGGGATTTGCATTTGAAACTATAGTTGCTACTGGCAAAAGGTCTGCATTTCCGCATCCCTATCCATCAGCTTCCGAGCAGCTTGTTAATGGCATAGGCTATGCTGATTTTGGAGCTGTATACCAAGGTTATTGTTCAGATGTTACAATACCATTTGTTATCGGTAAAATTAGCGAGAATCAGATCAGAATCATTAAAGCTGTAATGGAGGCGTATGATTTTGCCGTTGGTTCTATTGAAATTGGGCTGCCAAACTGGAGGTTGTATGAAAAAATCGAGAAACTTCTTAAATCAAAGGGATTTGAACTAAAACATGGTCTAGGTCATGGTTTAGGTCTGACAGTCCATGACTATCCTTCTGTACCTGCTAAACCGAGATATAAGATTCAGTTAAAGGATTGGAAGGAAACAAGATTTAAAGAAAATATGGTATTCACTATTGAGCCAGCAGTTTATGTTAGGAATATCGGTGGTTGTAGATTGGAAAATGATGCTTTGTTAACAAAAAAAGGAATAAAAATTTTAACAAATTCTAGATTAATCAATTTAAATACTTTTCTTTTAATCTAACAATAAGCGATCGTATGACTACGGGTTATGAATGGAATGTGCAAGATTTAGAGTTTACTCGTGAATACCTTTGGACACCGGAATTTTGGCCAACACTAATTAAACTTTTAGAAGTTGAGCCCGGGAAGATAATAGCTGATGTAGGGTGTGGAACTGGCTATACGGCTCGAAGAATTGCCAAAGAGCTAAATAAAAAAGGTAAAGTTATTGGAATAGATTTGAATGAAAGGTTTATTGAATATGCTAAGAAGCTCGCAGAAGAAGAAGGTTTATCTGAAGCTATAGAATTTCGAGTTGGAGATGTCTATAACCTTGAGCATATGCTTTATGGTTACAAGCCAGATCTCACTTATTGTCAATCTCTTCTAGTTAACCTTCCCGACCAAAAAATAGTTGAACAAATGACTAAAATTACAAAAGTGGGAGGTGTTGTTAGTTGTATCGAACCGGGCTCATTAAAGTATTTTAAAGCTTACTGTCCTGTCGACAAAAGATTAGCTGAATTGGAAGAAAAACTTGCAGTAATAGAAACAGGTGGAAAGACAAAAACCGAAAAGGAGTGCGAAGGGGCTTTCACCAAAACTTTTAAAGGAGATTTTAATATTTATTCAAAAATTCCATGCATGTTTAAAGATGCTGGGTTGAGCAACGTTCAAGTTTATGAATATATATTTGCAGAGCCATTCAGTGACCCTAATATTGTGGAAAGGGAATTTAAAAAAATGGGAGTGAAATATCCGATACATCGATACACTTCTCAAGAAATAGTAAGATATCTTAAAGGAAAAATAGATATGAGTAGAAGACACTTTGAACAGGATAAAAAAATGTTTTTGGAAACTAATATACCTGAAGAAGTTATAGATGAATGGCATAAGAGAAGAGTAAAAATATGGAAAAACTTAATGAAAAGTCCTTCTAAGATAAAAAATTCTGGAATTTTTTATAGCGATTCTTTGGTGATAGTAACAGGAAAAAAAAGCTTAAATACTTTTAACTATAAAATTAAACAGTGATAAAATGGAAATAAATGAAAAATTATGGGTAAATGAGAAAGAAATTGGCAACCCCAAACCAGATATTATTACAATGCCTCCAGGATCTAGAACGACTTGTTTGATGTAATGGCGCAGGTTACCCCTTTAAGCAAGAGAATATGCTAGAAAAAGGAATACGAGGTAGTTCTTATAATTTTTTTGAAAAAATAGATAGAGATAGTTATTTTCTTATGAATTCACGAACTTGTGCTATGGATATTACTAACAGAAAAACAGTTGAACAGCTTCAATTATTAGAAAAAGGTAAGAAACTAAGTATTAAGAAGAGTGAGATCAAAAAATTACTTTCTAGGGGCTATTTAACAGAAAAATCAATGAAAGAAGAAATAGAAAATATAAAAAAGTTTTTTTATACACATCCAACAATTATCGAAGATCGAATTGTTATTATACCCACTTATCGATGTAACCTTTCCTGCCCATATTGTTGCCAACGATATGTCCGTAGGAAAAAGAATTGGCTAACCAAAACTCTAACTATTAAAGAAGTAGACAAAATTTTTGAAGCTGTATCAGCTCTAGGCATCAAAGCATCTTTTATAGAGCTATACGGAGGGGAACCTTTATTAAAAGAAAATCTGAAAATAATTGAATACATTTTTCAAAAAGGTACCAAGCTTGGTTATAAATTTAGTATAATAACAAATGGTGTTGACGTTAAAGATTTTATTCCAATTTTTGAGAATTATGGCTTGGAGAGCATTCATATCACTCTTGATGGTCCAAAAAATATTCATGATTCTTATCGCTTTAAAAGAAATGGTGAGGGGACATTTGATCAAATTATTGAGAGTATTGATGTTGTTTCAAAAATAGCATCTCAATGTATTGTGCGGATAAACATTGAAAAAAGATCTGTAAAATCCACACAAAGCATGTTGAATTTCTGCAAAGAAAGGGGATGGGAAGAAAATCCTAACATACTAGTTTACCTTGTGCCGATTTCTTTATGCGGTATGGAAGCCTGTCCAATTGTAGATTATATTTCATTAGAAGAGTTTGTAAAGGAACTTTCTAGTCTGCCTCCACAATTCTCAAATAATAAAGCTATTTTTAATTCATTCAAATTTATTTTTGGTAGACCAGTTAGAGATGTTATAGATATATTCTTTAACGAGAAAAGAGACAAGATAATTTTACCTGAGTCAATTGGTTGTCATGCCTGCGGCCATATGTTTGCATTTGATCCCTTTGGTGATATTTATTCTTGCATCCTTACTTTTGGTAAGGAAAAACAAAAAATTGGAAGTTACGTACCCGAACTAAAATTAAATAAAAATTTTGAACTTTGGAAAAAAAGAACGGTTTTTGACTTACCAAAATGTGTTAAATGCAAATATGCGTTCATATGTGCAGGAGGTTGTCCTTTGTATCGGAATCCTTCTGGATCTATCACGAGTTTAGGTTGTGGACAAATGAAAGATCGTATTTTTGGTCTCAAATCTTTTTTAAAAATTTATAAGGAAAAGTTCATGGGTTGATTTGGTAATTTCTACCTTTCCTTTATTAAAAATAGAGGCAAAGTAGAAAGCGCAGTAATAAAAGAATAGATATAAAATATTAGTTCGAATCCGAATTTTCCGACTATTAGCCCTCCTGATATCATTGCAAATCCTGTAAGTAGACCGACTATTGTGCGATATTTTCCTAGTATTAAGCCTCTTGTCTTCTTTTTAGTGATATCTGCAAGAAATGCCGTTTCTGCAACGAACCACATTGCAGTGTTTAACCCGTTAAGAATTTGGAGAATGAATAACTGCCATAGAGTTGAAACAAATAAATACAGAAGAAATACGATTGCTGATGCGAGATTGCTTACTATTAAAAATACCTTTCTTCCTAATTTATCAGAGTACTTACCAGTAAAATAAGACGCTAAAGATTGAATGAAAATTAATAGGCCATAAGCGATACCAAAGTTTTCTATCGATCCCCCCAATTTATTGATGTATAAAACATAGAAAGGTCCTATTAGACCACTCGCGAAATATCCAAGAGAACTTGAAAATAAGAAAATTTTGAAATTCTCCGCTTTCTTCATAAATAATCATTAATAGATTTAAATTATTATGTTCCCAATTTTAGATTAATCGATGTTTGAATTAAGCTTAAATCTTTTTCTTTATATGTTAAAAAGCATGCCTGGATGGAAATTTTGGAAGAAGAAAAAGAAAGAAGAGCCGCTAGCGAAAGAAGAAGCTAAAATTACAGAGTTGGAACAGATTTGTCTAGATGATAAAGAAACCTATGAAGCTTTGAATAACTCGATGTTCCTTGACCCAAGAAAAATTGGAGTTTCGATGAAGGATGCCGCTGAGAAAGCTAAAGAATTTGAAAAGGCAAAAGACTTCGTAAGAGCAAAGATGTGGTACAATATAGCAGGAGGGCTAGCAATCTACGAGGGAAAAATTAAAAAAGTTAGCGCATATTTTGGAAAATGCGAAAAATTGTCAGGCGTTACTTATCTTATTCTCAAAAATCCTGAGAGGGCAGTGAGTAAAGCGCAAGAGTATTACCGCAAATATCTACAATAGGCAAGATTGCTTTGATAAACTAATTCAAACCAATACTTTAATCCTTTTCTTACTAAAAATTGCTCTTACCAGCTCTCTTCCAATTTCAGAATCTTTTGTAACTTTAATGCTGCCCTTCTTTCCGATTGTTGCAGAAAATAAAAACGAGTTTTCGATGTAGATGCTTGCTATTTTTCCTACCAATCTCCTGTCAAAATTAAATTCTAGACTATTCCCCATCTCTTGGATTTCAAAATGAACCTCCTTCCCTATCGCCGGTATCCTCGGCTCAACTTCTATGTGTATGCCAAGCCTCTCTTCAATCTTCGATATCATGAAACCATCTTTTCCTATCAACCTAGGAATAATTTCATTCTCAACTCTTACCACTGCCTTTTCATCCGAGACTAGCTCTACTTCGGCATTTGGGTCAAACTTCCTAACTTCTTGCAAAATCCTCTCGGAAGCAAGCTTCCTAACAGCAGGTACCCTCTCTGCTGTGCTGACAGGGATTATAACATTTTCTTCACCATAAGTGTAAATCTCGTATTCCAACTTATCATTCTCAAAATCCCTCACCTCGACAACTGGCCTTGCCAAATCAGCCTCTGTCATGCCTGTAGGCATTTTGACTGTCATAGAAAGCTTGTAGACCTTTTTTACCTCCCCATCTTTAACATAGATTATCGTGTCAATTATGTGGGGGATCATCCCAAGCTCTATCCTTGTGATAAATCTTTGTATGGCATCAAGAGGGTCGGTAGCATGAACAGTTCCTATCATCCCCACACCTGATAAGCGCATGTCTGCAAAAATCTCAAAATCTTTCGTTTTCTTTACTTCATCAAATATCGAATAGTCTGGTCTTACTAGCAAAAGAATCTCTGCAGTTTTTTCAAAATCTCCTTCCAAGGCACCATACTGTGTAATATCCGGCCCAACCTGCAAATCACGAGGAGATTCGATGGCTTTAACTATTTTACCTTGATTCTTATAAAATTCTGCCATGCTGCTAGCTAAGGTTGTTTTACCAGAGCCTGGAGGGCCAGCAAGAAGAATGCCAGCAGCCCTTTCCTTCAATCTTTGCATAAGCTTTTCAGAAAGCCTGTAATCTTCTAGTCTGAGTTTTACAATCGGCTTGACAATCGTTACTTCCAAACCATCAGAGAACGGCGGCCTCGCTATTGCTATCCTATAATTGCCCAATTGTATAACCATAGCTCCGGCTCTTGAAACTTCCACCTGCCCTTCCTCGCTGATTCTTGTCGCTTCTGAGATTTCCCTGATTATTTTTTCAACATCTTCCTTTGTTAAAAGCTTTTCGTCTATTTTAACCAGTTTAAATTCTCCTGGCCTTCCTCTCTTCGCTAAAGGAACAACACCTTCTTTCAAATGTACGCTCAACGTGTCTTCTGTGAAGAATTTCTCGAATTCCAATCCGGTAGTTTTTATCTCAGCCGGAATGTGTTTAACCTTCACTCCTTCTGCTTCTGCGACTAGAGCCTGGACAAAATCAGCTGTATATAGTGTTCCGTCCTCACTTTTTGCAACATCACGAATTAGAGCATCAAGCCTTCCGGCTTTAGCAAGCTTAATTTCTTCCAGAGTAGGCCTAACCCCTACAAACCTTATCTTGATTCCTTTTTCCTCGCAAATCTTTCTCAGTTTTTTCAGTTCATCCAACCCAATGAATCCAGGCTCCCTCCCCTTTGATGCCTGTGCTTGCAACTCATCAAGAACAGCCGTAGGCACTACTATCTCTATGTCTTTCAGTTTGCTCTTCTCTATCAGCTCGGATATTTTCCTGTCCACAATTATCGAGGTGTCGCAGATTATGCGGTTTACCATAAAACATCTATCTTTTGTTGTTTTATTTAAACATTAAGTTTCCTATCTCAGGATAGTTTTTTAGCAAAGTGTCTAAGGTGCTAGTATATTTTGACATAATCATATATAGAAATGAAAAATTTATAAGTCATTTGCAAATAAAATTTTTGAAACAAATCCTCGAAAAGAACTTTAAAAAACATATTAGCTCTAAAATAGATTTCAATTCTGTTGTAAAACTTTATAGAAAAGCATTTAAAAGTAAGCTTCAATCCTTTAAGCAGATAACTATGAAGAACTGTCCAGAATGTGGAAGCAAAAAACTGGAGAATAGACCAGAAGCATTGATTTGCAAATCATGTGGAGCAATACTCAAGGAGAATTTTTACTCTGGAGGAAAAATAGTTTGATGAATTGAGTTAAGGTCAAAATGCTATTTTTATTTATGGATTTCTATTTACAATGCTCAAGCTTTTATAATTTCGACAATTTGATAATTTGACTTGCCCCCTTATCAATTTCTTTCCTAAGCTTCTTCAGTTCTACAACCGCTTCATATCCGATATTTGGTAATTCTCCGAATCTTGGCATTGATAGAAGTTTTTCTTTAGAAAGATAAAAACCATCCCGCTTTCTAAGGATTTTACCATTAGCTGTAATACTATGATCTAGACCATACATAATAATTTTTCTTACGTCTTTTGCATTCGCATTTACAGCAACATACTTCAAACATTTTTCTGGTTTGTAAACCATATCAGAAATAACAAACATACTAAAATTTATCAATTCTTCGCTTGGCACGATGCAACCACATAAATTTTTGGGTCTGTCGACATAAGGTAAAATATAATATGCAATTACCCCTACCTTTTCTCTAATCTCTTGTTTTAATGATTCTGCTATCTCTTCATAAAAATTTCTCACATTTTCAGCTTTTCTTACGAATTGAGTAATCCTCATTTATTTCACTAATTTTACAATTTCTTCTAATCCCAACTCTTTCTCAACCTTTTTCTTCATGTCTTTAAGTTTGAATCTATTCTCTTTAATCTCTTTTTCACCAACAATTATAGCATAGGGTATACCCAATGCATCAACATATTCTAACTGCTTCGTTAACTTTCTCCCTCTAACATCAAAGTCTGATGAAATGTAATTTGATCTTAAATCTTGAACAATCCTTAGAACATCATCTCTAACTTCATCATTAACAGCAGCAACAAACACTTTTGTTTTACTTTTTCCCTGCTTTATCATTTTGCGATTCTTCATCACTTCTATAATTCTTTCTATTCCGAAGCTTATACCAGTTGCAGGTATATTTCTACCAAGAAACAAACCGATCATTTTGTCATATCTCCCTCCACCAGCCAAACTTCCAATTTCTTCTTCAGCAAAAACTTCAAAAATTGGGCCAGTGTAGTAATCCAAGCCTCTAGCTAAGCTCAAATCAATTTTGATGGATTCTGGCTTAACCCCCATTTTCTTCAGGTATTTTATGATTTGTTTCAATTCATCTATACCTTCTGCCCCCTCTTTAATATCGCCCAACATCTTATCCGCTTTTTTAAGTACAGAATCAGAATCTCCTTTGATTTCTATAAAACTCACTATTTTTTCAATCATCTTCTTTGATATTCCCAGATTTGATAATTCATGCTTAACACCCTCAAGGCCAATCTTTTCCAATTTGTCAATTGCTCTAAAAATATTCATTGTCATATCTTCTATACCTTTTTCCATTCGAATTTCCATCAATTCAGTCTCCAATCCAATGTATTTTATCAGGGCTGTTAATATTTTTCTGTTGTTCAATCTTACAAAAAATTTTTTAAAACCTAGAGCAATAAAAGCAGAGATTGCACAAGCAATAATTTCAGAATCGGCTATCATGCTGCTACTCCCGATGGTGTCTATATCTGCCTGTAAAAATTCTCTAAATCTACCTTTTGTAACATCGCCATACCTCCAAGCATTTTGAATCTGGTATCTCTTGAATGGTAATGGTATACTTGGATTGGAGGCAATCACTCTTGCTAGTGGAACAGTCAGATCATAGCGTAATCCAATTCTTTTCCCACCTAAATCTTTAAAGTTATACGTCTCTTTGAGTACATCTGACCCACCAGCACCTTTTGCTGATAGTACTTCCCAACTTTCTAATGCAGAAGTTTCTAGAGGCTGAAACCCAAAAGTTTCAAAGATAGTCTTTATTCTGTCTATTGCTTGTTGCCTGGCTATCATTTCTTCTGGCAAGTAATCTCTTGTCCCTTTTGGTGCTTGGAATTTCATAAACACCACTTCCTTATTAGATTTTCGTAAATGATGGTCCCTTTTTTGAGATTCGATATTTTTATAAATTCATTTGCAACATGAGCGGCATCTGAAGTTCCTGGGCCACATGCCACACATTCGATACCACAATTTCTGTAGTACAACTCCGATTCGTTATAGCCTGTTGAAGTAACCAATTTACTTTTTGTTATTTGTTGAAGAATCCTAACTATCTCAGAATCTTTAGATATTTTCAATGGTAGTCTACCTTCGATTATTTCAACCTTTACTTTATTGCCGAATTCTTTAGCTAAACTTTTTATTTGATTTAAAACCATTTGAGGAGTTTCTTTCGGAACAATTCTTCGATCAATTTCTATTTCACAAAAATCAGGTACAACATTAACTTTTGTCCCACCTTTCATTATTCCCACATTTATTGTTCCTTTACCTAGTAATGAGTCTTTAATTTTTAGATTTTTCGATAATCTATCTAATTTTTGTATAAATTTTGAAGTCTTCAAAATAGCGTTGTCCCCCAACCAAGGTTTTGAGCCATGAGCAGATTTTCCAAAAAAGTTTACTCTAACTTCAACAATTCCTTTGTTTGCTATGCCGATGTTCATTTCTCGTGGTTCTCCGACAACACCGTACTTGATATCACTCAATAAACTTTTTCTTTTTTTAATTAGGTACATTGAGCCCTTGAAACCGACTTCTTCGTCTGCAACAAATGCCAAGAGCAGTTTTCTTTTGAATTTTTCTTTAGTCAGATTTTTAACAGCAGCTAACATCGAAGCTACCCCACCTTTCATATCACTCGTTCCTCTGCCGTACAATTTGCCATTAGCTATCTTACCAGAAAATGGATCATATTTCCAATTTTTCAAATCTCCTGCAGGAACTGTATCTAGATGACCGTTCAACATCAATCCATTTTCTTTACCTAAAACACCAACAACATTAAATCTGTTTCCTTCAATTTTCATTAATTCCGTTGGTATTTTTAAATCGTCTAGATAGTCATAAACAAACTTTGCTATTTCTTTTTCGTTTCCCGGCGGATTCTCGGAGTTTATTTTTACTAATTCTTGAGTTAATTCTACCTCATTCATAATAATCATTATTGATTTTTTTCATATATGTCCTTTCTGGGTATTGTGGGTCTCTAATGCTAGTATCTTCAAAACCTAATTTACTATAGAAAATATAGGCAATTCCGTTAATGTCTGTCCTCAAAGTTAAAATATCGTATCCTAACCTTGATGCATCTTCTATTAGCATATTTGTTAACATGCTTCCAATTTTTCTTCTTCTAAAGTCAGATTTAACCGCTAATTCGTCTATGTAAATTACATCTTCTCCTACAACTTCTTTCAGAAATGGAAACTTTTCAAGTGGAAGTTTGTAGCCCCAAGTGAAACCTACAACATTATTTGAATTTAATGCCAGTTTTCCGATGAAATCTTTTTGACTTAATGCGAAGTTTATATCTTCGTCAACCATTTCAGAAGTCCAGAAGAATTCATTCCAAGGTGGTTCTTTCCAAATTTCTTTGTATAACTCCACTAAAGATTTTCTATATTCTTCCTCAAAGTTGCAGTATGTGAACCGATTCACCTTTCATTGTAGTCACCTCTTTTAAGGCCAGAGGCGGGACTCGGACCCGCTCTAAAAGCTTCACAGGCTTTCACACTTTTATTTGTGCCAACCCTTACACTTATCTGGCCATACTCCAAAACATCTTCGTCTGAGCAAGGAATAATAACAAGAGATTTTCTTCTTTTTAGTATTCTTACTTTTGATCCTTCCAACAGCTTAAGCTTCGCTCTCAGACCAATAGGAATTGAAATTCTTCCTTTGCTGTCAACTGTAGAAATAGCACTAGGCAAAATGAACTAAATCACTTTTGATGAACTGGTTCACCCTTCATACTCTTCACTGGGAATATACTAGGGGTAAGAATTTAAATAGTTTAAAGTGGGATAAATTCAATTTAAGTGGCTAAAATTAGTTAAGTTGACAGAACCAAGGTATTTTTATGGTAGAAACTCCAAAGATGGTAGAAGACAAGACAATAAAGTTTTGGGATAAAGAGAAGGTATATGAAAAGTCTAAAGATTTGAGGAAAAACAAGAAGAAGTTCTACTTTTTAGATGGACCACCCTATGCTACTGGCTATATTCATGTCGGAACCGCTTTCAACAAGGTTTTGAAAGACTGTTACATTCGCTTTTTTAGAATGCTAGGATTCAACGTTTGGGATCAGCCCGGCTATGACACACATGGTGTTCCAATAGAGAATAAGGTGGAGAAGAAACTGGGATTCAAAACTAAGAAGGATATAGAGAAGTTTGGAATAGAAAATTTCATCAATGAGTGCAAGAAGTTTGCAACAGAGTTTATAGATGTGATGGCGAACCAGTTCAATAATCTCGGAGTTTGGATGGACTGGAAGAATCCTTACCTAACTCTGACAAACAACTATATTGAGGGTGCTTGGTTCACTTTCAAGAAAGCGTTTGAAAAAGGATTCCTCTACAAAGGAAGTTATCCTGTTCATGTTTGTCCACATTGTGAGACGGCAGTAGCTTATAATGAGATAGAATACGCAAAAATAACGGACACATCTATTTATGTCAAGCTCAAAGTAAAGGGAAAACCAAATGAATTTATTCTCGTGTGGACAACCACTCCTTGGACACTGCCGGCCAATACGGGTGTGATGGCAAAGCCAGATGCAGAGTATGTTCGAGTTAAAATCGACAATGAAATTCTAATCCTTGCAAAGCAATTGCTTGATACGGTTTTTAAAAAAGCTGGAATTGAAGACTACCAAATTTTAGAATCATTAACAGGCAAACAGCTGGAAGGTTTGGAGTATGAACATCCTCTGTCGGATATTTTCCCCTTTCAAAAAAATCTGAAGGATGCTCACAGAATAGTTTTGTCAGATCAGTTTGTTACACTGGAAGAAGGCACTGGCTTGGTACATTCAGCTCCGGGTCATGGGCAGGAAGACTATAAAGTTGGTTTAGAAACTGGGCTGCCCGCAATTTCTCCGGTGAGGATGGACGGAACTTTTGATGAGAGTTGTGGGAAATTTGCTAATGTCTTTGTGAAAGATGCAGACAATCAAATAATAGACGAATTGAGAAACAGAGGATTGCTTTTCCACGAAGAAAAAATAACTCACGATTATCCTTTATGCTGGAGATGTGACTCACCACTATTATTGATTTCCATTCCACAATGGTTTTTCAAGGTTACTGCAATAAGAGACAGGCTGCTTGAGGAGAACAAAAAAATAAAATGGGTTCCTGACTGGGCTGGACAAAGATTCCAGAACTGGCTGGAGAACCTCGGTGACTGGCCAATCTCAAGGCAGAGGTATTGGGGGATTCCACTTCCGATTTGGATTTGCGAGAAATGTGATAGCATCAAAGTGATAGGTTCGAGGAAAGAATTGCCAAAAATCCCTAAAGACTTTCACAGGCCATACATCGATGAAATATTCTTGAAGTGCAAATGTGGAGGAAAGATGAAAAGAGTGCCAGAAGTACTAGATGTTTGGTTTGATTCTGGTGTTGCATCTTGGGCTTCTCTAGGTTATCCAAAAGAAAAAGCTCTTTTCAAGAAAATGTGGCCAGCAGATTTTGTTTTAGAAGGGCCTGATCAAATTCGTGGTTGGTGGAATTCACTAATGATAACGAGTATAATGACATTCGATAGATCACCTTTCAAAAGTGTTTTGTTCCACGGTTTTGTGATGGACGCTCATGGCAAACAGATGTCAAAGAGCAAAGGCAACATAGTAACTCCGGAGGAAGTGATAGAAAAATATGGAAGGGATGTCCTTAGATTTTACTATTTGTCAAATGCACCTTGGGACGACTATTATTTTAAGTGGCAGGATATAGAAGATATTGCAAAATCCCTTTTGGTAATTAGGAACACATTTAATTTTGTCAAGACTTATGTAACAAAAGCTTTTAAAGCAAAAAATTTAAAACAGGAGGACAGGTGGATTCTTTCAAGGCTTAATTCGCTTGTTGAAAGCTGCAAGAGAAATCATCAGAATTTGCTTGCATACAAATCTGCTCAAGAAATTGAAGATTTTATTTTGAATGATTTTTCCCGCTGGTACATAAAGATAATAAGAGATAGGGTTTGGCCAGACTATACCGGAAAAGACAAGCAAGCAGCATTCTTCACACTGCTGACAGCAACAGAAGTATTGAGCAGACTCCTAGCTCCATTCTGCCCATTCTTGGCAGAACAAGTTTATCAAGAGATAGTCAAACCGTTGAAGGGTGGGTTGAAATCTGTGCACATGTGCAACTGGCCTGAATCAAGCAAAAAAATGATAAACAAAGAACTCGAGGAAGATATGGAAATTGTGAAGAAGATGGTTGAGGCATGCGCAGCAGCAAGAAATCAGGCCAAACTTAAACTGAGATGGCCTGTGAAACAAGTTCTAGTTGTATCAAAAGATAAAAATGCTGCTCGAGCTGTCAAAAAACTGGAAGAAGTACTGCTCAGGATGTGCAACACAAAATCTATTAAAACAGTAAAAGAAGAGCCAAAAGGAGAATTTTCTAGCTCAGATTTTGAATTCGGGAAAATATTTGTGGATAAGAAATTGGACAAGCAACTTTTAGAACAAGCCTTAATAAGAGAGCTTATAAGACAAATCCAAGACATGAGAAAGAAGCATGATCTTCAGGTAAAGGACAGGATCAAACTAACTTTGGATTCTAGTAAAGATGTGAACGCTACCCTTAAAAAATATGTTAAAGAACTGAAGAAAGAAGTTGGGGCAAAGGAAATAAAAGTCGGAAAATTACAAGGAAAATACAAAGGGAGCTTGGAATTTCATAATAAAAAGATTGAAATATCGTTTGATAAATTATGATACAAATTAATTCAACCAAGTTTGGAGAAGTAACAGTCGGTGGAGAGATTTATAATTTTGACATTTATATCTACTGGGACGGAGAGATGAGAGAAGCTAGAACTGCTGTTAGACATTTGTTTTCAACCGAAGAGCTCAACTTTCTTTTGAGAAAAAGCCCAGAAATAGTAATTATCGGAACAGGGCAGTATGGGAGCTTGGAAATTGCCGATGATGTGAATGAATTTGCCAAGGAGAAAGACATCCGGCTAATAGCTTTAGAGACACCAAAAGCAATACAAAAGTTTAATGATTTAGTTAACACTAAGAAGAGAGTCGCTGCATACATCCATGTGACCTGCTAATTACCACTGGTAGGAGTTCCAAATCTATATCTTACTCTTTAAAAGAAATTTCTTTTGGTTAGAATGGAACTTAAAAAGAATTTGCTAGTTATCATCTGTCTTCTCTCTTCGATATTCGGATTAGTTTTAATCTATGTTGCAGCAACCAAAATCCAGCCTCTGGAGATGGAATTAGGCGAGATCGACTCTCAGCTCATAGGCAGAACAGTAAGAGTTTCTGGGTATATTGCCTATAAAAACTTGAATCCAGCCGGCCATGTTTTCCTTACCGTTTCAAGTGGCAAAGCGAAGATACAAGTTCCACTTTTTGCCGGTCTTATGAGCAAGTTGAATGAGAACGGCTTGTCAGAAGAAAAATTGGAGAAAGGTGCAAGAATATCCATCACCGGCATGGTGGATGAATACAGAGGCTCTTTGCAAATAGTGCCCAGAAAGGTTGAGGATATTAAAATCTTGGGTGATAATCATAATCCTTGAAACTCTATTATTTTCAGTTCTTGGAATTGCTGCAGGAATAGCGATGGGAGTCATTCCCGGAGCACATATAAACAATATCCTGCCCTTGCTTCTTCTGATTTCTCTTTCTCTCAATTTACAACCGTACAATGTAGCAGTGTTCATTGTCTCAACTGCAATGGCAGAGATATTCATGAATTTCATTCCTTCAATTTTCTTGGGTGCCCCCGATGAGAATACCGCTCTATCGGTCTTGCCAGGGCATAGGCTGCTTCTTGAAGGAAGGGGCTATGAGGCAATTAAACTCACAGTGATAGGAGGAATAGGCTCGCTAATTTCAACAATAGTTTTTATTGCATTTTTCGCACCTTGGTTCAGCTATCTTTATGAGATTTCCAGACCCTATGTGCAATATCTCATAGCCTCTGTCGCAGTTTTCATGATTCTTTCTGAAAAGAAGATCAAAAAAATACTTTCTGCTATACTGATATTTTTCCTGTCAGGATTTTTAGGCATAATAGCTTTAGGTTCTTCGCTGGTTCCTCAACAAAATGTCCTGTTTCCGATATTGACTGGTTTGTTCGGTTTGAGCACCATAGCTGTGAGCATGTTCCAAAGGTCAAACATTCCAAAACAGAAAGAGGAAACGGCAGTAGAAATTCCAAAAGAACAAATTCTCAAGTCAATAATCCTTGGAACTTTTGCGGGTCTAATTGTGGGTTTTCTTCCCGCTGTTGGCATCTCAGAAGCGGCTACCATGGTTCAATATCTTGGCAGGACAGGGGATGCTAGCAACTTCCTCATCACTTTGTCCGGGATAAATGTGGGAAATGAAGTTTTTTCTCTGATTAGTCTCGCTCTTGTTGGAAATCCAAGGTCGGGTCCGAGCGTTGCAATACAGAGGATATTGACCGAATTGACCTTCTTTGATGTTTTGTTTTTTGTCGGCGTAATCTGCTTTGTTTCTGGAATTGCTGCAATGTTGACCCTCTATCTTGGGAAGAGAATTCCAAAATATCTGGAAAAAATAAATTATAGAAAACTTTGTTTTTCTGTCATAACTTTTCTCATAATTATGATATTCTTGCTTACAGGCCCATTCGGTCTTTTGATAGCTTTCACTTCCACGTCAATAGGATTGCTCTGCACCTATCTGGAGATTAAAAGAAGTCACTGCATGGCTTGCCTTCTGTTGCCTTCGATTCTCTTTTTCTCAGGATTGAATATAACTGTAGCTTCGATTTTAAGAATATAATCCTTACAAACTAAATCTAATTTATGATTTTGGATTCAAACAGATTGAAAAACCTTTATCTGGAATTTTTCAAGAAGAAGGGACACAAGATTATTCCAAATACTTCACTCATCCCTGAGAATGATCCTATGGTTTTATTCACAACCGCTGGTATGCACCCACTCATCCCATACCTTCTAGGGCAACCTCATCCACTTGGAAAAAGGTTAGCAAATGTCCAGAAGTGTTTCAGAACAAGTGATATCGACGAGATTGGCGACCCTTCTCATCTAACTTTTTTTGAAATGCTTGGCAACTGGTCTCTGGGAGATTATTTCAAGGAAGAAGCTATTAGATGGAGTTATGAATTCCTTACAGATAAAAAGTGGCTCGGTTTAGACAAAGAAAGATTATACATTACAGTTTTTGCAGGTGATGAGGACGCACCTAGGGATGAAGAATGTTATAGAATTTGGAGAAGTTTAGGCATCCCTGATGAAAGAATTTTCTTTTTGCCAAAAAAAGATAACTGGTGGGGTCCTGCAGGCATTACTGGTCCTTGCGGACCTTGTACCGAAATGTTCTACGATACTGGCAAAGAGCAGTGCAGCAAAGAATGCAAACCAGGATGCCCCTGCGGAAAATATTTTGAACTTTGGAATGACGTTTTTATGGAGTATAACAAAACTGCAGAAGGCAAGTATGAATTGCTTAAGCAAAAGAATGTTGATACTGGAATGGGGGTTGAGCACACAGTTGCTGTGTTGCAAGACAAAAAAAGTGTTTTTGAGATTGAGACAATCAAACCCATTGTTGAGAAGATAAAAGAAATTGCAAAAATAAAAATTCCAAATGAAAAACAAGAAAAATCTATAAGAATAATTGCAGATCACATAAGAGCTTCGACATTCATTCTAGCTGAAAATATCACACCAAGCAATGTTGATCAAGGATATGTGCTGCGCAGGCTGATAAGGCGTGGGATAAGGCATGGAAAACTGATAGGAGTTGAAACAGAGTTCTTGGGCGATCTTTCAAAGATAGTGATAGATGCATATAGAAAGGACTATCCGGAAATTGAAAAGAAAAAAGAATTTATTTTGGACGAGTTGAAAAAGGAAGAGTTGAAGTTCCGAAATACACTCGCAAAAGGTCTGAAAAAATTCGAAGAAATCGTTAAACTTGCAAAAAGAATTGATGGGAAGAATGCATTTTTATTGTTCCAGAGCTTTGGATTTCCAATAGAGATAACAAAGGAACTCGGTAAAGAGATTGGTATCGAAGTTGATGAAAAAGGATTTGAAGAAGAATTTAAAAAACATCAGCAGATATCCAGAGTTGGAGCTGAAAAGAGATTCAAAGGAGGATTGAGCGATGCTTCAGAGCAAACAACAAGATTGCATACAGCAACACATCTGTTGAATGAAGCATTGCGAAGAGTTCTAAAAAAGAAGGACATTATTCAAAAAGGTTCAAACATTACCCCAGAGAGGTTAAGATTTGATTTCAACTTTGATAGAAAGCTAACTGGAAAAGAAATAAAAGATGTTGAGAAGCTTGTCAATGACCAAATAAAAAGAGCTTTGCCTGTCAGGAGAGAGGAGATGACGGTGGAAGAGGCAAAAAAGATGGGAGCTCAAGCAGTGTTCGAACACAAGTATGGTGAAAGAGTTTCTGTTTATCTTATAGGAGACTTTTCTGTTGAGATATGTGGCGGACCGCATGTGAAGAATACAAAAGAGCTTGGTAGATTTAAAATAGTCAAGGAAGAAAGTATTGCAGCAGGCATAAGAAGGATAAAAGCAATTCTTGAATAAAGGAAATAGGCGAGTGTATGCTATATGAGGATGTTGTATATGAACCTATAGAATTTAAAGAACAAGTTTTGATAGATTTGATTAATTCCAAACCCCTGCAAAGATTGAAAGGAATCAGCCAGAGTGGCCTTACAATGTTTGCCCTTCCGTGGTCCAAAGTGAAAACTACAAGATTTGATCATTCTGTTGGCGTGTGCATACTACTCAAGAGGTTTAACGCTTCTCTAGAAGAGCAGGCTGCTGGACTTTTGCACGATGTTTCTCATACTGTTTTCTCTCATGCACTTGACTTTCTATTCAATCGAAATACTCAACATGATACCCATGAGAAATTCTATGAGAAGATAATTTTGAATTCTGAAATACCACAGATACTCAAATCATTTGACATTAGTGTGAATAGTGTTTTGAATCTAGAAAAATTTACTCTATTAGAAAAAGAACTTCCTGACATATGTGTTGATAGAATTGATTACTATTTTAGAGATATGTTTTTGCACGGTAGATTTTCAAAAAATGATATAGGAATGATGTTTGACCGCATGAAGACTTTAAATTCTGAAATAATTTTTGATGATAAAAGTGCTGCAAAATTCTTTGCTGAAAAATATATGGAAGCCAATAGAGATATTTGGTGTACTCCTTTAGAGGCATCTTTGTATATGCTAATTTCAGACTTAATGAGACTGGGAATTTCTAAGGGAGTGATAACTGAAAATGACTTATTCACTACTGACATACAAATAATTGAAAAACTTAAAAGATTTAACGACAGCGAGATAAATCAATTAATAAATTTGATTTCTAATGCCGAAGTTACTGAAAATGCGAATGACTACGATTTTCATTTAAAATCCAAGGTGCGATGTGTTGACCCTAAGATCACAGAAAATGGCAATGTAGTAAGATTGTCGGAAATAGATTATTCTTATAAAAAGAAAATGGAAATTTATGTAAATGAATTATGTAAAGGATTTTTTGTCAAAATAAAGAGTAAAAAATAAATTGCAACTACTTATGTTTAGCTACTAAAAGAAAAACTTCATAACCAATTTTTCCCTTCTCCTCCCAAGGCAATTTATACCTAAACTCCTTCTCTAATTCAATTTTTGCATCAAATATCTTGCAAATATTTTTTATCTTTTTCTTTGTAGTTTCGGTGAGTTTGTGAATGCTGTAAACATTTTTTGCTATTTTTAGAGCTTTTCTCAAAAAAATCATGTCTCCTGTAAAAGGTGGGAATTGAACCACGGTATCTGTTTTAGCAGACAATTTTTTAACATCCATACAAACCCATTCGCATCTTTTTATCACTTCAGCTCCGGTCTTCTCCTGTGCTAATTTTGCATTTGAACTCGCGACTTTCAAGACTTCTTGATCCAAATCAACACCAAAAACTTTTTTTGCTCCCAGTAAAGCAGAGCCAATAGCAAATCTTCCTGAACCACAGCCCAGATCATAAACAACTTTATTCTTTATGTCTTTTTTTGCCAAGAAAAGGACGGAAGCCGCTATTGCCGGTACTATTGAATACTGTTCCAATTTATATTTTGGGTTGGGATTTTCTTTTAATAGGGAGAGAATAACTGCAAGCTTTTGCTGTGTTATCACATTTAAATTATCATTTATTAGGTTATGTAATTTTTGGATGTTTTGTCTCCTTGGAATGAAGAAAAAAAGAGTAGAATTAACTATTTTAGTTTTTCGCTGTATATAAATATCATGGTACCTGTATCTTCCTACCCCTACTCTGTAAATCTAAACTCTTTTTCTGGCAACGCACAAAACTTAAGATGGAGTATAGAAGAGCAACTAGATAGTTATGTATGGCTCGTAAACCTTCTTAGTAACTATAAAAAAGATAAATCTAAAGGTATTGTGCATATGGATGGTTATGGAAGGTCTGGACTATCCGGCGACATATGGGAAAATAATTTAGAGAATGTTGGAATTCGAGCGGTTCAATATCTTCGTGGAAGAGCCACTGCATGGGAAAAAGGTGATACCTATGGTGTTTTGAGTGGAGCAGGCGACAAAAAATCCCATATAGAAAGATTGACAACTGCAAGGACCGATGGTGTTATAAACTGGTGTCAGACTTCGACTCCAGATGCACCTATAACTAAACTATGTGAAAAAGCGATGATTGTTCCAGGTCGTGAAGAACAAATACCAGAGCGTGAACAATCAACAATGGCAATAGCTCCTTTAGGAACATACACAGAACTTTCTTTTTCATCAAACGGTGTAATCATTCCTCTAAGTGTTCACGAAGTTCTCAATTCAAAAGAAGATGCACATGAGATTATTAGGGAAAATGCCAGGAAAGTTACTGACTACATCAGTAATGTTACATATGAAATGACAAAACGAGAGAATAGAGAAAAAGTTAGACCAATCATAGAGGAAGGAGTCGAAAAAGAAATGTTGCTTATCTCAGGATTTGGGCCTGGAGTGCCAGTTTGCTCGATGGATGAAATAAGAATTATGCACGCCGGATTTGACGGAAGAGAGAAGTCGGTCTATTTTATAGGTATTGAAAAATTCTGGGACATCGACCAAAAAATAAAGCAATTTGGAGATCAAGTATCAAAAAAAGTTGGTGCTATTTTGTTTGTAGACAAATATTTTTTGGATGAGAGTTCGCCATTTAACGGAGTAAAACTTATAGATTATCTCTATGAAAAAAAAGTTGATATTTATTCTGTTTTATCTGTCGAAAATAAGAATGTACAAGAGAAATCTAAATGCAGTGTAGTATTTTCAGGTTATTCTGAAAAAATAGGAGATAATAAGGAAATAGATTTTTCTATACTTGGTTTCATGACTATAGGAGATGCTATTGTTTGTTGTTGGTCCCCTGAGGCAGAAATGAGAAGAAGGCACAGAAAGGCAGAGTAATTCATTAAATCTTTGGTAATATCATCAATATCTCTTCTGGGTTCCCAATCGCAAGATAGTTTCCCTCTAGATACATCTTACCAACCAGAGCAGAAGTAATAGCATCCAACTCATGGTCAGTTATTCTCTTTTTGTTCACATCGCCTTTAAACCCATAATCAATCAAAGCACTCCTGAGCTTTTCCAGCCCTCTCTGTTTTCTTGGCATTTTTAGAATATCTTGTATACTGCCTGGAAAGCTCTCTATCACTTTGAATCCATTCCTCTCAAATCTCTTCCTTAGAGCAATTCCTCTCAAAGTAAGTTTTCTCATCGGCCCCAGGGTTATTGGAAAGAATTTTATTCCCATCCTTGCAAGTTCTCTGTCACACTCTCTAAAATGGCCATACTTTCTACATTTGCAACCCTTTCTCAAACAACATCTTCCCTTTGGCAGAGCTAAGGGAGCATCTATGCTGATAACATCTGGCTTAACTTTTGTTGTCTCTCCAATAACTTCTTCGTCGGAAAGGAGAACGCTAGTTTTTGTGTTTAGATTTTCATCCAGGACGCAAAACCCGGTTGGTTTTGTTTCAACTCCTGCCAAATCAATTCCAACTATTTTCATTCGCTCATCTTACAGCGCATGTTATAGGCGGCTTAGCCATCACATCACAAAATGCTTTGAGCATCTGTTCTTGCGTGGCATTCACCAGATTTTTCTGCCCGTAATAGCTGCTTATACTCAAGCTTGTAGTCCTATTTGTGATTATTTCCTCAAGAATTATCTGGTCAGGGAATTGTCTCGCCATGTATTCCAAGAATGACAGCTGTTCATTGCACTCCATACAGCCAATGTAATAATAGAGCTTGGCTACTGTCATTCCTCTGCTCAAAGCAAGACTTTCCTGATCGGCTGCCAGCTCATAATCTATTATATTTCTTTCAGGTAGTGTTACCTTTCCTGAACTGGGAACCCTGACAGATTGCAAGAGACTAAAGGCAAACGTAGAGATTAGCATCAACAATATAAAGAATATAGCTACAACTCCTGTCTTTACTTTCATATAATCCTCTTATATAGCTACTTTTAAATGAATTTATTTTTTCTTTCCTAAATTTAAATTGGATAAAAATGGTTCTGGAAAGGATGGTTTCAGTTAAAACAGCTCTGAAGAATCCACTCTGGGTATTTGCAATCGGAGCAATCGTATCCCTTGCATGCCTGACTGTTGCATTCCTGATTTCAAAGACCTCCATAGGATTTTTTACTTCCTTCCTTATCACAATAACAATGGTACCATTCATGCTGAACTTGTCAAGACACGAGGAAGCAAGACAGGAAGATCTGATCAAAGCAAGAAAGCATCTGGGCATACTTCAGAGAAATAGGGATGTCCTAAAGATATACACTGCATTTTTTTGCGGCATGATTTTTTCCTTATCTCTGCTTTACTTCGCGCTTCCGGAGAAATATGTCGAAAGAGTTTTCCAGGACCAGATAAATGAGATAAACCTAATAAGGGGGAATATTGCCTTTGGTGATGTGTTTACAAAAATCGTTGTGAACAATATAAGTGTGATGTTTCTTTCTTTCTTTCTTTCTTTCCTTTTTGGTGCTGGAGCAATTTTTATACTGGCTTGGAACGCATCGATTCTTTCAGCGGCGATAGGCATGGCAGCAAAGAGCATAGGAGGAGTTAAAGGCTTGCCTTTGGCAGTTCTGATGTTCTTTCCTCACGGTAGCCTGGAGATTCTGGCATATTTCATCGGAGCTATAGCAGGCAGCTTCGTCTCTGTTGCAGTCACAAGAAGGAAGTCAGAAGGATTTTGGTTTGTTGTTAAGGACAGCTTTCAACTTTTAGCTGTGTCTGTGCTGCTACTAATTCTTGCTGGTTTGATAGAGGCAATAGCAATAGTCGCATGATTTTATGGTATACAAAACATTGTTGGTAATAACAATTATCGCAATACTTATAGTGGCAATTGCCTACTTATTCCTCCTTGTTGCATTAAAGCCCTCACCTGTGGGGGTTTATCACTGTAGCTGTGATGTTCCTGGATATGGAAAGAAAGAAGCAGTTGTTACTGTACAAATTGAAGGAGAAACCTGGGGAGCGAAAGTTCTTCAGCCGACTGAAATAACTTTGAATATTTTCAATTATTCTGTTCCATGCGAGTGCAAAACGGTTTAAAGTCAGGGGTGTGTATTTAACTGCAGGTTCAATTCAGTGAAATTTATCATAAACTGGTTATTAGACTAATTATATAACTGGATACAGGTTTCAGATTTTTTTAGAGTTTATAACTTAAGGTTTAGATTACTTTCTTGCATTCTTCTATAGTTGGTTCATTTATATCTATATATTTGCAACCAGAAGCAAAGGTATTCCAATCTGCCGGTCTTTTATCTTCTGAATACTCTGGTGATATTTGTGACCAACTGAAGCAATATTCCAATCTCTTTGCTTCACACCACTCCTTTTTTGGGATAGAAGGGTGAGGAGGACTAACAACTACAGATATATAACCTATTGTAAATATACCAACTATTACTCCAACCACCAAACCTAAAACAAAATCTCTCTTCATTTAATCTCCTCAACAACAAATCATAAAAAATCGAGAATACATTATAATCGCAGAACTAATTGCAAACCCTATTATAAAACCTTTAAAAAATTCTATCCATTCCATAATTACTATTTGATAATCGTATCTTAAATTTACACACAAACCGTATCTAAAAATGTGATACAATGCAGGGGATGTGTTTTGAACTACTTCACTCTAGATATATTCCAGGTTTTCCGTATTTTGATTTTTCTGCTTTCTTCTGCGGGTCATATCTCTTTGGGTCAGAACTAAGAAAAGCTTTTAGTTTCTCGAATCCAAACTGTTTTTTTACAAATTCTAAAGATTCATTAAAGTAATCCAATTCTTTTTTGGTTGCAAAATAAAGATATGCAGATTTCTTTTTTCCAACAAGTTTGATTACATGGTTCAAATCCTCCAAAACCTTTTTGAAAATCTCCTCCAATTCAAGAATATTTTTGTCGATTAACCTTTCATTTGCTTTTGGCCATTCAGCCAGGGATATAAATCCTTTTCCTCTGATTTTTTCCCACATTTCTTCGGTTATGTGCGGCACAACAGGAGCAATGAGTCTAACAACGCAGGATAACGTATTTTTCAAAACTTTTTTATTGCAATTCTTTACGCCGCCAGTTCTTTCTATGTACAATTTCAAATCATTTGTAAAATCAAAGAGGGCAGATTGCATCGCACTTCTGAACTTCGTTTGTTCATAGCTCTCTGTAGCAGTTTTGATGTGATTTTGAGTTATGCTCTGCAAAAACGAGTCTATGCTCTCAAAAGAATTCCTTTTTGCTTTATTCAGCTTTGAGATTAAATCATAAAGAAACTGAAGCCTTGAAGAATAGCTGGGAACGCTCTCATCTCTCCAGTCAGCATCATTCAACCCCTCGTTCGAGGCAACTATATTTATTCTAACTAGGTCAGCGCCTATCGCATCAATCAGCCCTCTGAGAGGAATGATATTTCCCTTAGACTTGCTCATCTTCGTTCCCAAAACATTCACATAGCCATTTACACCAATAGCCTTAGGCCAATACCCTGGATTATCCCAGATAGCTGTATGATGGAAAATATAGAATGTCAAGTGATTTTGAACCAGGTCTTTACCAGAATTCCTAAGGTCAACAGGGTAAAAGTACTCAAACTCCCCTTTCATCTCTTCAATTATCTTTTTGTCAATACCATTTTTCTCGCTCAACTCTTTTGAGTTTCCCTTTCCAAGAAAGATATAATCAAACACTTCATCAGTCAATTGCTCGGCCTTAATTTTTTTCTCATTCAAAATCCTTGCAATCGTGTAGTATGCCATGTATATGGTGCTGTCCGACAAAGTCTCTACAATCCATTCCTTATCCCAAGGCAGAGGAGTGCCTAAGCCGGTCCTCCTTGTGCATGCCTTATCCTTCAGCCAGTCGATCGTGTTCTCAAACTGCAGCCTTACATCTTCGGGATAGAATTTCATCCTTGAAATACATTGTTTAACTTTTTTCTTCCAGTTTTCATCCGAGAATTTCAAGAACCACTGGTTCTCCAGAATTTTGACATGATTTGGTGTGGTGCACCTGCACACAACAGGGCCAGTAATCTCCCAGATGCTGTCGGCAATGCCTTTATCAATGAACTCTTTTGTCAGGCTTTCCTTTAACTCAGACACTTTTTGCCCAGAATATTCTCTGCAATTGTCTTTCAGAACGCCCAAATGGAACTCTTTTTTATAAACAAGACTTGTTGCTTCATCCAATTTTTCCTTTTCATTTTGATTCTCAATTCCCATTTTTTCGCAGACCTCAATGGCAGGTTGCTCACCAAATTCAGGAGTCTTGATAATCGATATCGGCTTTATATTCAAGATTACTTTTGGTTCAATGTCATACTCTCTCAATTCCTCAGGATTTCTCTGTAGATCTCTCAATCCAATCCAGTCGTACGGAGCATGCGAAGGAACAGACATGACAATGCCAGTGGCGGCATTCGGGTCAACAAAGCCTGCAGGCAAAACCAAAATCTTGTTTTTAAGCACGGGATTTTCGCAGTATTTTCCGATCAGCTCGCTACCCCTTATTCTACTAATCATCTGTACATCTTTGAGTTGGTCCTTAAGCTTTTCAGTAGCTTTCTCGCTTATTATCCAAGTTTCATTTCCAATTTTTACCCTTTTGTATTCAACCTCTGAATTCACCCAGATGTTTGTCACGCCAAAAATTGTTTCAGGTCTTAGAGTCCCGCAGGGCAGAATTTCCCCGGAGTTCAGTTTAAATTTAATAGTAACATATTCTATCGGACTCTCTCCCTCACCCTTCAGTCTGTCATGATCTCCAGTTGGGCTTTTGCAGTTAGGGCACCAAACAACAGGATGGGTGCCTTGAACGACATAACCTTTTTTTCTTAGAGTATTATACTGCCACTCTACGAACCGAGAATAAGTTGGGGTCATTGTTGTAGTTATGAAAGTTCTTCTCCAATCAATAGAAAAACCACTTAGTTTTAGGTCCTCTACCCAGCACTTCATCCAAAACTTAGCGGTGAACTCTGGTCCGTATTTGATGAAATTTTTTATATCTTTATCGCTAGCACCGCCCAATTTGAAAGTTTCTATCTGTGTTTTATCATTTTGCTTTAGCCTTTCTATCGCTCCAAGAATTGGCTCGCCAGTTGCATGAAAACCTTGAGGATACAAAACATTGAAACCCTGCATTCTTTTGAATCTCGCATAGCTGTCGCAGCGAAATGCTGTAAAAGCTGCACCAATGTGAGGGCTTAGGTTCAAATAGGGATACGGGAAAGTAACAAAAAACTTTGGCTTGTTTTTATCTATATTTGCTTCAAATATTTTGCTTTTATTCCATTTTGTTTGCCACTTGCGTTCAATTGCATGATAATTTATTTTTTCCATTGCTGTCAATAATAGAATTGAGATATTAAGCATTAAAAGTTTCTATTGGTGAATAAATATTTTTTACTGTATCTCTCAAAATCGTTTTTTACTCTTTTTCCCCACCCGTTCATAATACTTGCAATACTTGTATATTATAATACCCATGATAATTAGAATTATAGCTATTACTACTACCCCAGAATTTTTCCCCATCCAAATGGAAATTCCAAGCAGAGTTTGCTCAATGGGAGAAAGCTTTTTTACATTTATATGCAAGTCTTGATCGGGGTTTGAATCAACAAATTTCCATCTATAGTAATCATAATTATCATCAGAAGCTACTTCTTTTCCCTCAAGATTGACATAATCTATTGCATAAGGTTTAGGAAGTTTAACATAAATTGCGGTATAAGAAATATTTTCAGACCAAATTTTTCCTGTGCCTAAAGGATAATAATATGGGAAATAGTTTTCATCTGTTGCATCTTCAACCCATTTTATTGTAATTCTTTTCAATTCATACGGCTGTATATTCAGTTCGATAATGTATGCGCTATCTTGCATATACGTTTTATAAAGATTTTCAATCTCCGGTACCCCAGCAAATCTTATAGTTGGGCCTATTCGATTCTCCGAAGTTCCTGCCGCAGATACTTGGGCTAAAATATCAGAAACTTTGCCTTGAAAGCTTCCAGTAACATCTGTTGCCACCTGAGTTTGTATAATTTGAGATTTTGTGCTCTGCTCCACTCCTAGAGCTGTTTGTGCTAGTCCAGGTGCCTCTTTTGCAGAGAATAAACTACCACCATAATAGCCGTACCATTCTCTTTTTTCTCTAAAAGGATAATCTAATGAATAAATATCTAGGCCAGTACCACCAATTTCAACGGATTTAGGCATGATTTTGAAAGGAATTATTATTTTAACTTTATCAGTAATTGTCCCGCTTGTTAAATAAATTTTTTGTATAGAAAAACTTCTATAAAGATATCTTCTTATTTCTATTGTGTTGTATTGACCTGGCATAAAATAATTTGAAGCATTAACAAAAATTGGGTTAGAAAAATTTTTGTTACTAATAAATTGACAATAGGTTTGACCATAATATGAATAAATAGGAGGCACCTTTTCTGCATATTCGATAATTGGACTTTTTGTATAAGGATAAACGACATTCCCATTAATCGTTATTTGTGCAAGAGGTTCATTGTAATATCTAAAATCATAAGAATTGATACACAAATCTTTAACTGAAAAATCTTTTGGAAGAATAAAAGTTTTTATCCAAAAAGGATTGCTACTGCTGATATAAATTGAATTTTCTAAAACAGGGAAAATGTTTTTTGGTTTATTTCTGATTCCTAAATCTAAGGTTGTTGTGATTTCTTTGTTTTTAAGCTCTATAAAAGCTATTTGATGTTCTTCTTTTATTTGGGGCCTAATAGGAGGGTAAGGCATGCCATCTGCTTTAGCCAATGGTAAGAATGAGCCGAGCATCAATACAAATAAAAGAAATACAAGCAAGCTTTTTTTCATCTTATCTAATTTTAATTTGGTTTTTGTTATATAAAGCATTCCTATAATCACAATCAAAATAACCTTTATGACAATGGAGCTTTAAGCAAGACTCCTATCAACGCTCCGATTATCAGGAAACCGATTGAGAAAATTACAACAAAGGCAAGCTTCCTCCTATCAGCACTTATCACAATCAGCCCTTCTTGCTTTAGCCTTCTCTTGAAAAGTTCGTCCAGCTTTTTTGTTCTAGCGAATGTAATTGCAATGGCCAAACCGATTATAGAGAACAGATTTGCCAAGCCAATTAATGCATACTTCCTCCAATCACCGAACACTATCAAACCTGTTACCGCTCCTGTTATGGCCGAGACACCGAGAATAAATGCGATTTCACTCAGGAACCAGTGTTTTGAAATAGTAGAATAAACTGCTAGAGCATAGCTCGCTTTTGCTGGAGCCTCTTGTTTAAACCACAGGTCGTTTGTCAGATACTTAGAAGGTACATAAATATCAACTCTAGTATACCCATTTGATTTTGTATCTCCAAAGAATTCTTTAAAATCCCAAGTATTGAAGTTCTCTTGAGCATAATAACCAGTTGTTGTATAGGTCTTTACCTCACCAGAAACCTCTGGTGTTACAAATCCTAGCAAGTAAATCCTTATTGGAATCCTTTTGCTACCGTAAACGCTTGTTGGCATCATTGGAAAATATACTTTATCTGTAGGGAAAGTTACGAAAATTCCTGGTTGCCTTATGTATGGTGAGATTCTGCGATACGGATATTGCTCCCCACCTACCAATGTCGGGCTGGAAACCCATGAAATGACAAAAGTGTAATCCTTTCCGATATAGTCATCGAGAACAGGAGTTGAACCTCTTGGCAGGTTATATCCTCTATTGTTTAGGTACCAATAAAGAGCTTCCCCAGTTCTTGCGGTAACAATTTCTGTGGTTATCCCTTCTTTTTCCAAATGTTCGTATACTGTTACACTCGGAACTCCTGTTATGCCAGGTGCAAATACCTTCTCTTCTACCATCACCCTACCTGCATACATGCCCCACGTGTAAAAGAAGTATTGGAATATAGGATAGATTTGAGTTAGCTGAGAAACTTGAACAATATCATCAATATCGGACCTAGCCTTTTGAACAACATCATAGCCATAGAATTGCGGGAAACTCTTAACAACATCTATCACAACTTTGTTGGGATCTGCTGGAACAGGGAAGATCCATGCAGCTTCCGACATATCCTTCATGTCAAAGTTTACCGCGATAATCATCTTCTCCAGACCGTTCTGGTAATTTATCGCGGCTATCTGTTCGTTCTCTTCAACAGGTTCAAAAGGTGGTCTAGGAGGGATTATTATGCCATCTGCTTTAACCAGTGGTGAGAATGAGCCGAGCATCAATACAAATAAAAGAATTGCAAACAAAGTTTTTTTCATACTATTCAATTTAAATTTGGTTTTTTTCGCTATATAAACCATCCCTATAATCCCAATTGCAATCAAAACAGCCAGAACATATGGAAATTCAGGTTTGTTCGCAGGCAGAGTTCCTCCTTTTTCTGATTCCGAAGCCGGAGCCTTTGCAGCGAAAGTGCCAGCTTGATAAGAATAGATAAATCCAAGGAAGCTACCCCCTACTACCAGTACAACCAGAGAAATTGCAAGAATGATAACTAATCCTCTTGATTTATTGGAGATAATGTCAACGCATCTGTCTGTCAATGCGTAGAAGACCCATTTTCTGTTCGAATTTTCAATTTTCCTGACTAAACCAGAATTACATAGAATATCTAAATGCTCAACTATCGTCGCGCTACTTTTGTTCAATTTTCTGCTTAAATCAGAGGGAGTTCGTGAGCCGTTAGAAAGCTCCTTTATTATATTCATCCTTGTGTCTTCAGCTAAAACTTTCAAGACTTTTCGATCAATTATCATTGCAGGTTCTTCCATAGTTCTAATCTTAGCAATAAGAAATTTAAGACTACTGATTTTGTTAGGTTTTCACCGAATCAAAAATAAATTTAAAAACAATTAAGATAGTATTGTATTCTAGGCCCCTGTAGCTCAACCTGGATAGAGCAGTAGCCTTCTAAACTGAAGGTAGCTATTGGTTGCGGGTTCAAATCCCGTCGGGGGCATAATTAAATTTATATTCTCAAATCTCGAAATCTAATTTCCTATGAATTTCGATGATTCTTTAGCAAGATTAATTGGTTGTTTGATTGGAGATGGTTGTGTTGGAAAATATAGAATGAGAAGTATTCCAAGAAAAGACCATTATGAACATGGCATAACAAAAGTTGGTAATTACTATCGTATTGAATTTTATAGTAAAACTCCAGAATTACTTAAGAATTTTTCAGAAATATTTTTTGAAGTCTTTAAAAAAAGAATTGCATTCGATAAGAAGAAAGACAGAGTTTTTTTCAGTAGTGATAAAGAGTCTTTCAAAACTTTGACTAGTTTTGCAAATTTTGGTTGTTCGAAATGGAGATTAAAATCAATTGAATTTGACAAATCATCTATATTGGCTTTATTTGGTGGCCTTGTAGACACTGATGGCTATGTGGAAATAAATAAAAAATATAGAACAAAGAGATTAATTTTGACTTCGGTAAACAAAAATGGACTCAAACAAATCCAAAACCTTCTTTTGAAATTCCTTGATGTTTCATCTAAAATTTTTGGACCTTATGAGAATGCGTACAGACTTGTCATTCGCGGAAAGAACAACTTTATGAAGCTCAAAGATTTGAAGTTAGTTCATCCCCTTAAAATCACCAGACTAAAAGAGATTATTAACGACTAATCCCACTGGGGGCATCCTTATAAAATTTCCCTTCCTTTATTATTTCAATGACAACAACTTTTTCAGTCGTAACAACAGCAAAAAATGAGAAAGATCAAAAACTTGTTGAAGAAACTTTTGATAATTGGGAAGCAACAAAACAAATTTTCGAATCAAAGTCAAATAGGAAAATAGATTTTATTATAGTAGACGCAGGCAATAATGTAGAATTCCCAAAAATGAAGGATTCTTTAGTAGTAGACCAAAAAATCTACGAAAAACTCAGAAGAGGACTGTATGAGAATGGAAAGATAAAGTACGATGGTTGGGATTCGCCCTCTATAGGTAGAAACTTAGGTTTTAAGTACGCTAAAGGTAAGATAATTATTTTTCAGGACATAGATACGCTCTTCTCCACTGGTACCGAACTGGACTATAAGTATATTAACCCGGCTATAGACAGATATGAAAACTACTTTGAAGTCATGCACAAATCATTTAGAGAAAAGGGGATAGTAGGTGCTGCTCCTTCTGCTAGAGCAAGAGACAGTATGAAAATATCCAGAAGGTTTGCAGTCATGGGTGAAAATTATACAGTTTGGTTCTCGACGAAAATCAAAACAATAAGATTAAGCAGCACTCCGGTCGTGGGTCCAAGTTTTCCTGGGTTTAGTGTTGCTGTGTTGCATTCAACTGCCTCTAGAGTTTTTGCGGATGTAGGATACTTGTTCGACCCAGAGCTAGCTGTAGCTGAGGATCATAAATTTTCAAGAACTCTCGCCGAATACGGAAAGGTTTCTTATGAGAAAAAGGCGTGTGCGTTTATAAGAACCGAGAAAAGAGTAAGCTCCGGTTTTGACATTCTAAAATCCATGTTATATGCAGTGAAATGGATAATTCCTTACTCCTTTCCAGATGCTTACAAGTACAGGAAACACGAGCTATACGTGTAAGAAAAATTAGTTCAAAGATGCATGACCCTAAACTCCAAACTTAAAAAAATCTCCTATTTTTGAATGCAGTTTAGATGCACGGAGCAAGGCTAAATTTATTTTTTATCAAAAGAAGAATTTAAGATACCACCACTTAGTGTTGAATCGCAGATAATCAAAACTCCTTTATATGCTTTATTTTTAGTAAATTTTTAGTATGAGAATGGCTCCAACAAAATATCTAAGTGTTTTACTTAGACTATCAAGATTGAAAGAATATTTGCCTCAACTGTTTTTGATATTTATTCTAATTTTCTTAATCTCTCCTCAAAACCTTTTATCCTACAAGACAGCTATCATTTTCTTAGCAAACTTATTCTTAACATCTTTTGCTTATGCTATAAATGATGTCGAAGATGCAGAAGACGATTATCACGATTTGAGGAAAAGAAAGAGAAATATAATCTCCAATGGAACCATAGGAAAAAAATATGGATATTTAATTAGTTTTTCTTTGTTGTTTACTGGGTTAATTCTTTTACTCCTGTTAAATAAATTAGTTTTCTTGGTGGGGTTATTTTTGTCATTCGATTCATTTCTTTATTCTTGGAAAAAACTAAGATTAAAGTCAATTCCTTTTTTAGACCTTATTTCTCATGCTCTTTGTTTAGGCACTTTACAATTTCTAACAACCTATCTTGCATTTAGGTCTTTGAATTGGCAGATTATACCATTCTTAACCGTAATAATTCCTTTTTCTTTTTCTACCCAGATTTTGCAAGAATTAAGGGACTTCAAAGTTGATAGAAAGACGAAAATAAATAATACAGCCCAATTAATGGGAAAGAAAAATTCAGCAGCATTAGTTTATGGTTTTTGTGTTACTTTAGCAATAGGGTTCATTTTTTTAACCGAAAGTTTGTATTTGGTATGTCCTATCCAGTTTTTCCCTCTCGCATTTCTTGTGCCCCTATTTTACTTTAAAATAAAACATAATCTCCCTCTCCCTTTAATTGATTAAATATGCATCATACCTCTCAAGTCTTGCACAGTAGAGGCATCCGTATTACAATTTGAGGAAGTCTGAAGTTTACCACCGAAAGGATAAATAAAGTAATTTAATTAAACTAGAAAAGAAAGATTTAATAGGTAGAATAAAGCCAAAAAAGAAGTCTGAATACTATATTGGTTGATAAAAAATGACAAGAATAATTATTATACCTTCCGGTAAAGGTGGTGTAGGCAAGACGACCCTTGCTTCCAACCTTGCTACCGCTTTAACTGATTTGGGACAGAATGTTATTGCAGTTGATGCAAATCTTACAACTCCAAATCTTGGGTTGCATCTGGGTCTTCCCCTAGCTCCAAAGACTTTGCACGATGTTTTGAAAGGGGAGGCAAAAATCAGAGACGCAACCTATCCTCATCCCTTAGGCTTTAGCATCATACCAGCAAGTATGAATATAAACGATTTGCAGAGGGTGGATGTTGGCAGACTACCAGAAGTTACTTTAAACCTTATTGGCAAGGCAGATTATGTTATTATGGATTGTGCAGCAGGTCTTGGGCGAGAGGCTGTGAGTGCGATAGAAGCGTCAACCGAAGTGTTGATTATCACAAACCCTGACTTGCCAAGTGTTGCTGATGCTTTGAGGACTATTAAAATTGCTGAAAGTCAGGGTAAAAGAGTTCTTGGTGCAGTAGTAAACAAAGTAAAGGGCAAGTGGTATGAGTTGACAAGAAAGGAGATTGAGGAAATGCTTGGCATGCCTGTTCTTGTGGAGATACCAGAGGATAAAAATGTTTCAAGAAGCATAGCCATCAAGACTCCTGTTGTGAATTATAACCCAGATTCTCCTGCTTCGATAGAAGTTAGAAGGCTTGCTCACCAGCTTGTTGGTATGCCTTTCAAATACAAAAAACCAAGGAGTTTCAGACTGCTGGAAAGATTGATAAGCTGGCTCACAGGATAGTACACTGATAAGTTTAAAACTATTTTTTGAGTCAGTGTTAAATATTAATTATGAAAGGTGTTTCAACAGTAATAGCGACTATTCTTATGCTGATAATAACGATTGCTTTGGCAGGAATGGCTTATATGTATATAGCAGGAGTCTTTTCAGGAGCAATTCAGGGGATAGAGGTTGTTGATTCTTTTTGTGAAGGGGGAGAAGTTACTATAACAATAAGGAACATAGGCACTTCAGCTATAAGCTCTCTAAACATAAAACAGACCTCTCCTGCAGACGATATCCTAACTGCAAACTTCACAGGAGCAATAGAGCCAGGGAAGACTGCCAGCTACAAGGATACATGCGAAGGATCGGCAGGAAGAAGCTGTCTATACAGGATAACTCCACCAATAGGAAAGGCGGCAACTGCTACTGCCTACTGCGCATCAAAACCATCTTCTCTGGTTCTTTGGCTAAGTTTTGACGAAGGTTCTGGCTCTACTGCTAAAGATAGTAGCGGGAATGGAAATGACGGAACTATTATCGATAATGAGGATGATCAATGGGTTCAAGGAAAATATGGTAATGCTTTGAGCTTTGATGGAGTGAATGATTATGTTAATATCGTTGACCCGGGTGATAACAGCATATTCGACATCACAGATAAGATAACAATCGAAGCTTGGTTTAAATTAAATTCCAGAACTGGATGGGATAGAGTTGTTGCTAAATCACATACAACGAATACAAAGCCCTGGACAATGTATGGAATTTTATTAGTTGGTGGCACTGCTTGTGGTGATGAGGAAGCGGGTCAAGTTCGTTTTGAACTTGCAAGTGGTGGAGAACAACATATAGTTCACACAACAAGTAAACCTCAAATAGGGGAATGGGTTCATGTTGTAGCAACTTATGATGGAAGTTCGATGAAACTCTATTATAATGGTAAGTTAGAGAGTGGTCAAATTTGTAGGTATACGGTAGGATATGTAGGTAATCTGCTCACAGGAAAAATAGATACTAATAACATGCCAATATCAATAGGTAGAAGTGGGTTTGATGCAGACTATTTTAACGGCACAATAGATGAAGTAAGAATTTACAACAAAGCAATAATTTAATTGATAAAAATTAATACTTTATAACAAATCTTCTATTGCCAATTCAAAAGCAGCTATAGGCATTTCCAATTTCCAATTTTCCAAAACAGCAGGGTGAATTTCGCCAATAAATCCAATTCTTCTATTTTTTACTAAAATATCAGCAACTCTACCCTCGATAAAACTTGAATGCTCAGATTTTTTCAATTTATAACTCACAGCCAACTTACCTAAGAAAGCATCAAGTACAGAGGCAATCTCTTCGTATCCAACCCGTGAATCGGCAATCGCTACTGCCAGCTTTCTAACATCTCTAGTTCTAGTTTCTTTCTTATCATCAATCAGAACTACATCACCAATCTCAAAAACTCTTTGTGGATAATCAACATGCTGATTGTTTGAAAATAGATCCATCAAACTCGGAAGCAACCAATTTCTAAAAACATTCCAATTCGCTGATACAGGATTCTCTATTTCAACTATCTTTTCTTCCTTTAAATTCATTTTACTGAAAAGATTCTTTTTATTCGTCAGAGTGTAAGAAAGAATTTCTTGAAAACCTAAACCAACCATAATTTCAGCAACTTTATTAGAAAATATTTCCATTTTATCTGCACTGCCAACAGTTTTTAATTTCGGTATAACAGGTTCAACCCTATTATAACCATAAGAAATTATTATGTCTTCCATTATATCTCGCTGATGCATGATGTCTTGTCTGTACGCAGGGTATTTTACTTCAATCTTCTTTCCGATTAATTCTGCATCATAATTTGCTTGCTCCAAAAGTTTGCATATTTCATTTCCAGTTAAATTAAGCCCCAAAATTTTATTTGTATAATCAATGTCAATCCAACTTTTCCTTGGAGTTAAGTCAGGAGTAACAGTCACTTTATCTGGATATACTACCTTTACTGATTCTATCTCAGCCTTTCTATCAGCTAGAGCAGCCACCAAAACATTTAAGGCAGGTATCAAAAACTTGAAATTGAATCCACTGCACTCGATAAAAACATTCTTAGTATCTTCTGTGACTTTGCCAGAATAGTCTGAATTTATTATCGGCGGTATTGACAAGACTTCATTCCTGGAATCAATAAATATTGGGTATTCTTTCAATCCAGCTAACAGATAACCATATTCCTTGCCTTTGGGATGTCTTTCCAGAATTTCTTTCGGTGTCAATTCTTCCTTAAAATCAAGAGGAACAAATTTTATCCCATCTGGCTTAACAGTTGTGAATCTGATAGGTGGCTTAATTCTATCAAAATCATATACTCCCAAGGCAACCTCTTTCCTATTCCTGCCAAAAGTACCACAAATTTTTTCCTGCAGTTGAATCATCTGGGACAGAACATTTTCTGTTACTTTTAGATTCTTTACAACAGCACAAACTGTATAAGGTCTAACACTCTTGTTTTTCCTGTCAACATTTACAGTAACATCCGATTCTTTGACTGCATACCTTGGGCAACCCGTGGGATTATATCTCCCTTTAATTTCTCTAGCTATCCCTTCGGTAGACCATAAATCTGGTCTGTTCGTATCTTTTATATCAATCTTAAGCAAATCGCCGTCAACAGCATCAATCTCTCCCTTCGCATATGAGATCGCTTCCCCCAATTCCTCTATTGCAAATTTTTTTCCAATTAAATCGCACAGATCTTTATGCGATACTTCTATTGTTGGCATATCATTCCTCTTTTCGTGAAAATTCTTTCTTACAAATTGGGCATTGGTATCTTGGATATCGTTTGTCTTTGTGTCTTGAAAAACCATTTCTCCAAACTTTTTTATGACCACAGTGGATGCATGTTAATTCGACTGTGCCTAGTTTTTGTCTTTTTAGAAGTTTCCTTTTTTGGTTCATTTTTTCATAATTTATTATACGCAGTTTTGCCGCTATTTTTTCATCATGTTTAGATAATGGCAATAATTTTTCAGCTAACTTTACTACCGATTTGCGATCACTTATCATAACTCTGTATAAATCAAAATTACAGACTCTATCACCATAAGTACCCTTTTCCCTTACCATGTACAAATGGACATTAAAACCAAGTTCTTTCAACTTTTGATGAATTTGCTCCAAAATAGCCTTGTCACATGTACCTAAACTGAAAATCAAATCTTTATATTTTCCATCATATTTTTTATGTTGAGTTATTATCCAACTTGCCTCACAATCACAATAGCCAGCTAAAAAAGCATAAAACAATTCATTATCATCTAAAATCCAGTCGGGGATAGTCTTTGGCTTATCTACTAAGAAATTAAAAGAACTATTAAGGAAACAATACATTCTGTTAGTTTTTTCTGTATAGCCACCTTTCGCTTCTCTTACAATAACTGGTGCGTATTTTTCAAAAGCTTCTTTAAACATTTTTAATTGTGCATTACGAGGAGATGTTGTTTCTACTTTTATCAATCTAAAGTGCTTAAATGCGTGTAGATCTCCAGTCCTTAATCCTAACAGGTATGCCTTTTCATTCAAATTTCCAAAAAAATGGGTTCTCCAGTAATTTCTTCTATCAGAAGGTTTTCTAGGGATGTTAAATTTTTGCAGGTAGTTAAGTATTGTGGTATGAGATTTTACACCAAACATTCTTGCTATTTGTAATGCAGAAAGATTTCTTCTCCAATAAAGTTCTTCTAATATTTTTGGGTTCCTATAACATACATTTGATTTATTCATAGATATCATCTCTTTCTTAACCACTCCAAATTCTTCGAAAATAACTCTCTGATATCATTTATCCTAAGCTTGAACATTGCTAATCTATCTATACCCAACCCCCATGCTAATACTGGTGCACAGATACCTAACGGTTTCGTCAGTTCTTCTCTAAAAATGCCTGAACCAGCTAGTTCTATCCAACCAAGTTTTGGATGTAAAGCTGATAACTGAGCTCCTGGTTCGACAAAAGGATAATAATCTGGCAAGAATTTCACTTTTTCTGCACCAGCAAACTCTATTGCAAAAGTTTTTAGAAGTCCCAATAGATTTTTAAAAGTTAAACTTTCGTCAATAACAATACCTTCACAATGATTAAATTCTACACCGTGCTTAAAATCTATTACATCCGGTCTGAAATTTCTCCCTATAATAAAATATTTTCCTGGTATTTCTACACCTTTTGCTAGTTGTCTTGCAGAGCATGCAGTTGTGTGCGCTCTAGGCATTAGCTTAGCAGATTTTTCAGGGTCCCATCTATAACCCCAACCAGTTGAACCTGTTTTCCACCCATTTTCATGAGTTGCCTTTACCCTTTCAACAATTTTTTTATCAGGAAGTTTACCTTTTTTCGGATACTTTAAAGAATAAGTTTGTGCCCAATCCCTCGCGGGATGCGTTTGCGGTTGAAAGAGCGAGTCAAAGTTCCAAAATTCAGTTTCTATTATCGGTCCAGTCATTTCTTTAAATCCTAATTCAACAAGCTTTTGTCTAACCTCTAGTAAAAACTGATTGTAAGGATGTCTTTTTCCAGGAACAATTTTGGTTTTGTCCAGTTTTTTTCTCACAACTTCAACATTTACTACTTTAAACTCTTTACCTTTCCATAAACCTGTTTGAATAATATCATGAGTTAATTCACCAATAATGTTGCCAGCTTTTTTTATCGCTTCTTCAGTTTTTTCGTAAGTCTCGGTAACTCTAATAACAAGATTTCTGTTAATTAAAATTTTCAAAATCTCTTCTTCTACCTCTTTTCCTTGGTAAATTTTTTCTAAGGCCTTTTCTTCTTCAGTTATATTCGGAGTCTTTAGCAAAGTCAATCGATTAACTTCTTTGGAGACCCATCCCTTATCCAGGGCCCATTTTAAGGCTATGTGAAAATTCTTTATCTTCTTGGTTGCTTCCTCGATAACAATAGATTTTCCGGGAGAAGCGTTGAGAAGTTTAACAAGATTCCTCTCTGGTAAACCTTTTTCCAGATACAATTTCCCTTCTTCAGTCAGTTTATATTTTGTCATTTAATCCTATTAAAATTTGAAATACCAATAATTAAAACTAAATAGACTTACTCTTTAAACATAAATTTCTCTATCTGCTCTTTTGCTTTCTCCCTTTTCTTTTGATGCTCTCTCAAGAAAGTGTTTAGCTTCTCGATTAGCATGAGTTTCAACTCACCTGTAAGCAATTTTCCACTTCTATAATCTTCACGGATTTCTTCCAGTCTTTTGTCATCTTCCTCAAAAAATGTAAGCCACTGATATGAGACATCAACATCCGGATTTCCTCCTTTTTTCCTGTGCTCCTCTACTGTGGCTTGCCCACCAGAAAATGCATACTTCACTATTTTATTTTTAACAACTTCTGGTGAATCTGTTGTAAAAATAGCAGTTTGCTCTTCTGATGAAGACATTTTTCCTTGGTCAACTATTCCACCAAGTCCAGGTAGAAATATGCTGTGAATGGCTGCTGGTTTATAGAATCCCAGCTTTGGTAAGACGTCCCTCGCAACTCTGAAGTGGGCGTCTTGATCGATTGCATATGGAATTAGGCATGGTATATTTTTTCCCTTTAGGACAGATGGTAAAAATGCTGGAACAGCTTGCATAGCGGTATAAAAAATTGAGCCGATATTTGTTTCATTTGTAAAACCAAAAACAGCTTTTGCGGTAGAAAAAGTTATCTTCTTTGCGACTTTGCACGCTTGTTTGAACATCAATTTAGCATGGATAGTATCTATCAAAAAATGAGTTTTCTTCGGATCGAATCCTAAAGCAATAACATCGAGCATATTGTCATTTGTAAACTTTTTTGTGTCTTCTAGCGTTAGCTCTTCCTTAAACAGAAATTTTTCTTCATCTGGAAATTGAAACCACAATTCCACATCAAATTTATCCTGTAACCATTTTGTAAAAATCCAAGGTACCAAATGTCCCATGTGAACTGGACCAGAAGGAGCTCTTCCTGTATACAAAAAGAACTTACTTCCCTTTTCATATTCGTCTAAAATCCAATTCATGTCTCTGTGAGAAAAGAAAATACCTCTTCGCAAGAAATGATGAAGCTCGCCAGTATGTTTTTTAATTCTGTTCAATAGCTTTTCATCTATCCGTTCGGTGCCAAACTTCTTAATCAGATAGTCGTAGTCTATTTTTCCCTTAACTTCCCATGGCGTCACTACAAATCTAGGGTCTTTCATAATAGAATATTGAAAAGCTTTTAAGAATAAATATGTAATCTAAATTTCAGTAAAAGTGATAAAATGCCAGTATCCAAGTTTGTGATTTCAGAACCAGAGACAAAGAAGTCTTTTCAGTTAGAAGTAGATCAGAGCAGAGCTAGCGGATTGTTTGGCAAAAAAATTGGCGATGAATTCTCTGGGGATGTCATTGGTTTAGCTGGTTATAGCCTTAAGATAACTGGTGGAACAGATAGAGATGGCTTTCCAATGCATCCATCGGTCAAAGGTCCGGGTAGAAAGAGAGTCTTGCTGTCTGCACCACCTGGTTTTCATCCAAAAATCAAAGGGCAAAGGAAAAGGAAGACTGTTAGAGGAAACACACTGTCCGAAGACATAACGCAAGTCAATGTCAAAGTTATTAAAAAAGGAGAGAAACCTTTGGAAGAATTAGTCCCAATGAAACCAAAGGAGAAGAAAGAAGGAAAAAAACCTGAAGTCAAAAAAGAGGAGAAGCCGAAAGCAGAAAAACCCAAAGAGGTAAAACAAGAAATCAAGAAAGAGGAAAAACCAAAAGTTGAAGAGAAGAAGGAGGGCGAGGGAAGTAAAGCTTAATGAAATAAATCCAAAGCTCATCCCAGAAGTAAACATTGGAATGGTCGGACATTGGTGATAAACCAACCGAATACGTAGCGCATGGTAAGACAAGTCTTGTTGAAAGTTTAACGGGTAAACTAACTCTAACTCATTCTGAGGAACTGAAGCGTGGAATAACAATTCGCTTGGGTTATGCTGATGCAACTTTTTACAAATGCGAGAATGGGCATTATTCAAATAGCAAGAAATGCCCTGTATGCTTTGGCGATTGCGAAATTTTAAGAACAGTAAGTTTCGTTGATGCACCTGGACATGAAACTCTTATGGCAACAGTTCTTAGTGGCACTGCTCTGATGGACGGAGCCATACTTGTAATCGCTGCGAATGAGAGATGCCCTCGGCCCCAAACTCGTGAGCATCTGACTGCTTTGGAAGCAGTTGGAATAAAAAATGTTGTGATAGTTCAAAACAAGATCGACTTGGTTAGCGAGGAAGATGCGATGAAAAATTACAAAGAAATAAAGGAATTCGTCAAAAGGACTATACTGGAAAATTCACCGATAATACCTGTTTCAGCACAGCAAAGGGTAAACATCGATTCTGTCATCGAAGCTATAGAAAAAACTATTCCTATACCTGAAAGAGACGAAACCAAAGATTTGAAGATGCTTGTAGCCAGGAGTTTTGATATAAATAGACCTGGAACAGGTTTAGCAAAGCTATCAGGCGGGGTTTTGGGAGGAGCTATAACTCAAGGCAAGTTGAAAATCGGGGATGAGATAGAGATTAGACCAGGGATTAAAATTGGAGCTAAATATAAGTCGATATTAACTAAAGTTGTAGGTTTGCAAAAGGCTGGGATTGATTTGGAAGAGGCAGGTCCAGGTGGCTTGCTAGGAGTGCTAACCACTCTAGATCCTTTTCTTACAAAATCCGACTCTTTAGTCGGAAATGTGGTTGGACTGCCAGGAAAACTGCCTGAAACCAGAGAGCAGCTGAGCCTTGAAATAAAGCTTTTGGAAAGAGTTGTTGGGTTGGATAAAACAGCTGTAATATCTCCAATCAGGATTGGCGAAGATTTAATGATAAATGTTGGTACTGCCAGGAGCATAGGAAGCGTTGCATCGATTAAAAAAGAAAGAGTGGAATTGAAACTGAAAATACCTGTTTGTGTAGAAGAAAAAGAAAGAATAGTAATCTCTAGGCAAATTTCTGGTAGATGGCGACTAATCGGTTTTGGTACAATTTGCTAATTCTATGTGCAGTAGACCGTTCCAGTAACAGTTCCACCTATTGGCGGAATCAATCTAAACTGGCAAGTTCTTCCACCAGTACCACCACAAACATCAGTGTAGGTAGTTGTAACACCTGGATCTAATGGTGTAGCTGCCCAAGTCCCGTCAACTGTACTTGTATCAGCGATTGGTGCAGTCTGAGTAACAGTTACTCCACTGGTAGTGATTGCACTAGTTCCTATGTTTCTTACTGTGAGTCTGGCTTGGTCACATGGAGGAGCTAGACATTCAACAAGTGTAGCGGCTGTCTGCCCACTTTCGATGCAATACGCATCCACAATTTCTATTCCCTGTGTCTTTGTTGTAAACACCCCTGAAATGTACATGTAAGCCATTCCTGCCAATGCTATTGTTATTATCAGCATGAGAATAGTCGCTATTACTGTCGAAACACCTTTTTTCATCAATACACCTTATTTTAATTTGTGAACCGCTATATAAATATTTTGTTTAGAAAGTCTGTTATGTCAACTACCACCACCTAAAGGAAGTGGCTTGAATGTATAGGTTTACCAAACCGCAATCCAATTTAATTCCCTTAAATATTGGGAACGAAGCACCGCTTCTTAACCAATATTGTCAACGGGCGGACAAGCGTGTTGACCAACACTTCAGTGTTGGAAAACTGATATTATCGCTCCAACAACTAAGTGATAATTATGGTTAAACAAATATTTAAATATTTACCCAAATTCCTCCACCCTATGAATAGGGTGGTATCCTTTGGGTGGTTATATGAAGAAGATAGTTTTTGACTCAAATTTTCTCATAGATTTGGCAAGGTTTAGAATTGATATTGAAGAAATAAAAAATCTAGTTGGGTTATGCGAATTCTATACAGTTGATCTGGTTGTCAACGAATTGAAGAGAATAGCAGGCAAAAAAGCCAAAGCGAGCAGGAATGCTAGGGTTGCTCTAAAATTGATGGAGTTGAATGATTTCAAAATCATAAAATCGAAAGGAAAGAATGCTGATGATGCCATCTTGAAGTTAGCTGGCAAAGACACGGTAGTTGCGACAAATGATATCGAGCTGAGAAAAAGTTTAAAAAAGATAAGAGCTAAAACTATTTATTTAAGAGCGAAGAAACATTTAGCTATAAACTAGGGATGGAAAATGGAATTGCTAGCAATTGCACCTATCGCAGGATTTGCTTCGATTATAGTTGCAGTATATCTCTATTTCTACGTTAAAAAGCAAAACTCTGGCAACCCGAAGATGCGAGAAATATCTGATGCGATAAAAATAGGGGCTAATGCATATTTGAAAAGGCAGTACATGACGCTTGCAGTTTTTGTTTGCGTAATGGCAATTCTTTTAGCTCTTCTTCTTGGCAATAACATTGCACTAGCATATTTGCTTGGTTCGGCATCTTCTGCTCTAGCAGGCTTCTTCGGCATGGCTGCTGCACTCGAAACAAATGTAAGAACAGCAAATGCAGCAAGAAAAAGTTTGAATAGGGCATTTCCAATTGCATTCTATGGTGGAGCGGTGATGGGTCTATCAGTTGTAGGGTTGGCTTTGATCGGAATCAGCGTGCTGTATTACATCTATGGAGATTTGAACGTTGTTTTGGGCTTCAGCTTTGGGGCAAGCACATTAGCACTTTTTGCAAAAGCTGGCGGAGGCATCTACACAAAAACAGCAGATATAGGAGCAGATTTGGTAGGCAAAGTGGAACTTGGAATTCCAGAAGATGACCCAAGAAATCCAGCAGTTATAGCTGATAATGTTGGCGATAATGTTGGCGATGTTGCAGGCATGGGCTCTGATTTAATCGATTCTTATATAGCAAGCATCGTAGCAGCAATGATATTGGGGACAGCTGTATACGGTACAACCGGAGCAATACTTCCACTACTGGTTGGAGCACTGGGAATAATCGCCTCTATCATTGGACTGTTTTTTGTTAGAGTGAAAAAAGGCAATCCAGGCTCAGCTCTAAACAGAGGGATGTTTTCAACATGTATTATTTTTGCTGCCCTTGCTCTTCTATTAATCTATTTTCTTGGAATAGACTTAAACATTTTTTATGCAACTCTAGCTGGTCTCGTGGCAGGTATTGTCATTGGAATTACAACAGATTTTTTCACATCGATAGATAGAGGACCAGTTAAAAAGACTGCAGAATCTGCAAAAACTGGAGCAGCAATAACAATTTTGTCAGGGTTTTCGTACGGTATAATCAGTGCTGTTCCTCCGATAATTGGAATTAGTGTTGCGATTATAGTCGCATGGTCATTTGCAGGAGTGTTTGGCATTGCTATGTCAGCAGTGGGAATGCTCTCTATAGTAGGTATGATAATTTCAGCAGATGCATATGGTCCAATAGTCGACAACTCAAGAGGAATCGCAGAGCAGGCAAAACTAGGAAAAAAGGTTATGGACATCACAGACAAGCTGGATGCAGCTGGCAATACGGCTAAAGCTGTGACAAAAGGTTTTGCTATCGGCGCAGCTGCTCTAACAGTTCTAGCATTATTCGCAGCATATGCAGAAATAGTTGGTATCAAAACCCTTGACATGATGAATCCTTATGTAATAGTCGGAGTTTTTATAGGAGCCATGATGCCACCTTTGCTTTCAGCTTTATTGATTCTGTCTGTTGGAAAGAATGCATTTAGAATGGTGGAGGAAGTTAGAAGGCAGTTCAAAGAGATTCCAGGTTTGTTGCAAGGAAAAACCAAGCCTGACTATGCTCGATGTGTGGATATAGCGGCCAAAGGAGCATTGAAAGAGCTTATACTTCCATGTGTTTTGTCAATTGCTGTTACAATAGCTGTAGGTATGATTCTCGGGAAATATGCTCTTGGCGGATATCTGGGAGGAAGTATTTTCACAGGGATAATTTTTGCTCTTTTCATGGCAAATGCAGGTGGGACATGGGACAATGCCAAAAAGTATATTGAAGCTGGAGCGTTTGGAGGCAAGGGCTCTGAAGCTCACAAGGCAGCAGTAATAGGTGATACTGTTGGAGATCCTTTCAAGGATACGGCAGGACCTTCTATCAACACTCTAATAACAGTAATGTCTTTAACAGCTTCTATGTTTGCTCCTTTGATTATTGTTTATGCTTTGATAGGTTGATATTATGAATCTATGGAAAGATGTTCCTTGTGGAGATAACCCTCCTGAAAAAATTAACATGGTTATTGAAGTTATCAGCGGCTCAAGAGATAAGTATGAGTATGACCTGAAACTGGAAGCTTTTGTTTTGGATAGGATTTTACACTCTTCGGTTATTTTCCCGGTTGAATATGGTTTTATTCCTCAGACATGGTATACTGACAATGACCCTCTAGATATAATGGTTTTAAGTGAAGAGCCTTTAGAAGTAGGATGCATTGTAAAAGTTAGACCTATTGGAGCTTTGATATTAGAAGATGAGGAAGGAGAAGATCCAAAAATATTATCGGCTCTTGTGAACGATCCGAGATTTGACGAATTAAAAGATGTTGATGATGTTCCTTCACATACCCTAAAAGAAATTCAGGAGTTTTTTGAAGTTTATAAGAGATTGGAGCCGAAAAAGTGGGTCAAGTTCAAAGCATGGAAAAATGCTGAGGAAGCTAAAAATATTATAAACAATTCAATGGAACTTTACAGAAGAAAGTACAATTTATAGGGTTATTTATTCAAAAGTTTTGATATAATTTTATGAGATGAACAGATGTACAAATAGTTGAAGATAAAGGACCTGAACATGAAGGGAAAAATAAAAAATGAACAAGCTGATAAACCTTCTCAAGCTTGGCACGCAATTGGACATGAAAAAATTGTTGATATTTTAAAGACTAGTAAACAAGGTTTGAGTGAGGAAGAAGCCAAACAAAGGTTGCAGAAGTATGGCTATAATGAGTTAAAGGAAAAGAAACGTAGAACTGCTTTACAAATGTTTCTTGATGAGTTTAAGGATATTTTCATCATGCTGCTTATAGCAGCAACTATTTTCTCTATAATTATAGGATATTATGAATCGCTTTCTGACCCATCCAAAGGAATTGAGCCCTATACAGATTCGATAACCATCGGCGTTATTGTTCTATTATGTGCCATAACAGGCTTTGTTCAAGAATACCGGGCAGAAAAAGCAATGGAAGCTCTTAAAAAATTGACAGCACTAAAAGCGCGTGTGATTCGAAACGGTAAAGAAATAACCATCCCAGCGAAAGAGGTCGTGC